>JACCEC011713579.1_pt1 | contig 458349 bp, 398 predicted proteins | sample 7450121 | NCBI WGS metagenome assembly JACCEC01 (sample SAMN15323455, study PRJNA562643) | freshwater metagenome | isolation source: river surface water | place: USA:Blue River Watershed | collected 2017-08-18
CAAGATGGAATCAAAAAGCACGGAGTAACCGCTGAGGGATTGCGACTGGATTTCCGCGCGTTGTGTGCGAATGCGCGCTTGCAAACGTCGTTTGGCAGTGGCAAAAACAGTGCGCGGAAAGCCGGTGCCATTCGGGTCAGTCCTCGCATGGTAACATTTTTTCTTGACTGGCAGGAACGATTGGTTCGTATCAGTCATGACGCGGCAACTTCGATTTGTTTATCCTGTTGCAGTATATCACATTATGGCGCGAGGCGATGGCGGAAAAAATTCTTTCTCACTGATTCCGGTCATTTGCTCTTTCTCGACTGGCTCGTCGGTGCTTGCAAAAGTCACGGTTGGCGGGTGCATGCCTGGGTATTGATGGGCAATCACTGCCATCTTCTGCTAAAAACGTCGGAACTGAATTTGGTATCGGGGATGAAAAGGCTGCTCGGTGGTTTTTAACCAAGCGTGGAATCGTCGCTACAAACGCGCAGGCCATGTGTTTCAGGGACGTTACAACAAATCCATCTCTGTATCGGGAGAACGCGCGTCCGCTCCTTATCACTTCCACATCGTGGCGGATTACATCCATTTGAACCCTGCTCGCGCCAAGCTCGTGGGCGGAGCGTGCGGCTCGCTGTCTTCTTATCGTTGGAGTAGCTTGCCCACCCATATCAGAGGCAAAGGGCTTGAATGGCTCGTGTTTGATCGCGTGTTCGACGCATTTACCCTTGCGAACAAGGGTCGTGGCAAGCGAGCCTATCATGAATGGTTGGAAATTCGAGCCACCCAAGATGGTGGCAGGTTGCCCGACGAAGCCATGAGGGCCTTGCAAAAAGGATGGTATTTGGGAGAGGATACCTTTGCTGAAAAGCTTTTGGATCTTCTGGAAAAAGGCGCCAAAACCCTGAAAGTAAGAGGTAGTCACAGTGGACCGGCCTTGCAAAAGCACGATGAAGGAGCGGCTGAAGATGTGGTGCAGCGGGCATTGCGCCTCTGGGACATGCCCGACGGTGATGAGTTGAGAGAGGGTTTTCGTAAAGGGGACCCACACAAAGTCGCGATCGCCATCACGATCAAGCGTCACACCAGTGTCAGCAATTTGTGGATTGCTGAGCGCTTGGGGATGGGGCATGACCGATCGGTAAGTCGATTGATCAAGCAGGGGAAATCCGATGAAATCATCGAAAAACTCTGTCAAAAACTCAGGAAAATGTTACCATGCGAGGACTGACCCCGTAGGGTGAGGGGGTGAAAAAATCTTTCATTGATGTGAAATTTTCCTTGTGAAATTTTTCACAAGCATCCATTGTCCGCGCACCGCAATTCGCCATGGCCAATATTTTTCCTCGCTGGACCAACCTGTTACCGTTGAAAATCGCTTTTTGCGCTGGGACTGCCGCCGTCGGGGTGGTGGCTGCGTTTACGGTATATGCCACGCCAAAATCGACGGTTGTCGGTTATCAGCCCTCCCAGCCGATTCCCTTTTCTCATAAAATTCACGTCGATCAACTCGGTCTGGATTGTCGGTATTGCCACTCTTTTGTCGACAATTCCGATCACTCGAACCTGCCATCCGCTAACACCTGCTGGAATTGTCACCAGCACGTGAAACGCGACAGTCCCAAGCTCGATCCGCTTCACCGTGCGATGGACAAGACCCATCCGCTCTATGACGGCAAGCCGATCCAGTGGGTGAAGATTCACAAGGCGCCCGACTACGTGAAATTCAGTCACAGCGCCCACGTCAATCGCGGAGTCTCTTGCGTAAGTTGCCACGGTCAAGTCGATCAGATGGAGGTGGTTTATCATGCAAAGGCGCATTCGATGGGCTTCTGCCTTGATTGCCACCGCAATCCACACAACGAGGTGCGCCCGCTGGAAGAAGTGTTCAATCTGAAATACGATGCCGCCGAATATTTGAAACAGAACGTCGTGAAAAACGACAAGGGTGATCGCATTACGGATCCGAAAGAATTCGGCAAGAAGCTCACCGATGTGTTCCAACTGCAGCCACGCGAAAGCTGCGCCACCTGCCACCATTAATTTTTCCCAACCGATTTTCCTACGACCATGAGCAAACGCATTTGGCAACATCCAGAAATTCCCGCGGAGGAAACGACCGTATCTTGGCGCAGTGTCGGGCAGCTTGAGGCCAGTCCCGCATTCCGCGAGTATTTGGATCGCGAATTTCCCGCCAGCGCTGCAGCAATGGCAGACGAGGCGGATGCCGAGACGTCCCGTCGTTCGTTTTTGAAATTGATGGGTGCTTCTTCGGCCTTGGCTGGCCTGAGCATGGTGGCTTGCCGTCGTGCGGAAAAATACACGGTTCCCTACACCCAAGCACCCGAGTGGGTGATCCCCGGCAAGGCGCTTTACTATGCGTCTGCCATGCCGCGCGCCAATGGTGCGGTGCCTTTGGTAGTGACGACCTTTGAGGGCCGACCGACCAAACTCGGTCCCAATACCCTTCATCCCGATTCCGATGGCACGGACGCGTTTGTTCAGGCTTCGGTCTTGGACATGTATTCTCCTTCTCGTTCCCAAAAGGTTCTCCATCATGGTAAGACTGCGAGTCTTGGTGATCTGGAAAAAGCTCTATCGGAAGCCACCGCATCTGGGAAAATGGCATTCGTCTTTGGTGCCGATGAGTCTCCTACCCGAACCCGCCTGAGCAAAGAGCTTGCGGCAAAGTTCAGCGGTGCCAAGTTTTACTCCTACGAGCCACTTGCTCCCGCAACCGCTGCTTCGCGTGCCGTGGCGGACTTTTCTCACGCCGATCGCATCATTTCCTTCGATTGCGATTTTGCTTCGCTCGATCCGCAAGGTCCGGTGACGCCATTCTTTGATCGCCGTAAGCCGGAAGGAAAAGGCTACAAGGCCAAGCGTGATGTAAAGATGATGAATCGTCTTTATGCGGTGGAAAGTATTTTTAGTCTCACCGGTGGCATGGCGGATCATCGTCTGCGCGTCGAGCCTAGCAAGGTGTTGGGCATCGCTGCTGCGGTCGCCAAAAAGCTCAATGTTTCGCATCCTGTGATCGCCTCGGCTCCTGCCTTGGACGAAAAAAACCAGCAATGGGTTGATGCCGCAGCTGAAGATTTGTTGGCATCCAAGGGCAAGGCTCTGGCATTGGCAGGGTCTCGTACGTCTCCCGCTTTGCGCTCTCTGGTGCAGGCCATCAATGCCAGCCTCAATGCCGTGGGTAACACGCTTCAAGTATTGCAATCGGACAATGCCGGTTTCGGAGATCTGGCGGCACTGAAAAAGGACATCGACTCCGCTGCCGTAGAGTATGTGTTTTTGTTGACCCCCGCCAATCCGGCTTACGATGCACCGAGTGATCTTGGTTTCGTCGCCACTCTGCACAAAGCCAAAGCGAGCTTCCACTTGGGGATGCGCACCGATGCCACCGCACATGCCGCCACCTGGCACATTCCTGCGGCCCATTACCTCGAAAGCTGGTCAGACGCACGTTCGGCCAAGGGGCTTCATACCCTGGTGCAGCCGATGATTCTGCCGCTATATGATGATTGCGTTTCCGAGTTGGAACTGCTGTCCGCGCTTCTCGACGGCAAACTCACTCGTGGAGAGGAATCGTCCGCTTTTGCCGCGGTTCGCAAAACCTTTACTGGCGATCATGCCGCCTGGAAAAAAGCTTTGCGCGAAGGTTTTGTCGCGAACACTGCGGTGGCAGGAGCGCTGGCAACCGAGTCTGCTGTAGCCCCATCCTACCAACCTGTCAGCGAGAGCAGTCTGGACGTGATTTTCTCCACCGATGGTTCGGTGTTCGATGGTCGCTGGATTGACAACGCATGGTTGCAGGAATCTCCGGATCCGATTTCCAAACTGACTTGGGACAATGCCGCATTGATCTCGCCGAAAACGGCCAAGGCCTTGGGCATTTACGATCAAGTGATTCTTTTGGAAAGCCCTCGCGCCGCCAGCCCTGTGGATGGCGAAGCTGGCAATCGCAAGGCCCCTGTCATCAAGGTGACTCTGGGCGGCAAGGAAATCGAAATCCCTGTGCTCATCGCTTTCGGACTCTCCGAAAACACCATCGTTTTGCCCTTGGGCTACGGTCAAGGCTACGATCAGGAAGATGAACTCGGTCGCGGTCCTGCGAACGCCAACCATGTTGGCTTGGTCGGCGTGAACCGCGGTGTGAACGTCTATCCCTTGCGCGATTCTGCCACGACTTACATGGCGCAAGGAGCGAAGGTTTCCCTCACCGACAAACGCTATTCCGTCGCTCTCACGCAAGAACACCATGCCATGTATGGTCGCGCTCTGGCTCGCGAAATTTCCACGCTCGACGGTGAGAAGGGGAGTTTTGAGAAACAATATGATGCGGTGGCGAAGCAAGGCAATGATTCTCACGCACCGCAAAACATCTCTCTGTATCGTCAGGAAGGTTCCGCCACATGGGATCCCGACAAGAATGGCAATGCCAAGCCACACCTCAGCGATGATTTGCATCAGTGGGCGATGAACATCGACCTATCCTCCTGCATGGGCTGCAACGCCTGTCTCGTGGCCTGCCAAGCGGAGAACAACATTCCTGTCGTGGGCAAGGAGCAGGTGGCCAAGGGTCGTGCGATGCACTGGATCCGCATGGACCGCTACTTCGCGCAAAACAAAGAAAACACCTTCGATTCTGAAAGCCCCGCGATGGTGCCTCAACCTGTGGCTTGTGTGCAGTGCGAGAGCGCTCCCTGCGAGACGGTTTGCCCGGTCAACGCCACGGTGCACACCGAAGATGGTCTCAACGCCATGGCCTACAACCGCTGTATCGGCACGCGTTATTGCGCCAACAACTGTCCTTACAAGGCACGTCGTTTCAATTATTTCGACTACAACAAGCGCAATCCGCTCATCGCGCACAACCTCTACAAAGGTCCTTTGGGCACGAAACAGGTGGGTGAATCTCCGCACTTGCAGCGCAATCCGAACGTCACCGTGCGCATGCGTGGCGTGATGGAGAAGTGCACCTACTGCGTTCAGCGCCTCAAGGATGCGAAGATCCGCCAGAAGCGTGGTCAGAAACAGGACGTGTTGCTCTCCGGCAAGACTTCACCCGACGTGCCCGTCACCGCCGGCACGCTGCGCATCCCGGTCGACAGCGTCAAGGTCGCCTGTCAAGAGGCCTGCCCCGCCGACGCGATCAGTTTCGGCAACCTCAAGGACGAAAAAGCCGCGACGGTCGTGCGCGCCCGCGATCTTGCCCGCAGTTACGAACTCCTTCACTACATCGGCACGGTGCCGCGCACGCTTTACATGGCACGCGTCAAGAATCCGAACGAGAAGATGCCGGATGCTACATTCGTCGGCACCGCCACCATCCACATGGCCTAATCGATACCCTCTAACACCTCACTTTGCACTATGGCACACGCTAGCAACACTCACGAGCCAAGAAACGGTCCGAAACTGCCCGTCCTGGAGCGCGAGCATCTGATTTTGAACAACCGCTCGTATCATTGGATCACCGAGCGCATTTGCAGCATCGTCGAAAACAAACAACCGCTGTTATGGTGGATCCTTTTCATTCCCAGCGCGCTGATTGCGATGCTCGGCGTGGGTGGTGGTCTTGCGCTGCTGGTCTCGACGGGTGTGGGTGTTTGGGGCATGACCAACACGGTGTTCTGGGGTTGGGACATCACCAACTTCGTGTTCTGGATCGGTATCGGTCACGCTGGCACATTGATTTCGGCCATTCTGTTCCTGACGCGACAGAACTGGCGCACATCGATCAATCGCGCGGCGGAGGCGATGACGATTTTTGCGGTCTGCTGTGCCGGTATTTTCCCTGCCTTCCACGTGGGTCGCGTATGGATGGCTTGGTTCCTCGCGCCCATTCCGAATGCCAATGCCATCTGGCAAAACTTCAAGTCGCCCTTGCTTTGGGACGTCTTCGCGGTGTCGACCTATTTCACAGTCTCCCTGATCTTTTGGTTCCTCGGCATGGTGCCCGACCTCGCCACCATCCGCGACCGTGCGAAGCCCGGCCTGCGTAAGATGCTCTACGGGATTTTCGCCCTCGGTTGGCGCGGTGGTAACCGCCAGTGGAGCCACTATGAAATGGCCTACCTCTTGCTGGCCGCTCTGTCGACGCCACTCGTTCTTTCGGTGCACTCTGTCGTGTCATTCGACTTCGCCACTTCCGTGGTTCCCGGTTGGCACACTACCATTTTCCCCCCTTACTTCGTGGCTGGTGCGGTGTTTGGTGGTTTCGCGATGGTGTTGACCATCATGATTCCTGCCCGCGCGATCTATGGTCTTCACGACATGATCACGATGAAGCACATCGAGAACATGGCGAAAATCATTCTACTTACGGGAACCATCGTTGGCTACGCCTACCTGATGGAGCTCTTCGTGGCCTTCTACTCGGGTGCCATTTATGAAATGGAAGCGTTCAAGTATCGTATGACCGGTCCTTACTGGTGGGCCTACCTTGCGATGATGTCTTGCAACGTGATTTCACCTCAGGTCTTCTGGTTCAAGAAATGCCGCGAAAACCTTTGGGTGATCATGGCCGTATCGATGGCGGTAAACGTCGGCATGTGGTTCGAGCGCTTCGTTATCATCGTGACCACGCTGGCCCGCATGTGGCTGCCCGGTGATTGGAAATACTACTCCGCCAGCCCCTTTGAGATCATTCTTTTTGTCGGCACCATCGGCATGTTCCTGATGCTGTTCCTTTTGTTCTTGAAGTTCCTACCTTGCATCAACATTGCCGAAGTCAAATGGACCCTGCGCGAGTCGGATCCGCACTTTGACGACCTTAACGACCATCCTGATGACGGCACGGTGAAAATCCCCGCCTATCAGGCTGAATTGCCCGAGACCACTGACAAAGGAACCACGGTCTGACCCCTGACATTTTGAAACGCTGAAAAGCTGATACCATGAGTACGACACGGAAAAAAGTTTACGGATACCTGGCAGAGTTCAAGAGCGCCTCGGCTCTCTACAAGGCTGCAGAAAAGGTGCGTGATGCGGGCTTTACCAAGTGGGATTGTTATTCTCCCTATCCCATCCACGGTCTTGACAAAGCCATGGGCCTGAAGCGCTCAGTGCTTCCCTACATGGTATTCTTTGGCGGCATGACCGGCACCATCACCGCGTTTTTGCTGGCTTACACCACGCAAGTGTTTCTTTATCCGACCGTGGTGCAGGGCAAACCCGCGAACTTCTTCACGCTGCCTGCGTTTTTCCCGATCATGTTCGAGTTGACGATTCTGTTCTCTGGTTTCACGACATTGTTCGGTTTGCTGGGACTGATGAAGCTGCCCCGTTTCAATCACCCGCTGTTCGTCAGCAAGCAGTTCGAACGCGCCACCGATGACGGATTTTTCATCGCCTTGGAAGCGCGCGACCCGAAATTTTCCGCCACCGGCACCAAGGATTTTCTTGGAGACATCGGCGGCACCAGCATCGAACTCATTGAGGAGGAACCTGCCTAATCCCTGAAAATTTTCTCTCATGAAATACTTTTTTCTCATTTACGCCATCGTTGCCGTCTCCGTTGTGGGGATTTTCAAATATCGTGGCCACACATTCCATGAGGCTCCCATCCAGCTGTTGCCTGACATGGACAACCAGGATGTGCTGAAAGCGCAGAAGCAAAGCGCGTTTTTCGCGGACGGGCAGGGGGCTCGCCAACCGGTAGCGCAAACCACACCTCGCGGATTCCAGGCTGATGGTAAAACCGAGCTCGGTGGCATTCCAGAGTATGAATTTTCCGGTGGTACGGGTTACTATTTCACCGGTCACATGGGCGATTACTTCGGCACCGGTATGCCGGAGGAATTGAAATTGACCGCTGAAAACTCACGCGAGTTACTCAAACGAGGCGAGGAGCGTTTCAATGTGTATTGTTCGGTCTGCCATGGTAAGTCTGGCGACGGCGCGGGCGTAACCAGCCTCTACGGTGTTCCCGGCATTGCCAATCTTGTTTCCTCACCGTATTCGCAGGCGACGTATCCCGATGGTCGGCTTTTTGAGGTGATCAGCAAGGGCAAAGGCAACATGTCCGGATACGCCTACAACATTCCCGTGCGCGACCGTTGGGCCATTGTCGCCTACATCCGCGCCATGCAATTGGCACGCAGCGCTCCTTACGATCAGGTTAAGGATGCGTACGACACCGGCAAGAAAGAACAAGAAGCTGCCAGCAGCGCCAAGTAATTCTCTAACATTTTCCCCATAGCACGATGGCACACCACGTCACATCCCACGACATCCCGGCAAACGGAGAACATCTGGATCCTTCCAAGATCAGCAAGATCAAAACCATGGCTCTCGCGGTCATGGTAATCGGCGGACTTTTGAGCATCTACCTTCTGTTCCTTTCGCCTAACAAAGTGCACCAAGGTAGCTATGCCTATTCCTGGGTGTTCGCATTGTTTTATTTCTTCACCCTCGCGCTCGGCGGTTGCTTCTGGACCTTGCTCCACAATGTTTCTAACAGCGGTTGGGGAACCAGCGTGCGTCGCGTCATGGAAAACCTCGGTTCGGTGTTTCCTTGGCTGAGCATTTTCGCGATTCCTTTGCTGTGCCCGAATGTGCAGCAATACCTCTATGAGTGGATGAACACGCACCGTGCGGTGGGCAAGGACATTCCCACGATGACCCTCATCACCGAGTGGCTTGCTGGTTCCTGGAACTGGGTGCTCAATGGTTTCCGTTATCTCACGACTGGCGAGACAGTGCCTATGGCCTCGACCATGGCAGCGCGCTTGCACCATGCCGATCACCTGATGTTCAACAAACATTGGTTCATGAACCTGCCGTTTTGGTATTTCCGCACGGTGATGTTCTTTGTGGCTCTTGGATACGCCATTCACCGCCTGCGCAAGCTTTCCACTGCGCAGGACACCGATCCCAAGCCCGGAACGGTTCATTTATTCAAGGCTCGTCGTCGCGCTGCCGCATTCCTTCCCATTCTCGCTCTGACCGTTACTTTCGCCGCATTCGACTGGCTGAAAGGCATGGACTACACCTGGTTCTCGACCATGTATGGAGTATACATCTTCGCCGGTTGCGCGATCAACTCGATGGCAGTGATCATCATCACGGTGTATCTGTTGCGCAAAAACGGTTACCTCAAGCATGTCGTCAGCCAGGAGCATTTCCACATCATGGGCAAACTGCTCTTTGCCTTCACGGTGTTCTGGGCTTACGTGACTTTCTCGCAGTTTTTCCTGATTTGGTATGCGAATATCACGGAGGAAACCAAGTATTTCCTCATCCGTAACACCGAGGGCTGGAACATTGCGAGCATCGCATTGGTGATTCTGCATTTCGTATTGCCCTTCGTGGTGTTGCTGCAACAATGGCTCAAGAAAAAGCCCCATCTGCTGAGTGCTGTGGGCATCTACATGCTGTTGGTTCACGCGCTGGACATGTATCTGATCGTCATCCCCGAGCGTGGCATTTCCCTCGGCAACATCGACCACAAGACTTTTGGCGACATCGCCGTGACCATTCCCAACGCCTGGCTCGGTGATGTGCTGGCCTTTGTCACGATTGGTGCCGGATTCCTGTTCTTCTTCCTGCGAGCTCTCGGTCAGCACGCCCTGTATCCCCATCGCGATCCCCGTATTTTGGAATCCGCAAACCTTTCCAACTGATCACTTATTTTCCTTTCACCATGGACCCGTCCCAAGACAACCCTATCGTTCGTTTCAAGGCATTTTTCTGGGCCTTGGCCGTGTTTGCCCTGTTCGGTGCCGTTCTCGGCATCGTGGCATTGGCCAATCGCAAGGAACCACAAACCCTCGAAGATTTGGCAGCCAAGACGCGCTACGAAAATCTAACGAAAGTTACCGGTTCCCAGTCGGCCAACTTTTCCTACAAGGAAGTTGAGCCCGGTAAAACCGTCCAAGTGAAACCTCAGGATGTGTTCGCCGTGATTGGCCATCAGTTGGCTGCCAGCAAACCAGCCGCCGTGGAGAAACCCGAGCAGGTGATCCCCGGATCCGCTGCTGCCAAGGCGATCGAAGAAGCGGCCAAGAATGCCGCTCCCGTGCAAGTAGCTGAAACCGATCCCAACGCACCGATTGATCCCGCTGTGATGGAAGCTGGCAAGACCGAGTATGCCCTATGCCAAGCGTGCCACGGTCCCGATGGCAATGGCGTCCCCGGACTTGCGCCGCCACTCGCGGGTTCGGAGTGGGTGACAGGTCCCGTTGAGAATCCTATCCGGATCACTCTTCGTGGTCTTGGTGGTCCGATCAAGGTGAAGGGTGTTGATTACAATCTTCCCGCCCCGATGATGGCTGTGGCCCATCTTTCCGATGCCCAGTTGGCTGCGGTATTGACCTACGTCCGCAATTCCTGGGGCAACAAGGCTTCCGCTGTCACGGCCGATCAGGTTAAGGCGTTCCGTGGCGAGGTCGGCCTTCCCGCATTGCAAGCCAGCGACCTCAAAGCTCCCCACTGATTTTCTCTAACACGTTACACTCTTTCTCCGATGTCTCAAGATCCTACCTCATCCGCAGAACAAGATGCCATTCTTCGCACGGCGATCGACCGTTCGATGCGCCATCCGGTGATGTTTTTCTTCACCAGTGGCTCCGTTTGGCTAGCCGTTTCCCTTCTTTTGGGAATTCTGTCCGTAGCGAAAATGGTAACTCCCGAGTTGCTTGACGGTTGTGCGATGTTGACCCAAGGCCGCGTCTTTGCTGCCCATATTTCAACACTTGTTTATGGTTGGGGCTGCCAAGCCGCTTTTGGCGTGCTGATCTGGCTGGTCGCTCGTTTGACTCGTCAAGAAAACCGCGCTGCCGGCATTGTTCTCGCCGCAGGTCATGCTTGGAACTTGGTGATCGCGCTGGGCACGCTGGGCATTCTCCTCGGCTTTGGCACTGGTGTTCCTTGGATGGAGTTTCCGACTATGGTTTGGCCCGCACTGTTGCTGAGCTATGCGTTGATCGCGGTGTGGACCATGATCCAGTTCCGCGTTCGTGCCGCCGGTGAGGTGTTCGTATCACAGTGGTTCGCTGTGGGTGCGCTGGTTTGGTTTCCTTGGATTCTGGCCACCGCGTTCGTGCTGATCTTTGTGATCGGCGGCAATCCCTTGATGTCCGCCGCAGTGGCCGCTTGGTTTCGTTCTGGCTTGACCTATCTTTTCTTCCTGCCCACCGCAGCGGCAGTCGCCTACTATCTCGCGCCGAAAATTACCGGTCGTCCCATCCATAGTTATTCGACCTCGCTGATCGGATTCTGGGCACTGGCCATTGTTGGTCCATGGGCGGGCATGCAAAAACTTGCCGGTGCGCCGATTCCGTTTTTCCTGCCTTACCTTGGTGCTGCCGCCACCGTGCTGATCGGGGTGCCCACGGCAGCCATTGCCATCAGCACCTTGCGCACCATGATGGCCGCTCCCGAAAAATTCGCATCCAGCCCTGCTTTGCGATTCTCCGCGGCCGGTGTGATTTGCATGTTGTTGCTGGGTGTGACGGGCGTTTTCGTGAATCTTCCTGACTCTACCTTGCCACTGTCACAGTTCAGCATTACTGCTTACGGTATGGACATTCTGGCCATCTACGGGTGCTTCAGTTTCCTGATGTTCGGGGCCATGTATTTCATCGTGCCGCGTGTGACTCGTCGCGAGTGGCTCTCGAAACGCCTGATCAAAATGCATTTCCTCTTCTCGATGTATGGTGTCATTGCCGTGGCCTCACTCGCTGTGCTTGGTGGGCTGATTCATGGCCAGGCTCAAGAGGACTTCAAATTTCCTTGGGCCAATGCGGTGCGCAACGCCTACCCATATTTGATTGCCACTCTCATCGCATGGTGCTTTGTCCTGTTCTCCAATTTCTTTTTCTGCCTCCACTTGCTGTTGATGTGGATGCGTCTCGGTCGCCGCTCGTCGCATCCGACTCTTCTGGGGCACGCCCACCTGACCAACCCGCACGGGCCGGAGGGTGACATCGACAATGCCGGTCCTGGTTCCGTGATCGCTCACTAACTTCCCCGTAACCTTCGTTTTTCCTGCTATGACAATCCGTTTTTTCACTCTGGGTATGACAGCCACCTTCGGCACCGCATGGTTGTTTGCGGTGGTGCTGCCATTTTTCAAAACCCGCGAACTGGAGCCTGTTCCTTACGTCGAAGCGATCGATGAAAAGACCGGTGTGTATTTCCCCAAGCGCACGGGTCAAATCACCAATGGCGCCAAGGTCTACGCTCAGCACGGTTGCTATGTCTGCCACACGCAGGTAGTTCGCCCCACTTATGCGGGAAATGACATCCATCGCGATGGATGGGCCGGCTTCAAGGCTGATCCCGATCGTGGCGATACCCGCCGCGAGTCGAATGCCTTCGATTACAAAGACGAATCGTTCGCCCAGATCGGTCTGATGCGCATCGGTCCCGATCTTTCCAATGTCGGTTCGCGTTTTGCCAAACGGGCGATCGATCTGAACAACGCGAAAAAAGAGCTACTGGGTGATGCTTTCTCCGATAGTTTGAAGGTTTCTCCCGAATCGTTGCTCTATGCTCATCTTTATAATCCGCGCACCAACGTGGATATGCGCTGGTCCACTTGTCCCTCCGTGGCGTTTTTGTTCGAGGAACCGAAGGCAGGACAATCGGTTCCGAACCCGAAACCCGAGGCGCGCGCGCTGGTGAGTTACCTGATGTCGATGAAAAAGAACGACACCGTTCCCGCATCGATGAACTATGCGCCTCCCAAGCCTGCGTCGAAATGATTTCTTGAGCTTTTTCTAACACCTTTTACCTTTTCCCATGTCACACGATTCTCTTCCACCATCCAACAGCCGACCTGATCTGGACGAAGTGATCAACGTTACCAGCGCACACAGCAACAACGCCACTGCTGCAGCCGCGCGTGAGTTTCGCAACCCAGGTGCGGACAAGGAGCCACTGTCCATCGCGGCCTTTGGTCTTTGTGCCTTGATGTTGATCGTCGGCGGTGCCGTTCTTGGCAAAACCTCGGGCGGATTGTTTGATTATCAGGCATCCATCAAACCGAATTACGTTCGTGGAAAAGCCCCTGGCGTGGCCGATGACGTAGCTCTTCCTCCTAAACCCATTCTCGACCTCTATGTGAAAAAAGGTCAGTCGCTCTACAGCGCGAAGTGCAATGGTTGTCACGGTGCAGACGGCAAGGGCGATGGCGCCAATTATCCTTCTTTGGCGGGTTCCGCGTGGGCTACCGGTCACACGGAGCGTTTCTCGCAAGTCATTCTGAACGGTCTGCAAGGCCCTACCAGCACAGGCAAGGTCTACGGTGCCGGTGTTATGCCTGCCCAAGGCGGTGGCATGAGCGCTCAGGATCTGGCTTATATTATGACATTCATCCGCAATAGTTTCGGCAACACGGTAGGGGATGTGGTTTCTGCGGAAATGGCTCAAGCTGCCATCGATCTCGCGGCCAAGCGTCCGAACCCATCAGCTCCCGTCACAGCGGATGAACTGAAATCATACGAAAAAGACTTATCAGGCGAAAAAATCGATCCTTCTACATTGGTCGATCCGATCTCATTGAAGCCGGTAGAAGCCAAGAAGTAATTCGCAGATTGCATGTTCGATCGCTAAAAGCGGTTCCATGTGGAGCCGCTTTTTTGCGTAACATAGCCAATTCAGTTCCATAGGTTGGTCATGACTGTCCATGCTCTCTGTCTTTCCTTGGGAAGTTTTTTCGCACCATGGATGATAACGATCGCAGCAGAATTACATGCGCTGGGGTACCGCAATTCCCAACAGAGCAAGACCTTTTTCCAGGGTTTTAGCCGTCACATCGCACAAAGTCAGGCGGCTGTAACGGGTAACGCCTTGAGTCTTGAGCACAGGGCATGCTTCAAAAAAGCTGTGAAACGCACGCGCCACTTCGAGCAAGTAACTGGTGAGGATGTTCGGGCGGCAATCATCAAGAACGGCTGGCACGACTTCTACCAATCGCGATAGCAAACGGGCGAGGTGGATTTCCGCATCCTCTGTAAGCTCTATCGCTTTACCTGCTTGATAATCTTCATCGAGTTTACGGAAGATTGATCGCGAGCGAACGAAGCTGTAGAAAAGGTAAGGTGCTGTGTCGCCTTCAAGCGCTACCATTTTATCCAAATCAAAAACGTAATCGGAAAGCCGGTGGTGAGCAAGTTCGGTGAATTTGACAGCACTGATTCCGATCAGTTCCGCCAATTGCGCGCGTTCGTCGTCGGTTTCGAGACGGCTACGCTCTTCCACGGTTTCGCGAGAAGCAGAAACCGCATCATCCAACACATCGGCCAATTGGGGCAGGTCTCCCGCCCGCGTTTTGAGCGGTTTGCCATCCGTGCCAAGAATCGTCCCAAAGGCGATGTGTCGAAGATCCATGGAGTCCATTCCGAGCCGTGCTGCGACGGCGAAGAGTTGTTGAAAATGCGACGACTGTCGGTGATCCACCACATACCAAATTGCGTCCGCCTGCCACGCACGTTGGCGGTATTCGAGGGTGGCGATATCCGTAGTGGCGTAATTGAATCCTCCATCACTCTTGCGAATCATCATCGGGAAATCCGTCCAATTGCCATCGCGACGAATCAGGAACGGATCTTTGGTCGGATCATTCACGGAGCCATCGGAAAATATGCACACAGCACCGTCGCTCTCGCGCGCGAGATTTTCACCTAAGAGTTTTTCCACCAACGGAGCGAGCTGATTATTGTAAGCGCTTTCTCCCAACCAATGGTCAAAGGATACGTCCAAGCGCGTGTAGATTTGTTGCAATCCCTTCTTGGAGAGTTCCAAGCAACGCGTCCAGATCGCGAGGTTTTCGGCATCTCCTTGTTGAAGTTTCACCAACTCCCAACGACAAGCCTCGCGGATGTCTTCATTTGTTTTCGAAGCATCGCTGGCATACCGGTAGAGGCGCAGCAATTCGGCGAGAGGATTGGCCAGCAAGGCTGCTTCATCGAGCACATGCTTCCAGGCCCATGTCACCATGCCAAATTGGGTGCCCCAGTCGCCGATGTGGTTATCGGTGATAACCTTGTGCCCGAGAAAGCGCGCGATGCGTGACAAACTGTCGCCCAGGATCGTGGAGCGGATGTGACCAATGTGCATCGGTTTGGCGACATTGGGCGCGGAAAAATCCAACACGATGGTGCGCGGATCGGAGACCTCTGCAACACCCAAGCGGTCGTCGATCACGACGCTGCGCATGCGTTCGGCATAGATTTCTGGTCGAATGCGGAAGTTGATGAATCCCGGGCCGGCGATTTCTGCCGTCGCAAGTGCATCCTCCGGCCAGTTTTCGATAACCTTTTCCGCGAGTGCCCGAGGATTCATCTTGTTGGCCTTCGCCAATACCATGGCGGCATTCGATTGGTAATCACCGAAGCGCAGGTCATTGGCTGGCGTGACAACAGGGCATGCAGCTGAGTCCAGGATCCCTGTGAGAACCGAGGCGAGTAACGTTTCGAGTTGTTGAGGAAGTGTCATGTCGAAAATTTCGGAGAACCTTCTGTAGTGGGTATCATGTCGAAATTCCACTAAAATGCCACGGCATGAGCGTTTTCTTTTTCCGGATTAAGCTTGTCCGTGGCTATCATGGCAAAGTCAATATGGTGAAAAAAATTCATAATTGATCGAAAGTTGGCGCGCCATGTGCTTATCTGAATTTTGGATACTGACATTTCGTAAATTTCACTCGTAAGTTTGTCTGATTTGTACAATATCCGCTCGCCTCGAAATCTATACACATAACTACCATGACCAAATTCAAATTGGAATACATCTGGCTGGACGGTTACACGCCCGTTCCTAATCTCCGTAGCAAAACTCAGATCAAAGCATTTGAGTCGTTTCCCACTCTTGAGCAGCTTCCGAATTGGGGCTTTGACGGCAGCTCGACGCAACAGGCCGAGGGCCGCAGTTCCGACTGTGTGCTGAAGCCCGTCGCTATCTATCCGGACTCGACACGTCTTAACGGCGCGCTCGTCATGTGTGAGGTCATGATGCCTGACGGCGTGACTCCTCACCCAAGCAACTCCCGTGCTACGATCCTCGATGATCCCGATACTTGGTTCGGCTTTGAGCAAGAGTATTTCCTCTATCAGAACGGTCGTCCTCTCGGTTTCCCGAAAGACGGTTATCCTGCACCCCAAGGGCCTTACTACTGCGGTGTTGGCTACAAAAACGTCGGCGATATCGCTCGTCAAATCGTCGAGGAACACCTCGATCTTTGCCTTGAAGCAGGCATCAACCACGAAGGTATCAATGCCGAAGTGGCCAAAGGCCAGTGGGAGTTCCAAATTTTCGGCAAAGGTTCCAAACGAGCTGCAGACGAAATCTGGGTGGCTCGCTACATCCTCAACCGCGTCTGCGAAAGCTACGGCGTTGATGTGGAATACCACTGCAAGCCACTTGGTGCCACCGACTGGAACGGATCCGGCATGCACTGCAACTTCTCTACCAAGCACATGCGCGAAGTGGGCGGTAAAGAATACTTTGAAAAATTGATGGGTGCTTTTGAGAAGAATCGCAATGAGCACATCGCCGTTTACGGTCCCGACAACCACATGCGTCTTACCGGTCTGCATGAAACGCAGTCGATCGATATGTTTAGCTATGGTGTTGCCGACCGCGGTGCTTCGATCCGCGTTCCTCACAGCTTCGTGAACAACGGCTACAAGGGTTACCTCGAAGACCGTCGTCCCAACAGCCAAGGCGATCCTTACGCGATTGCCGGCCGCGTGCTCAAGACGATTGCCGAAGTGGCGATCTGATTTCACGTCCCATCGATCTCTGCGGCCGTCCCTGATTTCAGGGGCGGCCGTTTTTTTCCGCAGCAAGCACTTGTCAAATTGTCTTGCAGGCACTATTGGTAGCGCATGTCACTCCTTTCTGAAGATTCCGCCGTCATGACCAAAACCCGCGAGCTCTGTGCGACGATTGCGGCCGATGCCACCTTCCTTAAGCTCACCGAGCGCGTGGAGGCTTTCCTCGATAACGATGCCGCACGCTTGCAATACCAAAGCGTCAATGAGCGAGGAGAAGAATTGCACCACAAACAAAGCTCCGGCATCGAGCTTTCCAATCGTGAGATCAAGGAGTTCGAAGAAGCTCGAGATGCACTCCTTGCCAATGATGTCGCCCGTGGTTTCCTGGAAGCACAGCGTGAGTTGGAAACTTTGCAACGTTCCATCGGCAAGTATGTCGGCATGACCCTCGAGTTGGGGCGCGTTCCCACGGCAGACGATATCGCCCAAGCGCAGGGCGGCGGTTGTTGCGGTGGCGGCGGCGGTGGTGGTTGTGGATGCGGTTGATGACCCGTCAGCACTTATGTCTTCCCAGCGCCTTACGATTCCCCAGTATGCGATGGCTCTCGCGCACGTGGCGAGCCTGCGCTCGGAAGACCCATACCGCAAAGTTGGTGCGGCAGCTCTCGATCACGATAATCGTGTGATTGCCACAGCTTACAATGGCTTGGCCCCGGGCTTTGACGCGCCTCACGGATTTTGGGAGGATCGCGAGAAACGACAGAAATTCATGCTGCACGCCGAGGTGAATCTGTGCAGTCTGTTCAAACGTGGTGAGGCGAAAATCGTCGCTACTACGACCATGCCATGCACTGCCTGCATGCAAACGCTCTGCGCCTATGGCGTTAAGGAAGTCTATTTTCGTGATGTCTATCACCAATCGGACGCCCCGGAGATCGCCGGAACTTATGGCGTTCATCTCATCCAAGTGACCGATTTTCCGCATTTCCCCGAGCAGAGCGAAACCTGTTAATCGGGAGCCAACTTTGTACGATGAAGCGCTCAGATTGCTGGCGTTTTTTGACAAAACCAAACCTTCGCCCGGTCGCGAGGATAGGGTGGATTTCGCTTTGTTTCACTCCAATGATGTGAGTCGACTCTTCCTCTGGTAGATCACTCAAGGTCCTGAAAATTGCCAGACTTGGTTAGGTCCCAATTTGACGGAGCAGTTCAGCCTTGCCAATTCTTGGATTTCCGTGTTATCCATTTCATCCGATGTGTTATCCTGTAGGATAGTGCCTACAATTTCACGGATGAATGGAGTAGGAGCATCGATTCGATTGATTATGAATACCACCCCGTTTACCGAACTCGGACTTCCCGCAGCCTTGCTGGAAGCGATTGAAAAACTTGGCTACGAACGCCCTTCTGCCATCCAGGCGATGGCCATTCCCGTTGCGCTTGAAGGACATGATATCGTCGGCCTGTCCCAGACGGGATCAGGAAAAACCGCTGCTTTTGTGCTGCCTGCTCTGGCAAAAATCGAGATCAACCGACGCAAGCCGCAGGTGCTGATCCTTTGTCCAACGCGCGAACTCGCCATCCAAGTGTGCGAGGAGGTGCATCGACTGGGGGCCCGCTTGCCGAAACTTCACGCGGTTCCTGTCTACGGTGGCGCTCCGATTGGTAGACAGTTCCGCGCACTGGAAGATGGTGCTCATCTCATCGTCGGCACGCCGGGCCGTTTGCTTGATCACCTGCGGCGTGGTTCGTTTGACCCATCGGAAATCAAGATGACGATTCTCGACGAGGCCGACCGCATGCTGGACATGGGTTTCCGCGAGGAAATGGAGGAGTTGCTCGCACAACTGCCTGCCAGTCGCCAGACGATGTTTTTCTCTGCCACGATGAATCGAGGCGTGGAAGGATTGATCAAGCGATTCGGTAAGGAGCCGCAAATGCTTCAGATCGAGCGCAAGGCTTTGACGGTGGAATCCATTGAACAGCGTCACTACGAGGTGCGGGAGCGTTCGAAAGTTGAGGTGCTTTGTCGTTTGCTGGATCTGGAAGATCCGCGGCTTGCCATCGTTTTTTGCAATACCAAAAAAGCGGTGGATGAGTGCACAGAGGCTCTGCTTGCGCGCGGGTATGCAGCGGATCGTTTGCACGGCGATGTCACTCAGCAGATGCGCGAGCGGGTGTTGCAACGTTTCCGGGAAGGGAAAGTCGAGGTTCTGGTGGCGACCGATGTGGCCGCGCGTGGCATCGACATCGAGGAGATCGATATCGTTTTCAATTACGATGTGCCGCAAGATCCTGAGGATTATGTACACCGCATTGGTCGCACGGGCCGGGCAGGTCGCGCCGGGCGAGCTGTGACTTTTGTGTTCGGTCGTGATTTGTATCGCTTGCAAAACATCGAGCGGACGATCCGTCAGAAAATTCCACGGCATCGAGTTCCTTCTCAGGAAGAAGTGGAAGACCGGCGAGCCGATGTGCTGTATGATGCGGTACGTGATCGTCTGGAAGCTGGGAGTTTTGTCGGGCATGAGTCCCACATCGAGCGTCTGTTAGATCAAGGTCACACTGCCACGGATATTGCGGGTGCTTTGTTCACCCTCTTGCGCGAGGCTACGAGCACAAAAGGTCAGAGCATCGCGGAGGACAATCCCGGCAGTGGTGGCGGTAAATTTGATCGGGCTGATAGCACTCCGCATCGCCCGGACCGTAGTCAGGAGCGCTCCAGTTCGTATGCAGGAGACATGGCCAAACTGTTTCTGAATCTTGGAAAAACGCACGGAATCAATGCCAAGGATCTTGTCGGAATGTTTTATCGTGAAGGTCAGGTGCCGGATGGTAGTCTCGGTCATATCAAGTTATTTCCGCGTCACACCATCATCGAGGTGCCGGAGGAGTGCGTAGAAAAAACCTTGCGTTCGCTATCGAAAGCGAAGCTTCGCGGTAAGCCATTTTTGCTGAAACGCGATAAACAGGCTTGAGTTTTTTGATTCGAAAAATCATAACGTCGGAAATCGTGCTGAATAAAGCGCGCTTTCCGACGTCTCACGTTTGGAAATTCAATTCCTCTCTTATGAAATATTATTGGATGGCTTTGGCCCTGTTGCTGGCGTTTCCTTCTTGTTCGAAAAAATCAACTTCTGCTTCCGACACTGCGGCGAACGCACAAAAAGCCAGCGATCTGGCCGCCGAGGTGCGGTCGCTGGAACATCAGGAGGAAAAATTGCGGCGGGAAATTGAGTTGGAAAAACTGGCCATGGAGCGAGAAGAGCTACGTCTTCAGCGCGAAGCTTTGGCGACTAAAGGACAACGATTGAGCGAGGAAGAGCTTGCATTGGAAAAAATGAAAATGGCGTTGGCGAAGCAGCAGGCGGATGATGCGGAGTCTCGCTCTGGTGCTGCTACAGCAACGGTTGCGCCATCATCAACAACGAACCAGACCGCTGCTGCTGCGCCAGTTGTCTCGGTTTCCGCATCGTCGATTGGCGACTATGATTATCGTATTTTTTACAATCGTCTCGCGGGGCATGGCTCGTGGTTTCAGTCGCCTGATTATGGTTACGTATGGCGTCCACAGATTGTCATACAAAACCGCGATTGGCGTCCTTACACGATGGGGCGATGGGCGTATACGGATTACGGTTGGACGTGGATCTCATCCGAGCCATTCGGCTGGGCTACTTATCACTACGGTCGTTGGATTCTCTTGCGCAACAGCGGTTGGTGTTGGATTCCGGGAAATCAGTGGGCTCCAGCTTGGGTTTGCTGGAAATCCAGTGGCGACTATGTAGGCTGGGCACCTCTGCCGCCCGAGTCGCTGTATTGGCATGGCAACGATTGGAGCACCTGCTATGGCCAGGCTTCTGGCATTAGCCCGCGCTGTTTCAATTTTGTTCGTGTGAGCGCATTGGGTGGTTCGGTCGTTAACGCTGTTCTCTCGGTCAGTGAATGCGTGCGCGTTTATCAACAGACAAATTACTGTGGTGGATACCGCTGGGACCAGCGTCGCGTGCATTGCGATGGAGTGTCGTATGATTTCATCTCACGTCGCGTGGCAACTCCGCTGCCGCACTACCGATGTGATTTCGATGCCAAACCACCCACGCATCTCGACCCTTTGCGTTACGTTGCGACGCGTGGAGACCGCTTGAGCATTCATGCGCCGAATTTCAATGTGCCGTGGAATGGTGCGCTGCGTCCCACTGTTGTTGAGAGTCATCCATTGAAGGATGAGGTGGTTCGCGATAGTGCTGTCACATCGGAATGGCGCAGTCGTTTTGCTGAAGCGAGAACCTCGGAAACGCGGCTGGCCGAAGAGTCGATGCGCACGGGCCTTGCTCAAAAAATGGTGGAACGCATCGCTCTGGAAGAAAAAATCCAGAGTCAGCGTGGCGAGTTGGCCGAAACTTTGCAAAATGTCAAAAGCGAGTCCTCAGCACATGAGACAACAACGGAAAAACTACCAGTCGCTGCTGTCATCGACGAAAAAGAGACGACGCCTATCGTGAAGGAGCCCAGCACGATGATTCCGCCGCTATCTCAAGGACAAGATGCTGATGTGGCGGAGGCTCCGCAACCCGGAAGACCTAGACCTGGCGCAGTGCAGGTTCCTCAGGAGGAGCAAGTTGCATCGGAGCTGGTGGAGCGTCCGCAACCCGGAAGACCTAGACCGGGCGTAGTGCAGGTTCCTCAGGAGGAGCAAGTTGAATCGGAACGGGTGGAAGGCCCGCAACCCGGAAGACCTAGACCGGGCGCTGTGCAGGTTCCTCAGGAGGAGGGAGCTGTATCGCAACAGGTGGATGGTCCGCAACCGGGAAGACCTGCCCCAAGCATGGTGGAAGGCCCGCAGCCGGGCAGACCTGCGCCTGGTATGTCAGGTCGAGCTTCATTGACTTCCAGAGAAAACGGGGAAACATCGCTCAATCCACTGCGTCAACAGCAAGAACAGCTTGCTGAGAAAGAGCGCGCGGCACAGCAGGAGCAGGAAGCAGCAACTCGTGCGCAACAAGCATTGATGCAACAACAACAGCGTGAAGCGAATGAGAAAGCGATGCAACTCGCGCAGCAGGCGCAACAAGCCAAGCAACTGGCAGAGGAGCAAGAAAAAGCTCGCGAAATGCAAATGCAGCAACAACAGCAGGCTGAGCGTGAAGCTCAGGATCTTGCGCAGGCTGAGAAAATGCAAGAACAAGCAGTGATACGCGAAGCTCAAGAGGCAGCGCGACAGGAGCAAATGCGCCAGCAACAAGAGGCAATGCGCGAGGCTCAGGAAGCAGCGCGTCAGGAGCAAATGCGACAGCAACAAGAGGCAATGCGCGAGGCTCAGGAAGCAGCGCGTCAGGAGCAAATGCGACAGCAACAGGAGGCTAAGCGCGAGGCTCAGGAAGCAGCACGCCAGGAGCAAATGCGACAGCAACAGGAGGCTATGCGCGAGGCTCAGGAAGCAGCGCGTCAGGAGCAAATGCGACAGCAACAGGAGGCTATGCGCGAGGCTCAGGAAGCAGCACGTCAGGAGCAAATGCGACAGCAACAGGAGGCAATGCGCGAGGCTCAGGAAAGAGCGCGGCAAGAGCTAATGCGTGATCAGAGCAGATCGCAGCAGGATCAGGGACTGCAGATGCGCACGCGTGATGACAATTCCACGGGTGGTCTGCGTCGTTTTCGTTAGATCAGCCGATCAGATCGTTGATAGAACCAAAGTCCGGTAGAAACAGTCGTTTATACATCCGCGCGGCATAGCCATCGGTCATGCCGGCGAGGAAGTCACAAATCAAGCGCGCCTTGTCAGCATCTCGCTCTGCTTCTTCGATTTCACCACTTGTGTCGTTGCCCAGCAGTTGGAAATTCTGTCCATCGATCATACCCTCGGTGATGTAGCGTTTTTCTAACAAATTCCAAAGAGTGTGCAGCATGTGGTTGCCCTTGTGTTCGAGCTGCTTGAGTTGCGGTGAGAGGAACACGACCTCAAATGCGAGTTTTTTGAATAATGCGGATTCACGGCGAACGTCTTCATCAACAACCAGTTCGTAATGGTAGCGCATGCTTTGGTGAGACAGGAAATTCACGCATTCGCGGAGGCTGGTGGACTGGATGTAGTGACCGATGCGTTTGCCGATAAAGGGGTCGACCTTACTGCTGCGTATGGCCTGCATGAGTTTGTCCAAACTTTCGCTCGCATCGCCATCGAGCGATTGTTTTTCCGCCCATTGGTAGATTTTGTCGGTGGTGAGGAATCCAGCTCTCACACAATCGGAAATGTCATTCAAGGAGTAGGCGGTATCATCGGCCCAGTCCATGATTTGGCATTCGATGGATTTGAAAGAATCGCGCGTTTTACCCGGAGCCAGTTCGATCGGAAAGTCGTGACCGCCAAGAGCCCAATCGAGGAGCACATGCTGATCATCGTAGAGAAAATGATTTTTCGGGTTTTTGCCGGTAACGGTCTTCAATTCGCTCCAAAGTGATTTGTATTTCAGGATACTGTCGAGAAAAGCGCGACTCGGATCCATTCCGGTGCGTTTGGCGGAAAAAATGCGTTCCGTGAGGATGCGCAGCGTCTGGGCATTGCCTTCGAAACCGCCGTGATCTTGCATCAGGAAATTTAGGGTCCTTTCTCCCGCATGGCCGAAAGGGGGGTGTCCCAAATCATGCGACAGACACGCGGCCTCGACGAGGTCGGGATCGATAAAAAAATCGGGTCGCATGGGGCCATCAATCCGTGATTGCAGCCAGTGACAGATTGCCCGCCCGATTTGCGCCACCTCTAACGAATGAGTGAGTCTTGTGCGATAGAAATCATATTCGCCACTCCAGAACACTTGCGTTTTGTTTTGCAGACGACGGAACGTAGGGGTGTGCAAGACACGATCACGATCGATCTGAAACGCAGAGCGGTAGTCGTGCTCATCGGATTTCCCCGACATTCGTTCACGATCCCAAGCGTTGTAAAAGCTGTTTTGCATGAGTCGAACCTACGGGTATTCCCCGGATGCATCAAGAACCATTGATGACTCGTGATCCCTCCCAGACCTCATCCTTTTCCTCTGCCGAGCGCGGTTCGAGGTGGGTGATGATTCGTCCGTAGGGTGCGAGTAAATCACTGATCGCTGATTCCACCAGAGTGGCGATTTCATGGGCATCGTAAACCGTAACATTGTCCTCAAACACAAGATGCAACTCCACCCAGTGAGTATGCCCGGAGTGGCGATGCCGCAAATGGTGATAACGGAAATCGTTCTGCTGCATCAGCTCATCGAGCAACTTGCGGATGCGTGCTTCGGTCTCGGGCTCAGCGGCGTCCATGAGTCCATCCAGGCTGGATCGCACGAGTTTGATGCCAGTCCATAAGATGTTCGTGGCGGCGATCATGGCGATGATAGGATCCCACCACAGCCAGTCGGTGAAATATACCAATGCCAGAGCGATCAGAACTCCCAAACTGGTGTAAACATCCGTCATCACGTGATGGCCATTCGCCCGTAATACAGGTGACTTTCTCTTTTTTCCGATGTGCAAGAGGACAGCCCCTAGCAACAAATTGACGACGGTGGCTGCTCCTGCCAACACGGCACCGAAGCCGATTTTTTCAATTTCTACGCCGTGTTGGAATTGCCTTCCCGCCTCGTAATAGATGAACAGGGCTGCGCTTGAAATCATCGCTCCCTCGAATCCTGCTGAAAGATAAGCGGCTTTGTCGTGGCCGAAGTGGTGCTCGTCATCGGCAGGTTTGTGGGAAAGTTGCAAAGCACGGACGGCAATCACAACTGCGATCAAATGAACAAATGACTCGGCTGCATCCGAATACAAGGCTGAGGAGTGCGTGGTCCATGCAGCCCACGCTTTGAGCCCCAGCAGAATTGCGGCTACAGCGAGCGAAATGATCATGACCATCATTTGCTCGCGATACGCGGATTCATGTTGTTGATCGCTCCGATTCACGGGGAGTGTTTATGATGTTTACTGTCCTGGTTGGGCCACAAAAATGCCACTGCGATCAGCATGGGCGTTAACATCTCCAGTCCTTCCTCTTGCGCCCCGATGATTCTTTTGACCCATGGTTGTATGACGAATCCGAGCGACTCGGTGAGAAGGGAAATCGAACGATCCAGAATTTTACCCATAAAAAAAAGCGAAATCCCTGCAATCATGATCCATGTTGACTCATTCCGCAGTCGGTTTCTCTGGCGCAAGTAACCCACACCACGGACCAAGGCATGAATGATCAGAGCGATGAACGACGTTGCGACGAGAGCGGCAGGAATTTTTTCCCAGAGTGAAGCCGCTGAGCGAAGATAGTAGGATATTTTGAGAATGCCGTCACAGGTGAATTTTTTATGCCAGTCCGCCTCACGCATGGCGCATAGCAAAAAAAGCAAGGAGTGGGCAAGATAGGAGCCCTTGTCGAGACTGCGGGGTTGGAGCGCCCGCGCGATTACCAAGAATGCTGCCGCAATCCAGCCGATGACCGATGTTTGTTCGAAAAATCCGGTTTCGGAAAAAATGTTTTTGAATTCCTGCTCGTCCGAAGAAGCGGCCAGGTAACATAGCAGAATCACGTATACAATCGCTCCAGCGATGAGGATTCGTGCTCCGCGTGAAATGTTGGCAATGGCTGAAATCAACATGGAAAATGAATCTATTACAACGAGTGAATGGAATAAAACAGGGAATGTTTTTGGAGGGATTTTTGATTTTGATCAATCAGTATGATTTTCGGAACGAAGTTCTATGGTATGATCGTATCAAAATTATCCTTAGAGCTAAAGATCGGGAATGTCACTCGAAATCCCGTTAACCTCTCGAAACGATCAGAAAAACCCATAGGTTTGTCAAGTTGAATGCCGGTTCATCGAAGGCAGTCTGTTGTTGGGACGTTTTTTTCATTGCCAATCCCACCCTGATGCATGACATGATGGACGCATGGAAGCACATGAATGGCGGGAGAAAACGGAAGAAGGCACGCGTTATTTTCGCGCCACCCATCATGCAGGCACGTGGAAATTCCAGAAGACCCTAAAGACCGATCCCGATTGGGAACCGATACCCCATCCTGATGCGGAATTATGGATTACCCTGAGGGATATCTTGTGGAAGCGATATCAGCGTAAACGGGGTTCTTGGAACATCATTGAAAAAATCGACAAGTTGCTCGAAAAAGACTTCGGGATCAGGAATGAGTCTGCCGATGAATGATCAAACCTTGATTTGGCTGGAACAGGATCACCGGTATTGTTGGCATCCGTTCACGGATCAGCATGCATGGTGCGATCCGGCATTCGAGCGATTGATGCTTGTACGCGGCTCAGGGGTTTGGCTGTGGGACTCGGAAGGACGTCGTTATTTTGATGGCAATTCCTCGATCTGGACCAACATTCATGGTCACACACATCCCGTTCTCAATGCCGCCATGAAGCGTCAGTTGGACGACGTGGCGCATACATCATATCTTGGTTTTGCCAATCCTCGTGCTGCTGAACTGGCCCAACGCCTCTGCGCCTTTTTCCCCAAGGAATCCTTGAGCCGTGTGTTTTATTCCGATGATGGCTCCACCGCGGTGGAATGCGCTGTGAAGATGGCGCTACAATATCGCATGCAAAGCGGTGAACCAAAGCGCACGTGTCTGGTCGCCTTCGACAATGCCTATCACGGTGACACCATGGGGGCCGCATCGTTGGGCGGGGTGGGTTTGTTTTTTGAAAGGTTTCGAAAATTTGGTTTGCCCGTGAAATTCGTAAGCAACCTCGATGAACTTGCTTGTCTCGATGTTCATGAAATCGCTGCTGTGATCATCGAACCCTTGGTCCAAGGGGTGAACCAAATGCATCAATGGCCCGCGGGTATGTTGCGAGACTTGCGTCAATGGTGCGACCTGACGGGTGTGCATCTGATTCTCGATGAAGTGATGACGGGTTTTGGTCGAACTGGAACGATGTTCGCCTGCCAGCAGGAACAGGTTGTTCCTGATTTTCTATGTCTGGCGAAGGGATTGACCGGAGGGTATTTGCCACTCGCCGCCACCATGACTACTGAGGCGATCTATCGTGCCTTTGAGGGAAAAAACAATATTTTCTACTATGGGCATAGTTACACTGCCAATCAGCTCGGTTGTGCAGTCGCGCTTGCCAGTCTTGATGTGTTTGAGAAAGAGCGGGTCTTGGAGCAATTGCCTGAGAAGATCGCTGTCTTTTCAGACCGATTGCGCGGGGCTTTTCCGCAACATCGACTGCGCACATGCGGCTTGATCGCGGGAATCGAATTACTCAAGAGTGATGGGAGTGTCTATGATGTCAATGATCAGATGGGATCGAGGGTTTGTCATGCCGCTCGCAAGCATGGGTTGTTGACGCGTCCGATCCGTGATACTCTGGTTCTGATGCCACCATTGTGTAGTCTCATGGATGAGTTGCATTGCGCGGTGGATGCCTTAAAAGCCGCGGTTGATGACTGCACTCGTTGAATGGTTTCCGGCATTTTTTTGTCAGAGCGTGTGCAACAAGGTGAGAATCTCGGAGAGCTTCTCACCGGGATTGATTGATTTCAGGCGCGGGTGGCGGTTATCGACCGTAATCGGTTGTTTGTTGCGAATCAGGGTGACACGCTGGCCACTGAGTTCGACAAGTGAGATTTTTTTCGCTGCGGCACGGACTTTGATGCGAGTCAGAGTGAAAAGATGGCATACGGGTTCGGGAAAACGTCCAAAGCGATCTCGCCAGGATTTTTCGAGTGCATCGAGTTCGTTTTCTGTAAGGCATTCGGCGAGTTCGCGATAGGCTTGAACACGGAGTTTGGTTTCATTGATGAAGCCGGTTGAGAGAAAGGCGGGGATGGGGGAACCGGTGAGGGGGTGCGCTGATGTTTGCTGTTTGAGTTTGGATTTTTGACGGTTGTCCCCCCTTGTTTGAATGGAACTGCCATGCCGGTATTCGGTTTCTGTTAGTATGACGCAATCGATCTTGAGCGATGTCTCGTTGCGTTGCGGAGTGATACGACCTTTGAGGCGGTCTACCGATTGACGCAGGAGTTTGCAGTAGAGATCGAAGCCAACCGCGGCAATATGACCGGATTGTTTGGTTCCTAACAGATTTCCCGCGCCGCGGATTTCAAGGTCGCGCATGGCGATCTTGAAGCCGGAACCCAGAGCTGTGTATTGTCGTATTGCTTGAATGCGTTTGCGTGCGTCGCCCTGGGTCATCATGTCGCGAGGGAGCAACAGGATTGCGTAAGCCTTTTCGCCGGCTCTGCCGACTCTCCCACGGAGTTGATAGAGATCGGCCAGGCCAAAACGGTCGGCGCGATCGATGAGAATGGTATTGGCGTTAGGGATGTCGATTCCGGTTTCGATGATCGTGGTGGCCAAGAGGATATCGGCATCGCCTTTGACGAAGGTTTTCATCACCACTTCGAGTTCGTCCTGTTCCATTTGTCCGTGACCAATCAAGATGCGCGCTTCAGGCACGAGTTCCTGAAGCTTGTCACGCATATGTTCGATGGTCTTGACTCGATTGTGCAGGAAAAACACCTGGCCGCCGCGTTTCATCTCGCGCAGGATGGCATCGCGAATGATGCGTTCATCATAGGGTGATATGGTAGTGTGCACAGGAGTGCGGTTGGGCGGGGGCGTATCGATGGTGGACATGTCGCGCGTTCCCATCAGTGCCATGTAGAGCGTGCGCGGGATAGGGGTAGCGGACAGGGTCAGGATATCGATGTGTCGAAAAATATCCTTAAATTTTTCCTTATGTTTCACCCCGAACCGTTGTTCTTCATCGATGACTACCAGACCGAGATTGTGATATGATACATCGCCTGAAAGCAGTCGATGGGTGCCGATGACGATGTCCACCGAACCATCGGCAAGACCAGTGACAGTTTCGCGCACTTCGGCAGGTGTGCGGAAACGGTTGAGTAACTCGACTCGTATCGGGTAGTCGCTCATGCGCTCCCGGAAGGTGCGCCAGTGTTGCTCGGCCAACACGGTTGTTGGTACGAGAATGGCAACTTGTTTGCCTCCGGTGACGGCTTTGAATGCGGCGCGGATCGCGACTTCCGTTTTGCCAAATCCGACATCGCCGCAAATCAAGCGGTCCATCGGTTCAGAACTTTCCATATCGCGTTTGGTTTCTTCGATCGCGCGGCGTTGGTCGGTGGTTTCGGTAAAATGAAAAGAATTTTCAAACTCCCACATCCAGCGTGAGTCAGGAGGGTGGGCATATCCTTGTGATGTCTGGCGTTCAGCCTGCACGCGCAGGATTTGTGCTGCGTAATCGAGGATGGAGGTTTCCGCTGTCTTACGGGTGTTTTTCCAAGCATTTCCACCCAGTTTGTTGAGCTCGGGCGTCTTGCCGCCCATGCCTACATACTTGGCCACGAGATGGGCTTGGTCGATGGGCACATTCAGTAGAGCGCCGTTTTGATACTCGATGACCATTTCTTCCGTGTGACCGTCTTCGGAAAATTCGATACCGCGGAAACGACCGATGCCGTATTCATAATGCACCACCAGATCCGCGATCTGGATTTCCTCCATCTGCGTTGCTACCGCGTGATTGCGTTCTAACAGCGATTTGCGTTTGCCTGTCGCACCGCGATATCGACCAAAAAGTTCAGAGGATGACAAAACTGCCATTTTCCATGAGGGAATGACAAATCCCGCTTGAAGTTCGCCGCGCAGATCGGGTAGCGGTGTGAAGTCAGCGGCAAGCTCCTGAAAGCGTTCCTGCTCGCCAAGATTGGCAAAACTCATGGCAAGCATCCAGCCATCGCGGCGCCAAGTTGCGATCTGCTGGAAAAATCGTTCGCGTTTTTTTTCCTGCAGGATAAAGTCGCCTGCTTCGAAAGCTCCGAGCGGGCTGGGATGGATTTCCAGAGCGATGCGGTGAGTCGTCTCCTCATCGAGAAGATGCTCGCGAATTTGCAAATGTGCCGGTAGCTGGTTTTGGGTGTTCTCTCCAACGCGGATGATCAGGTGTTCTGGCGACAGGTAATCGCGTGTCAGCGCATGCTTTCCGGGTTCACGTAGTGTTAGGGTGACACGATCACGTTTGTGTGTGCTGAGTTGGGTGTCTGGATCATATTCGCGAATCGAGTCGATTTCCTGATCGAAAAATTCGATGCGAAACGGATGTGCGGCGTGCCAGGGAAAGATATCGATGATGCCGCCGCGTTGGGCGAATTGCCCGCGGGTATGAGCTATGCTGTTTCGTTCGAATCCCGCTTGAGACAGAGTGAGGCAGAATTCCTCCGGATCGCATGCCGCACCATGTTGAAGGGTCATGCGGGCATCATCCAGTTCCCTGGCACTCGGTGCGGGGGATTCAAGAGCGTCTTCGTGGGTAATGATCACGAGACGCTTCCCCTGACGCAGGGATTCAAAAACTTGCATGCGTTCGGCTTCGGTTTCCGGATCGGACAGGGATCCGTCCACCGGATCGGCGGAGCCCTCAGGAAGCATCCTCGCTGTTTGATCCCAGCATTCGAGTTCGCCGACCAGGCGTTCCCGTAGCCTCGGTTGCTCTTGAAGAATCCAGATGGTTTGTTGCGGAAACATCCGGCTCACACAAGCGATCAGATAGGCGTGGGAAGCCTGATGACATGGTCCGAGTACAAGCGACTCCTGCCCTGAGCCGATTTGGGATAGGGGAGCGCAGAACTGGGATTGCTGAAGAAAAAGCGACAGCAGTTCTTGTGTGGTGTTCGCGGATCGCGGCACGTGCCGAGCATACGCTTGATCGGGGGAAACTGCGAATCGTATTTTCTTTTCAGGTGAGAATCCTTTTTGTAGGGGTGGTGTGTTGCCGCAAGAAGATCACAAAATTGATACGTTGCAATCGATCGAGCTCGCGGAAGGAGTTGAGATCCGGTTGCGCATTGCGGGTCCGTTGTTGAGAGGATTGGCCTGGTTGATCGACATGATCGTGATCGGAGTTGTATTGATGCTGTCAGCCTTGATCATGACGATTGCGGGATTTGTGATGGGTGGAAATGTTGCAGAAGGCGTGATGCTGTTGCTGGCATTTTTCATGTCGTGGTGGTATCCGGTGATGTTTGAGGTGAGTCCTTGGGGGGCGACTCCTGGAAAAAAAATCTGTGGTTTGCGCGTGATGCAACCATCGGGAGCGCCGGTCACATGGTCACAGGCGATTGTGAGGAATTTTTTGCGTGTAGTGGATCTCCATCCACCTTTCTGGGGCTTGCCCGGATTGGTAAGTTGCCTTTCCACAAGACGTTTCCAGCGCTTGGGTGATTTGGCCGCTGGCACGGTAGTGGCATATGAGCGTAGCGAGGTAGTGCCTGAGAGTTCTGCTCCTCCTCCCTTCACGCCGCAACGTCCCATGGTGGCCTTGCGGCCTGAGGAGAGCCGTGCAATCGTGACCTTTCGTGAACGCGGAGTGTATTGGTCGGATGCGCGTCGACGAGAAATGGCCGACCACTTGAGAGATATAACGGGCAAAGAGGGGGACGAGGGCGTTGCTGCTTTATCTGCGATTGCTCACTGGCTGCAAGACAAGAGCTGACGCATGACAATTTCCATCACTTTTCACGAATATGCCATAGTCCGAACTTGCTTCACGAGGCATGTGATGGCATGTTTTTTTCATGTCTCTGGAAGATCGTCATCAAGCCAAAAAATTCCGCCGGAAAATCACCGGCTACGCTGCCTGTCTGCTGCCTTTTGAGATCGATGGTCGCATAGCGGAGATTGCTTTTCGTGAAGCTGTGGAGCGCACGACGGTCGCAGGTCTTGGTTGTGCCGTCAACATGGACACTGGTTACGCCAATTACCTTACGTCTGCGGAACGCACACAAGTGTTGCGATGGACACAAGAGGTGATCGCGGGCCGCCGTGATTTCACAGCAGGTGCTTTTGTCGAAGGTAAAGAGGGTGATTTGGTGGATCTTTATCGCCGCGAAATGGATGAGATCGTCAGTTTTGGTGGAACCCCTATTTTGTTTCAGACAACTCGTTTTCACAACTGGTCGTCACAGCAGATTGTCGATCTCTATGCGACGGTGTGTGATGGTTATGATTCGGTCTTCGGCTTCGAGCTGGGGCGCATGTTTGCCCCTAACGGTATGATTTTCGACGAGGAAACCGTGCGCGGACTGATGCAGATTCCAGCATTGAAAGGCATGAAGCATTCTTCGCTGGATCGTGGTCAGGAATTGCGGCGTTTGCAAATTCGCGACGAGTTGAGACCGGAGTTCATGGTGTTCACGGGCAACGATCTCGGCATCGATATGGTCGAGTATGGCTCCGATTATCTGCTGGGTCTCGCGGCATTTTGCCCGGAAAAATTTGCCGAGCGCGATGCGTTGTGGGAAAGTGGGGATGAACGCTATGCTGAGTTGAATGATGCTCTGCAGTATCTGGGCAATGTCGGCTTCCGTGCTGCGGTGCCAGCCTACAAGCATAGTTGCGCGGTGTTCCAGCATTTGTTAGGTCGGATTCCTTCTGCCGAACCCCATCCTCTTTGCCCGCGTCGTCCTGATTGGGAAGTTGGCATCATGAAAGACTGCGCTATGCGCCTGGGTTATCAGGTGGGCTGACTCCCTTCAGATTCCGGCATTTCTTTCCCATTTTGATTCAACTGTCTTTCTGTCATGGATTTACATCACGCCGCCATTCATACATTCACCACCAAGCCGTGGACCATCGATCAATGCATTGAGGGCTATGCTCGCCATGGATTCGGCGGTATATCGGTATGGCGTGAGACGGTTGCGGGACAGGATCTGGGAAGAGTGCGAAAAAAGATCGCCGATTCCGGACTGGCAGGCATCTCACTCGTGAGGGGCGGATTTTTTACCGGGGCCACCCGTGAGCAACGCTGTGCCGCGATTGTAGAAAATCGCAAAGCGATTGACGAAGCAGAGGCGCTGGGATTGCCGATGATCGTTCTTGTTTGCGGCGCCACACCGGGTCAGATTCCTTCGGACAATTTTTTGCAGATCGAGCAGGGCTTAGAGGAAATTCTACCCCATGCTGAAGCTGCAGGGATTCGCCTTGCGGTAGAACCCCTGCATCCGATGTATGCCGGTGATCGTTCGGCGGTATGCAGTTTGCGCGATGCGAATGACATGGTGGAGAGAATTTCACACCCTCTGCTCGGCGTTGCGGTGGATGTTTACCACGTCTGGTGGGAACTTGACTTACAAGAGCAGATCGACCGCTGCGCGGATGAAGGCCATCTTTTTGCCTTCCATGTGTGTGATTTCAAGCCGGACATGAGTCATGTTTTGTTGGATCGCGGGCTGCCTGGTGAGGGCGTGGCCCATGTGGGCGTCATTGACACCTGGGTCCGCGATGCCGGCTTCGCGGGAATGACCGAGGTGGAGATTTTCTCCAACCGTTACTGGGCGGAGGATCAGGATGAATTTCTCAAAAAAATCGCTGGCAGTTTGCAGCCGTTGCAAAACCCTTACTCAGATTGATACTTTATGAAAATACGCAATATTGGGATTATCATGAATGGCGTCACCGGACGCATGGGCACCAATCAACACTTGGTGCGATCCATTCTCGCCATACGACAACAAGGAGGCGTGGTCTGCGGCGACGAGCGCATCATGCCTGATCCGATTCTTACCGGACGGAATGCTGATAAACTGCAACAACTTGCTGCCAAACATGGTGTGGAGAAATACACGACGGATCTTGATTCCGTGTTGGCTGATCCCTACTATGAAATCTTTTTCGATGCCAGCGGCACACCGCATCGCATCCCTTTCCTCGAGCGTGCCATCGCCGCAGGGAAGCACATCTATTGTGAAAAGCCTACGGCGGTCAAAGCGGATGAAGCCTACCGAATTGCCGAGGTTGCCGAGAAAGCGGGGGTAAAAAACGGCACTGTCCAGGATAAGCTGTGGTTGCCTGGAATTCGGAAGTTCCAACTTCTCAAGGAACAGGGGTTTTTCGGCGAAATCCTCTCTGTGCGCGGTGAGTTCGGTTATTGGGTTTTTACCGGCGAAAATCTGGAGCAGCCCGCGCAGCGTCCAAGTTGGAACTATCGCAATGAAGACGGCGGCGGAATGATCGTGGACATGCATTGTCACTGGCGTTATGTCATCGACAATCTATTCGGCAATGTTACCCGCGTGTTCTGCAAAGCCGCCACGCACATTCCGCAGCGTCGTAACGAGAGTGGAGAGATGTTTCCCTGCACTGCAGATGATTCCGCCTACGCTTTGTTTGAAACTCAAAGCGGGGTTATTTGTCAGTTCAATAGCAGCTGGGCCGTACGCGTGCGTCGCGATGATCTGCTAACGATGCAAGTGGACGGCACCAAAGGTTCCGCCATCGTCGGTCTTCGCAAGTGTTGGGTACAGCACCAGAGTGTCACGCCACGTCCCGTGTGGAATCCGGACATCGACAGTCCGCTGAACTTCTACGACAACTGGACCGAAGTGCCCGACCAAGGAGTTTATGACAACGCCTTCAAGATCCAGTGGGAAATGTTCCTCAAGCACGTCGTTGCTGGCGAACCCTTCCGCTGGACCTTGCGTGAGGGCGCCAAGGGCGTGCAGTTGGCGGAACTCAGCTGGGACTCACATCATAAGGGCGCTTGGGTCGATGTGCCGTAAGGTGCAAAGAGATCACATCACCCTGGCCAAACAAAACGAGACCGCAGGAAACTGCGGTTCTCGGCGATGACGGGGCAAGGGTCTGTGGATCGGATCAGGAAATGATGCCGAGCGGCTTGGTGGTTTTCCAGTTCCCGCGAGTAAAGTCGGGGAAATCTTGGGGCATGCCGTCTTCCTTGATGGATTTTTCGCTGAGAGGTGCCACTGATGACCAGAAGCAACCTTCATAGACGTTTTGGTCGAGAGGCAGAGCATTGCGCAAGCATTCGACAATGCGGTAGAGCATCAGGAAGTCCATGCCGCCGTGTCCACCCATTTTTTTCGCGAGTTCCCCCATTCGCTTGAAGAGGGGATGCTCGTATTTTTCAGCGATCGCGTTGAATTCTTCCGAACTGGTCCAACTATGATAGCTTTTGGTCATGCCTTCAATGGCCATGGCGTTAGGGAAGCCTTTGAGTGTGCCCTTGGTGCCTTGAATCAAGTTGTGACGGCTGTAGGGGCGGGGAGAGGTCTCATCCCACTGGACCATGATCGTGCGTCCCAAGGCTGTTTTGATGATGGAGGTGTTGATGTCGCCGCACTGATACTCGAGCGTTTTGAATTCAGGCTTCGTGAGATTGGTGGATTTTTCCGCCCACAACTTTCGACCACGTGCTGGGGAAGAGAAGGAAACGAGGCGGCGGAAATTGTCTTCGCCACGAGCGAGACTCATGTATTGCGCCACGGGACCGAGGCCGTGGCAAGGATAGAGGTTGCCGTTACGATTGGCGTAGTGCAAAGTTCGCCAAGAACCAGTGCTGTCGCCGCCGTTCATTTGTCCGCGGAGCTCATGGATGTATGCGGCCTCACCGTGAAGCAATTCACCGATCACACCCTGGCGCACCATGTTCAAGTAGAGCAGCTCTTCGCGTCCGTAGTTGACGTTTTCCATCAACATGCAATGGCGACCAGTGGCTTCTGAGGTGTCGACGATATCCCACATTTCCTTGATGCTCAGCGCGATAGGAATCTCGACAAACGCATGAGCGCCAGCTTTCATCGCACCAACAGCCTGAGGTCCGTGAAGCTGCCAGGGAGTGGCAATGAATACAGCGTCGGGTCTAACCTCTGCCAGCATCTTGAGCCAGGCATTTTCATCACCAGAATAGATTTTCGGATTGTGACCTTTGCCCTTTACATTGTTTTCCGAACGTTTGGCGCGACCCTCATCCAGGTCGCAAATGCCGACGACTTCCACACCTTCGATCGTGGCAAGTTGAGAAATGTGACCTGATCCGCGTGCGCCCACACCGATGATGGCTACCTTCACTTTGTCCAGTTTTGGGGCAGCGAAATCACCCATGTATTTGGCACCCGATGGACGCGACGGCGCGTTTTGCGCTTGGAGTAGGCTTGGAAGCGCAGCCATGCCGGCACCCAGGCTGCCAAGGGTTTTGAGAAAGTTGCGGCGCTGTGTCGGTTGGAGAGAATCGGAATTCATATGTTTATCAAAGTGAGTTAAAACTGCTACGAATAGTGTTACAGAAAATTTTCATACGACAAGAAGAATTAGGGAATTTCTTTCCAGTCGCTGCTATGGATTTTCCAGCCTTGTGGGGTTTTTCGCCAGTGAACCGTAACAGCCAGGCGACCGTCGAGATTCTTGAACCAGCGGCTTACAGAGATCTTGGCATTTACATGAAATTGCTGGGTGGCGTGTTTTTCATCTACTTCACAGGTGATTTCTCCTAAGCGTTGGAGATTGATTTCTCGGGCGTTTTCCGAGAGAAAACTGTAGCCGCTGTTGATCTCCGCGGAAAAAAAGTTCCCGTTGATGTCGTCAATAGGTGAGGTGAGTTCCACTTGCTCATCAAAGTATTTCTCGATGCTGGAACTTTTCATGAGTCGCGAAGCTCGTGTGGTGGTGGGTTCGAGGTTGAGGGTAGCGATCAAGGTGTCGAGCTTCCTCGCGAGGATTCGCGGCGTTTGATAATACCACCAGGCGAATGATCCTAGTGCCAGAAGAGCAATGGTGCTGAAGCGATAGATGGGTTTCACGGCGATGGATGAATGATATGGTAATAGCGGCGAGGATGATAATTCTGGCGCAATAGCAGTTCGGTTGGGATCGCACTGGCGGCTACTTTCCATGCTGGATAAGGTCCGGCTTCATAGGCCAGAATGATGGAGCCGGGACTGTGCCATCCGGCAAACAGCAACACGTGTCGATCGTTGAGAAGGATGTCACCAGGAAGCAGATCTTTCCACGAAATCGGCCGGACAATTGTTGGCAATTGGGCGGTGGAGTAGGGGCGGTCCAGACGCCAGCAGCGTGAGATGAAACCGGAGCAGTCAATGCCGCAGGCGTCTTCACTGACCACGCTATCACCGCCAGCACGTTTGTAAGCCGTGGCGATATCACCTGCCGCTTTTCCACGAGAGATGGACTTGACGAAGGACCTTGGGGTGTCGAATCCACCCCATTGATACGGCATGCCTGTTTGCTCATCGCCCGGTATCCAAGATCCGCGGGAATCTCCGAATTTGATGAGGCTCCGGTCGGGTGTGTGGATTTCGATGCCGCGAAGATCGAGACCATGACGCACGTTTTCGTGGCTCGGGATCCATTTCATACTGGCGTAGCTCTGCGCGATGGAGAGAGCTACTTTGGCGTGAACGTGGGAGGAGGGGCCGGGGATCCTGACCGCGCGACTCTCCGGGGAAGCGCAGTTGTGCAGAGACAGAGCAATGAAGACGATCGATAATAGGTGGTAAAACATTTGTTTATGTGAATGATTGCAGGAGCCCATTGCAGGAATCTTCGATGAGTTCGACCACCTGAGCGAAACCCTCATCTCCACCATAGTAGGGATCGGGTACATGGTTGATGGAATGATGGGTGGCGAAGTCGGTGAGTTTACGGATTTTCGCAGCGTAGTGCTCTTGTGAGTCAAGTGACCGAACATCCCGCTCGTTGTCATCGTCCATCACGAGGATCAGATCAAATGTTACCAAATCTCTTGCCGCAATTTTTCGTGAGCTTCCAAAGACCTCGTATCCGTTCTTTTGCAAATGATGGCTCATGCGGTGATCCGGTGGGTTACCTTGATGAATTCCGATCGTTCCTGCGGATTCGATGAGAAATTCCTGTGCGCGTCCGGCTTTGTGCACCAGGTGCCGGAAAATGATTTCGGCGGCAGGTGATCGACAAATATTGCCCATGCAGACAAAAAGTATCTTTCGAAGCGGAGGATGCATGACAATACTGTGGAATTTTTTCATGAATTCACAAGCAACTTCTCATTTCGGCGGTGTTACAGCAACTGAACGCTTTACTATCCCATGAATCAAAAACTTCTATACCCAGCCGTAACCTTGTTGCTTGGCGCTGCGGCCGGCTTCCTTGCCGGCAGCAATGGCAAGACATCCTCATCCGAACAAGAAAAAGTCGCCGAAGTTCTCTCGCGCAGCAGTCGCTCGGCTTCCTTATCTGAATCCTCAGCCAGCCGGTCAAGCGGCAAGCCCCGTCCTCGCTCGACTGACGATGTCAACCAAACTCCCGGTCAATTGCAACGCATGCAAGCCATGCTGGAATTTTACGCAGGTCTCAGTGCCGAGCAGTTGGAAGAGGAAGCCAAAAAACTCGACGGAATCCCCATGCCTGAGCGTATGATGGCCTCATATGTTCTTTTTGCCAAATGGGCGGAGACTGATCCCATGAGTGCCATGGCGTATTCTGACAAAATGGGTTTCACCGGTATGTTTGTGCGTCCTACCATCATGCAAAGTTGGGCCAGTGTGGATCCCGTCGCGGCATCGAAGTTTTATTCCGAAAATCCCGGACAGTTCGCCATGATGGGCATGTTCGGAGGTCGTGGCGGTGGCGGTCCAATGGGTAACGGCGCGGCGTCGATCATCGCGGGGGAGTGGGCCCGCCAGAGTCCTGATGATGCGATGAACTGGGCTAAATCACTCAACGGCTCGGAAAAAGGTAACGCGGTAAGTTCCATTATCTCTCAAGTCGCCTCGAGTGATCCACAAAAAGCCATGACTCTGGCGGCAGCCTTGGAGGGTGACGACAAGTCTCGAGCCAATCGCCAGATCGCGGAAGCACTGGGTGGGAAAAGCTGGGATGAAGCTCAGCAGTTTATCGCCAGTCTGCCCACCGATCAGCAAGAGGATGCCCGCCGCCGTGCTTTCGAAGGCTTGGCCACCACGAATCCTACCGAGGCCGCCCGCCAATTGGGATCGTTCACGGATGAAGAGCAGCGCAACCGTGCCACGGCCACGGTTGCAGAGCGCATGTCGCGTGAGAATCCCGCGGATGCCTTCAACCTCGTCATTTCCTCAGGTGCTTCCGCTCAAGAAGATGCCATGCGCAATGTCATGATGAACTATGCGCGTCAGGACAGTGCGGGGGCTTTGGCTGCCATTCAGAAAATTCCTCAAGGGGAAACGCGAGACAGTGCAATCGGCACTTATGTTTTTGCCAATAACAGCAAAAATTACTCGGAAAATTTTGCCCTTGCCGAAACCATTACTGATGAACGTGATCGTTCGCGAGCCATCGGTGTCAGCGCTGCGAAGTGGATGACCACCGATCCGGAAGCCGCTAAGGCAGCGATCCAACAGTCCACCAGTTTGAGCGACGAAGTCAAAACCCGCTTGATCGAGGGTGGTGGCAATTGGCGCGATTGGGGTGGCAGAGGCCGCGACGGTGGCGGACGCTGATTGCTATGTCCGAACGGTTTGACAACTCAGAGCGAGGTAATTACAGTGCTCTGAGTTTTTTATGAGGTCGGTTCGCGGAGAAAATCACGGGATTGCTCGCATCGAGCTCGCAGACGTGGGTAGTTTCGGCTGGCAGGTGCGTATGCAGTATCGAGGACAAAAAGTCTCGCGTTTTTTTTCCGATCGGCTCCACGATAATGCCATGGGTTCCCTACAAGCTGCGCGTCAATGGCGTGATGATCAATGGGCCAGATGGCAGGCGGAAGAGCGGCCGCGAGTCTGCCAAAGCTCGACGCGCAATGCTTCCGGCGTGGTAGGGGTTTCACGCGTGACCGTTCGTTCGGGCAACGGAGCGCTCTATCACTTCTGGCAAGCCACTTGGTGCCCTGCTCCGGGACAGCGGCAGTCGGTGAGGTTTTCCATCAGAAAATACGGCGATGAGGTGGCATATCACCTGGCGATCGAAGCTCGCCAGAATGGAGTTGGCGATTGAACCGGACCAAGGGATTGTCACTTCTTCTCCAGGATTTCTAACAATTTTTCACGATTGCCTTGATTGTTGAGTTGATTGAACAGGCTCTCGGCATCTCGTTGTGCTAGATCGGATTGCAGCAGAAGGCTTGCCGAGGGGCGGAGGTCATCGGCGGCAGCCAAGAGGCCTTGGCGGAACTTCGTGGGGTCCACGCGATTGAGCGGATGCGCGGCGTATCCTGCTCCCACATCGACACCGTAGCCGGTGCGGATCTCATAGTGCAGGTGAGCGGGATACAATCCATCGGCCGTGCCTACCTTGCCGATGTTTTGGCCGCGTCCGACCATGGCTCCTAGTGCAACATCAATGCTGTGTAGATGCGCATACATGGTTTGAAACGAGCAACCGTCTTTGAGTCGATGCGATAAAATCAGAACTCGGCCCCATCCCTCTGAAGGAGTACCCGCATAGACGACGATTCCGTCTGCCGCTGCCAACACGGGATCGCCAAAGTCGGTATTCATACCGCCAATTCCGTTCAAATCATCTCCCGTGTGATGACCGCCGCGTTGTTCATTCATGGCCCAGAAAGGCTGTGCATTGTAGGTGAGGGCGCCGTTCTCCGACCCCATCGGTAGATCGAGACGATGGACCACCGGTTGCAATAGGCTCTGCCAAGGAGCGAATTGATGAAAGCGATGATCGACTTCACCCGCACTTGGCATGCCCAGCGGACGATTGGCTCCTTGGGCGTTTTTCAAGTGGAAATCGGTTAGATTGATGGATCGATCAGAGAGATGAAGTGTCAATCCGATCACAAGCCCGGCGGCGATGAGGATGAAAAGAAAAAGAGCAGGACGTTTCATGCGAGCTGTTCCTAGAATGGGTGAATCGTCTATAAATGCAAGAAACTTCAGGCAAAACGACTGTCCTGTTGAGAGATCAAGGGGGCGGTGGTGCTTGGTAGAAAACTCGGTAGAAACGTCTCGCACCAACCTTGGGTATCTCGATGCTGTGCTGTTCGGCGTCTGTCTCGATTTCGAGCGTCATCAAATTTTGCCAGTTGCCGGAAAGGTCGTCACTCGCTTGAATGGAGAAATTCCCCCGCGTGACGACACGATTGATGGTCATGTGAAGCGAGCCATTCTCCATGTGCAATTCATTTTTGAGTTTTGAATCTGGATTTTGCGGTTCAAATCCGAGCTGGTTTTCCACCCAGTTGCTCATACCATCGCCATCTGGATCGGCCTGAGGATCGGCGATTCCCACAAGGATTTGATCCGTCGTGAAATTTGCTTCCTGCCATAAACTGTATGGATCGTGAATGACGAATGTTGCTTGCGCCTCTCCAAAGTAATTGCTGTCGAGGATTCTGGCCAAGATTGCATAGTCTCCTGCAGCGCTCGGTGGAATCGCGGAACCGTTGTAGAGGATCTCGACGGCAAGACCAGCGGGAATGGTGGTCGCTGTCACGGAATGAGGAGTTCCGTCGAACGTTGCCTCGAGGCTGGTCAAAGAAATGGTGGCAGTTGCTGGAGAAATCTGCATCACGGCTTGTGCGCTACCTTGGTAATTGGTGTCGCTGACAGTGGCGATCACGTCGTAGCTTCCGGCATTCGTTGGTGGAGTTGGCGTGCCATTGTAGGTGAGATTCACCGTGAGAGTCACAGGATCGGTGCTGACAGAAACAGCTTTTGGTGTACCGTCGTAGTTTACGTTCAAGTTGTCGAGTGTGAGGTTGGCGATGGCTTTCTCGATGACCAGAGTGCCGCTGGTTGTGCCTTCGTAATTTTCGTCCACAATCGTCGCTACAACCCCATAACTCCCCGCTGCCGTCGGAGCCGTGGTGGATCCATCATAAGCCAAGCTTACGTTGAGACCTTCCGGGGATGTCACAACAGTGGCGACTTTCGCTGCTCCGTCATATGTGGTGGCGAGATCACCGAGCGAGATCGTAGCGACTGCCTTGGAAATGACCATGGTTCCGATGGCTGAACCTTGGTAATTGGCATCGTTGACAGTGGCAACGACTTCATACGTACCCGCGTTGACCGGTGGCGTCAGTGAGCCGTCATAGCGGATTTCCAGCGACAGGCCGGGCGGCGTAGTGGCGGCCGTGACAGATTGGGCTGATCCAGTGTAGGTTTTGTCGAGGGAAGTCAGGGAGACTGCGGCCTGAGCTGGAGCGATGATGAGAGTTCCCTGCGCGCTGCCTTGGTAATTGCTGTCCGTGACGATAACTTCCACCGGGTAGGAACCTGCATCGACGGGCGCGGTGGTAGAGCCATTGTAGGTGATTTGCACCGCGAGACCGGGTGGATTGGTCTCCACTCCGATCAGACATGCTTGAGTGTTGTATGTTTGATTCAGGTTTGATAGAGTGACTGTGGCAGGTAAGGGATTGACGGTGACGCTGGCAAAATCCTGATACGATCCCGATGTCGCAGTCACTGTGTATGGTCCACCAGCTTGGGTAGCTGTATAAAGCCCCGAGCCATTGATGGTTCCTCCTCCACTGTTGCTCCATTGCAGAGAGGGCGGGGGAGTTGTCATCGTGTTACCGAATTGATCCAGTTGAGTGGCAAGGAATGAATGGGTGCCACCCACACTCAGCGATGCCACCGCAGGCGTCACTTCCAATCCCGATGTGGTTTGAACCACACGCAAATTCACGCTACTGGTCGACGCGAGTCCTTGGGCATCTCGTACCGTGACGATGGCGGTGTAGTCGCCTGCCATTTGAAATTCAGCCGTGCAGGATTTGGCGGAGTTGGTGGCATTGGGGGTGAAAGCAATCGCGGCTGGCCCTGTGTTACTCCAAGTGTAGGTGAGATTGGCTTCTCCGTCGTTGTCACTGGAAGTAACGCTGAGAGTGGTGGATGTTCCATGTTCGATCTTCCAGACTGATCCATCGCCATCGGTTTGTGATTCTGTCGAAGAGCTGTTTGCGGCGGTAACGATGGCAGGCGCTTGGTTGGAGAGGTCACCGCCGCCCGTGAGTGAAACACTATCCACTCGCCAGCCGGTGCTGGCGGTTGTGCCATCGGTAGCGATGACCCATCGTGCACGTAACGATTTTCCGGTAAACTTGGCAGTGTCTGTCAGATTGACGATCGTTTCTAAATAACCGTTGGAATTTCCTGACCAAGCGCTTTGTCCGCTGAATTCACTGAGATTGGCTGGCTTTCCACCAGAGCTGATCACGGAGTTGTATCCATTGCTTGCAAACGTAGTTCCAGAGTTGGCAGATCCAGCATCAAACCATGCGCCGTTGTTGATGGAAAATTCAAGTCTGCCTCCATCTCGATTGGACTGCAGTGAGTAGTTATGCCAAAACTTGAATTGTAAATTGTTGGCAGCACTGGGGATGAAAATGGCGGGTGACAGCAGTTGAGTCGTGGTTTTGGTTGCCGGTCCAGCGGCATAATAGCAATTGTCAGGAGAATGGCTTTGCGTGGAAGAGATGCCCCATGAGTTGGATCCCAGTGACGATACGTTAGACCATCCGGTGATCGTATTGTCAAAGTTTTCACTCCAGATCGCACCGACCACCGTAAATGCATCCGTGAGCGTGGCAGAGGAGTTGTCCGGATTGGCAGCGCTCACACTCCATACTCCGGAGGCGGCATTCGTGAGATTGAATTGGCAGCGCAGTGATTCCCCAATCAGTTGCACTGACGTCGCCGTGATGTTGCTCTGTCCTGTGCGGGTCAATTGCACTGCGGTATCAGCTCGCAACGAGGTGCCACTGATGTCCACAGTGACAGTGGAATTTGCCAGTCCACTGGTGGGGGTGATCGCTGACAAGGACAAAGGTTGCGGTGGAGGCGGCTCGGCCGAGCTTCCAGAGACTAGCAATGAATAATTTTGCTGATTGTTCGTCAGGATTCCCGAGTAGGAAACGACGGCCGTCCAAGTTCCTGTCTGCGCGGGTGATGAGACAAACACTTGCTCGACGTTATCCGTATTGTTGATTCCGGTCGTTGCGGGTTGACTCATCGATGCTTCGGTCCATGTGCCGACAAATGGCATCACGTAGGGGAGAAATTCGCTACCGTCTGGCGCGATGAGTTTGAGCTGCAGGTTATTGACCAAACGGGCTGTGCGCAGGTCCGAAGTGCTGGTGGCCGCTGCCGCCGGATCCGTCCATGAGAGGGTGGCGCGAATCGGTGAAACGCCATCCCAGAGAAATGCGTGAGTGCGCGAAGTAATGGCGGTGCTGATTTGGTTCTCGTTGATGCGGATTCTGTTGGGGTTGGCAGCATGGTCAATCAAGAGATCCGCAGCGGCTTTGACGTTGACCAGACCCCAGCCAAAAGTGTAATCAGGACCGGCGTTGCCTCGATCATCGGCCGTGTGAATCAGCAAACCTTTGAGTGAAGCGGCACGCATGGCCTGTCCGGGAAAAAGTTGACCGTATTGCTGAACAAGTAGTGCTGCGGAGCCGCAGGCATTCGGGGTGGACATGCTTGTCCCGCTGTAGGTTCCGTAGGACGTGTCGCTACCGTTCAGTGACGAGTAGAGCCCATCCCCATTCGCCACCACATCGGGCTTGATGCGTCCGTCATCGGTAGGCCCCCATGAGGAAAAGCCGGTGATACTCGCATTTGCGGGCGAGCGTTGACCCGAGGCTACCGCATCCGTTGTGGCACCCACCGTGATGACGTTTTTGGCCACAGCACGGAAACCAATCGACTCAAAGCCCGAGCGATACGTACCATCGCCACGCGGATGTATGGCGGAATCATATGCCACGACAGTCGCACTGCCTGGCGATAATGCCACGCTCTGTCCATTCGCGGGGTTGTCGGTGCGCTCATTTCCCGCGCTTTGAAAAATGAGATAAAAAGGCGCATTGAAGGACAGAGAATCGACATCGCGGCTGTAGGTATTGTAACGACCAAAGTCATCCTCGATGGAGGTGGATGCCGTGCCTGCTCCGTACCATTCCCACAACCGTGCTGGAGAGCCGGCGTTGCCCACATAATTCCATCCGGACAGATAGCCGTAGGAATGATTCGATAAATAAATGCGAGTAGCCTCCTGTCCTGCAGCAGTGGCACCACGGCTGGTCATTTCTGTTAGGTCACTGTTCCAGTCATAACTGTCCACCACCGCGGCATTCGCCATGCCTCGCGCGCTGGCAACAACTCCTGTGGCGATCATGGTCCCGCCCACATGGGTGGCGTGATCGATCGACGCAGAACCGTCCTTCACCACCATGCGAGCCCCAAATTCTTGGTGTGTGGAGCGGCCGGATCCGCCGTCCCACATGCCGATGGTGATTCCGCTTCCGGACAGTGAGTAGGGCGATACCCGTAGCAAATTTGCGCCGGTGGAGATGGCTGCGTTGGCGTTCTGCGTCGCGAAATAGACGGGCTGAGTTCCATCGAAGCTCTCGATTTCGCTGATTCTTCCATCGGCACCCTGCCAGCGAACCGGCAGTCCCGCTGCCATGGCTTTGGCTACAGCCTTTTCCTTGCGTGCTTTCTGGATTTCCGCATACCTCTGCACCACATTGATCCGATCTTCAGCGCGTGAAATATCGACTCCGGGTGCTTCGAGCAAGTCTGCGAGCGTCTCCTGACCATGAATGATGGAGATCATAGCCAGACTGATTCCCAAGATAAGACGGAACTGAGGGGGCATGACCTGTGTATACTACGTCAACATTTGCATTTTGGCAACTCGTTCCTCTCATCTTGGATGGCATGTGTCGTCTCATGGCAGGAGCTCCTCCCGCGTGTTGCTTTCAGCCAAGCACCGCAAAAAAATGATGATTTTATCTTGTCATTTCCATCACGAAAACGCATTGTATTTCTGTATACATGAAACATACACTTATATGGTTCGGAATGAGCTTGAGCGTCATGGCGCAAAATTTACCGCTCATTCCCCAGCCCAAGAATCTTCTGATACAGGATGGAGCTTTTCGATTCAGCTCTGCCACGGCCATTCGCCATGACCGTCAACTCGCAGCCGAAAGCGGATTACTCGCCGAAAAAATCAAGCGTTTGACCGGTGGCGATGTGCGCTTGGTGGCGGAAGAATTGCGCATCCATTTGCCATCGGAAATCTCGCTCGATCTCGACGCCACTTTGCCGTTGAGACGCGGGGGCTATCGTATGACGATTTCTCCCGCTAGTGTAAAAATCATTGGCAAAGATGAAGCGGGCACTTTTGCTGGCATGCAGACATTGCTGCAGTTGCTCCCAGCGCGCGCGCCGATGTCCGAGAAAGTGGTGACACTACCTGCCCTACAAATTTCTGATGAACCGGAATTCGCGTGGCGCGGCATGCATCTCGATTGCGGTCGGCATTTTTTTCCGATGGAGGATTTGAAGAAATTCATCGACCAAATGGCATTTCACAAGCTGAACGTGTTCCACTGGCACCTCACCGAGGACCAAGGCTGGCGCATCGAAATCAAAAAATACCCGAAACTCACGGAGGTGGGGGCATTTCGTGATTCGACCCCTCCGTATGGCAATCGCAATAGCGACGACGGCAAGCGCTACGGCGGCTTCTACACTCAAGAGCAGGTGAAAGAGTTGGTGGCGTATGCTAGTGCTCGCCACATCACTATCGTGCCGGAGATCGAGCTGCCCGGTCACGCCGCGGCGGCCATCGCAGCCTATCCGCAATTCGGTAATACCGACATCCCCGGATACAAACCGAAAGTCATGACGCGCTGGGGTGTGCATCCCTACGTGTTTGCCCCCAAGGAGGAAACTTTCTCGTTCCTGGAAGACGTGCTGACAGAAGTTTGCGAATTGTTCCCTTCGAAATTCATCCACATCGGTGGTGACGAGGCTCCGAAATCACAGTGGAATCAGTCGAAATTCGCCAAGGAGGTGATGCAGCGGGAGGGCCTGAAAAATGCCGATGAGCTGCAAAGTTATTTCATCCGTCGAATCGAAAAATTCCTAGCCTCGAAAAATCGCTCGTTAGTGGGCTGGGATGAGATCCAGGAAGGGGGATTGCCGAAATCAGCGACGATGATGGTCTGGCGCGATCTGAAGTGGGCGCAGCACGCGCTCGATCTCGGCAACAACGTGGTGATGGCTCCGAATGCCTTCGCCTACCTCGATCACTACCAACGCCCGGCTAGTGAGGAACTTTCCAAAGGTCCGGAATACGAGGCGATCGGTGGTTTTTTGACTGTCTCGAAACTCTATGGCTATGATCCCGCCTCGGTGGCCCGCAATGACAAGGAGCGCCAGCAAATCCTCGGTGTGCAGGCACAGCTCTGGACGGAATACATGAAGGACTGGAAAAAAGTCGAATACATGGCCTTTCCTCGCATCGCCGCTCTCGCGGAAATCGCTTGGCTTCCCAAGGATAAGAAAAACTACGACAGCTTTCGCGAGCGTCTTGACGGGGTGATGAAGTTTTACGATGCGCTTGGCATCAATCGCGCTGTTCCACTGGATCCACCGAAAAAGGAAACCAAGGACGGATCCGTGATCGAGACTTCCCTGAACATCTATCATGATCACGCCATCGAGTTTGCCTACGATGGCCGAGCGGACACGTTTTTTTGGGCGGGTCGGGAATTGAAAAAAGACGACCACATCACACTGCGCTTGAAATCGCCCACGAGCGCAGCAGCAAAAGTCACGGTGCAAACTGGCGGCAAGGCGAGTCAGAATGGCGACCGCCTGGAAAACGGCGAGCTCCAGTATTCGCTCGATGGCATCACCTGGATGAAAGTTGCGGATTTTTCCGAAGGAAAAGCCACTGGTCCCATCCCCGCGGGCTGCAAGGCAATGCGCGTGTTGGTGACCGCCCCGCAAAAATTCTGGCTGATTCTCCACGAGGTGGCTATCGAATGATCTATGATACAAGGATGGAATCAACCCGATTTTTCTGCGTTGCAGAAATCTGGTGAATTTGAAATTTCATGGTAAATCATAGCAAACATAAGCACTTTTTTGCTATTTTAGTTATCATTGTCTTAGCTGTAATTTTGCATTTGATGGATTTTTCTTCGTGCGCGTTAGAAAAATCAATCGGTTTTAAACTACATGGCTTGGACAAGGTTGAACATGAAATTTTCGCTGAAGGCGAACTATACAATTATCAAAGTGTGATTTACGGTCATTATAAAGTTCATGATCTGAAGAGATTGATCAACGATTTATCAGCTGTCATTGACGATGAAAACAGCATGCGCAGGCCCCGCATGGAATACCCACCTTGGTGGTATGATTCATTACCCAAAGATGGTTTTACCAAATACAGCAATATGGATATGAAAAATCGAAAATACAATTTGATATTCATTGAAAAAGAGTCTTTGGTCTGGTTATACAAAGGACCTGTTTGATCCACTCCATTGAAAATGGGGCGGTATTTTGCCGCAAACTGACTCTCTCCTTGACATCCCGGTAGCTGTTACGGCAGTGTCTTGCAGCCCATGATACTGTTGCGTATGCTCCTTGTCCCGTTGTTAGCTTTGCTCGGGCAGGGATGCGCCTCGTTTCCCTCGTCGGGCTCTTGGCAGGGCGCGGTGCAACGGCACGTCGCCCAGTTGGGGTTCCGCAACTGGATCGTGATCGCCGAAGCCTCTTTTCCCGCTTATAGCCGTAGCGGCGTGTATCAGGTCACGGCTCAGAGTGAAATCCCCGAAGTTCTCGCTCAGGTATTACAGACGATCGATCAGACACAGCATGTCAAGCCCAACGTTTATCTGACGCGTGAGCTGCGATCCATGAACAATGATTCGGCACCCGGCATCGATGAATTGAAAAAGAAGAACGATCAGTTTCTTGCGGGTATGGAAGTCGCCAGCTTGGATCAGGAATCCCTGATGAGTTTGATCGCGGATGCGAACCGCAGTTTCGATGTGCTCATCATCCGCACGACATCGGCGCTTCCCTATAGCTCGGTGTTTCTTGAACTTCAGCCCGGCTACTGGGATGCCGAATCGGAACAACAACTGCGCGCGCGCATCGATCGGGAGCGCAGCAACAAAATCAATTCATCCAAGATACCATGAATCAGACCAAGGAACAACTCATCCGCGCAGAGCGGGAAAAAGCGTGGATCGGCGATGCGGTGCTTTGCCTTTTTGCTCGCAAGTTCGTGCTGCGTGAGCGCCAGGCGATGGATGCTGAGTGGTTCACGCATTTGACTTCCAATGGTTTCCTCAGCGCGTTGGGCAACCCGACCAGTGTCGAGGCCAAGATCGGCGCCATTTACGCCGAGCAGGGTTTGGAAGCGGCGTTTGCCTACATGGACGAGACATTGGTTCCTTTGTTCCGCAAGCAGATGGCGAAGAAAAAGAAATAAGACTGCCTTCGTAAGTTAGGGAACAAATTCCAGATGGGGCTTCATTTTTTCCAAAGTTTTGGGGCCAATACCCGGCACTTTGAGCAAGTCTTCCACACGCTGATAAGGGCGATGTTTGATGATGTCCTTGGCCGTTTTTTCACCAATTCCGGGAATTTTCATGATTTCCGCCAGGCTAGCGGTGTTGGGATTCACAGGTTTTTCGAGTTTTGCTTTGGCATGATCGATGCCGATTAAATCCTTGGCCTCTTCCTCGCGTTGCATTCTTCGCTCGGCGGGCAATTGCTGCCAGTCGGTGAGGGACCAAATCCCTCGTTTGTTGATCGCGGCCTGCAATTCGAGGTCCGTGAGCCCGGCGTCATATTCTTTCGCCGGACGTGACGGCTGGTGATAGGTTTCCCGGCTAACGCCAAAGGCCCGCGCCAATCCGAGGCGCACCAGTTCCTCCGCCAGATCCTTGCCGTCGGCCGTGACGACAAACGCATAGACGCGTTTGAAGTCAGCATCACCCCGCGCGTCGGCTTCCGCGGTGTGCACGGTGAAAGGTTTGGCTAACAGTTTTTCGACTTCCGCTGCGGCCTTGGCTCCAAAGGATTTGGCGATTTCCGCCGCGCGCTGCGGATCGTCATCCACGTGGGTGATGCCGAAGTAACTTCGCTGGTGTCGCAGTCTACGACTGTCGGTGGCATCGCCGATGTGCCATTCCATACAATCCGCTCCGTACAAACGAACGGTGAATTCCGCTGCATCGGCAGGGCGAACCTGGAAGCTGTCACCATCCGCCCACTCGGTTTTCTGCAACACACAATTCCGATAGGTTTTCAAGGGCTTGCTTTGGGCAAGTGCCAAGGACGAAAACGACATCAAGAAAAGCAGGAAGGCTGGGAAAAATCGTCTCATGATTCTGCATTTCAGTAGGGTGATTCAACCTTGGCCAGGAGGGTGAATCACACGTAGGTGATCGATACCGTGACGCTCGAACTCCTGCCAGTAGCGTTTTTCCGACTCCACGGTTTGGGCTCGGCGCTGTTCCTCGGTGAGTTGATTCCAAACGTCAAAGCCGATGCGCTGTGCCAGATCGCGATCGGCCAAGCGAATCACCAATTCCTCCCAAAAACTTTCCTGACGGAATTCCTCGTAACAGGAGAAGAAAAACGATTTTTTCTGAAAGGCATCGGTGACCTGATAGTGTTGTTCGATGTCATTGAACTCGACCATCTCAGTCCATCCCGCGCAGTAGAGATGCTCGAAGATTTTGTTTTCCAAGCGATTGATCGCGGCCATTTGGTTTTGGAACGCGGGGTGTTGGTTCCACTCCGCGACCATGGTAGCGAGGGAAAGCAACTCGACGAGCGTTTGGGCTTCATCATCAGAAAAACGGAAATTCATGGCAGCAAACGGAGCGGGAGAAATCAATGTGGGTGTAAATGGGAATCGACGGATGCGAGAATGTCCGCCAGTTCCGCCAGTCTGCCGATGCCTTGGTAACCGCAGGCAAGGTCACCGGTGGCGGGTTCAATGAAATGCACGCCATCGGCTTTCAGTGTCGTGACATTCCGTTGCGTCGCGGGGTGGGTCCACATTTTGCCATTCATCGCCGGTGCCAGCACTACCGGTGTGCTGCTCGGCAGGGCGAGGTAGGTGGAAGTCAACGGATCGGGAGCCAATCCGTTGGCGAATTCGGCGATCAGCGATGCCGTCGCTGGTGCCACCAAAAACAGATCGGCGGCATCGGCCAACTCGATGTGGCCGGGTTTCCACGATTGTTTTTCATCCTCCCATGTCACCAGCACGGGATGCCGCGTCAAGGTTTGCAAGGTGAGGGGAGTGATGAACTCACAGGCGCTGCGCGTCATCAGGCAATGCACCTCGTGGCCTCGTTTCACCAACTGTGAGGCAAGGTCGGCCGCTTTGTAAGCAGCGATGGATCCAGAGATGCCGAGGACGATGTTCATGATGCGGATTCAGAGGTAGCAGTGATGCGGGAGACACGCAAGCGTTCGGCAAGCAATAGGGCCTTAAAACGGATGTAGTCTTCCTCGCGCGTCGCGGAAATCAAACGATATTGATACTCGTGCCAATGCGCCATTTCTTCAATGGCGTTTTTCAAGCGCAAAGCGATGACTTCTTCGCTGTCGGTCTTGCGTCCCGTGAGGCGCGCGGCCAATTCCTCATCGGTCGGCGGCATGACAAAAAGATCGGTCAAGGCGCGACGGATCTCGGGATCCGTGCAGGAGCGGACTTGTGCTGCCCCTTGCACGTCGATGTCCATGACCACGTCGTAGCCCTTTTGGATGAAGTGCAAGACCTCGGACTTCAAAGTGCCATAGGAATTGCCATGCACGGTAGCATATTCCAAAAAGTCACCACAAGCCACTTTCTGGTCGAACTCCTCGCGGCTGAGAAAGAAATAATCGCGGCCATGCACTTCTCCAGCTCGTGCGGCACGCGTGGTGCAGGAAATGGAATAGTGAGCCTCCTGATCGTCGGCCAGCCGACGACAGAGCGTGGTTTTTCCCGAGCCGGAAGGGCCCGAGACGAGAAGAAGAATGCCAGTGCGTGAGGGCATGCGCGGAGTGTGAACGAAGAATGCGGGTGATGGCAGAAAAAAATCGCCAAGTTCGCTGGAATCTGCTATGAGCAGGAAATGCAACTAGACACTCAAGAAGAACTTGCTCCCAAAAAAGGACTATCGGGCTGGGCCTGGGCCGGCATCGGTTGCGGCACGATTGTCTTGATCGGCGTGATCGGATTCGCCCTGCTCGTCGGTTTCTGCAAACGCAAATTCGATGAATTTGGCAAGGATATGCAGACCAATCCCGAACGCAAGGCGGCGGAGATGATCATCGGCATCCATCCGGACTTTTCCGTGGTTAATGCCAATGACTACAACAAGGAAATGACCATCCGCGATGACAAGACCGGCAAGGAAATGACCTTTTCGTATCGCGACATTGCCGATGGGAAATTCGCCCTGACCGCACCTGATGGATCGCAGATGACCATGGGAAGCTTTGACCTTGCCTCGCTGCCCTCGTGGATCGAATTGCCCGCTGATGCCCAGGCGCGGAGCGGTTACCAGACGAAGTCGTCGTCAGGAAAATCGTCGGGCGTGGTGGTGGTCACGACCGCCATGCCGGCGAAGGACGTGCAGACGCATTTTGAAAAATCCTGGGAACAGTGGGAAAATTTCTCAGGCTCCTCGAACTCGATGACCTTGCAGGCCGTGGAAACGATCAACATGGAGCGCAAGTCCGATGACAAGTCGATCACCGTAATCATCCAGTCGAGCGCCGGCGTGACAACGGTGACCGTGACTTACAGCGAGAAGTAACTCACGGCACCAGGCGCATCATCAGGTCCTTGCTTTCCAGTGTGTGACCCACTTCCACCAGGATTTCCTGCACCGTGCCATCGCAAGGTGCGGTGACAGTGGTGAACATTTTCATTGCTTCCAAGGTGAGCAAGGCTTCGCCCTCCTTTACCTTGTGACCGACGCTCACCGCCATGCTTGCCACCATGCCCGGCATGGGTGCTGCGATTTGCAATAGATCCGCGGGATCCGCCTTGGCGCGCGCCGTGGTGGCCTTGGCCGCACTCTTGTCTTCCACTTGCACGTGGCGTGGATAGCCGTTGAGTTCGAAAATCGCGGTGCGTTGTCCCGCGGCATCGACTTCCGTGATGTTGTGCAGTCGGATGAAGAGGGTTTTGCCTGCCTCCAGACTCAGCGTGACTTCTTCCTTCGGCTTGAGGCCATAGAAAAAAGCCGGCGTGGGCAACACGGCTAGATCGCTGAATGCCTTGCGTGACTTGACGAAATCCTTGAAGACCTGGGGATACATCAGATACGAATACAACTCATCGTCGTTCGAGGTCTTGTGTCCGGTAATTTTCGCCACATCCACGCGGGTTTTTTCGAGGTCGACTTTTTCCGCGCGCTCGCCGGGACGATTGGTGAAGGGCTTCTTGTTGCCGAGAATGATTTTCTGAATGTCCTTGGGCCATCCACCCATCGGCTGACCGAGTCCGCCTTGCAGCATGTCGATGACGCTCTCAGGGAAATTGGTGCCCGGCGGCAGGGAGTGGAGGTAATCGCGGGCATCGCCCGGCTTGACTCCGCGTGAAATGAGGAACATGCACATGTCGCCGACGACCTTCGACGATGGTGTGACTTTTACGATGTCTCCGAAGAGGAGATTCACCTCGGCATACATGCGGGCGATTTCCGACCAGCGATGACCGATGCCCATGCTCTCGGCTTGCTCCTTGAGGTTGGTGTATTGTCCGCCCGGCATCTCGTGCAGATAAACCTCCGCCGTGCCGTGTGGTTCGGCGGTGTCGAAGGGTTTGTAGTAGGTGCGCACGTGCGCCCAGTAGTCGGAATACTCGTTGAGGGCATCGAGATCGAGTTTGGTATCGCGGCTCTGGTGTTGCAGTGCGGCGACCACGGAATTCAAATTCGGCTGCGAGGTGCATCCGCTCATGCTGGCAATCGCGGCATCACAAATGTCCACGCCTGCCTCGGCTGCCATGAGAATGGAACTGGCATTGATGCCCGATGTGTCGTGCGTGTGGAAATGGATGGGCAGCCCGATTTCCTCTTTCAAGGCCTTGACCAGCTTTTTCGCGGCCATGGGGCGGCAGAGTCCGGCCATGTCCTTGATGCAAAGCATGTGAGCGCCCATTTTTTCCAACTCCTTCGCGAGCTTGACGTAGTAGGTGAGATCATACTTGTCCCTCTTCGGATCGAGGATGTTTCCTGTGTAACAAATCGTGCCCTCGCACAAGGATTGCGTCTCCTCACGCACGGCTGTCATCGCCTCGGTGAGATTGGGCAGGTAGTTGAGGCTGTCGAAAATACGGAAGATGTCCATGCCGTTCTCCGCGGCGTGTTTGATGAATCCGCGCACGACGTTGTCCGGGTAGTTGGTATAACCGACGGCATTGGAACCACGGAACAACATTTGGAACAGAATGTTCGGCACGCGTTCGCGAAGTTGGCGCAGGCGCTCCCAGGGACATTCCTTGAGGAAACGCATGGCGGTGTCAAAGGTGGCGCCGCCCCACATTTCCAGCGAGAAAAGTTCGGGGGTGCGATGCGCCACGGCATCGGCGATCGCCAGCATGTCGTTGGTCCGCACGCGCGTCGCCAGCAGCGATTGGTGGGCATCGCGCATGGTGGTATCCGTTAGCAGCAATCGTTTTTGTTGAAGGACCCATTGGGCGAATTTTTCCGGACCGAGTTTGGTCAGCAATTGTTTGGTGCCATCGGCAGGCGGCGTGAGATGATCGTAGCGAACGCCCGGAGCCGCCGTGAACACACGATCGCTGACAAAGCCCTTGGTGTTCGGGTTGCCATTGACCGTGACATCGGCAAGGTAGCTCAGGAGTTTTGTGGCACGGTCTTTCTTCGACGCGAAGGTGAAGAGATGGGGATTGGTATCGATGAAACGTGTGGTGGCATCACCCGCGCGGAACTGGGGATCCGCGATCACGTTTTCCAGGAAAGGAATGTTGGTTTTCACACCGCGAATGCGGAATTCCCGCAGTGCGCGATCCATGCGGTCCAGAGCGATTTGATAGGTGCGGCCGAAGACGGTGACCTTCACCAGCATGGAATCATAGTAGGGGGTGATGACCGCGTTTTGTGTGCCCAACGCTCCATCGAGTCGGATGCCGAATCCTCCGGCGCTGCGGTAGGTGAGAATCTTGCCAAAGTCAGGCGTGAAATGGTTTTCCGGATCCTCGGTGGTGATGCGGCACTGGATGGCGAATCCTGATTTTTCCACTTTGTCCTGCTGTGGCAAGTCCATCACGGAGTCATGCAAACGATGTCCCATCGCGATCTGGATCTGCGATTGCACGATGTCGATTGCGGTGATCTCCTCGGTCACGGTGTGTTCCACCTGGATGCGGGGATTCATCTCGATGAAATACCACTCGCCGGAATCGACATCGACCAGGAACTCAACGGTGCCCGCGTGGGTGTAGTTCACCTCACGAGCAATCGCCAGCGAGGCGTTGCAGAGGCCCTCGATGATGGAAGGGTCGATGCCGTAACTCGGCGCCATTTCGATGACCTTTTGGTGGCGTCGCTGCACGGAGCAGTCGCGCTCGTGCAAATGCAGCACGTTGCCATGTTTATCCGCGAGAATTTGCACCTCGATGTGCTTGGCGCGGCCGACGAATTTTTCGAGAAACACCGCACCGTTGCCAAACGCGCGTTGGGCTTCCGTTTGCGCTTCTTCCAACAAAGGCTCCAGGTCTTTTTCCTCACGCACCACACGCATGCCACGTCCACCACCGCCGAAGGCCGCCTTGATGATTAGCGGGAAGCCGATTTTTTTTGCCGCCTTGATGGCTTCTTTGCGATCGCTCACGGGTTCGGGCGTGCCTTGCAGCGTGGGAACCTTGAGTTTCTCTGCGACATTGCGCGCCGCGGTTTTGTCACCCATGCGATCGAGGATATCGGCATCGGGCCCGATGAAAATGATGCCGTTTTTCTCGCAAGCGCGGGCGAAGTCCGGATTCTCCGAAAGGAAACCGTATCCCGGGTGAATTGCGTCCACGCCTTTTTCGACGGCGAGCGCGACGATACCCTCGATGTCAAGGTAGGCACCGAGCGGGCCTTTGTCTTGATTCAGCTGGTATGCTTCGTCGGCCTTGAAACGATGAGGGCAGAATCGATCCTCATAGGCGTAGATGGCTACGGTGCGAATGCCGAGTTCAGTAGCGGCTCGCATCACGCGAATCGCGATCTCGGAGCGGTTGGCGACAAGAATTTTTTTGATGGCACGAAGCGCAGTTTTGGGCATGCGCCAATGTGCCGAATGTAGGGAAGACGATCAAGCGGAAAAATCCGTTACTCGTGCCATCACAACTAACAAAAGATTGTCAGTAGGTCGGTGCGCCGTAAGGGTCTGATTGCCCACCTCCACCACGCTTTTCTTGGATTTTATTTTTTGTCCAAATTACGCCCTCTTTGGCATCGCGATACATGCCGATAGCGGTATTGCAGGAGACGAGCGAGAGGCAAAAGGCACATAGAACTAAAAGTTTCATCTGTGAAACTTTAGCAAACCCATCTTTTTTGGCAATCGAAAAAGCAGAGTTACACAAATCAAGTGAAAAAATGTGGACAATTTCCTCCTGATGCAATGGATCTTGCCCCATATCTGCCTGCGACGATTGGTTTCCTTTTTCATTTACAAAAACAGACTGCAAAGGTAAGGTTAAATCATGACTCTGTGGACGCGCTGGGGATTGTTAATACCGATTTTGTGGATGATGGGATTTGTGGTGTTTTATTGGGTAAACCATTTCACCAACGGCTTTGTACCTGACAAATGGATCGTCACCGTGGGCCATTTGCTGGGCACGATTTTCGTGTGGATTTTTTCGATCACCTTAGGTGCCACCAGCATCAAAGAAGTGATTGATGCCAAGACGGAGGAGAGCACGATCATAGAAATGCCTCACAAGTTTTTGTTTTTTTCCGCCAAAATGTGGGGCTTGATTTTGACCATTGCGGTTGGTTGGTTCCTTTACAATCCACCGCCAAAAGCATGGTTAGACGAGGCTTTTTTGCAAAAAGCCGCTCTGGAAAAAAAGATTAAGGATGTGAGCGAGGAGGCAAAAGAGAAGCTTCAGGCGAAACCGACTGAACCCGCTACGTCTGAAACGCCTGTGGCCGTTGTTTCCGCACCGGTGATGCGCGAGTGGGTCAATGCGGAGGGTAAAAAACTCAAGGCCAAGTGTGTCGGTGTGATGATGGAACAGGGCAAGCGCAAGGTCCGTTTTGTAAAAGAGGATGGCACGGAAGTCCCTTACGATTTTGAAAAATTGTCGGCCGATGACCAGCGCTACGTCAACGAACGTTTTCCGCAATAAACATACATGTCAACTCTGCACATTCCCACTCTGATCGTGCGCAAGCGTGAGGGTGAAATTCTCTCGGATACGGACATTCGATCCCTGATTGAAGGATTCACCGCAGGGGATGTTACCGATGCGCAGATGGCAGCCTTCGCCATGGCGGTGTATTTTCGCGGAATGACATCTGCTGAGACGGCCTCGCTGACGTATGCCATGCTCGAAAGCGGGGAGCGATTTCATTTTTCCGGCGACCGTCCGCCTGTTGTCGACAAGCATTCCACCGGTGGTATCGGCGACAAGGTTTCCCTGATTCTCGCGCCTCTTGTGGCTTGCTGCGATTGTTGGATTCCGATGGTTTCCGGTCGCGGACTCGGTATTACGGGGGGAACCCTTGACAAACTGGAATCCATCCCAGGTTTTCGGGTTGGGCTTTCGATCGAGCAAGCGCAGCGACAATTGGAGCTATTGGGCGTAGCGATGATGGGGCAGACTGAGCAATTTTGTCCTGCGGATAAGAAATTTTACGCTTTGCGCGATGTCACAGGAACGGTGCCCTCGACCCCTCTGATCACGGCTTCGATTATGTCGAAAAAACTCGCGGAGTCGTTGGATCGATTGGTTTTGGATGTGAAATTCGGTAGCGGCGCATTCATGAAAACGCGCGAGCAGGCCGAGACTCTTGCTTTAGCGATGCAAGCGGTCGGAAAGGAGATGGGAGTTCAGGTTTTCACTCAGCTCAACGAGATGTCACAACCTCTGGGCAATGCGGTGGGCAATGCCCTGGAAGTGTCGGAGTCGCTGGCGACAATGCGTGGCAAAGGGCCCCCTGATTTGGTCGAACTGGTGGTGTCGCAAACGGAATTGATTACCGGTGTGTCCCGCGCGGCACTGATGGCGCTTCTTGATTCAGGCAAGGTGTGGGAGAAATTCGCATGTATCGTTGAAGCGCAAGGTGGCGATGCCGATTGCCTCTCGCGGTATGATGCTGTGCATGTTGCTCCCGTGGTGAAGGACATTGTCTCCGATTGCTCGGGCTTCGTCGCGGCATTGGATGCAGGTATCATCGGCCAAGCTGCGCTTGAGCTCGGTGCGGGCCGCAGCAAAGCGACGGACCTGATCGATCCTCGCGTGGGTTTCGATTCCTTAGTGAAAGTCGGTCAGCGTCTTGATTCGGGTGATGTCATAGGGCGGGTCCATGCTGCCGATGAGTCCTCGGCCCTGCGTGCGGCAGACGCATTGCGTCAGGCACTGACGCTGAGCTGAGATAGCCGATCTCATCGCGTGCGTTCCTGCATTGGGGGCTTGCCATTCGCAAGGAGACTTTCTAGGATCAAGCATGCGTTTGATTTTCCCGTTGTTTCTGTTCGTGTTCATTTTGGTGAATCCTCTTCTGGCAGACAACCAGCAAATGGTGAAAGGATTGCGTGAGGAATACAAAACCAAGATGGAGGTGTGGACTCTCTCCATGCAAGCAGCGAGCACGGCCGAGGCGCAGCAGAAAACCTGGTCACAACGGCCCGATGGAGTTGTCTATGCCACCAAAATCTGGAGTTCGCTCAAACCATCGCTCTCGCAGGAATGGACGATCGATCCTGCAGCTTGGTTATTGAAATTGGTGTGCGCATTTCCTGCCGAAGGACTCTCCAACGAGGCTGTTCTGATGCGCAAAGAAATTATTCTTCAGGTGATGACTTCCATCGAAAAACAACATCTGCGCAGCGCAAAACTCGCTCCGATGTGCATGGGGTTGCTGGCGGTGGGCGACACAATCTCACTCAAGCTTCTGGAGCGTATTGAAAAAGAGAACCCCGATCGCAGCGTGCAAGGTGTGGCCGCGCTCGCCATTTCGGTATTATTGCAAAATTTGAGCGAGGATCCGCAAACGATGAAGCGCAGGTTGACCCTGCTGCGAAAAGCAATCATCGAGAGTGCACACGTGGAGATTGATGGCATTTCGGTGGCGAAAATCGCGGATGATCAATTGTATGTAATACGATATCTAACAAAAAACCGCGTGGCGCCTGATTTGGAAGGTTTGGACGTGACCGGTGCAAAAGGCACAATTTCCGATCACGCGGGTAAGGTGGTGGTACTGCTTTTCTGGAATTCCGTGATGCCGGAGTATGACAGGGTTTTGGAAATCCAACGCAATCTGGCGAAAAAAATGGCAGGCAAAAAATTCGTGATGATTGGCGTCACCAACGACAGCTTGGCGTCTTTGCGCACAATGCAGGCGGACGGCGTGATCACATGGCGCAATTTTCTCGATCCCAAAGGAGAATTGGCCCGTCAGTATCGGGTTCCCACCTTGCCCTATTGCTACGTCCTCGATCATGAGCGTAAGATTCAATATGCCGGTACGCCCGGATCCTTTGTCGAATTGACTTCTGACGCGCTACTGCTGGATGTGAAGTAGAATTTTTCATTGATTTTCCAGTCTTCCTCCCCTTGCGAAAATGTTGGGTAACGGTATATAGTTTGGTCAAATATGAATCTTACCATGATCCTGCAAGCCATCACCACTCATCAAAGCCCGATTGGTATCGGATATTGGCTTATTATAGGAGCTACCATGCTGCTGAGTTTTTTGGTTTCCTCCACACTCAAACGGCGCTTTACCGAATATTCTCAAATTCCGCTTCGTTTGACAGGTGCGGAAGTCGCGGAAATGATGCTGCGCAGTCACGGCATTCGCGACGTGAGAGTGATCCAAGTCAATGGACATCTCACGGACCACTATGACCCGATCCAAAAAACGGTCAATCTCAGCGAATCGGTCTACCACATGAATTCTGTGGCTGCCGCTGCCGTCGCGGCCCACGAGTGCGGTCACGCGGTTCAGCATCAACAGGCTTACGCTTGGTTGGGATTCCGCTCGCGCATGGTGCCGATCGTGAATCTAGCCAGCCAACTGATGAATCTCGTGATGATTCTCGGTGTGGTCGGGATGTTCGCCTTGGGCAATGGCATGCTGATCTGGGTCATTGTCGGCTGTCTTGCCGTCACCACAGCCTTTTCACTTGTTACTCTGCCGGTCGAGTTCGATGCCAGCAATCGCGCCCTCGCATGGCTGGAAAGTAGTGGACTGGCTAGCAGCATGGAGCATGAACGCGCCAAAAACGCATTGTTCTGGGCTGCCATGACTTACGTTGCTGGTGCTGTTGGTTCCGCTGCAATGCTGATGTATTACCTGATGCAAGCACTTGATCGCAGGGAATGATCTCTCGTGGTCAAATTCCACTGATCAGACGAGTTGCAACAAAGCGCAGTAGGCCCCATCGGTCTGCTCCACACAGGGCAGCACTTGTTTTTCTTTGACCAAGGTGAGCTCCGGATGTGCCTTCAGCACATCGGTAATGAGTTTGCTGTTTTCTTCCGGCTCGATGGAGCAAGTGGAATAGACCAGACGTCCGCCTTTTTTGAGACAGGGAATGGCGTTTTCAATGATCTGCTTTTGGATAACCGGCAGATCCGACAGGTCTTTGGGAAGCAAACGCCAGCGGGCGTCCACACGACGGCGCAATACGCCGGTGTTCGAGCAGGGGACGTCTAACAGAATGGCATCGAAGGCAGAGTGCCACTTGGCGGGCGCGGGCTCCTTCCAGTCGTGCGGGGAAACCTCGGCACAGGTGACGTGGAGGTTTTTCAAGTTCTCTTCCAACCGCGGAAGTCGCTTTTCGTTCGAATCTGTCGCAATCAACGTGCCCTTGTTTTCCATCGCGGCGGCGATCAGTGCGGCCTTGCCACCCGGGGCCGCACAGGCATCGAGGATGGTCTCGCCGGGTTGCGGAGCCAGCATTTCCACGCTGTGGCGCGTGGCGGGATCCTGCATGTAAATGACTCCCTCGCGGATCAGCTTCAACGGTACCGCGCCTTCGATGCGGAAAAATCCCGGCACATCGGGCAGCGGATCTTCCAGCGGGCAAGGCTGACCGCAGAGGGGATTGTAACGTGCGAAATTTTCCGACGGTTCCTGATTCCACTCCATCAGCGCGATCGCCTGATCCAGCCCGTAGTGCTTGCGCCAGCGCTTGAACAGCCAGTCGGGATGGGAATGCAGTTCCGCGGGTGGCAGCTCGTTGAGTTTTTCTAACAGCTTGTTCTTTTGCCCCACGGCACGACGCAGCACGGCATTGAGCAGACCGCGGATGTTTGCCTTACCGGCTTCCACGGTTTCATTGACAGCGGCGTGGTCGGCGATGTTGAGAATCAGGACCTGGAACAAACCGATGCGCAGCAGATCGCGGGCATCCATGTCGAGCTTGCCGCGTCGCATTTCGCTGATCCAGTGATCGAGCACCCGCCGGTGCCGCAGCACGCCGAAGATGATCGCATTCAGCAGTCCGCGATCCGCGGAGGAGAGCTGATAGCGTTGCGCATGGCGCTCGACGAGCGTTTCCGCATAGTCATGTCCCTGACCCCAAGCGTGAAGGGCTGCATGAGCCGCGCGGCGGATATTGTGTTGAGCTGGCACGAGTGAGTGGTGAGTGATTGGTGTGAAGTGAGCAGTGTTGGTTAACTCACAGTTCTTCCCGCATTTTCTTTTCCAGGGCGGCGTTGATGAAGCCGGAGAAGAGGGGGTGCGGTTTGTTGGGCTTCGATTGGAACTCAGGGTGGAACTGGCAGGCGATGTGGAAACGATTGCTGGGCAGCTCGATGATTTCCACAAGTCCTTCCTTGGCGCTCACGGAGCTAATGACAAGGCCTTTTTCCTGGAGCTGTTCCTGGTAGTCGGAGTTGAACTCGAAGCGGTGACGATGACGCTCGGTGATGCGGTCGGCGTTGTGATAGAGCTGGGCGGTCTGGGTTCCGGCAAAAAGGATGGACTCGCAAGCGCCGAGACGCATGTTGTTGCCCATGGTGGTGAGTTTTTTCTGCTCTTCTTGCAGGCTGACCACCGGATGCGGCGTTTTTTCATCAAACTCGGTGGAGTTGGCTCCGGCAAGGCCGCAGACGTTGCGGGCGAATTCGATGGTGGCGATTTGCATGCCGAGACAAATGCCGAAGTAAGGGATGTTGTTCTCGCGGGCAAACTTGGCGGCGAGGATCTTGCCCTCGATGCCGCGATCGCCGAAACCACCGGGAACGAGGATGCCATCGACGTGGCCGATGACGTCGGCAGCGGTTTGGTTTTCGAGCGCCTCGGTATCGATACGAACGATGTTGATCTTGGTGTCGTGCGCGGCACCGGCGTGGATGAGCGATTCGTAAATCGATTTGTAGGCATCTTGCAACTCGGTGTACTTGCCGGCAACGGCGATGGTGACGGAGTGCTGGGGATGAATGACGCGTTGCACGAATTTTTCCCAATCTTCCAGAGCGGGCGGTGGCGTGTGACCGAGACCGATTTTATCGACGACCAGGCGATCGATCTTATCGCGGCGAAGGTCGAGTGGGCATTCGTAAATGCTGTGGTCTACATCGCGGAACGCAACCACGTGTTTTTTATCGACGTTGCAGAACATCGCGATTTTGCGACGGTTGTCCTCATCGAGGTCGGCTTCGGTGCGGCAGATGATGATATCGGGCTGGATGCCGATTTCGCGCAGCTTGGCAACGGATTGTTGGGTCGGCTTGGTTTTCACCTCACCCGCCGCCTTGATGTAAGGCAGCAAGGTCACGTGGATGAAACAGACATTGTCCTTGCCCACTTCGAGCGCGAATTGACGCAGGGCTTCGAGGAACAGCAGGCCTTCCATGTCGCCCACGGTGCCGCCGATTTCGGTCATCAACACATCGACGTCCGGATTGTTTTTTGTCACCTCGTAAATGCGCGATTTGATCTCATCCGTGACGTGGGGAATGAACTGCACGGTCTTACCGAGGTAATCGCCGCGACGTTCTTTTTTGATCACGGCATCAAACACTTGGCCGGAGGTCAGGTTGTTCATGCGCGATAGTACTCCGGAGGTGAAGCGTTCGTAGTGACCCAGGTCGAGGTCGGTTTCGGCACCGTCATCCAACACATACACTTCGCCGTGTTGGTAGGGCGACATGGTGCCCGGATCAACGTTGAGGTAGGGGTCGAACTTTTGCATCAGCACCTTGAGACCGCGCTGTTCGAGTAGAGTGCCGATCGAGGCTGCGGCAAGACCTTTGCCGAGAGAAGAAACAACGCCGCCGGTGACAAAAATGTATTTCATGTAGTTGCTAGTGGTAAGGGATCAGGGAGAAGTGGAAGAGAGGAGAGATTCGATGAGGGGGGCTTGTTCCGGGGTGTCGAGGCCGATGGAGTCATCGCTAGTGATGATGATCTTGATGCGGGCGCCGTTTTCGAGTGCGCGCAGTTGTTCGAGCGATTCTGCTTGTTCCAGAGGCGAGGGCGGCCAGGTGATGAAGGTTTCCAGAAAGTCGCGACGGTAGCCGTAGATGCCTTTGTGGCGATACAGGGTGAGGCCGGCGGGTTTGGTTCGCTGGTAAGGCAGGGGGGATCGGGAAAAATACAAGGCGTGGCCGCTAAGATCGAGCACCACCTTGACCACGTTCGGATCGTGGTAGGCGGCATCGTCATCGATGGGATTCGCCGCGGTGACCATGGGTAAAGCGTCATCGGAAATCATCGCCCGCGCCAGTTCATCGATGAGCGCGGGGTCGATCAGCGGTTCATCGCCCTGGATGTTGATGATGTGCGTGGCTTCGGGAATCGCGGCCACGGCCTCGGCGATGCGGTCGGTGCCCGTGGGGTGATCGGGTGAGGTCATTACGACTTCAGCGCCGAATGCAAGCGCGGCATCGCGGATGCGCTCGTCATCGGTGGCGATCACCACGCGATCGAGCATAGAACAGCTCTGACAACGTTCCCACACGTGCTGAATGAGAGGTTTCCCGACGAGTCGATGAAGCGGCTTGCCGGGGAAGCGGGTGGACCCCCAGCGGGCGGGTAAAATGCCGACGATGTGCTTGGATGGAACTGACACGTGTGTGCGACGAGTGTTACCAGAGGGGCAAAGCGGATGGCAAGGATTTCCCGAAAATTATTGTTTTAGTGCGACCAGTTCCTCGCGTTTGCGGCGGAAACAGAGGGCGACGAGCACGGTGGTGAGGGTGCCGACCATTATGCGCCAGGTGAAGGCGATGGTGGGGAGCCAAGGGGGGGCGAAGAGGGGCTTTTGCGCGTTCGGGTGCACAGCGATTTGGGGGATTTCCTCGACCTTGAGTCGCGCTTTTGCGGCGATTTCACGGGGTGTGGGGTAAATGTCAGTGGTGTCTGTGATCAGAACTTTGAGAGCATTGCGGTAGCGCGCCTCTTTTTCGTGAAAAATATCATACACATCATTGTGCGCCCCGCTGAGGAACAATGTGGCACACAGCCCGGCGACCATGGCGATGGCGTTGCCGCGACAGGTCCCGCGATGTTTGGTAAGCATCCCGACCAGGAAAATGCCAAGCAGCGAGCCGTAGGTGTAGCCGAATGAACCCAGCACAATGGGGATGATGCGCAGCTCGGGATTTTTCAGCTTGAGGAAGGCCGTGGCGATGCCAATCAGCGCGAGGAGAACGGCGAACACCACCGTCGAGATGCGGGCGGCTTTCATTTGTTCTTCCGATGTGGCTTGGGGGCGGAAAACGCCGACGAACCAGTCCTTGGTGAAGGTGGTGGCAAGGGCATTGAGGGCAGTGGAGAGCGAACCCATCGCCGTGGCGAAAAGTCCGGCTGCGATCAATCCACGCAGGCCAGGGGAAAGATCGTGTAGCATGAACCATGCGAAGACGTCATTGGTAGGGGCGCCGTCGGGGTTTTGCTGGTAAAAGCGATAGATCAGAATGCCGATGGCCAAGAAGCCCACAACTACCGGCAGATCCACCAAGCCCGAGAGAATCACCGCGCGCTGGCCGCGTTTCGCGTCCTTCGAAGTCAACATGCGTTGCACCATGTCCTGATCGGTGCCGTGCGTAGCAAGGGTCGTAAAAATGGAACCTAACAAAGCCGCCCAGATCGTGTATTCCTGTTCGAGGATGAACTTGAAAGTCTGCCCGAGGTGTTGGTGCTCAGGTCGCCAGCCGTTATCGATGAACATTGGTTTTTTGATCGTTTCCACGAAAGGAGTCCAGCCGCCGGTTTTGTCCAAAAGCCAGAAAAATACATAGATCGCAGCGCCGAACATCAGCGAGACCTGGATCATGTCGGTCCATACCACCGCCTTGATGCCGCCAAACGTGGTGTAGAGAGCGGTGAGAGCAGTGAGAATCACCACCGAGATCGCATAGATCGCCAATTCTTGTGCAAAGCGGTCATCGGTACTGAGTTGGAGGAATTCCGGATGTACGATCTGCCAGGCGAACACCAGCAAAATAGCAGCCACATAAATGCGCGAACCACTGGCGAGCGAGCGCGTCAGCAGGAAGACAAACGATGCCATGCGGCGGGTGAGTTGGCCGAAGCGGATTTCCAAAAATTCGTAAATGCTGACAACCTTGAAATGGTAAAACGGCTTGATGAAAATCGCTGCCACGAGAAGCCGTGCGAGAATCGTGCCGATGACCAACTGCGCGTAGAGAAAGTTTTGTTTCGCAAAGCCCTCGCCCGGTGTGCCGAGAAAGGTGCCTGCGGAAATTTCCGATGCCAGAATCGAGGCCAGCACCGCCCACCATGGCATGGAGCGATCGCCCAGCGCGTAGGACTCCATCGTTTTCTGCCCCCGCGATGCATAGAGCCCGATGCCGATGATCAGTGTGAAATACACTCCCACGATGATCAGGTCCCAGACGTATGCTTGCATGGGCATGACGTTTGCCTGATCCGTTTCAATTGTCGAGCCGGTTCACGATCTCGGAGAGGAATTGTTTGAGCCGTTGTTCCTGCGTGATGACCTGAGGTTGATCAAATCCCACCCAGATCGCGGTCGAACCTTTGGGGCCCAGTCGTAGCATCCAGGCCTCGCGCTCGGATCCGGTGGCTCCGGTGAAATGTTCGGCTGCTTGAGCGGGTTTCAATACCTCTAATGCTGCGCGTGCGGCTTTGGCATCCAGTGCCGGAAACAAAGCAGTTGTGTTTTTGGCTATCACTTCTTTTTCTGAGTTGCGGATCTCGCGGATGAGGAAAGGCTCGGGTCGCTGACCCTTGTTAGCGAGAGTGGCGAGACCGATGGCCATTTCCATGGGAGTGGCGCATGCCGCACCGCGGTAGAGATCTTCGCTGTTCGCGAAGGGGCCGTTGATACCGCAGCGCCGCGCGATGCGCTCGACTCCCTCCGGACCCACCGGATTCCCTGTGCGCACCGGACTGCCAGGGTATACCGGACGTCCGCGTTGCGCTGCTGCCGCGGCAACGAATGGCTCAAACGCGGTGCCGAGATCGCGTCGCGCCGTGTTGCTGCGATCAAAGGCGGAGTGTTCGTAATTTCTGCCGCCAATTTGCGCGAGAATCGCACCCGTCTTGGTTTCCAGAGTCACAGCGGTCATTTGCAGGTAATCGGGATTCCCGCTTTGTTGATGTTGGGCCATGGTGGGCGCTCTGTAGGTCTTGTCTTTTTCGAGCGAGCTCAGCGCGTTCTGCAGTTCTTTCTCCAGTCGACGCTGCCACGGCATGTCGAGTGTGGTGTAGATGTGCAAACCGCCCAGTTGGATTTCCTCGGCTGAGACCAATTTGTTGACTTCCTTCACCACGGCCTGAATTGCGTAGGATTTTTCGGTAATCGCTTTTTCCGGTGGCGTGATGGAAATGGTCCTTGCGATAATGCGTTGTTTCTCCTCCTCGGAAATGAATTTCATGGCGATCATCCGGTCCAGCACCTGATTGCGTTGTTCCAGCGCGGCATCGAGATCGCGCCATGGCGAAAAAATGTGCGGTCCGCGGATGATGCCGATGAGCATGGCGCATTCGGCTTCGTTCAAATCGCGGACTTTTTTGCCGAAATAATGTTGTGCGGCGTCCTGCACACCCAAATGTCCGGCTCCCACACCAAAGTAGATGCGGTTGAGATACCCCGCCATGATTTGCTGTTTGGTGTAGTGTTTTTCCACCCGCATGGTCAGCGCGATTTCGAGAAATTTCCGGTGCAGGGATTTTGCGCGGATTTCATAGGTGTTGCGCGCTAGCTGCATCGACAGGGTCGAGGCACCCTGAGTGAATTTCCGATCCTTGATATTGCGCAGCGTTGCTCTTGCTAGACCGCGCAGATGAACACCGGAATGGGCGAAGAATTCAGCGTCTTCCCGCGCTTGCAGCGCTTTGACCATGAAGGGGGGCAGGTCTTCGAAGTGAATGAGATCGATGTTGGAACCAATGACGGCATCGATTTCATTGTTAAAACGGTCATAGACATGATTGCGTTGCGGCAATCGCCCCACTTGTTCAATGTCATATGTGGCGGCAAGCGAGGCGTAGTAGAGACAGAAAAGAGAAAGTGCGAGTAGCGCCAACGATCCGGTCCACACGGTGAAGCGAAGAAATTTGTGGTAACGCGCGGGGATTCGTCTCAACCAGCGCGCGGGAGGATCCTGCGGCCGCCACGACATGCGCTTACGCTAGAGCTCAATTCTCGTTCTGTAAAGATGGATTCCCCGCACTGCGAAATGTCACTTGATTTTCTGATGTCGCCCCTTTAGCTACTTTCCGTGCAACAAACATCACATGAATGGTTGATCGAACGCGCTTTATCCGAGGACATCGGTTCGGGCGATTTGACCGCGCTGTATTTCGTTCCAGCAGCGCGACAGGCCACAGCACTAATGGTCGCGCGACAAGAGGGAGTCATAGCCGGCTCGCAATTGGCTCGCGAGGTGTTTTTGTCCGTTGATTCGTCCTTGGACGTGAACGTGATGATCGAAGACGGATCACGTGTTACGACTGGCGCGATCGTGATGAAAATTTCAGGCTCCGCGCGTTCCATTCTCACTGCCGAGCGGGTGGCACTGAACTTCATGCAACGCCTGAGTGGCATCGCGACCCAGACCTATGAATATGTCAAAGCGGTCGAAGGCACCAAAACCAGGATTCTCGACACAAGAAAAACCACTCCCGGTTGGCGTTTTCTGGAAAAAGCTGCGGTAGCCAGTGGCGGTGGCACGAATCACCGCATGGGTCTTTATGACCGTGTGATGGTGAAAGACAACCACCTTGTCAGTGAAGGTGGCATGCAAGAGCTGCATGAAGCCATGAAACGTTTGTCTGCCGATCATCCCGATGTGGAGATCGAGGTAGAGGCGGATCGATTGGATCAAGTAGAGGCCTTTTTGGGCATGGAGGAAGTGGATTACATACTATTGGATAACATGTCGCTGGCCGAGCTCCGGCAAGCGGTGGCAATGCGGGGTATCCGCACGCGTCCCATCCTTGAAGCCAGCGGAGGGGTGACCTTGGCCAACGTACGACCCATCGCGGAAACCGGGGTTGATTTCATCTCGGTCGGTGCTTTGACCCACTCGGTCAAGGCGATGGATCTGGCACTCGATTTTGTGGACACATGAGGACCTTGATCACCCCATGCGGGTTGGAAATTCGTTGGCTTGCAAGCGTAGGTTCCACCAACGATGAGGCGAGGTGTTGGGCGGAGCAGGGTGCTGCCGATGGCAGTGTGGTGTGCTCTGATGAACAGACCGCAGGACGTGGACGTCGCGGAGCGGTATGGATTTGTCCAGCGGGTGAAGCGCTGGCTTTTTCGCAGATTATTCGACCCTCGATGCCGCGCGCACTATGGCCGCGAGTGGCTCTGGTGGCTGGGCTGGCCGTGGCAAAAACACTGGAATTGCATGGTATCGCGGCAGAGGTCAAGTGGCCGAATGATGTCTGGGTTCATGGGAAAAAAATCGCAGGCATTTTGGTCGAGTCCATCGGCGATGCCGTCATTGTTGGCGTCGGGTTGAATGTAAATTCCGTCGAACTTCCTTCAGACATTTCCCGCATTGCGACCTCCATGCGCTTGGAGACGGCACGTGACTTTGATCGTGAAGAATTATTGTGTCTTATGGCGCGCAACATTCTTACTCACGCCGGTAGAGTCGAAAGGGACTTTGTCGAAATTCTTCGTGATCTCCGCGAACGTTGTGCCCTTTCAGGAAAACGGGTATCACTCACTCTTGGCGATGAAGTCCACATGGTCCTGGTGAAAGGCATCAGTGACCACGGTGAATTGCTGGTCGAGCGCCATGGTCGGGTCGAGGCTCTTTTGCAGGCTGACCAGGTCCGTGTTTTGGAGTGAGCGCTCAGCGCTGCGCTGCTTTGTGCCTTTGGAATATGTCCAGAGTTCTCAGGCGCTCAACATTGTGATCGACGATGGGTAGCGGATAGTCCGCGGCGATCGGCTTGCCGTTCGTCGGTGCGGCTTGAAAAAGCCTGGCTGGAACCTTAGCCAACTCCGGAACCCAACGTTTGATGTAAATTCCCTCCGGATCGAATCGCGAAGTCTGCGACCAGGGGTTTTGGATTCGAAAATAGGGAGCGGCATCGGCTCCCGTGCCAGCTGACCATTGCCAACCGCCATTGTTGGAAGCGATTTCTCCATCGATCAAGTGCTGCATGAACCAGCTCTCGCCGAGTCGCCAGTCATAATGCAAATCCTTGGTCAGGAACATGGCCACGATCATGCGCACGCGATTGTGCATGTGACCGGTGGCCAGTAGCTCGCGCATGCCGGCATCGACAATCGGGAATCCTGTTCGTCCTTGCTGCCATGCGATCCATTTCGCGTCCGGTTCGTCCCATGATAATCCTCTCCAGGAAGGAGAGAACTCGTGTTCTAACACTTCGGGAAAAAAATGCAGGATGGCAAAATAAAACTCCCGCCACGCCAACTCCTTGAGATACGTATGGTAATGGGATCGTGCCGGCGCGGGAGTTTCGGTCATCGCTTGATGGACAGCTTCATAAACGCTTCGCAGCGAAAGCAATCCGAAGCGCAGATCTTGGCTAATGCGTGTGGTGCCGTCGATGGAGGGTATGTCACGACGATCGGCATAATGTCCGATGCGTTGTTGCAATGCCTCACGAAACCGTTGCCGCGCGGCTTTTTCACCAGCGGGAACGAGTTGTGCGGTAGTCGCGGGGAGCCCCCATGTTGCGATCGTTGGCAGTGGGTCGGACGACGGTTCTGGAGGAGTGTTCAGTTTCTCCAGTTTTGGCACCGGCTTTTCCTTGGGCTGAGCGAGCCAATTTTTCGAGTAAGGCGTGTAAACGCGGTAGGGGAGTTGCCCGCCTGTCAGAATTTCATCAGGACGATGGAGACTAACGTCTTGCATGGCATGCACTTTCACACCGAGCTCCTCACAGAGTTGCTGTATCTCGTTTTCCGTAGTTTTGCCGAATGGATCGGGATCGCACTGGTAATACAAAACGTCAGCACCGGATTCGATGATTAGCCGACGCAGGGCATCGACGGCGTTTCCCTGACGAATTACCAATCTGCTGCCCAGTGTCCTCAAATTCGCATCGAGGGATTTGAGGCAGTCACAAAGAAACTGCTGTCGGTTGGAACCTGTCCACGCGTGTTGATTTCTCCATGTGGACACCAAATAGCAAGGCAAAACCGCTTCACATTGCTGAGAAGCGGTTCGCAGGATTTTGTGATCGGAAATCCGAAGATCTCGTCGATACCAATAAAGTCCCAATCGATACGTTGCTGTCATCTTGCGCAAACAAAGCGGTGAATCGCAGGGGCGCAAGAAAAACTTCGATGAAACCAATTACTTTTTGCCTTTGCCCGATTTGGCAGATTTTGTGGATTTGGGGGACTTTTCCACTTTGACTGCTTTTTTCGGAGCGATGATTTTCAGGCCTTTGCTGACCGTATTTTCGCTGAAGGTTCCGTCGATCAACTTCGCTTTGCCAAGCACGTCTTTCAGTTCGTCCAGTGCGGCTTCCGCTGCTGCAAGTGACTCTTTCGCACTTCCATATTGACGATCGGAAAAATATTTCACGAACGACTTGCCTTTGCGCGTAATATAGAGACGCCAACCGAGAAAAGCGGAGTTTTCATAGGTGAAGCGGGTCAGGTTTTTTCGGGATGTATAATTACTCATGGGATTGGAATTTGTTCCGCAGCCTGTTGTAGAACAAATCGTGATCAATGCAATCAGGAAATCATGTCGGAGGGCTTCTGTGTCATGCAAAATGCCAGAATCCAAATTTGGCAAAAATTTGTTTGTCAAAACACAGGAATTCGTCTTTATTTTGCGCCCCGCGAGCTTTTCCCACTGCCGTTGGTCCTCTCTTGCGCTGTTACGGCGTCCATTTGCTCGCACCTGAGAGGGTAACCCGGCTACCGAATACCAATATGTCAACAGAAACAGAAGAAGTCAAAAAAGCCACCCAGCTGGGTCGCTTCGAATTGCCGAACCGCTTGTTCAAGAACGAGGATACCGCTACCGATGTGTATGCCCAGTTTGTAGCCGAACCCTTTGAACGCGGCTATGGGCACACTCTCGGTAACTCTCTTCGTCGCGTGCTCCTTGGCTCGCTCGAAGGTGCTTCGATTACCTCCGTGCGCATTGCCGGTGTGCAGCATGAGTTTTCCAGCCTTCCGGGAGTGGTGGAAGACGTCACTGACATCATTCTCAATCTGAAAAAAGTCAAATTCCTCCACCACGACAAAGAGCCTCGCGTTCTGAAAATTCACGTGGAGCGCGATGGGCTTGTGACCGCAGGAGATATCGTCGAGGATACGATGTATGAGGTTGTTAACAAAGATCAACTGATCTGCACGCTGGACCGCAAAGTGAAATTCGATTGCGAGTTCGAAGTGCGCGTGGGACGTGGTTTCGCCACCGGCGAGGAAAACAAACGCAAGGATCAAGCCATCGGCGTGATTGCGATTGACTCGATTTTCTCTCCAGTAACCCGCGTTAAATATGCTGTGGAAAGTGCCCGCGTTGGTGAGAAGACTGACTTGGACAAGCTTTTGCTCGATATTTGGACTGATGGTCGCATCACTCCGCAGGATGCCTTGCTGCAAGCATCCGCCATCTTGCGCCACCACCTTGATGTGTTCGTAAACTACGACGACAACCTTGTGAATTTTGATGCAGCTCCTGCCGAATCAACCGAGGAGAATGCAGCGCTCAAGAAATTGTTGGGCATGAGCGTCAACGAGATCGAGCTTTCGGTTCGTGCAGCGAACTGCCTCAACAACGCGAACATCACCACTGTGGGTCAGTTGGCCACCAAGACCGAGGCCGAAATGCTCAAATACCGCAACTTCGGCAAGAAGTCCCTCAACGAGATCAAGGACAAACTCGTCGAGTTGGGTCTCTCGCTGGGTATGTCGATCGATCCATCGCTTTACTCCGGCCCCTCCGTTGCCTTCCGCGCCCCTCGCCTTGGTGGCGAAGAGGAGTCACAAGTGGGTCTGGCTGACCTGATCGCGCAAAATCTTGATGATTAATCCACCCAATTTCCTTACAATCTAACTAGAAAGAATATTTCCGATGAGACATCGTAGCAGCAAATCCAAACTCAAGCGCACCGCCGCACATCGCCGTTCCTTGCTCGCCAATTTGGCATGTAGCCTGATCGAGCACGGTCGTATCAAAACCACCTTGGGCAAAGCCAAGGCCCTTCGCCCTGTGGCGGAAAAGATGGTCACCCTCGGCAAGAGTGGAGATCTTCATGCCCGTCGCCAGGCGATTGCCTTCCTGCGCCAGAAAGAAGTAGTCCAGAAATTGTTTGCCGAAGTAGCTCCCGCTGCCGCAAGTCGTCCAGGCGGATATTGCCGTATCACCAAGCTTGGTGCTCGTATGACGGATGCCGCACCGATGGCATACATCGAATTTTGCGACGCACCTGTTAAGAAAGAAGAAGCGCCTGCCGTTGCTGCTGAAGTGACTGCAGAGGCCTGATTTTCGCCACTCAAGATTCAACACAGACCGGCTGGAAACAGCCGGTCTTTTTTTTACGCCGAAGGCTTTGAAACTGGGGTGACAATCACCGCTTTGCGATGGCTGGGGACAAATTCCACCACGAAACCGTTTCCTTTTCCCATAGTGATCCCACGACCGGAAAGCTGCGATGCTCGCAGCAGTCCAAAGCGGCTTGCGCCGCGCATAAGCCGAGCGATATCGCGCCAATCAAGCCGTTTTCTTTTCCCTTCGACTCCCATTTTGATCGCCGAAGGCTTTTGACTGCGGTGAGAATCACCGCTTTCTGCTGCGCTGGAGATCCACCACACCCCATCGACTTCCTTCGTAAAACGCTCCTCCAGAGAATGAAAATACGCGAACTTTTTCTGCAGGCTTGACCATCCGGTGATCCCCGCTTTCACTGCGGCATGGCGAGTGCGAAAAGCGAGGGATTTTTGTGGTTGTGGCATTATCTTTCCCGTCACAAAAAAGTTTTTCTTCCTTCTCTTGTAGCATTGTTTTTCACCGCAGGATTGTCTTTGGTTTTTCCTTGGTTTTTGAAGGATCTCATCGGTGATCCCAGCGACGCTTTGCGACGCGGGGTAAATCCGCAAATCGTGGTGCAGAAGGTCGACCGCGACGTTCTTGTGATGGTGGCCGCTCTGGCATTGCAGGCATTCATCGGCTTCTGGCGTGTGCAAGGTTTCATTCGCTCAGGCGAAGCGGCTCTGAACGATATGCGCAAGGATTTGTTCGATCACTTGACGTCGCTGCCAGTGGCATTTTTTCAAGAGCAACGAACAGGAGCCTTGAGCAATCGCATCTCTTCAGATCTTGCGGTGGTTCGTGAAACCCTGATCACCACCGTTCCGCAAGCCGCCAGGCAGACGGTGATCTTGATCGGAGGGTTGGCTGTTGTGTTTTATTCTTCCTGGAAACTTTCATTGATGATGCTGTCCTGCATTCCTTTCGTGGTATTAGCCGTGGCATTGATCGGCCGACGGGTGAAAGCTCATTCCAAGGCATCGCAGGATGCGCTTTCGGAATCGAGTACGATTGTAGAAGAGGTATGCCAGGCGATCGCTGATGTGAAATCTTATGGCAATGAAAATTACGAGAGGCATCGCTATGGCAAAAGTTTAAAGGCATTTTACGAAGTCACCGTGCGTGGTGCCCGCACTCGCGGTTTGTTTCTATCCTTTATCATTTTTGTGATGTTTGGCACCATTGCCGCTGTTGTTTGGTTGGGTGCCCGCATGCTAGCCCATGATGAGATCACACAACTGCAATTCACCTCATTCATTCTGTTCAGTATTTTTGTGGGAGCATCGTTGGGAGCATTCCCCGAAATCATGGCGCAAATTTCCGCAATGAACGGTGCCAGTGAGCGATTGCGTGAAGTGTTGTCTCAAACTCCGGAACGACAGGGTGGCACCATGTTGAAAGACTTTCGCGGAGAAGTGGCGATGGATGGAGTGGTCTTTCATTATCCCTCGCGACCCGAACGCGCAGTATTGAGTGGTGTGAGCTTCACAGCGAAACCTGGTCAGCGTGTGGCCCTCGTGGGATCGTCCGGTGGCGGTAAAAGCACGATCTTTTCCCTGTTATTGGGCTTTTATGAGGCGGAAGCCGGCAACATTCGTTTCGATGGTGAAGAAATATCCAAGCTGGATCTCGGTAAACTTCGTAAGCTCATCGCCGTAGTGCCGCAAGAAGTGATGTTGTTCGGTGGCACAATTGCGGAAAACATCGCCTACGGGAAACCTGGAGCGACACAAGCAGAGATCGAGGCCGCCGCGCGCGTGGCGAATGCGCATGAATTCATCTCTGAAATGCCGGAGGGCTATGAAACCGCTGTGGGACCGCGAGGAGTCAAATTATCCGGTGGGCAGCGACAACGCATCGCGATTGCCCGGGCTGTACTGGCCGATCCGCGGGTATTGTTGTTGGATGAGGCTACCAGTGCTCTGGATGCCGAGAGTGAACGCCTCGTCAATGAGGCCTTGGAGCGATTGCTGCAGGGGAGGACATCCTTGGTCATCGCACACCGCTTGTCCACAGTGCGAAATGCCGATCGCATATTGGTGGTTCAAAATGGCCATATTGTCGAAAGTGGCACGCATGATGAACTCATGAATATGGCCGGTACATATCGAATTCTGGTGGATACCCAGCTCGTTTGAATGCGGAATTTCGCATCCCATGCGGAGAAAATTTTCTTTCCTGAAGCTTTGGGGCAAGCCTATCATCTGCGCGTGAAGGTGAATCTCTGCCAAGACATGCAACGTAGCCCTGAAGACTACGTTCGGGCGATGTATCGGGCGATGGTTCAAGCGCGATTGTTGGAAAACAAATTGTCCAGTTTGTACAAAGCGGGAAAGATTGTGGGTGGTGTCTATTTAGGCAAGGGGCAGGAAGCCGTAAGTTCGGCGCTGGGTGCGGCATTGATTCCCGGACAAGATATTTTTGCTCCGTTGATCCGCGATCAAGCTGGGCGCACGGCATTTGGCGAACCGTTCATTGATTGTGCCAGAGCCTACTTAGGGTCTGTGCTCGGTCCGATGAGAGGTCGTGATGGTAATATCCATCGCGGACGTCCCCAGGAAGGCATGCTTGCCATGATCAGTCATCTTGGTTCAGCGGTGGCCGTGGTAGCAGGATGCCTGCTCGCCAAGCGCTTGCAGGGAAAGTTGCCAGGTGCTGTCGGTGCCACTTGTGTGGGGGATGGAGCCACGTCCACAGGCGCGTTTCATGAAGGTCTTAACATGGCGGCTGTGGAAAAACTCCCCCTGGTGGTGATCGTGGCGAATAATCAATTCGCGTATTCTACGCCGAACAACCGTCAGTTTGCCTGTGAGGACTTGGTGGACCGAGCGAAAGGATATGGCGTCACGGGTGACAGTGTCGACGGAACGGATTTTCTGGCATGCGCTGAAGTGATTGGCGGTGCTGTCGAGCGTGCGAGGTCGGGCGGAGGACCGCAGCTGGTTGTGGCAAAATTGCTCCGTCTCACTGGTCATGGCGAACACGATGACGGTTCGTATGTGCCTGATACGATCAAGGCTGGGGCTTATGGTCGTGATTGCATCGAGGTTGCCGAGCGACAGTTGCTCGATGCGGGAATTTTCTCATTGGAAGAAATTTCGACGATACGCGAGATCGCGGTGGTCGAAGTACAAGCAGCGGTTGCGCAGGCTCAGCAAGAGCCCGTACCGGATCCATACCAAGAGGACTGGCGCGCTTTCAGCACGGATTTTTCCCAGCCTTATCATTGAAACGCATGAGTGTGACTTACATCGATGCCATTCGCGAAGCGCAGGAAACATTGCTGCGGGAGGATCCGCGCGTGTTTCTTTACGGTCAGGACATCGCGGCTTTCGGTGGTGCGTTCAAAGCGACCAAGGGCTTGGCCGAACAATTTCCCGATCGCGTGCTGGATGCGCCGATCAGCGAGGATGCCATGGCAGGCTTGGCCATCGGCGCGGCATTGCAAGGAATGCGTCCCATCATTGAAATGCAGTTTGCTGATTTTTCTTCGATCGCGTTCAATCAAATCGTAAATCATGCAGCCACGCATTTCTATCGTACGGGGATGCCTGTGCCTATCACAGTTCGTCTACCATCCGGCGGCACAGCGGGTTCGGGTCCGTTTCACAGTCAAAGCATGGAGACGATCTATGCTCATTATCCCGGAGTGGTGGTGGTCACTCCTGCCACAGTCGCGGATGCCTATTCCATGCTGATCGATTCGGTGAAAATCGATGATCCGGTGATGTATTGTGAGCACAAGTTCCTTTATCGCTGGCTCAAAGCCAAGTCGCTCCACGGAGACGGTCTGCCCATTGGTCGCGCGCGTATCACCCGCATGGGGCGCCATGCCACAGTGGTGACATACAGTGCTATGGTTCATGAGGCAGTTCGTGCTGCAGATCGCTTGCAGCAGGAATCCGGTTGGGAAATTGAGGTGGTCGATCTGCGCAGTGTGAAACCGCTCGACATTGATACCGTGCTTGCCAGTGTAGCCCGAACCGGACGTTTGTTGGCACTCGGCGAAGCCTTTCCCTGGGGCGGAGTGACGGCCGAGGTGGTGTCTCGTGTTGTCGCCGATGGCTTTCATTTGTTGGAAGCTCCGCCGATGCGATTGAACTCCCGCGATACACCGGTGCCGTATCATCCCAAATTGTGGGCGGCTCATCGCCCGACGCCGGAATCGATTTGTGATTCGTTGCGAAAACTTTTATCCTACTGACACATTATGCCCAGAGTTGCGATAGTCATGCCCCAGTTGGGGGAGTCCATAGCCGAAGCCACGGTGGTGCGCATGTTGGTTTCTGTGGGAAGTCCTGTTAGGATTGACCAGGAAGTCATCGAGGTGGAAACGAACAAGGCCACCATGGGTGTCACGGCCCTTTGCTCGGGCGTGCTCGAGGAATTGCGCGTCGAGGAAGGTGTTAGCTATGCTGTGGGAACCATTCTCGGCATTCTCGACGTGACAGAAGAGGAAGTGGTTCGTACGGGCGTTGACACAATGGAAGTGATGGAGCGTAAACGTGCGGAATCGCAAAGCGGAACCTCACAGGTTACCGGTGAACAAAATTTGCATTTTGCGGTGGATGGCGATGGTTATGAGGAAACGGCTCCACCAGAAATCGTGCCCAGCGTGCGGGGCCTATCAGTACCAACCGGCACCATGGGCGCTCATTACATTTCACCTCGGATGCGCGCTCGCATGGACGAGATGGGGCTGCGCGAAGCGGATCTTTCCGCCATTGTGGGAAGCGGCGCTGGTGGTCGTGTCACGGTCGATGACTTGGAAAAATTCCTCGATTACATCCAAACTTGGCCGAGCAGCCAAGCGTCACCGATGCGTCTCGCCGTGGCCGATGCCATGCGGCGCAGCTGGACGCGTCCTCTCGCTACCGTGGGAACTTCGGTGGGACTTGATCGAGTTTTATCACATCGGCGCGGGCAGGAGAAAAAAGCGGGTCCTACTCTCTATTTGCTGCGTGCTTTCGCTTTGGCTCTGAAAGAACAGCCGGAAGTCGCGGGCTTTCTGATCGGATCGAAGGTGGTTCATCCAAGATCCTTCGATATCGGAGTGGCTGTTGCAGTGGATGACGGCGTTTTGGTTCCGGTGATCCGTCAGGTGGATCAAAAATCACTTTCGGATCTTCTGCAGGAATACGATGATTTGGTCGATCGTGCACGCCGCCGCCGCTTGACGGAAGCCGATACCAAGGGAGGTATTGCCACGGTGACCAATTTCGGCACCTTTGGTCTTACTTGGGGCACCCCGATTCCATTGCCGAATGAAACCTTGATCCTAGGGATCGGTGCTGGAGTGAAAAAGCCTGTTTGGAGTGAAACCTTGAGTGCCTTTGTGCCGGCCACCGAAGCAGACCTGGAAATGACCTTCGATCACCGCGTTGTCGATGGTGGGGGTGCGGGTGTGTTGCTGCGGCGGATTGTTGCACTGTTGCAAGAACCCCAATCTCTCTGAATCATCGATCGTCCGACATTTCACTGCAAGAACATTGTGCTTTGGGTCGTATGATCGATTGTTTTTTCATACCCATGTTCCGTATCATTTGGCCTGCGATTTTACTGACTCTACCAGTGCTAGGGCAGGAGATTCGATTCAATCGGGACATACGTCCGATTTTTACGAAGCATTGCACATCCTGTCACGGCGGCGTGAAAGAGGCGGGAAATATTTCTCTGATCTATCGTGAACGCGTTCTGGGTGAGGGGAAGTCGGGGTCCCGTGCGATCGTGCCGGGTAAGCCTGAAGAATCAGAGCTGGTGCGTCGGATTGTTTCCAAAGACCCGGACGAAGTGATGCCCAAACCCAAGCATGGCCCTCCGCTGGTGGAGCGGGATGTGGCGCTGATCCGTCAATGGATTCAAGAAGGTGCACAATGGGAGGAGCTTTGGTCTTTCATTCCTCCGCGAGAGGTCGCACCGTCGGCTTTGAGAGATCAGCAGTGGCCACGCATGCCACTGGATGGCTGGGTTTTGGCAAGTCTGGAAGCCAAGGGCATGAAACCATCAGCCGAAGCGAGCAAGGCAGAGTGGATCCGTCGAGTTTCACTTGATCTGACGGGGCTCCCGCCTACGATGGAGGAGTGGATCTCTTTCCGGGATGACCAGTCACCACAAGCCCACGACACGGTGGTTGACCGTTTGCTGGCGTCGCCGCACTACGGCGAGCGCTGGGCAGTGATGTGGATGGACCTGGCTCGATATTCCGATACGAAGGGATTCGAGAAAGACCCAGCCCGGACCATCTGGCCTTATCGCGATTGGTTGATCCGGGCATTCAACAACGACATGCCCTTCGATCAGTTCACCATCAAACAGCTGGCCGGTGACTTGATGCCGGCGCCAGCGGCTGATGATTTTGTCGCCACCGCCTTCCATCGCAATACGATGAACAACACCGAGGGTGGTACGGACGACGAGGAGTATCGCATCGCCGCTGTCATCGATCGCATCAACACGACCTGGACCACGTGGCAAGCAACCACGTTCGGTTGTGTACAGTGCCACTCGCACCCTTATGATCCCTATCCGCACGAGGATTATTATCGTTTCATGGCGTTTTTTGATAATACCGAGGACGGCGATACCAACGACGATTTTCCTAACACCAAAGTGGCAAATGATCCTGCGCGGCAGTCTGACTTGACTCGTCTGGAAAAAGAGCGTGATGCCATGCGCAAAGAGATCAATGACGAGGCCTTGGCTGTGGCTCGCGGCATCAACGATTACCAAACTTGGAAGTCGGTAGCGACCAAGGCATCTGCCACTACGGGTGGAATCATGCAAAAAGATGACGGATTGTTTTATTCTTCCGGCACCAATCCCACGAATTCCTCCTATACATTGACATTTCCTGCACAGTCTTTCGCTGCCATTCGTTTGGACATTTTACCATTGTCCGATGATCCGAAGCAATGGTCGGGTTTGGCAGCGGTGTGCGGGGATTTTCATGTTTGGCTCATTCATCCGGACGGACGTCGTGAGCAAATCAAATTCAAGGAGGTGATCGCGGATGCGATGTCTGGTCCATTCGATCCCAATGAAGCCATTCGTCAGGGCGGCCCCGGTTTCGGTGACTATCCCGCGCAACGTTCCCCGCGTTGGTGTGTGTTCGTGCCCGAGCAGCCTGTCGTGGCTCCCAACGGGGCACAGTTGGAAGTCAGTCTTTACCACGCTCTATCCTGCAATGCGGACAACCAACCATCGATTTTGAAAAAGTTCCGTCTGTCGTTCTCAGCCAATCCCGTCTTGCAGCAGTTCGTCCAGAGTCCGTTGAGAGCGCAGCGCTGGGCGCAGCACGGAGAATTGAATGCAAAATATCAGTCGATTCCCGGACAAATGGTTCCGGTCATGAAGGAGCGCAGCCCCTCCGCCAAGCGGGACACGCGTGTATTCATCCGCGGCAATCGTTCGACTCGCGATGAATCCGTTCAGCCCGGTATTCCGCAAATTCTTTTCCCTCCAGAAAAAAAGGAACGCCTATCCCGGATCGACATGGCACAGTGGTTGATGAGCGAACGCAATCCGTTGACCGCGCGCGTCATGGCGAATCGACTGTGGGCCGAGCTCTTTGGTATGGGGATCGTCGAAACGCAGGAGGACTTTGGTACTTCCGGAACCCCTCCCACGCATCCCCAGTTACTGGATCACCTCGCGCTTCGTTTGCAGAAGCATCACCGTTGGCAGATCAAACCTTTCCTGCGGGAGTTAGTGCTGTCCGCCACGTATCGGCAGCAGTCAAAAACCATTGCTGATCTGTTAGAGAAAGATCCTCGCAATCAGTGGCTATCACGCGGACCCCGACAGCGCCTTACTGCAGAAATGGTACGCGATCAATCCCTGCTGGTTTCAGGTCTTCTATCGAGAAAGCAGTTTGGTCCTCCCGTGTTTCCGCCGCAACCGGAGGGTATATGGAAATCGGTTTACAACGGCGCGAAATGGACCACCTCATCGGGAGAGGATCGCTATCGCCGCGGAGTCTACACTTACAGCAAACGCACGAGCGGTTATCCGGCGTTCTTGACGTTCGATGCGCCCAGTCGAGATGTGTGCTCTCCGCGTCGGGTCGGTTCCAATACACCGCTCCAAGCCTTGGTCACTCTGAACGACCCGGCTTTCATCGAGATGGCCCAAGCTTTTGCCAAACGCATGACGGCATCATCGCCAGAACTGCCAGCCCAATTGTCTTCCGGTTATGAGTGGTTGACACTGCAGCAAGCGCCCAGCGTCGTGATTGACGCCCTTCAACGTCTTCATGCCGACGCCGTGACCGAGTACAAGCGTCAGCCCGCTGAGATGCAAAAGCTCGGAGCCACGCCAGCGGATGCGGCTCTGGTGTTGGTGGCAAATACCATGCTCAATCTTGATAGTGCTCTCAATCGTTAATTACGAACCATCGATTTTTATGATGCATCATCTGCAACTGGAACATCTCACACGCCGGCATTTCCTCAGTCAATGCTCGGTAGGGCTCGGTGGTCTGTGGCTGGCCTCTCAGGGATTGAGCTGGGGGGCATCCCCCTCCATCAAAAAAGATCCGGCCCAGCCGCTGTTGCCCGATTTGGCGCACTTCGCGCCGAAAGCCAAGCGGGTCATTTTCATGCACATGGCCGGATCGCCGAGCCAGTTGGAGTTGTTTGATTACAAACCGGAGTTGCAAAAATTGGACGGCAAGGAGTGTCCTCAGGAATTTCTCGCGGGCAAGCAGTTCGCCTTCATCCAAGGTGTTCCTCGCATGTTGGGTTCACGCTTTCCGTTTCATCAGGCGGGGCAGAGTGGTCAGTGGATTTCAGATCGCTTGCCGCATCTTGAGACGGTGATCGATGAGTTGTGCATCGTGAAGTCGATGCATACGGATCAATTCAATCATGCACCTGCACAGTTATTGGTGCATACCGGCTCACCCCAACTCGGTTGGCCTTCTGCCGGGGCGTGGGCTACTTACGGACTTGGCTCGGAGAATCAGAATCTCCCGGGCTTTATCGTCATGACATCGGGCGGTGTAAATCCTGATGCTGGTAAATCCGTCTGGGGGTCCGGCTTTTTGCCGTCCGTTTACCAAGGTGTTCAATGTCGTTCCCAGGGCGAGCCGGTGCTTTTTTTGCAAAATCCCGAGGGGGTTTCCCAGTCTTTACGCCGTCGTACTCTCGATGCTCTCTCCGATATCAATGCCCAAATCGCCAAGGAAGTGGGCGATCCCGAGACCGTGACACGCATCGCACAATACGAGATGGCCTATCGGATGCAAATTCACGCGTCTGATGCCTTCGATATCCTGCAAGAACCGGAATCCGTGCACAAGGCCTACAACACCAAACCGGGTCATGAATCATTTGCGAACAACTGCCTTCTGGCACGACGACTGGCCGAGCGAGGCGTGCGATTCATCCAGCTTTTCGACTGGGGTTGGGACTCTCACGGCACCGGGCCACAAACTGATTTGCGTCAAGGGTTTGCTGAGAAGTGCAAGGAGATTGATCAGCCCATCGCCGCTCTGATCAAGGACCTGCGGCAGCGTGGCTTGCTAGATGAAACGCTAGTGATCTGGTCTGGTGAGTTTGGTCGCACGCCGATGCGTGAAAATCGCGGCGGGGTCGAGATGCGGCATGTTGGCCGAGATCATAATCCCGGTGCATACACTCTGTGGATGGCGGGTGGGGGAGTCAAGGCGGGCTACAGCCACGGCGAAACCGATCCCATCGGCTACGAAGCCATGATTGATAAGGTTTCCGCGCATGACTTCCATGCAACCATGCTGCATTTGCTGGGTTTCGATCACGAAAAATTCACCTATCCTCACCAAGGTGCCATGCATCGACTGAGCAATATCACCAAGGGCGGTACCAAGGTGATCCAAAAGCTGCTAGGTTGATTACGGCGAAGAGTCGTTCCGGCGTCCTCCCAGGATTCGAGCGTATGGCCGAATTTTTTTCTGATTGACTTCCAGGTGGAATTGCGGATAGAGTAAGTCATATTGAAAAACGTCGTATTCAGACTTTTCCTGATCATGCTGGTTTCTCTTTCTCAGATACCGGTATTGCCTTGGATGACGCTGATGCTAGCCCAATGGGATCGCGGGCATGAGGTTTTGATCGAGCAAAATCAGGGAGTGATCACTGTGATCCTAAGGCACGGGGACATCCGTGAAGCTCATACCGACGCGCTTGATTTATGGATTCAGGCAGCAGGGCATGCGGATACCGATCCGGATCATAAAATGAGTTTTTCCTACAGCAAAGTTTTAGGAGAAGAATCGCGAGCTCAATTTGACAGCAGTTTGATCGCGTCTTATCCAGCGGCTCTGCAAGAATGCGATGCATCCATCTCAACGAAGTCCATGACTGATGTCGAGTTCATGGTGAACTACGGCAAGGATCATCGAATATCCGCCATTCCGCGCGGTCTGAGGCAGACCGTTTTGCTGGTATGATGGAATCCTGAACCCATCGTTCCGCATCAATTTGTCATTGAATGGAATGTGTGGCGCGAATTCGGATGCTTTTCCACGTCTATGTGATCGTGCCTTCTCACCCGATACCAAGTTTTCTCGCTTCAAAACCGCTGTGGATATGGTGCACCTGCTCTTCAAACCACCCTTAATGTCATTTTTCAAACAGTCTTGTCTCGATGTCTTTGTCCCCTAAATCGCCTGCATCCCTCTCGTCCGGAAGTGTCTTGACGCTATCTGCCTGTTCCCGCATTTCGTGGAAAACTTGTGGCTGCGTGATCACTCCGATGTTGTCGTTTTCTTCCAGTGCGTATGATGGGGAGATTCTGGATGAACAGCGTTATGACATGAGTTATCAGCTGTATCAGGAGCACAATGACCGCATGCGCATCGAATCCTACTACCTGAGAGGCGACCTTGTCATTGATGCCGATACTTCCTTTCGTTTCCAGTACTTGCGCGATGCCATCAGTGGTTCCTCTCCTACCGGTGCTCTACCCGGCGGATTGCAACCGTTCTACGCCACGATCGAAGATGTGCGCCACGGGATTCTAGGCGCGCTATCCCGGCAATTTGGTGATCACCGTGTTGAGTTGGAGGTTTCACGGAGTGAAGAGGAAGACTACCTTTCCTACGGTTATGCGCTCAGTGATACTTGGGAGCTGAATCAAAAAAACACGACTCTGCGTTACGGAGTCAATGTGCTGGATGATGATGTCAGAGTGATAGGCATCAGCGATCAGGACAAAAAAAATTACGATCTCTTTTTGGGGGTGGCGCAGTTGATTGACAAAAACACGACAGTCTCTGTCAATCTTACTCTGGGATACAGTGACGGGTATCTGAATGACCAGTACAAGGCCATTCAGCGCACTGACACCTTGACCTTGCCGGATGATTCGCAAATTCCGGTGGTCAACATGTATGCGGAAAATCGTCCTGATAGTCGAATGCGCGAGGTCCTGCAATTTCAGGGCACGCACTATGTTGAATCGGCGCGTGGTGCGATCGATGCCGTATTGCGTTTCTCTCACGATGATTACGGTGTTTTTTCGCAAACACTGCAGTTGGAATGGCGTCAAGCGGTCGGCGATGCATGGGAACTGACACCGTTCATACGTTACTATCATCAGAATGCGGCTGATTTTTTCACCAATTCTCTGGATGATGTGCCGATCGAAAATCCTCCTGACTATCCCGATGGCAGCGGTCCCAATTATTCTTCGGACTACCGGCTTTCTTCTTTTGATGCCTTGAGTTACGGCATCAAGCTAAGATACCAGCTCAATGATCTTTCCGCCGCTTCTTTTGCTTATGAAAATTACAGCATGAGTGGTTCTGGGGCGCGAGTGGCTCCATCGGTTTCCTACATCGTGGCGGATATCTGGACCGCAGGAATGCAGCTTTCATTCTAACATCATGAAATCCCAAGACTCATCCTTGATGATTGCTCCCGATGCACGCGGTGTCAGGAAATTGGAGTTTTTCGCATTGGGTACACCGTGCGTGATTCAGTTTCGTGAAGACGATGATGAAAACGCATTGAGATACGTGGCTTCATCATTGGAATGGTTGACGAATTTTGAGGCAAAATACTCAAGATTTCGACCCGACTCGCTTGTCTCTCAGATCAATGCTGCCGCAGGGATCAGGGCGGTGGCAATTGACGCCGAAATGCACGAAATGCTGGAGTGGGCCGATCGACTTCATCGACTGACTGATGGGATACTTGATGCGAGCATGCTGCCTTTGTTGCGGATTTGGAACTGGAAATCGAACATGCGGGACCTGCCTGATCAAAAATCCATCGACAACGCTCGTTCTCTGACCGGTTGGCATCTCGTGCAACATGATGAGCATCGTGTTTATCTTCCGAAAGTTGGCATGGGACTCGATTTTGGAGGTTTTGGCAAAGAATATGCGGTGGATCAGCTGACGGATATCTCAACGAAATTCGGCATTCGGGACGTGCTTATCGATCTTGGTCGCGACATATATGGCAGAGGTGGAAATGGAATTCATCCGTTTTGGCATGTCGGCCTGGAGGATGCCTGTCGACCAGGGTCCTGCTGGGGCGGTGTTGCCGTCTCTGGCTTTGCTCTTTGCTCTTCCGGTGATTATGTGCGTCGGTTTGAACTGAATGGCAAACGCTATGGTCATATCATTGATCCACGCACTGGATGGCCCGTGGCCAATGGCATGAGATCCGTGAGCGTTTGTGCGCCGACTTGTCTGCAGGCAGGGATTTATAGCACCGCGATTTTTGTGATGGGTCGCAAGGAGGGCATACGATTCGCCGGATGCGCTCGGGGGGTCGATGCCAGTGTGCGGGATGACGACGGTTTTGAAAGCACCCGAGGTTTTGTTCAACGTCAGGTAGTGGCGGCATAACAACAATTCAGTTCCAATCAACAAATCAAATCTAACAATCATATGATGAAAAAAATGACAATCACCTGGCTTTGCGGATTTCTGCTGGCGCTTACCCAATTTACATTTGCAAAACCCGAAGCGGGACATGCGATGCCAAATCTCAAGGGTTTGTTGCCAGGCGAAAAATTGCCGAATACGGCTGGGAAAGTCGTGCTGGTGGACTTCTGGGCATCCTGGTGCGGTCCCTGCAAGGCCTCGTTTCCGGCGTTGGCGCGCTTGCATCAAAAATATGCGGGGAAAGGTTTGGTGATCATCGGTATTGGGGTTGATGACGACCCGGCCAAGCATAAGGCATTCATCGCCAAACAACAGGTGCCCTTCACCTTGGTGCACGATTCCCAGCAAAAGGCCGTTGCGTTTTTCTCGCCATCGACCATGCCCACAAGCTATTTGGTGGATCGCAAAGGCATCATCCGTTTTCTTCATAGCGGATTCAAGGGTGCCAAGACGGAGGCCGAATATGCCCAGGAAATCGAATCATTGTTGAACAAATAATCGCTACTGTTTTATATTATGAAAATCCATCGAGTCGTATTTTTGGTTGCCATTGTTTTGATGCACAGCAATTGCTCGGACCGTCTGGTGCGAGTTCAGCCTTACGAGCGGGGCAATCTTGCCGGTCCGTTGATGACTCCCAACCGGGATCCCTTGTTCAAAGCCATGACCGAACATGCGTACTTTTCGCGCGAAGCCAGTTTCGGCGGCGGGGGCGTAGGTGGCGGCGGCTGCGGATGCAATTGAATTTCCTCTTAATCCATTGATCGAATCTAAAAAACATACCTATGATCATGAAAAACCATGTGAAAAAATCGTTCTGCGCCCTGCGTCGGATACTCTCAAAGTCCAGTTCGCTGCTGCTGTTGTTCCAGCGTTCTCCCATTGTCCAGATGCTTTTACCTGAAGCGAATGTGTTAGGCACGGCACATGTCATGAACGCGACCGCTCTGACCATCACCACTGTTGTGGGATTGGGCGCATACGACTCTGTATCAGGAGCCACGGCTGTGGCTCAGACCGCTCCGTCTCCCGGAGCCTCCGCAGTGAGTGCAACATCCGGCACGAACCTTAATTTTGTGGTGCAAATTACAGGAGCGGGTGGTCATACACCTGCGAGTTGGACCGTGGTGGGAGCTTTGCCACCAGGGTTGGTCCACACCAATGCAAAAAATTCAAAAACCGATTCGATCACCGGCATACCCACGCAGGCTGGGGCGTATCCCATCTCGATCAAAGCTTGGGAAAATTCGAATTACTCGGGGCGCTCGGCGACAGGCTCATTCACCATCAATGTGGCAGCAGCGCCAGGGATTGTGATCAGTTCCCAGCCATCGTCGATTACGATTGCCAGCGGAACTTCGACGACGCTTAGCGTGGTGGCGAGTGGTTCGACGAATTATCATTACCAATGGTATGAGGGATCTTCCGGCACAACCACAAAACCCGTGGGAACAGACTCCAGTTCCTTTACCACGCCGGTTCTTACCACTTCTACTTCCTATTGGGTGAAAGTCACCAGCGCGGCATATCCCGCTGGAAAAAATTCCAACACCGCTCAAGTCACCGTAGCTCAGCCCGCGAGCATCGTTTCTCAACCACAATCCAAATCCATTTTAACAGGAACGAGCACCAGTTTGTCGGTGACAGCCGCTGGAACTGGTGTGATCAGCTATCAATGGTATCGCGGCATCAGTGGTGACACTTCATTTCCCGTGGGAACCAATGCGTCGACTTTTGTCACTCCGATTCTCACCAGTAATACCAGCTACTGGGTCAAGGTCACCAATCCCGTAAACCCCACGGGTTCCTTTTCGGATACCGCTGTGGTCACAGTCAACCGCGCGGCAACGATTATTACCCAACCGCGACCCACAACAATCGCTGCAGGTAACAGTGCCACATTGCAAATCGTCGCAGCAGGAACGGAGCCGATCACGTATCAGTGGTATCAAGGAAACGTGGGGGACAAGTCGATGCCTTTGGTGAATGACTCCGCGACATTCGTAACTCCATCGCTCACCACCAATACCAGTTACTGGGTCAGTGTGTCGAACCCATGGAATGTCGCGCCGATCAACTCCGCCGCTGCTCTGGTAACTGTCAATCAACCGGCTCAAATCATGACTCAGCCTTCGTCTTCGCGAATGTTGTCAGGTAAGAAAGTTACCTTGAAGGTCGTTGCATCAGGCACCGGTCCTTTTGTCTATCAGTGGTATCAAGGGGAATCGGGTGATACTAGCACGCCCGTGGGAAGAAATTCCAGCGCTTTCACCACTCCAAGTTTAAAAACGGATGTGAGTTACTGGGTTAAGGTCTCCAGCATCACTACGCCTCAAGGTGTCTTGTCGGAAACATCGAGAATCGTCGTTCTGAATCCGGTTGTTTTTACAAATCAACCCAAGTCGCAAACCATAGCCACGGGGAATTCCATCACTCTTACCGCTGCCGTCACGGGTACCGGTCCCTTCCAATATCAATGGTATGAAGGGAATGTCGGTATCGTGACCAAGCCCGTGGGAGAGGGCTCGGATACATTCATTACACCGTCGCTTGTTGGTTCGACCACCTATTGGGTGAAAGTCACCAGCGAAGCTTCGCCAATGGGAGTGAAGTCATTGCCGGCGAAAATCACGGTGCATATCCCGGCCGCGATTGTCAGTTCCACGAACCTGGTTTATGCAAAAACCGGTGCAACAGCGAAATTGAAGGTGGTGGCGTCCGGAACGGCAAGGTTGATTTACCAATGGTATCAGGGTGAGTCTGGTGATACTTCGTTCCCAGTGGGGAGATCTTCGTCTTCGTTTACCACCCCTAAACTCACAACCAATACCAGCTACTGGGTCAAGGTGAGTAATGCGATTCATCCCGCTGGCGAGAATTCTCCCACCATGTCAGTGATCGTGGGGGCACCTGCCTCAATCTTGACGCAGCCTCAGTCCACTTCAGTGGAAAGTGGGCAGTCGGCGGTGTTGACTGTGATCGCGAGTGGTGTTGATCCCATGAGCTATCAGTGGTATCAGGGACCGCTTGGCAACGTGACATTGCCGGTGGGGGAAAATGCTTCGACTTTTACGACGCCCTCATTAACCGCTAACACCAGCTATTGGGTGAAAGTATCCAATCCACTGCTTCCTAACGGGATACGGTCCGCGCTGGCGACTGTCACGGTAACACCTCCCGCCGCGATTCCTGCGCCGAAGCCCTCCGTGCCCGAATTATCCGCTTATGAGGACTGGGCACGCACGCAGTTCGAATCCTCCCAGTGGACAGACGAAAGCATATTTGCCGCGCAGGCGGATCCTGATGCCGACGGAGAAAGCAACCACAACGAGCGAATCATGGGAACGAATCCACTCATCGCTGATGGCGCTTTGCTAACAGTCACATCAACTGTGGAGTCAGTGAATTTGTCATTTGTTGCTCGCAGCACAGCGGGTGGCATCGATGAAAAAGTCACACGACATTACGTCATCGAATCCTCTGCCAATCTCGAGGAAGGAGTCTGGCGAAAACTCTCAGGTTATGAAGACATTGTCGCATCGGGACAGACCATCTCCGTGACTCTTGCGCATCATTCCGATCAAAAATGGTTTCGCATCAGAGCGTGGCTGGTTCCGTAAGAGAATGCCATCGCGGTTTTTCTTTTCTTGGGGGAAAGCCGCGATGATTCTTACGTCCTCATTCTTGAAGAAGACTCCATCAGTTCGGGGATCAAGAAAATTACTTCATTCGCTAAAATGTCCCAAGAAAAAACCGACTCAAGCGTTCTTACAGATACGAGCATGTCTTCCGGCTCGTATCCAGACATGGGACAAACGCAGGAACAATTCATCGAATGGGCGCTCAAGGAGTATGAGCGTCCTTTGATCGGATACGCCCAGGGGTTTGTTCACGATTGGGAGCGAGCCCGTGATGTGGTGCAGGATACCTTCATACGCCTCTGTCAGCAAGACATGGCCAAGGTTCGCGACGGTGTGAAAACCTGGCTTTTCACGGTTTGTCGCAATCGTGCGCTGGATGTGTTGCGCAAGGATTCCCGCTTGGTGGAAATGAATGAGAAGAAACTGCATGGCATTCCTGGTAAAAATTTCTCTGCTTCTGATCACATCGAAAAAGAAGAATTGCATCAGCGTCTGGAGGGATACTTGCAGCGTCTGACGCCGAATCAACGCGAGGTGATCAATTTGAAGTTTCAACAAGGATTGAGTTACGACGAAATCAGCCAGATCACCGGTCTAAGCACCGGAAATGTGGGGTTTCTCCTGCATCATGCCATCAAACGCCTGCGCGAGTGGATTCCTCGCGATATGACCTATCAGAACGAGATATGAAAATAGCACCTGATCATCCCGATTTCACCGCATGGCTCATGGGCGAACTGCCGCATGACCAGTCCGCTGCTTTCGAACGTGAGGTCGCTGCAGATCCAGCTTTGCAATTGGCGGCACAAGAGCAGCAGCAATTTTTGCAGCAATTGTCGCAATGGATGGGCGGCTCATGCGAGGTTCTCGATGCGCGTCAGCGAGAGAAAATTTTCACGGCTGCAAGATATCGTGATGTGCCCCAAGCAGTGTCTTTACCTGCGCAACGCGTCAATCGTGGATGGGGATGGATCACTCTTGCAACCGCTGCGCTGGCAGTGATTGGAACGTGGGTTGGTTGGCAGTTTCCGCTCAATGGCGGCAAGACGGATTTGTCATTTGACGAGGTGACGCGTGAAATTGCGCTTCTTCCTGCCGATGCCGCGGGTTTTCCCGGGGCAACTGATGGCAAAGCCCCCCCAGCTACGACATCTGTCGGCGGCAATGCGGTAGTGAAACAGCAAACTGAGATGTGGTCACGGAAGCCGGATGAATACATGCGCCTTGTCGCAAAACGTCTAGCTAACGGACCATTGCCATCAATGACCGAACTGCCCGCACAACGCGAACGCGGATTTGTGCGGGCCACCGATTATCCGGTAGCACCCTTGCCTTTGCGCATCGGCACGGCATCGTGGTCTTGGGTGAAGCGGTGCATCATTGAGCAAGGTCGACTGCCTGATGCATCGCTGATTCGCATTGAGGAAATTGTTCAAGCTTTCGCTTCCGCAAGCAAATCTTCATCGGAACAGGGTAAAATCGCCTTCCGAGCCTTGGCGCTTCCTGGTGATACGTCTTCCGATCGCAAGCTTGTGCTTTTCACTCTGCACAACGGTGAAGCCAGTCAGCAAGAGTTGGAATGGTCTTATCGTGCTCCCAAAGGTGTGAGTTATCGATTGATCGGCTTCGGTAGTTCCACGACTGTGAACGAATCTCACGCGCAATGGATCATGCCCAGTGCTTCCATACAGGTCATGCTCGAAATCATTCAACCCTCCCATCATCAGGACTTGGGTACATTATCGGTTCGCCGGCAAGGGGAAGAGTCCAGCGTGGCTGTGACCCATGAGCCCCCTGATGCCGATATGAAATTCATGCGTTTGTTGTTCGATTACTGCCAGTGGTTGCGAAATTCTCATGAGGATCCTGCGTTCCTTGCTGATGCCGTCGATCGTATCGAAGGTGAAGACATCAGTCTTGAGCAACGCAGCGCTTTATCAGTCATGGAAAAATCGTTTAATCTGCCACGCCAGTGAATGGATGCTTTTCGTAAAATCAAACTTTGCATCGTTTTTTTTACAGGTATCTTTTTTTTGTTCATTTTAGCTTGAACATTAGGTCCGTTCTGTTAGTCTAGAACTTACCCAACTAAATGTTTGTGACGTGCACATGAGTGCTTGCTTGCAAGACGTTTGCGAGGTTTTCAACCATCGACATCACGCATCGCCCCTCGCCGACCATGCATCAATATCGCAGCATAAGCCCTATCATTTGGATACGCTTGAGCGCGTTTTTCTTTTGTTTGCTTTTTGTCGCTGGCGCTGGTCTCGTTGCCTTCACGGGATATGTCGTTTTGCACGGCACGCAGGAATTGATGATTCGTTTGCTCTACGCGATCGGCGCTTTTGTCCTTTGCTGGACGCTTTACCTATACACTTCGTTGATGTGCAAATGCCCGCTCTGTCGTAGTGGTCCGATGACTCCGAAACGTTGCGCCAAGCACCGTGACGCGCGGAAATTTTTGGGCAGTTACCGTCTGCGAGTCGCTGCAACAGTACTTACGATCAATCGCTTCCGCTGTCCTTACTGCGGTGAATCCACACTCTGTCGCGTGAAGAAAAAAATCGGTCAGTGATGCCGCCAGCCTATCGAAACCATCAGCGCTGCGCTTCGATCATCTCAAGAAATTGTGATTCATTGATGATCACCACACCGAGGGCTTCCGCCTTGTCTCGCTTGGATCCACCGGCTTCGCCACAGAGTAGATAACTGGTGCTGGCAGATACAGAACCGCTGACTTTCCCACCTTTCGCTTCGATTCGTTGTTTGATCTCATCGCGTGGCGCGCTGAGAGTACCCGTGATGACAAAGGTCTTACCTGACAGTGGCAGCAGCGAAAGATCGACATCCTGTGGCTTGGGTTGGTAGTTGTCCGATTGCGGATCCAAATGATGGCTGCGCAATGATTCTAACAAGTTTTTGCCAGCGATGGACTGGAAGTAATCGACCATGCTCTGGGCAGCGACGGTGGCTACATCACCGGAAATGCAGTAGGCAACGAGGAGGGGGTTTTTCTTTTTTGCGTCAGGGCGGGTATCGCGACAGAGCTCGGCAAGGATCGAAGAGGTGGCGAGTTCCTCAAAGTTTTTATGAATCCGCGAAAGTTCCTTTGCTGCACTCTCTCCGATCTGTCGTATGCCTAACGCATAAATCCAGCGCTTGAGTGGCTTGCTGCGTGCGGCGTCGAGCCCGTCGATGATTTTACGCGCATTTTTTTCACCGAAGCGGCGTGGGTCGTCTTTGCTGCCAAGATTGAGAGGAGCGAGTTGATCGAGCGTCAGCGCAAAAAGGTCCAGAGGGCTACGACAGAGTTTTTCTCTGACCAGCGCATCTGCCACGGATTCTCCGAGAGAAGGAATGTCAAGAGCCTTGCGCGAGGCGAAGTGGGTGATACGCGTTACGGCTTGCGCGGGGCATTGGAAATTCGTGCATCTCCATGCAACGAAGCCTGCTTCTTGGGCAATGGGACCACCGCATGATGGGCAGACACCGCCTACGTGATCGAAGAGGGAAAACGGCTGTGAACCTTCGGCATGCAGGATCACTTTCACCACTGCAGGAATGATTTCTCCGGCTTTCTCAATTAGCACGGTGGAACCAATGCGAATGTCTTTTTTGCTGATTTCCTCCTGATTGTGAAGTGTGGCGCGCGCCACTGTTGAGCCGGATACGAGCACAGGTTCCAGCTCCGCCACTGGGGTGAGAACACCAGTGCGACCAACCTGAACGGTAATCGCCTTCAACCTGGTTTCTTTTTGCTCCGGCAGAAATTTGTATGCGGCTGCCCAGCGGGGTGCGCGCGAGGTGAATCCCAAAAAGTCACGATCCGTGCGATCCAATACTTTGATGACGGCCCCGTCAGTCGCGTGACCGAGATCATGACGGACGTGATTGATTTTGGCAACAGCATCCAGCATTTCTTCCAGGCTTGAGGCATGAAAAAGCGGAAGATTGCGAGGAATTTTCAGTGCATCGAGAAGTGAATGAAAAGATTCTTCCGTCTCGAGTTCCTTTCCTTGATAAGCTCCCAGTCCATGCGCGAGAAAAGCCAAGGGGCGTTGTGCAACGATCTTCGGATCGAGCTGTTTCAATGTTCCGGCCGCGGCATTCCGGGGATTGGCGAATGTGGGAAGGCCCGCTTCATCCCGTTCCTCATTCATAGCGGCGAAAGCGGCATTCGGCATGAAAATCTCGCCACGAACTTCCAACAATTCCGGCATCCCTTCGCCGATGAGTACGGTGGGTAACGTTCGAATCGTCAGCACATTTTGTGTAACATCATCGCCCGTGGTGCCATCACCCCGCGTGGCAGCATAGTCCAGCCTACCATTTCGATAGACCAGAGTGACAGCCACACCGTCGATTTTCGGTTCGATGGTGACAGCCACATGGGGGCGTGCGAGGTTCTTTTGGAGACGTTGATAGAACGCTATCAGCTCTTGTTCGGGCACGGGCGCGTCCTTCAACTCGAACACGTCATCGATGCTCAGCATCGGCACCAGGTGCGTGACTTGCTGGAAGGAATCGAGCGGCTTTCCACCCACGCGCAGAGTGGGGGAGTCCGGGTCATGAAATTGCGGGTGTTTTTTCTCAAGCTCTTCCAGTTCGCGAAATAGTCTGTCGTATTCGGCATCGGAAATTTCCGGCTGTGCTTGTTGATAGTAGAGGTCGTTATGATGTTGCAATAAGCGCCTCAAATCGTGGATGCGCTTCTCCGGAGTGGGTGTCTGGGTAAAGGAAAAAAGATCGTCCATATTCGGTGTGCTTGTTTCGGCATTGTGACAGGAAAATGTCCCAGCTAACAATCTGAATTTCGGCGATCACGCACTACTTGTCCTCCCTGTCAGCGGTAAAAAGTTCCGGATAATGTTGACGAATCAGCAATTGTTCAGTCTCTGGCAATTCGCTCAGGGTGACGGGGATGTCTTGTGGTCGTAAGCCTTTTTGGTTGATTCGATTCATCAGGCTCCAATTTCGCACGTGGGTGCCAACGGTTGGATCGACCGGTTCTTGTGCCGGGAGATCGTAACGGGTGAAGTCGATCACTTTTTCCGACCCTGCATCACCGGCATCGCGTAACAGGGCAAGGCGGAAATCGCGATTCATGAACCAACGGATTTCCTTATTTTTTTCGGACGCACGGATCCCGCAGCCTTGATGTTGGAAGCGGTAATTGATTCGGTTGTTGTCAGGAAATTCTTTGCGCCATAGTTCACCGAATTCCCCCTGGGTGATGAGATGCGTTTGCGGCCAACGCTTACGGATTTCACCGAGCCACAGAGCCAAGCCTTCCATACCGTTCTTGCCACCGTAGCCGTAGATTTTCCGCGCTTCCACAAGACTCATTTCCCATCCACAAGTGACCCAGCCAAAGCCATTGTGCACAAAACCACCATCAAAATGACATGCGGTGGCAGCCAACATGGCCTGAGTCCCACGTTCGGTGCCCATGTCGAGCAGGGTTTCGATAGGTCCCACGCCCTGCCGACTGCGCCATCTTTCTCCTTCGACCATGCGTGATCCGGGAATGCGGGCGCAGAGAAAATCCACCGTCCAGCCGTCGAGATTCACGCAATCGATCAAGTCAGCCTTGCCCTGCGCCGGTTTGCAAAAGTGCTCCCGTGATGGGTAATACGGATAGACGATCGAGCCCTCACCATCACCATTATCCACGGCATATTGACTCCAAATATTACCCTGACAAACATGGATTCCTTCGAACTCGGCAAGGTAGCGCAGGTTGTCCGCTGACAGAAATCCGGCTACCACGCTCTTGGGACGATAATCGTTTCCGACGATCGTGGAAACGCGCGCCAGTCCCTCGTGGAGATCGCGGTTCACCTGCTCGCGGCTGTTATGCATATTAGAAAAATAGGCGCCAGGAATGAAGGTGACTTCGTCGCCAAGCGTCTTGTGATAGCTGGCAATCAGCTGCCGTAGTTCTTGATAACGAGGTCTTTCATCGTGCAACGCTTTCCAGCTCAGCGCCCAGGTGATTCGTCCACCGGGCCAAGCTCCCCTGATGGCATCACGGAATATTTGAGCCTCTGCTGCCGAGTGGATTTCTGATTCGTCCCTGCCGTGGCTCGTCGTGCGCGAGACCTCAATTTGATTGACGCGGACAATCGTGTTGAGGGTGAGGAAACGATTGCCTAACAATTTTATCGGCTCTGCCGCGTGCACAAGCGCGCTTAAGAAAACAACGGCCAGGATGGCGTTTCGTGTTACCATGAAATTTCTTTTAGATGGTTTCTCCGAATTCCCATCCTTTTCGCACCGGTTCCTTAATGAAGGCCTTGAGTTTGCTGTTGGCGAACTTGCCAGCTTTACCGATGGCGAATGCTGCAGACGTTGCGCCAGAGGCCAGGGTGCCCAGAGAGGTGGCGAGAAATGATCTGCGTTGCATGGCGGTGAGGCGTTACGATTCCTGCGATAGATCGAAGTAACGAGATGATAACGCGAGATCTTGCACGTCAATTGAATCAACACACGAGGATAATCGTTGAGTCAACGGATGATGTTTTGTGGATCAGGCAGTCAAGCACGCATGGCAGTCGGCCAAGTGGCACGCTATGAAAGCAACAGAGGCGTGTCTTAGTTCAGGAACGAGCAAATGTACTCGCAAATGCCCTCGCTGACGGCGATGGAGAATCCGCTGTTGGCGGGCACGTCAAAAAACGTTCCTTCGGCGTAATGAACGGTATCCGTGGAGCCATCCAGTGTTACTTCGCAGGATCCCGCGATGATTTCCATGCGTTCCGCTGCAGCAGTGCCAAAATGATATTCACCAGGATAAATCAGACCAAGCGTTTTTTTTGATCCATCGGAAAAATGAACGGAATGAGAAACGACTTTACCGTCGAAGTATACGTTGGCTTTGGTGTCAACGGTGACGTTGGAAAAAGAAGAAGGATAGCTCATGGTGTTAGTCTTCGGTGTCAGAAATTTCGATTTCGATGATGGGCTCTCGCAGAGCAAGGCGGGATTGTGCTTTGAGACGGAGGCGGTGGGCGATCGTTCGATCGAAGCCTTGCAGTCGTTTGCGAAGCAGCGGAGGAAGTTCCGCTACGCGTTTTTCGATCACGCGCAGCAGTGGCTTGCGGCGCTTGCGCGGTTTGCGCTTACGGGCTTTTGCTTCCTTAGTGGGGGCGTCGGTTGCAGCGGCGGCTTTACCCGCCTTGGCAGGTGTAGGCTCGGCCTTGCGGCGTAATGGGAGAATGAGCGAGTCATCGGCAAACAAGAGTAGGTGGCCTTGCGAGAGCAACCAGAACAGATCCGCGAGCCACTCGGCAGAAGGATCGGCTTCGCCTTCGGGTAAAACCGCTTTCCAGAGTTTGGAGAGTTTGGTTTCCGGATTGGCGCGCATCCATGTCACGATCAGATCCATGCGATCGGCGAAAGCGGTGTCATCAGGGATCGGGTGCGGACGCGAGGGGCCCGCGTAGAGCTTGCCTTGTTTTTTGAAAACGGGCAAATGCTCCTTTTCCAGTAAAGTGCAGACCGTGGGGATGATAATCGCGGGATGCTGAGCAGCGTGGCGCGCAGCATTCTTGAAATTCACCAGAAGACTCGGCGAGAAAAAAGTGATGTTCGTATTGGCGGGGATTTCCACACGGTGAGTGGCCACATACATTTCCGGGAAACGGTGGTTGAGGAAATGCTGCTCTACCGCAGCGCGATCCTCGAGCCATACAGTCTCCTCCTGCCCCACCGGCTTCCAGCGCGATTTGGTTTTCATGCCATGAAGCCACGACTGAACTGCTTCTTCACTGCGTTCGGTGACAATCTTCGCGGCGTAGCGATCAAAGGGCATGTGCGGAAACAACTCGCGATGAACCTGGCGAATTGTGGATTGATATGCGTGATAATTCGGCGGACCTAACACTTTTCCGCTCAGACCGCATTTCGCGATCACTTGGAAGTTGCCCGCAGGACCATCGACCTCCACTTCTTCTTCCTCATAAAGATCACTGCGCCAATCGGCTTTCCAGAAGTGTTGCACGGCTTCTTCCTTGGTCAGCCACAGCGAGTGATCACGATGACCGTAGTAAAGAGGAGATTTGGATTCATCCACCGTGAACACGCCGTGGTAGCGCTCACGCTGGCTGAGCAAGGTCTTGGAAATATCGAACAGAGAATAAACCCTTGCGACATGAATGACCTCCTTGGCAATGAGATGTAGGGCATCCGCATTGGGTTCAATGAGTACTTTCACTCCGGGGGCGGGAGCGATGACCACTTCTGGCTCGGGACGGGAAAAGCGGCGGTTGCCAGATCCACCTTGCATGCCACTGCGACGATCATCTCGTCCGGCGCGCTCTTGAGAACGAGGTGCGAAGCTGCGGTCCTTACGATCATCGCTTCGGCGTGCGGGGCGCACTTCCGCTGCTGAGGATTCCGCAGTGGCCTTGTTGCTGCGACCGGCGGGACGCGGGACGGCATCGCGCGCCCAGGAAGGGCCGAGGTCCAATGCCGAGAGAAGTCGTGGTGTAGGTTTGAGAGGGTCGCTCACGGCGCGAAGCGTAACAAAGAATCGGGAAATGACAAACGCATCGTTGCATTTTTTTTAGCAGTGATTTGTCACCATGTTTGTGCGGAATTCACTTGCGATCCTTGGCCCGCTGGAAGCGCGATCTGCGAGAAGAATCCTCAATCTCGGGTGAGGGCTCCACCGGCTTTTCTTTGGGGCGAATCGTAAGCGGTTTTTCCATGGAGGTAGCGGTCTTGGTTGTTTTTTTGCGAGCCTTGGGTGTGGCAATACGCGGGATGCTACCACGGAACACAGGCAGCTTCCAGCCTGTGCGGGTTACCAGCGCCTCGATCAACAACAATCCTAATATCAAGAGCACCAGAGGCAAGCGGAGGGATGTGTCTTGGATGAAAGGCGGTCTCAACCAAGCGGTTTTCAGGTCCAACAGTTCGCGTCCGCCGGTTTGCTTCGATGCGGCGCGCAACTCGCTGATGGCATCCGGTTCAAATGCCCATTCGATCGATGACCCCAGCGTGATGGGCCCGAAGGGAATGGCATAGGTGCCCACTTGGATCGCGCCACGGATGACGGCACCTTCTTCAAGATCACGGGTCACGGAGAAGCGGCCCGGAGCCATGCGCCGCCATGGTAAATCGTAACTTTGCGAGTCGGCGTTCGATTCCAATATGCGAATCTTGGGCGGGTTGCTCTGAAATTTTTCCGACCACAGTTCAGGATCGTAGAGTAGGTTCAATGTCAGTCGCGATCCCTCCGACTGTTGTTTCAGTCCAATGCCCGGTGGCAGATCCAGCCCCATCAGCCAGCGGGTGGTGGTTTGAAGGAAATTCGCGTATTCCGACCATTGTCTTGTGGCTTCTGATTTTTTTCCGCCTAGTGGAAAGGAAATGGCAGCGGTGCGACCCAAACCACGTCGAGTCGTCGCCACCAAGGGGGCCAGGTATTCGTCCGATGACACCAAAGAAACTGTGGAATCCTCGCGAGCGTAAGAGAGGTTGTAACCATCGACAGCTCCCAACCACTGCAAGGTCTGGGGAGAAATTTCCGCCCAACGTCCGGTTTGTTTTGTTTTGGTCGCGTCTTCGATGAATGCCGAGCGTGCGATCGTCACGGTTTCCTGTGCGAAGATCTTCGGGATGTCCATGGGTTTGTCGCTATAAAACATCCGGCCTTTCCCGAGCTTGGCGATTTCCTCGCAAAGTTTGGCATCGGGATCCGCGGGGGTGCCCATGCCGATGACGGAAATCGTCGCGCCTTGGTCAGTCATCTGCTTGATCAGTCGCTTGTAATCGCCCGGTTCCTCGGTATCGGCGGTGTCGGTGAACAAAATCAGGTGGCGCGTCCCGGCGTTCGATTTTTTCAACGCGTCCCATCCCGCCTTGAGTCCCTCGTAAACGAAAATGCCGCCGCCAGAGGATTTCACCTTACGCACAACTTTTGACAGAGCTTCCTGTTTGCCGTTGATTTGCGTCATCGGCACGAACGTTTCCGGCGAGGAGTCCACCGCTATCACCGCGACCTGGTCCATGTTGCCAAGAAGCTGGATGGCGTTGACGGCGCCTTGGTTGGCGAGGTCGATCTTGGCTTTTCCCGGAACCACGGAGACACCCATCGATCCGGAGCGATCCATCACGATGGCGAGTGCCACCGCGAGCTTACGGTGCTCGGACTTCAGTTCCATCGAGACGGGGAGCAGGGGGTCGATGGCAGACTCAAAATATCCTCCTGATCCGAAAGAGCGATCGCCACCCGCCATTAACAATCCTCCCCCTTGCTCGTGCACATAAAATGGCAGGGCTTCCAGAAATGCCTTGGGAATCTCGTGGGCGGGAACATTATTCAGGATCACCGCACGCGTGCCTGAGAGCTTGCCAGCACTGAGAAGCGCCATTTCACTCACCACATCCACGGTGAAATTGAGTGACGCCAGGATTTTTTGCACCGGATCATCCTGATAACGGGTGATCAACAGCACGCGTGGACCACCGATTATCTCAATCCATCGTGAAAGTTGATTGTTTCCAGTATGTTGATCCTCCTTGGGATTGATTTGCGCCGAATATTCAAAAGATCCGGCGCGGGCGATGCGGTCTGTGAAGTCGACCTTGCCGACACCATTGGTCAAGGTAACTTTGGTTTCTGTCAATCGTTGTTGATTGCGCATCAGGGTGAGTGGCACCTCGCCATCTTTTGAACCGCGTACGGTCACCGAAAGTAAAAACGGTTCTCCTGCCTGCACGCGGTCGGGAAACTCCAAGCGCGCAACGCGGAAATCGTTCTGCGTATTTTCTCGGATCAGGCGGAAGTCGACCGGGATGCCGCGTGCCTGGAGCTGGGATGTGGCCTCGTGAAGCGGTTCCGTAGAGTATCCGTCCGTGAACAGCAGCACGCGTGCCGGTTTGTCCTCTTTGGCGAGCGCGGCTATGCTCTGCAGTGCGAGGTTTGTGCGTGTGAGCTTGCGCGAACCGGTGAAGACCGCACCGTCAGCTCCGACTGGGGCGATCTCCGCGCCGTAATTCATCAAGTGCAATTCATCGCGCGACGAGGGTTTCGATTTCTCCAGGATGCGCTGCCATTCCGGCAAACCTTGGTCCACGAGATCTTCGGTCGATTCCGAGCGGTCGAGCAATACATAAAGATCCAAGGCATCCTGTTGTTTGCGGACGCTTGGATCCGCCAGTAGAAAAGAAGATGCTGCGATCAAGAGCAGTCGCAGAGGGCGAAACAAGCCGAGGTTTTTCCAGAACCACCCCGCTACGAGAAGGGCGGGGAATAGCAAGAACCACTCTGGGGCTTGGAATTGGATTGGCATGTCAAGAGCGCCATCATGGTAACGACATGACGAACAACTGCAATCCCTTTGTGTGCATCGCCAGCATCAAGCCTTGGCAATCCATCGGCTGTGAACCTCTTTCCAATTCACCACATTCCACCATGCGCTGACATAATCGGCGCGGCGGTTTTGGTAGTGGAGGTAATAGGCGTGCTCCCAAACATCCAGGCCCAATAAAGGTGTGCCGATGTCACTTTCGGGAACCAAGCCTTTCATGAGGGGATTGTCCTGATTGGGGGTGGAGGTGATTTTGAGTTTTCCGTTCTGCGAGATCAACCATGCCCAACCGGAGCCGAATCTTTTCATCGCCGCATCGGTGAAAGCGGTTTTCATCTGATCCAGAGAACCAAAGGAGGCATCGATCGCCTGCAACATTTCCTTGGACGGTTGGCCCGACTGCGCGGCGGGCGTCAGGGTTTTCCAGAAAAAGGCATGGTTCCAATGACCGCCACCGTTGTTGCGCAAGGTGGTTTGCAGACCGGTGTCCTTGACTTCTTGCAAGCGTAGCATCAGTTCATCAATGGACACGCTGGCCAGTTCCGCTTGGGTGGCGAGGGCTTCGTTGAGTTTGGTGATGTAAGCCGCGTGATGTTTGGTATGGTGGATGGTCATGGTGGCAGCATCCACGTGGGGTTCGAGGGCATCCGGCGAAAAGTCTAATGCAGGCAGGCTGTGCGTGATGGTTCTTGCTTGCACGGAAGTCATTCCCGCGAGGGCGGCGGTGGCCAAGCTCCATTTGATTAGGATACGGCGAGAAAGATCGTTATTCATTGCCCTCAAGCTACTCTCAAAACGAACTTGTGCAAGGATGATTTCTCCACCGTTTTTTCTTGTCGCCAGCAGAGTTTTCCTCAATGTCCGTTGTCGATGTTCACTGCGCCTTGAGCAAAGATCCATTGCCCGATTGGTGCCGCTCATCAAATCTATCAACTTAACGACGATCTCATTTTTCGATGAAAAAACAAGCACACGGACTGATTCTGAAATTGAACTGCCCTGATCAGCCGGGCATTGTTGCCAAAGTGGCTTCATACGTGGCCGATGCATCCGGGAACCTCGTGGAGCTCGCGCAGTTTTCCGACGCATTGGGAGGAAGGTTTTTCGCGCGTTTGGAAATCGACACGCGCGGATTGAGTGGTGAGCTGGATGCTTTTATCGATGGCTTTGCTGAGTTAGGTAGAACTCTTCGAGCGGAGTGGCATTTCCGGGCTTTGCCCTATCGGATGCGGACGGCTGTATTGGTCACCAAGACCGATCACTGTCTGCACGAAATTCTATGGCGCGCGCAAATGGGCGAGCTCCCCGTTGAAATCACCTCGATCATGGGCAATCGTGATGATTGTCGAGATGTGGCCGAACGTTACGGCATTCCTTTTCATCACGTCGTCATGGATGGCGAACGTCGCGAAGAGGGATTTCGCGAAATTCACCGCATGTTGCTCCAACAGGATGTCGAATTGACCGTTCTAGCGCGTTTCATGCAGATTTTGCCCGACTGGTTTTGTGCGGAGTTTCGCGGTAAATTGATCAACATTCACCATAGTTTTCTGCCTGCCTTCATTGGCGCGAATCCTTACCGACAGGCCTATGAGCGCGGTGTGAAATTGATCGGAGCCACATGTCACTATGTTACTTCCGATCTCGATGCGGGACCTATCATCGAACAAGAGGTCGAGCGTGTGCAACACTTCCACAGCCCCTCAGATCTTGCACGACTCGGACGCAATTGTGAGCGCATCGCACTGGCTCGCGGTATTCGGTATCACGTACATGACCGCACCATCATCGATGGTAACCGCGCGATCGTCTTTCCGGATTGATGATGTCAGGGGGCGGCCTTGGGCGCCATAGGAGCGAACAGTGGGAAACCGGCTTGCAAATTGATGTTCACGGGAGGCGTGATCGATACCACGCGACTATCCCCAATTTTGTATTCACTGTAGGCGATCGGCGCAACTGTGAGATTGACCATCGGCTCATCTTGTGTGCCGAGCAAGGAAATGTGAATCACCGCCATGCAGTCGGGAACCTTCTGGATACGCATCACATCACCGGGCTTGAACCAGGTGAAAGCCGCTTTTTGATCGCAGGGGAAAATCGATTCGATGATCACAGGGTAAGGGCTGGCCGGCCTGTCCTTTTCCGGCTGAACCAGAGCTTGAGCGCGAATCACAAAGCCAGGAGATAGTAGGTCGGCATCGCTCAATGGACGGATTTGCAAAATGCGATAAGTGCCTTCGATATAAGTCGGCTTGACCGATTCCTTGTATCCTTGGAGATAGGATCGCAAGAGCAGGGAATTTTTTTTGTGCAGCTTGGCATCATTCTCAGGAATCGAATAGGCCGCGTATTGCCGGTAGATTGCTTCGGGGCGCAGTGATTCCCCCTCGGGAGCCTTTAAAACAGTGAAAGGTTCCGGCGTGGGGGCTTGGCCGATTTTTTTTAATAAGGCATAATTTTGGGGTAATTCGGGATTCTCAAAAATGTATGTAGTGAGAATCCATGATAGCGCACAAAAGCACAGAGCCAGCGCATGGGCAAGGATCCACCAGAAATACGGTGGACGCTTGCGGGCGAACTCAGCGATTTTCGAGCGGGCCATGGATCAGGAGTCGCAGGGTTGTCCTTGCGGGAGTTCGGTGGTGGGAGCCTTGGCTGGTTCAAACGAAGTGCCACAACCGCAGGAACGCGTCGCGTTGGGATTGGAGATTTTGAAACCTGCATCTGACAACGAATCGGAGTAATCAATTTCACTGCCGCGAAGGAAATCGACGCTATCAGCTGCAACGAAGAGACGCGCTCCGCTCGGGTGATCGATGCGCACATCACCGCTCAGCGGTTCAGTGATTTTCATGGCGTATTGCAATCCCGCACAACCGCCCCGTTCCACTGCGAGGCGTAGTCCCGCATCAGGAGAATTTCTTTTCAGCAACATGCGGCTCAATTCCTCCGCCGCGCTAGGTGTCAGTGTGATCATGGTGTTGCGGGCCGAATGTAACAGCATCCGCTCCCGAGAGGCGAATCAAATTTGCACGCATTTTTCGTAGATTCTGCATTGCATGCTCGTAAGGCCTGGGATAATGATCCTCTCATGCCTCGCATTGCACTGCTCCAGTCCACGACATTTCCTAGCAAAGAGGATTCATGGGAGCATCATCATCGTTTGATCCGTGACGCCGCCACCCGAGGGGCAAACATCGTGGTGACCCAGGAGCTTTTTTTGACGCCGTATTTTTGCACGGTGGAAGATACAGAATTGTTCAATCTGGCCGATCCCTTGCCGGGATCCATGACGGACAGACTCTGTGAGCTTGCTGCCGAGTTGGGTATTGTGCTGGTGGCTTCTTTGTTCGAACATCGGGGTCCGGGTCTTTATCACAACACAGCAGCCATCGTGGATGCCGATGGTGCGTTGATGGGGCTCTATCGCAAAAACCATATTCCTCAGGATCCTGGCTTCGAAGAAAAATTTTATTTTACGCCTGGGGATAGCGGCTATCCGGTTTGGGACACGCGTTTTGGCAAGATCGGCGTGCTGATCTGTTGGGATCAATGGTATCCCGAAGCTGCTCGACTTATGGCCTTGGCTGGAGCTCAGTTGCTGATCTATCCCACAGCCATCGGTTGGTTGCCCGGGGAGAAGGCGGAATTAGGGCAAGCTCAGCATTGCGCATGGGAAACCGTGCAGCGCGGACACGCGGTAGCCAACGGCTGTTTCGTGGCGACCGTCAATCGCTGTGGCGAACATGAAGGCACGGAATTTTGGGGCCAGTCATTTGTCGCAAATCCCTACGGAGAGTTGGTGGCAAAAGCCTCGGTCGAGCGTGAGGAGATTCTGTTGCAGGATCTCGATTTTGATCAAGTGGAGCAATTCCGCCGGATATGGCCGTTCTTCCGCGATCGTCGCATCGATACCTATGCGGATTTACTCAAGCGCTGGCGTCATTGAATCGCTTTATTGTCGCGCGCTAATTTGTTTCTGCGTACGCTGAATGGCTCATCAGCCTCCACCCAACCTTGAGAGACGACACTGCGAATTTCGTATTGCATCCGGTTCATTCCGGCGTCACGCGCAATTTCGACAATCACATCAGCAGGGTCAGTCACACGCAGGATTTCTACAATATCGAGAAATGCAGGTGACTGCGGTACGACGTAACCGTAAACAAGATCAGGATGATCAGGCAACCTGAGAGCCAGACAAATCCATTCTTTTTCGCTCTGGAAATAGCCATTGTAGTAGGAATCCGGAGTGATTTTTGCTCTAACAACGGCATTGCAACCACCTTGACCAGCGATTTGATCCCACGATTTTGTTTGGTGGGATATGAATGATTCAAAATCGATTCTCCAGTCGCCCTGATCGACATCAACGAGTGATGCGACCCGATATTGTCCTGATTTGTAGACGACCACGACCCGCTCGAGCGACAAGCCGTTGGTTTCTTCAGCGCCGATCCATTCCAATCGTTCCACCTCACCCTGTGCCTTGCGAAATTGAGCGAAAAGCGGATAGGCGTTTTCCGCGTCGATGCGCTTGAGACGTGCCAATTTCGAAAGTTCGGTGGCACTGGAACAATCCAGAAAACTTTGGACTTTGGTCACACAAACCGCAGCAGGTGGATGGGGAATGGCGAATGTTTCTTGAGCAAGGGTGGTGATGTCGGTCTTGTCGTCAGGCCGATTGATTTGCTGATAGAGCATCCAACTCACTCCTGAGATAAAGGCCACTGCGACGAGTATGAAAATGACCCGCAGATTGTATTTCAAGTAGGAACTTCTATCCTTGGTGCTTCTGCGACTTCGCCGCCGACTGTTCGAAAAGTTTCGATGGATGCGACGCAGTTTACCCACACCCAATACAGGCTCGTTGACGAGATTGCCACTGACGGGAGGTTTGCTGGTCAAACCTCTGTGGACATGTTTCGGTTTCATGGTGACAACTTGAGAGGAAGGCTGATTTGCTAGGGGGGCAGCAGCGTAATGCGTTTGGGATCGTAGTGATCACGGGGGGAAAACAACCATCCCGGTTGTCGGTGAATCAGTTGGTAGTTGCGGAGTTGGAATTCGGGGAGAAATTGATTGCTGTTCACATCGTAGACTTTCCTGCCTGTGTATTGCCCCCAGATGCGGTATTCGTAATTTTGATCAAAGCCATAGGTTTGTCCTACAGGACCGTTTTCCGCCAAGCGGTCAGGACAATGCTTTTGGGACTCATTCATCACGACCAGTTGCGAGTCTTCTGCACCTTTGCCAGGCTTGCGCAAATAACCCCAAAATCTGGTTTTTTGAACGTAGTAGCGGCGACCGTAGTAAAAATCCCCTCTGGGCTCTGAGGAAATCTGCGCAGCGCGCTCAACTGGAGCGGGGCCACCCATGTTGCCGCCGCCAAATCCGCCCTGACATTGGCAAAGCAATATGCCGCCACATGCAAAAAGAAGAATTTGTATGATCTGTTGCGCCAGCATGGGTTGTTCTTGGCACTATTGTAGAGAAAGCACTGCGGACGGCAAGACGTAAAATGCCCATTTTTGATGCAAATTGTCACACACCTTTTGCCGCTGCGCTCGATGAATTCGGCACAGAATCTTATTACGGCATGTTGCTCATGACATACTCTGCGATTTCATGATCGTCATCTCCCGCGGCCCAGACGTGACGAAGGAAATCCGCAGGATGAATGTTTCCATGCTGAGCCAAAAAATGACGATCCCCACCGCAACCATACATGATGTCGGGATCCAATTCTCCCCGCAATTTCCCACGCGCCTTCATGATGATGCGTGGCAAGTAGGCAATTCCTTCAAGAGTATCTCCGAAGGTGGGCAAGGCATCGCGTAAGATCACGTGAGCCGAACGTTGACCTTGTTGTTTGATGAGGAAATAATCTCGACGCACGGCTGCAATCAATAAAGCTGTGCTGGCAGCGGGCTCCTGTTCGTTGTTCAGGTCTTCGACAAAATCGTAAAACTCGCGAAGTTGATAACCGATCGACGCCAGAAAATGGAGATCATCATTCTGAAAAAACGACTCATGGTCACGACGTCCGCTGGCGTGAAGCTTCAGGCAGCGATCAAAGAGTTGCAGAAAGGTGATGTCCCACATGGCTGGATGGTTGGTTGGTGTTGGCAAGATGGTGAAGTTCTGCGAGCGCTTGCTCGGGAATCGGATGCGGGTCAGGGTATTCGAATATTTGATCCTGATAGTTGCGCAAAATCACGCGACCGGGTTGTCGGTTGACAATGTAGTCAGGATTCAGCGGAATTTTTCCACCACCACCGGGGCCATCGACCACGAATTGCGGGATGCCGTAGCCGGTCGTGTGACCGCGCAGATGATTGATAATGTCCAAACCCGTAGCCACCGAAGTTCTCAAATGGGAGGAACCATTGATGAGATCGCACTGGTAGAGATAGTAGGGCCGCACCCGGCACATCAACAGTTTGTGCACCAAGGCGCGCTGGACGATGGTGGAATCATTGATATTGCGCAGCAAAACCGATTGATTGCCCATGGGGATTCCGGCATTGGCCAAACGCTCGAGGCCTACCCGCACCTCGGTGGTCAGTTCTTTGGGATGGTTGGTGTGGATCGAAATGAACAACGGGTGATGTTTTTGCAGTAGTGCGCAGAGTTCGGGCGTGATGCGCTGGGGTAAGAAGATCGGAATGCGTGAACCGATGCGCAGAAACTGAATGTGCGGTATCGATCGCAGGCGGGTCAGGATACGGTCGAGTTTATCATCGGACAGGAGCAGAGGATCGCCGCCGGAAAGCAGAACATCGCGGATCTCGGTATGCTGCTCGAGATAGCGGAAGGCGGACTCCCACTGGATTTCCAGTTGCTGATCACCCACACCGGACACAACCCGTGAGCGGGTGCAGTAGCGGCAGTAGGAGGCGCAGCGATCGGTGACGAGAAAAAGCACCCGATCCGGGTAGCGGTGGACCAGGCCGGGGACCGGCATATGGCTGTCCTCGCCACAGGGGTCGGACATTTCCTCAGGGGCTGTCCAGCCTTCTTCGATGCGGGGAATCACTTGACGACGCACAGGACAATCCGGATCGTCGCGATCGATCAGTTCAAAAAAATGCGGCGTGATCGACATTGCCAGCTTGTGACCGGCGAGTAATACACCCGCGCGTTCTTCGGCGCTCAGTGTCATTTTTTCTTCCAGCGCCGCAAGATTCGAAACACGATGCTTGAGCTGCCAGCGGTAATCGCTCCATTGCTCGGGCGTGGCATCGGGCCAAGACTGCTGCCCGCTGCTATGGAACTGCGTCAGCGATTCGTAGAGTTGCTCATCCGTCATTCTCGTGATGCGAGATTGTAAGCCCCTTTGTGCTTCTGTCAAATCCACGCTTGTTTTTGTGAGGCAGTATTGCCAGCGGTCCCGACCTGGATTACCATTCTTGCTGATGCGACGCAGTGCTTGGCAAACAGTTTTTTCCTGGATGGCTCCGGCATTGGCGTCAATTCCCACTGCTGAATTACGAGGAGATGCGGATGAAATGCTGACAAAGACTTGCCGCGAGTGGGCGCTTTCTCTTAACCTGCCACTTCTGGCGGAGAGCGTTACAGTGCGTTGGAATGCGCGTATGCGATCCACCGCGGGACGTGCTTGGTGGCCTCAGCGGTGCATCGAACTGAACCCCGCAATCCGTGAGATTGCTCCGGACCAGATCCAGCGCACCTTGCTGCATGAGCTGGCGCATTTGGTTGCTTACGAGCGAGCCGGACGCAAACGCATCGCTCCGCACGGTGCCGAGTGGCGCATGGCTTGCGCTGACTTGGGCATTGCTGGCGAGTCCGTGTGCCACCATTTGCCCTTGCCCACACGTCGACTCGATTATCGCTTCATGTATGTCTGTATGCATTGCCAGCGCGATTTCCCCCGCAAACGCAAAATCACCCGAGCCTATGCCTGCTCCGCATGCTGCAGGCGCTACGCGCATGGTCGCTTCGACAAGCGATTTTTGCTGGTGGAAAAGTCATTGTAATCTTTCTTGCATGAGGTCTATGCTTAGTTAAAGTAAAACCATGTCATCAAACTTGCATGTGCCGCATCCAGAATGGGGCAAAATGATCGAGAAGCACGAAGCATTGGTAAGTCAGATCGCTTCTGTCATCGCGGAAGCGCACGCGCTTGCCGATTCCATTCCGGTGGTATTGGCTCGATATGCGCGCGCATTCGGGGATCGATTGGTGAAATTGCAAGAACTGGAAATCGAGACCGCCCGTTGCAAACGAGAGATCGAATTGCTCCAGAGTGTGATCAATCATGGCGGCAACTGGGACTACGCGAGCATCCAGGAAAAAGTGGATGCCGAATTTTACGAATGGCAAGAAAAATTGGACAGAGAAGCAAAGCAGTTTCAAGAGCAGCAAGGGCTTTTGCACCACCTGCTCGATGAGGAGACAACGCGTGCGCTGCGTGATCAATTCCGCGTTCTGGCTCGCAGACTCCACCCTGACTTGCATCCGCAGCAAACGCCCGCGGAAGCAGAGTTGTGGCACAGGGTTAGTGCTGCGTATGATCAGCAGAACCTGGAAGAGTTGGAGGCGATCGAGGTTATCACGCGCGAGCAAACACGGGATGATCTTCCTCGCTCCCTCGATGATATGTCGGAAACAGTGCAGCGTTTGGAAACGAAGCTGAAAAGCCTGTTAACGAATCTGTCCCATCGTAGAAAATCCTGGCCTCTCGATCAGTTGATCATTCTCGATAGTCAGGAGGCTACTGCGAAGAAGCAAAAAGATCTGGAGGCACGGATGGAGGAATTGACATTGCTGCGCGATCAACGCAGGAGTTACCTCGATCACTTGTTAGGAAGCTAATTGTCATGAATGAATTCAACCTCACGCCCGCGGAGCAACATCAGTTGTCCCTGCTTCATCACCATCTCATGGCGGGTGGGGGATTGACGGTTCCTTTTGCGAAGGAAATCTTTCTCATCGAAACCCATGTCGCAGGCACTTCCCATGTTCCCATTCGGCAAATCGACACCACCATCAGCACTGGTGATTCGATGATTTTACGGCGGGAAACCGATAATTCGCACGATCCTCTTGCCATCCTCATCCTAACGCAAAATGGACAGAAGCTCGGATATGTTCCTCGTGATCGCAATGAAGTTCTCGCCCGTCTGATGGACGCAGGAAAATTTCTCATCGCCCGCCTCGAATCCAAGGAATGGCAGGGCGATTGGCTCCGCGTCTCGGTGAGGGTATTCCTGCGAGATGTGTGAATCGATCATGTCAGGACATTCAAATCCATCGTGATTCTATCATCGGGAAATCGTGCTTCGGTCAATATCCCGTTTTCTTGTCGTTTTGTCATGGATATGGCTCGAAAACTAGGTTCGATCGTGATGATGATGACGTGCATCAGTACTGCAAAATTGCGTAAATCGGCACGGTTGGCATTTTGGCGCGGCCATCGAGATCGTTAAGCTCGATGAAGAACGAGGCGCCGACGAGATTCGCGCCCAGCGATTGGATCAACTCGGCTGCTGCTGCTGCAGTGCCGCCGGTGGCGAGAAGGTCATCGACCAACAAAATATTCTCGCCAGAGTGAACGGCGTCTTCGTGGAGTTCGATGACGTTTTCACCATATTCTAACGAATATGCAAGACCGCGGGTTTTCCAAGGCAGCTTGCCAGCCTTGCGCACGGGCACGAAGCCGACACCCAATCGATCTGCGACGGCGGCGGCGAAGATAAAACCCCGGGCATCGATCCCCACGACCTTGTCGATTACCTGATCGCCTGCGGTGGCGCATAGCAGGGTGATGCAGTCATGGAATAATTTCCCATCGGCGAGCACGGGGGTGATGTCCTTGAATAAGATGCCAGGTTTCGGGAAATCCGGAATGTCGCGGACAGCAGCGCGAAGATGTTGGGACGATGGCATGTGTGAAAGAGAAGCAAAATCCGCGCCATTGGCAAGCAAGGATTCGCGAATGAAAGAAAGCAGTGGATTTCTTGCGTCGATTATGCGTTGATTTCGTGCATGAGTTTGACCCAGTCGACCGCGAAAGCCGAAGCCTTGATCGAAGCCTTGCCGTATCTCCAAGCTTTCCGAGGTAAAACGGTATTGGTGAAAATGGGTGGATCGGCCATGGAGGATCCGGAGCTGGTCGCCAAGGTGATGCGTGACATCGTGTTTCTTGAGGTGGCGGGCATCAATCCCATCGTGGTTCACGGTGGCGGCAAGGCGATTTCTGCTGCGATGGAAGCGGCCGGTCTGGAAGCGAAATTCGTTGGTGGCTTTCGCGTCACCACCGATGAAGCGATCTCGATCGTGGAACAGGTGCTATCGGAAGAAATCAATCCTGGCCTCGTGCGCATGATCCGCGACTTTGGCGGCAAGGCCGTGGGTATCCCCGGCACCGATGTTTTTTTTGGTGAAAAAATGAAGGTAACTGATGGCGAGGGCCAGCGTGTGGACATCGGACGTGTCGGTGAGGTTGTGGGATGTCAACTGGGACGCATGGAATCGGCGCACAATGCCGGGATCGTGCCCGTGATTTCGCCATTGGCCGCTGAACTTTCCACTGGTAAGCCTTTGAATATCAATGCTGATTTGGCAGCCGCCGCGCTCGCGAAAGAATTGCGCGTGGCGAAGCTGGTTTATCTATCGGATGTGCCCGGACTGATGCGTGATCCGAAGGATCCCAGCACCTTGATCAAATCGGTGAACCGCGCGCAAGCTGATGCCATGATCGCCGATGGCACGATCTCCGGCGGCATGATTCCGAAAATCAAGAGCGCCATGGATGCTCTGAACGCTGGTGTGCGCAAGGTTCACTTCATCGATGGCCGTCTGCCTCACGCCCTGCTGTTAGAGATTTTTACCGAGTCGGGTATCGGCACCGAGGTCTCGCGCTGATCTTGATCTAACGCTTTTGGCACTTGCGGCAAAAATACGTGCTCCGTTGTCCTTGGATGATTTTGCCAATCGGCGTTGCGCAAACGCGACAGGGTTGCCCTTCTCGTTCATAAACGAAAAGCTCTTGTCGGAAATAGCCGGGTTCACCGTTTTCGCGAAGAAAATCGCGCAGGGTTGTTCCTCCTTGCTCGATCGATTTTTGCAATACTTCCCGAATGGTCGTGACCAAACGGTGCAACCGCGGCAAGGACAGTTTGCTTGATGGGGTGGTGGGATGGATGCCGGCATGGAAGAGCGATTCCGAAGCATAGATGTTTCCCACTCCCACGACGATGGCATTGTCCATGATCGCCAGCTTGATCGGTCGCTGGAGCGAGTACAGGACTTTTTTCAAATAGTCGGCATGAAACTCATGCTCTAACGGTTCCGGACCCAAGTTCGCGAAAAGCGGATGGGCGAGGGGGGATGCGGCGACCGCGTGCGTCATGATCCCGAAACGGCGGGGATCGTGGAATCGCAATTGTTTTCCGTTCGATAGTGTGAAGGCGATGTGGTCGTGCGTGCGGAACGCAGTGGCGGGATCAACAATGCGCAGACTGCCGGACATGCCCAAATGAATGATTGCGTGGTGATTTTTTTCCAGGCACACAATCAGATATTTCGCTCGCCGCTCCACATCCATTACGTGGAGACCTTCGATATCCGAAAGCGATGCAGGCACTGGTTGACGGAGATCTCTGCGACGCACGATCACCTCCATCACACGGCCGTTTTTCACATGGGGCAGAATTCCACGACGTGTCGTTTCCACTTCTGGCAGTTCGGGCATACGCCAATATGCAAACACATGAGCCATGTTGAGGCAATCCGCAACCAAACAATGTTCGATTTTGTCTGAGGTTTCATCAGTGCTTGAATTGGATGATGACAAACCAGCGTTTTTGGCGTTGGATCATGACGTGGATACTCCGTTTCAGCCACCGCAACTCACCGCTCTGGTCGAATCCCCCGCATCGGCCACGGCCCGCTGCTACTGGGGGTGGGGAACGGTACTAGGCTTGTGCATTGTGGCGATTTCGGTCATCGGTGCCGTGTGGCGATTCGTGACACTGATGGCACAAGCCAAAAATGAACTCGAGCAATCGGGTCAAGCGGATCCCGCCACCATGGCAGGGAACATCTCTCAGGCCCTGCTTACCGTTTTCTGGAGCTTCGTCTTTGTCCTGTTGTCGTTGATTCCCTTATCCGTCTGTTTTGTCAAATATTGGAAGCATCGCAAGGCATGGAAAAAAACCAACACGCCAGAGCCATGAAATGGAGGTCTTTCATCATCGGTCACGTGAGTGCATGGGCCTCTTGTCTCTTGCTGGTGATCGGTGTGGTTGTTTACAAAGTCAGGACCTGTCCGTATGAACTCTTTGGCGGAGGTCAGCATGCGACTTCGCCTTGTGGGCGCTATGAGGGGGTTGCCATGAATATGCGAATGCGTACGGTTTTGGGCTTGGCCCGCGATTATTACCAATTGAGTGTGACCGACCGCGTCACAGGGATGGAGATTTGCCGCTATGAATTTCCGATGGGAGAACATCCCGTGGAGTTTCGTGGAGGTATCGGCAAGTTGATTCATTGGGATCCGGCATCGACGCAAGTGCGCTTCGGTCAACAGGACAACACTGTGTGGAGCTACACGTTGCCTCGGTCGGAAGCGGGAAAACAAAAAACGCCGCCGCAGTGAAGCGACGGCGTTCGGAGAATTCGTTAGATCGGACTCTTCAGCGATGGGTCCAATCCGGCAAGCGGATGATCTCACCGCCTTTGAGGGCGGACTCATGGGAGAGGATGCCGGTGCAGGTGATGTTCGCAGATTCGATCGCGTTAGGGTAGGAATCAACTCCGCTTTGCAGCATTTTCACAAACTGATAGACCAGATGCGGGTGGGAACCGCCGTGACCTGCGCCTTGGGTGAACGAAAGGTGTTCTTCGCCGCCATCGCCGCCATAAACACCGCCGGTGGTGAATAGTTGGATTTCCTCGGGCAGGTAGTGGGCGAAATCAGGACATGTGACTTCCTCAGGGATTTCCGGTTCGGGTTTTTTCGCGGTGTGAATCACCAGTGGGCGATGTTCGATGAGTGGCCACTCGACGGATTTTTTCTGCCCGTAGACTTCGAAAGATTCGCGGTATTGGCGAGCCACGTCGAAGAGCGAGCGATACACGTGAGCGGAGAGGTCACTGTCCTTGAACTTGATGTGCGTGGTTTCCACGGCAAAGGGTGAGCCGTAGCAATCATGCATGGACTCGTGAATGGTGCCGGAGCCGAAGCAAGAAACATATTCCGCCTCGCCACGGGTGAGTCCGAGGATGGGGCCGACGCAGTGGGTGGCGTAGTGCATGGGCGGCAGACCCGGCCAATAGCCTGGCCAACCTTCCATGTCTTGTTGGTGGGAAGCCTTGAGAAACTGGATTTTGCCCAGTTCGCCTTTGTCGTAGAGTTCCTTCATGAACAGGAACTCGCGGGCATAGCACACGGTTTCCATCATCATGTATTTCAGGCCGGTCTGTTTGACCAGATCGACGATGGTTTTGCAGTCCTCCACGGAAGTCGCCATGGGCACGGTGCAAGCCACGTGTTTTCCAGCTTTCAGTGCGGCGATGGTTTGCGCGGCGTGATCGGGGATAGGGGAGTTGATGTGTACTGCGTGGATGTTCGGATCTTTGAGCAGTTCTTCGTAGCTTTCATAACGCACGGCGATGCCGAATTTGTCACCTACCTCGTCGAGCTTCGAACGAGTGCGTTGGCAGATGGCATACATGTTGACGCCTTTGAGACGTTGATAAATGGGAATGAACTCGGCGCCGAAGCCAAGCCCGACAATCGCGATATTGATGTCTGACATGAGTTCAATATTTAGCATGTGCTGTTTTCTTCTATAAGACGATTCTGTGTCATCGATGGGAAATAAACCGTATTTTTCCCATGATGAGTGTTCGTGATACAACGGGTAAAAATCACCTTGCATTTTTAGTGTTCAAGTGAACAATTCAATCCATGAAGAGGACGGTCTTTTTTGTGGATTTTAACAGTTACTTTGCTGCGGTGGAGCAGCACGCCAATTCTTCCTTGCGTGGTAAGCCGGTAGCCGTGATCGCGACGATGACGGATGCGACTTGTTGCATTGCGGCTAGCAGGGAGGCCAAACGTTATGGAATCAAGACCGGCACTCCCGTGCGGGATGCGCGCGCGCGTTGTCCGGGGATCACATTCGTGCTGAGTGATGCGGTGAAATACATGGATTATCATCGCAGGTTGGTAAAGCTGCTGGAAGAGGAGATTCCTGTGGAGAAAGTCTGCTCGATTGATGAATTGTATGGAGTGTTCACCGGACCCTACGCGGAAAAAGAAAAAGTGTGGCCGATCGCGCTACGAGTCAAACGTCGGCTGGCTCAGGATTTTGGTGATCCTTTGACGTGTTCGATCGGTCTGGCCCCCACAGTTTTTTTGGCAAAAACCGCGAGTGACATGCGCAAGCCGGACGGCTTGGTTTGGTTTGATGCACAGCAACCGACCTCCGAGTTTTTCTCGTTGGAATTACGCGATTTGTGCGGCATCGGCGAGAATATGCACGAGCGCCTTAAAATTCGAGGCATTCGCACAGTCGGGCAACTGTGGATGGCGACATCCCGACAATTGCGCGCGGTATGGGGTGGCATCGAGGGAGAGCGTTTCTGGCAATCGTTACATGGCATTGAACCCGTGCGACCTGAGATTACGCCGCGACAGGTTGGGCATTCCAAAATACTGCATCCGGATCTACGACATGAAGATGGTGCCCGCGCCATGCTGGAACGCTTGGTATACAAAGCGGCGTTGCGTTTGCGGCGCGAAGGTTATGAATGTGGAGAGATGCACATCAAGGTGAAATCCAGCAGGGATATGATGAGTCATTCTTGGTCAGCGATGGCACGTTTTCCTTCCACAAGGGAGATTCGCACTCTGCTGGAAATATGGCGGGCTTTGTGGCAGGAGCGTGCACGCCCTTTGAGTCATCCGTTTGCTGTATCGGTGGATTTATGCAGACTGCTGGCGCATACGGATCCCCGGTTGCCGTTGTTCGCGCCTGAGCCCCGTGAAGAGGCGTTGAGCCAGTTACTCGATCAAGTCGCCAAACGCCATGGTGCCAAGGCTCTTTGGTTCGGATCCGCCCAAGCCGCTCTATCAGAAGATGTGCCTCGCATCGCCTTTCAATCCTTGCCTGACGTATGATAGGCGCGGCAGGCTCACTTGAAGTCCGACAGCTTGTGATTCATGGCGATGGAAATGCGCAGCATTCGCATCACTTCTACCATCGCGCGCTGATGACGGGCTACTTCCCCACAACCCTGGTGGCGTTTGTAATAACGGCTGATGTAACGTCCCACAGCCGCTTGGAGATAGCGGATTTGCATTTCACAATTTCCGATATCGGCGCGGACTTCCGACAGTTGGCGATTGATGCCACCGATATCCTGGAAAATAATTGCCGCACGGTCGCGTTTTTCCTGCCGAATTTCTTGCAATCTGACGTCGATCTCATCCAATGACCGATCTCCTTGCTCCAGTTCCTCGGCAATTTTACCACGCTCTTGTTTGAGTGACCGAAATTCCTCTTTCAGTGCCTCGATATCCTCTTTCACCACGCGCACTTCATCCGCATGGTGACCGTCACGCTCGAGAACTTCGATCTTGGTGAGATGACCTTCATGAATGCGACGAACGTCCTTGGCTCGTCGTATCAGGCTATCTCTTTTGTGCGCGAGTTCTTCGAGCCTCAACAAAAGATCGGCACGCTGTTTCATGGTTTCCTCCTGATGCACGGAGCCTTCATTGAGAATCTCAGCTCTTTTCTCATGCAATTCACTCAGTTTCTCGTTGAGTTCATGCATGGTTGCCGTGTGTGTATGATGTTCTTTGACGTATTTGCGCAAATTCCAATATTCCACCGAAAGCTCTTCGATTCCTTCGATTTTTTCCCACAACAACTTGCCCAATTGATACTCGGCCTCACGCAACAAACCCATTTCGGAAGAAGCATCGGCGAGACGTTTGTTTCGCCGTTCCAGTCCGAACGATTTGGCGATCAGGGCAATGTAATACGTTGTGGGAGTCATGATGTGAGATTAAGCTTTCATCGAAGCTTTGAGATTAGTGATTACCGTCATGTCGTCAAGTGTCGTTATGTTGCCGGAAATGTCACCGGTTGTGACCAGTTCTTTCAGCAGACGGCGCATGATTTTGCCAGAGCGGGTTTTGGGCAACGCAGGTGCGAAATAAACGTCATCAGGCTTAGCGATGGCGCCGATAGACTTGCCAACATGCTCACGCAATTCTTTGCGTAAGGCCTCGGATGGTTGATGCGTTTCCTTGAGAGTGACGAAACAAACGACGCCTTGACCTTTCAATTCATCAGGGCGACCCACCACTGCCGATTCTGCAACGGCGGGGTGAGACACGAGCGAGCTTTCCACTTCGGCCGTGCCGAGTCGATGGCCGGAAACGTTGAGCACGTCATCGATGCGTCCCACAATCCAGAAATTTCCAGCTTTGTCACGACGGGCGCCATCACCCGCAGTGTAAATGCCAGGGTAGTCCGACCAATAAGTCTTGGTGTAGCGTGCTTTATCTCCGTAAATCGTGCGTGTCATCGAAGGCCATGGTTTACGAATCACCAATTTGCCCCCTTCATTCGCTTTGCACTCCTTGCCACCCTCATCGAGGATCGCCGCATCAACACCAAAGAAGGGTAGGGTGGCTGTGCCAGGCTTGCAGGGCGTGCAACCGGGCAATGGGCTGATCATGATGGCGCCGGTCTCGGTTTGCCACCAGGTGTCGACAATCGGACAACGCTTGCCGCCAATTTTGTCGAAATACCACATCCATGCTTCAGGATTGATTGGTTCACCGACGGAGCCTAACAAGCGCAGGGAAGAAAGATCGTGGTTTGCAGGGAAATGATCACCAGCTTTGATGAAGGCGCGGATGGCGGTGGGGGCGGTGTAAAAAATCGAAACGCCGTTCTCTTCGATGATCTTCCAGAAGCGCCCGAAGTCGGGCTGATTCGGTGCGCCCTCATACATCACTTGGGTCGCACCGTTTGCGAGTGGACCGTAAACAATGTAGGAATGACCCGTGATCCAACCAACGTCGGCCGTGCACCAGTAGATATCTTCCTCGCGGATATCAAAAATGTATTTGAAGGTCGAATAGGTTCCCGTGAGGTATCCGCCGCTGGTGTGCAAAATCCCTTTGGGTTTGCCGGTGGAACCTGAGGTATAGAGAATGAAGAGAGGGTGCTCGGAGTCGAAAGCCTTGGCCTTGTGGGTGTGTTTGACAGCCGCCACCTCCTCATGCCACCAGACATCGCGGGTGGGAGCCATGGTGACAGGATTCGAGCAACGTTGGAATACCACAACTTTGCGCACGTGGCCATATTTTTCCAAAGCGGAATCGACGTTGTCCTTGAGCGGTACCACCTTGCCACGGCGCCAGCCACCGTCGGCGGTGACGATAACGCTGGCCCCCGAGTCTTCGAGGCGGTCCACGATCGAATCAGCGGAAAATCCGCCGAATACCACGGAGTGCACGGCACCGATGCGGGCGCAGGCGAGCATAGCTACTGCGGCTTCGGGAATCATCGGCATATAGATTAACACACGATCCTTCGCCTTGACGCCATTTTTTTCCAGCACATTGGCAAATTGGCAGACTTCGCGCTGCAATTGGCCGTAGGTGATCACCCGTTTGTCGCCGGGCTCGCCTTCAAAAATGATCGCCGCCTTGTTGCGTCGCGCGCTGTTGGCATGGCGATCCACACAGTTTTCCGCCACATTCAATTTGCCGCCGACAAACCATTTCGCGAAGGGGGCTTTCCATTCCAACGCCTTGCTCCAGGGTTGACGCCACTCCAGTTCCTTAGCTTCACGCCCCCAAAACACCTGAGGTTTTTCGATAGATTCGTTGTAGAGCTTTTTGTATTGGCTCAGGGAGGAAATCCGTGCTTTGGCGGAAAATTCTTTGCTGGGGAGGAAAACGCGCTCCTCGCTGAGATGACTTTCAATGGATTTGCTCATGTGTTTTGTATCGATGTGCGCACCTAGCATAAACATATCATGAGCGAAGGTAAATGCCAAATTGATGATAGTTTTCAGCCGTAAGAATCGTAGAAATGATCTTTCGAACGTGTTTTTTCTCTTCGCTAGAAAATGTTTGCTATTGCTACCGTTGGCGAGTGCCTTGACGGGTGAGGAAGCTCCGCTTTCTTACAACTTCGATGTTCGCCCCATTCTCAGTGAAAAATGTTTTGCCTGCCATGGGTTCGATGCCAAAACACGCAAAGCTTACCTCCGGCTCGATACCTACGAAGGTGCTACAGACCCCCAGCGCGAGGAAAAGGCCATCGTGCCTGGCAATGCTGTCGCCAGCGCGGTGATTCAGCGGATCATGAGCAAAGATCCCGACGAGGTGATGCCCCCCCCGGAGAAGGTTCATCAAATTTCTCCTGACGAATTGAAGATTCTGACCCGCTGGATCAACGAGGGAGCCAAATACGAACCCCACTGGGCTTTCATCATGCCGCGACGCCCAGTGACACCTCACGTTGGCATTTCGTCATGGGTGAAAAATCCCATCGACTCTTTCATCGCCTCACGTTGGGAAAAAGAGAAAATTTCCTCTATCGGTGAGGCGGATCGCGCCACTTTGTTGCGTCGCGTGTTCATCGACCTGATCGGTTTACCTCCGACCCCGCAGGAGATCCGGGAGTTTCTCGCGGATTCTTCTCCTGACGCTTACGAAAAAGTAGTCGAGCGTCTGCTCGCAAGTCCACATTTTGGTGAACGCATGGCCTTGCCTTGGCTTGATGCCGCGCGTTATGCCGACAGCAATGGCTTCCAGCAGGATGGCGATACGCATCAATATGTCTGGCGTGACTGGGTGATCCAAGCACTCAATGACAACATGCCCTTTGATCAATTTACAATCGAGCAAATCGCGGGTGATCTTTTGCCTCAGGCCACGCTTTCGCAAAAAGTCGCCACGGGGTTTCAGCGCTGCCACATGCTCAATGGCGAGGGAGGCGCGATCGCGGAAGAGCAGCGCAACATCATTCTTTTTGATCGCGTGGATGTTGCGGCCACCAACTGGTTGGGGCTGACCTTGGCTTGTGCGCAGTGTCACGATCACAAGTATGACCCTCTCAGCCAGAAGGATTATTATGCCATGATGGCGTTTTTCAACCAGGTTCCGGAAAAAGGGGTGCCCGGCGGCAGCGGTCAGTATCGCATTGCCGATCCCTGGATTCACGCGGGCAGCAAGGAGCAAATGGCGGAGTTGGATGGCCTAACGAAATCGATTCAGCAAACGGAAGCCCGGAAAGAACAGTTGCTTCGGGAACCGGCTTTTTTGCAGGATCTTACACAAATGGAAGCGTCTTTGCTGCAATCGGAAAGTGCTCTTTGGTCCCCGGCGAAACCCACGTCTCTGGAGGCAACGAACGGAGTGACGCTGGAAGTGGGGAATGACCAATCCATCATTTCCTCTGGCCCCGCGGCGGCCAAGTGCGATTACACGATGGAAATTCCGCTGCCCTCGACGGGAGCTAGCGGTCTGCGATTGGATTTGATTCCGGATGCCCGGTTCCCCATGGGCGGCTCCGGTCGCGCCGAGAGCGGCAATGCGGTCCTGAGCAAACTCACTGTTTTTGTCGGTGATCGTACGATTCCTGTGACTCACACGATGGCCGATTACAGCCAAAGCGGATTTTCTCCAAACGCGATTCTCGACAACGATCCCAATACCGGTTGGGCATTTGTCCCCGATGTCAAATCTCCGCATTTTCTTGCTCTGGAATTCGACCAACCCGTTTTCGCTCCTGCCTCAAGCCTGCGCCTTTTCCTTTCTTTCCAGTCAAAACACATCGCACACATGTTCGGGCGTTTTCGTGTTTCGGTTTCCTCATTACCATCACCGTTGGCACGCGCCGGTTTGCCAAAAGACTTGCAGCAAATACTCACCAAGGAGCCTGCAAAACGTAGTGCGGCCGAATCTGGGAAAATCAACGATTATCTCGCGAAACGTCATCCGCGGATGGTGGAAGTGCAGCGTCAGATCGACCAATCCAAAGCGAAGTTGGATCGTTTGAAAAATGAACTTCCTCGCGTGATGGTGATGTCCGATGCGCAACCGAGAAAGACATTCATCTACGATCGAGGTAGCTATGAGACTCCCAAGCAGGAAGTCAGCAGTGATACGCCCGCCATACTTCCACCCATGCCTGCGGATCAGCCAAAAAATCGACTCGGTCTCGCAAGGTGGATCATGAGCGATAAGAACCCGCTCACCGCACGAGTGCAGATGAATCGCATGTGGCAGCTGTATTTTGGCAAAGGTATTGTGAAAACAGCGGAAAATCTTGGGCTCGGCGGCGATCTGCCAACTCATCCGGAGTTATTGGATTGGCTGTCCGTGGAGTTTCGCGAAAGTGGATGGAATGTGAAACACATGCACCGTCTCATCGTCACCAGTGCCACCTATCGGCAAAGCTCCTGCGTTACCACCGGGACTTATCAACGCGATCCGGAGAACAAACTGTATGCCCGCGCCAGTCGTTTCCGCATGCCTTCTTTGCTACTGCGCGATTACGCTTTGCATACCAGTGGACTGCTGCAACCGAAGTTGTTTGGCAAGCCGGTCTATCCCTATCAGCCCGCGACGATCTGGGAAAATCTCAGCATCACCAAGGAGCGTGATTTCACTTATCCTTTGTCGCAGGGTGCGGATCTGTATCGACGCAGCATTTACACCTTCTGGCGTCGAACGGCCGCACCTGGCAACATGTTTGATTCCGCGGCACGGCGCACCTGCGAGGTGAAAATGAATCTCACCAGCTCCCCCTTGCATGCCTTGACGATGATGAACGACACCACCTGGGTGGAGGCTGCACGGGTACTCGCGGAACGAGTCATGCAGCAAGGTGATTCTCCTGAATCCTGGGCCAGAGACGCCTTTTCACGCGTTTGCCTGCGCGAGGCGGATCCGGTGGAAAAAGGCCTGTTGCATCAGGCATGGGAGAAATCCCTGTCGCACTTCCAGAGAAATCCTGAAGCTGTCAAAGAATTGTTAGGCATCGGTGCCGCGTCACGCGATGCGAAGCTCGATGCCGTGCAACATGCCGCGCTGACGCATGTCTGCCTCACGATCTACAACCTCGACGAAGCCCTCACACGCCAATGATTCTCGACCCCTACCAGCGCCGGCAGCAACTCATGACACGACGGCAGTTTTTCGGAAAGTCGTCCACGGGTATCGGCACGGTGGCGCTTGCTTCGCTGCTCAATCGCGAACTTTTTGCCGCTTCCGCCGTGAACATGAATCCGTTAGAGGGCTTGCCGCATCTCGTGCCAAAAGCGAAAAACGTGATTCTGCTGTGGCAAGGTGGCGGTCCCTCGCAGATCGATTTATTCCAGCACAAACCGGGCTTGGAGAAGTTGCGCCTCACCGAACTACCGGCATCGGTACGCGGAAACACCCGTCTCTCCACGATGACGGCATCGCAGGGCAAATATCCGATTCTCTCCGCCCTCAAGCCTTTCCAATCCTACGGCAAATGCGGGCGCATGCTCTCCAGTTTATTGCCGCACACGGGTTCCATCGCCGATGACATTTGTTTCATCGATTCGATGCACACCGAGGCCGTCAATCACGCGCCGGGTGTGACGTTTTTTTTGACGGGTAGTCAGGTTCCCGGACGGCCGAGCCTCGGCGCCTGGGGCACCTATGGACTGGGGTGTTTGTCGCAGGACCTTCCATCGTTTGTTGTCATGACGTCATCGGACAAGGACAAAACCTGCGGTCAGTTGTTTTTCGATTACTACTGGGGCAGCGGATTCTTGCCCTCGAAATACCAGGGCGTGCGCTTTCGCAGCGATGGTGACCCTGTGTTGTATCTAAAAAATCCATCGGGCATTGATCGATCGTTGCGACGCAGCGCGCTCGATGATCTTGCGGCGATGAACCAGCACCAACTGGAGCGCTATGGTGATCCGGAAATCGATACGCGCATTTCGCAATACGAGATGGCCTATCGCATGCAGATGAGCGTGCCGGAACTCACCGATCTGTCGAAAGAAAGCCCGGAAACGCTAGCGATGTATGGACCTGATGTGCAGCGCGAAGGTTCGTTTGCGCGTCATTGCCTGCTTGCGCGAAAACTCGTGGAGCGGGGCACGCGTTTTGTGCAGTTGATGCATGCCGGCTGGGATCAACACAAAAACCTTTCCTATCAACTGGCGAACCAATGCCAGGATACCGATCAACCCGCAGCGGCCTTGGTGAAAGATTTGAAACAGCGCGGCATGCTCGATGACACGATCGTGCTGTGGATCAGTGAATTCGGTCGCACGGTTTTTGTGCAAGGTGATATCAACAACCCGCGTGCTTATGGACGTGATCATTTCGGTGTCGGTTTCACCATTTGGGGCGCGGGTGGCGGTTTCAAGCCGGGCTACAGTCACGGCGAGACGGATGATTTCGCGTATCATGTCACGAAAGACCCCGTGCACGTCCATGACATGCAAGCGACGTTGCTGCACCTGCTGGGCATCCATCATGAAAAACTCACGTTCCGCTATCAAGGCAGGGATTTCCGTCTAACGGATGTGCACGGCAAGGTGGTGTCCGCCGTGGTTACCTGAGTTTTCGCATTGCACACGGGCTTCAGCGATGATAGGTTGATGAAATGAACGCGGTGTCGGTTGAGGAAATGATAGCCATCGAACATGAATGGTTTTCCCTCGGTCGCGATGCGGCAACATTGATGGAACAGGCAGGGTGGGGGATCGCTTCTGCGATGGTGAAATTTTTCCCTCATCCCGGCCTGTTGGAGATTTATCTCGGTAAGGGGCATAATGCTGGTGACGCCCTGTGTGCGGCCCGCTATCTGCGCCTCTGGGGCTGGCGTGTGGAGATCGTGGCGGCTTTTCCTGAGGTAGAATGTTCAGTTCTAACACGACAACAGTTGCGTGCGTTGCAAGACACACCTGAGTCCCCCCGTGGACCTAACGAAAAAAAGGTGCTTGTTGATGCCTTGTTGGGAATCGGCGCGAAAGGTAGCTTGCGCGAGCCCATCCTTGGTGCTGTGAAACGGATCAACGAGCAGCGGATGATGCATGCGACTCCCGTGGTGGCGATGGACGTTCCCACCGGAATCAATGCCGACACCGGTGAGGCTCAAGAAACGGCAGTGGTGGCGGATTTTACTTTTTTTGTGGGTGCGCCGAAACGTGGTTTGCTGGCATCCCATGCGATGAACCACGTGGGACGTTTGGCGCCCATCAGTCTTGGTGCTATGCGGCGTGAATGGGGGGATTCTTCGTTGCAACTGATCACCCCTAACACATTTCCCGCGTCACTTGTTCCCCGGCCTCACGATTTTCATAAAGGCAATGCCGGTCGTGTCACGATCGTGGCCGGTTCGCGCGGTATGGAGGGTGCGGCGCTTTTATGCGCGACTGCTGCATTGAGAATCGGCGCCGGTCTGGTCACTCTATGGGTAAAAGAGGATGCACACGCCGCCGTGGTGTCGCGGGCTTGTCCGGCACTGATGGTTCGACCTTATCGTGATTGGTGTGAGATTTCGCTAGAAAAAACGGATGCGTTCGCTGTCGGTCCCGGACTTGGTTCGATCAGCGAGGACTCATTTGCGGCGATGGCGGAAATGATAGCCGGTGCGCATTTGCCGGGTGTTTTTGATGCAGATGCGCTGAATGCGATCGCACGCTATCAGGGGCACCATTGCCTTCACGAGCTTCACGTGATTACACCGCATCCGGGAGAGTTCGCACGTCTGGCACCCAACTCGGCCATGCGTAGTCGCGAGGATGCGTGCCAGCATTTCACCGGACATCATCCATCCGTGCTGCTACTCAAGGGCGCGCGGACATTGGTGCAACAGCGTGGCGGGCCGCTGTATCATAACAGCACGGGTCATGCGGGCATGGCCACCGCCGGAATGGGAGACGTGCTCGCAGGAGTTATCGCCGGATTGCAAGCACAAGGCCTTGCTTCGATCACCGCGGCATGCGCGGCATCCTGGTTGTGTGGTCGGGCTGCGGAGATATCCACGACACTACAAGGTGGCTCCATTCTCGGATTGACCGCACCGGATTTGCTGGATTGCCTCGCCGTTGCTCTTCTCGAGTGGCAGACTGCCTGATTCAAGCACCACGAATTTTCTGCTTGTGTCCATCATCCCGCAGCGGTCAAATGCGGGATCATGAAATCACCCATGCGTTTGCTACTATTGTTGGGATTGCTAACAGGAGTCTCTGAAGCGGCGCCGCGTAACGTTGTTTTCATTCTCGCTGATGACTTGGGTTGGGGCGAACTTGGTTGCTATGGTCAGAAAAAAATCAAAACGCCGAACATCGATCAACTCGCCCGCGAGGGCATGCGTTTCACGCAACATTATTCAGGAGCACCGGTGTGCGCGCCGGCTCGTTGTGTGTTGCTCAGCGGCAAGCACTCGGGACATGCGGACATTCGCGGCAATCGTCAGGCCTCCGTCTCATTTCCGGAGTTCAAGGAAGGACAGCACCCCATCGCTGCCGATACCTGGCTGATCTCGCAGAGCTTCAAGGAAGCGGGATTCGCCACTGCGGCAACAGGCAAATGGGGCCTAGGTCCGGCACGTTCCACCGGCGATCCGATCCGCCATGGCATTGATTTGTTCTATGGCTACAACTGCCAAGCTGTCGCTCACTCATTCTATCCGAAATTTCTATGGCGCAACGACCAAGAGGTTTTGCTGAATGAAATCCCCGTGCCCGGACATGCAAAGCCCATCGATGGCGATGTGAAGGCAGAGACATGGATTGGAAAAAACTATGCATCTGCAGCCATCCTGAACGAGGCTCTACAATTCATCGACCAGCATAAAACGGGTAAGTTTTTCCTCTATCTGCCCTTCATCGAACCTCACGTTTCCATGCATCCGCCGATGGAATCCGTGAACGAATACCCGCGGGAGTGGGATGACAAACCCTATCGCGGCCAATCCGGTTACTTGCCGCACCCACGACCGCGTGCGGGATATGCTGCGATGATCAGTGATCTCGATCGTCATGTCGGCAAGGTGGTCGCCAAATTGCGAGAGTCCGGCATTCTGGACGAAACACTGATTGTCTTCACCTCGGACAACGGCACCACGCACATGGCAAAGGATCCTCAATTCGGCATCGGCGGTGTTGATGCCGCGTTTTTCCAGTCCACGGCCGATCTCAAAGGTTTCAAAGGAAGCGTCTATGAAGGCGGCCTGCGCGTACCCATGATTGTCCGCTATCCATCGGCAGTAAAAGCAGGAACCGTCAGCGATGCGCCGGGATACTTTGCCGATTGGTTTCCGACATTGGTGGAAGCCTGCGGTTTGAAAATGCGTGAGGATTTGGATGGCGAAAGCTTGTGGGCCGTCATGAAAGGTGAAAATCCGCCAAGCACTCGCAAGCCGATGATCTGGGCCTATCCGGAATACGGCGGACAAGTCGCGGTGCGTATGGGCGAATACAAGGTTCTGCGCCGTGGACTGCACACGAAAAAGCCGGGCAATTGGGAAGTCTACGACATCATCAACGATCGCGGAGAAACGACCGATCTTGCATCACAAAAGCCGGAGTTGTTAGAAGAGGCGAAAAAAATCCTCGCACGTGAAGTGCGCGAAAATCAGATCTACCCCTTGCGAATGCCTTGATGGTAGAAAGAATGATCTGACTCCTGTTCAGGATCATATCATTCTGTGGGGATGGTTTAGACCTCTTGCAAGAACCTGCGCTGCGCTTCCGCCTCAGGATTGAGCGCTTTGTCGGCGTTCTCCGGATTGGTATCGGCAAGGAGTTCATCGCGGAACTTGGCGACGATCGCTTCCACCGGCCAGGAACTGGCTTCGCCGAAGGCACAGATGGTGCGGCCGTCGATCTGATAGGCCACGCTTTCGAGAGTCTTGATGTCCTCGGGCGAGGCGTCACCGGTGACGAGGCGGTCGGTGATTTTTTTCATCCACATGCTACCTTCGCGACAGGGGGTGCACTGACCGCAGGACTCGTGGGCATAGAAGGAGTTGAGATTGTTCAGCACCCAGGAGATCTTGCGGCTGTCATCGATGACAATCACACCACCGGAACCGGCCATCGATCCGCAGGCGGCGAGGCTGTCGAAATCCATCGGAATGTCCCAGAATCCGAGCTCGCGTGTGGAGCCATCGGGATTTTTCAGCTTGTAGGTTTCATCGCAGCGGAGGATTTTCGAGGACGAGCCACCGGGAATCACGGCTTTGAACGAACGACCGTCTTTCGGCCCGCCGCAGACGTCGTAGAGCAGTTCGCGCATGGTCAGCTTGCCGACTTCCACTTCGAAGTAGCCGGGATTTTTCACATCGCCCGAGACGCAGAGAATGCGCGTTCCGGTGTTTTTGGCGACGCCAAGCTTGGCGTATTCATCACCGCCCATCTGCACGATATGTTTGACGTGGCAGAGTGATTCGACGTTATTGACAATGGTGGGACACATGTAGAGGCCGAGTGCCGCAGGGAAATACGGTGGCTTGATGCGCGGGTAGGGGCGCTTGCCTTCGAGCGACTCGATCAGGCCCGTTTCCTCGCCGCAAATGTAGGCTCCGGCACCACGATGCACGTAGATCTCCACATCAAAACCGGAGCCTAACACATTCGGCCCGACGAAATTTTTTGCGCGCGCCTCGGCAATGGCGTTCTCGACGATTTGTGCGGCAGCGGGGAATTCCTCACGAATGTAAATGTAGGCGACGTGGGCACCGACAGCGAAAGCTGAAATGACCATGCCCTCGATGAGCTGGTGAGGATCCTGATGAAGGATGTAGCGGTCTTTGAATGTGCCGGGCTCCGATTCATCGCCATTGCAAATCAGATAAACCGGCTTGGTATTGTTCGGTGGAATAAAGGTCCACTTCATGCCAGTGGGGAAGCCCGCACCTCCGCGACCGCGCAGCCCGGACTTTTTCACTTCTTCGGTGATATCCTTCGGTGCCATCGTGATGGCTTTTTTCAGTTGTTCGTAGCCTCCATTTCGCAAGTAGCAATCGATGGACGGATCGTAGTCCACACGATCCACATTTTTAAAAATGAGACGATACTCGCGAGCGTGAGGTTCTTTGCCGGGAAGGTAGGTGATCATGGTGATTCGAGAATGATTAGGAGAGAGTGGGTAGGGGAATCAGTTTCACGCCGTAGGGGATGAAACGTTCGAAGTCTTTGAGGTTGCGGGTGGCGATGGATTGACGAGTGCAGAAAGCTGCGGCGGCGATCATGCAATCGGCATGCGAGCCTCGCTTGCGACCGGTGTGATGGAAAAGGCGAGAAGCGAACTCCGCCTGGTCCTCGGTAAAGGGATGAATGCCACCACGAAGAATCGCATGCACAGCCGCTTTTTGCTCCTTGGAGTAAGGACCGTTGCAAAACTCCGACCAGGTCACAGCAGAGGCGGCAAGGGGAATGTTGTTTTTCAACCACCCGTGCACCGTTTCCACCTGCGGCGAATGCGCGGTGACGAGGTCGATCAGAAGATTGGTATCAAGATGAATCACGATCCCCACCAATAGTTACGTGCTTCGCGTTCGGCCTTGACCTCGGCGCGGAAATTTTCGGCATCCTCGGCCACCAAGCCGCCGCCTTGTTGGAGCCATTGTAGAGCCTGCAACGGATCCATGAACTGTTCTTCACCATCCGATTTCTCTTTGAGCTGTCGCACAGCACGACGAATCACTTCGGCCTTCGAAATGCTCCATTTCTCACTCAATTCCTTAAGAGCTTGGATGGTCCAAGCATCCAAAGCCATGCTGGTTCTTGTTAGAGTGCAACTCATGTGGTAATTGTGTGGTAATGGCGCAAGATGTCAAGAGAAAAGCCTTAGGGTGAATACTTTTTCAGTAGCTCGTCGGCTTTCTCCGGAGTAATTCCCTCGTGGAAATCATCGTTCACCATGCACACCGGAGCGGTGCCGCATGAGGCAAGGCATTCGGCAAATTCCACGGAAAAGCCACCGCATGGCGAGACACTGATCGGGTGGTGATGGGAATCCGCCTGCGAGCGGTCGATACCCGTGAGTTCGCAAAGTTTCTCCATCAGCTCGTAGGAGCCCCCCATCGCGCACGAGAGCGTGCGACAGACGCGGATGTGGAATTTCCCGGGGGCCGACTGACGGAATCCCGGATAAAATGTCACTACTTCCAACACCTTGATCGGCTCGATGCCGATGCAGGAAGCCACCCAGTCGATCGCTGCGGACGAAATAAATCCATGATGGTGCTGCACATAGTGAAGCAAGGGAAGCACCGCGGAGCGTTTCTGATTTTCGGGAAATTGGGCCAGACGTTTTTTTGCTTCCGCTTCCAATTCCAGAGTAACGGCAAAGGGCGGAAAAAACTTTGTGCCCGGAGTCTCTTCCGAGGCGATGTTGTGATCGAGAGTGGACATGCGGAAAATGTTATTTAACCAGTTTTTTGATTTCGTTGAGATCGGTTGTTTTGGCGACAATGTTGCCTTCCAAATCACACACGACAACGCTCGGTATTCCTGTGACGCCGTGATTGAATTTTTTCTCAAACTTGTTAACTTCCTTCAGTTCGAGTTGCGGCCATGGCATCTTTTTGGCGACAGCATACTGCTCCATGTTGTCTTCGTCCTGATCACTGGTGATCAGAACCAATTCAAAGTTGGTATTGCCTGTCTTGGTTTCGTTATAAAAAGTTACCAGAGATGGCGTGAACGCCTGACATGGGCCGCACCATGAAGCGGTATAGTAAAAAATGTAATATTTCGTGGGTGTGGTCGCGTCTTTGCATTTACCGAGTTTTTTGCCATCGAGACGTAACAGGTTGCCCGACAGCACGCTATCAAAAACAGAAGGAGTTGCCGCCGGTGCATCGGCGACTTTCGTGGCCTCGGCGGCTGCTTTCAATTTTGTAGCGCTGCCTTCATCGAGATCCACGGCTTTGATGGTCACAGTTTTTCCGTTTTTCATGCGGAATTCACCGGCAAGGCTGTCACCTTCTCCGGAAGTTTTTATGAGATCGAACTGTGCGGTGCGGCCGTCCTTGCTGGTCCAGTCCTCGAAAGCACCGAGGCAAAAGGACGTGAAAAGCGCGCTGACGAGGAATGTTGTTTTCATAGTTTTTATTGATTGGAGGAGGAGAAGCGGGATTAACGATCACATTCGCCCATGACGAAGTCCAAAGATCCAAGGATCGCGGGAATGTCGGAGATCATGTGACCGGGAAGCAGCTTGGAGACAATAGCGAGGTTGCAGAAGGAGGGGCTACGAATCTTCAGGCGATGCGGCACTCCGCCGCCAGTGGAGTGAATGTAAAAGCCGAGTTCGCCTTTGGGGTTTTCGTGGCCGAAATAGACTTCGCCTGCGGGAGCATTGATGCCTTGCGTCGCGACGATGAAGTGATGGATCAGTTCTTCCATCGACATCAGCACGCGTTCTTTGTCCGGAAGAATGGACTTGCTATCGGCAAGGTTCACCGGTCCATCGGGCATTGTGTCGAGAACCTGGCGACAGATTTTGATCGATTGGCGCATCTCTTCCATACGGACTTGGTAGCGGGCGTAACAGTCACCTTCTTCCGCAATCGGAATATCAAAGTCGTATTTTTCGTAGCCGAGGTAGGGGTTATCTTTCCGCAAGTCGCGTGTGACACCGGACGCACGGAGATTCGGGCCGGTCATGCCCCAAGAGATCGCTTCTTCGCGCGAAATCACACCGATGTCCGCCATGCGGTCGATGAAAATTTTATTTTTATCAAGTAGCTTGGCGATTTCTTCGATGGTAACGGCGCATTCATCGAGGAAGGTGCGCACAGATTTTTCAAAGCCAGCGGGCATATCGCGCAATTGTCCGCCGACCCTTGTATAAGAAGTGGTGAAACGTGCCCCCGTAAGCTGCTCGCAGAGGTTGTAGACTTTTTCACGCTCGGTAAAAGTGTAGAGGAAAACGGTCATCGCTCCGACGTCCATCGCGCACACACCCACGCCCAGCATATGAGCGGAAATGCGCGCGAGTTCACAGCAGAGCACGCGAAGAGCTTGGCCGCGAGGAGGCAGCTCCCAGCCCATAAGTTTCTCCACAGCACACGCGTAAGCGACGTTGTTCGCGAGAGGTGCGAGATAATCCAATCGGTCCGTATAAGGGATGAATTGATTGTAATGCATGTTCTCGGCGATCTTCTCATCCCCACGATGCAGAAATCCTACATCCGGTTCTGCGCTGATGATCGTCTCCCCATCGAGCTCCAACACCAAACGCAGCACGCCGTGAGTGGCGGGGTGGGAAGGCCCCATGTTCAAGGTCATGCGCTCACCGTGCAAATCAAAAGCCTCGGCATTGTAGTCATCGTGACCACGGCTGGTTTTGGCAAGAGTATCAGGAGCTTCGTAGGATGTTTTCATGCAATAAGTGAGGGGAAATTGATGTTAGAACGAGTCGTGTCCATCGACAAAGGTGCCGAGGTAACCGGGTTTGTAAAGGTCAAGTTGGAGAACGGGAGCCATGAGGTCGAAATGCTTGTCGCAGGCGTAAACCCGGCATTTGGCTTCGAGGGAGAGAGTTGCGATCAGAACATCGTTCCATGGCGTGTGAACTCCGTTGCCGCGCAGCACGGCAAAATTGCTTGCCGCCTTGCGCCAGACCGTTTGGTCATTGCGAAGATAGGGCAAGATGTTGCACCAGGCCTGAAGACGCTCGCGTTCATGAGGGCGAGCACCACCGAGAAATTCCATCTCTACCGGTCCACACAAAGTGGCCTCGTAGGCATCGAGCAGACCCTGCAAGCCGAGTTTCACCTCGGTGCTGCCATCGCGTCGATGCATCTCAATCCACACGCTTGTATCCACGAGTACCATGATTTACCGATCCAGTGCTTCGATTTCCGCGTTGGTCAGGGGATAGTCACCAAACTCTCCCTCCCGCAGCATGTGTCCAAATTTTTTCGACATTTCCCGCTTGATGAATTCCGTGGCCGCCTTGACCACGGCAGGGCCCTTTTTGCGCTCCCCAGTGAGTTTCATGGCATCCTGCAAAACCTTGTCATCAATGTCGATTGTGATTTTCATGCGCAAAAAGTAATACTTTATCAATTTTTCATCAAGAAAAAACCATGCGAAATATTATTTGATCAGATTCATCAGAGGTTGTGGCCATACCCCGAAGACCAGAACGGCCACAGTGAGAAACGTGAGTGCGAAATTGAAAAGGGAAGAGGTTTTGAATGGAATCGGCTCTGCGTGATTCGGTGCGTTCCACCAGATCGCGCGAAGGATTTTGAAGTAGTAGTAAAATCCTGCGGCTGCGGTGATTGCTGCGATGACCACGGAGGCCACCATTCCAGCTTCCATGGCGGCGCGGAAGACGAAGAACTTGCCGATAAAACCGACCGTGAGAGGAACCCCAGCGAGCGATGCCATGATGATCGTGATCGAAACGGCAAGGATCGGGTTGCGCTTGGATAGACCATCCATGGCATCGATGTTGTCGCTGCCACATTGCACACGCAGAATGCTCAGGACAAAAAATGCTGCCATGGTCATGAGCAGGTAGCCCGCAAGATAGAAGCCGACCAGTTGTGGCGAGGACAAACTCGTGGCACCATCGCGATTTGCCGCAACTGCCAGCAGCAGGAAGCCGGCATTGGCAATGGAGGAGTATGCCAGCAGGCGCTTGAAGTTGTTTTGCGGAATTGCTCCGAAGTTGCCGATAACCAGGGTGATGCATGCGAGGATCGCCAGCACTGAGAAAAGTTTCGTGGCATGCGGACTGGCTGCGTAGGGAGCCATCACAGCCATCAGTGCCACAAAGCCGGATGCTTTTGAGCCAACCGAAAGAAATGCCGTGGTTGGTGTGGGTGCCCCTTGGTAAACATCGGGAATCCAGAAATGCATGGGTGCCGCGCCCACCTTGAATCCCAAGGCAATGATCATTAGCGCCGCGCCGAAGAGCAATGGTGCTGCCGGCACGTCCGTGCTGGCTGCCATGGTGATATTTGCCAGACTCAAGGATCCCGTGGCACCGTAGGTCCATGCCATGCCGTAAACGAGGAAACCGGTGGAAAGCGCACCGAGAATGAGGTATTTGACGCCAGCCTCCAAAGAACCGACATTTCGTTTCATGAATGCTACCAGTATGTAAAAGGTAATCGTCAGCAATTCCAGTGAAACGAAGAGCATCGCAAGATTTTTGGCAGAGGCCATCCACATCATGGCGGCGGTGGCGATCACAATAAGTGAGTAATACTCCGCAGTACCGTTCTCGTCATTGGTCTCACCCGTGTAACGGGAGAGAACTGCACGATAGTCGATGGCCAGAATCAGAACAAAAATGGCGGAGACCAGCGCGAGGATTTTGTAGAATTTTGCCGAGGCATCGAATTTGTATAGGTCCCAAAGCGCGTAATCACTCCAACTCTTGGTTCCGATGGCCTCGTATGGACCTACGGCTCTGAAGGTAAGTGCCAGAACGACCAGCAGGCCGATGATTGCGGCGAGTCCAACCCATGTTTTACGTTTACCTGGCACAAATGCCTCGGCGATCAACAACAGGATGCCGAGTGTGACGGTGAGTGCTTCCAAATAATAAGCGGGCATACGGAGAAGAAGTTTTTCGTTAGGAAAGGAGTTGCAGCAGAATGCGTGGGTAGATTCCCACCGTCAATAGAGCTAGGGCCAGAAGCACAGCGGGAATTATTTCCATAAGGGTGAGATCGGACCCTGATGAGGTAGCTGACACGGTAGAACCGTGGAAAGTTTTGCGGAAGCCTCTCAGCACATAAACAGCGCTGATCACCACGCCCCACAGCGAAAGGATGGTGGCGATTTGCACTGGCCCCAAGGCAGCTCCTGCCTGACGTCCTTCAAAACCGGCGAGGAACACCATCACTTCGCCGGAAAAATTCGCGAGCCCCGGCAAACCGAGCGATGCCATGCCTGCAATGCCAAACAAGAAAGCCAGCACGGGAGCCGGTTTCGCCAGTCCACCGAGGTCACTGAAGTCAAGAGACTGCGTGCGGTTTTCGATGCGGTCCGTCAGGCCGAACAGCATGGCGATGGAAATGCCGTGCGCGAACATCAGCACGGTTGCCGCTGGAATGCCGAACTCGTTGGATTTCCCCGCCGCGTTCGCCGCGACTACCGCCGCCAGCGCAAGGAAAATGTAGCCCATGTGCATCACCGAGGAGTGACCGAGCATCGAATCGAGGCGCTTTTGGCTGATGGTCACCAAGCCGACCCACAGAATGTTCCCCAACAGCAACACCAGCAGTGGCGTCAGCCAGGCGTTCATGCCGATGGGCAGCAAAGGAACGGCGAGTTGCAGCAAGCCGTAGAGACCGAATTTTTTCAACACGCCTGCGTGCAGCATCGCGGTGGGGGCGGGGGCGCTGGCGTAGGCTGGTGCCGCCCACGAATGAAAAGGAAAGAGTGAAACGAGGATCCCGAAACCGACGATCAGCAGTGCGGCAATCGCTTTCTGCGTTTCCGCAGCAATGATCAAGGTGCCCGCTTTTTGCAATTCCAGCATCGTCAGAATGTTGTAAGTCCCGGCTTCGCGCGCCAACCATACGAGACCCGCTAACAGAATCAAGGAACCTACGCCCAGGTAGATCGTGATTTTCCAGGCGATTTCCTTGCGGTTGCCACGACCTAACAGACCGATCATCAGGAATGTCGGGATCAGGGCGAGTTCATGAAAGGCATAGAAGAAGAACAAATCGGTCGAGACGAATGCCCCGATGGCGCCGGCTCCGATCAGAAGGCTGGAGGCATAATACAACTTCTCACGACCTTCCGGAGACTGTCCGGAAAAAACGGCAGCCAACAATACGATCACCGCCAGTGCCACCATAACGGCCGAGGTGCCGTTGATGAAGCCGAATGCCATGTCGATCGATGGAATCGTAAGCGCTGAAAACTTGTAGGACCAGAGACCGGTGTTTTTCCACGTGGCTGCCGCATACAGCCCCAGCAAAAACGTGGCTATCGCGGCGGCACGGGCCGTGAGTCGCGAAGGCGCACCAAAGATGATCGCGATCGCGGCGATGAAGGGAATTAGAAAAAGAAACGAGGACATGGGAAAAATGCGTTAAATGAAATCAGAACACGACCAGATAGATGACCAGCAGCACACCGAAACCAAGGAATGCGGCGTAGGTTTGGAGGTTGCCAGACTGCATGCGGCGAATCAACAGGCCGATACCCTGCACACCGCGCGAGAGACCTCCGACCAGCAGTCCATTGATGAAGAGCTCATCAAAGAAATGAACAATGGCGGCAAAGGCATCTTGGAAATACTTGACGATGAAGTTGTCGTAGAATCGATCGATGTAGAAACGTTCGCGGAACACCGGCATGGACAAGGGGTCTTTTGTTTTCCCCGCATACAAGCCGAACCCTGCCAGCAAGCCGAGAACCAAGGTCGCGACGGAGGCGATAAGTATGATGGACTCGTGATGATGCGCCTCAGGACGAATCGCGGACAGCGTTTTGGCAATGTCGAGTCCGCCCACTTTCGTTGCGGACAAAATCGCCATCACCGCGAGAAGCGCCAGTGGCACAAACATCAGCGGTCCCACCTCATGCGCATGATCGGCGTTATCGCTCTTGGGCTTGCCGAGGAAGGCAACCACGAACAGACGAGTCATGTAAAATGTGGTGAGAAACGCCACGAATACGGCGATCCAGAACAAGCCTTTGTTGTGGGCGTAAGCAGCGGCGAGAATTTCCTCCTTCGACCAAAAGCCGGAAGTCACATACGGCACGGCGATCAATGCAGCATAGCCCAACAGGAACGTGACGCCGGTGATCGGCATTTTCTTGAGCAATCCGCCCATTTTCCAGATGTCCTGCTCGTGATGGCAGGCGTAAATGACAGCGCCGGATCCGAGGAAGAGTAGTGCCTTGAACCATGCGTGCGTGAACAGGTGGAACATGCCGGCATCGCCTGCCGTGAGTCCGACGGTCATGACCATGTAGCCGAGCTGCGACAGAGTCGAGTAAGCGAGAATTCGTTTGATGTCATCCTGTTGCGTGGCCATCAGCGCGGCAGCGAGAGCGGTGATACCGCCGACCCAGGAAATGATCGTTCCCGCGTCGTTGGCAAAGCAGTCGGCCCCCAGCGATACCTGCACGCGGAAAAGCATGTAGACACCGGCGGCAACCATCGTTGCGGCGTGAATCAAGGCGGAAACGGGAGTGGGGCCTTCCATCGCGTCCGGCAGCCAGACGTGCAGCGGAAGTTGTGCGGACTTGCCGACAGCACCGCAGAAAATGCAGAGCAGGGCAGCCACCAGGACACCGCCTTGCAAACCGTCGGGAAGCTTCATTTCACCAAAAGCGAAGGTGCCGGTGATATTCCACAGCAACAGAATCCCGATCATGAAACCGAAATCGCCGATGCGATTGGTGAGGAAGGCTTTTTTCGAAGCATCGGCCGCGGAATCTTTTTGATACCAGTGACCGATGAGCAGGTAAGAGCTCAATCCGACCAACTCCCAAAAGATGAAAGTCATGATGAAATTGTTTGCGAGCACAATGCCCGTCATCGAAAACATGAACAACGACAAGCCGGTGAAAAAGCGCGCTTTGGCATCATCGTCTTTCATGTAGGCCAGTGAGAAAATGTGCACCAGCATGCCCACTCCCGTGACCACGATCATCATGCCCGTTGCCAGGGAGTCGAGCGTGATCCCGATATCGAGATGCCACTTGCCCACGGAAATCCACTGGTAGGACTCCGGTTGTGAGGTGGTGCCGAGCAGGGAAAATGCCACGCCGAACGTTACCACCGCCGAGGCCGTGGAGAGCAGGGAGGCGATGGTATGCTGTTTCGAAAACAACAAATGATTCACTGCCGCAACGAGCAGAGGAAGGAGAAGGAGATACCAGGCTGGATTCATAGAATAAAAAAATTAACCACTGATTTCACTGATTATACTGATTTTTTGAGGTAGATGTTGGCGACGCGCTTCACCCCCAGAGAGATGGGCTTGAAATTCAAGATGCGTGCTACAGGCAGTTTTGTGATGGAGAGATAAGAGAGGGTTTGTGCCATGTGGAGGTCAGAGAAGGCATCAGCAACTTTCAGTTCCACAAGAACTTTTTGCTCGATGATCAAATCCGTTATCATCGTGCCGACAATTTTGCCACGATAGTGAACAGGGAAACGTGTTTGTTGTTCAAAATCGATACCGAGGTGACCGAGTTCCAGGCACAGTGCATTTTCATAAATGGATTCATCGAGCCCCGGTCCAAGAGCAGAGTGCACCGACATAGCCGCACCGATGATTTTCTCGGTGAGATCTCCATGTGGGTGAGTCTGCGGATTAAAATTCATAATCAGTTCAATCAGTATAATCAGTGGTCAAATCAGCCTTTCAATGTCGTCAGTTCATCCGTGTGGATGGTCTGGCGGGAACGATAGAGCGCCACGATGATGGCAAGTCCCACTGCCACTTCAGCGGCGGCCACGGTGATCACGAAAAACACCAGCATGGGTCCATGCACATCCGGTAAGCCTTTGTCCCCGATGTTGAATCGCGAAAAAGCAATCAACGTCAGGTTCGCCGCACTGAGCATGAGCTCCAGGCACATGAAAACGATGATGATGTTGCGCCGCAGCACCACTCCCGTGAGGCCGATGGCGAACAGCAGTCCAGCAACCAACAAGTATTGGTTGAGGGTGGCGGATGGGAAATCAGGCAGGGAAAACATGACGGATCAGTGAATTTGTTTTTTCGAGAGCACCACTACGCCCACGGTGGCGACAAGCAGAAGAGTGCCGAGGATTTGCAAGGGCAGATTGTATTGGGTGAACAGGCTTTGTCCGATCAGGTGCACATCAGGCAGGCTGTTGGCGCTCAGGTTTTTCGCGATTTGCGTGGTGCTGTCGAAATGCTTCGCGGATTCCACCAGATGCAGTGCGGGCAACCTTTCGTTAGGATTGCTGGAGATCACACCGATCAACTGAATCGTGAACGCGATGACGATACCCAGTCCTGCGAACAGCGGCACCATCTTCGGTGTGCGTTTTTTGTCCGCGTTCAGATCCAGGAGCATGATGATGAAAATGAACAACACCATGATTGCGCCCGCATAGACAAGAATTTGAATGATCCCGGCGAAGTAGGCGTTGAGGCCGACAAACAAACCTGCGAGGCCGACAAACGATGCCACCATGGACATCGCGCTGGCGACGGGATTGGGCAACAGCACCACGGCAGCGGCACCGAAAAGCATGATCAGGGCAAAGAGCCAAAAGATGGGAGAGGGCATGGGAGAAAAGTTATTTGAGTTCGTTCCACTTGTTCACCAGACCCACGCGCACGCCGCCGATCTCGTAAAGTTTTGCTTTGTCATGCACCATGTCGGCGCGTTTCAAACCGGTGATGAGGTAATCCTTGCGCAGATAGATCGCCTGCTCGGGGCAGACTTCCTCGCACATGCCGCAATAGATGCAGCGGATCATATCGATTTCAAATTCCTTCGGACGCTTCTCGACCTTGGCCCATGGGTCATCGGAGGGAATTTCGCCGGGCGTGATTTTGATCGCCTTGGGCGGGCAGATGAACTCGCAAAGCTGGCAGGAAACGCAGCGCTCGCGGCCTTGTTCATCGGTCACAAGAGTGGGTGCACCGCGGTAATACTCCGGCATGTGATCGTCCCAGCGTTGTTCCGGAAACTGCATGGTCACACCCAGGCCGGAAGAAGCGAGATCTTTCGCACCGCGTGACTTGTTGAACAAGCTCGCAACAGCGTGCTTCATGGTGAGGAAAAAACCCTTCAACAAGGCGCCGAAGTAGATTTTTTCACCAACGGAAAGTTTGGGGCGGGAAAGTTTGATAATGGCCATGATGGAAGTTGTTAGTGTTGAACCGAAATGACTTTCTCTTCAGAAACCTTCGCCACATAGATGATGGCAGCGGTGGTGGCGACCAGAAGCACGGCGCCGATTCCGATGATGACAGCACTGAGAGCAGGGGCGGCGATCACAAGGGCTGCGAGGAAAACGTTGATGAGCGCTGCTTCGAAGAAAATCACCCAGCCCAGTTTCATCAATTGGTCGTAGCGGAAACGGGGCACGGTCCAGCGGACGAGAATGAAGAACAGGATGAAGGCGATCACTTTGGCCAAGAAAACTCCCAGGTGGATGAGTCCGCCAATTTTGAAACCACCGATGGCAAGAGCGGCAATGGCGGCATCGAGTCCAAAGCCCACCGACCATCCACCCAGGAACAAGGTGACGATGAGTGCCGAGCCTACGACCATGGCCGCGTATTCCCCCATGAAAAACATCGCGAATTTCATCGAGGAGTATTCCGTGTGATAACCGCCGACGAGTTCCGTTTCGCACTCGGGAAGGTCGAAGGGCATGCGGTTGGTTTCAGCGAAGATGGAAATCGTGAAAATCAGGAAGGAAATGAATGCCGGAATCCAGAACAGCAGTTTGTTGGTGAGTGAGAGCGCGCCATCGCCATGTCCCCAGAGAGGGAGCAACAACCAACCGTGCTCGGCTTGGTATTGCACGATTTTCGACAAGTTCAATTCACCGAAGTAAAGCAGCACGGGAATGATCGAAAGTCCGAGAGCAATTTCGTAGGAGATCATTTGTGCCGTGGAGCGAACGCCACCGATGAAAGGGAATTTCGAGTTCGAGGACCATCCCGCGAGCGTGATGCCATAGACAGAGAGCGATGCGATGGCGAAAATGAATAGGGGACCTACGTTGATGTCGGCGATCACCAGTTTCACTGGATCCATGCCAGGAAGCTGAATGTCGCTTCCAAAAGGAATCACGCAGAGTGTGATGAGAGCAGGGGCGACGGTGAGAGCAGGAGCCATCCAGTAAAATGCCTTGCGCACGTGTGCGGGAGTGAAGTCCTCCTTGAGGAAAAGCTTCACACCATCGGCCACCGGTTGGATCAAGCCGAAGAATGAATAGTCTTTTTTCGCGCCGAATAGAGTGAGCGGAATGCCCACACGGTTGGGACCTACGCGATCTTGGATGATCGCCGAGAAACGGCGTTCGAAATAAACCGAAACAGGCACCAAAGGCAACACCACCACGAAGGTGAGCGTGATGATTTTGATGATGATGGTGATAAGTAAAGTGAGATCCATGTGTTGTCGGGAGATTTGTTACAAGATTACAAGATTACAAGAGTATCAAGATTCACAAGAAGTTGAATTGGGAGGTCTGTATTGCGAGAATTTGCGTTTTACCTGAAGGGTTTGGTTTCCAAAGTTGATGAGAAGACCTGTCTCAATGCTGGTGGTTCGAAGATAGCTTACCAATTGCGCTTCGTGTTGTGGTAGAAGGTTTGCTAGTGCCTTTAACTCGATTAGCAGGTAATTTTCAACCATCATGTCAGCAACATAATCACCGATGTAACGGCCTTTGTAGGTGACGTGCAACTTCACTGATTGTTCGAAGTGGAGATTTTTTGAAGCAAGCTCTAACGCGAGTGCATTCTGATAAATGTTCTCCAAATAGCCTGGACCCAAAACTCTGTGAACTTCCATCGCGCAGCCAATTACCGCGTGTGTTAGTTCATCCATGTTTGTGCAACCAGTCATCTTCTTGTGAATCTTGAAATCCTGAAATCTTGTAAAAAATGTTTCTATCCATTAATGACACCCGCAGCCTTGCGTGCGCGCTCGTTTTCGAGCAGTGGAATTTTGTGATTGGTCTCGGTGATGACCACGCCTTGGTCGCCGATTTTCGACAGAGTGAGATCGGAGAATTCCGAAATGCTGGTGGCGAGTTGTTTGAAGACTTGCTCAATCATCGCCAGTTCGAGTTTTTGACCGCTGATCGATTCAATCAGGTCGCGAAGAATTTCCCAATCATCGTGCGCTTGGCCCGGCGCGATGCAGGCAGCATTCAGGCGTTGCAAACGGCCGCTGAGGTTGACCATGGAACCGCGTTTTTCCGCAAAAGCCGAGGCAGGCAACACCACGTGTGCGGCGTTAGCTGTAGGGTTGGCGAGGATGTGGGAGTGAACGTGGAACTCGAGTTGCGCCAAATCCTGCGCGGTGAATCCGGCATCGGCAATGAGGTCTTCGCCCAAGGAAATCAGCGCCTTGATGCTGCCGGTGCGGATGCCATCGCGGATCGAATGCAGAGAACCTGCGGGCTCTGCGGTTTGCCAGATGAGTTGTGCACCCGTGGTGTTCGGGTTGCGGTCGGCTGCGATCAGCAAATGATCCGCTTCACCAGTGCGCGGCAAGAGACTCAGCCAGGCATCGCCCAACTGGTTGGCGAGTTGTTTCGTCAGGAAAAGTTCTTCATTGGTCATGCGGCCCGAACCGATGACGGCCACTTGCGAGGCAGGGAATGTTTTGAGTGCCGTGGAAATGGCATTCAGGGCCTCGGACCATGTTGCAGCATGATGCTGGCCGTCGGCATGTTTGATGAGCGGTTCGGTGAGACGAGAATCGCTGTCGACGTAATGGAAATTCAGACGATGCGAATCAGGCATCCAGCACGAGTTCACCTCGTCGTTCTGACGCGGAGTGATGCGGTGGATTTTGTTGCTGCGGGTCCAGATGGTGATGTTGGTGCCAGTGCCGCAATTGACATCGATGCTCTTGGTTTCCTTGAGGAACCAGACGCGCATCTGGAAACGGAAATCGTTGGAAGTCAGGGCGCCCACGGGGCAAATGTCCGCCGTGTTGAGAGAATAGTTCGAGTCGAGCAAGCGCCCCGGATGCACGGTAAGCGTCGTGTGGGTGCCGCGCTGGGTGAAACCCAGAACCGGATCGCCAGCGACTTCGTCCATGAAACGAATGCAGCGGCTGCACATGATGCAGCGCTCGTCATCGAGGCGGATGCGCGGACCAATGTCGACATTCTTCGGCTTTTTCACCTTCAGGTCAACAAAACGAGAACTCCCGCGACCGAATCCCACAGAGAATTCCTGCAACCGACATTCTCCGGCCTGGTCGCAAATCGGGCAATCGAGCGGGTGATTGATGAGCAGAAACTCCATCACACCTTCACGGCATTTTTCCACCAGCTCGCCCTTGGTGCGGATGCCCATGTTTTCGGAAACAGTATTGGCACAGGCGATCACCGGACGAGGCATCCAGCCGATGGGCTCATAACCTTGTTCATCGCGGGTCGGCTCCTGGCCCGGCGCGGGGCGCGGCGGCATGCCCATCTGCACCAAACACATGCGGCAGTTGCCCGGTGCGGAAAGTTTCGGGTGGTAGCAATAGTGTGGCACCTCCACTTGAACCGAACGACAGGCTTCGATCATGCGAGTGCCGCGTGGAAACTGGTGCCAAACACCGTCGATTTGCACATTGACCATGCCTTTTTCGGCGGCGAGGTCTTTCGGTAGCTTTTTTTCCGCTGTGGCCGTAGTGGTGTCGCTCATGGCAAATAGGGATGTGATCACAAGAAAATCTCGTAAGCGCGCGGAATATGACCCAGACCCCCGCTCGGCGCAAGAGAACTTTGTGAAAAATTTCACAAGCCTGAAACAATTCGCATGCAGCAGGGATATTTCGATGCCATCGCCCTACTTTAGGAGAAGCCTTTCGCACTAGGAAATGCATCCCAGTTCCACAAGTATCGCAGTGGTGTTGTCGCGTCCTGAGTCTGCAACGGCTTGCTTGACCAATTCCACGGTGCTCAGGGAACCATCTTGACCATCGTTGCGGGAAATTTCCTCGATCTTTCGATTCCACAAACCATCGACCAGACCATCCGAGCAAATCAGCAAACGATCGCCGCGTTCCCAGCGAATCCGTCCGATCTGAGGATCGATTTTTTGATTGCCGCCGCCCAAGGCTTGATTGAGAGCGTTGCGTTGCGGGTGATTGCGCGCTTCGCGTTCGTTCAGTTTACCCTGCCGCTGCAACCAGCCGACATAAGAATGATCCTCCGACACTTGGATCATCGGACCTTCTTTGGGCAAAAAGTAAATGCGGCTGTCCCCGATGTGTCCGAAATAGATCCAGGCGGGCATCACCCAGCAGAGACTCAAGGTGGCGCCCATTCCCGCGCACTCTTCATAGTAACGACCCATCTGCGTCATGGTATCGTGGATGCGCGAGAACAACTCTTTCACCACATCCGTGAGACTTGCATCCATTCGCTGGGCGCTGAGGTGGAAACTTTTCGGTAGGAGTTTGGTGATATGTTCCACCGCGATTTTGCTGGCGAATTCGCCGGATTTGGCACCGCCCATGCCATCGCTGACGGCAAACAGAAAATCGCCCATGCTGAAATTCCCTTCGCCGATTTTGCCCAGGTATTTGAGTTCGTGCGCATCGAAGGTCAGCGCCAGAAACGCATCTTCGTTGTTTTTGCGAAAGCGCCCCACATCGGACAAGCCGGACCAGCGCAAGGAAGAATGTGAAGTTTCGTTGATCGGGTTTTCAGCCATGTGGGTTGCGCGAGCAGCATAGGAGCGTGCGGGGTTTTGACAAATCCAAAATCCGCTTCGCACTTGCGAGATGTCCGTGTATGATGCGCGCATGGCGATCATCTGGAGCGGAGGAAATTGGATCGATGAGTCCGAGGGATTCGTCGCCATGGAGGACCGCGGTGTGCTTCACGGCATGAGCGCCTTTGAGACCATGCTGGCCATCGATGGTAGCTTGCAGCATGCCGAACGTCATGAACGACGACTGCGCGAAAGCATCGAGCGCCTTGGATTGCGCCAAGATTTGGGAAAATGGGATCTTTGCGCGCTGGCGCATGAGCTTTGTCGCAAAAACAACCTTCACATCGGAAAATCCCGCTTGCGCCTGACGGTGACGTCTGGGGAAGGGGGCTTGCATGATGCGCTACCCGGCGGCAGTGCCAGCATCTGGCTGACGGCACAAGCGCTTCCGCAAATGCCCGCCGAGATCGCAGTGGTGACTCTGCCCTTCACGCGTAATGAACAATCCGCGCTCAAGGGTCTGAAATGCAGTTCCTATGCCGAAAACCTCGTGGCCCTGCGCTGGGCCCGCGAAAGGGGAGCGGGCGAAGGAATTTTTTTCAACAATCGCGGCCATCTCTGTGAGTCCTGCACGGCCAATGTGTTTGTGAAAATCGACGGACAATGGCTCACGCCCTCGCTCGATTCCGGTTGTCTGCCCGGGGTGATGCGGGAAATTGTGTTAGAACGTGATGCTTCTATCCAGGAGTCCGAGATCACCCGCGCAGAATTTGCCGGAGCGGAAGAAATGTTTCTCACGTCGGCGATTCGCGGGGTGGTGCCTGTTACCTCATGCGATGAGAGGGTGTTTTGATCAGGAAAACGGATTGATGGCTTTGATGCCATCGATTCCAGAAAAGTCTTTCACGTTCTCGGTGATGATGGTGGGAATTTTTTCCCGAAGCATGAGCGCTGCCAGTTGTCTGTCAAAGTAGTTTTGACGGGTGATGCTTCCACTGACGCAGAGGTCGAGCGTGAGTTGAACGCATTCCATGGTGAGTGGCAGCACAGTGATGCCACGCAGTCGGGAGAGTGAGAGGATTTTATCACGAGCCAAGCCGGGGCTATCCGGGGGTTGATTTTTGGGCCCCGTGAGATTGGGATACATTTCTGCCAGATTTTGAACCGAGACAAACATTTCTATGCCGCTTTGATTGCGCAGGGATAAGACCTTTTTCGCTATTTCATGGCGAGCATCCGAAACAAGAGTCGCGTAAATAAGAACGTTGGTGTCGATCAGTATGCGACCGGATAATTTTTTAACGTTCATAAGTTTCTTCCCTGTTGAAATTTCCTACAAAACGCCCTTGGGAGGTCACGATTTCATCGCCTGACGCACCTCTTTTATGCAAGAATTCTTCCAGTGCCATTTCGATGACCTGGCTACGTGAGCGTCGCTCTTCTGCGCCGAAACGATTCAAGCTTTCAAGGATTTTTTCATCAATTGTAGCACTTATATGTGATTTCATAACATAAAAGTAATACTTTTTAGACACAGCGTCAAAGCAAAAGAGAAAAATCTTCCGTGAAGCAATTTCAGACAGAGGGTGAAAAGGGATTGAATGCAACTTCATCTGGTTTTCCCCATCGTGACAAAATTTTCAGTGGTCACGGGCTCGATTCTTGTTCATATTCCGACGCGAAACACGTTTCAACCCTATGGCTAGACCAGTTACTCTATTTACCGGGCAATGGGCAGATATCCCCCTTGCAGAGCTTCTCCCTCGCGTGAAACAAATGGGCTACGACGGCGTCGAGCTCGCCTGTTGGGGCGATCACTTCGATGTGCAGGCCGCTTTGCATGAGCCCGGTTACATCGAAGGTCGATGGGAGTTGTTGAAAAAGCATGATCTGGCGTGCTACGCGATTTCGGCCCACTTGGTCGGTCAAGCGGTCTGCGATTTGATCGATGAGCGCCATCAGTGCATTCTTCCTGCCCACGTGTGGGGCGATGGCGAACCCGAGGGCGTGCGTCAGCGTGCCGCGGCGGAGTTGGCCGATACCGCGCGTGCTTGCCGCAAGTTTCTCGATGCTGGAAAATCCTACATGGCATCCAAGCCTGCCGGTTCCGGAAAAGCAGTGGTGAATGGCTTCACAGGTTCGAGCATTTGGGGCGCGCTTTACGCGTTTCCACCGACCAACCAAGCATACCTGCAAAAAGGCTACGATGATTTCGCGAAGCGCTTCGGTCCCATCCTCGATGTGTTTGAAAAAGAAGATGTCTATTTCGCACTGGAAGTTCACCCGACCGAGATTGCCTTTGACATCGTCTCTGCGCAGCGCGCGCTGGATGCAGTCAAAAATCACAAGCGCTTCGGCTTCAACTACGATCCCTCGCACCTCGGTTATCAAGGCGTGGACTACGTGAAGTTCATCCGCAACTTCGCCGCACAAATCCATCACGCTCACATGAAGGATGTCTGGTGGGGTCATGGCGATGGCAGCGTCGGCGTGTTCGGCGGCCACACGGATTTCTGCGATGCGCGTCGTTTCTGGGACTTCCGCAGCGTAGGCCGTGGCGACATCCGTTTCGAGGATGTGATCGTCGCGCTCAATGACATCGGTTACACCGGTCCGCTCAGCGTCGAGTGGGAGGACGGTCGCATGGATCGTTTCCACGGAGCCACCGAAAGCTGTGCTTACGTTCGCAAGCTCGATTTCCCCGTCAATCAGGTGGCCTTCGACGCCGCCTTTGACAAATCCAACCAATAATTCATACCCATCAACTTTTTATGTCCATCAAAGTAGGAGTCATCGGAGCCGGCGGCATGCTGCAATACCACGCAGCAGGCTTCCGTCAGGCAGGAGCAGAAATTGTCGCCGTCGCAGATGCGGCACCGGGCGCGGCCGCCAAGGCCGCGGAGAAGTGGGGGATTCCTCATTCCTTCGAATCGGTCGATGCGATGCTTAAGGAATGCAAAAAACTCGACGCGGTGAGTATCATCGTGCCGAACAAATTCCACAAGCCTCTCGCTGTGCAATGCCTCAAGGCTGGCAAGCATGTGTTTTCTGAAAAGCCACCCGCATTGAATGCGAAGGAGGTCAAGGAGATCATCGCCGCAGCCAAAGCCGCGAAGAAAAAGGTGATGTTCAATTTTAACAACCGCGCCCGTCCTGAGTCACAGGCGATGATGAAATACATCGAGCAAGGTGCTGTTGGCACGATCAATTCCGCGCAAGCGAAATGGATTCGCCGCACCGGGATTCCGGGATTCGGCGGATGGTTCACGACCAAGGCTCTGTCCGGCGGAGGACCTCTCATCGACCTGCTGCACATGATCGACCTCGCGATGTATTTCATGGGCTACCCTGAGCCGAAACACGTGTTGGGCCAGACGTTTTCCGACTTCATCCAGGACAAAAACTTCAAAGGTCCCTGGGGCATTCCCGACCGCGTCGGCGGTGTGACCGATGTGGAAAATGCGGCACACGGTTTCGTCACCTTCAAGACCGGTCAAGTGCTGAGCCTGCAAGTTTCCTGGGCGGAAATGATCAAACGCGAGGAAGTCAGCGTGGTGTTCCAAGGCACCAAAGCCGGTGGCAAGGTCGAGCGCCTTTTCGGCATCGACGGCCTCGACGAAACGGCAATCGACACCTGTGAGCTCTACGTGCAGGAAAACGGCAACAGCGTCAACCGCAGCATCGTTACCCCCGCTTGTGAAGACATGGGTCGTAGCGCCAGCGCGGCGAACTTCATCCACGCGATCACCGGCAAAGCCGCACCGCTCAACACCCCGGAGCAAGCTCTGCGCCTGATGCAAGTGATCGACGCCATTTACGCCTCCGCTAAGTCCGGCAAGCCAGTCACCGTCGCCTGACCGTGGCGTGGTCTTACCGACCGCATGCCATCGCAAGCAAAGCGCCAACGTGTCCAAACGCGTTGGCGTTTTTTTGCAATGATAGCAACTTGCTTCTTGTTGGTAAATCCGGCTCGATTCTTCTTGCTGGAACAGTAGGTTTTACCCAAAATGGCTCTGTTATGAATCCATACACCAGCTCCCTTGATGATGTGATCATCGATCAACCGGAAGAAACCCGTGCCTCGTTCATCCGCAAAACATACGCGCACCTCGCCGTTGCAATCGCAGCGTTTGCTCTACTGGAGAGTCTGATGCAATCGATGGGTCTGGGAGAAGTGGCACTGCAATTGATCGGTGCGGCGCGCATGTCATGGTTGGTGGTGATGGTCGCTTTTATGGGAGTCTCATGGTTGGCAAACAAGTGGGCCATGAGCAGTGCATCTTCCACTACCCAATACCTCGGACTGGGCTTGTATGTGGTAGCCGAAGCGGTGATTTTCCTGCCTCTGATCGCCATAGCGAAAGATTTTGACAACAACGTGATCGCTCAGGCGGCGATTGTTACCACCGCTCTCGTTTTGGGCATCACTGTGATGGCATTCACACTGAAGAAAGACTTCAGTTTTCTCGGCGGCATCCTGCGCGTGGGTGGTTTTATCATGCTCGGCATGATTGTGGCTTCTTTCTTTCTTCCCATCAGCCTTGGATTTTGGTTTGCCGCTTTCGGGGCTGTTTTCGCCGGTGGTTGCATTCTCTATGATACCAGCAACATCATGCATCATTACCGTCCCGGTCAGCATGTGGCTGCGTCGCTTTCGCTGTTTGCCAGCGTGGCTCTGATGTTTTGGTATATTTTACGGCTTTTCATGAACCGTGATTGAGAATAGCCGATGGATTAACTGAGGCACCATGAGGGTTCCTCATCTTTCATAGAAAAAATCTGAATCGGACGTTTACCAAACCAGCTTTCCGCGCTATGGATGCGCGACATGTCCGACATCAATATCACGCTCCACACCACCGCCGGCGATGTACGCGCCACGCTCTTCGCCTCCAAGGCTCCTCTGACCTGCGCGAATTTCCTCAACCTCGCCCGTCGTGGATACTACGACAACGTAGCCTTCCACCGCGTCATCGATCGTTTTATGATCCAAGGCGGTGACCCGACGGAAACGGGTCGTGGTGGTCCGGGCTACAAGTTCGCCGATGAGTTCCATCCCGAGCTTCGTCACAATAAGCCCGGCATTTTCTCGATGGCCAACGCCGGTCCCGGCACAAATGGTTCGCAGTTTTTCATCACCACCGTGCCCACCCCTTTCCTCGACAACCGCCACTCGGTGTTCGGTGAGGTGACCTCGCCGCTGGATGTGGTCAAAAACATCACCGGCAAGCACAATACCGGAGAACCAGGTTGCCGACATAACGGCGTGGGTGATAAAATCACTTCCATCACCATTCACGACGACACCACTGCTCTGTTCGAGTCACAAAAAGATCATCTCGAGCACTGGAACGCCATTCTCGACAAACGCTAAGACTTTCCTCCTGCTCGCGCCATGCTCCTCACGACTGCCATCGACTACACCAACGGTTCCCCGCACATTGGTCACGCTTACGAAAAAGTACTGACCGATGTGATGGCGCGCTACCAACGCCTGCGCGGGAATCCTGTGTATTTCCTCACCGGTGTGGACCAGCACGGCCAGAAAGTCGAGCAAACGGCGGCCAAGGAGGGCGTGAGCCCGGAGGAATATGTGGAAAAAGTCACCGCACGCTTCACCGCCTTGTGGGAAAAAATCGGCGTGCACTACGATGGCTGGGCGGCGACCACCGATCCTCGCCACAAAGCCTGCGTGCAGAAAATCCTCACCGATCTTAAAGAGCAGGGGCAGCTTTACAAAAAAGCCTACAACGGTTTTTACTCGGTGCGACAAGAGCAATTTCTGACCGACCGCGATCGTGATGCCGAGGGGAATTTTGGTCCCGAGTGGGGAGAGGTGGTCGAGATTCAAGAGGAAAACTGGTATTTCAAACTGAGCGATCACACCGCATGGTTGGCCGATTTTTTGGAAAAAAATGACGTCATTTTGCCGCAGTTTCGCAAGGCTGAACTGATGAATGCCTTGTCGCGCAATGGCGCCATCGACCTGTGCATTTCGCGTCCGAAAGAGCGCTTGCGCTGGGGCATCGAATTTCCGTTCGATCCCGACTACGTCACCTACGTGTGGTTCGATGCATTGATCAACTATGTGAGCTTCGTCGGTTACGGCGGACTGGATGCCAGCCTGCCAGACTTCGATGCCACCTGGAAGGATGTCGTTCACGTCATCGGCAAGGACATCATGGTGCCAGCCCACGGCATTTACTGGTATTGCATGCTGCACGCCATGGGTTTCCGCGATGAACAAATGCCGAAATTGCTGGTGCACGGCTGGTGGAACATCCGGGGTGAAAAAATGTCCAAGACCTTGGGCAATGTCGTCAATCCCGATCAGCTTGCCGACATCTACGGCGTCGATGCCCTGCGCTACTACCTCTGTCGCGACATCTACACAGGCAAAGACAGCGACTTTGATCTCGATCGCCTGGTGATGCTCTTCAACACCGAGCTCGCCAATAACCTTGGCAATTTGTGCAATCGTGCGCTCAACATGAGCCAGCGGTTCACGGAAGGCGTGCTGCATTGTCATTTGCCTTTGGAAGAGGAGGATCTGGGGATTCAGCACAGCTTGGTGGAGTCGCTCAATCTCTATCGGGAAGCGATGGATCAATACGACATCGCCCGCGGACTGGAGGCTCTCAACCGTCACGTCGTCAACTGCAACGTCTATGCCGAGCGCATGAAGCCGTGGGAAATGAACAAAGACCCGGAGAAAAAAGCCCGCGTCGCTACGGTGTTGTATCATCTAGCCGAAAGTGTCGCGCATTGCGCCGTCATGCTTTCGCCGGTGCTGCCCGATGCCGCCGCCAAGCTGGCCGCACAGATCGACCTCGCGGGCTTGCTCGACAAAAAATTCGACGAGCTTTCGTGGGGTCTGCTGCCGAATGGTCATGTGATTCAGAAGCCATCGCCCGTCTTTCCGCGCATCGTCCCGACGGCGCAGGAGGCCTGATTCCCTGAAGCGAGTAAGTTTCACTCCCACGAGCTTGTGAAATTTTTCACAATCTACTTGAGGAATCGCAGAAATGGGTGCACCTTTCCCGCGCGCCCGGCGCTGAGCTTATGGAAACCAACGAACTTGCCTCTACCTTCGCCGCCTACGACTCCAAAATCGAGGGCAACGTGATTTTCACACGTGTCGATGCCGCGATGAACTGGATGCGCAAAAACTCGCTGTGGCCCATGCCCATGGGTTTGGCTTGCTGCGCGATCGAACTTATGGCCACGGCCTCGAGCCGATTCGACATTTCCCGTTTCGGCATGGAAGTGATGCGTTTTTCTCCACGTCAGAGCGATGTCATGATCGTGGCTGGCACGGTGACTTACAAAATGGCTCTTGCGGTGAAACGGATCTGGGATCAGATGCCAGAACCGAAATGGTGCATCGCCATGGGCGCCTGCGCATCGAGCGGCGGCATGTATCGCAGTTACGCCGTGCTGCAAGGGATCGACCGCATCATTCCTGTGGATGTTTACATCTCCGGTTGTCCTCCGCGTCCCGAGGCCTTGATCGAGGGCTTGATGAAACTGCAACAAAAGATTGAAGGTTCTTCCGCGATGATGGACCAGAAGAAAGAGTTAATCGAAGACCTTGCGTAACCATTTTTTTCGTTGTTATGTCCGCCACCGATATCCAGATACTTGAGCAAAAATTCGCCGATGCCGTTCTCAGCCAAAAAGAATTCCGTGGCGAGTTCACCGTTACGGTGAAATTGAATTTCCTGCATCAGGTTTTGACCTTTTGCAAAGAGAACCTCGGCTACAATTTTCTGATCGACATCTCCAGTCTCGATCATTTTGGTGATGATCCGCGCTTTTCCATGGTGTATGAATTGGCCACGGTGGACGACAAAAAACATCTGCGCGTCAAGGCACCAGTGGGTGAGGAGGAAAGCGTTCCCTCGGCCTGCGATCTGTGGTTGGCGGCCGACTGGCATGAGCGCGAAGTCTATGACATGATGGGGATTCCATTCACGAATCACCCGAACCTCAAGCGCATCCTGATGTGGGAAGGTTATCCGTTTTACCCGCTGCGCAAGGATTTCCCGCTGGCAGGTCGCCCGTCGGAAATGCCGGACGTCGCGTTCACAGGTGTGGCACCACTGGAAGGTGGACCCTTCGTGACATCCTGCGGCACCGATGACGTGGTGCGACGCGAACCGCGCGCGCGCGATCAGAAGTAATCTCCATTTCCGACCATGATCCGCACGCTCAACCAATGGAAGCGGGCGCGATGGACTTGGATGGTTGTGGCTATCTTGTGGGCGATCCATTTTGGTTCGGAATTTACGACTGATGCTGATAAAACGACACTTTACCTGACCTTCGCGGCATCACGAGCGGGTCTAGAAAAAGGTTTTTGGTGGTCTTTGTTCACCTATGGTTTTCTTCATGGATCGTGGATGCACTTTTTTTGCAATGCCCTGATGGTAGTGATCATCGGGGCAAAATTGGAGGGCTGGTTGAGCTTGAAACACATGAGCTCCATGTCGCTCCTTGGTTTACTGGGCGGTTCCTGCTGTCATATCGCTTGCGGTGGCAGGTCGACCGATCTGCTCGTAGGAGCCTCAGGTGTGGTGATGGCTCAGTTGTTGGTTTTTTGCTCGCTGTCACCGCAGTCTCGTATGTTCCCCATCCCCATTTCAGCAAAAAATCTTGGATTGGGTCTTATGATCAGCTCCTGCATTCTCATGCTGGTCAATCCTGCAGCCGCCATACCGGGCTTTTCCCAAATCGGCATCCTGTTGTCGCGAAAGGGCCTGGGGGATTGGTTTGCGATCGGGCATGCCTGTCACTTCGGCGGGGCGATCTCCGGTTACCTCTATGCTAGATGGCTGCTGCGGGTTCCGATCACGCGGGAAAAGATGTTAGAGCAGCGGGCACGAAATGAGAGGCGGCAGATGCACTGAGATTGCCGTCATGGCGCGATCATGCTAGGATTGCCGGGTGATCACCTTGAAAACCATCGTGTTGTTGGGAATGTCGAATGTCTTCATGACCTTTGCTTGGTATGCTCATTTGCGCGACATGAAGGACAAGCCCTGGATGATCGCGGCGTTGCTTTCGTGGTTGATCGCATTTTTCGAATACATGATCCAGGTGCCGGCCAATCGCATCGGACAACAAGTGATGTCGGTTTCGCAATTGAAGATCTTGCAAGAGGTGATCTCGCTGAGTGTGTTCGCGCCGTTTGCGATTTTTTTCATGAAGGAGAAAATCACCTGGAACTACGCGGCGGCGGCGCTTTGTCTGGCGGGCGCGGTGTTTTTCATGTTCCGCAAGTGATTTGGCTTTTCTCGGACAGGCACGATGGCTACACCACTGCACATGAACGCAGCAGAAATGGGATTTGCGATGCCTCCGGAATGGACCACACAGGAAGCGGTCTGGCTGTCATGGCCGGTCGCGGACGAACGTCACTGGGCCGGGCAAAAACAGGATCTGATGGCGCGCAAATTCGCGGAAATCGCGGCTGCGGTTTCACGATTCGAAAAAGTGCGCATCAATGCCTCGTCATCCCGTCATGAGTTGATACGCCGTCTGTGCGGTGAAGCGAAGGCTGACATGGCGCAACTGGAATTTTTTGATCACCCCAATAATGACGTGTGGTGTCGCGATCATGGTCCCATCTTTGTGAAGCATAGGGAGAGCGGCGAAGTGGCTGTTGTCGATTGGGGCTTCAATGCCTGGGGTGGTAAATTCCCGCCATGGGATTTGGACGATACCATTCCTCGTCGCGTAGCCGAGGCACTGGGAATGCGCCGATTTGAGGGAGGCATGATCCTTGAGGGCGGTGCGATCGAAATCAATGGCGTGGGGCAATTGCTCACAACAGAAGCGGTGTTGTTGAATCCGAATCGCAATCCTCATTTGTCGAAAAACGACATGGAGCAGCTGTTGCGGCATGGTCTTGGTGTCAAAGAGATTCTCTGGCTCAAAAGCGGCATCGAGGGCGATGACACGGATGGTCACATCGATGACCTCGTGCGTTTTGTGTCAGATGAAGCCATGCTCGCCTGTGTGGAAAGAGACCGTTCATCGCCGAACCACGCTGTTCTGGCGCACAACTTCGACACGCTGCGAGAGTTCCGCAAAACCACGGGAGGCCCCTTCGATCTGATCGAAATGCCCATGCCCGAAGCCTGTGAGGTTCCGGGTTGGCGTTTGCCGGTGCTGCCTGCTTCTTACGTGAATTATCTGTTGGTGAACGGTGGCGTCATCGTGCCACAATTCCGCCAAAAGAAAAACGATGAGAGGGCGCTCGATATCCTTCGTGAAATTTTTTCCCATCGTGAAATTGTAGGAATCGATTGTCTTGATTTGGTGGAAGAGGGGGGAACGTTGCACTGCATATCCCAGCAGCAGCCGGCTTGAATTCAGAATGGCGGGCGCTCTGTTCCGCGGCCGCCGGCTCTTCCTCCCGGAGGATTGCCCCGGTATTCTTCCGGTGTGAGTTTGCCATCTTGATTTTTATCGAGCGATTTCAAGGCCTTTACGGCTTCTGCCAACTCCCGCGCATCGAGGGTGCCATCGCCATTTTGATCGATGGCTCCCACGATCGGCATGCGCGGAAGTAGGTCGGATGATGGAGCGGCATCACCGCGCTGCCGATTTTCTGTGGATGGTGCGTCGCTGGGAAGAGGTGGCCCCTCCATGATGCCGCGTGGCGCACCTCCCAACGGGGCGGGGCGAGGGCCAGTGCCGGGAGGCATGTCACCTTTGCGAAAGCTGGCATCCGGCTCACCACGCCAGAGGCGGGCGACAAAAGGAAAGTCCTTGCTGATGCAGTAGTAGTAGGTGCCTTGCGGGAACTCGGGCGTGACGCCGAATCTGCCGTTGCATTCGTCTAGGTCGCCCGAGCCCGCGACATAGGTAAAGTCTTGGGTGAAACGACCATCATAATCTCCGCCAGGGCCAGCGGGTGGAGTGGGTCTTGTGCCTTTTTTGAGTTGGTAGCTCGATTTCATTTTTCGCAACGTGCTCTTGGCATTTTTCGCTTCGACATGGGCCTGATCGGTGTAAACCGGAAAACCATCGGCGGCCCAAGCGACCAGCAGCATGGTTTTTTCATCGCCACCGTGTTTGTTCACCAATCCCGTGGGCATGGCGTGATAATGATAAGCGCCATTCGGTTGCACATGCGCGTTGTTTTCGTCCAATCCCAGATTGAGAAAACCGGTGGCAGCCTCGTAACGCCATCCGGAGCGCATGTCGTTGTTCCAGGATTCGGCCGTGCCCGGTTCAAACGGCACACCGTTGATGGCGACACCCCACCAATACCCGCCGCGTTGCACCGGAGTTTCCGAAGCCTTGGGCGATAGAGGAATGCGAAACCGGTAGGATTGCGACTGGATTTTGTTCGGATTGCCGCGACGCGGGAACTCGCCGGGTTGATGATCGGGAATGCCGTTCGATTCCATCAGCCGATACCCATTCTCGATCTTGATGGAGACTTTTCCTGCGGTAGTGGTTTGCTCCATCTTTGCAGGCATCAATTCATGAGAGTCGGGATCCGTGTCTGCTGCGTGATCAGGATGAGCGAATGCAATCGTTTGAAAAAACAAAGCGCCGATGACTGGGAGTGCTTGATAAGTTTTCATGGGGTGAGGGCTTGTGCCTTTGATACAACCCATGATTTCGCGCGATGTCTCTCAACTTTACCAAACTTTTACAATCGTAGCGCGTGACGCCGTAAACCATTACTTGGCCCACTGGTTTTGCCTCAGCCATACCAGCAGGTCTTTGGCCCAGGGGTGAACCTCACCGGGAGCTGCTCCGTTTTTACCGATGCTCAGTCCAATGCCGTGCGGCCCCTTTTGATACACATGGAGATCAAAGCGCACACCAGATTTCCGCAATGCGGCGGCAAATTGCAGCGAGTTCTCGACTTTGACAGCGTTGTCCTCCCATGTGTGCCAGACGAAACAGGGAGGAGTATCCTTGGTTACTTGTTTTTCGTTAGAAAGGAGCTCCGCCAACCTTGCCGGAGGATTTTCACCTAACAAGTTGCGTTTCGAGCCAGCGTGGGTGAACTCGCCCATGCTGATCACAGCGTAACAAAGGATGCCGAAGTCCGGCCGGCAGCTGAGTTGCGCCAGAGAAGGTTTTTCCGCGTCCTCGACACTTGCGAAATGTGTGAGCAATGTCGAAGCCAAATGACCGCCCGCACTGGATCCCATGATGCCGGAACGCTGGGGATCGATGTTCCATTCTTTTGCCTTGGAGCGCATGAGACGCATGCCACGCGCCGCATCATTCAACATGCTGGGGTGGCGGTAGCCGGAGGAACCGAGTCGATATTTCAACACCACGCCAGCGATACCATGTTCGGCCAACCATGTCGCATAGCCTTCGCCCTCGTGAGATGCCAGACCACCATAGCCACCGCCGGGACAGATCAAAACCGCTGTTGTGGGTCTGGTCGCGTTCGCAGGCAAATACGCGGTCAGTGTGGGTTTGTCTTGATCCGCTTGACCCTTGGCATCACTCGCACCATCCGGATAGAGAAGGACGGGGGGCAGGGGGGCGGCATGGGTCATCCATGAGGAAATCAACATACTGAAAAAAACGATTGCTTTCACTGTGACAGGCTAAAGGATTGCGCTCTTCGGTCAAGAGTGCATTGCGCCATCCTAGTGGTTCCCCTCCGTAATCGCGCATGGATTGATATCTTGTCAATTCACATTCATCGATCATCAACAAATCCGAAATAATTTGCTTTTTTGCAAGAAATGACTTTACAAACTGACGCAGATCTCTAGTTTCCGTCTCCCGAATCACCACCACCACTATGAAAGTTCTTTCCTCGCTCAATTCCGCCAAACGCCGCCACGCCGATTGCCAAGTGGTGAAGCGCGGTGGAACTCTGTATGTGATCTGCAAAAGCAATCCCAAGTTCAAAGCCCGTCAAGGTGCAACCAAAGGCACCCGTCTCTCCAAAAAGGGAGTGAAGTGATTCTTTGATTTCACGACAAAAAAACACTGCCGCAGGAAAAATCCAGCGGCAGTGTTTTTGTGTCTGCATGGCATCCATGCGGGAAATTTCAGCGCAGCAAATTGACAGCGCGCCTAGTGGCATCGCCAAACAGAGCCACCTCTTCGAGCGTATTGTAGAGGGCAAAAGACGCACGGGTGGTGCCGCTGATGCCGAACCGGGCCATGAGGGGTTGGCAACAATGATGCCCGGTGCGCACCGCCACACCCATTTGATCAAGAAACGTGCCTAGGTCATACGAGTGCACGCCTTCAATGGAGAACGACAATGCTCCACAGCGGTCTGAGGGACCGAACAAGCGAATGCCATCGATGCCTGACAACTCTTTTTCCGCCGCGCGTATCAGGGCGGTTTCATGATCGCGGATGGCGGCCTTGCCGATGCTTTCAACGAACTTCAATGCCGCAGCCAAGGCGATCGTGCCCTCGATGTTGGGAGTGCCAGCCTCATACTTGAATGGAATATCGTTGTAGGTCGTGCCGCTAAAGCTGACTTCTTTGATCATTTCGCCACCACCGCGGTAGGGTGGCAGTTTCTCTAACAACTCTCGTTTTCCCCACAGCGCGCCGATTCCGGTGGGCGCATACACCTTGTGACCGGAAAAGGCCAGCAAGTCACAGCCAATGGATTTCACATCGATATCCAGATGCGGCACCGCTTGGGCCGCATCGATCAGCACCACCGCGCCGACATCTTTCGCTGCGGCCGTCATTTCGGCAACGGGATGAACCGTACCGAAAGCATTGGAAATGTAGCCCATGGCAAGGACCTTGGTACGCTCACTGAGAAGGTTGCGGAAGGCCTCTTGATCCAGCACACCATCATCGTCGCAAGGAATGACCTTGAGTATCGCGCCACTGCGTTCACAGGCCATTTGCCAAGGAACGATGTTGGAATGGTGTTCGAGAGTGGAAATGAGAATTTCATCACCGGGTTGCAAGCGCGCGGCGAGGCAGTGTGCGGCGAGATTGATGGCATCGGTGCAGCCCGACGTGAAAATCAACTCATCCGCATCATCACATCCGAGGTGTGCCGCCACGGTTTTGCGAGCTTCTTCATACGCCGCTGTAGCGCTACGGGCCAGCAGGTGGGTGCCACGGTGAATGTTCGAATTGATCGTTTCGTAATACCGACGCGATGCCTCCAAAACCGGTAACGGTTTCTGAGTGGTGGCGGCATTGTCCAGATAGATCAATGGCTTGCCATTGATGCTTTGGTGCAGGATAGGAAAAAGCTCGCGTGCTGGCAGTGGATGAATCACGCGCAAAGAATGCCACGTTTTGGCGTGATTTCCACCCTGATTCTTCGGATCTTTGGTGTTATTCTTGCATCGTTGCCTGCCGCCAGGTCTTGCAATCAGATCGCATGCAGTTTTCTGCGTGCAGACCTAATGCACGCTTGTATGCATCCGGTGTCGGTGGCAATACAGTGCGCGAATCACCGAAGTGATTGAGTTGATTACCCCACATGCAAACGACTCATCCATTCGGAGCGAACAGATGCCCCCTCCACCGGAGGCCTCTCGTTCCTTCGGCTGGTTCCACCTCAAACCCCAGAAATCCCTCAAATGCTTCACCGTTTGTTTCTGACGCTTGTTTTTCTTCTTCCCGTCGCGCTCATGGCGCAGGGCACTTACCTCTATCCGCTGGACCACGCGCCGCATGAGGACTCTGCGGACGCTGTGGCACAACGTGAACATGTACTGCAAAAAAAGTGGAATGATTATTTTGCGCAGTTGAATCTCTGGATCAAGGACCCGAAAGGGAAGGAATTGGCTGATTTTATCAAAAAAACCTCTTCCCGCGATCTTCACACGCTGGTGAAAGACTATGGTTATGAGAGTTTGCTCGCACCCGCGCTGCAGAAAGCTCGCGTCGCATTTTTGCGTGAAATTGCGCTCGCGAAAAAAACATTGGATGGGAAAGGCATTCTCGATATCGGCGATGTCGCGAACCTTAACAACGCCATGCGTGAGGCATTGGTGCTCCATGCGGAAGGGAAATTCACACCCGATCTGTCCGCTTTGTTGGAGGAAATTCTCAACTCTCATGTGGAAAAGAAATCCATCTTCTGGGGCTTTACGAAAAAATTCCCTTATTTCCATTCCGGTTACAACAAGGAATGCATCACCATGGAAGTCGGCTCGAACACCAAGCTGCTCTATCAGGGCACGGGGAAATTCCCCCATACGATCGATGCTTTCGATGCGGCATGGAGTCAACTCACCCAACATGCCTATGAGCTCGATAACTCGCCACACTACGATTCCTCGGTGAATCTCTATATCATCCTGCGCTGGGGCATGCTGCATGGAAAAATCGATGAGATCAAAAACGCCCCGCATTTCAGGATGTTTTGCGAACGCATGGCGTGCATGGCGATGGCAAACGGGGAGCATGCAAACTTCGGGAAGTCGATGGCCGTCTATCGGAAAATTACGCTTAACGGTCGTTCCTGTGATGATCTTTTTGTCAATGGCGGTGGGCTTGGCACGATCATGCGCTGGGCCTATCGATTTTATCGCGATCCGACGTATTTGTACATCGCTCGCAAATATGAAATGACCAACAGCAGCGGCAAGGGAGTGCTCACATTCATGCCCAAGGCCTATGACCTGAATTTTTTCGAGGTGAAACAGGTCATGCCGCGGCCGGACATGACGCTGAACCAATGCACCATTCGTTTGAAGGGGCCGGGATACAGTTTGGATCGTGGTGTGAGACGGGAGCACATCCAGCTTGTGCAGGATAAACTCATTCTCGCCACGGGTACACACCCTCGATCCGCATCGCTGCTGATGGACTTGAGTTTCACTCAATCGAAGGCCATGGCGAATCGTCGCATGGGCATCGACAATCATCTGTTTCGTGGCGTTCACACCGTGAGCATTGTCGGTCGTCCGCCCGAAGCCGAACGCACCAATCGCATCATCATTGCATCGGCAAACAAAAAGTTGTTAGAAAAGTCCGAATATGTGCTTCGGGATTGCTTCGCCACCCGGGTGAACCAAGACCTTGCCTATGGCGAGGTGAGCTACAGCACATTCCAGATTCCCGGTGTGGAGACGAAACGACGTATGGCGTTACTGCACAATGGTGTGCTGGTGGTGGAAGACACCATCCGGGCCACCGATGCGTTGACCGAAGTTGTGGATGTGAAAACGCTCTACAACGTCTGGACTGATAACGTCGCACGAGGGGAAAACTGGGTGCTCTCAACGCCGCATGCCGGACATTTGCCCGAAGGGGGGAGTTCCGAAGCCATCCAAAGTCTTGTCTATTTCTCAAAGGGCGATGATCAGAAAACAGAGATCATCGATGGCAAAATCCATGACACCATCCAAAGCGTGGCCAAGCTCGGCAAAGGAAAGTCGGTCCGTATGATTTCCATCGTGCTGCCGTTGCCCGATGCATCCGCCGCGAAAAACGCGGAGTTGATAGGAAAAGGAATCGTCACCAGCATCGATGCGTCCGGATCCACCGTGAGGATCCCCTATGATGCGGACACCATGCTTGTGGTTCGATTTCCCGACAACGTGGGAAGCAGCGCGGAGTATTTCCTGCAAGGCAAAAAAAACCACGTGATACAACAAACCGCGCCGCGTCAGGCCCGGGTGAACCCGCGCTATTCGGTGGCATTCGGCAACCGACAGGAATGGTATGTGCCCGATTTCAAGGCTGACTTCGCGCTTCATGAAACGCGCATCACCTCGATTCATTGCCAGGGGAAAGCCTTGCGGAGCGATCTAGACTACCGCCTCGTGGGGCCGGTTCTCACGTTCACCAAGGCATTTTCCGATCGCCTCATCGGTGAAAAATTCCGAGGCGATCTCATCGTGAATTTCAGTGAGGGCAAACCTGTTGTGCTCAAGCTCAATGCGGACACGACGCCCTGTGTGATTCTCCGCAATGCCAGGAGAGAAAAAGCCTACATCAACGATGAAATGATGCTCGCCTACGGATATCGTGATAACACCAAGGCCATCGCGGTCGGTGGCGATTACGAGCTCACCACGTATGACGACTGGCTGTATCGCGGCAATGCGAGAAAAATCATCATCAAAAACGGCCAAACGGTCAATCTCCCCAAACCGCCCTTCCAGTCATTCCGCATACAACGGATTACCGGGCCGTGAAGGGGACCTCATTGATTCATTTTTTCTTGCTTGCTGACTTCGCCAGCGGAAGCAAATCGGGAAATGATGTGATGAAATTGGCTGCCTTTTGTCTCACGGCTTCGCGTTCGACAACACCACCGAAGCCAACGAACAAATCAACTTCCTCTTGCGCTTCCCAATCGGAAATGCCATCGCCGACCATCATGGTGCACTTCGGCAACATCGCTTGTTTCCACTCGCGGATGATTTGCGGTTTGCCCCCATTGCGGGTGGTGGGGTAGTCGGCACCGTAGCCCTTGTAATGTCCGGCTTCGTCATGGTGAAGCGGCACGGCCTCCACAAAAGCAATGCCCAGATCGCGGGCCAGGGGTTCGATCAAGGGCGCGAATCCGCCGCTGATGATGACGATGGTCCAGCCATCGTCGCGCAATGTTTGCAGAGTTTCGCGAACGCCCGGCACGATGGTGTCGATGTAACGCTGGGCGACAGTATCACAAGTGGCACGATCCGGTTTGAGGATTTCCATGCGGCGCGGAAACACTTCGTGGAGTGGAACGCTGCCGTTCATTCCGGCATTGGTGAGGGTGACAATTTGATCGAATGTCTCAGGACCGCGGACGCGAGCCAGTTCATCAATGCCTTCGATGAAGGACAAGGTGGAATCGCAGTCAAAAAATGCCAATTTGCCGCGACGGCGTGAGGGGGGCTCGATGATGACCTCGGTGTCCAGCGGTGTCAGATCAAACAACTCGATGATATCGATGTTGGCCATGCGGATGCAGCCCTGACTGGCAGGAGTGCCGATGAGTTCCTCCTGATTCGTCCCATGAATGTAGATGCAACGATCCAAGGTATTTTTGTTTTCCGCCTCCAGACCATCGAGACGTAAAATGCGCGATGTGATCAAGTCCGCCGCGGTTGCATCGCCGGGTGTCCATTGGCCAACCTTTTCGCGATGCTTGAACACCGTGCCCAGCGTTTCTTCGTAACCGATTTTTTCACAGACACGGAACTGCCCCGTGGGAGTGCGGTGGCTGTTCTTGGTGAATCCCACGCCCTTGGCACTGGAGGAAATCGGGTATTCCCGGATCACCTCATCGCCGTCGAGAAGAGTGAGCCACTGGTCGTCGATGGAAATGTGAATGTTCATGGGGAGGCAAATCTGTTAGCCCAGCACATCGTCCATGGCGTCGATCAGTTCCTGCATGGTGGCAGGGGTTTCGTTGCCCATGTTCGAGATGCGGAAGGTGATGCCTTTGATCTTGCCGTAGCCGCCGTTGATGAGGAAATTGTGTTTCGTCTTCAACGTTTTGATAAAAGCAGATTGATCAAAGCCTTCAGGAGTGTGGAAACAGCTCAGACTCACCGAGCGGAAACCTTCCGGCGCGAAGTGTTGGAAACCATGGCGGGCTGCCCACTCGTGGATCATGCGGTTGTTCGCCAAGTGACGGGCGAAACGGTTTTCCAGCCCCTCGGCAGCGATGGTTTCCAGCATGTGTTGCAGGCCGAAAATCAAGGAAATGGCAGGCGTGGAAGGGGTGTTGTTCGCCGCGGCATTTTTTTCGAATTCCACAAAATCAAAATAGTAGCCGCGATTTTTTGTCGCCTTGGCGCGTTCTAGCGCGGCTTCGGAAATTGCGAAGATGGTCAACCCCGGAGGCAGAGCCATGGCTTTTTGCACGCCGGCAAGCAGCACATCGATCCCCAGTTCATCCATCGCGTGAGGCACGGCGGAAAACGACGAAACGGTGTCAACAATGAAGAGCACATCAGGAAAGGATTTGACGACTTGGGCGATGGCCTTGATATCGCTCATCACTCCGGTGGAGGTCTCGTTGTGAATGAAGGTCACGGTATCGAAACCTCCTTCAGCCAACTTGGTGCGCACTTGTGCGGGATCGATGGGTTGACCCCATTCGTATTGCAGTTTTTCAACTTCCTTGCCGAGTTTTTTGGCGACATCGAACCATTTGTCAGAGAACGCGCCATTGCAGAGGGTGAGAACTTTTTTTTGCGTAAGATTGCACAGTGAGGCCTCCATCACGCCCCAAGCCGAGGAGGTGGAGAGAAACACCGGACGTTTCGTGCCCGCCAGCTGTTGCAGACCCGGTTGAGTGGAGGCGTAAAGAGCTTCGAATTCGGCACCGCGGTGGCCGATCATGGGACGCGACATGGCTGCGAAGGTGGCAGGGGAGACATCGATCGGACCGGGAATGAAAAGTTTGGGTGTAGCCATAGGTGTGGGCGGAAAAGATGATCGCTTCACGCCAGCTTGTCAAAGCGTGATGCCGCCATGTTCGCACATTTTTCTGAGATCGACTACTCGCGCATTTCCGGCAGATGAAAACTACAGCCGGGAATGGTTTTGATCAACTCCCTGGCCTTCTGCTGCGGCAGAACACAACAGGCGGTCGCCAAGGCGTCACTCTGGGCCGCGGTGGGAGCAATCACCGTTGCCGCCACCGAACGCGTTAAGCCGAGACCGGTCTGTGGATCGATGATGTGGGCATAGCGTGTGCCGTTGATTTCGATCGCTTGCTGCAGGTCGCCCGATGTCGATACAGCGCAATGTGACAACACGAGTGTCTCACTGTCCGTGTGGCGATCAAAAGTCCGCACTCCCACGGTCCAGCCTTTTTGCCCGGGCGGCGGCGCGCCCAGGCGCACATCGCCCCCGGCAGTGATCGAGGTGCTTTGCAGATTGTGCCGGAAAAAAACCGCCAGCATCGCATCGGCGGCCTGCCCTTTAGCAATGCCGCCCAAATCAAGCCGCATCCCAGAAACTTGCAAGGTGATCGTGCTGTTGTTTCGATCGCAGTTCAACCGCTGATATCCGGAGGCACAGCGGGCCAGTTTCAAGACGTCTTCGGAAGGCAGTTGCTGTCTCCTGCGTGATTCGCGCCACAATTTGGTGAGAGGTCCCAGAGTGGGATCGAAAGCACCATCGGTGATCTGCGCCATGGCCCGCGCTTGTTCGATGAGCGAGAACAAGCGGGGAGATACGGCAACGGGCTGACCGGCGGGCTTTTTCGATAGATCTAACAACTCCGAATCCGCAATGTAGTCCGATGCGACTTCATTAATGGCTTCAGCTTCCGCAAACGCCGCATCAACCGCCTTTTGTGCGACTTGCCGCGAAGTCGCATGCGTTTGAATGCGGAACAAAGTTCCCATCAAAGGACGCTCGAATTCATAACGCTCCTCCGCGATCAGCAGATGAGAAAACATCAGCCACGTCAGCAGAGATCGCATGATGTTTTACTCGGAAGCGCCCGGCGAAGTGTTCCAGATACGATGCATTTCCTCAAGGGTGGGCGTCTTCAATGGACGAACCACCCGGAAACCCAGGAAGGGAGCATCCGTGAAATACCAGATCGACTTGGGAATCTGCGGGTCACGCACTTTCCAGTCGGGCGTGGTGCCGATGCGATTCGCACTGCGAAGTTGATCGGCATCAGCATCCCAATGCCCACCGCGAACAGAAGTGGGGTAGCGATTCACGGGGTACGAAAACGGATTGCTCACACCATCCTTGTAGGCTTCATAAGCATTGGCAAGATACTGATCGATGACCAGTTCCGCGACATTGCCGTGCATGTCGTGAAGGCCCCAGGGATTCGGTTTTTTCGTGCCAACTTTCTGATACTGGAACTCGGAATTGTCCGCAAACCAGGCGTATTCGCCCATCTTGCTTGCATCATCGCCCCACGAATACGCGGTGGTGGTGCCTGCACGGCAGGCATATTCCCACTCGGCTTCGGTAGGCAGGCGATAGAAATGTCCGGTTTGAGCACTGAGCCACTGGCAGAACTGATTGGCGGCATGTTGCGTCACTCCCACGGCAGGGTATTCTTTGGAATATCCATCACCCATGGAAAAATGCATGGGCACGTAGGGTGGGGTAGGCTGCGTCACGGTATCCACCAAGGTCTCGTTGTCTTTGATCACCGGTGCTTCCGTGGTGGTAAGATTCGAGTCACGGTTGAGTGTTCCATCCTTGTTCCGATTTTTGCCATTTTCCATGAAGGGCCGATAGAAGTTCCATGTGGTCTCGACTTTGGCCATCCAGAAGGGATCGACCTTGACCCGACGTTGCGGACCTTCATCGGTATCGCGTTTTTCCTCTTTTTCCGGAGAGCCGATGACAAACTCGCCGCCGGGTATCGGCACCAGGGAAATTTCCGCATTTTCCGCCAGCGTGACTTTGTCTGCGTAGGGCTGCATGTCCTTGGCATCGAGATCCGCTTTTTTGCAAATGATGTCGTAAATGGCCTTGGTCGTGGGAAGAAGGTTCGGTTGGGGCAGAGGTTCTTCAGCTTGAACCAGAAAGGAAGTGCTGAGAATAAGTGCGGTAGATCGTAGCATGATGAACTGGGTGGAAAAAATGAGTGGGGCGGACGGAAGTCCTCGCTCCGTTAGATCAGCTTGTAGCGTCCGGGCACGGGAACCGCCGCAGTCGGATGTTTGTCGCCCATTTGCAGGGAATCCGGAGCGAGATCCTGCTTGGCATTCCACAGCTCTGCCCAAGTGACGCGTTGTCCACTGTGTGCGGCTTCGCGTCCGAGAATGGCAAGCATGGTGCTGTTCGCCATGTATTCACCGGTGTTAAGCGGCTCACCATTGCGGATTGCGGCAAACCATTCGTTGTGGCATACCTGATACATGTTGGTGGTGTCACCGCGGTAAGCCCAATTGATTTTACCCGAAATATCTTTGGTTACCACGCGGTCTGGGGCTTCCATGATTCCTTTTTCGCAATGCACCCGATCTTTCACCTCGCTGAAACAGCCTCCCATCTGGCGTTGGTGGATGTGGCACAGCACTTCATTGGGGTATTCAAAAGTCACCTCGTAGTGATCCCATACATTGCCGTCATCGGAACGCTGGGTGCGACCTCCGTTGCCACGAGCCGCGATGGGGGCAACGTCATTCATCGCCCAAGCAATTTTGTCAACAGTGTGAATGGCTTGCTCCAAAAGCGGGCCACCGGAAAGCCACTCGTGCGCCATCCAGTTGCGCACCTGCCACTCGACGTCGCCAAGCTTGGGATCACGGTCGGCGAGTGCCGTCGATGGCTTGGGAACTCCGCCCATGTAGGTTCCGTAAACGGAAACCACGCGTCCCAGTTCGCCACTGAGCACTTTGCCGTAACCGGCGCGGGTGTTCGGTGAAAAGCGCCAGCAAAAGCCATGCTGCAGCGTGAGATTCTTTTGCTTGGCCAATTTGGCCGACTCCACCACCGATTTCACTCCGGCAACGTCAACCGCCATGGGTTTTTCCGCGAAAACGTGTTTCCCGGCTTCGATTGCTGCACGCAGGTGAATCGGGCGGAATCCCGGAGGCGAAGCCAGCAACACCACATCCACGCCACTATCGAGCAATTTTTGATAAGCATCGAGCCCTGAGAATTGACGAGACTCAGGGACTTCGATTTTGCCGCTGAACTTTTTGGAAAGGTTGTTAAGGCTGTTGGTTACCTGACTGCTGAAAGCATCGGCCATGGCCCACAACACCACGTTGGGATCAACTGAGAGCGCCTGATCCGCAGCACCGGTGCCACGACCGCCACAACCAATCAGTCCGATTTTCAACTTCGCGTTGTTCCCTTGTGCGAGCAAGATGTTAGGAAAACCCGCGATGAGCGTGGTGGCTGCAGCGGAGCGAAGAAATAGGCGACGGTTGGTGATCGGCTTCATAAGCAAAGTTGACACAGAAGTTACGACACGTTGCGCCTGATCTTTCAAGAAGCATCGTGAAAATTCCTGAAAAAATCAGGATTTTTTTCGTAAGAATGGATTTTCTGTGTCGTAGGGTATCACAAATGAACATGATCAACCGTCGACAGTTTTTGCAAACATCTGCTCTCACAACCTTGGGGCTTGGGGCAATGCTACATGCCCAAGATGTCATACCCTTGCCGATCAAACTCGCGCTCAAGTTCAACATGGTGAAATACGATGGCAATCTGGCTCAAACTTTTGCGATGCTTCAAGAAATTGGCTATGACGGTGTCGAACTGGATTCTCCCGGTGGCCAAAACAAAATCGAGGCACTTGCAGCGGCGAAAGCCAGCGGCTTGCCCGTACACGGCGTGGTGGATTCCATTCACTGGCGCACTCGTTTGTCTGATCCTGATCAAGAAGTCCGAGAAAAAGCACTCCAAGGTCTGCTCACCGCAATGCGTGAATCGAAATCTGTTGGTGGCACGAGTGTGCTGCTGGTTCCGGCGGTAGTAGACGAGAAAACCAACCACGATCAGGCTTGGCAACGTTCGATTGAACAAATCCGCAAGGCATTGCCATTGGCTGAGGAATTGCAAATTCATATCCTCATTGAAAATGTGTGGAACCAGTTTCTTTACGATCCCAAGGGAGCAAACGATCAGAATGCCGCGATGCTCTGCAAGTATATCGATGAGATCGGTTCGCCATGGGTGAGATCGTATTTCGACATCGGCAATCATCAGAAATTCGGCAAACCTGGTGCTTGGATCCGCCAACTGGGCAAACGCATCGTGAAACTTGATTGCAAGGACTGGGGTGTGAAAGGTGGATTTGGCAAAATCGGCGAGGGCGATGTCGATTGGGCGGATGTCCGTGCCGCCCTGCGCGAAATCAAGTATCAGGGCTGGGCAACAGCAGAAGTGGCGGGCGGAGGCCCCGATGTGTGCCGAGAAATCCTTCAGCAAATGCGCAAACACTTGTTAGGTTTGGCTTGATGTCACAAATCCCAGTTGCGCTCGAAACATTCACATTTACCATTTTTCATAACATGAAACCTCTCCCACGCCGATCATTTCTCAAAGGAACTGGAGCCACACTGGCCTTGCCGTGGCTGGAAGCGATGATGCCGGCCAAGGCTGCCACAGCGGGCGCCACAATGCCACAGCGCATCGCTTTTCTCTACATGCCCAACGGCGTGCGCCCGGACCGATGGACTCCCGAGGGCGATGGCTCACGCTTCAAACTTTCTCCGATCTTACGACCGCTGGAAAAACATCGCGAGGAATTGCTAATCTTCACGGGACTACAAAACAAAGCATCATTCAGTGGCGACGGTCATTACGTTAAAACGGGCGGTTGGCTAACGGGTACAACTATCACCAAGACGACGGGGTCTGACATCAATGCCGGCGGCATTTCCATGGATCAGATCGCCGCATCCCAGTTGGGAATGAATACGCGACTTCCTTCACTGGAACTCGGCACTGAACGCACAGCAACCGGTGTTGATACCAATGTCAATTACACGCGACTTTATGCATCGCACATCGCCTGGAAAACACCAACCGTACCTTTGCCATGCGAGATCAATCCGCGTGTGGCTTTCGACCGTTTGTTTCGCAATAAGGCGGGTCAGGGTCCAAAAACTCAGGACGATCAATCATCAGTGCTCGATCTTGTGCGTGAGGATGCGAAGCGTTTGCAATCGAAGCTCGGCTCTGCCGATCGACAAAAACTGGAACAATACCTGGAATCCATCCGCGAGGTGGAACGTCGCATTGAGCAGGAAGCCCAGTCTCTCGGCGCAGGCATCAATGTCGCTCCCGAGGTCATCAAAGAAATGGATGCTCTGGACAAGCGTATTTCCCAACTTATGGGGAAGGCTTCCAAGGAAGAAGAACTGAACGCCGTTCCCAGGTTCGACTTCAGCGAACACGTGAAACTCATGCTCGACATCATGGTGCTGGCGTTCTGGTCGGACACCACCCGTGTCTCCACCTTCATGTTTGGCAATGATGTAACCAACCGCAATTTTTCGTTCCTGGAAGGCGTGAACGGCGGTCACCACTCGATCTCCCATCACCAGAACAACGCCGCACAGTTGGATCAATACGAATCGATCAATCGCTGGCATGTCGAGCAATACGCCTACATGTTAGAGCGGATGAAAGGCATACGCGAAGGTGACGGGACCTTACTGGATCACTCGATGATCGCTTTCGGCAGCCCCATTCGCGATGGCAACGCCCATGCTCCTCAGAACGTTCCCATTGTCGTGGCTGGCAAGGCCAACGGAAAATGGAGAACCGGCCGTCATCTTGTGTATGACCAAGGAACACCACTGTGCTCGCTCTGGCTTAGTATGCTTGACGCAGCGGGCGTAAAGGCCTCGAAATTAGGAGACGCCCAATCGGGATTGCGCGGGATTTGAGATTTGTCAGCGGAGTGGCGCAAACTCGGGGTTTACGCACTTATGGCCCCACTCCTTAAATACGCCCCGCAAACTGTCTAAAGATTCGGGATTCTGGCCTTTGTCGCCACTTGTGTTGATCCACTTTTCCAGAATCTGGCGATGGCGAGCCACTTCCTGCGCGAATGCGGGGTCATCGATGAGATTTTTTGTTTCGTGTGGATCATTCTCTAAGTCGTAAAATTCTTCTGGTAATCTTTTTTCGGACCACACGAATTCTTGTATGGAATTGAGTTTTCCTTCGCGGTGCATCTTTCGTGCAGCTTCCATGAACGGCTCACCATCGCGATACTGTGGTTGCATGAACGGCCGATCCGTGAGAAAGTTTTTAAGATAGTGAAAACGTTGGGTCGTCACCGAGCGCACGCGGTCGATGGTGTAGTCGCAGCGATCCCTTGCGGAGATGACAAAATCACGGTGCGCGTGATCTTTTGCCAGCAGATTGCGTCCCTCGAACCATGCGGGTAATGTTTTTCCTGCCAGCGCGAGGGTGGTGGCAGTGATATCGATGCCACTAACAAGATCCGTGCGCACGCCTCCTGCTTGGATACCTGGACCGTGAAAAATCAATGGCACGCGGATACTGGCGTCATAGACCCATTGTTTGTGCCGATAGAGAATCATGCCGTGATCGGTCCAGAAAAAGACGTAGGTGTTGTCGAGCAAGCCGTCCGAGCGAAGTGCTGCAAGCACTTCCCCGAGTTGTTGGTCAGTCTTGCGGATGGTATCGTAATGATGTGCGATGCTCTGGCGAATTTCGGGAATGTCCGGATAATAGGGCATTACAGTGACTTTCGCAGGATCCACGACAGCGCCGCTTATGCCCTTGGGAGGGGTTTTTCCACCCACCAACTGCACCTGGGCGAAAAACGGCTTTCCTTGCGGACGCTGTCTCCATACATTGCGCACGGGCTTGATCTTCCTGCCACCCGCGCTGGCATCCACGTCATAGAGGTCGCTACCTTTCCAGATGAAATTGAAATCATTTTTATTCATGCCTTCGGTCGTGACAAAATACCCCGCTTCACGCATGAGTTGATAAATGGTTTTAACTCCTTTGGGGAGGTGGATCACTTCTTCAGGCACATGCCGACGGGAACTCCGGTGATGATGGATGCCCAAGGTTGTCTGCATCGCACCCGTGGCAAGTGCGGAGCGGCAAGCCGAACATACCCCTGCAGTCATGTAGGCACGATCAAAACGCAAGCCCTGCTCAGCCATCGCATCGATGGCGGGCGTCGGCACCGTGCGGTCTCCGTAACAACCGAACCAGGCGTTCATGTCCTCGGCGATAACCCAGACAATGTTGGGTTGAGAAGCTCGCAGTGACGTCAGCAAGATCGTCAATAGTAGAATCAGTGATTTCATAATGGAATGGATGTGAGGCTGATGATAGGAGAAAAGATGAAGAGTGAGCTACGCAAATCAATGTCGGTGACGCAGCACAGGTATGTCGTTTTTTTGTAATGATCCGGGTGTGCTTCTCCCCTTTGTGATGATCGTTTCCAAAAGAGCTTGCATTTCCTTGACTTTTTCCGGCATCGCGGCGGCGAGATTTTTCGTTTCACCGAGATCTTCGCTGAGATGATACAGATGCCCTCCTTGGTCTCCCATGCTGGGTTTTTTTTCAGCGTTTCCGCGTCCTGGATTACCTGAAATGTATTTCCATGGCCCCATGCGCACTGCAGGCACACCGGCTGCGGAACAACTGACTCCATTCATCCGACCGGTTCCGGTGCCTCCTTTGAGCAGGGGCAGAAAACTGATGCTATCCTCCGCGGCATTGTCAGGAAGAGAGAGTTGCAGGATTTCTGCCACAGTTGCCATGATGTCGGACTGCTGAATCAAATGCGGACATGTACTGCCTGGTTTGACGTGTTTCGGCCAGCGCGCGATGAAGGGCACGCGATGTCCGCCTTCCCACGCGTCGAACTTGTAGCCGCGCAGCGGCCCGCTGGGAAAGTGCCCCGATTTCTCCAGATCCTTGCCACCGGCATAAGAGGCGTTACCGTTGTCACTGGTGAGAATGACCAGAGTGTTTTCTTGAATGCCTGCTTGAGCGATCGCCGCCAAAACCCGACCGACCGCGGCATCAGTCTCCATAACAAAATCAGCATATGTTCCGAGACCGCTTTTCCCTCTCCATGACGAGTTCGGTGCAATTGGTGTGTGCGGTGCTGTCATAGGAAAATAGAGGAAAAACGGCTTGCCGCTCTGGGCAAATTCTCCAATCCAATCGCAGGCATGTTGGGTGATGGCGGGTAATATCGTCTCCAGTTTCCAGTCTTTCAACGCCGGTCCCTGCTGGCTGGCGAGCTGATTCAGGAAGAGTCCAGCGGGAAGAAATTCCGAGGGAATGCCCACGGTGCGGCGGTTTTCGATAAAGCAAAACGGCGGCCAGTTGGGAACATCGGTGCCGAAGTAGCGGTCGAAACCACGGTCGATCGGACCACCCCCGATATCGCGTGAGAATCGGTCGTTCCACAAAGCAATCTGTTCTTGCGATACCGCGTCATCTTTTTTGCTCGTTGGCTTCATCAAGCCGATTTGTTGCCGGGTCAAATTCCAATCCCAGCCCAAATGCCATTTTCCCGTCATGGCCGTATGATATCCCTGGGCGCGCAACATGCCACCGAGTGTAAGCCGATCTTCCGCGATAAGTGGCTTCTCCCACATTCCGACAATTCCCTGCTGCAACCGACTGCGCCAATGGTAGCGCCCCGTCAGCAAGGTGTAGCGGGAAGGGGAACATACCGCGGAAGAGGAATGAGCGTCAGTGAAGCGCATGCCCTGTGCGGCAAGTTTGTCGATATGAGGAGTGGGGACTTTGTTCCGCTCGGGATTGTAGCAGGACACCTCGCCGTAGCCAAGATCATCGGCATAAATCAACACGATGTTGGGATTTTCATTCGCTTGCGAGAACACAACGAGAGACGTCAGCAAAAGAAGAAATGGTTTCATGGATCACATCTTACGTCGCCGGGATGATCCGGATTATCAAAAAACGGCGATGATCTTCTTAGCGCCGCGATTTTCCGGGCTTTGCAGGTTTGGTTTCAGGTAACAGGATTTGTTTGCTTTTCCATGGAGTGGAACGGTCAAAGAGAACGGGGTAATGCTCGTAACCATAGCCTTGGCAAACCGCGGCTTTCATGGTGGAAATCTCCTCGTCGTAGGCGGCACGGGCCGAAGCGAGAGCTTGCGGCGACTGCGCCACGAGATTGTTCATTTCCCCGCGATCCTGATTGACTTGAAACAACTCCTCCGTGGGTTTCATGTTTTTTCCACCATAAAACCAGTGAATGTATTTCCATTCGGGAGAAACCACGGCCATCGATTGTGCGGAATGCTCACCCCAGAAATTAAAAAGCGGCAGCCAATCGCGGAGTTTTTCGTTAGGATCGGCGAGCAGGGGAAGAAGGCTCTTGCCATCGATCCCACCACTCACCGGCATTCCCGCTAGATCGCAGATCGTGGGGAAGATGTCGACATTCGCCGTGACTGCATCAGACACCTTGCCCCGGTTGTGCCTAGCAATCCGGGGATCGAAAATGATCAATGGTGACTTCGACGCTTCTTCGTAAGGGAGCACCTTGTCGCCAAAACCATGCGCACCACAGTTGTAACCATTGTCCGAGGTGAAGATGATGACGGTGTTTTCAGCAAGCCCCTGCTTCTGCAATTCCTCACGAATCATTCCCACTGCGGCATCCACACCGGTGATAAGGGCGTAATACTTTCTCAGCGTATTGTCGTAATCCTTGATCCACTCTCGGTATGCGGTCGCTGCACGACTGGACTGGGATTGCGCCGACAAATGCTTCGCGTGATCCTTGCCATAGTTGGCTGGACGGGTGAAAGTCTTGTCCGCTGGATAAAGTGCAAGATCCATCGGATCAGGATCGAAGGGCAAATGCGGTGCCTTGAAACTAATGCTCATGCAAAACGATTTTTCCTGCTGCTTGGCGGATCTAATCAAATCCTGAGCCCACGCGCCATAAGCACGCGAACAATGCGGGTATTTCTGCGCATACCGGGCGATGCCCTGGTTTTTCGCTGTTTCGTAGTGCGTTTGATCAGGCCCTCCGGCCCAGAAGTCGAAGTCTTTTGCAAAACGATCAAATGGTTCACCCTCGATGGTGAAACCGATTTTTCCCGCGAAGCCTGTGAGGTATCCTGCTTGTCGCAATTTCAGCGGATATGACTGTGCGAAAAGTTCACGTCTCAATCCGCCGTGACCGAAATTACAACCGTGGCGGTATTCATAAAGTCCGGTCATCACGCTTGCGCGGCTGGCCATGCAGATCGCGGTGGTGTTATAGAAGTTTCGGAAGCGGATCCCTTCATTCGCGAGTTGATCCAAGTGCGGCGTGATGACATCTTTGTTGCCGTAACATCCCGCACCGCCAACGGTCTGATCGTCCGTGAGCAGGAAAATGATGTTCGGCTTCTGCTCCACGGCACTGACCGCCATCCACAGTGCAACAAAAAGGAAAGCCGTGAGAGTTGGCAGATTCATTTGTTTTCGGGGGCGGAGGAGCGGAGCAGCTGCGCGCCTGCCGGGATTTTCATCAATGGTTCTCCGCTGAGAAGCCCTTGTTTGACAAGAAACTTGTCTGCCTCGATCAATGTCACCGCACGCCACGGTTCTTTATTGAAAAAACTGTGCGTTTGCCCTTCGGCGATGCGCAGGTCGATGTTGGTGACGCCCGCGCCCTTCCACTTCGCGTAAACTGCGTCCCATCCCGGTTTCCAGGTATCCTTGTCACCGAAGAAGACGATCGACGGAGCCATGTCTTTTTTGCCATGCATCAGAGCATTGATTTCAGAGTCCTTGCCATCTTCGGGCGCAAAGGCGGGATTGAACCAAAGATAAGCCACCACCCGGGTATCGATGTCCTTGGGATCCGCAGCATCGTTGAGTCCGGGGTTCAGGGTGGCTAGCGCACTGATATGACCACCGGCACTTCCACCGCCCGTGATGATACGCGCGGGGTCGATCCCCAATTCATCGGCATGCTGCTTGAACCATCGAATGGCACTTTTGGCATCCGTGACACACACGCGTTTTTTGGATTCACCTTCAGGCAACTTCGCCGCATCTTTGCCCAGCATCTGGTATTCGGCCGTGGCACAGACAAGCCCGCGCTTGGCAAAGTAGGCGCATGCCGGACGGAACTGGCCGAGCGAGCCGCCCGACCAACCGCCGCCGTGAAAAAGAATGATCCCAGGCACCTTGGACTTCACGGGGTCATGGTTCGGAGGGAAATAGATTTCCATCTTGCGGTCTTTACCCGCGGATTTTTTGTAGACATATTCTTTGCCTGCTGGGGCATCATCCCACGGACTCAGGTTCTTTTTTTGAGCAAAAACCGGACCACTGAGCAAGAACAGGCACAGACTTCCATGGCGTATGATGGAAAACATGTCTGAATTCCATGTTCGTAAATGTTTCATGATTTTCTTGATCAAATGATCGCTAACTCTCGCATTCATGACTTTCTATCCGTATTTTTTTTGTTCCGCTGTTTGGTGGCGGCAGGTTGATTTTTGAATCGCTGCGGATCCATGGTTTTTTCGCTGGATGGTTGCTTCGCCCCCCTCGTGCTTCTCCCTTCGATGACGTAACGACTCATCAGGGCTGTCAGTTGAGTTACCATTTCAGGACTCTCCTGAGAAAGGTCTTTCGTCTCACCGATGTCATTTCCCAAGTGGTAGAGTTCGCGGTTGCCGTTTTTGAAAAATATCAATTTCCAGAATCCCTTGCGTATCGCCAGATCTCCAGCGGCGGACTGGTGAATGATGGCTTCTCGAGTTGTCGCCTCCGTCTCGCTTTTGATCAAGGAAAGAAAACTCACGCTGTCTTCACAGGCGTCGTCAGGAATCTCGCGATGGAGAATCTGCGCACATGTCGCCAGCAGATCGTTGTGACAAATCGTGCCGTTGCAAACCGTGCCGGGGGGGACTTTTCCGGGCCAGCGTACAACAAAAGGAACCCGATGACCTCCTTCATAAATGCTGGATTTTGCGGCGCGCAATGGAGGATAGGCGCGGCCGGACGCACCATTGTCTGCGGTCGCAATAACCAACGTGTTTTGCGATAGGTTGTTCTTTTTCAATGTATCCAGAATTTGTCCGAGCATGTGATCGCCTTGGTAGACCCAATCGCCATATTTCGGGTCCTTTTTGATTTCATCAGACGCGCCGGATTTCCCGACGAATTCCTCCGAAGGTGCAATCGGTGTGTGCGGAGGACACATGGGGAAATACAAGAAGAAAGGCTTACGGGCATCGCGCTTTTCCAACCACTCCACCGCCTTGGCGATCATTTTCGGCTGATTATCGAAATCTTTGACATGCTCGACCACTTTGTTTTGTTCGATGATGGTGCCGATGTCACGCGCATGGGTGAATCCATAAAATGTGTCGAAACCAAGTTGGACGGGACCGCTGGATATTGTCGCACCGATCGGTGGGCTTCCTTGGCTTTTGGGCTTGGCATCCCAATTCATACCGAGATGCCATTTGCCGATGCATGCCGTTTCATATCCCTGCTGCTTGAGAAAGCTGGCCACAGTCATGCGCGTGACAGGGATGATGGGCGGATCGTAGGAAGTCAATACGCCGTATTGACCAATCCTGGCAGGATAGCGCCCGGTCAACAAACCGTAACGAGTAGGGGTGCAAACCGAGGAGGCGCTGTGAGCATCAGTGAAGCGCATGCCCTCCGATGCCAACCTGTCGAGATTTGGCGTCTTGAGTTTGCTCTCTGCGCGATAACATCTCGGTTCTCCATAGCCCATGTCATCAAACAAAACAAAAACGATGTTAGGTCGATCTTGCGCTTGTGCGGGAAGAAGGATGGAAATCATGCAAAAAATGACTGATCGGAACTTCATACGTATTCGGATAGTTGAAGATTATCATGTTCCGAGCGATGGAACAAAACTTTTGTTTAGCCCGGCGAGATTTCTGATCAGTCGAGAGTGATGGCATGAAGTCCACAATTGTCAGATTTTCTTGCAAGATTCCAGATTCACTCAGGCATGGGAAAAGGATGGCCATTGCGCCTATTTGCCTCCATGCGGAGCCGAATTCGCTTACCTATGAACACTTCGCCGTCGAAAGTATTGTTCAGCAAATCAATCGACTGTGCCTTGTCGATGCGGAGTTTGCCATGAAAGCGACAACGCTCCAGAGCGATTCTCTGCAATCGGGTTTTCTCCAATGGGCCGTCTCCCTGACACTGAGAGACATATCCGCTACCGCGACCGATGTGAAATTCCGTGTCGCTGATATTCATGAATTCCGGTCCAGGGCCCTCGACATTGTCACCTTTTTCAGGCATTCCGTAAGAGGTGTTGTAACAGAAAAAGCGGCAATGCTGAATGTTCAGCGAAGTTTGCATCCGGATGCTGAAAGACGCGCTACAATGTTTCATGATGGTATCCGGATTGCTCGCTTCTTTCGACCATACGGTGAGTCCGGATTTGAGTCCGTTGATGGGCCGATCCAGTTGAATCGTGACTTCAGGACACGAACCGCCGGGGATGATGTTTCCTTGCTTCAGCGGCGTCTCGGCATACCGGATGATTTTGCCCGAGCCGACGATGGAGTTCGCCGAATCCATCAACATGAGAATTTCTCCCTCACGCATCGGGTTGTATTGAATCGGGAATTTCTGACGGATGACCATTTCCGTGGGGGAAGTGACTTTGCGAATCACGGAGGAAAGAATGCAGAAATTGTAGTCATCGTCACCGGTGCCACGGGTGTCACAATATTCGAAGATAAGACGGGCCCGATTCGCCGTGACATGAAATCCATCGCGACAAGCGCTCATTCGTCGTCCGCTACCGGGCTTGGGAACGACGTCCACATCATGAAATCGACAAACTCCTTCACAGCGGTAGACGCTAAAGGCAAACCAAGGAGCAGCCCAAACATGAATATTCTCGAAGGTCGCGTCGGTAACATCATGAATCTCAAATAGAGCCCCCGGACCATGTCGATGTGCCACACCGGTTCGCGGTGCGCTTAATGCCGTGACGCCAGGAATGATGCTCTTCACCATTTCCTGCGTGAACGAACCTTCGCCATGAAATAATCGAATGAGATTGTTCCCTTGTTTCTCGCTACTCGCAACGCTGAAATGTCTCGCCGCTTTGGGATAACTTCCGTTTTCACACCAAACAAAACCACCGAACCACTGCTCACCATCTTGTTTGGTAGGGCCGCCGATCTGATCGATCTCCTTCGGGTCAATTGTCTGAACATCGATATAGCCCGGTTTGTAGTTCACGGCCTTGACGATACTTTCGATGAACATGCTCACGGAGTGATCCACTTGGAAGTTTTTCATGACAATGGACTTGGCGCCGTTCAGATCCGCCATACGGATTTGCGGATCTAACAAAAAAGTCGAACCCCGTCCATCAATTGTTAGATTCGCGGTATGCCGAAGGGTAAAAAGATAACGATTATCCGCCGAGCTGGCAAAAATCGTTTTTTTCTCAGGAAAAACGAGCGTTACCGGTTCGGGAGAACGAAGTTTTGCCGCTTCGATCATCTTTCTGATGACGGGGCCGTCATCGCTCTTGCCGTCCGCTTTGAGGCCAAAATCCGCCGCATGGATCTCAAATGATTTCAACGGAGAGGAGCTGAGAATCCATCCGAGAAAAGCGATGCATGAAAGAAGAGAACGATGTTGATGGAGGAAAAGCATAGGTGGTGTGGAATGTCTCTCATGGCAAAGACAGGGTCATACGATTTACGCAGAGAGGAGTCCCGGTATTTCGTTCGTGTGACATTTCCCTGTCAAACGAGTTTCGGCATCGGCCACCAACGATGGGGTATGCCGTTGGCTGCGGCGAGAATCGACCCCAGCACGGCAGCTCGATGACAGTTATCCCCGCCACACATGGCGTTTGCGAGAATGCCGGATTCGAAATCATCGTGGTATTTCCAAGCCAGATAGAGTGCCGCAGGCATTGCCTCTGCGATGTAGCAGGCAGGACTGAAGCGCTGACCGATGACATATGTATCAGGTTGAGCCAACCAGTGGTTGGCTTTGTTGCCAGAGAACCAGTCACCGGCTTCATTGCGGATGGCCTCGTGCACCGTGGCACCCTCGTGAATCCGATAGAGAATGCGCGTCAGGGAATCAGCCGCACGAATGACGTTGGGATGGGCGTGGGTGAGGCCAACATGCGCTTTCACGATGGAGCGCATGGCATCGAGATTCTGGTTGCGGAGGATATGACAGAGAGCAGGAACGTGAGCCAAGCCTCCGATGTGCTCATCACTGATACCGCATTTACGCGGTGGCTTGCCTTGTGCGTAACGGGTGAAAAAACCACGATGACATTCCTCGATATAGGTGTCACGGTGACTGCCCGGTGTGCGCATGAATTCGATATATCGCTCCAGCCATACATCCGCATCATATGTGCCTGTCGTTTCACAGAGTTTCACCAGTTCGCGGGCGAGTTGATAATTGAGAGTGTTTTCTCCCGCTCTGAGAAACTGATGATAATGTATGCCCTGTTGACACCAGTACATCTTTTGTTCGTGAAGAATCTCACCCTTTTCATTCAGTGCCTCGTATTGCGAGCGCCAGAGAATGGAGCCCGTGTGCGGATTTTTCGGCGCCAGGTAGCTTGTGATATTTCCATACTCGCTGCGCAAAGCTTCGCGATCATAGTACCAGTGCACGGGCATCGACACAGCATCTCCTGCCAAGGCTCCGCAATACGCGTCCCGCAGCCTGTCTCTCGTTCGAGTAGATTCTAACATATCGATAGATCTTCCATTACTGCCTCAGCGGCTCTGCGACCCGCTGCCATAGCGGTGTCGATGCTAGCAACGCCCATGTGATCGCCGCATTGATATAGGCCGCATCGCAATCGCACAGATGCTTCAGCCAATCGATTTTGGATGGGAATGGCTTGGCGAATTTGTTCGTGCCGGAGCAATTGCCATGACGCTGTCGTAGTGCCGAACCACTCTGCAAGCTGAACTCTGACATGGTCGACAAGATCAGGATCATCCGTCCACCTTGCATCAATAATGCTGACCGATATGAGATGTTTGCCTGCCGGAGCGAGCTCGCGGGATAGATTGCTGAGTACCACGAGATTGTTGATGGGACCTTTGGCGTCGCCATTGAGAAGTAAAATCGGTTCGTCAACAGGGGCTTGATCCGCGCTGAAGTACAAACAACTTACCTGATGAAAGCTCGGGGCAGGGGGGATATCGGGAATTGACAGTTCCCCAGCCTGCGTTGCTAAGACGAGGGCCCGCGCACGCAAGCATTCTCCCGACGCAAGATGCGCACGGTCACCCTTAATCGCCAGCACGCGGGTGTTCAGTCGAAGTGATGTCTCTGACAAACGATCGGCCAATTGAAGTGGAATTTCGGCCATGCCTTTTGCGGGCATGACTGTATCGCCTCGAGAGAAATGGTTCATCACAAAATCCAATTTGGCAACATTCGTATCGAGACGATTTTCCAGAAATACCCCACCAAGAAAGGGTCGAAAAAAACGTTGGATCATCAATTCGGAAAAACCATCAGCACGCAATGCTTCCATCGTGCTGAGCTGACTACCGTGACGCGCGAAGTTGAATCCGCAGACGCGGGAGAGAGCCATACGCATTTTATCCGCGAATTTACCGATAGGGTGAAAAGCGCCGCGCAACGCATCGATCGGGTGACGCAAGGGGTCAGCCATCTGATGCCAGGCGCCATTGAATCGAACCAGCGCTCCGGGATAAAAAGCGCGTAAGTCCAATGCTTTGTAGTCAAGCAATCGCTTCGCTTGGGGGTAGTCAGTCAATAAAACCTGAAAACCACGATCAAGACGATATCCGTCAACAACATCGGTTGCCACGCGTCCACCCACGCGCTCGGAGGCTTCGAGGATGAGAAACGTGAATCCCTGTTCTTGCAATCGCAGCGCGCAAGACAATCCCGCTAGTCCTGCTCCGATGATAATAACGTCGCTGGTCAGTTCTGATCCACATGATTTCACACTGCTCATTGAGCTCTTACCCTAAACTCATCTGACGCCGCCGCAACTCCATGAGTTGATATTGCAAAAAAATCAATAGGACGGCAATGGATGCAAATCAAAAACCCGAGTCGTTTTCACGCGAATGGGCCATTCATTGTCACTTACCATCCCAAGACGCCCACCAAGCGCGGAACAATGCGTGTTGTTGATGCAGATAGCCACGCTGGCTGGCGCTGAGGCGATCGTATGAATTGATTTGATAACGATAAGCATCATGCCCTTCCAATACCATCAATTCTTTATAGAAAAGCACGAGATCGGGACCTTCATCAAAGGTCGAGAGCACCGTCAGTGCCTCGGATAGCTCCAATGCGTGGCGGCGTGCTTGCAGGTCACCCTTGGCTGCCAATTCACACAACTCCACGAATCGAAGGATTTCCCGTGGCAAGGCATTGCCAACGCCTGTGATCGCTCCGGTAGCACCACAGTTGACGAAACCATGATAGACCTGGGTATCCACGCCAGCCATCAAGATCACGGAAGGATCCTGACTGGTGATATGTTCGGCAGCATAACTCAGGGACTTGGCTCCGCCGAATTCCTTAAAGCCGACAAGCGAGGGAAATTCCGAACGCAGGGAAAAAAACAGGTCGGCTTTGGTCTCGAAACCATAATACGGAGAGTTGTAAATCACCGCGGGCAAATCACCGCCAGCTTTCAGAATCTCTGCGAAATGATGACGTTGAGCGATCGGGGAAAGCCCTCGTGACAGAACCCGGGGGATCACCATGAGGCCAGCAGCGCCAACCTCCCTTGCGTGAGCGGCATGAGCAGCAGCTGCACGACCATTCTGTGCACCAGTGCCAACCACAGTGGGGATACCGGCGTTCACCAGCAACTCCACGCCTTTCATTCTCTGCACGTCGGTCAGCAGCGGCCAATCGCCCATCGATCCGCAATACACCACACCACGCATGCCTTGGTCGATCAAATGCTTGCCGGTGGCAACGAGCGCGTCATAGTTGATCTCCCCGTTTTCAAAACAGGGTGTCATGAGTGCGGGAATGCAGCCTTGAAAAATAGTTCCAGTGGATTGCGACATGCGCTTACAATGATCCCGATGGTTGAAAAATGGAATCCTAAACTCAGCAAATCAATCCTTGATCATCCATCACAGGGATAACGCGCTCAGATCAACGTCGGAATACCGTGACGGAAAGGATCGTCATCGGAAAAATGGTAGGTAGATTCGCCTGAAATCCACGCTCTTCCGGTCACGGTTGGGATGATTCTCCCGGGCAACGATGATGCTTTCACCTCTCCGACAAAAACCGAGTCGAGAATTCCCGCCTGACGCCAAGCTTGGCCCTCTTGAAGTTTTCCATCAGCGTAAAGACAGGCGAGCTTCGCGCTCGTTCCGGTGCCACAGGGGGAACGATCGTAGGCATTTCCCGGGCATAGCACGAAGTTTTTCGAATCGGCGAGTGATGGATCCGAGGGCGGCCCAAAGCTCTCAATATGGTCAATTTCCTCACCATCATCGCCCCTAACTCCCTGATCGATTAGGGCTTGCTTGACTGCCGAAGTGAAATATGTCAGCGCAGCAATGTTATTGCGGTGTACTGCTGGTCCCTGGTCCTGGATGAGAAAAAACCAGTTCCCTCCCCAAGCGACATCGCCCAGGACGCGACCGTATCCGCTCACTTCGATGGTGACTTGAGAACGGCTGCGATAAGAGGGAACATTGTCCACGCTGAAGCTGCCATCGTCATGCATCGTCAGCGTGATTACCCCCACGGGAGTTTCGACCTGATGGGATCCGACGGAGATTTTCCCCATATGAGCCAAGGTGACACCAAGTCCAATCGAGCCATGGATGCACATATGCAAAGTGCTGGTATTATTGAAAAAAATGACACCACAGAGATGAGCAGGATCATGAGGCGGGAGTAACAAGCCTCCCACCATGGCATCATGCCCGCGCGGTTCGTTCGCCACGCTGCTGCGCAGCCAATCGAATTTTTCACGGAAAACCTTCGACTGCTGAGCCATGGTGCCACCACCCAAGTCCGGAATTCCATCCACGACTATCCTTGTCGGCTCACCACCCGTGTGTGAATCAATGACTTTCAGAGAGATATTGGCGAATTCCATGCATGCACGCTAAACATCAGCCATGATAATGCAATCGGGAAAATTTCACGCGTCGCGAAACATTCGAGCGAGTTCAATGATCAAGTTTGAGTTTTTTAAGCTTTGGCTCGATGACGTATTTGCAGTAGGGATTTTTCGATTTGTTCTGCTCGTAGTAATTTTGGTGATACTTTTCCGCAGGGTAAAAGGTGGTGGCTGCGGTGATCTCCGTGACAATAGGTTTGGTGAAGTTTGCTTGCGCAGCTTTTTTCGAAGCGTCCGCCAGAGTTTTGTGAGCATCGCTGTGATAGAATATGGCAGAGCGATACTGAGGACCTTCGTCGTTGCCTTGACGGTTCAAAGTCGTAGGGTCGTGCAAATCCCAAAACCAGGCCAATACTTTCTCTGCAGAGATTTTTTGGGGATCGAACACAACTTGCACAACCTCAGCGTGCCCCGTGGTTTTCGAGCAGATTTGTTCGTATGTGGGGTCGGCCACCGTCCCGCCCATGTAGCCGGATGTCGCAGAATGCACACCATCCAATTGGCGATAGGCGGCCTCGATGCACCAGAAACACCCAGCTCCCAGCGTAATCACTTCTGCTCCCGCTGGGACCTCGGGCTTGTTTGCAGGTGCGTTGGGATCATCCTTCATGGCGGGCGTAGGTTCACAGCAGGCGAAAAAGGGAGCAAGCAAGAAAAGTAGCAATTTGCGAATCATGAACCAAGTTTGCGCCAGTTTTCCGAGCTGTCAAATCAATCTGTGATCGGTAATTTGAAAAAAGACATCCTTGTCACAAGCAAGAGAGCATGATAGGTTCGCTGCATCGGAATATGAGGTATTTTTGTTGTACTCTGGTTTGCCTGAGCATGATGCATGCGGCATTTTCTCAAACCGTAAATCGTTTGAGCATCAACGATAAAAAAGCGCCCACTGGCACGGATGACCTCAAAGCGATCGAGTTGGCCTTGAAGAGCGCTCTGCCCGCTGCGCGGAAAGCAACGGTCTGCCTGGAGCTGGGTGAGGGATCAGGCAGTGGCGTGATCATTTCCCCTGATGGATTGATCCTCACAGCGGCTCATGTGACTGGTGGGGTGGGCAAGGAAATCACCGCCATCCTTGCTGATGGACGAAAAGTCAAATGTGAATCCTTGGGACTGAGCTCGGAAACGGACTGCGCGATGGCCAAAATCACGGAAAAGGGAATCTATCCGCACTGTGAAGTGGATCACGATGATCTCAGTAAACTCGGAGACTGGGTGTTTTCACTCGGACATTCCGGTGGCTACGACAAAGACCGTGGCGCAGGCGTGAGGATCGGGCGCCTTGTGAAAATGGCGGACTCCACATGGCACACGGACTGCACACTCATCGGCGGCGACTCCGGAGGTCCTTTGTTTGATCTTCATGGTCGCCTGATCGGCATACATTCGAGAGTTGGAGAAAACTTGAATCTTAACATGCACGTTCCGATACGGGAATTCCAACGAAACTGGGATGAAATGTTGAAAAGTCGATTTCTGGGTGAAGGCCCGTTTGCCAAAAAACCGAAAAAAGGAAGTGGCTTTCTTGGTGTTGGCACCGAAGATTCAGCCGATGGGCAATTACGAGTGAACAAGGTTGGACGTGAATCACCTGCGGAAGCTGCTGACATCAAGGTGAATGACGTCATCCTCAAAATCGATGACAAGGAAATCAAAAACAAAGAAGCCATGCAGGATTATCTGAAAGAAAAAGCCGCGGAAGAAAAACTGGTGATCACACTTCTGCGCGATGGCAAAGAAATCGAGGTCGCGGTTCGCCTCGCCGAGCGCTAACTGATATCACTCTTATGAAATGGAAATTCGTCCCTCGATTCTTGTTCGCTATCTCCGCGCCACTATCCGCCAATGAGACATTGGAGACGGAGTATCGCACGAACGGATCGCTGATGCATGAGATCGTAACTCACGCACGTCAATCTTTGCAGGAATTCAGTGCAGTGATTTGCGATGGTCGCAAAGAAGCAGGCTACGGGATCGTCGTATCCGAAGACGGCGGAGTCCTCGCCAAGTGGAGCGATGTCAAATCGATCAAAGATCTCAAAGTTCGCATCGGCGACAAAGTTCATGAACCTGTCACGTTGGTCGCAGGCGACGCGAACTGGGATGTGTGTCTGCTGAAACTCGATGCGACAGGCTTGAAGACAGTGGTCTTTGCGGAAAACAGCCAACTGGAGCAGGGGAGTTGGGTTATTGCCAACGGTGCGACGAGTCGGTCTGAACGCAGACCCATGATCGGCATCATTAGCGCGCAATCACGCGAAATCCCTGCGGAAGGCGGTGCGGTGCTGGGCGTTGAAATCATTGAAGAAAAAAATGCCATCATAGCAGGCAAGGTTCCTGAGATCAGCGGCGCATATCAAGCGGGTCTTCGCGACAATGACCAGATCGTGATGCTCGATGACAAACCGATGAAAAAACGCGAGGACCTGGTGGATTTCATGAAAGAGCGCAAGGTTGGTGAAAAAATCTCGGTCACCTACAAACGGAACGACAAAACAAATCAGGTTGTTGTCGAACTCCAAGGTCGTGCCGATACCTTTGGCAAGGAGATGACGCGAAATGATCAAATGAGCGGTGATGTTTCGCAGCGTCGTAGTGGATTTCCGCGCGTGCTACAGCATGACATTTGGGGCAACAGCAAGACGGTTGGCGGTCCATTGCTAGACCTTGAGGGCAAGTGTGTGGGCATGAACATTGCGCGCGCCAACCGCGCGGAAAGTTTCGCCATTCCTTTGGAGGAACTGCGCGAAATCAGTCAACGCTTGCTGAAACAAGCAGCAAAAAAGTGAGTCGATCGTTTGCTTCATCCTCCCAATTGCAGATCCATTCACACATTTCGACCTATCAGATTGATCGTTCACCAGAACATTAGGTAGAACACGATCATCACGGCGATAACCACAAACCCACCCATTTTAGCGGTCCGGGATGATTCGAGCACGATGGTATCCGAGACGGGTAGTTGGGCCGGTGTCTTCAGGGGATTGATCCACGTGAGAACCATTCCCAATACGATGATGAGCAGGAAACAAATGCCCATGCGATCGAGAAACGAGATCTCACTCGAGAACCACCAGCCTCGGCCACAAAGGTAGGGGCCGATCATCCATTTGATCGAACCGTAGAGAACGATGTTCAGGATGATTCCCAGCCATCCCAGATAACGAGGGGTTCGCGGTGAGAGGAATCCAAACAAAAAGACTGCAAGTATACCGGGGCTGATGAATCCTTGGAATTCTTGAATGATCGTAAAAATGCCTCCGAATGCAGGGTTGCCAAGAAATGGAGCAATCACACATGCGATCAACACAAAAAGCAGTGTGAACGTTTTTCCCGCTGCCACCAATTGCGATTGACTCGCTTTTTTGTTGATTTTCTGATAAATATCCATGGTGGCAATGGTAGCTGCTGAATTCAGCATGGAGGCGAGAGAAGATACCACCGCGCCGAAAATCGCAGCGAGGACAAACCAAGTGATGCCGGGCTTCATGAGATTGCGCAACAATATCGGAAAGGCGGCGTCATAGTCATAGCCGATCAACTTTTCTCCCAAGTTCATCTTGCTTGACGCGATGAGTTCGGTATTCATTTTATGCAACGCATCAGCTGGTGGCTGATCAGTGCTTGTGATTGTCAAGCCAGCAAGCTTCGCATTATGCGCATAGACCTGCCGGGCCAAATCCGGACGAGCCTTGGCGAAGTTTTCGGAAAACGGATAAACCAATGCCTTGCCGCTGCTCATCTCTTGCAACGGAGCTGCATTTTTCTTTTCTGCTTCTGCGGCAAGATCACCACGATAGAGGTTGAAACACAGGATGCCTGGAATCACCACGATGAAAGGAATGACCAGTTTTAGGGCTGCAGCGAAGACGATGCCCTTTTGTCCCTCTGCCAAGGATTTTGAACCGAGTGTCCGTTGGACAATGTATTGGTTCAGACCCCAATAGAAAAAATTAGGAATCCACAAGCCCAAGATGAGAGTCGTCCAAGGAATCGCAGGATCTGTGATCGGGCGCTTCATATGGAGTTTGCCGCCGGCTTGATTTTCTCCCGCCAGCGCTATGGCCTCGCCGTCCTTGCCGTCATTCAGCAGCAGAAAACGCTCATAAGCACCGGCTTTTTGTATGTCTTCGAGCGTCGCTGACGAGTTGTTCACTTTGGTCAAAATCAGCTCAGCAGGATTGGCGTCTTTCATCGCGCCAAATGCCAAAAACATCACAACCGCCCCACCTACAACCAGCGCTGCACCCCAAATCAAATCAGTCCAAGCACATGCTTTTAACCCGCCAACGAACACGTAGACAGCCGCGGAAATGCCAATGATCCAACAACCGACGGAAATCGATCCAAGATCCAGACCGAGCAGGGAAATATCATGGAAAAAGACCGAGACCACCTTGGCTCCGGAATAAATCACGGAGGCGGTTGGCACACCGACCAAAATGATGAGTGTGCTAACAGCCATCACGGAGCGGGAAAAAACGCCATAGCGATATTCCAAAAACTCGGGAATGGTATAAATGCCGCAACGTAGCAATTTCGGAAGAAAGACAAACGCCGTAACGACCAGTGTCACCGCAGCCATCCATTCATAAGAGGCGATCGCCATGCCCAGCCAGTCTGCTGCCAAGCCTGACATACCCACAAATTGTTCTGTCGAGATGTTGGCCGCAATCAAGGAAAAGCCGACCAACCACCAGGTAAGGCCACGGCCTGCCAGGAAATACCCTTCAGCGCCCTGATGTTCATCAATTTGACGCTGATCCTTATTGCCCTGACGGATTCCGAATGCAATCACTCCGATTACGAAGACAAGGAAAAGAATGATGTCGAGGGCGCTCATCGGATTCTCGCTCTGAGCAACAGTTGCAATCATGGGGATAAATGAATTCATAGAGATGGATTTGGGTCGTGAGGCTAACAAGAAAATCGGTGAACCATACAGTGACGGTAGACTTCGCCCGGGCGAAGAATGGAATTCGGAAAATCAACGTGGTTGGGGGCGTCGGGAAAATTTTCCGTCTCGAGACAAAAGCCACAGCGATGATCATAAGCAATACCGTTTTTACCAGTGATGCTGCCATCGAGAAAATTTCCGGCATAAAACTGAATCGCCGGTTGATCGGTGAAAACTTGCATTCTGCGACCCGATGTGGGTTCAAAAACATCGGCTGCCAACCGCACTTTATCGTCATTGCGCAGAACCCAACAATGGTCATAACCACCCGCCTGATGAAGTGGCAGATCATCGACATGAATGCGCTCACCAATGCGCATGGATTGGGTGAAATCCATCGGCGTGTCAGTAACAGACTTTTTTTCTCCCGTGGGAATCAGACCATCATCTGTAGGCAAAAAATGATCAGCCTCAAGGCGCAGAACGTGATCGAGGATATCCCGGCGCGGATCACCAGTTAGATTCCAATAGGTGTGATGCACGAGGTTGATAATGGTGGGCGCATCTGTGGTTGCCCGCGCTTCCCAAATCAATTCGTTGTCGTCATTGAGGGTGTAAGTGATTGCCACGTCGAGATTCCCGGGATAGCCCTCTTCACCGTCGATGGATCGTCTGCGGAACGTCACTGAATCCCCGCGCACTTCACCCTCCCAGAGCATTTTATCAAATCCATGCACGCCTCCGTGAAGATGACAGGGCATGCCTCCTGGTTGATTGTTGGTAACCAATTGATAAAACTGGTGATCGATCGTGAATTGCCCTGCTTTGATGCGATTGCCAAACCGACCAACGGTGGCTCCCAAGTATGCAGGGTTACGACACCAATCATCGAATTCTTGATATCCCAGCGTTAGATCGGCCCAGTTTCCGTTCCGATCGGGCGCTTCGAACGAAACCAGGCTGGCTCCCATTTCCGAAACGATCGCGGTCAGACCATGGACATTCCTGAGCGTGAACTTTCGGGCTTTACGACCGTCGGCCATCGTGCCATGCAATTCTGTTTGAACCATAAATAATAAAAAAATCAAGGATGTTGAGGGTTACAAGGAAACCGAACACAAAAGAATCAAATTGTCATGTTCCCTGAGAACCACGACAGTATGCCTCCCCGTCGTGCTGTGCCAAGAAAATTTGACGACCTCATCGGTGGCAGTCGATTGAGGCCAATGGACGCGCGTATTTTGTGTTTTCTTTTGAATAAAAAGATCGGGAAATGCATCAGAGAAACAGTATGAAGATGAAAAATATGTTGCTTGCCCTGTGTGGTATGTGGATCGTTCCGACATCAGCGGAGGTCATGACCTATCAGGGTTCCTCGCGCTGGAGCACCCAACTTTTTCGAACAAGTTCGACGACATCCGTCGCCCATACCAGCTACGTGACTTTTTACATGGTGGAGTCTCTGAACGGGAATGTTTCCGACCAAATCAAGATCGACGCCTGGTCAGCAAGAAATCCCAACACAGGTCGAACAGAGCGCTTGTATTACATCGACCGTAATTTTTCGATCGAGTATGGCTATTTTGGTCGCTTGGGAACGGATGTGGCTGGAGGCATGACATTCGATGGCGTGCAAGCGATCGCTCCGTTCCGCGGGATCTATAGCTATGGAGCGTTGAACTCATTCATATTGTATCCGATCGCTGATTACTACACGCTGAGCAACGGACTGGATATCACCCAGATCAGTGGTTCTGCGCGATTGAACCGCTCTTTCAGTGGCAATCTATCTTTGAACACAGCAGTCAACGCGGTTGTTGATTATTTGAAGTCTCGCGGATATGCGGAGGCCCTATGAACGTGAAGCACATGGGTTTATGGGCGCTGGGCGCGATGGCATTATTTGGTGCAGGTTGGTGGGCGATACAATCCAAGTCACATGGGGAAGAAGGTGCGGTGATCCAGGGATCTCCAACCAAGCAACAGAGGGACAATTCAGCGCAGAAATCGGGTGAGGGGAGTCACGACAATCTTGGCATGATCCGCTCCCGCAGGGGGATTCCCCAAGAGTTACTGGTCGCGCTCCAAGGCTCGCCCCCAGCGCGCGCACCTGCTTTGCTCAACGCACTGGAAAAAATAGCCATGACGGAATTCACGCCCGAGTGGGCGGCGGTGATCGACAAAATTCTACAAGCTGCTGACACGGAGGAATGCCAGTATGTTTTTTCGCTGCTAGAGCAGCGAGAGGAAGCGGCGAGCGTGGCCTACATGCTCAAACAACTCGACCATGAAAATGAAGATGTTCGAGACCGCGCACTGATGGCTTGTGAATCTGTTGCAGGACAGATATTTTCGTCTGCTGAGCAGGCAAGAACGTGGGGGAAATCCTGGACACCCGATCCAGAAAAGGAGCAACTTTTCGCCAAGCAACCTACACTTGAGAGCGCTACAAAGGTTCTAAGACCTGGGCAACGTCCGAACAAAAGTGAACCGCTGCTCGAGAAAAGAGCGACAAGCGATGGAGTGGAAACGAGCGATCAATAGGTCGGGGCACCCAAATCACCACCACCATTTTGTTTTCCTTGGGCGGTTTTTTCAAGACCTTCTCCCGCCTGACGCATGTCACGGGCAAAGCCGATCACGGTGTTGCAGGAGGTTAACCCGAAAGACAATGCCACAAGAGTAAAAATGAGTTTCATAAGTGATGCGCAATACAGTAGCAAACTATCAAACGACGTCAATCGTTAATTTCGCTTAAATTCACGCCGCAATTCGGTAATTTCCTCGCGAATTTCAAAAATGGATTGTCGGATTTGCTGTAAGATAGCTTGTTCCTCTGGATCTTGATTTTTTGCTTCAATCTCGGCGCAAGCGGAAATCGCATCATTTTGCCAATACAAACAACGTTTCAGCATGGCTAAGACGAAGCCGGCCTCCTGTTCATCAGTGCCTCGAATGCCATTTAGGGTGCCAGCCAATTTCGCGGCGATCATCATGAGAAGTGAGCATAGCCGACCTTCCGCACCTGGATGGTCCATCTTCTCTCCAAGATTCTCCATCGCCAGTGTGGCGCAATCCTGCGCCTTTTGCTGAAGAGGATGCACCCAGAACTCATCATCTGCACTATCCCATCCCTGATCCCAATCCTTTGCCTCCCATTGATTCATGCCATCTTCATGGATCAGTTCATCCATCAGCAGTTCGCGCTCCCAATCGACATCTGCCGCGGGTTCTTCGACTCCATTCGAATCCGCAAGAGTGTCGCTCCAACCCATCGCATAGGAAATTTTTTTCTGACAATCATCGTCATCCGCATACTTTTCCATCAACTCTTGGAAAGCTTCGGAAAGGCGATCGGATTCTCGAAAACGTTTTTCCCAGGCAAATTCATCGGCATTTTCCTGACTCCAGAGATCGGAATTTTCTTCACGTTGCAAAAATACCCGCATGAACTCACGCAGTGTTTCCACATTCGCTCGCTGTTGTTTTGCCTCTTGAGCGATCGATAGAGACCAATCACGCTCGGAAATCTCGAGTTCGAAGAGGGGCGTTTCGATCAATACTCTGCCATTCACGTTATCAAACCATTCTAGCGACAAATGATTCCGCCACGTCGATGATTCGTCAATGCGATCCGCTTCATAGACTCGTAACTTGCGTGAAGCAGTCATATCGCCAACAAATCCGATTTGCGGGTTGGACAGATCGGGAGCCTCAAGAGAGAAGTCCGGTGCAGGATTTTGAAATCGTAATATGGTGCCGGCCAAATCCCTCCAACAATCGCCTTGGAGAACAATCTCAAGTGGCTCTGTCTGATGAATCAACCAAATGCGTCCCAGTGTTTTACCCGGACAGGTGTTGTCAATTTCACCACGCACTATCGCTTGATCAATTCGCCATGACATTGCAAGACATCATCCAGATCTCGCTCCTGGAGTCAATCACAATGATGTCACAGAAAGGGGGATTTCATCAAAACGGCGCGCGATTCTGTCGTGAGGGATAGCGACATACTCGATACTATATTAAACCACGCATTACATATATTGTAACAAGTTATTAAATGGAGTGCTTCATGAGTCAACCCGCAGCAGGTCATGCAATTGCGACACCGAAGGCATGGATGATAGCGCGTCTCGCGAGTCGCCAAAGAGTTGATCCGCCAATAATGCTTTTTCCCGTTGCAATTTTTTCACGCGCTCTTCCACGGTCCCGCGCGTCAGCAATCGGTAGACATTCACAGCTTGAGTCTGACCAATGCGATGCGCTCGATCCGATGCTTGGCGCTCGGCTGCAGGATTCCACCAGGGATCAAAATGAACGACAGTTGATGCCTCGACCAAATTCAAACCGTAGCCACCAGCCTTCAAGCTGATAAGAAACATGGAAGGACCATCAGCACGCTGAAATCTCTCAACGATCTCGTGACGGTTGCGAGTCGAACCATCGAGGATCAAGGTCTCAATTCCTCGTAACTTGGACTCACGCCTTATCAGCTGCAACTGTTGCGCGAATTGACTGAAAACCAGCATTTTTCTGCCAGAATCAATCGCACCCTGAGAAATTTCAAACAATCGTTCCATTTTGCGCGAGCGCTGCTCGATCGACCACTCCTGCTCGAGTTCAGGTGCGATCAGCGCGGCGTCACAACAGATTTGACGCAGACGCAGCAGCAGCGTCAGCAGACTCATGCGCCCGGCAGATTCGCTTTCTCGGCTGAGACTTTCCACCTTTGCCATACCCTCCTCCCATACCGATTGATAAAGTTTTGTTTGATGAGGAGATAAATCGCACCATTCGTCCGATTCAATTTTTTCAGGTAGATCTTTCGCGACCTCCTCCTTGGTGCGCCTCAGCATAAAAGGCATCACTCGTATGCGCAGTGACTGCAGCGCCGGCACGCTAACTGAGTGATTGGATTCGTATGTTTCCCGAAAAACTTTTCGATCGCCGAGATACCCGGGTTGCAGAAACTGAAAAATCGACCATAGATCGCGCAGATGGTTTTCCAAAGGAGTCCCTGTCAGCGCTAACTTGTAGCGGGCATTCATCCGGAACACGCACCTCGCCACGTCCGTATCGGGATTGCGTATGGCGCTCGCTTCATCCAACACCATAAGCGAGTATTCCCTTTTCATAAAAAGGGCACGATCATTCATCAAAACACCGTAACTTGTTACAATCACATGATGCCCCTTCGCTGCGTGGAGTTCATCTCGATTCGAACCATGAACGATGAGCACAAGAAGATCTGGAGCGAAGCGCTCGATCTCCAAGCGCCAGTTATTCAGCAAGGAGGTAGGAACAACGACCAAGGCCGGATGATTGGGGGCAGCCATCACAGACAGGAGCGCGATCGTTTGCAGCGTTTTGCCGAGCCCCATTTCGTCGGCCAACAAGCAAAAACCATATTGATTCAATCGATCGTTTAGCCAACTCACTCCCTGACGCTGATATTCGCGAAGGTTGACTTTGAGCAATGGCAAAGACAGATCTTGTTCTATTAATAAATCATTCTTTTCCAATTTTTTATCAATATATTTACGTAAATACTCAATCGCAATCGATTGGTGTCGACTCGCCCAATAATCCCCCTGTTTCTGCACTAGTTGAAGATCAGCAACGCTGCGCTGAAACACATCCCACGACTCTTGCGGCAAGAGCAAAGATTTTCCATCATTTGTTTGAATCAATCGTTTTCCTGACTGCAGCAATCGGCGTATTTTTTCAGGATCGAGCAATCCACCCTGCTCTGTCACAAACCCCAAACGCAACCTTGTGGAGTCTTGTGTTGGCGCTGAAACATCGAGCGTTGGCTTCACAATCACGATTCGATCACGAATGGTGCTTAATTGTGATGAAATGGACCATTCTCCGGCCCATGAAGCATTCGCATGCTTGCATTGTGCAAGAAAAGTGAGAATTTGATTCTCATCACATAACTGCCACTCCTGGCGATCATCTCGCCAATTCCACCCTTGCTGAGTTAAATCACTGCGAAGACCACGATCGCAACTCGGTAGAGCATAAAAACATTTGTTTGAAATTTGACAGAGAAATGTCGGGGCGTCATTCATGGCAAAAGAGAAAGAATGCCCCCCTGCCTCGTATACTGTTTGAATGACAAGGCGTAATTGGCGCAGCGAGCCATCGACATGAAATTGCCAACGCGGCGATACAGGACAAAGCTCCAGTTTGAATATGTCATCCAGTTGCGATGAAGGCACTAATACTCGCCTTAAGTAATTTGATGTAAAATATTGATAATGAGTAATTTGCGATGATTTTTCTGTAATTAATTGATGAAGGAATCGCCGGTCGATCTCCTCATTAATTTCAAACAGTCGTTTACCAAATCTGATCCATGATCCCGAACCGCCACCAAGGAATTCAGCCTGGAATTCTTCAGCAATCTCAAAAACCCACCCCTCCTCTTCCAACCTTGACGTTACAGGAAGCTCAGGCAACCCAACATTGCAAACAATCGTTTGTTTATCACAAATGATTTCACTATGTCCACTTGTGGCTCTCAAAAAACTCTCGAGGCAATCAGCCTGAAGGCTGATCGTCATTGGGCAAGCTCTCTTCTCCATTCCCTGCTCCATGAGCCATTGACGCAAGAGTTCATCCTGCTCATCTACTGGTCGATCTGATTTTTCGATGCTGACCGTCAAGCGGCCTCGACTCCACTCGCGCTCCCATGATGGGAAAAAGCGAACACGATATGCCGATGTATTGAGCGCATCGGAAACACGTGCCGATGTTGAGTCAGCTGATATCTCGCGATTCTTTGATTCCCTTGCGGCAAGAATCATCGCGACAGCATGTTCGCACATGGCTCCTGTTCGACGATTTTCCGAGCACCCACAGAAAGTTTCCGCCAGGGTGGCGCTCAATCGTTGAACTTTGACGCGCCGATTTTTTACCCCAATCAACAAGCCTTGGCATTCACCATCATTCAAACGAGCGTTTTGAACCAAGCCTTTCTGATGCAAGGCAAGTCCATCCTTGACAGCTTTCCATCCCGCTGCCTGTTGCAACCAAGCATCTGACCAGTCGTAATCCATGTTTTTTCTCAGCCCGAACGGTTTTGATTGCCAATTTGCCCGAATGCAAGGAAAGTCTGCCCGAGAATGAAAGTCATCGCGATCGGCAACCAAAAAGGTGGAGTTGGCAAAACCACTACGGCGATCAATTTGTCCGCCGCACTGACAAGGCTTGGCCAGCGAGTGTTACTGATCGATTTGGATCCCCAGGCGAATACTACCAGCGGTATCGGCGTCGAGGCGGATGGGGACGCCACACTCTATCCGGTATTGTTAGGCATGGCTGACATTCGTCAAAAAATCCAGACATCTCGACTTGAGCGACTCTCGTTTATCCCTTCTGCGATGGATTTGGCCGGAGTTGAAATCGAATTGGCGCGTTCAGACGACCACCTGACTCGGCTACGTGGTTTGCTGCAGGGACTCAAACCCAATGACTTGTTTGACTTTTGCGTCCTTGACACACCGCCGTCCCTAGGCGTGCTGATGACTTCTGCGCTTGCGGCCGCAGATGAAGTGATCATCCCCCTGCAATGCGAGTGGTTTGGCCTCGAAGGATTGGCAAAAATCGTCCATGTGCTGGAACAAATCCGAGAATCAGGAGCTAGTCCCGATCTGAAATTGGAGGGAATCGTGATGACCATGTTTGATTCTCGCACCAATTTGGCGCGGCATGTGGTCGAAGAGGTCAGTCAGTATTTCCCAGAGCAAATGTATCGGACCTACATCCCCCGCTCTATCAAACTTGGCGAGGCGCCGAGTCATGGCAGAACGATTTTTGAGCATGATGCCAGCGGCACAGCTGCTCAGGCCTATTTGGCATTAGGACGGGAGTTTCTTCAACGCCATGGGATCTCCCTGCTGTGACCGAAGGATTCTGACACTTGCTCCAGTCATTCTCGATGGTGCATGGAAAAAATCTTCCTAGATTCCTAGCTCGGCGAGGGCGGGTGATTCTGAAACGCGGGATTGTTCCGCCAGTAACGCAAGCCGATGACCTGCCAATCCATCAAGGCCAGGCTCCAAGACGCCTGCTGGACCAAACAAGCGATCAAGAGAATCGACAATGCCCCAGTCCCCGCCCCCGTGCCCGGCGTAGCCGCTATCGTCTGGATGAGCCACGGGGATTTCGGTGGTAAGGCCGGTCGCATGCTCTCGTACGGATAATTCATACGCATGAGATGCCTGCCACGCGAGTCCCCCTTTCAGCACACCATGGGTTCCATAAATTTCCATGGAACGTCCATAATCAAATGCCGTCATGGTAAAATTGATGGTGATGCCATTGGCCATCTCGCCTGAAATCACTTGATGGTCCACCACGTCATTGTCGCAATGAAACACGCAACGTCCCCAAGGAGATGTGCGTATGAAATGCAGAATATCACCATCGCTGGCTGTCTCTGCGCCGTCGAGAACCATTTTCAACCAAGTGCGCTTGTCGGTAAGGTAGCGATGCGCGTCATACATGCATTCTTGTGCATGAGGACATCCATCGCTGCACCGATTCGGGGCGCCTGCGGGCGCATTCTCTTTGCGGAAGAAATCCAGACGACCATAACTGGAAACCTGCCGGATTTCCGAGTTCGCAAGCCAGCAAAACAAATCAGCGTCGTGACTGCATTTTGCGAGAATCATGGGAGTGGATTCAGCGCTCTTGGCCCAGTGCCCCCTGACGAAAGAATGCGCCTGATGATAGGGCTCCACCCCCTCGCTGGCATGGATGGAAATGATTCTCCCCAATCGGCCGGAATCAATCACCGACTTCACAGTGCGATAGAAAGGTGTGTATCGTAACACAAAACAAAGCCCGATTTTGACACCTGCGGCACGTGCTCTACGGTCCAGATCCTCGCATTCTTCAAGCGTTTGCGCCGCCGGTTTTTCTAACAAAATGTCATAACCCAAATCGATGGCACGAAGCGTATGGGCGTAATGATCCCTGTCTTGCGTGGCGATGACCACCAGATCCGCGAGTTTTCCTGCAGCAAAAAATTCCTCTTCATCCAAAAAAAGCGGCACTCTCTTCTGATGGTTCCATGATGCCACATCGCGAGCCCGGGACTCGATGAGATCGCACGCTGCGACGATTTCATACCGATCGGGCAGTGACGCAGCGAATCGCGAATAAGTGCGTCCGCGCGAGCCGCATCCTAAAATGGCAATGGTAAGCATGGTGAACAGTGCGTTGCTACTAATAACTCTAACAAATCAGCACAAGATCATCTCTCGTTTTGTCTGATTTTGCAATACAAATCATTGCAAAAAAGAGGCTGTCACTTCGTCCAATATCAACGTCTCAAAGCGTGTCGATCAAGAATTCCACTCGGGATGGCCCACCTCGCCCACCTGCGATTTCGCGGCGCTCGATCTTGGTGCCCATCAACTGTTCTAACATCCGGAGTTCCATCAGAATTGCGGCGGGAAACACCTCAAACACAGCCCACAAGGGGTGGTGAAACTCTTCGATCCGGAAACCTGACTTCACATCATAGGAGCAACGGGAAAAACATCCTTCCTTTTCTCTCAGCGCTGCGAGAACCGTTGCCTTTTCTACCAGAGATTTCGCGCGCTGAATCCGGCTCTGCCATTGGTGCTGCAGATCTTGAAAATACTGAAACAGCAGTTTTTCGGGAGCATTGTTGCCGAAAAGTTGTTTCATTTGTTGAAGCAAAACGAGTGACAGAGTCACGCCCGCCTGAGGGAAAAGCGCGTCAGCTTTGGAAGCCAAGCGATAGGAAACCTCAGGACGCCCCACTTCTGTTCTCGGCACGCGAATGCGTTCCAGATAGCCGAGTTGATGAAGCGATTCACAGTGTTGCTTGACGCCCATATAGCTCATGCCCATCAAACGGGCGAGTTCAGGGACCGGCATGCTGCCACGGATTTTCAATTCCTCCACAATGCTTACCCACTGCGGACGAACCAGTTCACGAAATCCCGGAAGAAACATCTTCGGCAGTCTGACGAAAAACACACTCCAAGGCAATCATCAAGAAGATGATTTTTTCCATGCTCCCATGATCATGCCAACACCACCCAAGAAAAACAGTGCCGGAAACCACAGCGAATAACCTGCGGCACGCGAGTCCGGTTTTAGTATTGCCATTGAAGGATCCCGTGGATTCACCCAGCATGTTTGTTTGCTACCTTCGGGATACTGGACAACCAATTCTTCCACCGCCTGACGTTCACTTCGCGGCATACTGCCTCTGAGCCCCCAGCGATTGCTCTCATAATCAACGCCGGCAAATTCGTAGCGAAAGAGCACGGATAAGCGATAGTCTGGCGCAACATTTTCCGCAATCCTTCGCTCGGCAACCTCGGAACGAAGCATCAAACAAGGCACTTGAGGCCACTGCGCCATGTCCCTTGCACGCAGAAAACTCCGCGCCATCAGCCACAGGAACAAACCTGAGATCAGACACAGCGCCAAACCAACGGCTGTCAGATACCAAGAACCTGCTCGGTTGATCTTATTCATACGAGCATCTCCCTAACGCATGAAGCACGGATTGCAATGCTTTTCCCGAACAACGGGAAAAATATGAGCCAACGCTGCCTGACGGCGGTTTTTTCTTTATCTTGTCGTATTTCAAGATTCAATCCAGACATGCCAACTGCTGCTATCATTGTTGCTGCCGGAACATCCCAGCGCATGGGTTTTGACAAACTGGCTGCATCTTTGCAAGGGATACCGGTTTTGATGCATAGCATCCGCGCTTTCTGCGATTCACCATCGATTGATGAAATCTATGTCGTTTGCTCAGAGTCGAGATTTCGCGAATTGGTAACGGGAACATTCGCCAAGCCGGTCATCCGTGTGGATGGCGGCAGCAGTCGTCAGGAGTCCGTTCAACAAGGATTGCGAGCATTGTCGCCGGAGATCACCATGGTCGCAGTTCATGATGGAGCTCGGCCTTTGGTTCGTGTGTTTGATATCGAGCAGTGCCTCGAACGCGCTCGTCAATACGGAGCAGGATCACTGGCGCGCAAGGTGACAGAAACACTCAAGCGCGCTGATGCCGATGGGTTCACGCGTTCCAGTGTCGATCGCGCCCTGTTGTGGTTCATGGAGACCCCCCAATGTTTCCGTGTCAACGTTCTCAAACGCGCCTATCAGCACGTGCGCGAACGAAACCTTCAGGTGACGGATGAAGTATCCGCTGTTGAAGCGATCGGCATCTCGACATTCCTGCAGGAATCTTCCGGTTCGAACCTCAAGATCACCATTCCCGCCGATCTCGAACTCGCCTCTTACCTCATTGGCGCAAACGTCTGGGCGGACTAATTTTTCACGCGATGTCTTTTCCTTATCACTGGAAAACCCTTTCGAATGGCATGCGACTCGCCACGGCAAGTCTTCCTCATGCCGAATGCGCCGCATTAGCCATCTATGTGCCTGCAGGTTCGCGCCATGATCCTCCCGGGCTGGCAGGACTTGCGCACTTCATGGAACACATGGCATTCAAAGGGACAGCGAAACGTTCAGCACGACAGCTATCCCTCGACCTCGAGCATTCAGGTTCCCAAGCGAACGCATGCACCACTGAAGACCATACCGTATATGATGCCCGTGGTGACGCTTCTTCACTGCCCATTCTGGGAGAAATTCTCAGCGACATGGTATGGCATTCATCTCTGCCGCCGCGCGAAATTGCCTTGGAGCGTGATGTCATTCATGAGGAGATCACCATGTATGAAGAAACCCCGGGGGATCATATTGGCGATTTGATCTCCCAGGCGCTCTGGTCTCCCCATCCGTTGGGTGAACCGATCACCGGTACGCATCGCACATTGGATGCCATCAGCCGCAATCATCTGTTTTCTTTTTGCCAGTCACACCATTTTCGCTCGGATGTCGTGGTTGCGGCATCAGGTCCCTTCTCCCCTGCGGAATTTGAGCGCATTCTCGCCCCTTTCCTGCCTGAGCATTCCACAGCACCACCACTTGCCAGCAAACCATTTGTTTACTCCGCGCCATCGAGCCCCGTTGTCCTCCATCGCGATACGGAACAACTGCAACTCGCGATAGCCTACCATACTCCGGGGCGGAATCATCACGCGCGTCACGCGCTGCGTTTGCTTTCCATATTGTTAGGTGAATCCACCAGTTCTCGTCTTTTTCAGAAATTGCGGGAAGAAAAAGGCTTATGCTATCACGTTTCCTCAGATTTGGCCTTATTTGAAGACACCGGCTCACTCGAGATCTCGCTCGGTCTTGATCCGGATTCCCGTGATGAAGCAATGAAGATCATTGTTGATGAAATCCGACAACTTTGCCGTGAAGGTCCCAGCGCCGCCGAGTTGGAACGAGCGAAAAAAATTGCCATAACCGCGAATAAAATCGCGCTGGAATCGACAGCAGCGCAGATGGCTTGGGTTGCTGAGTCACTGATGTTTGAGGGCGATATCATCGCTCCCGCAGAATCGAGAGCACGACTGCTTCCCGTCACCACGGATGATATACGAAAAATCGCCGTGCAGGTTTTTACGAAATCACGCCAGGCTATTGCCGAAATCCGCCCCCTTTGACAATCTCGCCATCATTCTCGTGGCATATCCTTGACCCATCCTTCTGACACCACAGAATCGATCAAAACTTGTGACGAGTGACTATCCTCACTGCGATAACGAATGCGCAAAATCATCGGTCGTGAAGGAACGTCGGATGGAGGTAGCAGTAGTGGGTTAAGCGGCGATGAACGTTCTACATAGGCATGCAACACTTGCTCATCATCCGCGAATGTGAGTTTGTAAGATTGCCAGCGCGACTCCATGGAACTGGGAAAATCGTAGTTATAATAACTTTCGCTCTCCACTGTCACCCTAACCTCAATGGGCGTCAGCGGTTTTTTATCACGCAGTTTGACGACATTCATCTCCGACCAGCCCACCCAGCTTTCCCAATCGATTTGGTAACGTGCTCCGTTCTTGACAAGTGTCATCTGGCGCGTTGATTGATTTTTGAGACGGATCAAAGTTTCGATACAACGGCCGCCTGCCAACAAAGCCGCTGATTGTTTTTCAATGCCATCATATTGGTTATCGGGCAAGGGATGAACAATATAGTAACGACGGATTTTTTCTTCCAGCCCACTCGCCGGTCGCAGAAGAGGCATAAGATCTTCGATGCTGCGTGCCTGAAAAAAGGCTTCAACGGCATCGTGAGCCTCCTTGATCTGCGAAAGTCGCAACATCGCTTCATGTTGATTTTTCTCCTCTCCCCCCTCACTAACAGGGGGCAATGCCACATTGGATGACACGGAATCAATGACCGGATTTTTGTCCTGCTGAATCAAGGCCATGGCAATAATCAAAACGAAAACCATCAGAAGCGCTGCCCCCCCCCACAACCAGCCAACGGGTATCCTGCGGCCCAAACGTGTCTCACGGCTCTCTGATTGTTGCCATTCATTTTCGGCATTTTTACCACGAATACGATGCTTTTTCCTGCGCCGCCACTCACCACTGGAAGCCATCGCTTCAGGCGGTGACGTCGTGACAATCAATTCACCAACAACATCGGTCGCGGGCGATCGTAGTTCGGTTTTGCGCTCCTCCTCGTTTGTGGTCTCATGCTTGTCCCGATGCTGCCATTCTTCCGACTCTCCCTCGACTGGCACAGCGGCAGATTGCACAAGTTCTGGCAGCGTTTCCCCAACACGCGGAAGCCGCAACATTCGGTCACAAGCAGGGCACACCACACCCTTTCCATCATAATCCGCAGGTATGCGAAAAATTGCCCTGCAATCCTGACAGACGAATGCGTTCCATCGTTTTTTTTCATGAAAGTTTTCTGATGGATTTGTCATTGATGTGGGTGCTTCCATGAAAGAACTATTCGATTTCGATTTCCAATTTACCCGGAGGACTGAGTGGTAGTTTGGCTTGTTCATCGCCCAAATCGAGGGAATCGAAGCCTTGTTGAACACTGCGAAAGAAGGCCCCCTCTTCCGCTTCGTCATCCTCGGCTTGTCCTCCTTTGGGGATTTCCGCCTGATAGGGATCGGCGCCAAGCAAGAGCGGTTGCTTGGCTCGCACGGGAATTGCATCGAGCACTGCCATATCATTCGACTTGGACTGGGCTATCGACGTATGATTCGAAGATCCAGATGCATGCATCGGGCATGTGGGTATGGATTCTGTGCCCACTCGAAAAAATTCTTTGATTCGCGCATCTTTCAGTTTGGGCAAGCCGGTATCTGGATCACTCACTGTTTCGTAACAATACTGACTGGCGCGCTGACCACTGATGCTGCAAACATCGACTTCCACCAATGATGGTGGGCGTTGAATTTCACCCTGCAGATATTGAACGGGAAGAGCATTCATCGCGGCCTTCCATACGGGCAAGGCAATGTCCTTGCCAAAGGCACCTTCATACATGGCGGGAGGCGATCCCTGCAAAAAACCGCACCATACCCCACATGCCACGCGGTTGCTGTATCCCAAAGTCCAACAACCGGAAAAATCGTGTGTGGAGCCCGTTTTTACCGCTCCTTGGAATGATGAATTCACGTCAATCATACTTCGGCTCAGGTTGCCATCACGCAAGGAACCTCGCAACATATCATGAATTTGATATGCCGTAGCCGCATCCGTCGCCACCAAACGTTGAGGTTCTTGGGGAACACGTTGCATCACAACATGCCCGGAGCCGTCTTCGATTTTTTCCACGTAAATGGCTGAATTCGCCCCGGTTTTACCGCCCCTGGCGAATGCAGCGATTGCCGACACAGCCTGCGGGAGCGACGCGGATTCCCATCCTACCAGCAATCGCGGCAATTTTTCACCGTCAGGAATCACAAAACCGAAGCGTTTGAGATCTTCACCCACATGATCCAAACCAACTTGTTGACCAAAGCGCACCATTGCCGCAACCTTGGATTGCTGCAATGCGCGCCGAGCCGGTATCAAACCTTGATAACGAGGATTGGGTATTTCGGATCCCCACTCGCCGAGGATTCCCTCGCGACCACCGACCATGATCATGCGGTTGTCCATGGGTTCATCTTCCACCATGGTTGCCGGAGTGAGCCCGTGCGAGAAACCCGAGGCCATAAGAAACGGAAACAATGCCGTACCCATGGGTTTGCGACCTTCTTCGATAAAATTGTATTGCGAATGTGCATAATCGCGTCCTCCCACATAGGCCAGGACCTCGCCCGTTTCATGATCCATCATCAACAAAGCTCCCTGCACATATGCGGGCGGCTGTTGCGATTTTTTGAAGTCGGCATATTTCTGATGAGGATAATCGGGCCGAGACTCGACAGCGCTCAGCGAAGACTGCAACGCGTTCATGGCAGCATCCTGGGCCTCTTTCACGATCGTTGTCCTGATGACAAAACCACCTTTGGCAAAAGCGTCTTCTCCAATCAGATCCCGGGCTTCCGCAGCAATGAGTTCATAGACATGACTGGTGCCGCGCTGCAAAGGCCGGGGATTCAATTCCACGGGCTGGGCAAGGTAACGCTCTAAGTCATTGGCGCTGATCATACCCTCCTCTTTCATGCGCCAAAGCACATGATCGCGACCTCGCTTGTTCGCGACCAAATTGTTGAGAGGACTCAGCTCCAGAGGATTGCGCAAGATGGTCACGATCGACGCGCACTCCGGAATGCTCAGTTGCGACGGCTCTTTGCCGAAGTAGCCCAGCGAGGCGGAGCGCAGACCGTAGTATCCGCTACCGAGAAACGATCGGTTGACGAAAAATCCCAAGATCTCCTTCTTGTTGTATCGTCTCTCGATACGCTGCGCCAGAAACATCTCAACCATCTTGCGTTGGAAACCTGACTCACCCCTACGCTTGGCTTCGGCTTTAAGACTGTAGGCATCACGCGCCAATTGCTGCGTGATGGTGCTGGCGCCCTGGGTGATTTTCCCCTCCTGGGAAATGATTTTGAGCGCAGCACGCATGATGCCGATATAATCAACCCCGTCATGCGTGTCAAAACGACTGTCCTCACCGGCCTTGAGCGCATTGATGAAATTGTTAGGGATTTGATCATAAGAGATCATACTGCGGTTTTCCACAAATATCCTACCGATTTCCTTACCTTCACGATCGAGAATCATGCTAGGCACCTCTACATCGTTGATACGCTCTAAGTCGTAAATCAAAGAACGTTGGCGATAAGGACGACTTTCCTTTTCGAATACCTTCCATCCGATAAAGGCGGCGACCACGCATAACAGCAAAAAAACGCTCCAGAAGCCTTTTCGCTTGTAGAACCGCTTTTTTCGACGCTTGTTTCTCGCACTGCTGTAGCTACCTGCCATGCCTTGCCAAGACTCTAGCCCGAATTCCCCCATGAAATCAACCACAGCGTTGTGTAAAATCATTGCGAGTCGCGGCGCGATGCCATTTTGCGATTTCATGAACCTGAGCCTCTATCATTCGGAATACGGTTACTACTCACAAATACCGAGGCGAGTTGGCAAATCAGGTGATTTTTTCACCAGTGTGAGTTGCGGCCCGGTGTTTGGCATTCTTCTTGCTGAGAAAATCGCCCATTGGTGGAGAAGCGAAAAAGTCCGCGGACCATGGAGAATTCTCGAACCGGGCGCGAACAATGCGGCTCTGGCGATCGACATTCTTCAGCACTTGCGCGATTATCATCCGGAGACATATCACGAACTCCAATACATCACTCTCGATCCCCTACCCGTTCCGCGTGCACACCAACAGGAGGCGCTATCGGCTTTCGGAAATCACACGGATTGCCTCGACAAGCCGGACTCCCTAAAACCCCTGCCCACGTTTGTCATCGCCAACGAGGTGCTTGATGCATTTCCCTGCCACCTGATTGAATATCGTGAACAGGGATGGCAGGAAGTTTGGATTGAATCGTCCGCTGATGGCGAGCAGCTGCATGAGACACTCCGACCGCTCCGCCATTTTCTTCCTGACGTTCTCATCGAGTCCAGATATCCCGAGGGGTATCGAACCGAGTTCCGCACGGAACCCATCGCATTCTTGCATGACATGCAGAAAACCATGAGTCACGGACGGATGTTGTTTCTGGACTATGGATTTGCTGAGCCTGAATACTACGATCAACAAAGAACAAAAGGCACTTTGCGCACCTATCACCATCACCGAGCGGCAGAAGATGCTTTATCTTCCCCTGGCGATGTGGATATCACTGCGCACGTCAATTTCACTTGCGTGGCGAATACGGCTCGAAACCTCGGAATGCAGCTCGTGGGATTCATGCCGCAAGAGTTCATGTTGACACGCCTCATGCCGGAATTGTTGGCACGTGATTTGTGGAAACCCCGTTGGCAACAAAATTTTCAAACCTTGGTGCATCCCGCACACTTGGGAGGAAAATTTCACGCTTTGGAGTTATCGTGGTTCGAAGAACAGAAAGATGATCCTCTTGCATGCCATCGCCTGGCATTAGAGAACACTGCGACTTAAAAGTGAATGACATCGCCAGACTGTCGGCGATATCATGTTGATGTTCCGACACCGTCTGGGAGGCTGCTACCTTGGATTGATGCGAACACAATCGACTGGCGTTTCAGCAAATCCATCAAAAGGGGATGTCGTCTTCTTCTTGGAAACCCGAATCATCGCCGGAGGAACCACCGATGGAGCCGCCCGCAACGGAGCGTTGTGGTGGATTTCCGTGCGCCCCCTGACTCGTGTGGATGCCTCCACCGGCATTGCCTTTGCCATCGGGCATGAACTGCAAATTTTCCGCCACCACTTTCAGTTTACTACGTTTTTGACCGGAAGCCTTGTCCTCCCATGTGTCCATCTGCAAACGTCCCTCAATGAAGACACCGCGACCTTTGCTGAGATACTGTTGGGCAATTTCCGCCTGACGCCCCCAGAGAGTGATATCCACAAATGTGGTTTCCTCCTGCCGTTGATTCTGTTCATTGTTCCAGACGCGGTTGATGGCGACGGCAATGTCAGCCACTGCCGTCCCCTTGGGAGTGTAACGCAATTCAGGATCACGGGTAAGATTACCGAGCAACAATACTTTATTTAAGTTCGCCATAATGGTGCCAGACTAGTGAGGTTCTTTGGCTTGTCAATCACAAAAAACTGTTCAAGAGAACAATTTTTGTCAATAACTTACGATTTGCGCTGGAAGTATTGCAAATGAACTTGATTGTTCAGGCGCAAGCGACCCTTGATTTTTTCAATCGAAGCGGGATCAGCACTAAACGAGTAATTGATGTAGTGACCAGACTCCATGTGGTTGGAATTGTAAGCGAATTTACGACGACCCAGATCCTGCACATCACCGATCGAGGCGCCTTCGGCTTCCATTTCTTTTGAAACTACGCTAACGAGTTCTTCGACGCCGCCATCTGTTCCCTTAGTGTTGAGAACCACGATACCTTCATATTTTCTGCTCATGTGACTGATTGAGTGATTGTTTGCCTGTGGTGTTGTAGAGATTTGCCGCGGCTGAAATGCCTCGGGAGAGAGAATCTTGCACGGCATTCGCGGCGGTGGCAAGCATGTTTTGCAAAGTTTCTTTTTCCGGTTCGCGGAATTTGCCCAGCACGTGACCAACCATCTCATCCTTTTCCGGGCATCCAATACCTACTTTGAGTCGAGGAAAAACATCCGTGCCGAAATGTTCGATCAGTGATCGGATGCCATTGTGTCCCCCATGACTCCCTTTTTCGCGGATTCGCAAACGTCCCAGATCAAGCGCGACATCGTCGTAAATCACGAGCACTTGCTCGGGTTGCCACTTGTGAAAGCGCATCACCCGAGCGACGCTGCGACCACTGAGATTCATGAAGGTCAGTGGCTTCATCAACAACACTGCATGCGAGGTCCACTTGGCCAGAGAACACTCCCAACGTGGTTGCAATTCCCAATTGGATGAAATCTGGTTCGCGATACGATCCAACACCATGAAACCCACATTGTGTCGTGTTTCTTCATATTCTCGACCGGGATTGCCCAGGCCGACGACCAATCGGATTGCATTCACTGTTGTGCCTCGGGTTCTGGTTCATCGTCATCATCCCACTCGATGTCTTTTTGCCATCGCTTTGAAATCAGGGGGCGGATCAATCCATACAACAAATAGATGCCAAACAGGAATACCGGGCCTTCATAGCGGAACTTGACCAGCAGGATGACGGCCAGCGCGATGGCTACCACGCTCCAGATGGATCCTTTGGTGCGAAAATCGATTTTTTTGAAACTGGGATAGCGCACCTTGCTCATCATCAACAACGAAATGCCGAACATGGCGGCGGCCAAAACAAACTTCCATGCGCCGAGATCTTTGTCATTTTCCTCCACATTGATAATCAAAATCGTGAGGGAAGCGATGAAGCCGGCGGCCATGGGGATCGGTATGCCCAAAAAATCGCTGCTGTCGCCGGGCTTTTTGGGCATCACAGCCAGGCAATTGAATCGAGCCAAGCGCATGGCACCACACAACAAATACAACAGCGCGATGCCCCAGCCCACATTATTGGGCAGAGGAAACAATACGGCCTTGGCCATCAACATAGCAGGCGCCATTCCGAACGAAACGATGTCCGCCAGAGAGTCGAACTCCCTACCGAACGGAGAGTCCTGCCCGGTCATGCGAGCCATGCGTCCGTCAAGCAGATCAAAAATGCAAGAACCGAAAATCAAGAGAATCGCCATCTCGTAATACTTTTTCGCCTCCAAGAAGTTGTAGCTACCGCTCTTAGAAGCCTCCATAACACCATAGAACACAGACAAGACCGCAAGAAATCCGCAGCACAAATTCCCCGCTGTCATCAAATTCGGCAGCAGCGGAATTTTGAGTTCATCTTCATTTTTCATGGTCGCGATGCAAAATGGCATATTTATTTACTGAGAAACAGTGGAATTTTTCGATTTTCTGACTATGATGTCTGGACCACCACATGACCATCACACCAGAAACTCCCATGGGATTGATCATGGATCAGATTCCAGGCGCCCGACGTGCGCTATTTTCGCGTTATCACCTGGGAGGATGTCAATCCTGTGGTTTTTCTCCGAACGAGACTCTCTCATCCCTCTGTTTGCGCAGCGGGTGCATCGATCCCGAAGAAATGATACACCATTTGCTCGCGGCCCAAGAACACGACCAGGCTGTCTTGCTATCGCCTGCCGAAGTCGAAGAACGGCTCTGCAGAAATAGCCCGCCAGTGCTGCTCGATTGCCGAACGCGAGAAGAACACGATGCGGTCACGATTCAGCAAAGCCTTTTTTTAACACAAGAACTACAACAACAATTGTTCTCGCAGGATCCCGAGCAGGAAATCATTCTGTTTGACCATCAAGGTAAAAACGCACTCGATACCTGTGCTTGGTTTCACGGACATGGCATGAAAAACACCTACGTTCTGCGCGGTGGCATCGATGCATGGTCTCGTGAAATCGACCCCTCACTCCCCCGTTATCAACTCGAAATACCTATATGAATCGGATGACCACACACGAACTGAATCAAGCACTCAACTGGCGATATGCGACGAAAGTATTCGACGCGAATCAACAAATCAACGATGAGACATTCGACGCCTTGTTGCAATCTTTGCGTCTCAGTCCCTCTTCGTTTGGTCTTCAGCCGTGGAAATTCATTGTTGTTGAAAACGCGGACCTACGCCAGCAATTGCGAGCCCAGTCATGGAATCAACCGCAAGTGACTGACGCATCGCATCTCATTGTTCTCTGCGCCAAAGAGGCCGTTTCCACAGAGGATATCGAGGAGTGGATCAAGTGCTTGGCGATTACCCAAAGTACACCGATTGACCAGCTTGCACCTCTACAAGGGATGATCCAGCAGTTCACGAGCTCGATGTCACCTGTCGACATGCAGCATTGGAACACCCGCCAAGTATATATAGCGCTTGGGCAATTGATGACATCGGCGGCAATGCTGGGCATCGATACATGTCCACTTGAGGGAATCTCGGCATCGGCTTATGATCAGATTCTCGGATTGGAAAGCTCAGGCTATCGCACGCGTGTGGCATGTGCGTTGGGTTATCGCAGTGAACAGGACAAATACGCCACTGCGCCCAAAGCACGATTTGCTATCGAAAAAGTGGTAGCCCGAGTGTGATCCCATCAACCATCTGATGGAATCAACAATCACCATCCCACATTCTCAATCGGTTGCGATGAATGCTGTTGGCATAACATATTGTCGTGAATGACCCTACTGACAACACGGCCTCGGCGACGGGCATAGCCTCCGCCCTGGCCGCTTTTTTTCTCTGGGGCATCCTGCCACTCTACTGGAAAACGTTAGGTTCGTTCCCGGCCAGCAACATCATCGCCCATCGCACTGTGTGGGCTCTAGCCATCCTGTGGGGCATTCTTTTCTGGCAACGCAAGGGATGGGACACACTGCGTCATCTGGCTGACATACGGATTGTGATTTGGCATGCCATTTCCGGTCTGCTACTGGGATGCAATTGGTTACTGTATGTGTGGGCTACACTCCATGATCATGTCATCGATGCCGCTCTCGGATACTACCTCAATCCGTTTTTCAACATGCTCTTCGGCTACTATTTTTTCGCTGAGAGGCAGAATCGCTTGCAGCAAATATCAATTGGCATTGCGCTGGCGGGTGTGGTCATTCAATTTCGTGGAAACCAAGGATTTCCCTGGATTGCTGTGGCACTCGCACTGAGCTTTTCACTGTATGCCGTAGTCAGAAAGCGCTCACCGCTGGGATCCCTGCCCGGATTGAGCCTTGAGACCTTGATCTTGGCTCCCCTTGCTCTGCTTTGGCTCGGGATCAGCACACCAAGTTTGTTCGAGACCCTGCAAAATCACGATCGTATGACATGGTTGCTCATGAGCACGGGCATCGCCACCGCAGCGCCACTCTTGTGTTTCGGTCATGCCGCAAGAAGCATTTCTCTGACAACTCTGGGAATTTTGCAATTTTTGGGCCCCACTCTGCAATTCCTCATCGGATGGCTGATCTATCGGGAATCGATGAGCGTGGAGCGCACTGGTTCTTTTGTATTGATTTGGGTAGCCATCGCACTGTATGGTCATTCACTGAGAAAAAATTTTCGCACGGGTATTTCGAGTTGATATTCAAAGCATCGATGATTGCAGGCTGTCTTCGGCGCTGCTACACATTCTGCATGCGAATGCTAAATCTGATCTGTGGTTTGATTTTTCAGATCACTGTTCTCACCATGTTGCCTGCGGCAGCGCAGCGATCTAGCGCACAACAAGAAATCACACCCAAAGTTGCGGCAGCAAAGGCCATTTTGGACCCATGGCTCAAGGAAAATGCCAAACCGGGAAATAGGATGCTGCACTTGGTTTTGTGGTCTCCTAGCGATCGCGAACCCGCGCCACAATTCCGGGAGCGACTCTCAGCGATCATGAGAGATATCCAGAAATTCTACGCCCGCGAAATGTCTCGTATCGGCTTTGGTCCCATGACCATCAAGCTTGATGAAATCGATAGCTCCTTGCTGAGGATTCACTTGGTCCGTGGTCGCAAGCCCTACAGTCATTACCGAACCGAAAGTGGCGCGGAGATACGAACGGAATGCCTGCCCGTGTTGCGCTCTGCGGGGATCGATCCCGATCAGGAAACCATGGTCATTTTCTGCAATATGTCGAACTGGGATCCGCGGAAGCGAGTGATCAGCCAGAACAGTCCGTATTACGCCGGGGGCAATCACCGCAGGGGCACCGCATGGCAGGTCGACTCGCCGATTCTCCATCTGGATTTCCTGAAAGAAAAAGCTCAGAACGTTCATGACGGCCAATACGGCGATATTTCGTTAGGCCGTTACAATAGTATTTTTATCGGAGGAGTTTGCCATGAACTCGGTCACGCTCTGGGACTGCCGCACAATCGGGAGCGCGCCGACGAGCGTATCGCGTTCGGAACTGCGTTGATGGGATCGGGCAATCGCAGCTATGGCGAGGAATTGCGCGGAGAGAGCAAGGGGTCTTTTCTCACTCTGGCCCATGCATTACGACTGGCATCCCATCCGATGTTCAATGGCTCGGTTAAAAAAATGGATGAGCCTCCTTCTGCCATGGCGGACGATATTCATTTCCAAACATCAGGCAAGGGTTTTCGGATGTCGGGTCGTGTGAAAGCCGATCCGCCTGTCTATGCGGTTCTCGGATACATGGACCCGAATGGCGGCGGCGATTATGATGCCACCACCACCACTGCCATTCCCGATGCCGAGGGGCGTTTCACGCTGGACTGTCAGGCGCTGTCTCCAGGAAAACCCGCGGCATTGCGGGTTTTTTATCTGCAAGCGAATGGCGCGACCTCAGGATGGCTTGGCAGCACTCCTTTCCAATATCCCTACAAAGTCGATATCACCGGGCAGTCGGATATTTCCCTGCTACGTCAACAGATTCTTCTCAAACCTCTTTTGGAGGCTTTTGAGAAAAAGGACATGCCAAGCTTTGATGCCGTCATGAATCGTGAAGATTTCCGCAAAGATTCCACCTGTACTGCGATTGCCATGCAGCTTCGAAATTCGGCAGACAGCCGCCTCAAGGATTCATTTTCGTTGGATCAATCATTGCTCACAGTCTCCCTGTCCGAACTCGCTTGTGCCAAAGAATCGGTAGGTTATGGAGTTCCTCTGAGGAATCGGGTGCCAGCACCTGTTCACGTGATGCAGGTTGGTGGCTCATTGTATCGCAGTGGGATTTACGCCCATGCTCCAGCCTCACAGTCGTGGCATCTCGATGGCACGTGGCAAAGCCTCACGGGCGCCTGCGGCAATGCATCCGCCACAGGAGGCGAAGTCCAATTTCGCATTGAGGGTGACGGAAAAACACTCTGGGATTCAGGGTATGTCAAAGAAGGAGCAGTCAAACCTTTTTCGGTCCGCCTTGCGGGTGTGAGGGAATTGAAACTCGTGACAGAATGCGGTCGCGATGGCAAAGCCAGCGATTGGAGCACATGGCTGGAGCCCATCCTGAGTCGCTTGCCAAAGTAACGATTTGTCTGATGTATCCAAGTTTTTCACAAATTTGTCAGGTTGACAAGTTGGTGACTTTGTGACTACCCTTGTCTGCCCTGACCAAGGCACATCACTGATCATGAAACTTGCTACCTACCTCGCTCTTGCCCTCGCGGCACCCACACTCGCTCTGGCTGACGAAGCCGCTAAAGCCAAATTGATGGAAGCCGGCAAGGCCAGCTTCATGACCTGTGCGGCCTGTCATGGCATGGATGGGCAGGGCGTCGCTGCTGGCCCGAAAAAAATGGCCCCTTCTCTCTCCGGATCCAAGATAGTCAATGGCGACCCAGCGCTTTTCGCCCTAGTGGTTCACAATGGTATCGCCAAGGAAACCCAAGATTACCTCGGCATGATGGCCCCTCTAGGAGCGGCTCTTGATGATGAGAAACTCGCTTCCGTGATGACTTACGTGCGCAATTCCTTTAACAATAGTGCTTCCGTAGTGACTCCAGCGGACGTCAAAAAGTATCGCGAACAGTTCAAAGACATCAGCGGACCTGTCACACGTTCGAAGCTCGAGGAGCTTGGTAAGGCCACGAAAAAATAACCTGCCGCTGCGATCGGTATGACGCCGCAGCGGGAACTCCCGCTGCGGCGTTTTTTTCATCGACTCATGCTTTCTTGACCAAAACCAGTAGAGCTCTACGGTCATGGCATACACACCGTGGTAATTCTTGTTCCAAGTAACTCAATATCGATGGTTGGAGTCTTTCCAAATGATGGACTTCTCGCGAACTGGCGCGAATCGATGACCTCCCCTGAGCCTCACGCTGTGGTGATCAATTCGGCAACCACTCAAATCCTCCCGAACCATCAATCACCATGAATCAAGCCTCTGCGCCCGAGAAAGAACTATGTCATGTGTGCCACCACCGGGCGCTAGCTGCCTCATCGCGCATTCGTCTACCGCTACGCTCACGGGTTTGGAAAGGCCAGACGGGTGAGTTCGCGGGCGCGGGCGCGGGTTCCTCTCTGGATTTTCAAGACCACCGCCTCTACGTTCCCGGTGACGACCCCCGCCACATCAATTGGCAAGCCTACGCCCGAACGGGATCGTATTCGATGAAACTTTACCGGGAAGAAGTGCGTCCAGTGGTGGATCTCATCCTCGACGTCTCCCCCTCGATGTTTTTTGATGAGGCAAAAGCTGAGCGTGTTTGCGATCTTTTCTACCTCAGCGTGGAGTCGTCCAAACGCTGTGGCGCGTCGCTCAACATCCACATCGTCAGCGGCGACAGTTCCCGACTTGTGCCCTACGAAGCGATTGTCACCCACCAGTGGCGTGAACTCATCGCCGAGTGCCTAGCCAAGGATCCCAGCCTGCCCCCGCAAACCCAGCGCATCAATTTGCGCCCGAATGCCATCCGCCTGCTCATTTCCGACCTGCTCTTTCCCGGCGAACCCGAGCCCTTGCTGCGCCCGTTGCAACAGCGCCAAGGAAGCGGTATTCTCTTGGTGCCATACCTCCCCGCCGAAATGGATCCCGAGTGGAGTGGCAACTACGAAATGGTCGATGCTGAACATCTCTCCCACCACCCCCACCGCGTCGAGCCGGCAACCCTCAAGCGCTACAAGGATGCTTACATCCAGCATTTCTCCCTCTGGAAACAGGCTTCTCTCCGTCAGCAAGTTGTGATGGCACGCGTTCCGGCTACCCTGGAATTCCAAAAAGCACTCCATACCGAAGCCGTTCTGCTGGGAGCCTTGGAGACCTGCTGAGGCCGAATAAATCCTTGCATTCAAGTAAATACGCCTGTATCAGTGCGCCCGCTTTCTTTTGTATTTTTCGCAATTTTATGATTAAATGGATTCTTCAAAAAATCGTTGGTAGCAAAAACCAACGGGAAATTCGCCGCATCCGTCCCATTGTGGCACGCATCAACGAGATTGAAGAAGCCCTTCAGCGCGAGCCCGAAGAAAAGCTGCGTGAGCTCACAGAAAAATGGCGTAGCCATCTGGCCCGCTACCATGAATTGCAAGCCCCACCAAAACCGCAACTCTATCGCATGAGCCAAGAGGACTTGCAACAAGTTGCACAAACGATCGAAGCTCGCTTTTCTCGGCTGCGCGATGAATTCCCCCAACTGCCTGCGCGCATTGAAGCCCATGCGGATTCGATCGAGGCCGCCAAAGAGGCCTTTCGCGACATCGAACCAACCTTTCGTGAGCGTCGCGCCAAGTATCTCGAACAAATCCTGCCCGATGCCTATGCCGTGGTGAAAAACGGTGCGCGTCGCATGTGCGGCAGACAGATCTCCGTTTGCGACCAATTACTGACATGGGAAATGGTGCATTTCGATGTTCAGCTCATTGGTGGCATCGCCCTGCACCGCGGCATGATTGCGGAAATGCAGACCGGCGAGGGAAAAACACTCGTTGCCACCCTTCCCGTCTATCTCAATGCCCTCACGGGCCTGGGAGTGCACATCGTCACCGTTAATGATTACCTGGCGCGCCGTGACTCCGAGTGGATGGGATCGCTCTACAAGTTTCTCGGTCTCACCGTCGGATGCATTCAAAATCAGATGTATCCGCAGGACCGTCGCGAACAATACCTCTGCGATATCACCTACGGCACGAATTCGGAATTCGGTTTTGACTACCTGCGGGACAACGGCATGGCCACCGCGGTGGACGAGCAGGTCCAGCGTTCGCATTACCTGGCGGTGATCGACGAGGTCGACTCGATCCTGATTGACGAGGCGAGGACACCTCTGATCATTTCCGGCCCAGCGACAGTTTCTTCTCATCAATACGACACCTACAAGCCGCTCATCGAGCGCTTGGTCAAAAAGCAAACAGAACTTTGCAATGAACTGGCTGCAGAAGCAAAAGCGAAACTCGAGGCAGGCGACTCAGAGGCCGCAGGGCGCGCGCTATTCAAGCTCAAGCTAGGTCAACCAAGGAACCGTCAGTTCATGCGCCTGATGGAAGAACCGGAGAACCGTCGGTTGTTAGAGAAAACAGAGCTCTCGTTCTATCAAGATGCGCAGAAACGCGAGTTGTTTGCGATCAAAGAGGAGCTCTATTTCACCATCGACGAAAAAGCCCATGATGCGGACCTCATGGAAATGGGGCGAAACTTCCTCTCACCGAACGACCCGGAAGCTTTCGTGTTGCCGGATCTTGGACAGGCTTATGGCGATATTGATGCCGACCCCTCGCTCACCGACGAAGAGCGTTTCACTCGCAAAGAAGCACTACAGTCACGCCTCGATCAACAAGGCGAAAAAATGCATAACATTTCCCAGCTTCTTAAGGCCTACTGCATCTATGAAAAAGATGTGCAGTATGTTGTTTCGGAAGGCAAGGTTGTCATCGTCGATGAAAACACCGGACGTGAAATGCCCGGGCGTCGTTGGTCGGATGGACTTCATCAGGCCGTAGAGGCCAAGGAAGGTTGCGTCATCGAGCGCGAGACACAAACCTACGCGACGATTACCATCCAGAACTATTTCCGGCTCTACGAAAAACTCGCAGGAATGACAGGAACCGCGGAAACCGAAGCAGCGGAATTTTCCGATATCTACAAACTCGATGTTCTGCCCATCCCCACGAACCAACCGAACAAGCGCATCGATCTCAACGATCAGGTTTTCAAAACACGTCGTGAAAAATTCAATGCGGTGGTGAAAAAAATCGCTGAGGCCCACGAAAAAGGCCAACCGGTTCTTGTAGGCACGGCCTCCGTGGAAGCATCGGAAACCTTGAGCCGTTTGCTGAAGAGGGAGAAGATCGAACATCAGGTGCTCAATGCCAAGTATCACCGTCAGGAAGCGGAGATTATTTCGCAAGCCGGTCAGCGCGGTGCAGTGACAGTCTCCACCAACATGGCAGGACGAGGCACTGACATCAAGCTGGGTTCTGGTGTCGCCGAACTTGGTGGATTGTTCGTCATTGGTACGGAGCGTCATGAATCACGCCGTGTCGACCGTCAGTTGCGTGGACGTTGTGCCCGCCAAGGTGATCCGGGCTTGTCACAGGCATATCTTTCCTTCGAAGATGACTTGATGCGGAACTTTGCCGCTGCCGAGCGCATGACGCAGATGATGGAGCGTTTCGGCATGGAAGACGGAGAGGCTTTGGAACACTCATGGCTCAACCGTTCCGTGGAAACCGCTCAGAAGCGTGTGGAGCAACGGAACTACATCTGGCGCAAGCGCGTTCTCGATTTCGATGACGTCATGAACAAACAGCGCGAAGTGGTCTACGGCTATCGCAACGAAGTTCTGTCCACCGAAACACCCCGGGATCTGGTGACCGAGATCATCGAAAAAGTGATCCCTGCCAATGTCAATGGCTACTTCGAAGGCCGGAATGACAACTCCCCGGATCTTACAGAACTCTATCACTGGGTTCAGGGAAATCTTCCCGTCAGAATCAAGCTCGAAGAAATTCAAGAAGCAAAATTTCCTGATGCGATCACTGCTTTGTTAGTCGATAAAGTCAAGGAAGCTTACGAAGCACGCACTGCGACACTTCCTCCAGAAATCCTCGAACAGGAGGAGCGCCGCATGGTGCTAGGAGCCATCGACAAACAGTGGCAGGCACATTTGTACAACATGGATGCGCTTCGTGAAGGCGTCTATTTGCGGGCCCAAGGTCAAAAAGATCCATTGGTCGAATACAAAAACGAAGCCTACACATTGTTTGTGGAATTGATGGGCAATATCGAGCAAGAGGCCTTCCACAATCTATTCCGATCCGCCGCTGCTATCGAGGCATTCATTCGTCAGCTTCAAAGCAATCCACAACAATTCCAGAGCGCTGAAGTCGAGGGAGAAATCACGCAGGCGAACATTGGTCAAACTGCCGGTGCCGCATTACTCCCTTCGCCCCAAGTATCGACCATCAAGCTCAACCTGCCGAAGCGCCGACCCAGTTTCGACATTGCCAATTCCGGTCGCAATGCCCCGTGCCCTTGTGGTTCAGGCAAAAAATTCAAGCAGTGCTGCGGCCAGGAGGAGGAAACCGCACAAGTTTGATCACCCCAGGATCGGAGTGCCTTGCACGGCAGCCCACCCTCTTATCGTTCTCTCTCATCCTTCTTAAGAATCGTCATGCTTTCCATCCAAGGTCTACGCGTCGAATACGGCGCGCGTGTTCTCTTCAACGACCTCACCTTCACTGTTCAACCACGAGAACGAATCGCCTTCGCGGGACACAATGGAGCCGGCAAATCGACATTGATGAAATGCGTCGCCGGAAAAATCCAACCGACTTCCGGTAAAGTAACGGCACCCAAGGGGTATCGCGTCGGTTACCTTCCTCAGGAGGGCATTCACGTCAAAGGGATCACTTTGTGGGATGAAACAGAATCCGCCTTTGCCGAGGCGATGGAGATCAAAAAGAAAATCGACGAGCTGAGTGATTCTCTGGAACACCTCGATCCCCGCTCATCTCCTTTCAGCGAATGTTTGGAGGAAATCGGCAATCTGGAACTGCAATTGGAAGCCTTTGATCCCGGGCGGATGAAACCAAAAATTCAATCGGTTTTGTTAGGTTTGGGATTTTCTGAAGCTGATTTCGATCGCGACTGCGGGCATTTTTCCGGTGGGTGGCAAATGCGCATCGCCATGGCCAAACTTTTCCTGCAATCGCCGGAAGTCTTGCTGTTAGACGAGCCCACCAACCACCTTGATATCGACTCACAGGCTTGGGTGGAAAATTATTTGATCAACTATCCGGGTGCCATCCTGTTGATTTCGCACGACCGTTCTCTTTTGGATACTCTCTGCACACGCACGATTGCCTTTCACAAAGGTCGCGCGGAGGAATATGCGGGAAATTATTCCTACTACGAAAAAGAAAGCGTCGCCCGCAAGGAAAACCTGCTTCGTCAGTATGAAGCGCAACGCAAGGAAATCGCCAAAACACAGGAATTCATCGATCGTTTTCGAGCATCAGCAAACAAAGCCACCTTGGTACAATCACGCATCAAGCAGTTGGCAAAGGTCGAGCGTATCGTCATCGAGGCCGAGGACCCGATCATGAACTTCCGCTTTCCGAAGCCGCCATCTTCCGGTCATTCGGTAGCGTTGCTAGAAAAAGCGACGAAGCGCTACGGCAACCATACGGTTTTTGAGAACTTCGATTTTGAGGTAACCAAGGGTGAGAAGTTTGCCATCGTCGGACCCAACGGTGCGGGCAAGTCGACATTCTGCCGCATGATCACAGGACAGGAGGAACCGACCAACGGCACTTTCACCTTGGGCATGCGAGTCAGTGTTTCATACTTCTCCCAGAACCACGCCGACGAGCTCGATCCGAACAAGACGATTCTCGAAACGGTGGAAGAAACCGCCACCCGTGATGCAGCGCCTCATTGCCGAAATCTGTTAGGTTGCTTCCTGTTTCGTGGTGACGACGTCTTCAAAAAAATTGGCGTGCTTTCCGGTGGAGAGCGCTCTCGCGTTGCCTTGGTCCGAATGCTGGTGCAGCCGGCCAATTTCTTGATACTCGACGAGCCGACCAACCACCTCGACATGCAATCGCAGGACGTCTTGCAACGCGCACTGATCGATTATCCCGGCACGGTGCTCATCGTCTCGCACAACCGGAATTTTCTTGATCCACTGGTGAGCAAAACTCTGGAGTTTCGTCCCGGGGCCAAGCCCACGTTGTATCCGGGCAATATCAGCTATTACCTGGAAAAATCTGCTGCCGATCGAGCACGAGAAGAAAAACAAAAGAACGCGCCCAGGACAGCGATTTCCACTAGCCCCGTGCTGGCTAAGCGCCAGATCGAGGCACCCGTGGTGACTGCTTCGACAGGAAATCGTAAGGAGCAGAGGAAACTTGAGGCTGATATCAGGAACCAGCGTAACAAAGTGCTAAAGCCTCTTCAGGAAGAACTTGAGGCAACAGAATCAAAAATCGCGGAAATGGAAAAAGCCCAAGCCGTGTTGACACAGCATCTCTCTTCCGAAGATGTGGCCGGAGATGCTCAGAAATTCCGCGAGACTTCCCATGCCTTGGAAAAAATATCTCAGTCTCTAGAAATCGCATTCAGCCGCTGGGGGGAAATCACAGCTGCCATTGAAGCCGCGGAAGCAAAACTTCCTCCGATGCCCTCGGATTGATCTATGATGATTTCAGGGAATCAATCCTGATTGATACCGATCTGCCGTGAGCATCCAATCCTTCGATCCGGGCAAATTCATCGGTGAAGGGAAGTGATTTCTTCACGGCAGATGCATCCATTTTCACGATGCTAGTACGACGTTGAAATTGATCAGCCCGCAGTCCAGAAAATGAACGGCCAGCACCACCGGTAGGCAAGGTATGACTCGGACCAGCAAGAAAATCCCCTACAGCCACTGGTGAGGAGTTCCCCAGATAAATGGCCCCGGCGGTTCGCACCTGATCCAACCAATGCTCCTCCTGTTCGACGATGAGCGAAAGATGCTCGGGAGCGAAATCGTTCACCAATTCCATCCCTTGCTTCAGTGACTTCACGTGATACAGAAAGGTTCCCTTCTTCAGGACTTCAGCAATGATCGAGGAACGTGATAAAGAACGACTCTGTTTTTCTACCGCCTTGATCACCTTGCCCAGCAAGACTTTGGAATCTGTAAGAAAGCCGACCACGCTGTCTCCTCCATGCTCAGCTTGAGCAAGAATATCTGCCGCAATGCAATCGGCGTTGCCGCTGCGATCGGCCAAAATCAAAATCTCACTCGGCCCGGGCAGGAGATCGATGGAAACGGCCCCTACGAGTTGCCGTTTCGCTTCCACCACAAAACGATTGCCGGGACCAAAAATCCGGTCGACAGGTTGCACGGATGCTGTGCCAAGAGCCAACGCAGCAATCGCATGAGCGCCACCCACCTTCAATACTCCCGTAACGCCAGCAGATTGCAGAGCATAAAGCAACGATGGGTTGATCTTGCCATCGACGCCAGCGGGAGTCGCTGCAATGATTTGTGGGACCCCCACTGCCTGCGCGAACCCGGCGGTCATCAGAGCGGTCGAGACCAGAGGAGCTTTACCGCCAGGAACGTAGACACCTACCCGGTCGAAAGGTGTGAAGCGCTCGCCAACCCATGCTCCTTGGGCATTGCGATGACTCCAGTCCTTGCGCCGACTTTTCTCAGAAAAAGCGTGTATGTTGGCAAGCGCGGCTTTGATGGCAACGCGCGTGGAATCGCTCACCAGATCAGCGGCTTCAGCAAATTCACGATCCGTGACGAACAACTGCCCCGGCTTCAGCGTCACACCATCAAATTTTTTCGTGAAAGAGATCAAAGCCTTATCACCAGATGAGGCGACTTCGCGTATGATCGAAGAAACAGAATCTCGCAAAGCGTCGGTGGGCACCGCGCGACGTTTCATTTTTTCCGCCGCCTTCGCAAAACCGGCATCTTTATAACTCAAAATTTTCATCGTTTTTGATCAGTAATAGGGACGCAACATCAAGTAACATACTGGTCCTGTCATGGCGACATACAACCACATCGGATAGGTGAACTTCGCCAAACGGCGGTGCCTTGCCCGTAAATCAGCCCATCCGGCCAGATAAGTCAACAGTATGAGAGGGAAACTGGTTGCCGCAAAAACGATGTGGGTCGTCAGTAAGAAAAAATACACAGGACGAATCCATCCTTCACCGCCAAATTTTGTCTCCTGATTGGTGAAATGATAGGCCACATAACAAAGCAAAAAAAGTCCGGAAAGCATCACGGCTGCTGTCATGCATCGCTGATGTCTCACATAATTGCGTTGCTTTACGGCAAGCAAGGCCAGAATCAGAAACAATGCGACCGTGGAGTTGAGCACCGCGTGTATGGCAGGCAGGAAATCGAGATGAACGCCATCAGGCAATGAGATGCGAAGTTCAGGTCTGCGCATCATACCGACAAGTATCAATACAAGCACAGTGACAATCCAAACAACGACGCGGAGTTTTTTCTCTGTTCGTTCCGAGAGTGATGCGGGTGTGTGACTCATGGCTTGGCAAGTTCCTGACGGATTTTTTCATACATGTCACGCTTCAATGACTCATACAATACCGGATCCGTCTTGCGTGCATCAGCGAGAGGCCATTTGCCCACCACTTCAAAATTCTTATTCACCAGTGCAAGCCCAAGGTCATGAGCAAACTTGCCGTTGCTTTCGATGTCGGCCGGATCTGTGCGCATTTTGATTTTGAAAAACTTCATCGTGTTCTCCATGTAGGCGTGGGCCTTGACATTGTCAGCCGTCGTCAGAAACCACCAATTTTTTGGATCGGCATTGAGCGCACTGGCATAGTCTTTTAGTTTTTCCACGTTATCGGTCTCAGGATCAATCGATACACAGGTCAAATGAAAATCCTGATGAGCGCCGAACTCGTTCAATAAAGCGCGTAGCTCCTGACCGTTCCGCATGGCGCAATGAGGACATACGGCAAAAAACTCCCCCACCACCCACACCTTGCCTTTCAGATCAGACAATTTCACTGCATCCCCTGATTGATTGGTTGCTTCCAGATCTTCGGCAATGGCAAACATGGTGGACGGATTGTCTGCTCCCGGATTCACGATGTAGGGTTTTTCTCTCTCGATCAATCCGCTGCGCACCCAGAAGGCGATCCAAAGAATCGCCGCGGATAACAATGCTGTGCCGGCATAGATGAGGATGATCTTGAAATTTTTCTGCATGATCTTCACGGATTGATGGTTTCGTGACGGAGGAATTCGATGGTATCCTCCATCAACTTTTGCATTTCCCTGACATTACTGCGGTCGGTGCCTGTCTTGATTCCCTTGGCATCCCAAGAGGAGGCCTGTGCGAAATCAAAACCTGTAACGAAAGGTGGCCCACCACGCTGCTGAGGCACAACCGCCTTTCGCAGTTTAAGGTTGCGATCCACAAGCACCAGCGAAGTGTCATATACCCATTTTCCTTGATCCAGGTGAGGCAACATACCGAGCTTGCATTTATCCTTCAGATACTTGTGCAGTATCGCGGGTTCAGTTGTGACAATCCACCACTGAGGAAGTTTGGCGCCCAAGCGATCAGCCTCAGATTTCAACCTAGAGGCGGCTTGTTCAGCATCACCGGGGTCGATCACCATGCTGATCAATGCCACATCACTCTGGTTCTGATACTTGCGCGCCAGCTCCTGCATCAGTCGAACGGTCAATGAGCAGCTTTGCGGTTGGGAAATACTGATGGTATGAAGGATCCAGACCTTGCCCTGCAAGTCTTCGAAACCAACACGGACACCATCTTGTCGCAACACAGGCAAGTTGTAACGCAGTTCACCTACATAAGATGGCCTGCCCTCTTGGTTGGCACTGCTGGCATATCGCTCGTATGCCATGAAAATCATCACACCACCCAATAGAGCAAAAAATACCAGGATCCATGCGGTCCTACGCAATTTTTTTTCATCGCGCGGAACGGGTTCGAAATTCGTGGGGTTGGCGGCCATGGACACGCAGAAAATACGCAGATCGTCCTGCAACGCAAGCACACACCGGAAAAAAGTTCCTTGTTCACATTTGCCAACATTCGCATCATCAAATCGCGATGCGTTGATATCTTCTTGCCAAATCCCATCTTTTTCGCTAGTGTTGGGCATGTCACCGACTGATGTCACTGCCGAGCTCACCGCGTTGATGAAGGAACGCATTCTCGTTCTCGATGGAGCCATGGGCACCACAATCCGCACATACGGATTGAATGAAGAGCAGGCCCGAGGCAAACGCTTCGCGGATAGCAAAAAAGACATTCTGAATAATGGCGACATTCTCACCCTCACCAATCCCCAGGTGATTGGTGACATCCACAAGCGTTTTTACGAAGCCGGTTCGGACATCGTGGAGACCAACAATTTTTCCGCCACCTCCATTTCGCAATCGGAATTTTTCATCGATGATCCCCGGGAACACGGTGGACGCAAGGATCCTGAGTTCTTCCAAGGGATCATCGAGAATGCTTTTCTCCGTGATCTTGCATGGGAAATCAATGTCGAGTCTGCACGTCTCGCCCGTCACTGGGCGGATCAAATCGGCAGCGACACGGGTGTGAAACGCTATGTTGCGGGCGCCATCGGGCCGCTTACGGTTTCTCTCACAAATTCCCCCGACGCGAACGATCCCGGTTTTCGCGTAATCACCTTCGACCAAGTACTCGTTGCATACAAAGAACAAGTGCGTGCGCTCATTGAAGGCGGTTCGGATCTGCTGATGGTGGAAACGATTTTCGATTCACTCAATGCGAAGGCCGCACTGGTGGCGATCCAAGAGGTGTTCGAGCAGGACGGTGTGAACATGCCCATTATCGTTTCAGCCGCTGTCGGTCGTGGTGGTGAAACGATGATCTCCGCGCAAACGGCGGAGGCATTGTGGAATGCTGTAGCTCATGTCAATCCGCTCGCTATCGGTCTCAATTGCTCTCTCGGACCCGACTTGATGAAGCCTTTCCTCGAAGAGCTATCGAATGCCGCAACGACGCACATTTCCTGCTATCCGAACGCAGGATTGCCCAATCCACTTACGCCCACGGGCTTCGACATGACACCTGATGACATGAATCGCTGGCTCGCTGATTTCGCCGATGCCGGATTGCTCAACCTAGCGGGAGGCTGCTGCGGTAATACGCCCGAACACGTCGCCGCCATCGCACAAGCCGTGCGCAATGCGCCACCTCGGATCGTCCCATCCCTTTCCTGATTTTCATTTCCATGAATACCATTCCACGCCTTTTGCGCCTGTCGGGTTCACAACCCTACAATCACACGCCGGACAAAAATTTCCTCATGATCGGCGAGCGCACCAACGTCGCCGGTTCTCCGCAATTTGCCAAACTCATCCGTGCCGGAAAACTCGAGGAAGCACTCGAAGTGGCTCGTCAACAGGTGGAAAACGGCGCCAATGTGATCGACATCTGCTTCGACGACGGCCTTATCGATGGCAAGGCGATGATGGCGCGTTTCCTCGATCTGGTGCAAAGCGAACCGGATATCGCCAAGGTGCCCATCATGGTCGATTCGTCGAAATGGGAAATTCTCGAAGAAGGCATCAAGCACTTGCAGGGCAAGGGCATCGTCAATTCCATATCACTCAAGGAAGGTGAGGACAGTTTCCGCGCCCATGCCCGACACATCAAAAAATACGGTGCTGCTGTGGTCGTGATGGCGTTCGATGAAAAAGGTCAGGCTGCCACTTATGAGGAAAAGATCCGCATCTGTGAGCGAGCCTATCGCATTCTCGTCGATGATGTGCATTTCCCGCCGCAGGACATCATCTTCGATCCGAACATCCTCACTGTCGCCACCGGCATCGAAGAGCACAACAACTACGCGCTTGATTTCATCAACGCCACTCGCTGGATCAAGGAGAACCTGCCCTACGCTAAAGTCAGCGGCGGAGTTTCCAACATTTCCTTCTCCTTCCGCGGCAACAACGTCGTGCGCGAGGCGATGCACTCGGTCTTCCTGTTCCACGCTTGCAAGGCCGGGATGGACATGGGCATCGTCAATGCTGGGATGCTCGAAGTCTATGACCAGATCGCTCCGGAGTTGTTAGAAAAAGTCGAGGACGTGATTCTCAATCGACGCCCCGATGCCACCGAGCGTCTGCTCGATCTCGCGGAGTCCTACAAAAACGTCACAGGCAAAAAAATCGAAGAAGACCTGAGCTGGCGCAATGACACGATCGAAAAGCGTCTGGAGTATGCACTGCTCAAGGGCATCGACCGTTTCATCGAGGAAGATACCGAAGCCGCACGCGTCAAATACGGCGTGCCCTTGAAAGTGATCGAAGGCCCGCTGATGGACGGCATGGGTGTGGTCGGCGATCTGTTCGGTGCCGGCAAAATGTTTCTTCCGCAAGTGGTGAAATCCGCCCGCGTGATGAAAAAATCCGTCGCTTGGCTGGAGCCATTCATGGAGTTGGAAAAGGTCGCCAAGGCGGAGACCCTGCGTTACCTTGCCGAACTTGAATCCGGCATCACCCCCGCCCCTGTCACCTTGCGCGAGGGCTTTTCCTACATCCCCTACCCCGATCTCTCCGAGGAAGAGCGCCGCGTCGAATACGAATTTGCCGCCATGCTTGCGGGAAATCTCGCGACCACGGCCGCACAATACGAAGCGAAATTCGGCATCATCCTTGACCGCAACAGCGCGCAGGAACTCTCACCCCTTTACAACGAATCGCGCGAGTCCCGCCAGAAATGGAGCGTCGCCACCCTGGAACCAGCGGGTGCCTTCATCGAATGGTTGTTCTATCAAAAAATCAAATCTCTCGCGCCCGAGAGTCTCATCGTTTTCAACGCCGGCGGCCAAGGCAGCGGCAAGACGACAGCGACTCAGGGACTCACCTCGGATGATGCCGCGCTGATCATGGACGGCACCTTGCAGAATCCCAAGCGCTCATTCGCCCATATCGATGCCGCACTGGCGGCAGGGCATGTGGTCAACGTGCGCTACGTGTTCTGCCCTTGGCAAAAGGCCGTGGAAAACATGATACGCCGCGCCTGTGTAGAAGGCGGCCGCATTGTACCACTCAACCGTTCCGCCAAAGGACATTATCAGGCTCCGCGAACATTTCTTGATGTCTGCGAAAAGCACCAGGTGCACCAACTTTTTGTGTCCTGTGTCATCGACAACTCTATTTTCCTGCAACCGGTAATGCGCGACAACGACTGGTTGCGCGAACAACTGCATCCGTCCATCGATTTTCTCCTTGAAAACGCCCGTAATTATGCCATCGTTCAACTACAAAGTTATGCCAACCACATCGACCAAACCGTCAGTGACCTCTTCCTCAACGACATCAGCGCTGAGAGACAAAGCGCAAGCGGTCAACGAGAAATCGCTGGCACTGTTACGTCAAGCGGGCGAAGCGAAGGATCGTCAAAAGGCTCCAAGCAAGCCAGCTCGCTAAGCCCTTCTTCCGCCGGGAAATTTCTCATCGCCACGGTCAAGGGCGACGTGCACGACATCGGCAAAAACATCGTCGGCGTCGTGCTCTCTTGCAACGGCTTTGAGGTCACCGACATGGGCGTAATGGTTTCCTGTGACAAGATCCTCGCCAAGGCCAAGGAAATCGGCGCCGACATCATCGGACTTTCGGGACTGATCACCCCATCGCTCGATGAAATGGTCCACGTCGCCAAGGAAATGGAAAAACTCGGCATGACCACGCCCCTGCTCATCGGCGGTGCCACCACTTCCGCCGCGCATACCGCCATCAAGATCGCCCATCACTACTCCGGTCCGGTGGTTCACGTGCTCGATGCCTCGCGCTCGGTGCCAGTCACCACCTTACTTCTCTCCGCCGATCAGCGTGATGCCTTTGCCCAGGCGAACCGCGAGAAGCAGGAAAAAATCCGCATCGACTTCGAAAAGGGCACGAACAAAAAGCCGACGATCTCGTTAGAAAAAGCCCGGGCTAACAAATTCACCTGTGACTGGGAAAACTACCGCCCCGCCGTGCCGGAATTTTTGGGCACCCGAATCATCGAAAACCAATCACTGCGCGAGCTAGCGAACTACATCGACTGGACACCGTTTTTCCACGCGTGGGAAATCCGCGGCGTGTGGCAACCCGAAACGCAAACCCTTAAAACGCAGAATGCCGAGGGTGCTGCGGAAGCGCAGAAACTGCATACAGAGGCTCTCGCCCTGATCGAACGCGTCATTGCCGAAAAACGCTTCAATGCTCGCGGCGTCTATGGATTCTTCCCCGCCAATGCTGATGGCGATGACATCATCGTCTGGTCCGACGCAACTCAGACCACCGAACGCTGCCGTCTCCACACCCTGCGCCAGCAACTCGAAAAAACCAGCGGCAAGCCCCACGTCGCACTGGCGGATTTTGTCAAGCCCGTGGCGGCGCTTTCCAAGCGCCATGCCAATTCTTCCCTTCAACCAAGCTATCTCAAAGAAAACACGCCGGTAGACCGCGACAAATGGGGCCACCTCCCACACTGGTATCAGCAAGGTGCCACCTATGCAGTAACATTCCGCTTGGACGATTCCATTCCGCAATCAGTCATCCTGCACTACCAATCCGCAAAAAACGATCTCATCGCCACCAAATCAAAAGCCTTGGAGCAAAACGACATGATCCTCGCAAACCGCTGCGATGACCGCATGCGCGAACTCTACAAGGAGCACATCGAAGCCGCACTCGACAAAGGCACGGGAGAATGCTGGATGAAAAATCCAGAAATAGCTGAAATTGTAGCAAATGCCATCAAGCACTTTGCCGAAGAACGTTACGAACTCGGCGCTTGGTGTGTGATGCCGAATCACGTACACATGATCATCAAGCCACTGGGTGATCATACCCTGCCCGACATTCTTCACTCGATCAAACGCCACAGCGCCCTGATGGCAAACAAAGCACTGGGACGTGATGGAGCGTTCTGGCAAAAGAAATCGTATGATCATTTGATCAGGGATGAGGAGGATTTTTGGAATCAAAAAGATTATATTGAGCGGAATCCGGTTGTAGCTCGTCTGAGCAATTGGAAATTTTGTTCCAAGAATGAGAAATTGGCATGGCGCTTGGAAAGCGCCGCCACGGACTACATCGGCGGCTTCGTCCTCGGCATCCATGGTGCGGATGAGTTCGCCCGCGAGCTGGAAGAGCAAAACGACCCCTACACCGCCATCATGGTCAAGGCGGTCGCCGACCGTTTCGCGGAGGCTTTTGCCGAATTGCTCCACCACCGCGCACGCGTCGCCTGGGGCTACGAGCGGCCTAACGAATTCAACCACAACGAACTGATCAAGGAGCTCTATCGAGGCATCCGTCCGGCACCCGGCTACCCCGCCCAGCCCGACCACACGGAGAAGCCCATCCTTTTCGACTTGCTCGATGCCACCGCCAAGACAGGCGTGAGTCTCACGGAATCCAACGCCATGCACCCGGCCTCGGCGGTGAGCGGCATTTATTTTTCGCATCCCGACAGCCACTACTTCGCCCTCAGCGAACTCCAGCGCGATCAGGTGGAAGACTACGCCAAACGCAAGGGCATGACGATGGAAGAAGCGGAACGCTGGCTCGGACCGTGGCTCGGATATTGATGCAAAATCTTCTCCCCAAGCGCCACACGATGCGCTAGCCTCTCCGCCCGCCCGTAGGCCATGGACTACTCTTCCCTCATCGAACAACGCAAACAACGATTCATCGAGCTGGAACATGCCATCGGTGATCCCGATTTGTTTGCCGATCCCAAGCGCGCCACGGAAACATTGCGTGAGCATCGTCGATTGAAGGAAACCCTGCAAATTGCCGAGCGACTCGAACAAGCGAAACGCAACCTTGAGGAAAATATTGATCTAGCGAAAAGCGACGACCCCGAACTCGCGGAAATGGCCGCAGCGGAAATCCCGAGCTTAGAAGAGGAAATCCCGCGTCTGAGTTCCGATCTGCAATACGCCCTACTCCCTGCCGACCCGAATGAAGATCGCGATGCCCTGGTCGAAATCCGTGCCGGTGCTGGTGGAGATGAAGCCTCGCTTTTTGCCGCAGAACTCCTGCGACTATACCAACGCTATGCCGAGCGTCGAGGCTGGAAAACCGAACATCTCGAGTCCTCGCCCTCTGAAGTCGGGGGCTTCAAGGAAGTGATTCTGCGTGTCACAGGCGACGAAGTATTTCGCTTCCTCAAGTATGAATCCGGCGTCCACCGTGTGCAACGTGTGCCCGAGACCGAAGCCCAGGGTCGTGTCCATACCTCCACCGTCACCGTTGCCGTGTTACCCGAAGCCGAGGAAGTGGACGTGCAACTCAACCCGAACGATCTCCGCATCGAGGTCTGCCGTTCCGGTGGCGCGGGTGGTCAGCACGTGAACCGCACCGAGTCCGCCGTGCAGGTATTCCACCTTCCCACCGGCCTCTACGTGCGCTGCGAAGACGGTCGGTCACAAGGCAAGAACAAGGAAAAAGCCCTGCAAATCATGCGCACGAAGCTTTACGAAATGAAGCAGCGCGAAGCCGCCGAACAATATTCCGAACACCGCCGTTCGCTCATCGGCTCGGGCGATCGATCGGAAAAAATCCGCACCTACAATTTCCCCCAATCGCGCATCACCGATCACCGCATCGGCTTCACCGCGCACAACCTCGCCGCCGTGATGGATGGCGATCTGTTCGACCTCACCGCCGCCCTGCAAAAAGAAGAAATCGCCGAGCGCCTGGCCGAGGCCAGCAAGGTCTGATCATAGCACCCCCGAGCTACGTCGATTTTCCGAAAGATTTTTGCCGAATCCGGCGTAGGGTTTGATTGATGAAACCCACGCTCGTGCATCTTCTTGTCCTCGTATCCTTGGCATCGCAGATGCCTGCGGCCGAGTTGCCCAAGGATCTGCTAGAAGCCAAGTGCTTGAGCTGCCACCACCCAGAAAAGGACAAGGGCAAGCTTGACATGAGCACGCGTGCGAAAATCCTCACAGGCGGCGATAGCGGGCCAGCGATCAACATCGAACGACCCGATCAGTCGGAAATCCTCCTGCGCGTGAGACTTCCGCATGATGATGACGACATCATGCCACCCAGCAAAAAGGGCAAACCGCTCACCGCCGAGGAAATCAAACAGATTGCCGACTGGATTCAAGCCGGCGCGCCATGGCCTGATGGCATGGAATTGCGCCCCTCCGACCCCAAGGCCATGCCTGCGCACGATGCCCCTGCCGATCCCGCCATTCAACGCATTGAAGCTTTTCCCAAGGCCGTCACTCTGGAAACCAAAAACGATTTTCACAAAGTCATCGCTATCGCGTATTTTGACGATGCCGCCACCCGCGACATCACCCATCAGGCCAAACTCACGCTCGCCGATCCCTCGCTCGCCAGCCTTCGCGATAGCACTCTCACCCCGCTCAAAGACGGCAGCACCGAACTGATCATCGATTACCGCGGCCAACAGTGCAAAATTCCCGTCACAGTCAAACAAGCGGATATCACTCGCGAAGTATCCTTTCAACTCGACGTCATGCCCGTTCTCACCTCGGCAGGTTGCAATGCAGGATCTTGCCACGGTGCCGCCAGCGGCAAGGATGGTTTCCAGTTATCACTATATGGATTCGATCCCCACGGCGATCACTTTCGCATTACCCATCAATTGCCCGGGCGCCGCATCAATCTCGCCCTGCCCGAGGAATCTTTGCTGATCACGAAGGCAGTGGGCGATGTGCCTCACACTGGTGGCAAGCTCTTTGAAAAAGGCAGCAGTGCCCACAGGATCATGCTCGAGTGGATCAGCAAGGGCGCGAAAATCGACGACGACAGCAAGATCCCCCACCCTGTTTCCATCAGGCTCGAACCGCCTGAGCTCGTGCTCAAAGGCGAAGGCATCAGTGTGCCATTCACGGTGCTCGCCAAATACTCCGATGGTACTGACCGTGATGTCACAACGCTATCCTCGTTTTCCACTTCGAACGACAACTCTGCCACGATTGATTACCACAAGGGTATCACCACTTCAAAAAATCGTGGTGAGGCTTTTCTGTTAGCCCGTTTTCACACCTTTACGGAGGGATCGCAAGCCATCGTGATTCCCGAAACCACCGACTATGTGAAACCTGAGGTGCCACGCCACAATTACATTGACGAAGCGGTGTTTTCGAAGCTGCACAAACTCCGCATCATTCCGTCCGATGTTTGCACGGATGTGGAGTTTCTTCGTCGCGCCCACCTCGATATTGTCGGCGGCCTACCTACCATCGAAGAACGCAGTGCATTCCTCGCCGATACCCGACCGAACAAACGCGAGATTTTGGTGGATGAGCTCATTGCCCGCAAGGATTTCTCCGAGATGTGGACCATGAAATGGGCCGAGTTGTTGCAAATCCGCACCTTCAATGACGGTCCCAAACAGGTAAGCTACAAAGCAGCTCTCAATTACTACAACTGGCTGCGAGATCGCATTTCAGCCAATACGCCATTCAATCTCATCATCAAGGAATTGTTAGGTTCGGAAGGCGGCACATTCTCCACCCCGGCGACGAACTTTTTCCAGATCGAGCAGGATGTGCTCAAGCTCACGGAAAACATTGCACAGGTTTTCATGGGAACGCGCATCCAGTGCGCCCAATGCCACAACCATCCTTTCGACCGCTGGACTATGGAGGATTATTACGGGTTCGCATCGTTCTTCGCCCAAGTAAAACGAAAAAATGCCGAGGACCCCCGTGAGCGCATCGTCTTTGATGGCGATGGCGAGGTGCCGCACTTACTTACCAAAAAGCCGGTTCCACCGAAATTCCTGGGAGGCCCCGCTCCCGAGCTCAGCAAACAAACCCGACGCCAAGCAGTGGCCGAGTGGCTCTCCGCCCCCGACAATCCCTGGTTTGCCCGCAACGTCGCCAACATCACATGGTCGCACTTCTTTGGTATCGGCATTGTCAATCCTGTCGATGACATGCGCATTTCCAATCCGGCCTCAAATCCCGAGTTGCTCGATGCCCTCGCCACGAAGTTCGCCAGCTACAACTTCGACATAAAAAAACTCGTGCGCGACATATGCACCTCTCGCACCTATCAGCTTTCCTCGAAAACCAACACCACCAATGCGACCGACGACCGGAATTTTTCCCACTCGCTCATCCGACGCATCCGTGCCGAGGTATTGCTGGACTCGATTTCCCAAGTGACATCCACGCCTAACAAATTCAAAGGTTTGCCATTGGGCGCGCGCGCTGTCCAAATCGCCGATGGTAATACTTCGAACTTTTTCTTAACAACTTTCGGCCGCGCCAGTCGCGCAACGGTTTGCTCTTGTGAAGTGAAGTTGGAGCCGAACCTCTCTCAGGCGTTGCATCTTCTCAATGGCGACAACACCAACAACCGCATTCAACAGGGCAAAGTTCTCGTTCCACTGTTGGAACAGAAAAAAACAAACGAGGAGATCATCACTCACTTATTCCTTACCGCCCTCTGTCGTCCACCGACCGAAGGCGAAATGAAAAGCCTGATCGAAGAATTGCAAAAAACTCAAACACCACAACAAAAACGCGAGGTGCTGAATGACATTTTCTGGGCCATTCTCAACTCGAAGGAATTCATCTTCAATCACTGACGGATCGATGCCCCTATCCCACGAAGATTTCATGAACCGCGCCATCGAGCTTGCGCGAAAGAGCATGCTTGCCGGGCACGGTGGTCCTTTTGGTGCAGTGATCGTTCGCGATTGCGAAATCATCGGCGAGGGCTCGAATCATGTGGTGCTTCACAACGACCCCACCGCGCACGGTGAGATCATGGCAATCCGCGATGCCTGCGCGAATATCGGAAATTTTTCCCTCAACGATGCTACTATTTACACGACGGGTCAACCCTGCCCCATGTGTCTCGGTGCCATTCACTGGGCCAGGTTGTCACGGATCTACTATGGTTTCCGCATCGAGGACGCCGCGGCCATCGGCTTCGATGATACTGCCATTTTTGCCCAATTCTCACTACCGCCGTCGGAGCGTCTCATTCCCTCCACCGAACTGTGCCGCGATGCCACATTGCAACTGGCCGGCGAATATGCCAGCATGCCACAACGTGTGAGATATTGAGCCCATGCAGCAACGAGATCAGGAACCAGTAGTCTCCACCGAAGACTATCCGCACGAGGATGTCCATCACACGGACATGTTCCAACCGTTTTTCCGCCGCAAGCGCACCTGGCTGGTGGCTTTCGCACTGTTGTTGCTTTCGGTGATCGCGAGTTTTCTACCCACAGCATCCATCCGCGAACTGGAAGCCGGGCTGGACCCGCGGCAGGTCACGCTGGGCCTGGGCATTCTCGCCTGTATCGCGTTTCTGTGGCTGACCGAGGCATTGCCCCTCGCCGCCACCGCCTTGTTGGTGCCGGTGCTGGCGACAGTCAGCGGCTTATCTGATATCAAGGCGGCGCTGCTCCCCTTCGCGGATCCGCTGATCTTCATGTTCTTCGGCGGCTTCGCACTGGCATCGGCATTGTCGTATCAAAAGGTCGACCAATGGATCGCCCGCAAGCTTGTGCGGCTCGGCTCGGGCCGTTTCCTGCCGGTGGCGTTTCTGCTGTTCGGCTGCACGGCATTTCTGTCGATGTGGATGAGCAATACCGCCACCACGGCGATGATGCTGCCCATCGCGCTGGGGCTGCTGCGCCATTCACAAGCATCCGCTACTCACAGCCGCAATGCGATGTTCCTGCTGCTCGGCATCGCCTACTCCGCCAGCATCGGAGGCCTTGGTTCAGTGATCGGCAGTCCGCCCAATGGCATCGCCGCGACCAAACTGGGCATCAGCTTCGCCCAGTGGATGGCATTCGGCATTCCCTGCATGTTGCTGATCCTTCCTTGCATGGCCTTCATTCTCTACAAAATTTGCAAACCGGATCCTGAGTGTGTACTAGACGTCACTGAAAAATCTTTCTCTTTCAACTGGCATCGCATCGCCACCTTGCTGATCTTTTCCGCCACCGCGCTGTGCTGGATTTTCGGCTCATGGATCAGCGAGTGGCTCGGTGTGCGCTCGGCCATCGACACCATCATCGCACTGATCGCCGTGTTTTTGTTGCTCTACTTCCGCGTGGTGCGCTGGCGTGATATCGACAAAGGCACCGACTGGGGCGTATTGCTCCTCTTCGGAGGCGGACTCTCGCTGAGCGAAATCCTCGGGCGCACCGGTGCGAGCAAGTTTCTGGCCCGCCTGCTCTCGTCCGGTGTCGATGGTGCTCCCGTTCTTCTCATTCTCTTCGCCGCCGTCGCCTTCGCCATCTTCATCGGCGAACTGGCCAGCAATACCGCAAGCGCCGCCTTGTTGGTGCCGATCTTTTATTCGATTTCCGCCGAGCTCGGCATGCCCACCGCCAGCCTGGTCCTGCCCATCGCCCTCGCTTGTTCCTGCTCGTTCATGCTGCCCGTGGGCACGCCGCCGAACGCCATCATCTTCGGCACGCGCCTCATTCCACAGAGTGTGATGCTGAAAAACGGCGCCTTTCTCAATCTCAGTTGTCTTGTCATCATCGTCCTGTTGTCCTACTACTTTCTCTGATATTTATGAAATCCACCTGCACACTTGTTCCCGTGGCGTCGCTCGGCGCTCTGCTCGCCTTCTCGGTTTTCGCCGATTCGCTGAAACAGAAATGGTCGAAGCAGATCATCAGCAAGGACTTCGTCACTGAGGGAATCGCCGTGAAGGATCTCAACGGCGATAAGACCTCGGACATCGTCGCGGGCCATTTGATCTATCACGGCCCTGATTTCAGCAAAGCCAGCGCATTCCGACCGGGGCAAATCTATCCGATCGGCAGCTACGCGAAAAACTCCTTCATCACCTTCACCTCGGATGTCAACGGCGATATGAATCATGACATCATCATGGTCGGTTGGCCGGGCAAGGAGATCACTCTCTATCTGAACCCCGGCAATCAGGAAGGCGACTGGAAAAGTCATGTCATCATCAGTGAGGCCGCCACCGAGAGCCCGATCTGGATCGACCTCACCGGCGATGGCAAGGAGGAGATCGTCTGCATGAAACAGGGCTGCTTCGGTTATTACACGGCGAACTGGAATGACGTGACCCAACCCTGGTCCTGGAACGCGATCTCGGAAAAACGCACCAACACCCCCTATCAACATGGGCTCGGTGCCGGTGATCTCAACGGCGATGGCAAACCGGACATCATCGAAAAAGACGGCTGGTTCGAACAACCCGCCTCACTGCCCGGCACGTGGAAATGGCATGAGCTTTCGAAAAAATGCAAAGGCGGATCACAGATGCTGGTGCATGACTTTGATCAGGATGGCGATAACGACATCGTCACCAGCCTCGATGGGCACGGCTACGGTCTCGGCTGGTATGAAAACATGGGCAAAGAAAAAAACGGTGAGATGACCTATCACGAGATCCTGCCGGAAGATCCCAAAAAACAAGGCTTGGATGGATTGCAGTTCAGTCAGCTTCATGCACTCGCGCTCGCAGACTTCGACAAAGACGGACGAATGGATTTCGTCACAGGCAAACGCTACTGGGCCCACGGCGACAAGGACCCCGGCTCTCTCGATCCCGCGTTGACCGTGATCTTTTTCAATCGTGCCGATGGCAAATCACTGCGCTGGCAAAGCCAGGTCATTGAAGAGGACGGCGGTGTGGGCTGTGATGTCATCGCCACCGACATCAACCAGGATGGCAAACCGGACGTGGCCGTGGGCAGCAAAAAAGGCGTCTTTGTGCTGAGACAGTGATGCTTGCCCCTATTTTCTTGCCGAAACAAGCATCGGCTTCAGCGCCTCGAACCAACGCTGCGCCATTTTTTCGGCGCCTTGTTCGTTCGGGTGGACGAGGTCGGCGATGGTATCTTTACGAGGATCAAAGCCCGTGGCTTGGTCGACGATGATCACCGGCTGCTTGTCCGTGTGCAGACGTTTTGCCATTTGCGCCAGTGCTTCTCCGAGCGGCGGCAGATAGGAATACTTCGGCAACTTCGCACTGGTGATGGGCTTGGCGACAAACACCATCACGTTGGGGTTGATTTTGCGAAAATCGGCGATCATCGACTCGTGATCCGCGATGATTCCCGGAATGGGTTTTTTGTCCGCGAATTGATTGTGGCAGGCATGCAAAAGAACGATATCGGCAGGGTGTTTTGCAAAAGAGCCAGGCACTGTTTGTGCCAAGAACCGGCTGTCTTTGCCGCCATACCCCTCGTGTGCCAGAGGGCCGCTGGGCAATGCACTCTTGCGCGAGCCAACATATTCGACAGCAACACCGGCATCGCGAAGCTTTTTCAACAGTGACAGGCGGTAACAGGAAAACGTCGCTCCGCCCTCCGTGATCGAGTCGCCCACCGGCATGATGCGCCAAGGCATCTCCTGAGCCAACAATGGCAGGATGCCGCATGCGATGACAAGTAAGCGGATGATTTGTTTCATGATGTTGCAGGTGTGAACGATTGAACAAAAACTTCCCACACAATCCCTAACGAAATCAAGGCATTTCCCATCGATACGTGGCATTTCTCCATCGATTTGAGAGGAACAGGCAAGAGGCGGAAATGGCTCATTTCCCTGCAAGAACTTTCCTGGCCGGCTCGTAATTTCCGGTTCATGAAACACATTCGCCTGCCACGATTGATCGGTTTTTTATCCTCGGTCATTGCTACGTTTCACGCGTGTGCCGCAGACCTCACCGCCGATGTCGTGATCTACGGAGATGCGTCCGGAGGAGTGACGGCGGCAATCCAGGCGACGCGCATGGGAAAAACCGCGATCCTGGTGTCGCCCTACGGCCATCTTGGCGGCTTGACCAGCAGCGGCCTTGGCTGGAGCGACATCGGCAATGATGCGATTCTCGGCGGCATCTCACGCGAATTCTATCACAACATTTATCAGCACTATCAAAAAGCCGATTCGTGGAAATGGGAAGAGAAAGAAAAGTTCGCCAACAAAGGACAAGGAGTGCCGGCATTGAACGCCAAAACGCAATTGGCTTCCACTTTTGAACCCAAAGTAGCGGAAGCGGTGTTTGACGCGATGGCAAAACAAGCAGGCTTTCGCATCATCAAGGGTCGACTCGATTTGACCAAGGGAGTCAGCAAGATAGGCAAGACTATCAAATCCATTCGTCTGGAGAACGGAACGGAAATCAGCGGCAAAATGTTCATCGACGCCTCTTACGAAGGCGACCTGCTGCCTCTCGCGGGTGTATCGTTCATGATCGGGCGTGAAGCAAATTCCGAATTTTCCGAGACGGGCAATGGAAACGCAGCAGTGGCAGCAAAAAACCAACTGCCCGATGGCATTGATCCGTATATCGTCAAAGGCGACGCAGCGAGTGGCCTGTTGCCGGGCGTTAATATCAATCTTGGAGGTGAAAAAGGAACCGCTGATCATCGACTCCAAGCATACTGCTACCGCATGTGTCTCACGAATCATCCTGAGAACCGCGTGACCATCGTGAAACCGCACGACTACGATGAAGGGAGGTATGAGATTGTTTTTCGTGCGATTGAAGTCGGTCAACAAGGCGGCTTTTTTAAGTTATCGCCATTGCCCAATCGTAAGACCGACAGCAACAACGAAGGTGGGATATCCACGGATTTCATTGGCATGAATTACGGCGATGACTGGAACTGGGCCACGCTGGGGCATAAAGAACGGGAAAAACTGGCCGTCAGGCACCGCGACTGGCAACTGGGTCTGATCTGGACTTTGCAGAATCACCCGCGCGTTCCCCGAAAAATCCGTGAGATTTATGTGCCCTGGGGACTGCCCAAGGATGAGTTCGTCGATAACGGACACTGGCCCTACCATCTGTATGTTCGTGAAGCACGTAGGATGAGATCAGACTTTGTGATGACTGAAGCCCATTGCAAAAAGAAGACTCCGATCGTAGACTCGGTTGGCATGGGAGCCTATTCTTTGGATTCCCACAACACCCAGCGCGTTGTCAGCAATGGCATGGTGAAAAACGAAGGTGACATCCAAGTGAGTTTAGGCGGCAAACCCTACGGCATTTCCTATCGTGCGCTCGTACCAAAAGCATCTCAATGTGAAAATCTGCTCGTGCCATGGGCGCTATCCTCCACGCACATCGCTTTTGGCTCGATTCGCATGGAGCCGGTGTTCATGGTGCTGGGTCAGAGCGCCGCCACTGCGGCGGCAATAGCGATCGATGATCACACATCCGTGCAAAACGTCCCCTACGCAAAACTTCGCGCACGACTAATCGCGGATGGACAAAAACTGACTTTTCGCCCATGATCCCTGACGTTTCTGTTGCCAGTGAACATGTTCGCTACTGACGTAGAAAAAACCAACTCACTCTCCACACGTTTGCCCGCCCACCATGTACCGACTGTTTCTGCTAATGTTTCTTTTTATCGGTTTTTCGCCTCTTCTCGCAGAAAAGCCGAATGTCATACTGATTCTCGGCGACGATCAAGCGTGGTCGGATTATGGTTTCACGGGGCATCCAGAAATTAAAACTCCAAATCTCGATCAACTGGCTGAGAAAAGTTTGTTATTCTCCCGAGCCTATGTGGCAGCACCCCTGTGCAGGCCCTCTCTCGCTTCCATGTTAACCGGCAAGTATGCCAAACAGCACGGCGTCACCGGCAACGATGTGGATGGCGATCGTGATCGTGAAACACTGGATTTACCAGTGCGGCAACGCTTCCACCAACTGCCGAACTTTGTGCGCATGCTCACATCGAACGGTTACCTCGCCCATCAATCCGGAAAATGGTGGGAAGGCAGCCACATGGACGGCGGATTCACTCATGGCATGATGCCGCGACCCTCGCGCCATGGCAATGCCGAGAGTTTGGAGATCGGCAGAAACGGACTGCAACCGGTCACTGATTTCATCGATCAAGCCTCTTCCCAAAAGAAACCGTTTTTTGTTTGGTATGCTCCCTTCCTGCCGCATACCCCCCACACCCCGCCCGATCGCTTATTGAAAAAATACAAACGTCCGGGCAGGGCGGCCGATGTGTCAAAATACTACGCTATGTGTGAATGGTTTGATGAAACCTGTGGCCAGCTGCTGAGTCACCTGGAAAAAAAGAACCTATCCAAAAACACGATTGTGGTGTTTCTCTGTGATAACGGATGGGCAGCAGCAAGCACGAACCGAGAGGACCCGAACCAGAAACAATGGAGTCAATACGCTCTGCGTTCGAAGGGTTCGCCCTATGAAAAGGGAATCCGCAGTCCCATCATCATTTCATGGCCCGGGAAGATCACTCCCGCCCAGCCCTTGGATTTCGCGCATGCCATCGATCTATTCCCCACCCTTGCCGCACTGACAGGACTCGAAGCACCAACCGATCTTCCAGGAATCAACCTGCTGGACGAGGCGACGCGAAAAAAACGCAAGATCGTATTCGGCGAAACTCATTCCATTCACAACATGACGCCGAAAGATCCCGATGACACGCTGCAATATCTGTGGTGCGTCGAAGATGAATGGAAACTGATCGTGCGTAAGCAGGGCAAGGACACCACTCACTACCGTGATGTGCACCTCTGGGACAAGGCTGATGTTCATCTCTACCGTATCAAAGAAGATCCCGCAGAAAAGTCCGACCTCGCGGATCAGCATCCCGATGTGGTAAAAACCCTGCGTGAAAAAATCGAGACCTGGCATCAAGATCTTCGATGAAGCTTTGGCAATCTCGGATTGATCACCAAATGAAGCACTGACGCGCGGACCATCAAATTCCCTTCGGGGGCTGATCCAATGTGACCCAACTGCGGCATCCACCATAGCGCGCCTCGTAAGGAAACACCCACGTTTTCGTCAGCGGAATCACCCGAACTTTTGCGACGTGGATGCTACCACTGGTCATACCTTTTCCCTGCCAATCAAAACGATCGCGCACGGTTTGTTCCGTGTAGATATGCTGTTCTTGCAATGCCATCACCTCCTGCCAGTCGGTCAAGGTATGTGCCCATTCGACCTCCACACGATGCGTGATCGAAATCTCATCACCGACCTGCCATTCTGGCAGAAGTTTCAAAGGAGTATTCACGCGCACTTGCTCCTCAGTCGCATGAAAGCGTGTAGGGAAAAGATAAAAATGCTCATGAGCAAAAGAAAAGCCCTCTCGCCCCTCGTGAATTCCTCCTTTGCGAAGGATGACTGACTGCCTCCCTTCTGCCAAGGCATCACACACCACCTGCCATTCTTTGAAACCAATTACCGTGTCCATGAGCCTCTGTTACCTGCGCATTTCTCTGATATCAAGATGTTTTTCTTGCGTCAAATCCAGTCCAACGCATCAATGACTATCCACACAGCCATCACCAGGCCGACGGCAAGTTTCACGATCATTCCTGCCACCGTGCCGAGCACGCTGCCCATACCCGATACCAGCGCCGGTTTGTTTTCCTTTTTGGCAAAAATCTTTTCGAAGAGCAAAGAGCCGATCAGAGGTCCAAGGATCAATCCGAAAGGAAAGAAAAACATGCCGACAATGCCTCCGATCAATGCGCCCCAAGCGCCCCACTTGCTGCCGCCGAACCATTTGGTGCCAGCCGCTCCACTGAAAAATTCAAAGGCTTGGGAGGCGGCTAATAGGACCACTAGGATCAGAAAAGACCACCAGTGCAGCCCCGATGACTCACCGAGAGCGATGCGGTGCACAATCGCCGCAATCAGCAGAATCAAGTGACCCGGAAGGATGGGAAACACACAGCCAATGAGGCCGAAGACAAGCAAAATGATGGTCATGGCCCACACAGCTGCGTTACCGCCCCACTCTCTGGTCATTGCACCCAAAAGCGGCGTCAAGGAGGTCATGATGTCATTGATCACGGGTGATTTTAAGGCGATGGGATGTATCAGGTCAAGTCGACCGAACATTTTTCCAAAATTTACAAACAAAAATTCGCATTTGCGCCATTTGATAAATGGGGGTATCATACAAACACCCCTTGGGCAATAACAACAACACTACACACAGATATGAAAAAACTAGCATGGACCACACTCGGACTGTTCGCTCTCGCAGGCTTTGCCTTCGCCGGTGACTGCAAAAAGTGCAAAAAAGACGGCGAAGAAGCCAAAGAAGAAACCGTAGCCCATTGTGGCAAGTGCGATAAGAAGCACGACGAAGAGAAAAAAGAAGAGAAAAAAGAGGGCACCGTAGCCGGCAAGTGCAAAAAAGAAGCCAAAGACGGCGAGGAAGCCAAAGAAGAAACCATCGCTGGTGATTGCAAAAAGTGCAAGAAAGACGGTGAAGAAGCCAAAGAAGAAACCATCGCTGATTGCAAAAAGTGCAAAAAAGACGGTGAAGAGAAAAAAGAGGAAACCCTCGCTTAATCTTTAACTTTGTATCGATCAAAGCCTCCAATCTTCGGATTGGTGGCTTTTTTTATTTGCGATAGTGAACAGCAGTCGAGCCAGTGCTCATGGATCTCAGGAACCCTGATCGATTCCCAAGTGCTTATGTGCCGCTTTTGCCAGCCCCATGGCGATTTCGCCGAGCAACCGGTTCTCCTTCCATTTGCCTTTCACCCCGATGTCAAGGCTTGGCATCATTTCCTGCGTCAGAGGATGACGGACTTCGCCCAAGCGCACAAACATGGATAACTTCAAACGATCGATGGCCTGTTGTTCATTCGACACTCCATAGCGCTCCGATAAAGACAAATCAGCGACGATTTTTTTTATCACATCTTCCCTGATCAAATACTCTTCAATTTCCCGCTGCAATTTTGCGCGATCTTCCACACGAGAAGAGGGATGAAAGGGCATGGGAACCCACTGCTGATCGTCTCGATTCTGCGTCAACCACCAGTATCCGCCAACTGCAGCAGATACGAGAAACAACAATGACACCACCCCGAGCAAAATCCAACGTTGCATGAGTCGTGATATTATCGCATCAAATCTGCACGCCAAGCACAATCTGCCCGCATGAAATTTCCTCGCAGCACCGCACGCATTCACTCTCTCGCCAATGGATTGACTGTCATCCTCGATCCTCATCACGACCACCCCGTCGTCAGCGCCCAATTGCTGGTGGCCACGGGCTCGATCCACGAGGATCACCTGCTCGGTAGCGGGCTGTCGCATTTCCTGGAACACATGGTATTCAAGGGCACCGCCAACTTTAGCGGCGATCGACTTGCCTCGATTGTCCAGGCAGCAGGCGGTCACTGGAACGCCTACACCAGCTTTGATCGCACGGTGTATTACATCGACGGCCCCCATACGGGACTCGAAGTGTTTTTGCGAGTGCTTACGGACATGGTGTATCGCCCGACACTTCCAGCGACCGAATTTGCCCTAGAAAAAGACGTTATCCGGCGAGAGATTGATATGGGACTGGACGACCCTCATCATGCCAGCATGCGTCTGTTGTTGGAAACAGCATTCCGCGAGGATCCCAGGCGATTGCCCGTAATCGGTCATCGCGATTTGTTTGACAAGATTCGTCACGAAGATCTCGTGGACTACCATCAGCGCCGCTACACCACTGATCGATCGCTTCTCGTAATCTCCGGTGATTTTGCCGAGAATGAGACATTGGCATTGATTGATGAGCTGACAAATGATCTTCAACGCGGTCTGGCATGTGAGCCTTTCATCAACCGCGACTCGCCCCAGTGCAGCATGCGCGAGGTCGATCAAAGCTTCGCAGTTCCTCATACCAAAGTAGTTCTGGCATGGAAAATACCACCGCTCGGACATCCGGACCTGCCTGCCTATGAAATGCTATCGATGATGTTGGGAGCGGGACAATCATCACACCTTTACCGCGAACTTCGCGAAAACAAAGAGCTGGTATGGGAAATCGGCGCTTTCACATGGAGCAATCCCGCGAGCGATGGACTCCTCGGTGTGAGCGCCGAGTGCTCGCCGGACAAGCGTGATCAGGTCGTAGCTGCGATATTGCAAGAGATTGGCCTCTACCATGAAAAAGATCTTTCAGCAGCGCTTGCACGAGCCAAGCGCCAAACCATAGTTTCTCAATATCGAGGCCTAGCTTCCGCATCAGGTAGAGCTTCTGATCTGGCGTCGAATTGGCACGAAGCTCGAGATCTGCACCATACAAGCCGTTTCCTCGAAGCCATCGATCAAGTAACCGAGCAGGACATCATTCGGTGTCTGAATTCACTTACCCATCGAAATCTCACCATCACTCGCCTCAATCCGCTCGATTGCGCCATGACGCTCGCATTTTCCGAACGGAGTTCCGCCTCTCCATCCGTGAAGCAAGTCGTCCTGAGCAACGGTCTGGAAGTCGCGTTATTTCCGGATTCACGTCTGCCGTTGATCAGCATGCAAATCGCGATCCGTGGCGGGCTTTCCACCGTGCGTCCCGAGCAAAGCGGCATTACCGGTTTGTTCGCAACCACTCTCACAGAAGGCACGATTCACCGAAACTCATGGGAAATCGCTTCGATCATGGAAGGTCTCGGCGCCTCAATCCGTGCCATCGCTGGCAACAATACCGTCATCGTGAGTGCCAGTGGACTTGCGGAAGATCGTCAAAAGATCATGGAAATCTGGTCCGACGTTATCCTACACCCCTCCTTTCCGGAAGATGCCCTGCAACGCAATCGCAATTCCCAGATCAGCTCATTGCTCGAAGCGCTGGAAGATCCACTGAGTGTTTGTCTCCTCAAATTGCGTGAGCTTCTTTTTGGTTTACAGAGTTACGGTCTCCCTTCTCACGGAACAGAAGAATCCCTACAAAAACTAGGGAGAGACGACTTACTTGCCTATCACAACGATCATTTCTGCGCGCAGAATGCCAAGGTGGCCATTGCCGGTGATTTTGCCCCTGAAGAGATCATCGATCTGCTGGAAAAGCATCTTGCGACCATGCCCGCAGGTGTTGCGATTAAACCTGCATCCACTTCATTCTGCGAACCATGCAAGAACGTTTCCACGCTTGATAAAAAGCAAGCCGTGCTTGCCATCGCCTATCCGGGCTTGTCCGCATTCGATGACCGGCGTTTTGCGTCGATGATGCTGATGGAATATTGCTCAGACATGGCCGGCCCACTGTTCACCCGCATCCGCGAAGAACTAGGACTAGCCTATCAAGTCGGGGCCTTCGGATTCCACGGTCACGATGCGGGAATGATGGCGTTCTACCTCTCGACCGCACCAGAGCAACTCGAACTTGCCTACGATGAATTGAAACAGCAAATTCGTAATATTGCTGAAAATGGTATCCCAGATGAAACCTTTGAAAATGTCCGCGCTACGGTTCTGTCTGGACTGGTGCTGCAGCAACAAAGTCCCAGCTCCACCGCCCGTCTTGCCGCGGTAGATCTGCTTTTCGGTCTGCCTGCTACACATCACCGCGAGGTCCATCGTGCCATCAAGGCACTCCAACCATCGGATATCCGTTCGCTAGCAGCGGAACTTCTGCGTGAAAAACGGGCAGTCACAGCCATCGTAAGCCCTGAACAGATGACCACCATGAATGCATGAACTAACATGGCTCCCTCTTCACCACTTCGAACATCCATCGGCGATTGCGGACAAGGTGAAGCTTCTCTGTCACCAACTCTCCGCCATCGTCCTCGTTGTATTCAACCCAAATCGTGGCGCTGACCGCCGTGCTGTTCATTTTTTTCACACGAAACAGTGGAGCGCGTTTGGTTCGAATGAAGCAGTGCAGCGGCACATGAGCGTGAGAGGCATTCCACAACAAGGCTGCAGGAGGGAAATTTTCCAATTCTCCGAGGACGTGAAACACTTCTCGAACGCGACGCTCACCATGCTTTGCGGCAAGACGTGAGGCATGATGCCGGTTGCGCCATTGCTCCAGACGGGTCTCCAACGGAAACTCCCATTCGATTTCCATCTCCGAAATCAAAGCCCTAGCATGGATCGCCATCATGGCATGGAGCTCATCACGATCGATCAATCCATTCTCGAATTGTTCGATCAGTCTGGGTGGTGTCGGCACGCGCGGCATCTTTTTTCAGTATCGACGAACTTGCTGACAGATCAAATGAAAAGCGCGAGACTTGCCATGATCGCGTCAACCTGACAGATTCACATTCCGATGCATCATCCTCGGCACCATCGCGCTATTGCATGGCTTCTATTCGCCACCTTTCTCTGGGCGGTGAGCTTTCCATTTGTGAAAATTCTCTACATCGAGCAGCGGGAACTTTTGAAGGGTGGAAGCTACATGTTTCTGGCGAGTCTGCTGATGGCAACGCGTTTCCTTTTATCGGCGCTGCTGCTCCTGCCATGGGTGATTCCTCATGTGCGCAGTTACAGCAAACGCGAGTGGCAACAAGGCATGTGGTTGGCCTTGTTCGGCGGGGCGGGCATGTGGTTGCAAGCGGATGCCCTCGCCTATACCTCGGCATCCACCTGCGCCTTCATCACCCAAGGCTACTGCGTTTTCCTGCCACTGTATCACAGCTGCCGCAACGGGAAATTACCCAGCAAACAAACACTGATTGCTGTCATGCTGGTTGTCATTGGTGTCGGCTGGCTGTCAGGCGTCAAGCCCGGTGATATCAAACTGGGACGCGGCGAGTGGGAAACCCTGCTCGCGGCCATCATGTTCACCATACAGATTCTTTGTCTGGAGCATCCCCGTTTTCAGGGCAACCGCAGTCTCCCCATCACATGGATCATGTTTCTTGGCATCGCGCTTTTCACCATTCCCTGCACTCTTCTCATCGCACCCCAAATGCAGGATGTCTTCACCGCGCTTGCTTCACCTGCCGCGCTGGGTCTGATCGCCGCCATGGCTGTTCTCTGCAGCATCGGGGCGTACGGCTTGATGAACCGCTGGCAAGGTTACGTGACTTCGGTGGAAGCCGGATTGATTTATTGCGCGGAGCCGGTGTTTACGAGCATCATCGCGCTGTTTGTTCCCGCATGGATGGGGTGGTGGATGGGACGCGATATCACCAACGAGCCACTCACTTTTTCTCTGCTCGGTGGCGGCACACTCATAACACTGGCCATCCTCCTGCTCCAATGGCGACCGGATACATCCCACTCGTTGCATCCTAGCGAATGAGCGGATCGATCCGCGTATGATGACACAGGTTTTGCGTGGACATTTCATCCGCTCCATTGATAGTAGTGACGTGAACAGACGTAATGCATTACGAATCCTGGCTCCTGGTTTGTTGACACAGAGCGGATGGGCGCTTTCATCCGATCAGGCTTCCGCCAAAAAAGGCTGGGCTGGACCTGATGTCACCGCGCACAAAAAATTCGGCGCTCACTGGTATTACACGTGGTGGCATGGCGGAAATCATAATTCCGAAATTGAATTCGTTCCTATGATCAAAAACCGCAAGGATGTGGAGGGTGGCGATGCTCTGGGCAAAGTGAAAACCATGAACGGGATGAAATATCTGTTAGGCTACAATGAACCGGAGCGAGGCGATCAGGGCAATCTGACGATTGACGACGCCATCAAGCACTGGCCGAAATTACAAGCGATCGCCGAGGCAAAAAACATTCCGCTGGGAAGTCCGGCACCATCATCCGATGACAAAGGCGTGAGATGGTTGGAAGAATTCATGCGACGTGTGAAAAAAGATAAACTGCGCGTCGATTTCATTGCCGTGCACTGGTATCGCAGCCGGGATTCCGGTGATTTTGAAAGTTTCCTCAAAGGCTTGGCACGATCGCATCGAATGCCGGTATGGTTAACGGAATTCAACGGGTGGAGCGGTGGCGAGAGGGAGAATCACGATTTCCTCAAACAAGCCCTGCGATTTCTGGAGCGTGAAAAATCCATCGAGCGCTATGCTTACTTCGAGCCCGGAAAGGGTAAGCCGCACAGTCTTTATGGCGATCAAGAAGATGGGCTGTCGCGTATGGGAGTTCTCTACCGGGACGCCGGAGCTTAAAATCCTTTCAACTGGATTAAGGTATCATTTTGACGGGCAATAATGCCGTGGCTATTCCCGAAGGATCCGCGCGTTGTTGCAGTGACACATCGATTGCTGATACGCTGCGCTTCACTTTTCCGGAAAAGACCTGCTTGCCGTTCCATTCAACAACGACATCTTGATCCAAGTCTAGCAAAGAATCGGACAGGCGTAGTGTAATCGCTTTGGGATCATTCGCCTGTATCGTGATTTTTTGACCGATGCATCGCGCTTCAATCAATTGGCCTTTTTGGGCTATGGTGGGATCAACGCTCAACCAATAAAACCGCGTGCTGACAACATCATCTTGATACCATGTGATCGCTTTAGGCCATGCTTGACGGGTGAATTTGAGCATCCAAGGCACAGCAACGGCATCTTCCCGATTCATCCAGTGTCCGTATTGAGGGTAGGATTTGAAAAAGTGCACATAACTGCCTTCATGAGCTTGCGCCAAAGCAGCAAGCTGATCCGCCCACTGTTGACAGACTTCATTGCGTTTGAAGGCAGTGTCCTTGGCACCTACTTGCAAGGCAAAGGGTAGGTTGCGAAGACTATCGGGTTTTGCCTCATTCGGATGTCCCGCCATCATGGCGGCAGCCGCCCAACGATCCGCCATGCGCGGGCCAATCTGATAAACACCGTCTCCCCCAGCGGAATATCCCATGATATAGACACGATCGGGATTGATTCCGTAAATGGCGATGCAGTTCTCCATGAGTCGATCAAACATACCGTCGATGTGGGCTTCATGCCAAAGATTCCATGTATCGGTGGGTGCGCGCGGCGCGATGTAGAGCGAGCCTTCAGGATCATAGAGCCTGATTTGATTCTGCCACTGACTGTCATTGACTGCGGCTGGAGCACCACCACCCCCGTGCATGGAGATCACCAGCGGACGGCCATTGGCGGGGGCCTCGCCGATTTCGCGCTGCATGAAACGCATGGTTTTGTCGCCGATGGTGATTTGTTTTTTTTTCATTTCCCCGGCACGATCCCGGCGCAATGTTTCGAGTTTCTTCTGCCATTTTTCGCGGACCATGGCTTCGGCAGCATCGCGACTGAGGGCAACTTCTTCGGCAAAACACGAAGCGATCAGAAATAGCAAAAATACCACTAATTTCATTTTTGAGGAGTTGTTGGTTGTTGTGAAGATTCAAGCCATTGCACCAGCTCAGGATAGAATTCGCGCAGCAGTTCCCTAGATACGGGTTCGATTATCATTCCACTGACGTTCATCACCATGAAGGCCGCAAAGGAAAAAGCCAGCCAGCGCCAGGGGCTAATCGTGCGGACCGACACAAGAATGTCGCTGGAGCCATCCCACAAGGCCTTTCCGTGCTTGCGGACGAACCACCATGAAAACCCATGACAAAGCGGCATCAAAATGGGGTGACTCATCCCCATTCCCATCAAATACACCCGGATCGCTCGCAACAAACTCAGCCCTACAGGCAGCGATGCTCCATCCGCACGCGTGACGCGCAATCCCAAAAGCCATTTCCCTGGAGTGAATCCCCAGACGTGAACCATGGCAGCTTCGACCAAGATCCAGACAATCATCATCAGATAATTGAACCAGAAATTCATCATCATCGCTTTCAAGTTGGCGCCCGACAAGTGCGTCGCGCACATATAGATGCTGGACCATAGCAACAAATCGAACCAACGAGCAAAAAAACGGCGAATCAATAGGGAGGTTCGTTCACTCCTGGAAAATTCGGATGCAACCGAGTATGACGCAGCAGTTTCTGCCGTATTAGCATTTGGCTCAACAATCACAGGTTCCATCTCAGAGCTCGCCGCCTGAGCGAATTCAGGGATCGAAGAGAGAGGTTGCCACTCTTTCATGCCTTCCACCCAGCCGTAGGCATCTCCCGTCCACTCACCGGATTGCAGTTTTCTGACCACGTCAGCGATTTCGAATGGACCGTTTTTTTCACCGTTTTTGATGATCCAGGCTCTCATGGTTCAAAGATTGCGAAGTGATTTGGCTGCATCGCTGCGTGACGCAAAAAACGCAGGGATAAAGGAAGCAAACATACACAGAATCAGCCCCATGCAACCGATCAGCAATTGCTCACGCGGATCCATGTGGGCTGGCAGCACGCTGAATCCCGTGAGGCGGGAGGAAAAAGGATCGAATCCCAGGTGACGCAGCGCTTCTTGCAAGCCACCTCTACCATGAATCACCAATCGCCCGAGCATTACACCGAGGAAGGCTCCCGCCACGCCGAGAATGGTTCCTTGATAGAGAAACACGCGCATGATTTGACCGGGAGTGGCGCCGAGCGCCTTCATCACACCAATTTCCTTTTTCTTCTGAATCGTAACCGTAAACATCACCGCCATCATCGAAAATGCGGAAATCAGCACGATGAAACTCAACACAAAGTACATCATCACCCGCTGTTGGCTGATCAGGGAAAAAAACTGTGCATACTGATCCGCCCAAGTGAAGACCACCCAGCCCGGTTCCAACTGCGGCATGATCCTGGCGATGAATGAATCGGCCTGATAGGCGTCTTCCAAGCGTAATGCCACACCTTGAACCCCTTCACCAAGTCCCGACAAGCCCTGCGCCAATGGCAACGGAACAAACAAGTCGGGCATTTTTACCATTTGCGACGCTTGGAAAACCCCCACGATCTCAACCTCTCGCGGAAGGATGATGCTTTTGATATTTTTCAAAACATCAGCATCGAGTTTGTCTTTATCCGCATGCAATAATGCGTCGAGAGGCTTCTCGCATTCCGCCCGGGAACCCTTGGCAAAAAGAAATGTATCGCTATCAGCGCGATGCTCGGCACGATCGAACACCGTCAGAATTTGCTCCATGGCCACTCGCTCCGGCTCACGCAAATCTTCCGTTTCCAGGACAGGATACAATGCATTGAACACATTTGCCTGAGTGCGGCTCATCACAAATCCCTCAGTCCCCTCTTTCCATTGCTCCAGGATCAGCGACTGCAACGCTTCGACCTTCGCCGGGAAACGATCACGCACCAGTTCCTGTTCCGTGCTCTTGTAGGCTTTGAGAACTTCTTGAAAATTCCTTGTGGAATAGAGGTTGATTTTGTCCCCCAATTGCCACTTGAACTGACCCGCCATCAGGGAAGAAACCACGACTCGCGCATCAAGTCCCAGATCCGCGGAAGAACCGGGGTAGTTCTCCAGATCGAGAATTTCTTCCACGCCCTTCATCTGCAAGGCATCCTGGGTGTCGACCGCCTGATAATTGACTGGTCGCTGCAAGTCGGAGGAATCCAGCACGGCGTTGTCCTCAATATGAGGATAACTCGCGACGACTCCGGGGATGCGTTGCATGCGATCGACCACCGCGCCCCAGTCCTCAATTTCGCTGAAACGCTCACCGGTTTCCGAATATTGCAATAACAAGTGGGGAGAAAATCCGAGCAATCGTTTTTTTTGCTCCCTTTCCAAACCGGCAAAGACCGCCATCACCACGACCAACACGAGAACGCCTAGCAAAACCCCGAGTACCGATATCATGGTGATCGAGGAAATCCAAGCCCTGCGCGGATTGAGATACCGCCAGGCGAGCATAAGGCTGAATGATTTTTTCATGCAAGGTGCGGCGCGCTCTTAGCTACTGCAAAAGCGCCACTGAGTAAACCGCAGAATTGCATAAATCGGACAAACGGGAATCTGTGCCGCCGCGATACCATCAGGATTTTTTGCATTTTCCCTAATTGAAAGATAGACCACAAGGCTGAATCATGCTTTGTATCTCCGCGTCTACCCTGCCCAACCGATCATCGCCACGCCATGTCTATCGAATTTACCCGGAATTTCTCGATCATCGCCCACATCGATCACGGCAAGACCACGCTTTCCGACCGCTTGTTGGAAATGACCGCCACCATTTCGCAGCGCGAGAAGCAGGATCAATTGCTCGATTCCATGGATTTGGAGCGGGAAAAGGGCATCACCATCAAGTCGCACCCGGTCACCATGACCTACAAGGCGAAAAATGAGCAGATTTACAAACTGAATCTCATCGATACTCCCGGTCACGTCGATTTCACCTACGAGGTGTCCCGCGCTCTTGCTGCCTGTGAAGGTGCCGTGCTGATGGTGGATGCCGCCCAAGGCGTGGAGGCACAAACGGTGGCCAACCTGCATCTGGCGATGCAGCAAAACCTGACCATCATCCCCATTCTCAATAAGATTGACCTGCCCGCCGCGGATGTGACAAAATGCCGCAAGCAGCTGGAGGACATTCTCGCCATCCCTGCCGAGGATGCCATTCCCGCCTCGGCGAAAAACGGCATCGGCATCGAGGATATTTTGGAAGCCATCGTCGAACGCGTGCCACCGCCGACGGAAAACGAGGACAAACTCCTGCGTTGCTCGGTGTTTGACTCGGTTTATGATACTTACCGCGGCGTGGTCTCCTACGTGCGCGTCTTTTCCGGTTCGGTGAAACGCGGACAAAAAATCAAACTGTTTGCCACAGATAACAACTACGAAGTGAAAGAAGTCGGCATTTTCACGCCGAAAATGACAGCCGTCGATCAACTGGTCGCAGGTGATGTGGGCTACATCATCGCCAATATGAAATCGGCGGCGGAGGTAAAAATCGGCGATACCGTCACCGACGCCCAGCGTGGTTGCACCGAACCCCTGCCCGGCTACAAAGAAATCCAGCCCATGGTATTTGCGGGCATTTATCCCATCGATACCTCTGATTACGAGGCGCTCAAGATGGCTATGGCCAAGCTTCAAATCAACGACCCGGCTTTCACCTACATGAACGAGTCATCGACAGCTCTCGGCTTCGGCTTCCGCTGCGGCTTCCTCGGTCTCTTGCACATGGAAATCATCCAGGAACGCTTGCGCCGCGAGTTCAACATGGATGTAATCTCCACTTATCCATCGGTCATCTATCAGGTTTCTCTGACCAATGGCGATGAACTTGTCGTAGACAATCCCGCGATGTTCCCCGAGCAACAGTTGATTCAAGAAGTGCTCGAACCCATCGTAAAAGTATTCGTGATGGTACCCGGCGAATACATCGGCGATGTGATGTCGCTGGTGATGGAAAAACGCGGCGAAGTCACCAACACCGAGACCATTGATGAGACGCGCGTGATGCTGACCAGCTTGCTGCCTTTAGCGGAAATTCTCGTCGATTTCAACGACCGCCTCAAGTCGATGACCCGTGGCTACGGGTCGATGGATTACGAGCACAATGGCTACCGACCCGCCAAGATGGTGAAAATGGACATGCTCATCGCTGGCGAACCGGTGGAAGCGTTCAGCACCATCGTCCACCGTGACAAAGCGGAGTCCTTTGGTCGTGCGCTCGCGCTGCGCCTCAAGGAAGTGATACCGAACCAGCTTTTCGTGGTCGCCATCCAAGCCACTGTCGGCGGCAAGATCGTTGCTCGCGAAAGCATTTCCTCCATGGGAAAAAACGTCACCGCCAAGTGCTACGGTGGCGATATTTCACGGAAGCGGAAATTGTTAGAGAAGCAAAAAGAGGGCAAGAAGAAGATGAAGGCCATCGGCAAGGTGAACATTCCGCAAGATGCCTTTATCAAAGTGCTCAAGACCGGAGATTGACCGTGGAGCGCGGACTTCAGTCCGCTGACTTCCGGATTAACCATGGCTTTTTCGTCCTAAAAGGACGACTCATGTCAGCCCACGGTGAAGCCGTGGGTAACTTCACCTCGTCAGATTTTTTGCGTCCCAACGGGACGCCTCATCGGGGAACACGTCGACTGAGAGGATTCAACGACAACATCGAGGGTCATACCGATTGATGAAACGGCAGAGTGTCGTTCCATGAAGCGTCCGGTTGGGACGCGAAGGTTTTTTGTGAATGCACCCACGGTTGCACCGTGGGCTTTGATGAATCGTCCCTTTGGGACGAAACACGTATGCATTCATGATCATTCCGAATCCTGAAAGGCAGCGGACAGAACTCCGCGCTCCACTTCTTGTCATCCCAGCCTCACTGAATCACCCGACAAAAAAGCGCATCACAATCTTCTTTTCCCCACGATCATTGTGCCTTATGCTCCGCGCGCTATGTGGAAAGGTCGTTTTACGCAGGATACGTCATCGTTGGTGCAGCAGTTCGGGGAGTCGGTCTCGTATGATTGGCGATTGTTTCCTCACGACATCGCCGGTTCCATCGCTCACGCCCGTGCGCAAATGCATGCCGGGTATCTGACGCAAGAGGAATTTTCGGCGATCGAATCAGGCTTGTTGGCGATCCGCTCGGATATCGAGGCCGGACTGTTCGAGTTCAAGACATCATTGGAAGACATTCACATGAACATCGAGTCGGAGCTCACCAAACGCATCGGCCCCGCTGGTGCGAAGCTCCATACCGCGCGCTCGCGCAATGACCAGGTGGCGACCGATACTCGGCTCTACTGCCGCGCCCAGATTGATGAACTTGTCGAGGGCCTGCGCGGTTTGCAACGCGCGTTGTTGGATCGAGCCGAGGTCTATGCCGCTTCCGTCATGCCCGGCTACACCCACCTGCAACGCGGACAACCAGTCACCGCAGGTCACCATTTTCTTGCCTATGTGGAAATGCTCGAGCGCGATGTCTCGCGTCTGCTCGATGCCCGCAAGCGACTGAACATTTCTCCGCTAGGTTCCGGTGCCTTGGCGGGATCGACGATCAATCTCGACCGCCGCGCCATCGCTGTAGAGCTCGGATTCGATGGAGTGACCACCAACTCAATGGATGCCATCGCCGATCGCGATTACATTGCGGAAATTCTTTTCACCATCTCGCTATGTGGCGTTCATCTCTCGCGTCTGAGTGAAGACTTGATTCTCTGGTGCAGTGCGGAATTTGGCTTCGCCGCTCTGGCCGATGCCCACACCACAGGATCCAGCCTGATGCCGCAGAAAAAAAATCCCGATGTCTGCGAACTCACACGTGGAAAAACAGGTCGACTGGTAGGCAATCTCGTCGCCATTCTCATCGCGATTAAAGGTCTGCCACTCACCTACAATCGCGACCTGCAAGAGGACAAAGAGCCGCTGTTTGATTCCATCGATACCCTGCATCTCACGCTAGCCGTCAACACCGAGATGATTCTCGCACTGACCATTCGCGAAGACGTTTGCGCGGCGGCCGCGGCGGACCCCATGCTACTAGCGACCGATCTCGCCGATTACCTCGTGAAAAAAGGTGTTCCCTTCCGTCAAGCGCACGAACTTGTGGGCAAGGCAGTGGCTGAAGCGATCGCCACCAAGACCCCCTTGAATCAACTCGACCTCACGAAAATCAGCCCGCATTACGGCAACGACACGGCGGAAATTTTCCAACTCGCCCGCGCGCTCAAAGCACGCACCAACCCCGGCTGCCCGAATCCGGACATCGTGCGTGAACAAATTTCCCGCTGGAAAAAGCAGCTCGGAGTCTAACGAATGAATCAGAGGTGTGATGCCACGGATCTCGTGGATGGCAAACAGGCACAACAAACCTTGTAGCCGACAACATGCATAGCGATGATGAAACCTGAATCACTCCAACATCTCACCATCAGTGCGAACTTCGCGATATCCGCTGATGGGAAAATTTCGTCGTCCCGGCACCGGCCATCGGGCTGGACATCGAAAGAGGATCATCAACGCCTCTTGGATCTCAGGCGTGGAGCGGATGCCATTCTTGTGGGACGTCGCACACTCATCGCCGACAACATGAGTTTGACCGTTCCGGGTCTAACGAAACAGCCCTTGCGCTGCATCGCCAGTGCCAGCGGAGATCTGAGCGGCGAGGAACATGTGTTCCGCACCACTGGCGGCGCGATTCATCTCTGGTGTCCCAAGCATCTGCAAAAGTTGCCAACCGGCGTGTCTGCCCACCACGGCAGTCTTGTTGACTTTTTGTTAGATCTACATCAAAACCACGGGGTGCATCTCCTTCACTGTGAAGGGGGTGGAGAGACCTTGCGCATGCTTTTGGACCAAGATTTGTTGGATGAACTGCATCTCACCTGGGCCGCGCACACCTTGTTTGGTGGAGCCAAGGCTCCCACCATCAGCGGAATTCCCGGGCTTGCCTTATCGGCCAGCCAGCACTTCGAGCTCACCCATTTCGAGCCTCATCCCGAAATCAACGAAGTCTTTTTGTCTTATCGTCGCAAGGCCGCAGACCATCAATGAGCGGCTTCGCCGTGGGCGGGCTTATCGTGACCATGGTCATCACCGTGCGCCTCGCCGTGTCCGTGATCGCTACCATGGGATTCATGCAAGACTTTCACCTCTTCGAATTTGTGGCGCTCGCAAGAAATGAATCCGAATGATGCTAGGGACAAGAGTGCAAGGGCAAATTTCATCGCAGGAGTTTTGTAGACAAGAACCAGCGCTTTGGCAATCGCTTAGGCGGAATTTTTTCGCTGTCCCAACAACCACTCCCGCACGATGCCGGCAGCTCGTTCATGAGCCCCCAGCCCGCCAAGAAGCTGGGCCGTCGACAACAAGTCGGCGACGATCGATTCGCGGGCTGAGACATCTGTCATGATACGCCGTAACTCTTTTGTCACAGCCACCGGTTCCGCTTGAGACTGGATCAATTCCTTGACCACAGCACGGCCAGCCAGAATATTGACAAGGCCAATGAATCGAATGCGAACCAGAAGTTTTCCCAGCCAATAGGTGGGCCAGGCAACCTTGTAAACGAGCAGGTAGGGAAGACCGAAGTAGGCGGCCTCCAAGGTTGCGGTTCCGCTGGCGATCACGCCACAACCAGCGCGTTGCATCAGCTCGTGGCTCGCGCCATCGGTCACCGATACGCATTCGGAAAGATTCTCATCCACCACCAGTTGCCGCATCATGACAGCCAATTTTGCCGATGCCGCAGGAGCGGAAAAACGCAGGCTGGAGCCAGAGACACGCAATATCGCTGCCGCTTTCAGCATCATGGGAAACAACCGCGAGACTTCCCTCTCACGACTCCCGGGAAACAAGCCCACAAGATTTTCATCGCGGGTCATCGTCAGACGTTCCGCCTCCAGTTCATCAACCAGAGGATGCCCGACAAAAGTGGTAAGCAGTCCCGCCGAGGAGAAAATTTCCTCTTCAAAGGGAAACAGACACATCATTTCATCCAGCATGCGAGCCATGTGGGGAATGCGCCCGCGATTCCAAGCCCATACTTGCGGACTGATGTAATAAACGATTTTTACGCTGGGCATCTTCTTTTTCACCGCCTTGGCAAAGCGGAGATTGAAACCGGGGTAGTCAATCAAGAGCAATACATCGGGACGAGCGGCGACCAATTCATCCAATAATTCTCGAAATTGCTGTTGAAACCAGCGATAATGCTTGAGCACCTCCCATACGCCCATTACCGCCGCGTCTTCCACCCAATCACGCAACCCATTGCCAGCAATCAGGCGCATTTGCGGCCCACCAGCCCCCGCGATCGCAAGATCGGGAAGCGAGGACTTCAAACTACGCAACAGTCCGGCACCATGGGCGTCTCCACTCAGCTCACCGGCGATCACAAACAAGGAATGGGCCATGTGCCCGGATGATAACAAGCACGGAGCTGAACGTCCACCCTCAAACCTGTCGAAAAAGCAAATTTCCGATTGATTTTCCCTCCCATACAGCACAGCATGTCGTCGACGCATGTCTGATTCATCACCCAACCCCGTGCCGATTGGCGAAATCGTCCAAGGACCCAGTGCATTCGAGCAATTTTTGGAAAACAACCAGAAGTTGATCGCTGGATCCGCTGTTGCCTTAGCTCTCGCCATTGGCGGCGTCATGGTGTATCGGACCATTCAAAGAGATCACGCTGCCGAAGCAGGTGCTGCACTCTCCGCAGCCAAAGACATCGCCAGCTTAGAAAAGGTAAAGATCGATTTCTCCGACACTCCTTCGGCTGTGACGGCCGCCATCGGAATCGCCGATAAACTGTGGAGCACGGGCCAGCAAGATGAGTCCATCGCAGCGCTCAAAGAGGTGATAGAGAAATTCCCCCAACATCCTAGCTCTGTAGTCGCACAAAATACGCTCGGCCATCGTCTGATGGCACAGGGCAAAACCGCTGACGCCACCGTCGCATTTCAGGCTGTTGTGGATCGGGAGAACGAACGTTTTCTCGCACCTTCCGCCATGATCGCCATGGGAGATATTGCCAAAAAAGAGGGCAACCTGGAGAAAGCTGCGGAACTCTACAAAAAGGTTTCCGCTGAATTCAAAGATAGCCCATTTGCCACTATGGCGGCTGATCGAACCAAGTTTCTTCACTTTGTGTCGCCTACCGAAATTGCTCCACCTCCGCCACCACCATCCCCCACCCCCGACAAACCTTCAACAACAGGCAGCGGCAACCCATTGCTCGACAATCTCTCTGCAGGAGCAGAGGACAAAAAAGAGCCAACTCCCGCACCGCAACCAACTCCAAGTTCCGAACAATCACCGGCTCCTACCAAACCCTAACTTCACCCAAATTCTAACTTTTTTTCTAACATGTTTCAAAAAGTCATTGGCAAAAATTCCGGCGAGCCTCTGCCACCCGCCCCAGCTCCTATCAATCCTGCACCCGTGACCGGCAACGAACCGATTCATCAGCATTCGCTCAACGCCCCTGCCGCGCCTTCTCGTGCTGCAGTATCGGCTCCTCGCAACGTTCTCTCGACCGATGTCGAGGTGAAAGGCACACTGAAGTTTACCAATGATCTGATTGTGGATGGCCGGATCGAAGGAGAGATTCACTCCGATGGCAATTTGACGATTGGCGAAAATGCTCGCATCAAAGCGGAAATTCGCACCGCAACCGTTATCGTTCACGGTAAAGTTCACGGCAATATCACTGCCAGCAACCGCGTTGATTTGAAAGCAGGGGCTGAAATTGTGGGTGATATCAAAGCAAAGATTCTCACGATGGAAGCAGGCGCCGTATTTGTGGGTAAATCAACCATTGGCGCCAGCACACCTGCTAGCAGTTCACCTGCAACCAGCGCACCAGCGCCCTCAGCACCAGCGACCACCACACCAAAACCAGCGGAAAAGGCATAATGCTTAAGCAAAAGCAAAACACCTCAATGTCGTAAGATTGGGATGTTTTTCACAATGCTCCTGCGACCTTGACATCCAGATATCGATTTGCCAGTGCAATTGCAAATCGATCAGCTGTTACGTCCAAGGTTCTTATTCCGTAAGCCTGCAACTGCGCGAGGACGTCCCCTCTCTCTGCCATGTATTGCCGGGCTGCCACATGCTGCAAGGCGGCGCCAAAGTCTGTGACAGACGTATCAACGGCTTTGCGCACCGAGCCCTCACACAAACTTGCCAGCATCACCAAGTGCCTTGTTTGCATCCATCGCAGGGCAGGCAAGATCTCGTCAGCATCTTCTCCCCGCAAATTGGTCATGATGATCACCATAGCACGACGCGGAAAACGCATCATCAAGCGCTCCGAAGCTTCGGCGAAATCACTTGGCGCATTGGTCGTATTAGCATCGTAAAGATGATCCAGAATCGTCGCTAGGGCATGTCCACCTTTGACCGGCGGCAACCAGCGGTCAGCGCCTCCAAAAGACTGTACCGCGACGTGGTCGCCTTGGCGCAGCGCAATGTGGGAAACCATGAGCAGGGCATTGAGGCAGTGATCGAAATGAGGTAATTCTCCATCCATCGATCGCATTCTTCGACCGCAATCCAACAAAAAAACCACCTTTTGATTGCGTTGTTCCTGAAAGTCACGACTGAACAACTGCAATCTCCGTGAAGTGGATTTCCAGTCAATCTGTGAGAGGCTATCGCCTTGACGATAGTCGCGCAGTTGATGAAAATCCCGACTACTCCCCGCCCGATTTTTACGAACGATTCCCATTTGATCTTGGCGATGATCCGTCGCCAAAAGAGATAAACGCAGGATCGGCGCATAATTCGGATAGACCTTGACGCTTTCTGCGGTTGTTAGAGCACGGTTTTGCCACAGCAATCTCATCGGACCCAATACTCGTAAGTGAATCGCGCCGAAATGAGACTCTCCGCGATGAGGAATTGTCACATCATAGCGCACTTGCAGCATGGCATTCGCAGGAATTTCACCGAACCATGGTAATGCCGGGGCATCGGCATCCGTTGGAATCCCGTCGAACAATTCAATTGTAACAGTTCTTCTCCCCGATTGCCTGATATGGAGTTGGACTTCGCCTTTTTCACCAACCGCAAATCGATCAGGCAGAATTCGCTCAACATGCACGATCGACCCCACTCGCAGCATCACTATCTCAACGAGAAAAACCAAGACCAACAAGATGCCCGATGCTGCCCATATCCATGCATAGGAAGGCAGAAATGCGATAGGCACGGACAATAGAGCCCATGTCCCAAGCAATAATCTGCCTAGCTGAGAGGGAATCAACATGTTAGATTCTAGGTGCTGGCACGTTTTCAATGATACCACGCAAGATGTCGTCGACCTTCTGACCGCTTATCGCGATTTCGGGCGTCAGTTGGACCCTGTGCCGCAACACAGGCAAAGCCGCGCTTTTGATATCGTCAGGTGTAACGAATCGTCGACCATTCATGATGGCGACTGCTTTCCCCACACGAACAAGACTGATGGCGCCACGAGTCCCAGCACCTAACGAAATGGCTCGGGATTCACGGGTCGCCCGAACTAGGGCTACCGCATAGGCGACAAGATCCGGCACAGCGAGCACCTCGGCAGTTTCTTGTTGGGCCCGAATGATCTCATCCGCTCCACAAACCACTCGCAAACCTTCCAGGGTGGAGGATTGCTTGATGGACGACGCCATGGCCACGATATTTGCTTCATCGTCATGATGTGGATAGTCGATGACGATTTTCATCATAAATCGATCCAGTTGCGCCTCGGGCAAGGGATAGGTGCCCTCATGCTCGACAGGGTTTTGCGTGGCCAAAGTCATGAATGGCGCCTGCAAACGGATCGTTTCGCCATCAATCGTGACTTGCTGTTCCTGCATTACTTCCAACAAAGCTGCCTGGGTTTTGGCAGGCGCGCGGTTGATCTCATCAGCCAGCAACAAGTTGGTGAATACCGGTCCTTTGCGTAATTCGAACGACTGGCTTTTCATATCATAAAGACGGAAGCCGGTAACATCGGAGGGCATCAAATCGGGAGTGAATTGAATGCGTGCGAAAGATCCTCCAAACGTACGTGCCAAGGCCAGCACCAGATGGGTTTTACCAAGACCGGGTTTGCCTTCCAACAACACATGTCCGCCCGCGAGCAAGGACGCAAGCACCTGACCAGCCACTTCGTCCTGACCTAAAAAGACATGCTTCAACTGTTCGCGTATTTCGTGAAAAATGAGCGTCGATGAAGTCGGCCCATGCTGACCGCCTTGTTGATGATTTTCTTGCGTCGATATTACTTCGTTCATAGGAATGCTTTTCTGATGGATTGCAGGTCCGCCACAATGCGGGTAAATGTGAATGGGTCGCGAGCGCGAGGATCGGTCATGGCACGCTCAACGCGATCTGCCGGCAACTGTGCACGTGCCGCCATGACATCAAACAAACGCTCATCCAAGCGACCGTGCCTCAATTGCCAATGGTAACAAAGTTCATGCGCCTCCGTACGGAGCGGCTCAATCAACGAAGCACAACGGTCAGTACGCCAATGAAAATCGCCGATCATCTGCAAATGGTGGTCATATGCTCGGATTTGATCATCCCGTAATTCGGACTGCATCGGACCGAAACGTGGAAGATGGGTTAGTAACCATGAGGCGATCGCAACAGCGATCCCCAACAGCACTGTCCAACCTTTTAACCACAGCAGCCCCCAGAAAGAAATACCCGCACCACGAACTAACAGGATGCTTCCTTCACGACGAAAATTGAGAAGATCGCAGATGAGATCAATGTGCTGCTTTTGATCGATCCAACGGTTGCGCATCATAGAAGCATCCGTAATCCAAGTCACTGTTCCATCCCCCATTTCACGGCTGATCACGGGTTGCGCGCGATCTTTTTCATCATGCAATGTCACCATACCTCCCATCTCGACCTGATAGTTCCTGCCACGAAATGTCGCTAGCGCATGCGACTGTTCGGAATCAACCGATTTCAACTGAAGCCCCCTTTTATTGGTCCATTCAATTAAGGCTGCGGGCAGCTGCCGCGAAAAATTCGCAGTGCGCCAGTCATTCAGTTGCACGTCGTCACGATCTAACAAAATCACTGCATGACCGCCGTTTTCCACCCAGTGACCGACTTGCTGCAAGGCGATCCGTGTCGACAATTGAGCGGTACTGAAAAAGATCATTGATTGAGTTTCATCAAGATTCGGCCATAGGCTCTGAACCACCAAAGGACAGCCTTGCTGTCTCTCGACAAAACGTTCCATTGCCAGAAAAGGATTAGTTCTCGCTTTGCCTAGATAGCCGATCTCGCGCTCTTTTTCGATACCTTGATCGCACTGAGTGAGAAGTGAGACGGTCAACAAGCACATCAAGCATCGCCAGGTCATACCGACCTCCTCTCCGCAAATGGCCACTTTCGGCATAGTTCCTGCCAGACTTCTTGCGGCGGTATATGCCGAGCATAGGCAACCAAGAGCCATGCTTGAGTTAACATCTGGAAATACGATTCGTGCGCATGATGGATCTTTTCCACACGCGCGAGACAGTCGCCCTCGGTGTCGGATTCAAGAATGCCCACTTCCGCTTGTTCAATCCACCAGGCTAATGATCCGCGATACAACAAACCCATGGCTTGCTGTCGCTCTCCATTGCGCCACAAAGTATCAGCACTGGCCAGCAGGTCGGATGGAAGCGATGCGGCAGAAACCTCCATACCCATAACCACACGCGCTTTTTCGATACGCCCAATTTGCACAGGAAGCCGCTGCCGCCACCATCGTGCACGAAACAGCAACCACAACAGGAAAACAACAATCACAAGTCCAAACAGCCCCAAGACAACATATCCCAATACTTGAAAAAGTCCCGTCAATGCAGCTGGTGGAGAAAGGGGAGCTCCGTGCACGCTTGACTTTGGTACTCGGTATTTTTCTTTGTGAATCACAAAATCCTCGTGCGTTTTGATTTCCTCGATCGTAGACCGTGGGTTCGTGGAATTGTTGAGATCTGCACCGTGCACCATAGTGGCACCGACAAATACGATGACTCCCATCCACAACAAAACCTGTTTCCGCAAGCGATTGGCGATCCGTTTGAATGCTAACTCAACATCCCAGCCTTCGATCCAGGTTCGACTGTTCACATACAACCCAAAACCGGCACCCGTCATGAACCCATCAACTACCGAAGAAGCCATAGTGATGCAGACAAGGACCAGTCGAAAAAATCCGGGGTCTTCATCAAAAAAAACTTCATCAAACGACGCCCACCAACGCTCCTGCGCTGATTCGGGAAAAAACAATAGACCGATGAAAAATAGCGCGATACTTGTCCACAGAGTGGCAACACAGGAAACAAAGGTGAGAAGGACCGCTGCCCCCTCACCTTTGCGTGTGATCATACTCATGCGCATGCGGAATTTCTCTCCGCGCAATCCCTCCAATTCCTCGACTGCTGTCGACAGTGGTTTCCATGGAGAAAAACGCGCGAGAATCATCCGATAAAAAAAACGACGCTTCCAAGCGTGAGGAATCTCGCGCAGTAAAGAACGCCATGTGGGATTTTCGCCGAAAAGACGACGACTCAATTGATGCAAAACCATGCGGCAACCAATCCACTTGGACCACATCATTACCGATAACCAAAGCCATGGTGTATGCCGCATTGGGTAAAATAGCAACCATACAGGAATTAGCGCGATCCACCAAAGCGACCAACAGCGCCAGAAATCGCGGCGCACCATGGCAAAGCCGGAATCAACCGCCTCCCAATCGGTGCGAGGACGAATTTCCATGGTGACATCCTCCAGCTTCATGATTTTCTCTCCTGCCATCCCCTCCCTGCAACGAGGAAGTAAAACGCGTTCAACACCCAAAACAAAATCCCTGCGATGTATTTCCACTCCGGAGGCATCTCAAGCGCCGACCAAAACCCCTCGAGCACCGCCGCAATCGCCGTCATCAATGCTCCGCCAAACAACAGTGGCATGGCCCGTAACGTAGACTCGCGCAATGCCCGCGAACGAGGTAATCTACCCGGTTTGACCAGGCCAAGCCCCATGCGGATTCCCGCCATACCGACAACACACATACCCAATAGTTCAAACGAACTATGACCACTGACAAAACTCCAGAAGGCCACGGGATTGCAAGCATAATTGGCATATCCGGCCGCAGCACCGATCATAACGCCATTGAACACGATGAAAAAGATCGTCCCCAACCCTGCGATAATTCCTCCTGCAAAAAGCCGGAAATCAATTCCCACATTGTTGCGTATATAATGAGCAAACATCATGAAATTCGAACCAAATTCCTCACGCAGGTGAGCCGTTTGGGCAGCACTGTCACTTCCATACATCTTTTCCATCGATACCATCCCGTCGGGACCCAACACACTTTGAACCCAAGCGGGATCCCACATCACCGATATCATCATCGCAAGAAACGGTAGCCAAAACATCGCGTTGCATAGCCAGAAGAGTCGCCATTCGCGACGGACGGACTGGGGAAAAGTCGCCACCAAAAACAACACACAGGCCTCCAAGCCGGCTGAGCGCCCGCGATACAGGAGTTTGTAACCGCGGATCACGCGCTCATTGAGCGAGCGAACCATGCGATCGCCATACATTCGATACTGAGCCAAAGCAAGATCAGCACAAGCTTGCCGAAAAAGTCGGGGCAACGATCTCACATCCACATCCTGCCGACGTTTTTCCAGCGCCTCCATCAAGGCATCCATTTCACACCAGCGCGGACCATTCTTTTTTTCAAAACTCCCGGGTGTCATGACGGTGGATCGTTGGATAATGCCAATGGGATTACGCCAGCAGAATGACCTAAGCATGTCGATGCAAAACTTCCACATGCAGTCATTCCCATGGAGCCCGAAATTCGTTAGATCGGCAAATACTCCCGGGGTCCACCGTGTTTGGGTTGGGTATGTAGCAAATGAATGTCGATCCACATCATCATTCGCGCTGCGAACTCGCGCCACTTGGTCTTGCGTCCACTTGGACCTGTGACATCTTTCGCGTTGTATCCGATCGCCTCGATGCCATGAGCTTCGGCAATGTAAATCGCTCGCTCATTTTGAAACAGTTGTGAAATCATCAGACATTTTCTAACGCCGAAAACTGTATGCGCACGAATCACGGTATCCAAGGTACGCAGCCCTGCATAATCGCAAACAATTTTTTCAGACGGAACTCCTCTTTCCATCAGAGCTCTTTTCATTTTTTGAGGCTCATTGTATTTCATGCTGCGATTGTCACCAGATACGATCAGACATTGCAATTTCCCTGCTTTCCATAGTGCTGCGGCCGCATCCATGCGATAGGTGAAATACAAATTTTCGCGATCCTGAAAGCGATCATCGCAACCAAAAACCAAGCCCACGTGTTGGCCATTGATTCGATGCTCATCCTGAAAAGTCCTTCCACGTGCATGACGAACTACGGAATATTGGATCAACAAAGTCGATGTCGCAATGAAGATCAGCAGAAGGGCCGATGATCGCGCAATCATCCCCAGATACCAGCGTCGCGGCCTTTGAGCCAACCATGTTATGCATGCGGCGATCATTCGACACCCTGCATTTTTCGCGTCCATCCCCAAAGCGCTTTCATCGCCTCACCGAAACGACTGACCATCGGATATTCGGGCGCTAGCACCCGTAACCTTCGCTCCATGGGACGAAAATGAGCTTCGCTGTCGCGTCCCAGCAACTCACCGTCGACCTGAAACGGAAATTCACGATCACAACGCACGGTAAAATCCGCCGCCTGCAAATGAATCACCGAATGCGAAAGATCGACCCCGCCACGCGCCAAGTTCGTTAAGGAATCCAATACAAAACGATACCCTGATTCCTTAAAGACAAGAATATCCAGCATTTCATCCTGATTGTCCGCCATGCGAAACAATGGCAATTGACCACCATACAATGTGCCATTGCCAGCTAGCACCGCAACCCCCTCCTCGCGCCTGCCATCGGATGTGACGATCTCCATCAAGGGGGGCTTTTCGCCCAACACTTTGACCGCTGCCAGCAGATACGCCAAGGGGCCTAGCATTTTTTTGCTTTCCCAAGTGGTCTCCTCAATGACGGACGCATCGAAACCCAATCCCGCCATTTGCACGAAGGGCGATCCATTCACTGAGAACAAATCGATCTCGCGGATGAAGCCCTGTTCAATGACTTCAAAAGCATTGTCAAGGTTGCCATACGGAATCCCCAATTCACGTGCAAAAACATTCATCGTTCCTGCAGGAATGACTCCGAGCGCCGTGACCGATCCGGCTAATCCTTGCAATACGGCATTCAACGTGCCATCTCCACCCGCCGCCACGACCACAGGTTCACCTTCGGCAGCAAATTTTGCGGCAAGATCGCGGGCCTCTTCGGGGGAATTGGTGGCATAAAGAGCGAATCGCGTGGCCCGCTCCATGATGAAACTAGCAGCACGCTGCGCCCGTTGGCTGCGAGCCTTCGGATTGAACAGCAAAGGATATCGCGGTGGCTGCGTCACGCATGAACCATAGCAAAATCCCACCACTTCTCCAATGGCAATTTTATTTCATTTTGTCGCGCTCTTCACGAATCGCCGCCAAAGCATCATACAGGGCAAATAACATCACCATCAGTGTGAGTAATGCCACTCCAACCCACCACAAACCGAACCGGATCCACGATTCTTCCAACCAGGACTCGATGCCCCACAAACCGAGAGCAAACAGACCCAGCATGGAAAAAGCGGCAGATCCCAACCACTTGCGACGCGTGGACCGGTCGTGGAGAATGGCGCGGGAAATGGCCACAATTGTTCCGATCCATGAGCTTTCAGCCATAGCGGTCAGTGAAGGCTGCGACCGCCATTGACGATCAGAGTTTGACCGGTAAGAAATCCGGCCTGTGGACTCGCAAACCAAGCAACGGACCAAGCGACATCCATGGGAGTGCCCCATCGTCCGAGAGGAACAGTTTTCACATAGGCATCCTTGATCTCCTGCGGCACATCTTCATGACGCTCCACCGGAATCCAACCTGGCGCCACGCAATTGACGGTAATCCCCTGCGGAGCTAGTTCGTTGGCCATCGATCGCGACCACCCAACTTGCGCTCCTTTCGCGGCCACATAAGCAGAAAACTCCGGCATCCCCTCGTGAAACACTTCACTTGTGATTTGCACGATCCGTCCCCATCCGCTCGCAATCATGCCAGGCAACACTCGCTGCGCTAACAGAAAAGGACTTTTCACGAAGGCGTCATACATGGACTGGTATTCGCTCCACTCATAGTCCGCGATCCATTTCATGGGCTGATGCGGAGTAGCATTGGTGACCAATATGTCCACCCCACCCCATTGCGATTCAATTTCATCGGCCATACGCTGAATCTCCGCCTGATCCATCACATCACCCGCCACCAATAGGGCCTGTCCGCCATCGGCAGTAATTTCATCCACTACGGCCTGTCCGAGCGCTACATTGGAAAAACAATTTACCACCACTTTGGCGCCTAGTTTTGCCAGTAAGATTGCAATTGCCTTGCCCAGCCCGCGACTGCTACCAGTGACCCACACCACCTTGCCATCCAATCGTAAGCCCACAAGCGAATGTATATCTTGCATGCGTGATCCCTATAGCACCGATTCCTCGAAGTCAATACCTGAGTGATCACTGATAGCTTGCGCTGATTGCGTCAATCGTAAATCCTATTTCTTCTTTTTTGGTTTCTGCGGCTTTTTCGGAGCTGCTTTGGACTTGGAGGGTGTCGGAGGCGGTGGAATGATTTTCATGATTTCAGCGTCACTGATTTTTCCGTTCTTATCGCTGTCATACCTCTTCAGCAGAGGGTCTTGAGGATTGGCGATGAATGCATCCTGAATGGTTCGCGCCTCAGTCACATTGAATGTCTTGCTGTGATCCAAATCGAATTTTTTTAGTATTTCCGCTTGCCCTGTTGGCTGAGCTGGCGTTTTGGGTTGCGGCTTAGGAATATTCTTGGGCTGAGGTTTCGCAGGGGCCTTCGGCGCGGGTTTATCAGGAGTTTCTGCAGCGTGCGAGAAAACAGATGCCATGAAGGCACCAAGCCAGAGCAAAATCAAAAAAGAAGGAACTTTCACGCGCGAGAATATGGAGAATCAAGCTCTTACTGACAAGGCGATTTACCAATTCGCAGATTCAGGGTCGGCATAAACCCATGTTTTTCAGCAAATTTTTACCCGGATCAAATTCCACATTTCGATCTCCGGCAGTCGGATTGAAATAAACGCTATCGAGCTTTAACTTAAAATGCTCGTCACGGATCTAAATATCGTGCTGCACGATCTACTTCTGGAGCTAGGTTAGTCGCGCGGTCAAACTCAAGCGTTCGGTCGTTGGCAACAGGATTGAGGTAGTAGTGCATTCTAAAGTAACACCCACTTTCTGAGCCTTTCTCTGTCATTAATTTAGGCGAAGCTCCGAACAGTATAGGATTTTCAAGCCTTCTCGAATCCACGCGGGTATGCAATTTGCCATCAATAATTTTTGCATAGATTGCAGAAACAACATTGCCTCTTTCATCGAACTTAGTTCTTAATCTGAAAATGTATCCATATGGATTTCCCCCTACTGGCTGCTCATACGAAATTTTCTTACGATATTTCAATACGATGGGATCCGAAAGATACCCCTCCAGTGGGGCTTCGCGGGGATATTTCAATTCGCTCTCGATTCCTTTGAGCTCTTGCAATACGAACCATCCGTCGCCTTGATTAGGAAATGTAATGGACAACGTAGCATCGTAATTTTTTTTGTCGATAATTTCAATGTGAGCTAACATTTTCAAATCTGACACTTTCCCTTTTCCATGAGGTGCAATCCAGTCATCTAATAACAAATCATATCCGTGCGCCATATCTTGCGATGGAATATCAACTGTTTTTCTTATAGCGCCTCTTGCATACATTGGTACAGCTTTGCCGATTTTTTTCAATATGATGCATACGGTGGGATTCCAAGGTAACATTCGTTCACCAGATTTAGTATTTTTATTTAATTCGGATAAATACAAATACTCCATGCAGCTACTATAGTAACCTTCTTTACTGACTTTAATCGGAACAACACATGAAGTAGTTCCGGATTCTACCGAGAAATCCCCACTTTGATCCGTCTTTCCTTTGAAGTCGTTTGATCCGTCTTTGTATTTTTCAGGATAAATAACCCTTGCGTGAACATCGGCGCCTGGTATCGCCAATCCGCTTTCATCAACAGCTTTAACGTTTAGCTTGATCTGTACAAAATGTTCTGAAACATTTTGGTCTGGATTTTCCTGAGAGGCTAAATATTTTGTAATAAATAAAAATGTGATAGCTATGATGCAACTCTTTTTCATGACTCAAATTATTGTAGATTACCGCGTTCAACCATTTTTTCGTAAAGTTTTAGAACCACATTCATTGGTGCGTTTTTCATGTCGCTATGTTTCCATGCTCCCCAGTTCCCGACCTTCAATTCATTAATATCTGTATTCGATTTTTCCAATTTTTCTGTCCATCCTTCCACCTCATTCTTACCAGTTGGATTGGATAATGCAGGGATATCATGACTGAGGAGCCAAGCACGGATTGCATATTCAGCGGCATGATTAGATCCGCTCGCAGCCGATAAGTCGATGCCATTTTTAGAATCGGGAACGGCACCGCCATTTACCAGTCGAAGTTTGGTGAATGGTTTGAAAAATGGGATACTACGAAGTTGCGATTTGGTGATCTTTACGGTGTCACCGGGATTTCCTCCACCCAACTTAAGGGGATCAGGACGGTAGCTAAGATAATAATTGGGGTTAAAAGCCCAACCACCGCACGACGTCCAATTGTTATTACCAAGTCCCGTTACGAACGCTTTTGTTGCACCGCCCTTACTCATTTCCTGTTTGATCCAGGCTCCAGTGTCCTTAACCAAAAGATCTGCAACAGGAGGAACAGAACCACTGCCATTGTCTAGCACATCTTCAGTGCTAGAGTAGTAATTGTGAGGAGTAGTTAGATTGGCGATATCACCGAATCGACCTTGCCATGTCAACTTTTTCCGTCCGTCACCTGTAGGAAATAGATCAAACCAGTCACTTGACCAGAGACGCGTTGGGTAATTTGCCCAGTCTGGATGACGGACGTTGTGGCGATCTGTTTGAATATGCTCGGGTTGGTATGCTTCACGAGCGACGGCAGCGTTAAGCAAAAAATATTGTTCAGCATTTAGGCCATGATCACAAATAGCACTGCTGACGATAAGGTTACCCATAGAGTGTCCAGCAATGACAGTCTTGGATTTCGAATTTCCTTGCAATCCGTTAACGACACATTTGAGAGCTAGAGATGAGGCGAACGCGTTGTAGGCATTACGCCAGTAGTCTGGTGTAAATACTAAACCAAATGGAAGTTCTTCACCTAACTGGCCTTTGTTGCCTTCCCATGAAATACCTAGGAAGCGAGCATTAGAACCACTGTGGTGTAGACGTTTAAATATCTCTGCACTCCAGCCCCGTGCGGCTGCATCACTCACATTATAACCGTGGCAAAATACAAACCATCTGTCTTTGCGACTTGCTCGAAATTTCTCGTTGGCTGGAGGATGCACTTCTTTAGGTGACTGCCCGCTGGCAGCAGATCGAATGTTTGCCTGCCAATACATTTGCTCGACAGGAACGAGATTCATCCACGATTCACTCGGTAGACGCGCCATTTCGGAATTGTCGGATTTCTTTGAAATGATTAGCTCGAATGACTGATTGCTGGCTAATTTCGACTCGAACAATAACACTCCTTTCCTATTTTTGACGGCTTCAAGATATTCTATGGTTAATTCCGATCCATTGCCCGCCGTTACTTTTGTCGGACGTGTTAAAGCCTCAATGGACTTTGATTCAGCGGCGAGGTAAGAACCTGCTCCGGTAATCCGGTCGCTAGAAGGCTCCACATTCGGCATTTCAATGAAATTAAGTGCGCCAACAGGATGTGAAATCTTATAGATGTATTCATTGGCGGGGAAAATTGCCAAAATCTTTTCCATTTGTAGTTGGATGGCAAAAAAATCCACAAGGTCTCGTTCACCGTTTACAGCGTCATCAGAATTATCCACCCCTTGACCAGGAATATCTCCGAAATGAGGTTCGGTGTTGTCATCGTTGTCATCGTTAATCCAGAAAATAAATGGATTTTTTTTGTTAGCTTTACCGCTATCTTCGCCATCAATCCTACCATCGCGGTTCCAATCTGGAACAATGTCTATGGGAGCAAGCATCAACAATGCCTTGCCTCCGGTTGCAAGACTTGAATCACTCTCATCATCAGCAAGAGCTACGATGGATCCTTCTCCATTCATGGCATAGGCACGTAGGTTGGTATAGCGTGGTTTGGGATTTGTGTCGCTGATTTTTTGATTTTTCACCAAATCGTCTAGTGGAATCGAAACACCATTTCTCCAAATCGCGCGTCTGCCTAGCATCACACCATCTTTTGCTATGGCAATAATGGTTTTCATCATTGGACGAGGTTTCGCTTTTAACCATTCTTGGTCTCGTTTCACCCAGAGACAACTTCCTCCCACCGCAAGCCGTGAATGCGAATCATGCACATCGGGATTAATTTGGCAAATGCAAGCTCCCATTTCGAAAGCGCCCGAGGAATCAGGCAGGATCTCCTCGTTATTTTCTTGAATCACAACGGCATCTCTTACCCCCCAAAATGTTGCCATACCCGAGATTCTTTCGCCAACAGCGACGCCATCATCATTGACTGCTTTGATCAGTAATTGAGATCCCCAAGAATACGCCCCTTCAGTACGATAAGGTTTTTCCCAGAAGGGAGAGTCATGGGTCGCATTGTCAGAGGCTTTCCAAACCTGCCATTTTCTCTCTTTGCATGTATGATTTCCCCCAAGCACTGCAACCGCACCAGCGGGGCTCGCAACAGCGCGATAATCCACAATTTCCCATTCATCTGTGCTGACCTCAGAAAGCGCCAGTGGACGATGATTGCCTGTGGGAGGATTACCGATCGGTTTAGCCTGCCAATTCTTTGAGGTTGCATCTTCTTTTGTCCAAACCGTTGAAACATTATTGCTTTCTATGGCTATTGTAACGTCGTGCAATGTCTCCGCGTGTTCATTGCCATCATCATCATAGGATCGGACAATACGCTTCAGGTTTGTCACGAATCCTTGATAAGTCCCATCACCTACAATGCTTTCACCAGATACAGCCGATGGTCTCAAATCCGACCGCTGACCAGAACCAGAAATCGGAGATGCTGCTCCCGTTATCGCTTCGTATAACGGCGGGCTCACCGAGGAATCGGGTTGATAAAAACCTGATAGGGTAATGGGCTCAAAAGTGTTAACCTTATCCCTAAGATCAGCAGACCATTCTCCTGACTTCCATACGCGACTCCGTTCTATCCATATTTCTCGTCCATCTTGGAAAACTGATTTGATTTTATCATTCCAAAGAACGGTTCCTCCATCGCCAATGGATGCACTAAAGCACCCGTAAGGATCGTTTTCATTTGATATTTCGATACCTGAATAATTGAGTTGTTCAAGAGATATTACTGCGTATGAAGATTCCGCGGCTGGTTTCCAGTCCACCGCTTTATCCAGTGGATCGGCGTCATAGCGATCAACGATCTGATCGTCATCAGAATCGATTCTTTCGGACAGTTCTCTTTGGTTCAGATTCAGACCGAGTAGATATGACTGTTTAGCATCCCATTTGTCATTCCAATAAGACGTTTGCGCATCGAGTTGACCATCCCCGAGCAAATAAGACCACTGAGCATAATCAGCGCTAATCAAATTCAGGATTTCACTGGACTCCCAATCATCCGATATGCCGTTTTTGTTCTTATCGTTGTTCGGAATCAGTTGAATAATGTGCTGTTTTCCATCTGTGTTCAGAACCGTGAGGCTGATGCGACCATCGGAAGTGATGTAATTTGGCGATAGATTGCGAGTATAGATCAATTTAATGGGGCTTGTATCACCGTTACTACTTTGCCCAACACGGAGCGCATCGATGCGGATGCAGGTGCCGTCGGGAGTGATGAGGCTGGGTTTGCTTCCTTGAATCAGCATACGGCCGTTTTGCTGGCTCAGATGGCTGACGTTCGGATATGCACAAGCGGGCAATCGAATCAGATTCAGACTGTCCGTTTTCGAGTCGAATAGAAAGTAGCGGTTGATCCATGTGGATTGTTCATTTTTACACCCATTTCTCAGAAGAGCTTTGCCGTCGTTAGAAAAAGAGAGAACCTCCCAGTCAGGCCAATCAGAGGATGATGAATCATGTGGGAGCAATAATATCTGACCATTTGATAGAAAAAGCCATGGCCGGAAAGTCGGAACTGAATGGTCTTCACTATTCTCGTATTGTGGCTCATAACAAATGGCGATTCCTTGATCGTTGATCTTTTGCCATGTGTGATCGCTGGGCATTACGGCCTTAAATTCCCCTCGTTCGTTGAGGAGAATTTGTTTCCCTCTATCCGCCTGGTGGATACGACGTGTTCCTGAAGGAGAAACACAGTACGATTCATACATGAGATACTCGGAATCATCCAATGGTGCTTTGCCGTTATGAAGATCGGGATTGCGGAGGTTTTGCTCTACTGCTTCAAGTGAAATCCAGTTCGATTCATCTGGGAAATGGGTGATATCAGGAGTGAGATATCGAGCAAATTCGTAAAAGTTTTCACCGATTGCGGAATCCCATCGGTAATGATAACGGGATCGCTCACCGTGAATCCGTTCTTCAGTCGGTTCTGCGTAAAAGTTGCTCCAAGAGTATGATTGGAAGTATTTACTCCAATCCCCATCATATCGGTGTGAGCCATGATTGCTCGGTAGCGGATAGGCGATGGCGCCTGATGATGACAATAGAGCGGAAACTTCCTGATTGTATTCGTATCCGTATTCATACCCATCGCTATTTTCATTCTGCGAGTAGGCACCGGTGATTACGATGGATCCATTGTCGCCTGCTGTGAGAATCTGGGGATATTGCCACGCATCATCAATATGGCGGGTTTCCAACGTGTAGATTCCCGTGGGTACGGTGCCAATCTGTGACTCACGCAGGTTTGTCACCCGGTCTTCATCCGGATCGAGTGATGCATCGCTGGGATCGAGTGGAAGAAATCCCCAATCAACTTCCCATCCATCTTTCATTTCATCTCCATCGGAATCAGAATTGCGAGGATTAGTCCCGTTCGAATATTCTTGTAAATTCGAGAGACCATCACCGTCGGTGTCTGCATTGGTGTTGTCTTTGGAAAAAGGATTGAATTGGTGCGAATTCTCGAAAGCATCAGTCAGACCGTCGCCATCTGTATCGCGGTCGGGTGTGAGGAGGATGGTCTCCAAGGCATTTTCTTTCCATGCGGAGACGAGCAAAGCACCGTGGGAATTGATGGATTTAATTGCATCGAGCGTATAACCACTGGTGGCGGGAAGCAGAAAATCGAGCCTATGTGACTGCCCATGGCGATGAAGCGAATGGATGACCTCGGACGACTGATCGTAATGGCTGGAGAGTATTTCTCCCGAAGCAGTCAAGTGAGTGATCATAGGACTGTGTGGGACAGGCGCACCCATCGGGCTCATGCGATAGAGTGATGGATCGATGCTTACATCGTTGGTTATCGTGATGGGAGAAGCGCTGAAAATTTGTCGTTTCAGGGTATTGTCTCTCAGTGTCGTTGAGATACCAGCAACGATCCCATTAGGCGATATTTTTACGATACTTGAAAAATTACCATGAGGCAAGGTGCCGAGATTTGTGACCGAAAACGAAGAAGGGCTGATTAATTTCCAAACTGTTGCTCGTTGCTGTCGATTGGCAATCGACGCTGATCCGGCAATAATGGGATTGCTCTGATTGGAAATGCCGCAGCAGGTGGTGTATCCGTTGCTGACGAGATTCGGTAAAATGCAACCTTGCATACCGGTAGCTGAGGCGTTCAGCGACCAGACCAGTGCGCGCTGTTGATTGGCTACCAAGCCATTCGCAGCAATGATGCCGTGATCATTGATGAACGCACTCATCCACGAACTGATTGTGGAGCCGGCTGGAGCGGTGATGACGACAGGTTTGAATGTTTGCCCCCCTGATGTTGGCATTTTCCATGCAACTGGTTGCCATCTTCCGGTTGTGCCGCGGTAAAACATGGCATAGAGAAAATTTCCAGATGGTGAGAATGACGCACTTGTCACACTTGTAGCCTCATTTTCTATGGTCGATCCAGAAAACATTACGGGAACCGCGCTAGGACTTGCCCAATAGGCATATTGTGCGGAACCAGAACTGCTTCTGGCAAATACCGCACCATTGCCTGATCGTGCGATGATTTGGAAATTTCCATTGTTCAGAGAAGGATACAGAGATAACTGACCTTCATGAGAATTGCGCGGCTGTGACCATGTAGATGATCTCACACCTCCTGCGGTAGGGTATGCCGTCAGAAACACTTGCTCTGTGACATCATCAGCGAGCAAGACGTGAGACCGGAGATTGCTCAGATCATCTCCGAGAATGGCGCTGGACATGTCCATGCATCTCATGTCGGAAAATGGACCTATCGTTCGAATGCGGTATGAAGGAGCCCCACGCGGATCTGTGTCGAGGCGAAACTCTTGCAAGTTGCTGTAGCCATCGCGGTCAAAGTCAAGCTCAGCATCGGACGGATCCTGATAATTCATGCCGTGAGTCACCTCCCAGTTATTGGGAATGCCATCGCCATCAGTGTCCACACCGGGACGAGTGTCGATGAGTTCACCATGAGTATCCCGAACAGGAGCAGCATGGGGATCGGAGCGCAGCAAATACTCGCCCAGATTGTTCGTGCCGTCAGCGTCCGCATCGAGATTGGCATCGTTCATCGCGGCATTGAACCCATGGAATTCCTCCCAGTCATCCGGCATGCCGTCACCGTCAGAGTCTTGCTCCATGCTCAAGATCACGATCGCCTCAGCTAATCCACTTTCATCATATCGAGTAAGAAAAATTTTCCCGTTGGCCGATACCTTTGTTGGCTCGAAATAACCTTGGTTCGCCGTCCGTCCTCTCGCAGCAAGCAAGGCATCGCAACTCACGCTTACGCCATCTCGCCACAAGAATGGCTGGTAACGAAATGAATCAGCCGCGAGAGATTGAAAAAGAACCATTCCCGAATCAGAAAGATCAACGGGGTAGGAATACGAAGATTCATTCCTGCCCTTGATGTCGTGATATGAGCCGTTGAAGAAGAATGTGGAATCGCGCCACTGTCCTAGGCTGGTATAGCCATAGGAACCGCCAGTGAACTCACCCCACCGGTTCATCGCCGCCGGCCACTGCCATTGTTGATCCGACTCATGAAACAAGGGAAAACCCCCTTCCCTGCCTGTGGAGAAAAAAATCGAACCAAGTTGGGTAAACGTCAAATCCCTTCCCTCTAACACATCATGATATGTACCAATAACTTGACCATAATCGTTGATGTCGAGCATCGACCAGGAAGTGAAATCGTCACGAGGATTCATCCGCATGCCATCGACTGCGTGGACAGGAAGCCAGCCTTGATCCTCTGTGATTTCGTAGCCGATCCAGTCGCCGAAACGATTCATGCGATAGGCCAAGCAGGGATTTCCATCGAGGGTAATTGCATTGACCGAATTTGGGCTTTTGCGCAGATACGATTCGACCTTACGCCAGTCCGGTGAATACCATTGAAGAAGAAGCTCGCCCTGCTCATTGATGTCAGAAGCGAAAATGAAGCCCGATGTTTTTCCAGGGATTTGGATTTCTTCCAACGAGCCATCCTCCTTCAGTAAGGCAGGGTGCGAGGTTTGACTCCAGCTGCCATCCGACTTTTGTCCATGTGCGTAAAACTGCACAACCACATCACCTTTCCCATTCGCTGCTGAAACGTAAACGTTTTGGTAAAAATACAAATATTCGCTCCAGTCATGATTCGGCATAACGACGGGAATTCCCTGATCTTTCCATTGTCCAAGAGGATTGCCCGACCGACCCGAGGTTCTCAGGGATAATTGATATTCTTGAAGAGCCGTGAGACCGTCTTGATCGAAGTCGCTACCCGCATCGGCGGCTGAGCGAGGATTATGAGAGTGGGTCACTTCCCACTCATTGGGAATGCCATCCGCATCGTAGTCGGAATCGACCTCTTCCACTGCATTGTTTGACGGCGATGGCTCAGGCAGAGTCAGGTTCGAATCACTCGAGAATACGCGCTCGAATCTGGCATGTTGATTTTTCATCGAATGAATTCCCAGCGCAAGCAAGCATCCGAGTATTGCCCCCGCTTCCGCAAAATGCAGAATGCGTATAGGATATTTCGCGATCAACAACGATCGTCTTTCACATGAACGAGATTGACGAAAATCACTGCTACGATTCATAATCAATTTTGGGGAATTACGATATTTCCTAGACCTATCGGACATCGCACACGATTGCAATGAAAATCGTCAACGAGAGATTTTTTGTTTTTCTCTTTCCCGATAACGGATACGTCGCTAACCTTGCGTCGACGCCGATTCTTGTATGTCCGATTCTTCTTCAGATCAAAAACGAATAAGGCCGGATCGCCGAAAAATGAGCGCCGATCCCATGTCTTTCGACCCACAAGAGGAACTACTCTGGAACCTCGAGGAAGACTGGCGAATGCCTACCGATTCCACGACTGGGCAGCATAAGGATTCTTCAGAATCGGAATCATCGAAGTTGTCGATCGAATCTCCTGTCAATGAGCCCCAGATGACTGATGCGGCCGAACCCGATGAGCCCGTGACACGAGTGGAGCCCAGTTATAGCCGTCGTCGTCTCATGCGCAACAAACGAGGGAGTGACCAGCCCCCGGAAATTGAGATTCCCGATCGAGAAACGATGACAATCCCATCATCCGTTTTCCCTGAAAGGAGATCAGAAGAAGAAAACACCTCTGTCACGCGCAATGCGCCGTTGGGTTTGGGGCCTACTGAGGACGAGGTTTGGGCCGACTTTGTTGCCGATGAGTTACCCATCCCGGCCGGGCATGTAGCACCAACTTCAGCGATGGCTCCGAGTGAGCAGGACGGCAACATGAGAGAAAACCCAGATTTGATTGCCGAGCCGGATGCTCTCGTTCAAAAAGAGCCCCAAGAAACGGCCATACAAGAGACCAGCGGGCTGGAGATTCCCGAGCCCGAACCTGATGTCACACCGCAAGTAACAGAAGTATCTGCGGAGAGTTCGGCCCAACAAAACAACGACTCCCCTTCTCCAAGCAGCAAAGATAAAAAAGCCTCATTCTCATTTCCTGTTCTCGCAGGCTTCGAGCTATTGGCTTCGCTTCTGTTTCTTGCATGTTTGCTGGTTGGTGGCATCTTGGCATTTCAAGCATTCCGCAGCGAAGTGCGAGGACAAGCGAACCTCTACCTTCAGCCCGATCTTCCATCCTCAGGCAAATGGGTTACGATAACTTCCGCCGAAACCTATTGGCGTGCGCCCATCAAGGAAGGAGCAAATGCCGATCCAGTCAGACAAGATGTCACGATGATCCCTGTCATTCAAATCAAATTGGGACAATGTGTTACTCCTCGCGGTGCGGTTCGAGTGATTTTTTACAACGACAAAGGAGTCATTGCCGGAGACACCGTAACCCAGAGATTTGAAAATCATCAGTTCTCTCCCGATCCATCGTCCGAGCGGGCTTTTTCCGCAACTACTGGATTTACCAATTTCGGAGATCAAGAAGCATATCGTGCTCACTTGGTCAAACCTTGGACGATACGAGTGTATGAAGGACCAGATGAAAATGCTCCGAGCTCGGAATACCGTCTCTTGTTCACCGCTCCCATTTCCACCTACATCCGATAAGTTTCATCACCATGAGCACTCATACTCCACTGATTCCTCGCGAAGGCTGGCATGTCATGCATCTTTTCTATCAGATCGATCACTCCCAGTGGCAATGTCTGAGTCACGAAGATCAACGCAGTGCCAAAACTCGCTTGACTCAGCTCGTTCAGGAGATTCGGTCGACACCCGACACCCACCTGCTGACCTTCGCCATCGCCACCCCCAAGGCGGATTTGGGATTCATGCTACTGACACCGGACCTGCATGTCGCCACAGCATTTGAAAAACGTCTCACATTATCATTGGGAGCCGACATCCTCAACGCATCCTATTCTTATCTCTCCCAAACCGAGGGGTCCGAATACACCACTACCAGTGAGCAATACATCGAAGAAACCTTGATCGGAGAAAAAGGTCTCACGCAGGGCACGCCGGAATTTGATGCAGCCCTGAAAGAATTTGAAGATCGGATGGCCCACTACCTCAAACACCGGCTTTATCCGGTGCTTCCGGACTGGCCTGCGATCTGTTTTTATCCGATGTCGAAACGCCGCAGCGGAAATGACAACTGGTATTCCCTCGACTACCAATCACGCAGGGAATTGATGGCAGGCCATGCTCGCGTGGGAAGAACGTATTCTGGCAGGATCCTGCAGCTCATTACCGGTTCCACGGGACTGGATGAATACGAATGGGGCGTGACTCTTCTCGCAAAAGATACCATGGACATCAAAGCCATCGTTTACGAAATGCGCTTCGATGAAGTATCAGCAAGGTATGCGGAATTCGGTGACTTCTACATTGGCATGCAATTGCCTTTGGACGAATTATTCCGCCGCGTCTGCCTCTAAAATTCTTGAAATCACTGAGCTTTTGGCGGCACGCGTCCAGATTCTTCTTTTGTCTCCTGAAGCGGTGGATTTTCCGTCTTCTTTCCAGCGCCGAAAATCCCCATAACACCATCCACGACACCAGCGGCTCCCCCAACCGCTTGTTCAACCGCTCCGGTTCCCGATTCCAAGACCTTCCCTCCGGCTTCTACGGCCTGATTCAATACGCCAGAACCTGCTGCGGCATCCTCGACCACTTGTTGGGTGTATTTGAGAACTTTTACTCCGGTAGCAGGGATGATTTCAAACATCCTCGCCCCGGCTGCCGCCATCAATCGCTCGCTCAAATCCTCCTTGGGGTCATCCAAAGTACCACTCAGATGCATGGGAGCCCAGAGCAACCCGCGATGACCGGGCATGAAAACGTCCTCTTCCGCACCCGGAATCTGCGCCAAGGTTCCGGGTGCCAACCCCACCTGAAAGTCTCCATTCAGTTGATAGGGAGATCCAGGCCCCGAACGTGTGAAAGTGATTTTTCCCTCCATCCGAGCCAAACCCTCCGAGCCCAATTTCACATTCGTCAAAACAATTCGGTCTCCACTCCACTCATAATCACATTCCGCAGCGTGCAGGGTGAGGGTGCGAAATCGCAATGACTGGGAATAAGCGGCAAGTTTATCGAGAATGGGTAGAGCTGTCAACATACCTTGATCGATTTGCAAATGACCTTTCACCGTCGGAGTTGACGATCCTGACCGAATCGCAAATGTGCTTTCCACCTTGCCTGTGAGTCGCTGCCTCCAATCGGCTGGCAATACCTCATGACACATGACATCACGCAGAGAACCTTCCAAAGAGTAACGGCGGTTTTTCCAATCGAGTTCCCCCCCTAAATCCAAATGACCATTCTGATAGACCCGGCAGGTGGCATCAGTCAGGTAAACGTATCCTGTTTGATACGTGAGACGCATTTTATCCAGCTTCAATTCCGGAGCCCATGCGTAGGGCAGATTCATCTTGCCGCCATTGCCCCGCAGCTTGCATTTGTCAAAGGAGTCGGTTGGCTCAAGATCCCATCGCGTACCAGACCACTGCGCCTCGCCATCCGGTGTGATCAAACGAAAAGATGAGTCATTGATCACGAGGGTGTCGGTCTCAATCGCTTTGGGAATCCAAGCCTCATACCAAGGCTTAGAGCCAAGATCCGTAGTGGAACCAGACTGATGAGAGGGCATGCTTGAGTCAACCGCGGTTGCGGTAGCGTCCCAGACTGCTGATAATTTGGTAACGCGACTGGGGCTAACACTCCACACTCCGCGAAAGACCCCTCCTGCGTCAATACCAGTCTTGATCCCCTCCATCGAGATCTGTTTCATCGCGGCTGGTCCACTGGCTTCGAATGAATCAGCATTAACCTGAAAACCATCCCAACGCAACGGGCTCATGGTTGTCTCCGCCTGAAGAGTTTTTTCTGCTTGGGACAAAAGCATCATGCGGAACTCCGGACCGCCAAGATACGATCGCAACCACATGTAAGCAGCCACCGATCCCACCGCGGCAATGATCATCCCCCCCGCGGTAAATCGCAACACCCAAGGCCCCCAGGCAGATGATTTTGCATGCTTTTTTCCAGCAGCAGCCTTGCGTTGCGAACGTCGACTCATAGATTCGAAAGTAGCCGATTTTTTCCCTCTGGCAAGCAGGATTGGAGGCAATCAAACTTCGTCCTGAGCGTCAAATTTCACGATTAATTTTTCGAAGCCAATTTTCCGATGGTAGGTTGCCTCCCTCTCCACGAAATCCACCGCGTCAATGACACGCAATCCTTTCACCTTGATGCTCATGACCCCTAAAAGGCCGCGAACGATCGCACGCGCATGATGCGCACCAAGGCACAAATGCGCGCCAAAGCCGAACGCCACATGAGGGTTCGGTTTCCGATCGAGACGGATTTCCAGAGGTGCCGCGAAAACTTCAGGATCCAGATTGGCTGAAGCCCAACACAATGAAATTTGCCCCTGCGGCGGAACCTCGACACCAAAGAGATCGGTTTTCACCGGACAAACCCGACCGATATGCGTAAGCGGCATAAACACGCGAAAAAACTCCTCAGCGGCATGTATCACTTTTTCAGGATCATTTCTCAGAAGAGAAAGATGATGCGAATGATCCGCAAAATGCGCCATGATTCGTGTCACCATGTGAATCACGGTATCCCTTCCACCGGCAAAAACCAGATTGGCGTAGCCGAGTTTTTCCTCATTCGTCAGAGCCCTACCGTCAATAGACGTTTGATTCAGCGAGGAAAAGAAATCGTCGCCGGGATTCGCCGCGGCACGCTCGAACATCTCCCGGCAATATTCCTCCAACTGGGAGCCTTTCGCTCCTCCATCACCATCCTTGAACACATGCATGCCCCATGCAATCCAACGCTGCGCTTCTCCCTCTGGCACGTTGAGAAGATAACAAAGCGCACGCGATTGAAGAGGTATGGCGAATTGATGCACCAATTCCACCTCATCCGCTTGAATTGCCTCGCGCAATAGCACTTCGATCAAAGACCTGATTTTCTCTTGGATCTCAGGGGTTTTTGATCGGAGAAAAAAAGGCTCCACAATCCTGCGATACATGGCATGACGAGGCGGATCCAACTCGAGAGGCAATTGTCTCACGGTGCGCACGTCCTCCTCGGACGGGATCGGCACACGAAACGGTGCATCCGAACTAAAACGCACATAATCCCGGGCAGCTTCACGAACATCACGGTGACGCAATATCATCGGCACATTCCGACCTTGGAAAACCCCGATGTGAACCGGACAATCCGCTCGAGATTGCCGGAATGGATCGTCAATGTCATTCATGTTGCAACAAACTCGTTATTCGCAGATTCATCATCATCCATCAAGCAAAGATGACAAAAAACGCAAGAGCAAGCGGTTAAGATCTCTCATCATGATGATGAAAAATCACCGTGCCGGAACTTTGTCCTTTTTGATTGACTCAGAGCGCGGAACTGCTAGGATTCAGACCTAACAAACAGGAAGGGTTATTGTGGATAATGGATTGTTGCACACAGAAAAAATCATCACGGACCGAAAAACGTTTTACATCGATCTCAAGGAAAATTCACGCGGCATGGTGGTGAAGATCACCGAGGACGTGGGTGGCAATCGGGATACCATCATGGTTCCTGCCGAGATTCTGGGAGATTTCATTCAAGCGCTGCATGATGTCAAGGCCACCGCCGACCAGCACTCACCCTGAAGCGGAATCACTCATTCATCCAACATCCATTTCGTCGAATGAATACGCCCGCCTCTGTCACGGTCGCACGGCTCACCTATGTGTTGATCTGCGAACTGCTCGCTGTAGCGGTTTCGTTGACTTTTTCCGACGCTCTGCCGCTGTGGGTGTCACTGACAGGTGGCTTATCGGTGGCGGGTTTTTTTATCCTGGTGGAAAGCACGCTTAAGGGCTTTACCCTGCGAGGATTTTCCACTGCAACATTCGGACTCGGCGTTGGTTTGTTTTGCGCGTGGCTGATCACCCGAGTGGACATCGCCGAATTGGTCGCGAACATGATCAGGGAAAATGCTCCCGCCCCTACCGATGATCAGAGTATCGAACGACGTTTCATTATCAATGAGAGGGCGGACGCTATCAGGCTCGCCATCAATGTGTCGCTCTACTCCAGCCTCGGCTTTCTCGGTGCTGCGATCGCGCTGCGGAGCAATCGTGATGACTTTGCCTTCATCATCCCCTTTGTACGTTTTCGACAAGAAGGTTCGCAAGGGCGCCCTGTGGTGTTGGATGCGGATGCGGTGATGGACAGTCGAGTCATCAACATTGCGAAGGCGGGTTTTCTTGGTGGCCGCATGATTGTGCCAAGTTTTGTATTGCAGGCAATCCAACAACTTGCGGGATCATCCCACACCACGGAGCGGATCCGGGGCGAACGAGGTGTGGAGGTGCTGGAAAAAATGAACAACGATCCGAATACCCGAGTGGCCATTCATGAGGCTGGCAAACTTGCCGGAGACGCGCCCTATCACACACGCATGATCGAAGTAGCCCGCATGGTTGATGGCCGCATCCTCACCTGCGATGAAACTCTTGCAAAAATCGCGCGATTGCAAGGCTTGCGGGTGCTGAATTTGCACGAACTCGCTGATGCGATGAAGCCATCAATCGTGATCGGTGAAAAAATCCGCCTGGCGCTGGTTCGCCCGGGCAAGGATGATCACCAAGCGGTCGGATACCTGAGTGACGGCACGATGATCGTCGTCAATCAAGCGACACAATTGATCGGAACCACACAGACGGTGAATGTGATCAGCACCCTGCAAACCAGCAACGGAATGATGGTATTTGCGGAAGTCGACGCTACCTGATCCTGGGGACTCCCCATAAAAATCTCACTTTTCTCTGCTGCGGGCTTGACGCAACAAAGCTCAGGAAGCAATGTATGTGCGCCATGTTGTCTGACTACCTGCCTGTACTCCTTCAAATGCTGATTGCCATCGGATTTGCTGCTGTGGTTTTATCACTCAGCGTGGTTTTCGGCAAATCAGCGCGCACCAATGTCACCAAGGACAGTGCCTACGAGTGCGGCATGCTTCCCGTGGGAGATGGTGCTCCGCGCTTTTCCGTGAAATTTTACCTCGTGGCCATGCTTTTTGTCATCTTCGACATCGAAGTGGTATTCATGTATCCATGGGCTGTGCAATTTCGCGACATGATTCAATCTTCTGCCACGCCCTTGCTCAGCATTGCTGGTTTTGCAGGAATCCTTGCACTGGCTTACGTGTATGCTCTTAAAAAAGGAGCACTGAACTGGAAATCGTAAGCACCGTTCCGTTCACTCAAACGGCGTGTACGGCATCGATCAAATCCTTCGCAAACCGGACTACCGCGTTCACAGGCTGTGCCTCTTGAGCGTGCAATTCCACTTGTTTTACCAAGGCAGATCCGACGATGACTCCGTCGGCATGGATGGCGACTTCCCGAGCTTGCTCCGCATTGGAGATACCGAAGCCTACACAAACGGGCACTCTGGCATATTGTTGAAGAGATGCCACCAACGTTCCGATCTGGTCGGATGGAGCACCATGAGCGCCAGTTACCCCTGTTCGCGACAACGCATAAATGAATCCCTCCGCTTGGGATGCCAGCGAACGAGCCCGTGCCTCTGGAGTGTTCGGTGCGATGAGACGGATTTTCAACAAATCCGGATTCCCATTGAAATCGCCACTGTGGCCGGCCTCGTCAGGTGGCAAATCCAACAACAAAACCCCATCAGCACCGGCTGCCACCGCATCAACTTGAAATACTTCGAAACCGTAGGTGAAAATCGGATTCAAGTATGTGAAAAGAACAATGGGTGTGTCGTGTGTTTTGCGGAAGTCTCGAATCAAGTCGAGAGAGCGCTTGGTTGTCATCCCCGACTTCAAAGCCCGTTCAGCTGCCATTTGATTGACAATGCCATCCGCGAGTGGATCAGAGAAAGGAAGGCCGAGTTCCAAGATATCAGCGCCGGCATCGGCAAGACCTTTGAGGATTTCAAGAGATCGCTGGTAATCCGGGTCACCTGCGGCAACGTAGGCGACAAATGCTTTTTTCCCCTGCTGTTTCAGCGTTTCAAATGTGCGAGTTATACGATTCATGAAAAGATTAACGTTTTTTGATGCGTTTGCCGGACAATCTCGTGGCCAACAAGTTGGGACACATGCCTTTCAGACGCAATTGTTCGCAGCCGGCTTCAATATGAATGGACTGGCGGATGGGACGATAGCCCAGTCTGCGGGTGATGCAATCATTGAGTAAATCAATGTGCGCATCTTCGAACTCGACGACTTTGCCACAATCGACGCAGACGAGGTGATTGTGAGATGGCTTGTCGAGGAAATTGGGATCATAAGTTTTTTCTTCGGAGCCGAGATCAATTTCACGAAGCAGTCCTGCCTCGACAAGAAGACTGATGGTCCGGTAGACCGTGGCCCGAGATGCGCGGGAATCCGTGCGGTGGATGCGATCAAACAATTCCTCTGCGGTAAAATGTTCGTCTTTGGAGAAGATCAAGCGCACAATCGAATCCCTCTGCGTCGTTCGTCGCAGCGAACGGCGTTTTACGAATTCATTGAAGCGTATCAGAATCTCCTCTTCCATTCCTCAGAGGCAGCCTAAAGCAACACAGGAGGATGAAAAGAAAAAAGCGCCTAAGTGCCAGTCAGGGGCGGTATGGTAGGCAAGGCCGTGCCCCGAAGGGGTGGAGTGTGACGAGCCTTGGGGGTGATATCAGCGTAAATGCCCACCAACGCCATGCCGATCAAACCAACAAAACCAGCGAAAGCCGCTGTCATGGCGGTGCACATGCAAACAACGAACGGCGTGAAAAATAGCAGTCCGATCACGAGCCAGCTCGGTTTCACCTCAAAGGCATGAACCACAAGGCGCAAACGAGAACGCGCCAATGCAAGCCCCAGAACCACATAACAAAACGTTGCGCCAAGACCGTTGAGATTGAAAAAAATGGTAAACAACGAGGCGTGCAACTTATGCGTAACCATCGCACAAAAAAACAATGAAACAAAAGCCGAACACAAAAACGAGCCCACGAATAGCAACACGATGCCGATACGGCCGCCGATACGACAGAAAGAAGATGCACCGATGGCACCTGCGGCACATACGGCGGCACAGCCGAGAACCGATAATCCGCACATCAGCTCCTGCATCAGCTCCACACCGCCGATGAAATAACGCACCACCACGTAGGGAAGAAGAGATACCAATGACAGCGCGCAGATAGACCAAAGAATCAGGAATTTCCCTTTTACCACAGCCCAGCGGTCAAGCTTGGTGAGCAACAGTAGCTCGTGATTCCCCTCCTCCAACTCCTGCCCCATCAGAATCAGTCCTCCCAGCGGCATGGCCACTCCACAGACGAATGCCACCACATTCCAGAATGGACCCGATTCCACAAGCATCCATAAATTCAGAATGCCCGGATACTCATTGCGCGACACCGAGCCTAACGAAAACTCCATAGCCATGGCCGCAATGGCCAGAATGTGAATACCCAGAAATGGATAGACAAAACTCGCGCGGCGCATGCCCTGCTGCAGCTCTTTGACCGTCATCGGGTGCAAACGATCCGTCAACTCCCTTGCCTCATTCATTTCTTGGATAAGGTTGCCGTGAATTCCCTTGCTGACAAGGATGCAATGCATTCATACCAATCATTTTTCCCGATGCATGTTTACTTACCACGGTGCAGCCAGTCATGCAAGGACTGTGCGAACGCCTGAGGAATGCCGCGACAGCGGGCGATCATCTCCACATCCGCACGACGAAGCTCAGCAACCGATCCGAAGTGTTTCATCAAAATCACTTTGCGCCCGGCTGTCATACCGGGGCAATCATCCAATAAACTTTCGCGCATGCGTCTTCTCAGCAGCAGGGAATTGTAGGAATTGGCAAACCGGTGCGCTTCATCGCGGATCCTCTGCAGCAATTTGAGTGCACCGCGATCGTGAGGTATCACCAAGGGATCACTCACCCCGGGTCGGAACACCTCCTCGCGCTGTTTTGCCAGTCCGATGACAGGCAACTCATGCAATTGCAGTTGCTGCAGTTCCGCGACCGCACTACTGAGCTGCCCTTTGCCCCCATCCACAATCACCAGGTCCGGTAGCAAAACCTTGGCCTTGCCCTCGCGGGCGAGACGACGTTGCATTTCGACCACACTCTCCTGACCATGCTCCGCCATCACGGGATTGGCCGCAGAATTTTCCAAAAGAATGCGTGAATAACGACGTCTCACCACCTCAGCCATACTCGCGAAGTCATCCTGGCCTTTGACCGTGCGGATGCGATAGCGACGATACGCCTGATTGTCGGGCACGCCATCGACAAAACGTACCATGGACGCCACGATATGAGTCGAAGACACATTCGAAATGTCGAAACATTCCATCACCTTGGGAGGCGCCGGCAGATCAAGCCAGTCGCCCAGTTCTGCCAGATCCTCACTCGGTTTGACCGTGGTGGGCAGTCCGCGACCTCGGGAAAACTGCCGGGTTGGGTTGAGCGTAAGTTCCAAATTCTGGATCATATCGCGCAACAATGCTGCGCGCTCAAACTGCATCGCATCCGCGGCGCTTGTCATTTCTTCGCGAAGTTCATCGAACAACTCGCGCCGTCCTTTTCCCTCGAGCAATCGGCAGACATCATCGATTCGAGCGCGGTATTCCTCGCGAGTGATGCGCCCCATGCAGGGGGCCGAGCAGTTACGAATGACGTCGGCGTGGCAGTGCTTGTAGTCTTGCTCCGTAGGCTCAAAGGCTCGACATGTGCGTAAGCCAAATTGGCGATTGAGCCATTCCACCGAGGCACGCAGCGCGGCGGAGTGTGCAAATGGCCCGAAATACCGAGCATGGTCCTCTTTTTTCAATCTCGTCATGACGAGGCGTGGCCAAGGATCGAGCAAATTGACTTTCACGAGATAAAAGCGTTTGTCGTCGCGAAAACTCACGTTGTATCGAGGACGGTAGTCCTTGATCAACTTTCCTTCGAGAATCAGCGACTCCTGCTCATTGCGTACCACGTGGAATTCAAAATCCCAGATTGCTTCGATCAAAGCACGCGTCTTCGCGTCGGCGCGCATTTTCCGGGAAGCCATGAAATAGCTCGACATCCGCTTGCGCAGATCTTTGGCCTTTCCGACATAAATGATCGATCCGATACGATCTTTCATCAGATAAACCCCTGGCTGGTGGGGGACATCACGCAACTTGATTCTGAAATCCGCTTTTTCCATGCTTGTCGTCCGGGCATCACTCTAAGCCAATCGTGATAAATCACAAATGGAATCCCTCGATCTATCGTTGCCCTCGCGCAAGAAAGATGTTATATTTTTCCCGAACATGAATTCCCGCTTACCAATCATTCCCGCGTTGGCTCTTGCGCTTGCCCATTCGGCAGAAGGCGCGGAAAAAGCCGCCAGCGAGGCAACAAACATTCAGCAACTGAACTTCATGGAGTTGTTTGTCCAAGGCGGTCCAGTGATGTATCCGCTTGCCGGCCTTTCTATCATCGCCGCCACGCTTTGTCTCCTCTATTTGTTTACCATACGGCAGAATTCCGTCGTTTCCGACCGGTTCATGGATGCAGCGGAATCGATGATCCGTTCGCGGGATCTTCAAGGTCTCACCTCTTTCAGCCGCAGGCAGTCGGAATGCATGGCGCGTATTACGCAACGGGTGCTCGACTTTATCATCGCCAATCCCAGTGTGACGCTCGCCGAGGTCCGTGAAATCACCGAATCCGAGGGTTCACGCCAGGCAGGAATCCTCAGCAGCAGGGTCAGTTATTTGTCGGACATCGGCAATGTGGCACCCATGCTTGGACTTCTTGGCACAGTGATCGGCATGATTCAGGCATTCTTCGATCTTTCCCAAGGCAATGAGGGGGTGAAACAAATGCAGCTATCATCCGGCATCTCCACCGCATTGATCACCACCGCGGCGGGTCTGATCATCGCCATACCGACCATGCTTGCCTATGCGTTTTTCCGCACGCGCACGCAACGCTACATCGGTGAACTGGAAGCTGCTTCCAGCCATTTGGTGGCGTTATTGCAAACGCTCACCGTCAGAGCTCCGCAGACAGGAACCGGTAACTCGCGCAACAAAGATTACCAGATTACCAACGGCCAGGAAGGCTGAAGCATCGTCCACGCAACATGAAGTTTCAGAAAAAAACCTTGGAGCCCGCGGCCTTTCAAATGGCCCCGATGATCGACATCGTCTTCCTGTTGCTCACGTTCTTCATCATCACGTGGCAGTGGTCGCGCTCTGAGACTGAACTTGACGTGTCGGTCCCTACCACCGCGGAAGGCGCGGATCCAGTGCGGGTGCAGGGAGAGAAAATCATCAATGTATTGGCGGACGGAACCGTAATTGTGGACAAAACCCCTCTGACCCAAGATCAATTGTTTGTGATCATGAAAAAACTCGCGGAGCTCTACAAAAATCAGCCCATTCGGCTGCGTGCCGACGCGAAAACCGAGTATCAGCATGTGATCAATGTGATCTCGACCTGCACGAAAGCGGGCATTTGGAACATTTCCTTTGCCACCCAGCGCCCGCAGCCAGAGCAATAATCATCCCAGCGTTCATGAAAATCATCTCACTTGCCCTTCTGTTGCTTATCGGCATATCCGCGCACGGACAGCAGCCTAGCGACGAGAGCGAACTACGAGTAGATCTAGCCGACGGACTATTGCAACGGGCGAAGAATCTCTATGCCGCGGGAGCCAATAGCACGGTTCTTGATCAGCGCATTGCACAATTCACTCGTTCGGGAGAATTGTTCGCCGAATTTTTGCAACGCTATCCGCGCCATGCGGAAGCCGGTTCCGCCGAGTATTACCATGCGCTTTGTTTTTACAATACTGGCCGTATCGACGAAGCGAAACGAATGTTCGCATCCATCATTCAAACCCAGCGCACCGGACCCTATGTGGCAGCGGCAAGCTCAGCGATGGCGAGCGATGCCTTCGAGAACAAGGATTATGCTACCGCCGCTGTACTGTATGCGAAACTTTCGGCCAATGCCGTGCGCTCCGCCGACAGGCAGCGTGGGTATTACTTTGAGGCGCTTTGCCATCATTATCGAAACCGCGAAAGAGATGCTCTCGCCTGTTATCAAAAAGTCCTCGCTGATCCTGAAGCAGCCTCCAGTCCCTACCTGCACCCTTCCCGCAGTGCTGTCGGCGCCTTACTGCTGAAACAAGGAAATGCGCAGCAAGCCTTGCTTCACTTCGAGGACATCCTCCGCTCTTCCGCTCCGGAAAAATCCAAAGCCGAAGCAATGCTCTATGCGGGGGTGACTTGCCTGCAACTCAAAGATGAATCCAAAGCCGAAGAGTATTTCAAGAGCGTGCTCAACAACCAGGATGAAACCTGGCGTCCCTACCATGCGGACGCCCTTACTTCGATGATGCAAATTCGCTTTGATGCGAAAAAATATCCCGAGGTCATTCAGATTTATCGTTCGAATCCCCTGAACACCAATGATGAGCGCCAAGCCAAACGAGCCAACGTCGTGGCACGCTCCTACATGCTCTCAGGGCAATATCTGGAAGCGATTCCGCTGTTCCTTGAAGTGCAGAAACTCGCACCGGAAACGAGTATGGCTTTCGATGCCTCCTACAATCGATTGCTGTGCTTTTACAAAATCGATGGCAAACACATTGTCGAACAGGTGGACGCATTCCTGGAAATCTATGAAAAGGCAAACAAAACTCATCCCCGGCTTCACGCAGCCTTGATGATGAAGGCTGGCGCCCTGCAGAACCAAGGGAAAATCAAAGAGGCCGCAGATGTCTACAATCTCATCGACGTCTCACTGATCGCGGAGAGCAATCGTGCCAACCTTCTCTATCAACGCGGCTGGTGCTTGGCGAATGCCCATGACCACCAAGGCGCGATTCGCTCATTAACGCGTTTCCTCGAGGACTACCCCTCTGACAAACGCGGTGCGGAAGCCGTGGCATTGCGTGGCGATTCATACCTTGAATCGGGTGATCGCGATGCCGCACTGCGCGATTTTGGTAAACTCATCGAAGTGAATCCCGGGGCAAAACTCACTTCCTACGCTTGGCAGAAGACCGCCATGGTGAAAAAACTCAACAACGACATGGAGGGCATGGTCGCAGCCTATGAAAAACTCCTCTCGCAGTTCCCCGAGCTCCCACCCGCCACAACGGCGAATGCGGAATTTTATATCGGCTATGGACTCAGCAAACTCAATCGCCATAAAGACGCCGTGATTCACCTGAAAAAATCACGCGAGATCGACATCAAGACATACGGTCGCCGTGCCGGGCTGCTGCTCATTTCCAGCTATTTTCAATTGGAGCAAATCGATCCGCTCTGTGAAGAGATCGATCAATCGATCGACAACGGCTACTCCGACAAAATCTCTCCTGCACTGGTGTCATGGGCTGGGATTCAATCGTTGGGCTTGTCCAAGGGCGAGCAAGCCGCGAGGTTTTTCATGCTGATCGCCAATCCCGATGAACCTCGCCGCACACCACGCGACGTATGGCGCAATCTCGGCAAGGCCTTGATTCTTTGCAAGGATCACAAGCGGGCATTGCAGTCCATCGATAACGTTCTTGCCGTGGAGGATAACCCCCAATCCAAAGCTGATGCTTACTTGGATCAAGCGCGTTGTCATCTCGCCCTGAAAGATCTGACCGCTGCAAAAAAATCGATCGAAACATGTTTTGAACTCAAACCAAAGGGCGCCCTCGATGCCGAGGCCAGCATCGTTTTCGGAGACATCTGGATGGCCTTGAATCAACCCGAAGAAGCACAGAAAAAATATGCCGGGGTCGCCTTGTTGATCGAGGACAAGCGTCTCAAACCGATGGCCATCTCACGTTTGATTAAAGCGCTGGAAGCGAATCAGGATCACAGCAAGGCAGCAACCTACCGCAAGGAGTTGGCGGATGAATTTCCTTTATGGAAAGACGACTCTTCCCAAAGTCAGTGATACTTCGCTGTTAGGCGCCCCCACATCGAACCATGAGCGATTTGCGTTCCAACTCCCCTTCCCGCTATCGATCGATTCCCTATCGGACTCCCTACCTGATGGCCGTGGTCTGGACTCTCATCCACTGGTGCTGCATGACCGCAACCCTGACACTCGTCATATTTTTTCTTTATCATCATCATGCAGGAAAGGGTGCAAAATACAAACGTCCCATCATCATCGCGGCAGGCGGCACGATCCTTACACTGATCGTTTCCCACTACAAACGCCGAGTCGTTCGGTGCCCCCTCTGCATCGGTACGCCTCTTATCAACACGGGCGCTCTCACGCACAAACGATCGAGGAAATTTGGCCCCCTGAACGAAGGACAATGCTCTATTCTCAGTATCGCAATGACACAAAAATTCCGATGCATGTATTGCGGCACTCGCTATGATCTACTGAAAATCCCTCGAAGACAGAAACTTGATAGCGAAGAAAGCGACGTGTAATATGAGGCGTTTTTTTTGCTTCATTTTTTTGTTATGTCGATGGATAGCCGCGGCATTATTGGTGATGATCGCGACTTGCGTGGCGGTCATCGCGCTCATAGGATCACGCGCGACGCTATCACCGCCTCGCCGCGGGATTGAGCCATGGCACGCGGAGATTCTTCGCTCAACGGAAGATTTCGGTATTGTGGTTAAGAACGGTCATGATAGCGCGAAAATGCCCTATCTGGTCTGCGAGCCGTCCAAAGGACAGAAGGGGAAAAAAGCTCAGTTGCTTCGCGCAGAGCTGCTAAGGAGGGGTGTTGCGCACGGCGCTCCTGGAGAAATTCGTGGCACTCTATTGCTTCTTCACGGACACAAAGGATGCAAAGAAGACCAGCTGCCGATTTGCGAACGCTTTTGCGCGTCGGGTTTTCGCTGCATTTGCATTGATCTACCGGGACATGGCGCAAACCCCACTGCCTGCGCGAATTTTGGCCATACGGAAGTCGCTCTATTGCTCAACTTCTGGAGCGAATTCATTCGCCGCCACCCGGAAGCGGATGGTCCGTTGGGACTTTTCGGTGTTTCGCAAGGTGGTGCCATCGCGCTGCAAATGGCAGCCCATGATGAGTGTCAGGCCACAGCAGTCGCAAGCGTGTGCTCTTTTGCGTCACTCGACCAACCGATTGCAGCATCCGCTGATCATCTACCGTTCATCCTTCGTGACATCAAACCCCTGACAACCCGAGCCTGTGCACTGGGCATATACTGCCGGAGTGGATTTTTTCCTACTCAGATCAGCCCAGTGGATGCGGCTACCCGAATCTCGTGCCCGGTGTTTTTGGCTCATGGCAAAAACGACACATTCGTTCCATCCGCGTCTGCAGAGCGCTTGTTTCATGCGGTCCCTCACCCTGAAAAAACCTTGAACTTGATCAACAATGCCGGTCACCACGATGTGCTGGCCAAAGGGTCGACAACCTTGTATGCCGATCTATGCTGCTTTTTTCTGCGCAACATGAACCGTAAGTAGATTTCCGCGCTTCCAACTTTACGCGTGCGAAAAATTGGTTTACAGCATATCTCATGCAAGCCCTGCCCTACGAGCATGCCATTGAGGCGATTGTGAAACGCGATCCGCGTTTTCATCCCGCTGCTTACATTTTTCTCAAGGAAGCGTTAGATCATACTTTGAAAAAAGTCATTGATGAAAATCAAGGCCAAGCAAGACATGTTAGCGGTGCAGAACTGCTTCATGGTTTCCGAGATCTGGCGCTGCAACAATTTGGCCCCATGGCGTCCACGCTGATGGAGGAATGGGGTCTACACCGCTGTCAGGACGTCGGCGACATGGTTTTTCTCCTGATCGAGGAACAAGTATTTGGTAAACAAGATTCTGACACCAAAGAGGACTTCAGGGACGTGTATTCCTTTGACGAAGCCTTTGTTGCGCCGTTTCTACCCAAGTCCCCTGCTCCGATCAGCTCTCCGCGTTAATCCCCGACCATGGCATTTCTCCACGAGCAGGCTTATGAACACATCGCCCGGGCTTACGAGCACGGCAGGCTAGCGCACGCACTGTTAATTTCCGGACCGCGTGACAGCGGTAAGTCTTCACTTGCTGCAAAAATTTCCTGGCTCCTGCAAGGCAAGATGCAATCTGGCACCGATTTGTTCGGTGATCCTGTCGCGAGTGATCCATTGCCCTTGGAAGAGCAGGAATGTGATGCTGTGCAACTGTTGCGTCCGGAAAAAAAATCACGTGTGATTCATGTGGATAGCATTCGCGATGCGGAAACGCGCTTGCACATGGCAGTCGAACAGGGGACTTGGAAGATCGTAGTCATTCTCGATTGCGACCGTATGAACCTCCAGGCTCAGAACGCCTTTCTGAAAACTCTCGAAGAGCCGCCGAGCAACACCTTGCTGATGCTCTTAACTGCACAGCCGCAAGCCCTTTTACCTACGATTCTCTCGCGTTGTGTGCAGCTTCCCTTGATGGGAAAAACGGACTATCGCGCCCATGGCGGTGATGCCCTCATCGAAACACTGAACCGAGTCGCTGCAGCTTCGTTCGGCACACCCTGGGGTGCGCTCACGATTAAAAATTCCTTCACCGAAGTATTGGATCAACGCAAAAAAGAAATTGAAAATCACGAGGATCTTCTCTACGCCGGCGAAAAAAAACAATATGCTCAGACCACGGATGGATCATGGTTGAGAGAACGTGATGAATATCACGAAGCAGCCAAAAGAGCGGCATATCTCGCGGAGCGCGCGCGATACTTTGACATCATGATGGCATGGATGGCTGATGCCCTGCGCTGTAAGGCCGGTGCGTCTTGCGAAGATTTTCCCGAGGTTTCGTCACTGATCGCACGCCTCGCAGATAAGGAAAGCACGGCATCTTTGTTGCGGAGAGTCGAAGCCCTTGAAGACCTCCGGGCGACATTGGAAACCAATGCGAGTGAACAACTCGCCATCGAATGCGGGTTTCTGAAGGCCTTCGGTTAACCTCACATGCTCCATCGGGCAAGCTCGGTCACTTTGAGAGCAAGCTCCAGGGCCGCCAGGCCCTGCTGCCCAGTCACGGCAGGCTTTTCACCACGCGCCACAGCGTCCACAAACGAACGCAATTCCCCCATCAATGGTTCTCCTTTTTCAATTTCCACATCAAATTTGGAAATGCCAGTGTCGACCTTTGCATACATCTGGCCTTCCTGCTGTTGATAATCCAACGAGAGATAACAATCTTCCTGAAACACGCGAATTTTGCGCATGCGCTCTGGACTGATGCGGCTCGCAGTGACATTGGCAACGCATCCATTTTCGAATCGCAAACGAGCATTGGCAATGTCCTCGGTCGATGTCAGCACCGAAACCCCCACAGCATCGATACCCACTACCGGACTCTTGACCAAATGCAAAATCACTTCGAGGTCATGAATCATGAGATCGAGAATGACACCAATGTCCATGCTGCGGTTAGGAAAAGGCGACAACCGATGCGCTTCGATGAAACGAGGTTTGGTGAGGCGTCCTTCGAGTTGTTTCAGCACGGGATTGAAACGTTCGACATGCCCGACAGCAAGCAAGCGCTCCCATTTTCGTGAAGCATCGACCAGAGCTTTGGCATCATCCACCGTCGCGGCAATGGGTTTTTCAATCAGCACGTGCAGGCCTTTTTCCAAGAGGGAGCATCCCACTTCACGGTGTGCAACCGTGGGCACAGCAACGGAAGCGAGATCGCAGCATGAGGCAAGCTCCTCCAAAGTGTCGACAGCCCTGCCACCGAATTCAGCAACCACGGCTTCAGCACGAGCTCTGTCCGCGTCATAAACTACGGCTAGCTCCACACCGTCAAGTAAGGAGTAAATCCTTGCATGATTCCGCCCCATCGATCCCGCACCTGCCACTCCTGCACGCATGTTCGCCATGCCGTTCCTTATGCGCTGGCTCGGGATTTGACAAGTGCAGCTTACCAAGAAACCACGTCATCGGAGCCATCGAGACGGTTCGATGCATCGGGCTTGCCCGCGGTTCCTTTCGCACCATCGCGACCGTAGGACCATATCACGAACGGCTCATACCGTGGCTGGGACTCCGCATATACCGCCAAATTGTAAGTTTCCATCCAACGATCCGCCAAGCCATCGCTGCGCTCATTGGTAAAGGGGGGCACGTTGATGGCGATCATGAGCGGATTGCCCCAAGGATCGAGAATCTGTCCGAAGCGTGCATCGCCTTGGATGTTGTTGACGCCGTTTTTTTTCTCCAAAGTGCGGGGGAAAACAAAATACTCTTCGAGTTTGGGATTGGTATTGCGGGTGCTCCAATCTCCTCCTTCGAAAGAAAAAGTCTTCTCCTCACCTTCCAAAACCGAGACAATGTAATCGTTGGTGTATCGGCCACTGGAATCGCCGAATACCACATCGGGCAAGGTGCCGGGCTGGATATTGGGAGGAATCGGAGGACGCATGTAATCGGCAGAAAAAGTCTGGAGAGCGGTATTCACCTCACGAATCGCCGCTGTGCAGCGGACTTTGTGCGCCCGTAACACGGCACTTCTGACGCTACCAAAAATCAATGTGGCGAGGACAGCGATGATGGCGATCACCACGAGCAATTCCACCAGTGTGAAGCCACGGGCTTGATTCGACAGATTGTGCTTGGTCAGGAACAGGTTTTTTTTCACGCGCGTGATCGTAAGATTTCCTTGCAAGCTTGTCCAGCGTCCAGAAAAAAAATCTCGGCATCCGATCGGGCATGACATCCGGTGTTTCTCCTCAACTTCCGACCGCCGAGCAACCACCGCCCTTCGATTTCATGCCGCTTTATTGTTGCCAGAAAGCCCAATCCTTCTACATTCCCCGCATGAATCTGCCACTTTTTTGCAGCGCCCTATGTTGTTTGATGCTTCTACCACTCTGCGCACAGGTGGCTCAGCATACGACGGAAAAAACCAAAGAGGATGCGAAAAAAAACGAATCTTCCGCAGCTCCCAAGGATGTCATCACCGAGGGTGTCGTAAACATTGAGGGCAAAAAGGTTCCTTACAAAACCACCACGGGCAAAATCACCTTGCTCAAGGATGACGGCGCTCCACGCGCGTCGATTTTTCATGTGAGCTATGTTCGCTCGGATATCGATGCGGCCAACCGACCCGTGACATTCGCTTTCAACGGAGGGCCAGGGTCATCCGCGGTGTGGCTGCATCTCGGAGCTTTGGGACCACGCATCATCCAAGTCAATGGCGACGGCACTCAACCGATCACACCACCCGCGCAGTGGGGCAACAATGGCTCTTCGATTCTCGACGTTTCCGACCTTGTCTTCATCGACCCCGTCTCCACCGGTTACAGCCGGGCGGAGAAAGACGCCAAGGCAGGTGACTTCCATGGCGTCGATGAAGATATTGAATCCGTGGGAGATTTCATCCGCATGTGGGTGACCAAAAACAAACGCTGGCAGTCTCCCAAATTCTTGTTAGGCGAATCCTATGGTGGCGTTCGCGCCGCCGGCCTATCGCATTTTCTTCAAAGCCGTTATGCGATGTCACTGAACGGCGTGGTGATGCTGTCGACTCTCATGGACTTCCAGACACTGTCTCCCGCCAGTGGCAACGATCTCGCCTATCAGGTATTTCTGCCCACAATGACGTCAGTTGCTCATTATCACGGCGTGATCCAAGGCGATCGCGACGAGTTGGTAAAAAAATCCCGTTCCTTTGCCTTCGGCCCATATGCCACTGCTTTGCAGCAAGGCAACCAACTCGCTGACTCGGAAAAAAAATCTCTGGCAGCGCAACTCGCCTCGTTGACCGGCCTTTCCGCCGCACTTGTGGAGCAATTGCATTTGCGTATTGACCCTTCGCGCTTTCGCGGTGAACTGCTCAAAAACAAAGGAAAAGTCATTGGGCGTTTCGACGCTCGTGTTGCTTGGGATGATATGGACGCCACCGAGTCCCACGCCGATTACGACCCGTCTTACTCCCTGGCCTATGGTGCATTTGGCACGGCGATGCTTGGATACCTGACCAATGAACTGAATTGGCAGGAAAACCAGCCCTATGAAATTCTCACGGGTAAAGTTCATCCTTGGCGATGGAATGCCAACAATGGTTACGTCAATCTCACGAGCAGACTTGCATCGGCCATGCGTGACAACCCGAAACTGCGAGTCTTGGTTCAGTGCGGTTACACCGACCTCGCCACCCCCGCTGACGGCATGCTCCACTCGACCCGCCAAATGCTTGCCCTTCCGCAGCCTTTGCAAAAAAATATCAGCTTCACCTGGTATGAGGGAGGTCACATGTTTTACTTAAATCCTCCCGATCTCAAAAAAATGCGCAGCGATCTGGTGAATTTCATTACCGCTAAACCGTAACGATCATGATCACTCAACCACCACCTGACATGCCTCAATATTCCGGCATCATTCCCACTACGGATGAAAAAAATCTGGGCATGCTGGCCCACCTGACAGCTTTGCTTGGAGTCTTGTTGGGCGGCGGCATGCTTGGATTCGTCGGTCCTCTAATCCTCTACATCACCCAGCGAGAAAAGTCCCCATACATCACATTTCACGCGCGCGAGAGCCTCAATCACCAGATCACTTTTTTGATTTTTTATCTCCTCTGCGGGTGCGCGTTTTTTGTCGGCAGCTTTTTTTGCATTGGATTTCTGTTCTTGTTTCCGCTTGGCATCGCGGCACTACTCTCGTTCATCTTTGAAATCCTGGCTTGCATACAAGCCAGTCGCGGCGAATGGACGCGCATCCCTTGGTCCATACGCTTTTTGTCCTAATTGAAAATTTTTTGGCATATTCACGTAAACCATCCAGTATCATGATTCGACAACTCCTACTCGCCGTCTCTTCCGCCTGCTGTCTCAGCGCGGCCGAACCATTCGAAGTAAAGACCCTGCAAATTGGGGGATCCGCACCGGATTTCTCCTTGCCAGGTGTTGATGGTAAGACCCACTCGCTGAAAGACTTTGCGAAGTCCAAGGTTCTGGCTGTGGTTTTTACCTGCAATCATTGCCCGGAAGCCTATGCAGCCAGTGCGCGCATTCAGGAAACCGCTACCTTTTACCAAGATCAAGGCGTGTCCGTCGTGGCGATTTCCGGCAACGATCCCCTAGCACTTCGCGCCGACGAATTGGGATACGCGCCTCACGGAGATTCGTTCGAGGAAATGAAACTTGCCGCCAAGGAAGCGAACTGGACCATTCCTTACTTGTATGATGGGGAAAATCAGGCCGTAAGTCGTGCCTACGGAGCTCAATCGACACCCCATGTGTTTGTGTTCGATAACGAACGCAAACTGCGATACACAGGACGCATGGACGAGGGCTATCGCAAAGCGGGTCCGGTGGAAAAAAGCCAAATGCGCGATGCCATCGATGCATTGCTTGCAGGAAAAGAAGTTGCTGTGCCAGTGACCCGATCCTACGGCTGCTCGACCAAATGGTCCTACAAACGCGATAGCGTTGCGAAAGACAACGAGGCATGGAACAATCGCGAAGTAACTGTTGATGTGATGGATGCCGAAGTGGCCCAATCGATCGTAGCAAATGCCACAGAGAAAGTGCGACTCATCAACTTCTGGTCAACGACATGCGGGCCTTGCGTGGCAGAAATGCCCGATTTGGTGGAGACAGCCCGCCGCTTTCAAAATCGTCCCTTCGAGTTGATCACCATCAGCACTGATCCTGCCGAGGATGCCAAACGTGTGCTGGCGGTGTTGAAAGCGAAAAACGTGGCGACTCCTCGTCCGCGCGAGGCAGCCATGAAAAAAGAAAACCGTACTACGAACAACTATCAGGTGAAAGACGGCGCTTTGGACGCTGTTGCCGATGCGATTAGCAAAGATTGGAACGGCGCCCTTCCCTTCACTGTATTGGTAGCTCCCGGAGGAAAAATTTTGTGGAAACACCAGGGGGAGCTTAATGCGGTGGAAGTGCGTCGTGAATTGGTCAAAGCACTGCAGATGATGTGATCGTCGCCCGTGATGATCAAAACCGCAATCAGGTGCATTTTTTCACGTGAACCGCCCCTTATCCTCATCCACAATTGCCGCTATTGCTACTGCTACAGCACCGGCAGCAGTGGGCTTGCTACGCATTTCAGGCCCAGAAGCCATTTCGATTGTGGATGCCATGACGGGAGGGAAAGCAAGCTCGGCAAAGGATCGAAACGCCAAGCTTTGTAAGGTTTTTGATGCCGAGGGAGGCTTGATCGATGAGATTCTCCTCACCGTTTTCCGTGGACCGCGAAGTTACACCGGTGAAGATGTGTGCGAACTGGCGGCACATGGTGGCATGCTCGTGATGCGCACGCTCTTGGATCGAGCGCTTGCTTGCGGAGCAGAACACGCCGGACCCGGAGAATTCACGCAGCGGGCATTTCTTCACGGAAAACTTGACCTGACGCAGGCCGAGGGAGTGATGGATCTGATCTCGGCGCAAACCAACTTCGCCTTGCGTGCCGCACATGAACAACGGCAAGGCAAATTGGGGCGACAGACGGAAGAATCTCGCAACGATCTTCTTGAATGCATTGCTCACATTGAAGCATACATCGATTTTCCAGAGGAGGACATCTCACCTGAAGTCGGCCATCTCTTACTGCAGAGATTGCAATCGATTGCCACAATCCTCCATGCGCTGCTGGCTACCGCGGACCGTGGACGGATTCTGCGGGAAGGGGTTCGCACGGTGATCTACGGCGCGCCCAACACGGGGAAATCAAGTTTGCTCAACCGATTTCTGGGGTATGAACGAGCGATCGTCAGTGAAATCGCAGGAACTACTCGCGACTCCATCGAAGAAGCGGTGAACGTCGGGGGCATCATGCTGCGACTGACCGATACGGCAGGACTCAGAACAGAAACGGATGATGCAATCGAACGCGAGGGCATTCTCCGATCTGAAAAATTGCGCCTGCAGGCCGATCTTGTGCTTGCGCTATTTGATGCCCATCAGCAACGGCCCGATCATCTGCCTGAACCCTGTGATGAGCATCAGAAATTGCTTCTCGTATTGAACAAAACGGATTGTGGAGAGCACCCCAGTTGGTCCCGAACGGAAGCCTGCAGGATTTCATGCCTCACCGGTAAGGGGATGGAGTCGCTGGAGCATGCCATCACAACATTGATGCTGCAGCAAAATTTTGACAACGGAGAAAGCCTTGTTTCCATCAATGTTCGCCATCAGGATTGTCTTCGACGCGCTGTCCATTCAGTGGAACAATCTCTGCACATGTTGCGCATGGGCGAAGATCTAACATTGGTAAGCATCGAGCTGAGAAGCGCGATGGACTCACTGGGAGAAATCGCTGGAAAAATCGACGCGGACGATATTCTCGGAGTGATTTTTAGCCGCTTTTGTATCGGCAAATAATTCCTTCGGAGGTTCGGTTCCTGATTGCATTTCGTTGAATTCATCGGAGAATATGTCCATGCATTTTCGCAAGGTTTCACTCGGTGCATTGAGTTGCCTGGCCATGGGGCATGTCGCCATTTCCTACGCGCAGGGCAACCCTGACACATGGGTGGAAATGCTGGCGAGTGACAAATTCAAAACGCGGCAGGAAGCCGAACTCAAACTATGGGCGGCAGGAAACCAAGCGGTATCCGCTCTCGAGTCCGCCTGCAAAAGCGCCAGCCCAGAAGCGATCTTGCGCGCTCAAAAAATTCTACGTTACCTGCAACTGGGCCTCACTCCCGATTCCCCATTGGAAATTATCGAGCTAGCCGAAAATTTCGAAAAAATGTCCGTCGAGGGCAAGAATAACGCTCTGACGACACTGAAAAAACAACGTCGCTTCCGCATCGCGCTGCTGCTCTTTCAGCAGGAAAAAGACACCGTGATTCGTCAGCAAATCCGTTCTTCCATTACAGGTCTTGCCATTGTCGCAGCCCGCGAGGCATTGATGGCCGGAGATATCGAAGGCGCGCGCCGTTTTCTCACCGAATTCACCGAAGACCCGAAAAGTTTAACAGCTCTGGCATGGATGGCGCGCAGTTCGGGCCAATTAGAAAAGGAAATTGCCAAAGCTCGTGAATCAAATGACAACGATGACTGGCGCTATCTCATGGCTTTGCTGCGCATCAAAGGAGATCGTGCGGCCGTGGCGGATCTTGCGGAAAAACACAACCTCGGCGAACTGGCCGCCGCCATGGAAGTGCTCGACGGAGATGGGGAAAAATGGCTCAGCTGGCACGCGGAAAAAGCCGACGGAGAGACGGCTGATATCACCCGTGCTTACGCCACTGCAGCACTCCACCGTTTGCGTCACGACAAAGACGGTCCTGCCCAGGATCTCAATCTGCTCATCAAAGCAGCGCTCAAAGAAGAAGATTACACCCGTCGTTGGGCAGCCATCCACGGTTTATTTTCCTTAGGCAATGAGTCCACCGCACAAAAACCGGTCAAACTGCTCAATCCCGCCATGCTATTCGCATACATGACGGAACGCGAAAAGATTGATGAAGCTCTCAGCGCATTGAATCTCGATGCAGCAAACCCCGACTATGCGAACTGGATCGACCGTCAGATGGCTGTGATTCTCAGCGGTGAATCGGACGACGAGATGGACTCGGTGCCGAACGTGATCGGATTTTTGGAAAAACGCGGAGTCTCGGAACCGATCGACAAACGTTTTATTCCCCTGATGCTTGAACTGGCGGAAAAAGACAATGAAACATTCAACGATCTGTTAGGCTCGCTATTTTCCGCATACTCCACCACGCGTCTAGCTCCGGAAACTGCCGCCAAAGTGGCGTCCGCCTACGCCAAAGAAGACGATGTGCTCTGGGGTGCGATGATTCGCATCGCTTTTTCTGAAAACAGCTACTTCACGCAATGGTGGGAATGGTTGGGCGAAGTTTTTCCTAACGAAAAAAGACAGCAGCGTTTTCATCAGATGCTCACCTTGTTCCGCGCGATCCCCGACAAAGAAGGAAAATTGGCAGCATGGGATGAAAAAATCCATCAGTCATTAAAAAACGACGAACCAGAAACTGCGGAAAGCCACCGCAAATTATTGGCCGTTTTGGCTGCGGTAACCGGCAATACTCGTTATTCGCAGTGGTCCTGCGAAGATCCCAGCGATTTGGATACCGATGATTTGATGAATCTCGGCAAGTGGTCAGAGGCGGCAAAAAAATGGGAAGAAGCCAGCAAAGCCGCTCCTGATCAAATCAACTCCATACTTTGGGCAGCACTCTGCTGGAAACTCGCAGGAGAGCAGGAAAAGAGCCGACGCGCGGAAACGCTGTTTGAATCCCTTGTCTTGGGCGACAGTTCGATGATGATCGCAGCTTCAGGCATCTATCAACATTTGGGATTCATGGAGCAGTCACGGCAGTGGCGTCAAATGGCGTTGTATTGCGGGGCACGCGACGGTTCCTGGCATGTAGCTCTTTACACCAATGCCGAGGAACAACTGCTCACTGGCCAATGGCGTCGTGCACAGGCGGGATATGAGGCATACATTTTGCATTCACTGGACGAGGGCGATACATCGACGATGATGATGGCATTCCGCACTCGCAAAAAGGCCGATATGGCACGCGCCTTTGCCATGATGGGCAACAACCGCAAACTTGCCATGGAAAAACTCCGGGAGTGCCATCAATCGCTATTGGCTGACGCATCACTGGCCGATCAGTTTTTCCCTGCATTGCGTATGGTGGGGGCCCGAAAAGAGCATGATGCCTGGTTTGAGGAGTCTTGGCAGGCTCTCATGAAAAACCGCGATCGGTTTCCTCAGGATGACAATGTGCGCAACTCTGCGGCGTGGCTGGCGGCACGCTCCATGAGGCGTCTCGACGACGCGGAAAAAGAATCCCTTGAAGCCTTACGTTTGCGCCCTCACCAAGCCGCCTATCTCGACACGATGGCGGAGATCCAATTTGCCAAGGGAAACCGAGAAAAAGCCGTGGAGTGGTCCAAGGAAGCCATCACCTCCGACCCCAGAGCCACCCCACTGCGCGAACAATATTTCCGTTTTCTCAATCAACCCTTTCCCCGATAGATGCATCATCCATTGACAAGTTTTGCTTGCCAATCAGCCCGGAACCCACTACCGGATGGCCTATGAACTTCCCATCGTTATCACGTGCTGTCACTCTTGTGGCTTGTGTGTTTATCTTCGGTAGTTGCGGAGAACAGGCTGATACTCAAGGAGTCAATGGCAAAAAAAACAAACCTTTTGTCAATCCGCATCCACCGGGAACTCATCAACATTTCGCGGCAGAACCCACCTATCCGAAAACTTTTTCCATCTATAAAAATCACGTGCTTTATTCGCAACTGGATCCCGCTAATGCAACGATTGTGCTCGATACCACGCAACAACGGGGCAAGTTGATGGCAGGTGATCAAGTGGTCATGGATTACCCGATTTCCAGCGGTCGCAGTTCCCATCCATCACCCACGGGGCGCTTTGCCGTTCTTGAAAAAATTATCGACAAACGCTCCAACCGCTACGGTAGGATCTATGATGTTGATGGTGTGTTGGTAAACTCAGATGCCGATGTCACCACCGATCCCATTCCCGAAGGAGGAAAATTTGAAGGTGCCTACATGAAATACTGGATGCGTTTTACTTGGGATGGCATCGGTCACCATATTGGTCCCATCCCCAGCAGTCGTCGCCCCGTTTCACACGGCTGCATCCGTGGATACCACAAAGCCATGCCTGATGTATTTGCGAAAGTCAATGTCGGCACTCGGGTCACCATCCAGTAGCCAGTCGATCTACCACAGCTGTAACCGCAAACCTCGCGCAAGTCATCCGAGTTGTGGATTGACCATCATTCCCCAGGCTCGTATCATCCACCCATGCGCACTGCCGTTTACGCCGGTTCTTTCGATCCGCCCACCAATGGACATCTGTGGATGATCCAGCGAGGTCTTGAGTTGTTCGATCGGCTGATCGTAGCCATTGGTGATAATCCGCAAAAAACATACAGTTACTCCGTGGAACAACGTATGGAATTTTTGCGATCCTCCACTCACTCCTGTGAGCGACTGACCATTGCCCATTTCGACAATCGTTATCTTGTCGACTATGCCAAACGCATGAATGCCAGTTACATCCTTCGGGGTATCCGCTCACCTCACGACTACGAGTATGAGCGAGTCATGCGCCACATCAATTCGGATATGGCCCCGGAAATTGACACCGTCTTCCTCATGCCTCCGCGTGATATCGCGGAAATCTCCTCATCGATGATCAAAAATCTGATGGGTCCTGTGGGCTGGGAAGATATTGTGCGAAGATACGTGCCAGCCACTGTATTTGACGCACTAAGCGCCAACGCCTGAGGCTGAACCGACTGGATTACCCACCAATCTCCCCTGACCATGCCCAGACCACAGGGTCGAGGCGATCGCGAACTGTCTGAATCAAGGCTTCTGCCATATTGCCATCTGCTAACAAAGCAAACATCGAGGAACCCGATCCGCTCATGAATGCCGTCCTCACTTCGGGTCGTGAATTCAGCCAGTTTTTCAATTCAGCGAGAAACAAAAATTTACCAAACACTGGTTTCTCCAAATCGTTCTGCAATGTTCCCCAGGGAAAATCAACCGCATCATAACTGACACCGGGAAGAGCCGCCGCATCCTTCCAACGAGCGTAGGCATCGGGAGTCGACACCGAAAAAGATGGTTTGAAAATCACGATGCATTGACGCGGTGGAGCATCTGCCGGTGAGAGAATTTCCCCCCTGCCGCTTGCGCGGGCCGTTGTGCCATTGAGAAAGAAAGGCACGTCACTGCCGAGCTCTGCGGCAGCCGCATGCATGCTCGAATCATCAAGCGGAAATCCGTGCCACTGATTCCAAGCACGCAATGTTGCGGCCGCATCACTGCTTCCCCCGCCCAGACCGGCACCGTGAGGAATGCGTTTTTCCAAATGAATGTGCGCTCTGCACGAGGTTTTACTGAGTTTTTCAAACAAACGCGTGGCTTTGATAATAAGATTGCTTTCATCCACAGGAATTTCCGGGACATCGCAAGTCAGAAGAGCCTCATCATTTGATGTGAAAGTCAATGTATCGAACAGTCCCGGCACAGGCGTCATCCATGTATCCACTTCGTGAAAACCATCGCTGCGTTTGCCTATCACGCGGAGTGACAGATTGATCTTCGCTGGTGCGGTGACAGTGATGCTTTTTTCGCTCATGATTGTGATAGGGATCCAATTAATGCCATCATGCGCCCGGTGCGCCCACGTTCTTTACGGTAACTGTAGAAGCGGTGCAAGTCCGATGCCGTACAAGCTTGACAATCATGAAATTCACCAATTTCCGCAACCTTTGCCTGTTGAACAATTTCGGCCGCAAAATCCACTTCATAATGCGGCGGGCGAATGCATGGACCGAGCACTCCGATCAAATTTTCAGGACGAGATCCGAATGTTTCCCGCATCATCGTAACAGCACGACCGAGAATGTTCCCCTCCGTCCCTTTTTTGCCCGAGTGCAGCAGGCCAATCGCACCATTATTGCGGTCCGCAAGCCAGATTGCACCGCAGTCAGCCACATAAATTGCCAATACCAATCCAGCTTGATGACTAATCAGACCATCCACAGCAGGAACTACTGGCAAACCATCCGCTGCCAGGATCGTGCATGACTGCCCTGCGACCGCAACATCAGCCCCGTGGATCTGCTCTGCACGCCACCAGCATTGTCGCTCAAATCCCAAAGCGATCACTGCGGATTCATGATATGCACGCGATCGCGACATTGCTTCATCCCGATCAACATCCACTTGCAGGTTAGGAATTCGCTCAATGAAATCCACCCGCATGCCGGGCAAATCACGCAATGGATCAAGAAAGTGCATGAATCAAAGTGATATGGTCACGAGTTCTTATTCTGTTCGTCTCAGGCCCTGATGTCAATCAGAAGCAACATGCCGACAAAAATTGCGATTGCGAAGATAACGAATTCATTTGCTCTGTATCGAAATACAATTCAGATTTCTCCCGCCAGCAACCACCATGAAAGAACGCATGAATCATCGCATTCTCAGCCATCAAACAATACCGGTATGCCACCATTGGCTGCTCTGCATGGTTGCTGGATTCATGCTCGCCACGACCCCGCCATTGAGTGCCGTGGAAGTCAGTGATGAGGCATCGCTGACGTCTGCGATCGATCAGGAGTCGTTTCGTAATGAGGCAGCGATGAGTGAATTGAAACGCTTGTCAGCCGACTGGTTTGCGCGGCAGCCTGACGCCGATTTTGTCAAATTTCTGCAAACCACTGAGGTTTGCCATGGATTGCTATGTTCAGGTAAATATCCTGACTCCATGGCGCAGTCACTCGATGTCTTGTTCCAAATCTGGAAAGCCGATGCCACATCTCTCAAGGCTTCGGAACTCACCACAGCGTTGGCGGTGGCACTGGTGTTTGGCGATCTGAAATGGCCCGCAGAAAATGCCTTGGCGCGATACACTTACTATCGCGATTCTCGCCGTAAGGGTTTGCTCCACCCGATGTTTGACTCTCTAAAAACCTGGGAAAAACGCTACGTCGTGCGAGGTGGTGGAAATGGATCTTACCAAGCCAAGGGTGGATGGGATGATTTGTCGCTCGTATGGTTGCGCGATCATGTGAAACTTCCTGCGAAGGATTACACAGGCGCTTGTTGGCAGGCACCGTATCGACTCAACAACGTCTATGGGGATTCGATCCATGGCGCGAATTACTACCTGCCTTTCGAGGATCTCAACCACGCCCAACGGGTTCGCGAAATTGGTGGTGTTTGCGGATCCCTGAGTCATTACGGTGCTAACGCCGCGATGGCAAACGGCATCCCTGCGCTAACCATGGGTGAGCCGGGACATTGCGCTTACGCCGTGCGGACCGATGCGGAGACCTGGACTCCGGCCTATTCACTCAGTTGGGAACGTGGCCTGCATCACTCGTTGTGGGCGCAGCATACATGGACCAGTTTGGTCCTGCAAAACAAGGTGCTGGCGGCGCGCTATGATCATGAAAAAAGCCAAGCATACCTGTGGCTCGCCCGCAGCCTTGGTGACAAAAAACCGGACCTGGCGGAATCCGCTTATCGCTTGGCCCTCGAGTCCCAACCGCTCAATGCGCCGGCATGGATCGAAGCCGCACAATTCCGCGCCGCGCATCAAACTGACGCGTCTTCCTGGAGTGTGATGCAAAAAGCCGCCCTGAGTGCTCTATCGGATTATCCCGAGTCGGCATGGGAGGTGGTGAAAATCATCCAGAAAAATACGCTGCCGCTTCTGCCCGTCGGGCAACGCATTCCCTTTTTGATCACCTATCACCAGGCCATTGCCAGCAAAGAGGGGCCGGTCATGTGGCACTTTGATAAAGCACTCGCGGAGCAAGCATCTTGGCTTGCTGATGAACGTGAGCGCCTGGCATTCTTCGAGGCGGTGCTTGCGGTGCAATCCGCATCGAAATCATGGTTCGCTCCCACCATTGCTTGGGGCCAGAGCGCTTTCACCAAAAAACCTGATTCCAGTGAAGCCTTCTACGCGGCACTGGGGCGCGTATTCGCCTCAGCAGCAGGAGGAACCAATGTCGATGGCCTGCGCTCCGCGTTGCGCCCGGCCATCCTCGCCGCCGCGTCGTCGAACAACGTTTCTGCGTTTCAAACTCTTGGACAAGCCGGCAAAGCGTTTCTGCCGCAAAAGCCTCTCGATTACGAAGCATTCCCCGGCGATCTTCTGAGTTCCGGTGGATTGCTGAAGCCAACCTCAACAAGCAACTGGGACTCACCGGAACAACATTGGGGAGTTCTCGAGCCTACGGGTGGCAGCTTTCACACCAACCGAGAAGTTCACGCCGGCTGCTTGGTTCGTCTGGGCAAATTAGGGGATTTGTCTGGCATTGTGATCGTCAATTCGGGAGGTGGACAAAACGGACCACGGCAAATCCCCATGACCGTGTCGGTTTCCGAGGATGGCCAACATTGGACCGAAGTCTTCACGGCAAAAGAAAACGCACCGCTATGGCGCATTCCTCTGCAAGGAAAAGCCACGCGTGTGCAATTCATCAAATTGGCGCGCAGCGATGATCGCAATGAATTTTTCCACCTCGCCGCCATCCACGCCTACGGAAAACGCCTGCAATGAAACGACTCAGCCACATTCTACTCATACTCGCATTTTCTTCGCTTGCTGAGGCCGTGCAGCGAGCCGCCGATTATCCTGAAGCCCAAAATCTGGCCAAAGAACAGGGATGTGACATCGTGGTTCTGGTGGTCGGCTCCGATTGGAACCAACCCGGTAAACGGTATGCCGAAACCTGGAATGATGCGAGCTTTGCCAAGACTCTACCCGAGAACATAGTTCTACTTTGCTGGGACAAGGTGGAAAATCCTGATGAAGCAGCCAAGGTGCTAGCCTCGAAAAACAAAGATTGTCCGGCCGCGGTTCGCAGCATCCCAGGTCTCGCATTGATCGATAAGAACGGTCGTCTTGTTGGCACGCGCAATGGCACCGAAGAACTGGGAGAACCGAAGCAACTTCCCCTGCACATCCGTAGCCTGGTATCCATCCGAACGCAACGAGATGAGCTATGGAAGCGTGCCGAACAGGTGCAAGGAGTCAAGCGTGCCGAGGCGTTGGGCCAGGGGCTTGATGTGATGAAACAACATCTGGGGCATCGCAAAGTCTACGACGCTGTTTTTCAGGAAATGAAAAAAGCCGATCCTGAGGACAAAAGCGGATACGTGGGCAGATATCAGTTTCCAGGGGCCGATCTAGCACCGCAGGTGTTGGGCAACTTCGTGCAAAAAAAATTGTTTGCAGAGGGAGAAAATTACCTGCTGCAATGGCACCGCAATCCACGTCTCGATCCGGAACAACGCCAACAGCTTAACGCGGCCCGTTTCTGCCTCTATCAACATTGGCCGGAAAAACGCGCACTGGCTCGCAAAGCCCTCGAGGACTTGCGGGATGTGAACCCCCGCAGTGTCATGGGGCAGTCGGCGAATCGTTACCTCGCCCATCTTTTCCCACCACTGACCTATGAAAGCGGTTGGAAACCCAGTCATCTTAGCGGTGAAAAATCATCATGGAAAATCGATGTATCCCGCCAAATCCCTCAAAAAGGTGAATACACACTCACCTTTCGCTACACTGCGGGAGGTGATGCCTTGGTGATTCACAGCACTAAACTCATCGACCGCCAAGGAGTTTTGGCCGTGGACGAACACCAAGGCAGCACCGGTCACCAGAACAAGGACAACGTCTATCGACTTTCCCTCACACGGAGACCCGTGGGACAAGTCTGGCTCCACACCGAAGTCTCCGCAGGAGGCCGGAATGACAGCGCGGGAAATTTTTCCATCGAGGCAGTCACGCCAGCATCGCGCTGATTACCAGCTGGAGTGCGGTTAGACCTCATCCACAAAAACCTTGGCTTTCAAATACTTGCGACTGAATGCGATTCGCTCCGCAGCGTTCTCGAAAGGCATCAGTTTGTGGCGATCGACGACAGGGAGCAGGCGCTTCATCAATCCCACCCCGTTGGCCATTTGAATGGCAAGACCGGGACGAGCATTCACTTCGATCATCAGAGGTCCCTTTTCCTCATCCACCATCAAATCCACACCAAGATAGCCGAGCTCCGTCATTTCATGACAAGTCACAGCGATTTCCAGGATTTTTTCCCAAAATGGAATCTGCACACCAATGAGCTGTGTTTTGAGATCCGGATGGCGCTCGATCATAGCGCCATGGTGAACCGCACGAATGGTGCGTCCCGTAGCGAGGTCAATACCGATTCCAATCGCTCCTTGGTGCAGATTTGCGCGACCGTCAGATTCCTTCGTAGCAGCCCGCAGCATGGCCATCACCGGATACCCCTGGAGCATCACGATACGAATGTCAGGTGCACCTTGAAAGCTAATTTCCGTAAGAACCGTGGCAGGCCTCACACGGTATTCCACCAATGCATGATCGCGACTCCCACCGAGGCTAAAAAGACCAGCAAGGATATTTTCCGCGTGATGGCGCAGCTCGGCACCCGTGAGACGCGAGCCACTGGGTTTGACATAACAATCGCCATCCCGGTGATCGATCACCAGCACTCCCTTGCCTCCACTGCCTCGCGCAGGCTTCATCACGAATGATTCGTAGCCGGACAACTGCTTTTCCATGCCTGCCACATCATGGGGCGATGTCACGACCAAATAGGTTTTCGGCACTGCCATTCCCCGCTCTTCGGCAAGAGCCTTGGTCATCAACTTGTTATCTACCCGTTGATAAAGCCGGCGCGGATTATTGGGCAAAAGAAACCGGGCATTGCGCATGTTGATGCCCACCACCCCCATGGCCTTCAGTTCCTTGGGCGTTCGAAACCAGCGATGCCACCAACGTTTCATAACCATGGATCAGGACTCGGAAAAATTGCGGAACCGATGCAACTCACTCAAACGGTATCCCGTGTAACGACCGATCAAGAGAATCGCGGCCAACAAGACCAACAGCAATTCCGGAAAATACTGCGCCCAATACTGGATCTGCTGCACCTGCATGACCAGGAAGGCTACTACGGCCACCAGCATCGATCCCCCCACCTGCATGATGGCATTCCGTTTCCCCTCTTCCTCCCAGATCAAGGACATTCGTTCGATGGTCCAGGCGATGATGATCATGGGAAACAAGGTGATCTGCAGCACTCCCCTCACTCCCATGCGCCAACTGACAAGAGACATCACCAGCATCAAGAGCGTGACAATCACCACGCAGGCGGCAACCCGCGGAACAACCAGCAAATTCATGCTGGAGAGAAGGAAACGGAAATACAGTCCCACGGCAACGATGACGGCAAACATCGCCATGCCCAGCAATAGATCGTCCATTTCGAGGAAAGCCAGGGCGAGCAGAACGGGCATAAACGTGCCAAGAGTAGAAATCCCCACAAGATTTCTGAGAATCACCACAACAAAAGCACCGAGAGGAATCAATACCACGTAACGAAAAATGGCACGCTCCGAGACAGGAAGAGCGAGAATGGTTGATGCCAACAGCGTCGAATCGCGCAAATTGTTCATGCGCTCCAGAGGAATCAGATCGCGAATCACAGTAAATGTCACTTGGGAGTTTTCTCCTCCAAAAGCTTCTAACAGAGGAGCACCGCCACGATTCCAGACCAAAATATTGTCTCCACGAAGGGTCACATTCGGATGATTCGGATTTTTCACCTTCCATGTCGCGCCATCGCAGTATTCCACCAAAGGCAGAGCTTGTTGTGGTCCGGCATTCGGATTGAGACGGATGCCGTGTGCCAATCGAGCTGGGATTCCAGCCATTTGCAGCAGGTCGATTCCCATGACAACGAGTAATTTGTCCTCATCGACCTTTTCCACATTTTCATAGTGCCGGCGCAACAAGAGCACCTCCTGAGCGGTGGCTTCTTTGGAAATTTGCAGAAACAAATGGGTGAAAAACGTATCGTTATCAGAGGAGACGGCGCGGGATTTCTCGATCAGAACCTGAGCTGCTTTTTCGATAGCGCCAGAAAAACCAGGAGGCACGGCGACTGGAGGATTTCCGGCAACCTCTTCTCCACTGCCGCCAGTTTTCACATTCTCGGGAAATCGAACGCGATAGTAGAGTGAGTGAGAACCATCCCCCGGATGCCGCGCGGACCAAACCGCTTTCACTCCAGAAGAGCCTGTATCCGTATGGAAGCCGAATCCCAGTGATCCCGCCTCCTGGCCGATGCTTTCATCCGCCGCAGCAGCAGGCAATGCCAGACGGATCGTTACTGGTTGATCCTCGGCAGACAGGAAAGAAACCTTTGCTTCCACCAACCATGAAGTCGTGGTTTTGCTCACCCATAATGGCACACCCAACTTGCGATTTTTGACGATTGCCATACCGATGCCCACCGTGCAGAGCAAGACCACGGAGAAGATCAGACGCACCTTGGAAGACATACCTTGATACCTAGCGCAAAATTTTATCGTCGGCAAGATATGTTCGGCTCGGATCGACCCAGCCGAGCACTTGGATCGTGGAACGCCCGATCAATATCGGACAAGTCATGTTGTTGCGATTGTTCAGAGTGAATTCAGATTTGATGCTTCGTTCACCAATCAGAAACGTCAAGCGGACCACGTTTCGTCGCACCGATTCCCCGCCGGGCTCCTTGATGAGCACTGTACGAGTTAGCGGAGCCTCCATGTCGAATCGTTTGGAATCAGGCTTGCTGGGATCTTTCACCACGAACTTCACCCACTTCTTTCCATCACGTTCGAAGATTTGTTGATTTTCTGCATGAAGGGAACTGGTGGTGGCCCCCGTGTCCAGTTTGGCGACCATCGTGTCAACCATATCGCCGACTTTCACCTTTTCCTGCCAACCATACAATTGAACAGGATCAGAGCTCACAGGACGAGCGACCTTCGCGGTATCAGCAGCCTCTTTTTGTTCGGCGATAATTTCCTCATCCTGCTCGACATCCGTCGGTCTTTCCAGAGCATCGGCAGGAGACGGAGTAGAAGGTGCAACAGAATTCTGCTTTGCTGCAGGGGTAGCTGGAATCGCGTTTTTCCCCGGCTCCACAGCCCCTGCTGTAGCCAAGAAAACAAGGGCTACTAGCACCTTAGGCAGGAAAGAGGTATGGATTTCCATTAGGATCAGAGCGGCAGATTACGAGTGGACTTCGAACACGAAACGCATCCGCAGCAAAGCAGCCTCATCGTGAGGCCACGGGAGCTTTCGGCTGATTGGCTTTCAATGCAGCATCTGACAAACCTTTTTCCCAGGTTCTGTATTCCGCCGCCTCAATCACTTCCAACGAGCCGATCATGTTGCCATGACCTTCGCCGCAGAGCTGCCCGCAAACCACGGAGGTTTCGAGAGTTTTGATGGGCGTGAACCACATGGGGATCTCCTTGCCGGGGATCGCATCCTGCTGAATGCGCATCGGCACGATGGAATAGTTGTGGATCACATCTTTGCTGCCGATGTTCAGAATCGCGGGAATTCCTTTCGGGAGCTTCAGAATCGGGCTGGTAAAATCGTCGGCAGCATTAGGGTCGGTGTAATCAATGCCCAGTTCATTGGTGCTGGACATCGCGAAGGGATCAATGCGACCGAATTTCCCATCACTACCGGGATAATGGTAGGTCCAACCGAACTGCCAACCGACTACTCGCACTCGGACATGATCGTTTTGCACCACAAGCTTGAAGGTATCAGTTCTCTCACGCCACAAAGGAATGGCAAATCCCAACAGCAACACTGCTTCAACGATAATCACAGCGATTTCGATATGCGATGATGCGTGGTTCGTGACACCGTGATAATCTGCTTTAGGTTTTGCCGACCGGCGGAAACGCAGGAGAGTCACCGCCATGTAAATCGACCAACCGATGAAGAGCACGATCATGAACCAATGCACCACATCGATCAGGTGATCGACCTGGGGACCGTGGTCGGAAAAACTATCGGGAATACCTAGGAATTTGGATGGAGACATAAGAAGAAAATTTCAATGGGTGACAGGAGTTTCGGACAACAAAGCGGCTTCCTCTTCCAGAGCGCATTTCTTCGCGCGCAGGGCGAGACGTACCATGAAAAAAACAACCGATGCCGCGACGAGGAGAATCACGATCAGCAGGAAAAAAATCGACCAACCGACAGCATCGCTGCCGCCGAGGGCACTATTCGCTTGGCATGTCACACAGGAGAGCATGTTCATCGGAAGTTAGAGAATGATGTTGGCGGCTTTTTTCCAGAAGTAGACCGCGTAGACGGGCACCAGCAGCAAACCGGCCGCGCCGCACCATCCGATGATTTCCGTGGTAGCGGAGGTATCGGAAGACCACACAAACGACCACAACACGAAGAACAAGCTCATCAGAAAGGTGAACGTGACGAAAACGATGTGGAACGATTTCAGGGACATGGCGGACGGAATTTTTTGTTAGAAGGGCAGACCGAAATTGAAGCCGTTGAAGTGGATCGGATCACTTTTCGCAGACATGATCAGAACGATCATGAAGGCAAAGAATACCAATGCTCCAAAGAAAATCCAGTAAATGGCCTTCTTTTCATGGTTCAAGTGCATGAAAATGTAACCAACCAGAGTAGCTTTGAAAGATGCGATCAAAAGACCGAGAATCATATCCCAAACATCAAACCCGTGCACTCCGATGTCGAGAGCGGGAACGGTGGCAACAGCCACGGTGACGCCGGTGAAAATGAAAAGGATCAGACCGATGATGGTATAGGTCTTGAGAGACTTTTTGATTTGTTCGGGTGAATCAGCCATAACAGAAAAATGAGAAAATTGAAGATTACATCAAATAAAGAATCGGGAACAGGAAGATCCAGACCAAGTCAACGAAGTGCCAGAAGAGACCACCGACCTCGACGCGGCCCGCGAGCCACTCAGGATTGCTGAGATACATTTTTTTACCACGGAAAAGGTAGTAACCAAGCACGACGGCACCACCCACCACGTGCAGACCGTGCAAGAAAGTCATGGTGAAATAGATCGCGTAGTAAGTATTCCAGGCAGGAGTGAACTTGCCGCTGAGGAACACCAGTTCGCGAGGGATGTGAAGATGGGGGAAAGTGTGCTTGCCCTCGCGAGCATGGTAATCGGGACCCATGAATTCCTCGCTGGTATGGATGGTTTCCTTGCCTTTGTCCACACCCTCGGCTTTGGCCACAAAGTCCTTCCAACCAATGCGATAGCGCTCGGTGAGAGTGGGCACCCTCTTAGGTTGGTTGTTTTCATCGAGACCATATTTTTTGAGCAGTTCGTCCGAGAGTTTGGCTGTTTGGGCTTTATTCCATTCCCAGGCTTCACGGGCTTCTTTGCTGTGCTTGATCAACCAAGTGTTTTCGATAGCAACGATGGGATCAATGCCCTTCTCCTCTGCTTTCATCACCACATGACGAAAGTCAATGGCATCGAGATTGTGAAAAGCCACAGGACTTTCCTCCAGTTTGCCCGTGATGACTGTGTCGTCGCGAAGGCGGGATTGGTCTGGTGCTTCCTTGATATCGCGATGGTAGAACCACAAATTGGTAGCCGGGGTCACGACGAAAGTGACATCGGCAGTTTCCTTCATCAACTTGTCTTCGATGGAAGCAGGATCGATGTTAACGTTGGGTGCCATTTGCCAGCCTTTTTTGCCGGCGTTCTCGGGCTTCGCCTTGGCAGAGACCCACTCGGCACGCAAAGCATCCGTACGAACCGAAGAATTGTTCGCGCGTGACTTGAGATGATTCTTTTGAATTTGCTCCAGCAATGCCAGGCTCAACTCGCGACCCGCCTCGATCTTTTCTCCTTGCAGTAGCAAATCTTCCGAAAGTGTGATTCTGGCATTGTTAGCCGCCGCTTGGCGAAGAATTTCCTCCACCCATGGTTTATGAAAGCGAACAGTGTTGAACTTGAGCTTCTCGGCCAACACGTGGATTTGGTCCGCCTCAGCAAGGATGGCTTTGCCCTCCTTGTCTTTCTTACCTGTGTCAGCCTTGGAATCCTTGTCAAGGTGACCTTCGAGAATCGTATAATCATTCAAGCGAACCGCTTGGTGATGGAATTTCACATTGTATTCAATGGCCTTGAGAACCATGAAAACACCGGCACAAGCAATGGTAATACCCATCGCGATCTGGAACATCAACCACTTGCGCAGCTTGAGTGCCGCCCATGCGAACACGACGGTGACCGAGGAGAAAATCAGCACGAATGTGTTGATCAGGCCCGGCAATACTGGCAGTGCGCGCTCGGGCCAAGGATAGTCGGCGCCGAGTCGGAGATAAACATACGAGGAAAAGAATCCACCGAAGAGCATCACCTCGGAAGCGAGGAAAAGCCAAATGGCGATCTTGGAATTGACCATTCCCGTGTCTTTGCGCGGCGTGAAAATGTAAGGAATTTCCATAAAAAAACGAGTAAGAAGAGAAAACGAGTGAGGGCGCGCTGATCAATGATGGGCTTGCACGGGCTGCGATGTGGGCGCAGGAGCGTCGGTTTGAGGTTTGTCCCACTGCGGCGTGAAATCCTCGCTGGCACCGGGCTGGCTATACTCGTAGGGACCGCGGTAAGCGGCAACGTCGAAGGTGAAATTGCCATGGCCCGGAGGTGTCGGCGTGGCCCATTCCAGGGTCGTTGCATTCCATGGGTTGTCACTCTCGACTTTTTTACCACGGAAAAGTGAGGTGAACACATTGATGATGAAAGGAAGCTGGAAGGCCGCCATGATCCATGCTGCCCAAGACATCGTAATATTCAGGTCAATGTTCTCAGCAACTGTTTTTCCGAAGACGTTAACAGAGTCAGCGGCTTTCGCGAGGTAGGCGTCACCACCGTTATACCAGCGACGGTGGAAACCAGCCATCCCCTGAATCAGCATCGGGAAGAACAGGAAGTTCATACAAACAAGAGTGGGCCAGAAGTGCAGATGGTTGAGGGTTTTACTCAAATAGCGGCCGGTAATTTTTGGATACCAATGATGAACACCACCAAAGAGACCAAACAAAATTCCCGGTGCTACCACGTAGTGGAAGTGACCGATTACATAATACGTATCATGAAGATGAAGATCCACCAAGTTGAAAGCAAGAGGTAGGCCTGTCAGACCGCCGATGCCGAACATCGGAATGAACGCACAAGCCCAGATCATGGCGGGAGTGAAGCGGATGGAACCACCCCACAGTGAGATCATCAGAGCCGTGAGCAAAATCACCGAGGGAACGGAAATCAGCACCGTGGTGATTTGGAACCAGGTCGAAATCTTCGGACCCATGCCGGTGAGATACATGTGGTGGGCCCACACAATGAAAGAAAGGAAGCCCAGAACGATCACACCATAAACCATCGACTTGTAGCCCCAGATCGGACGACGAGTGTTGGCGGGGATGATTTCAGCCACGCAGGCGATGGCGGGAAGAAGAAGCACATACACCTCCGGGTGGCCGAGGAACCAGAACAAATGCTGGAACAACAGCGGGCTACCACCACCGGAGAGCTCCACCAAACCTTCAGACTTGGTGAACAGACCGGAGGGCATGAAGAAAGAGGAGTGGAACACGCGGTCCACCAGCTGCATGATGCCGGCGGCTTCCAGCGGCGGGAAAGCAAGCAGAAGAAGGAAACCCGTGACCAACATGGCCCAGACGAAAAACGGCATGCGCATCCACGTCATACCGCGTGCGCGCAGGTTGATGATGGTAGTAATGAAGTTCACCGAGCCCAGCAGGGACGATGTGATAAGCAACACAAGCCCCAAAAGCCACTGAGTTTGCCCTGCGAGCCATTGATTGACAATCTGACCGTCAGCAAATCCCGCGAGCGGCGAGTAATTTGTCCAACCAGACTTTGCAGCACCGGATTCCATGAAAAACGAGGCGCACATGACCAGACCACCCACGAGGTAGATCCAGTAGGACATCATGTTCAACTTGGGGAAGGCCATGTCGACTGCACCGATTTGCAGCGGCGTCACGTAGTTGCCGAAGGCACCGAAGCCGAGCGGCACCACACCGAGGAACACCATGATCGTTCCGTGCATGGCACCGAACATGTTGTAGGTGTCACCTGTGACTTTTCCATCTTGAAGCCAGCGGGCTTTCCAGTTGTCGGTGAACACCCAGCTCATCCAACCTGGAAGAGGCTCGTGGGGATAAGCGATGGACCAGCGCATCACCATCATCAGGTAAAATCCGAACAACAAGAACAGCATGGCCGTGATGCCATACTGAATTCCGATCACCTTGTGATCTGTCGAAAAAACATACTTCTGCAAGAAGCCCGGTTCATGGTGATGGCCATGGTCATCGTGATGACTGTGATCTGCGGTCGCTGCGTGTGCGCTCATGTATGTAAAGATAGGTTAAATGACCCTGCAAGGCTTGATTGATCAAGGTTTTTTTCTACCGAGGAAGGCAAAAACGAACGTTTCTCAACCCAGAATTGCTGCGACAAAGTGTACGCCAACACCGTGCTTGTAAAGGAAAAGATGCGTTTTTGGGGCAAGTTTGTGAAATTTTTCACAAGCATACACCCGACGACTATCCTGCCATCCCGTAAGCGTCGCGATTGCTCGATAAAAAAGTAGCCCAGAACTCCTCCTGATGAGGCTCGCGTATGCCGAAATCAGGCTTCCATCTGGGAGCTGTCGGGCGATTGCGAGGATGCATGTTTGCCTCATGCGGTAGCTTGCTGCCCTTGCGCGTGTTGCATTTCACACAAGAAGTCACGATATTGTCCCAACTCGTTTTCCCACCTTTCTGACGAGGAATCACGTGATCGAGGTTCAGTTCAGATTCAGCAAACGACTGTGCGCAGTATTGGCACGTGTATTGGTCACGCCAAAAGACGTTGCGGCGCGAAAACGTAACCTCTTTGGAAGGGATTTTATCGTAAAGCGATAGCACGATGACTTTGGGTAGGCGCATGGCAATGTTCACCGAGCGAATCATCAAGTCATGAGGCGCACGCCGGGAATAGGCCAACCAAGAAGAAAAATCGTGGGTTTCGAATTTCTCCTCGCCTTCGTCCTGCACCACGCGCGCATGACCAATGCTGAGCAAGTGGACGGCACGACGGGCGGTGCATGTTTGCACAGGCTGCCAATTGCGATTTAACACGAGCACAGCTCTATGGAGAATCAAATCCATCATTCATCTTGGGCACTAGCGCAAAACCTCCGGTGTTGCAAGCAGGAAAGGAAAAAAGATTGCCATTTTCATGATGAAAACGCATCAAAGATGAACTTGTAATACGATTTTTCCCCTTGCCGAATCAATATTGCCGAGGAAACATGATGACGTGCAGATTGCTGATTCAGGTGATATCCAGACTCGTTGCTTTCGCTATGGCGAAGATGCTTGGTTGGTCGAATTTGCCGAGGAAATTTCTGAATTTTCATGGGAATATTCTCAACACATCCGAAATCAACTGCAGTGCGCTCCACCACCATTTCTGATCGACGCAACTTTCTCATACACCCGAGTGTTACTAGAGTTCGAACAAGGACAACGCCCCGAGGCTGCCCCGATTTTTCGCGCGATGAAAGGAACGATGGGCGGGACAACCACCAAAGTCATCGATGTATGTTACGACGGCGAAGACTTAGAACGAGTCGCACGTCACTGCGCGATATCCGTGATGGAACTGATTCGATTGCACAGTCAAACGACGTATCGCGTGCACTTCCTCGGATTCGCACCGGGCTTTCCTTATCTTAGCGGCCTCCCCGAACAACTACACACACCGCGACTCGAAACGCCAAGAATCCTTATTCCTGCGGGAGCTGTGGGCATAGGCGGTGGGCAAACCGGAATCTATCCACTTGCCACTGCCGGCGGTTGGAATCTCATCGGCCGCATCCGCGAGCCATTGTTCGATCCCGCGGCCCCGCTTGATCGATGCACCTTGCTGCAACCGGGCGATCTCCTCAAATTCCGACCTGTGACATCTTTCGATCTATGAGTGAGCTTTCGTGCCGTGCCCTATTTCGCGTCATCCATCCCGGGCCAAGAACAAGCCTGCAAGATACGGGTCGGCGCGGGACGAAAGCAATGGGCATTCCTCCAGGCGGAGCGATGGACCTTGGAATTTTGACCCGACTCAACCAACTGTTTGATCAACCTGCCAACACAGCGGCATATGAAATGCTGTGGGCAGGCCTGCAATTGGAGTGCTTGCGCGATACGTGGATTGCTTACGGTGGCGCGGCGCAGGGTTTCCTCGACTCTCGGTGCATAGCGGCGGAGCGGACGATATTTGTGAAAAAAGGGCAAAATCTGCAATTCCAATCCCGGGGTTCTGCGCTTTGGAGCTACCTGAGCGTCGCTGGAGGATGGAGAGCCGAAGAATGGTTCGGCAGCCGGTCGGTATGGCCAGAAGGAGGAATGGGAAGGTGTCTTTGCAGAAATGATCTGCTTAGCACTACCATTTCAAATGCATGGAAACCACCTGAGGGAGTTGCTGCAAGGTTTTTGATTCCTCACGACCATTCCTTGAACCAGCCCATCCGTGTGTACCAAGGTCCACAATGGCAGGAATTCCCCTCACCTACCATTCATCGTTTTTTTGAAACCACTTGGAAGGTCTCCATCCAGAGCAACCGAGCTGGATTTCGATTGCAAGGTGAAAAGCTGGCAGCCCCCGCCCACCAACTGATCAGTGAACCAACATTGACCGGATCCATTCAGATTCCGCCCGACGGTCAACCGATCGTATTGCTCAATGATGGGCCCACGACAGGCGGATACCACAAGATTGCCGTCATTCATCGCGATGATCTTGATCGCTTCCGACAGTCACCTCCGGGACAACAACTTTGCTTCCATCTCATCTCATGAAACCACCGGACATCAACTGTGATTTGGGCGAACAGGAATCTCCTGAAATACGGGCCGCACTGATGAAATGGATCGATTCCGCCAACATTGCATGCGGCGGACATGCCGGCACCATTTCAACGATCAAACACAGCATCACACTGGCCATGGAAAATGATGTCCACATCGGGGCGCATCCTGGGATATGCGCGGACGGCGGGCGAGGACTCACTTTCCCAACGCCGACAGAGCTGGTTGATTTGTTAGATCAGCAGATCCCCCCCTTCCTGCAAATGACAAATGACTGCGGCGGGAAACTCCACCACATCAAACTGCACGGCACATTGTATCATGCCACGGATCAAATTCCTGAACTGGCGGAAGTTTTTCTTGATTGGTGCAATCGGCATCTTGCGGGTGTTCGCATCTACGCCCGCAGTGGGGGTGGCACGGCTCATCTGGCACAAAAAAAACAGATTCCCTGCTGGGACGAATGTTTTTTGGACCGCGCCTACGAAAGTGATGGCAGACTGCGTGAACGCAGGCTTGCCGATGCAATGATCGACGATATTGCGGCGTTAGAAATGCGCTTGAATCGCTGGCATTCCAGCCGCGTTATGGAATCCCATGACGGTGTGATTTTGCAACTTTCCTGCCGGACATTCTGCATACACAGCGATGGCCCGAATGCCCTGAGATTTGCTGAATTCACACGATGCTTTTTCTCACAGTTTCCGTTGTAGAATGAATCATCATGCAATGACCGAAACTTTGATCCTGTGCCACACTTTTGCGTCAGATTCTCCTTGAAGAGACTGCAGGCCATCCGTAATCTCACGTCAGATGATGAATGACACACCTCTCGCGATCGGAATCGATTTTGGCGGCACTACCATCAAAATGGGCGTATTGCATCGCAGCGACCTAATCGACTCCGCTCCGCCCATTGCTACCCAGGATTTCGATGGTCCGGAATCCCTGATTGATGCGATGACTCGTGTGATTCAGGAATTGCGCGAACGTCACGCGGGTATTGCGGCGATCGGAGTGGGCATGCCGGGCTTTGTGGATTTTGAAAAAGGTATAGTCCACAATCTCACCAACGTGCGGGGCTGGGTGGAAATACCTCTCAAATCATGGCTGTTTGAAAAAACCTTGTTACCTACCGTGGTGGAAAACGATGCCAATTGCATGGCCTATGCCGAATGGAAACGAGGCGCGGGGCGAGGTTTGAAGCACCTGGTTGCGATCACCATGGGCACTGGTGTGGGGGGCGGTCTCATTGTCAACGGGCAAATGGTCAGGGGCGCTCGCTTTGGAGCTGGTGAAATTGGTCAAACCAGCATCGATTACCAAGGTCGAATCGGTGCATACGGGAATCGCGGCGCGCTCGAGGACTATGTGGGCAACAATGAAATTGCCGCAGATGCCCGCAATGCCTACGAAGCGAAGGGAATTTATAAAAACATCACCGACTGTACGCCAGCCGCGCTAGCAAAAGCGGCGAGTCAGGGCGACGCCATCGCCCTGCAACTCTGGGATGATGTCGCGCGCAAACTGGCCACCACGGTGATGAACTGTTGCTGGCTTCTCAATCCTGAGGCGATTGTGATCGGTGGTGGCGTGGCAAAAGCAGGCGATCTGCTACTTGGCCCTCTGAGGAAACATCTTTTTGATCAACTCTCAGGACCATTCAAAGATCACCTGACTCTGCTGCCGGCCCGATTTGGCTCCGAGGCCGGTATGGTCGGCGCCGCCACGCTAGCCCTCGAAGAGGCTGGTTTCATGATCTGAACTTGGAGCAAAGCCTATCGATCTTGAAATTGTTCCAAGCGGGACAAAACAAAACATCCCAATTTTTCCCAATTTTTTCATTGCGGCAATTGGCAAAGTATTTACATTTGGCAATAGCTCATTTTGCCCATGAAGAAAACGCGTAAGAGAATATTCCGTAGCCACGGATTCACTCTCATTCTCACCATCAGCCTACTTGTGCTCCTAACCATGGTCGGCATTGGTCTTTTGACGTTGTCCGCAGTGACCATTCGAGGTAGTTCTCAGGCAAACGCCCAGCGCATGGCTCGGGATAATGCCAGGATGGCAATGATCATCGCACTGGGTCAACTTCAGAAACACGCAGGCAGTGACACTCGCATCACAGCCACAGCTGATATGGCGGGAAGCAGCGGTGGCAACACTCTCATTCCAGGGGCGGCACCCGCCAACAATCTGTCGATCAACAGTTTGAACAAAGGTCTCACCACAATACAGAATGGCTCACGATACTGGACTGGTGTTTGGCAAAATCGCGACTTGCCAACACAAATCTCCACACGCACCCCCTCCCCACTGCTCGTACAATGGTTGGTAAGCGGAAATGAAATCACCTACGCAACGCCCACCGCCCAGACTCATACCGGTTTCTTGCCCAGCAACCCCGCCGTCGCCGTGGGAGCCAATGGCAATGTCAACAACACCTCCCGCGCTGTGGTATTGGCAGGCAAGAACACCGTGGGCGACCCCGGCGCCACTACGCTACCCAGCTATGTCGCGGCTCCACTGATCAACGTGAAAAGCACGAGTGCGAATCTGAATACAGGTCGCTACGCTTGGTGGATTGGAGACGAGGGAGTTAAGGCCAAAATCAATATTCCCCAACAAATCACCGATAGCAATCAATATGCCTCACTCACCGCTCAGCGACGTGGATGGGATTCCGTGTCAGGATTTTCGCAATATCCCCTTCCCACGGCCACGACGAATGCCCTGCTACCGAGACTTGCCACGGTTCCTTCGATGGCCTTGTTCATGCCCGGTGTCACTACCAAAACCGCAGGCGCATCACCTATGCAATCCGCATTTCACAGCGCTACCTCTGACAGCTTCGGATTGATTGTGGACAATCTCAACGGTGGAATGAAAGTCGATTTACACAAAATTCTAACAGCCACTTTACCTACAACGCGCGATGCACGTTTGCCTGCCACAAGTGTATTGAACTACCCCATTCGCGGGAGAAATATCATCTCCAGCGCAACAAGCATGCGAGCCCCCCGCTGGGATGCCTTGAAAGATTTTTATGACCGCGGCCGCAACCTTTCCTCCGGAGCGCTGGTCGTGAAAACTGCCACCGATCAGTTTTCAGCATCCATTTCCCCCATCATTACGGATTTCCGTCTGCTCATGGGCGTTCGATTTGTGCAGGCGAATGGCGGCTTCAAGGCCAATCCTTGCGGAAAAATCGCCGTCGCTCTTGCGAACCCCTATTCGGTTCCATTGCGCTGGAACACCGATTTGGATATCGAAATTCGAAATGCCACTCCACCGGGCAATCGACCATCACGCATCTGGAACTATTCGCGTGCAGTCTTCATCAACGCCGACTCCTCGGAAGAAGCCGTTTTTCACAATACCTTGTTCCGCATTCCTCGTGATACCCTGCAACCTGGTGAAGCCCGTGCTTACACTGTCTCCGGTAGAGTATTACGTCCCGCCGGTACAGGAACCATGCCTGTTGTCGTGAACATGGGACCCATCGCCTCGTCCGCGGCTTTTGATTTGAACCGCAGTGTCGAACTGGATTTGAACGTTACACCCGCTGCCAGTTTCAATTCCTTTGATGTGCGCGAAAGCTGGCAGACCACGCAAATTACAATCGATATGAGACAAGCTGGCACGTCGTGGGGAGCGCAACCGCTACGACGTATCGAACGATTTGAATTGGACAACGGCTACTTTAGTCCGAACTCAAGGACCTTTGATGCGACGGATCTTCCCAATTACACCGGACCAGTGCCCATGATGATGTATAGTTTTCAGATCAGCCGTCCCGGAATCAATTATACCGACTATATGCCCGGCGGTTACGAAATGGGACAACGCGCCTCGACCATGCGAACGTTTTACGACTTTAACATGCATGGCACCCGATTCTTCAAGTCCATCGCCAGCTACAACCCCGCTCCCTTTTTTATGGAGAGCAACAACAGCATAGGCCAGTTGCCTACAACGATTCCGGGAGGCGATACGGGGCAGGCTTTCGTGCGCAATCTTCTGGGAAATCCTCTTCCTTGGGGTCGCGACTTGGTTTCCGGTAGTCCACGAACGGTGCTTTTCACTTGTCCTACTCAATTCACCTCGATCGCTCAATTTCAACATGCCGACCTGACGGGAGATGACTTCGCCGCCTCCGTCGGACACCAGCCCGCTTATGCTGTTGGTAATTCTTACGCCAATCCCTACGTGCGTCGCACGCAGACCATTCAATCGCGCACCGATTACGAAATCATTGGTTCACCCAGCCAAGCAGGCGCCAACATGTCCTCACGCAACTACTATGATCTCGCTTATCTATTGAACGCATCGCTGTGGGATAGCTATTACCTGTCAGCGCTTCCGCAAAGTGGATCCTCCGCAGCTTTGAGTAACCTATCTGACAATCGAGCACTCATCGGCAGCGAGCCCAATATCACCAGCGCCTCACTTAACGACCCGATCACATCCGCATCCAAACTCATGATCGATGGCGCATTCAATGTGAATTCCACCGATAAAAACGCATGGAAAGCTTTTTTGGGCAGCTCAAAGCACTTCCGCCACCGTGCTGATACGGCAGCCAATTCCGGCGCTGCTTTTCCCCGCTCACTCGAACAACTGAATCCTTCCACCAATCCCCCCACGGGCACCGCGGTCGATTCTTATGCAGGATATCGACGCCTGACTGACGTAGAACTCGACGCTCTCGCCACCGAAATGGTGCGCCAGGTTCGTCTGCGTGGTCCCTTCCTCAGTCATTCGCATTTCATCAATCGCTTGGTCGGCGATATCTCCCGTTCCACTGCCATCACACGCAGTGGGGCACTGCAGAGCGCCATCGATGAAAGCGGCGTTAACATCAACATCTCCGGCAATCGACAATCTTTCCGCAGCATTGTCGCTGCAAGTGATCGGGTGACTTTGGCATGGAAAAACGGTGCGCCTCGTGCGGACCTCGATGGCGGCGACTCCTCTTTTCCATTGCCTAATGCCGATACCTCGAATCCCGACTGGGCCGTAACTTCCGCGGACAACAATTATGGCGCGGTGGCCAGCATCATTGCCGACCGCGAAATGTTGGACCCTGCCAGAGGACTGCGTAATGAGCAGGGCTTCCGGTCTACTGCAATTCCCGGTTGGTTGACACAGGCGGACGTGTTGCAAGTGATCGGATCAGCGATCTCTCCCAGATCTGACACCTTCCGCATTCGCGCCTACGGCGAGGCTCTCGATCCGAATGGTGTTGCCATCGCCAAAGCCTATTGCGAAGCGACCGTTCAGCGTGTAGCCGAGTATCTGGATCCATCCAACAACCCAAGCTTACGCAGCACACAACTCTCCACTATCAATCGCATTTATGGACGCCAATTCAAAATCGTTTCCTTCCGCTGGCTCACCGCTCAAGAAATTTAATCTCCTGACATTTGCGCTCTGCAAAGCTTTCCTGACGATATGCCCCGTGATCGCACAAGAGGCAAATGTTTCGATGAAAATTGACCTTGTGGCATGGGGAGATGCCATCGGTGGGCTCTCTCTGAAAACCTCAGAGTCGGCAGGCAATCTCGTCGCGTTGCCCTTCCAGTATTCCAAACCGATCAACTACAGTGGCCCAAGAGTCATGGAAATTCATAAGTCGGGAAATGGCGGTATCCTTCCCAAAGCCGAAGCCAGCAAAGAGGACAAAGAGCATGAGCTCATGCCTCTGGTTGTGGAGGAAAAAACGGAAGACGCCACCGTTCAGGGGAAAAAATCGCCCCTGCTGATTGAATTGGAAAATCGCCGTAAGGAGAGCCCAACCCTTATCGCACTCGTGCCATTGCCTGCGAACTGCAACCGTGCCACGGTGCTTTTGGCTCCTGCCGAATCCGGCACCTATCTTGGCTATGTGATCGATGATGATCCTTCTAAGCTGCCGGTCGGTCAACTCCGGATTCACAATCTCAGCTCTTACCTCATCGCACTCCGCTGCAATGGCAAGGAATCCAAAGAGCTCAAGGTGCGCGACACCATGCTGGTCGCCGCCCCTGACCAACAGTGCATTTACGAGATTGCCTGCAAAGATACGGAAGAATGGCGCATCATCGAAAACAACGTCATGGCTGTGCACCCGAATGAACAAACCCAGATGATCATTCTGAAAAGCAAAAATCAGTATTTCCTGTCAGCCGATGGCTCATCCGGCGGTTTTCTGCAAACCGTAATTCTTCGTCGGCGTCCTGAATCTACGGCTGCTGCCACGCCCTGACAATGAACATCTCAAGGGATTTCCCTGATTTCCGGATTGATTCCTTGGTTTTCTTGCCCCACTCTCCGCGCGTGACCCGTACTGATGACCTTCGTATCGCCGGAATCAATCCTCTGATCTCCCCATCGATCCTTGCCTACTACCTGCCTATGACGCAAAAGGCGGCGGAGTTGGTGAGTGATACCCGCATTGCCGCTGAAAAGATCATGCGTGGTGAAGACGACCGTATGCTGGTTGTGGTGGGACCCTGTTCCATCCACGATCCCAAGGCCGCTTTGGAATATGCCGATCTGCTCAAAACAGAGTCAGATCGCCATAGCAAAGATCTGCTAATCATCATGCGTGTGTATTTTGAAAAGCCTCGCACGACAGTCGGATGGAAAGGCCTCATCAACGACCCGCATCTGGACGATTCCTTCGACATCAATCACGGGCTCCGCGTGGCTCGCGGCTTGCTGTTAGAACTCGCCAATCGTGGTGTGCCGGCAGCGACCGAATTCCTTGATACCATTTCCCCTCAATACATCGCTGATTTGATCACCTATGGTGCCATCGGCGCACGCACCACCGAGTCACAAGTACACCGCGAACTCGCCTCAGGCCTCTCGATGCCTGTGGGATTCAAAAATGGCACAGGCGGCTCCATCCAACTCGCTCTCGATGCCATCCTGTCTTCATCTCGCCCCCATCATTTTCTCTCGGTGACCAAACAAGGTGTCTCTGCGATTGTCTCCACCAAGGGTAATGACTCCTGTCATGTAATCCTACGCGGCGGATCAAAAGGGCCAAACTACGATGAGGACAGCGTTCGTGAAGTGGAACAATCTCTCAAGGAACAGAAACTGCCTCCCCATGTGATGATCGATTGTTCCCATGGCAATTCGATGAAGGACTATCGCAACCAACCACTCGTAGTGAATGCGATAGCAAAACAAATCGAAGAGGGGTCACGCTGCATTGCGGCTTGCATGATCGAATCCAACCTCGTCGAAGGAGCGCAAAAATTGGTAGCGGATTTGAAAAAACTCAACTACGGGCAATCGGTCACGGACCAGTGCATCAACTGGCAGGATACGGTAGAAGTGCTGGATCGTCTCGCCCGCGCGGTTCGAACTCGGCGCGAACGCTGAACCGCATGAATGCCTACTCCTCGCTTGAAGCCACGCTGCACGATGTCTTCTGGGCAACCGAAGGTCCACCGTTGGAACTGCCACTTTTGAGGGATTTCCTGCAAAAACATCCCGGAAGGAGCCTCGAAATCGGATGCGGATCGGGTCGTTTGCTAATGCCGCTGCGAGAAGAAGGCTTCGAGGTGGAAGGTCTCGAACTGTCGGCGGAAATGATCGAATTATGCCATAAGAATCATCCCGGTGCGACGGTTGTGTTGCATCATGCCAACATGAATGAATGGCGGACGGATTGCAAATACGACAGCATCATGATCCCCGCGTTCACGATTCAGCTATCCTCCGACCCTCCCGCAACATTACGACACATTGCAAGTCTCTTGAAACAAGGTGGCGCATTGTATTTCAGTTCTTTTACACCTCTCGCGGAAATTGTCGGAGATCTACCGGAAAACGAATGGTATGCGGATCACTGCAGCCCCATTCAAGATGAGGGCATGGCCACCGTGCACACGCGTCACCGGATAGATCGAGAGACCCAGATACTGAAACGTGAGCACCATTATCAAGTTCTCGACAGCGAAGGACGAACCTTATCGGAACATCACTCAACACAACAGATTCGCTGGTATACACGACAGCAATGGAAAAAGCATCTGGTGGAAGCTGGATTTGAAATCGACAAGCAAATCCCCGACTTCAAACCGAATAGAAAGTCTCTGGCGCAGGCGCAAATTCTCTCAACGATAGCACACAAACGATGAACACGCACCACGCGAATTAACGTCATGCACTAACGTGATCGCATCACAAAAAATCCAGCAAAAAACCGTTCCTATCATCACTTAGGCGAAAAATTTCCACTTGCTCACCATAATCTCCCAACTCATTGTCGCGCGGCAACCGCTACATCCCATACAAAGCTTTTATCGTGCCTCTTCTTCTTGCCATCGAATCTTCTTGTGACGAAACCGCCGTCGCCATCCTGCGTGGTGAACGTGGAGTAGCGGCAGAAATCCTAGCATCGGAAATTTCCTCTCAAATCCCTCTGCACCAACCTTACGGTGGTGTTGTTCCCGAACTGGCATCGCGCAATCACTCGCTGATCTTGCGTCCGCTTGTGGAAACCACGCTGCAAAAAGCTGGGGTGACGATTCATCAGATCGATGCCTTCGCCGCGACCGCCGGTCCGGGACTGGCATCGTCCCTGCTGATTGGCAACACCGCCGCCAAGGCCATGGCCTGCGCTCTAGGAAAGCCCTATGTCGCCATCAACCATCTCGAAGGACATCTGCTGTCACCCTTTGTGTCCTCCACACAAGTGCCAGCTCACATCGCACTGATAATCTCGGGCGGACACACACTATTGATCCGTGTCGATGCACCAGGTCGCTACGAAAAACTCGGCTCCACGCTCGATGATGCAGCTGGCGAGGCTTTTGACAAAGTGGCCAAGATGATCGGTCTCGCCTATCCAGGAGGACCTAACATCGAACGCACGGCAGTGGGCGGCGATCCGAAACGCTTTGCCTTTCCGCGCGGACTGCTTCACGAAGCGCACTTTGATTTTTCCTTCTCCGGACTCAAAACCAGCGTTCTCTACACCCTACCGAAAATTGAGGATCTCGAAGCATCCCTCTCTGATCTGTGCGCATCGTTTCAAGAAGCGGTCATCGACGTACTGGTGCAAAAATCCATGCGTGCCGTTCGACAATCAGGACTGCAGCATCTCGCTCTCTCCGGCGGTGTTTCGCTCAACCGAGCATTGCGCGGAGCCTTCCAAAACGCTTGCGATAAAAACGGCGTGATACTCTCACTGTCCGATCCAGCACTCTGCACAGACAATGCTGCCATGATTGGTTTCGCCGGATTGCTGCGACATCTCGATGGACATCACGACGCGCTTGACACTCCCATTCATCCTAACCTGCCCCTCTTCTCATGAGACATTACACCGTCAAAGTTACCCTCTATGGCATCAAGCCGGAAATCTGGCGTCGGTTCAACGTTCCCGCGCACTACACTTTCGCCGAGTTTCACACAGCGCTACAATACGCGATGGGATGGGAACATCTCTACGATCACGAATTCCGTCATGGCAAGGGCAAGTTTCTCCGCGACGTGATCGCACAACCCCACCCCGAACGTTTCAAGGGTGCCGACAGTTTTCAAAACGAAAGCGAAATCACACTGCAACAGTTCATCAGCAAGAGCAAACTACCCAAGCGGTTTCTCTATCTCTATGACTATGCGGATGAGTGGATTCACGAAGTCGCCATCGAGAATAGTTTCGAATCGGAAGAAACGGAACCGAAAATGATCGAAGGCGCGCGCGCGTGCCCTCCGGAAGCCTGTGGCGGAACGGTGGAATACTACGAACTCTGCGATGGCATGGTGAGTTGGTATGAAGGCATCTGGGATGCGGAAAAATTCATCATCGAGGAATTCGACTTCAAACCCAAGCCGAAGAAAAAATCACGACGCAGACGGTAAAGTCGTTAGCTATGATCAAAGCAACTGCGAGGAATCGCCGTATCTGGAGATCATAATCTCAGATGTTACTCTGCCGATCGGAACCATGGTAGAATTTGTTCCAGCACCAACTGATGCCCAGCGGCATTCGGATGATTGACCTGCGACATCAAATCATGAAGTTTTTTTCCTTCCTTGATCCATTCCTGATAAGCGAAATATGAATCGGCGAGGCCTACAGAATTTTTGGCGGCAAGATCACGAATTTGAGCGGCCTGCTGACTCAGTGGATCGGCCTCATCGAACATTTTCGCACGCATGTCTCCGGTGGGCGTGAGCAAGATCACTTTGACACCCGCGGCTTTTGCTTCATCGATCATCTGCTGCCAACAATCGGCGGATTTTTCCCGAGGAACTCCACGATCGTTCAGAGCATAATCGATCAAGACGATGTCCGGTTTGTGGCTGAGAACATCGCGCTGAAAGCGGGCAGCACCCGAAACGGAATTTTCCCCACCAATCGCAGTGACAATCACGTTGATCACGGCATGGGGATGCTTCTCTTTTACCGCACGATGCAACAAATGAGGGTAGGCGACGAAGGTATCGACGTGAGGGGTTTTGGCATAACCGGCTGGTACGCTGTGACCATGGCAAACGATCGTCATCATACGGTTCTTCGGCCACGGTACATCCAGCGCCTTGATGAAATCCCTCAGATACGTGGGCGGTGCCATCTCGGCGAAAGCCGGCATCGCGAGCAGAAGTAAAAAGAAGAATGATTTCATGCGAGGATCGATTTGACCACATGAGCCGGTTCCACACCCACCAGTTTTTGGTCGAGACCGCGATAGGGATAAACGAAACGGTCGTGATTAAGGCCCAGTTGATGCAACATGGTGGCATGCAGATCGCGTAAGTGAACGGGGTCACGCGTAATGTTCCAAGCGAAGTCATCGGTTTCACCGTGCACGAAACCTGCCTTGATTCCCCCACCTGCTAGCCAGACGGAGAAGCATCGACCATGGTGATCACGACCTGCCACCGGCGATCCAAGCGCTCCTTGCGAATAGACAGTACGCCCAAACTCTGCGCCCCAAATGACAAGGGTGTCATCGAGCAAACCACGGCGTTTCAAGTCCATGATCAAGGCCGCGCTGGGCTGATCGGTATCACGGCATTGGTTCGGAAGTTGCTGAGTAATGGCGATGTGCTGATCCCAGCCGCGATGGAATAGCTGAATGAACCGCACGCCGCGTTCGGCAAGTCGGCGGGCCAGCAAGCAGTTTGCGGCATAAGTCCCGGGCTTACGCGATTCTTTTCCGTAGAGCTCGAAGGTTTCAGGGGGCTCGTTCGATAGATCCGTCAGCTCCGGAACCGAGGCCTGCATGCGGAAAGCCATTTCATATTGCTGAATCCTTGCAAAAGTCTCGGCATCGCCCGAGAGATCCCCGTATTGCTGATTGAGTTGGGCCAGAGTATCAAGCTGCGAGCGTCGGTGTTCACGCTGGATACCGCTCGGGTTATCGAGATAAAGCACGGGTTCCGCGCCACCACGAAGCAACACACCTTGATGTTGTGAAGGCAAAAAACCGCTTCCCCACAAGCGTGAAAAAATCGGTTGCCCCGGATTTTTGCCCGTTCCTTGTGAGACCAGGACCATGAATGCAGGAAGATTGGAGTTGTCGGCCCCCAAACCGTAACTGATCCACGCCCCAGCGGAGGCATTGCCGAGCTGCATGCTGCCGGTATTCGCCAGAGTAATGGCAGGATCGTGATTGATCGCCTCGGTATGCATCGAACGAATCACGCAAATCTCATCAGCGATCTTCTGCGTCCACGGCAACAAATCGCTGATCCACACTTGCCCTTGTCCGCAAAGTTTGCCACCGGCGATGGGTTGGACCACGGGGAAAGAAGATTGTCCAGACGTCATTCCGGTGACTCGCTGGCCGCCGCGAACGGAATCCGGCAAGTTTGTTCCGTGATATTTCACGAGAGATGGCTTGCCATCGAAAAGATCAACGTGAGAGGGACCGCCGGATTGGAACAAACAGATCACCCTCTTGGCCTTGGGCGCGAATGTTCGCATCAATTCCCGACTGGCCGCTGAAGCGGATTCCTGACCCAATAGGGAAGCCAGTGCCAGTTGTCCCATCGCTGCGGATGAACTTCCCAAAAAGGCGCGGCGCGTGAAAAATTCAGGTGACATATCAGTTGCGGGTAATGGTTTCGCTAAGGTTGAAAAGCAATTGTGCCATCGCCGTCCAGGCGGCTTGTTGTTCTAACGGAAACTCAAGACTCAAGGGGCTCTCGCCAGTGCTGAGATAATTGCGAGCCATCTCTTCCTTGCCGGAGAATTTCGACAACTCCTCACGCAGCGAGGTCTCTAACAAAGCAAGTTCCTTCGTTGTTGCGTCACGCGTTACCACGGCGCGGAAACCATAGGACAAACGGCTGCGATCATCGCCGCTCAATCGCAACATGCGCAGGGCGAAATGTCTGGCGGCTTCGACGAACTGGGGATCGTTGAGCAGAACCAGCGCTTGCAATGGAGTGTTGGTGTTCGTGCGTCCCACAGTGCAAACCTCGCGATTTGGGGCATCGAACGTTGCTAGGCTCGTCGGCGGCAAAGTACGTTTCCAGTAGGTGTAGAGCGAACGACGATAAAGCTTCTCGCCATGATCCTGGACAAAGGTTTGAGCCGTGGCAGGAGTGGAACCATAGTGACTCACCGCGCGCCAGAGATCGCCGGGTTGATAGATTTTCACCGAAGGACCACCAATGCGATTCACCAGCAATCCGGAAACGGCCAGCGCTTGGTCTCGAATCGACTCGGCACTGAGGCGGAAACGCGGGCCGCGCGCATACCATTCATTGACTGGATCGCGATCCATCACTTCAGCGGTGGTGTGAGACGATTGGCGATAGGTACGAGACATCACGATCAATTTCATCATTTCCTTCACATTCCATCCATTCTCCATGAAACGCACCGCCATCCAGTCGAGCAATTCCGGATGCGTGGGCCACACACCTTGCGAGCCAAAGTCGGCCGTGGAAGTACTGAGTCCACGACCAAACGCAACTTCCCAGAGACGATTCACAACAACGCGTGCAGTGAGCGGATTTTCACGACTGACCGTCCAGTGTGCCAGATCGAGACGCGTGGGGTTGGGTTTGTTCAATGGTGGCAAAAAGGATGGAGTATTCGGCTGCACTTCATCGAGCGGCGAACTATACACGCCACGCTCGAGAATGTGCGTTTTGCGCGGCTTTTTGGATTCGTTCATCACCAGGATCGAGTGCTTGTGCGTAAGCACTTGCAAGCGCTCTCTCAAATTGGCAACACGATAGCGAGCTTGAGCGCAATTTTCGGAAAACTCACGGAAATAATCACTCACGCGCTTGGCTTGTTCAGGACTGCGCTGAGCGGATTCAGTCTGGATGGCGGACCACACATCTGCAGGCAGATCACTGTCGTTTGTCTCTCCCGTGAAGGCCAACATTCTCACTTTTCCGGGATTGTGCCCGCCGCCATAATTGAAAACAATTTCTGCCGTCAGATAAGGCAATGCTGCAGCGTCGAGAGGCTGGGCGAAGGTCAGAGTCACATGTTGTGGTTGACTGCCACCGTTCGGACTCCAACCGGTTTTGGTATCGGAGCTCCATAGTGCCGATACAGGAAAGCCCGGGCGCTGATCGCTGGCGGTGATGCGTTTCAACGGCAGCGGTGCGTTGGGATCGACGTTGCCCGCAGGAAATCCAGTCGCCGCGACGTTGACAGTGGTCATCACAAAGGTGCCGCCGGAATAGCCCAAGGAGTTTTTCGCGTGAGGTGAAGGCTCGAACACAATCCGCAAGCCGTCGATCCGCTTCATTCCGGCAGGCAGTTTGGAAGAAATCGTGTAGGCAGCAAAGTCCCCACCATGGATGTCCAGCGAATGGTCCGACTGCAACTTCAAGCGATCAGGTGATCCGTTCGGTGTGGTGGCAGCGATCAACTCGCAGGGCTGGGTGACAAAATCTTTGCCCATGTTCGCATGCTCCTGTTTTTGGCGCGATTCCCATGCCTTTTGTTCCGCGGGTCTCTCTTTGGCCAGATCAACTTCCGCCGCCGCGAGATCGACTTTCACTTGTTCCACCTCAGCGGGCGTGGTGAGAGGCGTCATGGCAGTGATCGCAGGACGAGCGTTGTTGCCACCATTTCCATCGAGACCCGCGTCATCCAGTCGATTAAAAAACGCAAACATTTGGTAATAGTCCTTTTGCGTGATGGGATCGTATTTGTGATCGTGGCATTGCGCGCAGGCCATCGTGAGTCCGATCACGGCCTCGCCATAGGTTTTCACGCGGTCGGCAGTGTAATTGGTGAGATTTTCCTCCGGAATCGTGCCCCCCTCATGCGTGATGCTGTGATTGCGCTGAAACGCCGTCGCCATGCGATCAGCATCGGTGGCATCGGGCAACAAATCGCCAGCGAGCTGTTTGAGGAGAAACTGGTCGTAGGGCATGTTGTCATTGAATGCCTTGATCACCCAATCGCGCCAAAGCCATGCATGTCGACCACCATCGATGGAATAACCATTGGTATCCGCATAACGAGCCGCATCCAGCCAAGGCATCGCCATACGTTCACCGTAGTGAGGTGAAGCCAACAAACGATTGACCGCCTGCTCGTAGGCGGCAGGGTTCTGATCCGTTACAAAAGCCTGCACGTCTTCTGGAGAGGGCGGCAAGCCGGTGAGATCGAGACTCAATCGCCGCAACAAGGTGGCGCGGTCCGCCTCAGGCGAAAATGTGAGCTTCTTCTCCTGCAAGGTTTTTTGAATGAAGGCGTCTATCTCATTTCCGCCCGTGACAGCGGCCACAGGAATGGCAGGCGAAACCGGTTTGGTAAAAGCCCAGTGACCTTCGTATTCGGCACCCTGTTCGATCCATGAACGCAAAATCTCAATCTGCTTCGGTCCCAGCGGGGCATGATGTTTGGGCGGGGGCATGATCTCCGTGGGGTCCGTGGCATTGATCCGGTGCCAGAGCTCCGATTCCTCCACCTTGCCCGGCACAATGGCCGCTTTTCCGGATTCCGCTTTGCCGATGGCGCTTTCGCGAACATCCAAACGCAATTCGGCCTCGCGCTTTTTGGCATCGAATCCGTGGCAGGCAAAACAATTTTGCGATAGAATCGGCCGCACATCCCGATTGAACAGGACTTTTTCCGCCGCTGTTGCCGTGATGGGAAGTGTCAGGAATAACGGAAAAAAGATCAATTTCATGCTCGCAAGAATCGTCACCTAATAACACCTGATTGTCAAAAAACTTTCATCTGATTTTTGCATTACGCTCCGCTAGTGAATTGACAGTCATCGACTCCACTTTCATGATGAGCCATCGCGTGCTAATCTACCTGCATATCCCATTCTGTCATCGAGTCTGTCCCTATTGCTCCTTTTACAAACACACACCGGGCGGAACTTCGATATCGTCATTTATCGAAGCAATCTTGGCAGAGTCTCGCAAAAAAATCGAATCACTTCCGGAACCACCTCGCACCTTGTTTCTTGGCGGTGGCACTCCTTCCATGCTGTCCCCCACTCACCTGGAAAAACTCATGCTCGGTTTGCAGCAGGCCATGGATTTTTCCTCCTTGGAAGAAGTCACCTTGGAGGCTAATCCCGCAACCTTCGATCTTACCAAAGCGAGATTGTTCCGTGATCTGCACATCAATCGTGTTTCTTTAGGAATTCAGTCGTTTTCTTCAAAAGTTTTGCAAACACTGGGCCGAGAACACGACCCCACCCAGGCCATCCGTTCAGTGGAAATTCTCCATGAAGCGGAAATAGCATCGATCAACATCGACCTCATGTTTTCCATCCCGGGACAGTCTCTTGAGGATTGGCGATCTTCTCTGCGGCAAGCAGTAGCGCTGAAACCTCATCACATTTCCGCCTACAACCTGACCTACGAGGAAGACACAGCTTTTTTTCAATCACTCCTCAAAGGCGAAATGCGCGAGGACAAAGAGCGCGATGGTGATCACTTTGCAACGGCGCATGATCTTCTCACCAGCTCCGGATTCGATCACTACGAAACCTCAAACTACGCGACGCCCGGTCATCATTCCATCCACAATCGCGGCTACTGGCGCGGCGAACCATATCTCGGACTCGGTCCCTCGGCGGTGTCTACGGTCAATTCCGTCCGCAGCAAGAACATCGCAGACACAACTCGCTATATCGAGATGATGAGCAGCATCGGCCACGCCACGGCGGAGAGTGAGGCACTGAGCGAAGAAGACCTGCGACTCGAACGCATCGCCCTCGGCTTACGCACCAACGAGGGGATACCGATCGAACTCCTGGATGAAGCAGGACAAAAAAGGGCATATGACCTGATCAACTTGGGACTGCTCAGCTGCAGCAATCAAAAGATTATTGTTACCGACCGTGGTCGGGCGTTGGTCGATGCCATCGCTGGAGAAATCGTTTGATTCGAACCTCTATCTCAACCGTGTTGAGAAGTGCGCACGAGAGGACTCGAACCTCCACATCGTTGCCAATACTAGTACCTGAAACTAGCGCGTCTACCAATTCCGCCACATGCGCGTGACTTTTTTCCCTTGCGGGGGCGCGAACTTCACCACACATCGAGGGATTTGACAATAACGATTTTTAAAAAAAATAAAAAACACATTGATTCTCGCTTGGGTTTCGCTCCAATCGTTGCATGCGAAAATCACTTCCTTTGATCGTGGTTCTGGGATTAGCCACAGGTGTTCTCTATTGGACCAAGCTACAAAGTAACACATCTTCTCTCCCCACATCAGTCAAGCAAGGCGCCTCTGTGTCTTTTGGCTCCGCCAAACCATGGCCACACTCGCAATCGGACATACCAGCCGATCAGAAAACCATCTTCGGCTCTCTGCCGAATGGCATGCGCTACATCATCTACCCGAATGCCGAACCTCCGCAACGCTTGTCCGTGCGACTGCACATCGCCACTGGCTCGCTCATGGAAGAGGACGATCAGCAGGGCGTTGCCCACTTTCTCGAACACATGGTTTTCAATGGCTCGAAAAACTTCACTCCCGATGAACTTGTGCCGCGCATGCAGCGACTGGGCATCGGCTTCGGAGCCCACGTCAACGCCTACACTTCGTTCGATGAAACGGTCTACATGCTCGACCTTCCCGACCTCTCAGGCGAAACGGTCAAACTCGCTTATACCGTGATGCGCGACTTCGCCGATGGCGCGCTGCTCAAACCCGAAGAGATCGACAAGGAACGCGGCGTGATTCTCTCGGAAAAAACCAGTCGTGACTCGGTCAACTACCGGATGATGCACAAACAGTTCAGCGAACTGCTTCCCAACTCCTTGTTGCCCAAACGTTTCCCCATCGGCACCGAGGAGTGCATCAAGAACGTGCCGCGCCAGCGTTTTGTTGATTACTACACCGCCTACTACACACCGGAGCGCATGACGTTCATTGTGGTCGGTGACATGGATCCGAAAGAGACGGAAAAACTCATCACCCAGGCATTCGGTGGATTGGTCAACCCCGCGCAACCCGGCAAGAATCCTGATCTCGGAAAAATCGAGACGGTCAAGGGCATCGAGACTGCCGTTTTCACTGACAAGGAGCTTTCCACCACGGATGTGAGTTTGATCTCCCTGCGTCCTTACATGACCAAGCCCGACACCTCAGCCAACCGTAGCGAACGCATGCCGCTGGAATTGGCGCACGCGATCCTCAACCGCCGCTTCGAGCGCCTGGCGAAAAAAGAGGATGCCATCATCATTTCCGGTAGCGCTTCGCGCAGCGCGATGTTCAATTTCGCAGAAATCGGCAGCATTGACGTCACGGCGAAAAACGACGACTGGAAAAGCGCTGTTGCTGTCATGGAGCAGGAATACCGTCGTGCTTTGGAATTCGGCTTCACCGCCGCTGAACTGGATGAAGCCAAAGCGAACTTGCTCAATGCCTACGAACAACAATTGAAAGCCGAGGCGACGCGCAAATCCGATGCACTCGCCACTGCCATCGCACAATCCATCAACGATCAATCGGTATTGTCCTCCGCCCAGACCGATCTGGAAATCGCACAGTCCGCATTGGAAAAAATCGACGCCGCCTCCTGCCAGAAAGCATTCCGTGAGTTCTGGCAAGTGGATGGATACCACCTGATTCTCAGCACCAAGGAAGCTCCTGACAGCGCCAAGGACGAGATCCTGGCGCTTTATGAAGCATCCACCAAAATCGCCGTGCAGGCTCCCGAAGTGCGTGAGAAAAGCTCCTTTGCCTATACCGACTTCGGCGCTGCCGGAACCGTCACAGCGGAAAATCAAGTGGCTGATCTCGGCATCACGCAACTCACCCTATCCAATGGAATCAAAGTCAATCTCAAGACCACGGATTTTGCGAAAAACTCTATCAGCATGACCGCTCGTTTCGGGCACGGTCAACTAACGATGCCTCAGGACAAGCCGGGGCTCAATTTGGTGGCGAATGCCGTCTACAATGGCGGTGGACTTGGCAAACACAGCATCGATGAATTGCAACAAATTCTCGCCGGCAAAAACATTGGTGCGGATCTGAGCATCGGTGAGGACGCTTTCGTTCTATCAGGCAAAACCACCCCGGGAGATCTGGAACTTCAATTGCAACTGATGTGCGCCTCTCTTACCGATCCCGGTTACCGCGAGGAAGCACTGCGCCAACTGAAAGCCGCGTTTCCGATGATCGAACAACAATTGAAACATTCGCAAGCCGGCCCCCAGACGGAGATCGAGGCATGGATGCACGGACAAGACATGCGCTACATGATGCCTCCCGTTTCCGCCTTGGGTTCCTACACCACGGAAGATGTCAAAGCATGGCTCACTCCCGCGCTCACGCAGGCCCCCATCGAACTGAGCATCGTCGGCGATTTCGCGATCGATGCCATCAAGCCCCTGTTGCTCAAAACCTTTGGTGCCCTGCCCGCGCGCACGCCGGATACTTTCGACCTCACCGCATTGCGTAAGGTCAAGAGCCCTGCCCCTCCTGCCCGGCTGGACACCAGTTACGAGAGCAAAGTGACGCAAGCCGTGTCGATCACCCAGTGGAAAACCAAAGGACTGCGCGGCAATCAAAAAGAAAGCCGCCGTCTCAATGTGCTTGCGGAAATTCTCAGCGACCGCCTGCGGGAAGAGATCCGTGAAAAACTCGGTGCTTCCTACAGCCCGAATGCCAATCTCGACGGCTCGGATGCCCTGGAGGACTTTGGTTTCCTCAGCGCTGTATCCATCGGTAAACCGGAAGATTTGGAGAAACTCACCACCGCCGCCCAGACCATTGGCGAGGAACTGGCGGAAAAAGGTGCTACGGCGGACGAACTCGACCGCGCGCTCAAGCCCACACTTGCCGCCATGGACAAAACCCTGCGTGATAACAGTTACTGGCTGGGAACCGTCATGCAACGCTGCCAGGAAAAACCGGAAACGCTGGAGTTGGCACGCAACCGTAAAGCGGATTACGAAAGCATCACGCTGGAAGAGATCAATCTACTGGCCAAACAATACCTCAAAAAAGACAACACATTGATCGTTACGATTCAGTCAAAGGCTGACGAGAAGTGATTTCCCCGAGTTTGAGATTTTCGATATTGATATCAGAAATCCCACATTGCCATGACGCGCGAGGGCAAAGCCATTGTGATCTGTGGAGCTTTTCCCTTACTTTTGGGATCAATGATCTATGCGACATGGAGCTTCACTCGATGGTCATGGCTGGAAGTAACAGGAATGATCGTCATTGCAGTCGGAACGCTCATGGTAACGATTGGCACGGGATTGCTAGCACGTTATCTATCGCGAATACGGAGGATTGGATCGTTGGCTCGCAACAAAAATTGGATCAAAGTGTTTCTGGCAAGCGGGCTTTTATTAGCGAATTTTCCTGTTGCGATCATTTACACGATTTCCGCAATCCAGATCAAAACTCGCTACACCCTGCGCGTATCGAACGAGAGCGGTAACGCGATCGAGAGTTTGCTGATCAAAGGCCCGGGTGTGCGAATGGAGCTGGGCCAAATTGCACCAGGGCAAAAAATCGTTCATGAACTGGAATTTTCTGGTGACGGATCGCTGGATTTTGTGGCGCGTCAAAGACAGCATGAATTTAGCGGCACCGTCGATGAATACGTCACAGGGGGATGGAGTGGCGACACGACGATTCGGGTCATGCCGAACCGTCAATTTCTGCTCATCAAAAAGCAAAAGTAGAATCAACCAATCGCGTTCGAATTTCACTGGAATAGCTGAGGTTTGCCGTGAAATTTTTCCGGGGTAAGTCGCCTGGCATGATGGCCGATGGGGACGTCGGCGCTCCGATCAGACATAGGACTTTGGTCGGTAAAGCATGGCGAACGGAACGTAGAGCACGGCGAAGACGAGCATCAGCAGAGTGAAGAACCGGTAATAACTCCGGCCTTCCAATTTGGTCTGACCGCCTGAGAAATAGCTGATGTCGTAGCCTACGTTGGTATCTTTTTTCGGCTGCACTCCCAATTCGCGGGCGCGGTTTTCGATCCAACTGCTGGCCGGATGGAATCGATCGAACCATGATGCCTTTCTTTCTTCCGAAGGCATGCTGACATCGATCGTCAGACCGACGTCCCATGCGCTGCCTTTTTGTCGGTCAGGTCCGGCAGAGATCAGTCGGCAGGAACCCTGGCTGGTGATGGCATATTCGATCGGATTGCCCCATGGATCGTTGCCCAGTGTTGTGGCAGGAACGGCTTCGGGCTCCGGGAATCGATGCCCCTTCTTCTTGGCGAGATCGATGATGCGGTTCGCCGCAACGGCAAACACTTCCTGAGTGCGATCGGGAAACTCGATCGATTTCAAACTGCCATTTTCCAACCGTGCGATCAAGTCATCCTCGGTTCCGGTCTGCTGATCATAGCCCGGCAAAATCGCGTTTTTCGCGTCCTTCACCCATTCCTTCGGCTGACTCGCCACCAATGCGGAAAACTGTTCGTGACTGGACGAGGGAATCTGAATGAAACGGTTGATTTTCGCCGTGAAGATGTTGCCGACAAACACCGCCAGCAGATAGAATGCCATCACAAGTGACTTCATGTTTTTCGGTGCCTGTGTGTAGGAAAACTCCAATCCCACGATGGAAATCATAATTTCCGCTGCAGTAATAATCACGTAAGCCAGCAATTGCCAACCCACGGAGGGTTTTTGTCCGACATCGATCCACGACTGGATCAGCGTGATCAGAGCGAAAGAAGCGGCGACGAGAAACAAACCCATGCCGATTTTGCGCAGCGGCGTCAGAGGAAAAACACGATGGATCAGCGGATACACGAAAAAGGTGAACAGCGGGATGTAGAGGAGAATGAGAATGGGATTGATCGCCTGGATTTGTGATTCTAGCCAAGTAATGCCCATGAAGTGCAAGTCCATATGTTCGGCCTGCAACACCCATGAAGACCCTGTCTGATCATACAGAGCCCAAAACAACGCGATGAAAAGATAAAGCGGCAATAACTTTGCCAATGCCGCCAGACCATCGAAGGAAAACAATTCGCGGAAAAATTTCCATCCTCCGGCGGGCACATGGATGAAAGTCTTGCGTCCCATCCAAAACATCAGCGTGGCAATTGCCATCAGCACCCCTGGCACCCCGAATGCCCAGTGAGGGCCATACCACTCCAACAGCCAAGGCGTCAGAAGCGTCGAAAAAAACGAACCAAAATTGATCGAGAAATAAAACCAATTGTAAATTTTGGACAGCAGGTGCTGGTTGTTCGTGCCGAACTGGTCGCCCACGTGGGCGGAAACACAGGGCTTGATGCCGCCTGAGCCGAGGCAGATCATCAACAATCCCGCGAGCAGCCAGGTGGATGATTGGCCCGTCAGCCCCATGCAAGCCAGTGCCGCATGACCCGCGCAATAGAGCAGGCTCAACAGCATGATGGTACGGTATTTACCGAGGAAAATGTCGCTCAACAAAGCACCGAGCAAAGGCGTGAAATACACCCATGCGACAAAACTGTGGTAATGCTCGGTGGCCTCGGCGTTCGACATCGGGTTTCCCGCCTTGGCATCCATGAGCCACAGATACTTGGTCATGAACACCACCAGAATGGCGCGCATGCCGTAGAACGAAAAGCGCTCTGCCGCCTCGTTGCCGATGATGTAGGGTATGCCTGGCGGCATCGAGGTGGAATCAAGAGGAGTGGTACGGATGACTTGGCTCACGCGCACAACATTGCCAACAAACCCATCGCATGGGCAATCAAAACCTTCACGGTCCCCGCGGTCGGAATGTCTTGACGGAACAAATACTCAGGTAGAAAGTCGTGCGGTGAAAAGAACACTGCTGTTTTCTCTATTTGCCGGCGGTATCTGCGGAGCTACGCTCACAGCTAACGCAGGAGAAACGACTCGGATTGTGTTGGTGCACGGAATATTCCAACGCGGCCACAGTTTTTTGCCGATGAAGAAAAAATTCGAGCGCATGGGCTACGAGTGCCTGATTCCTCGTTTGCAGCCCTGCGATGCGCGGTCGGGCATCGAAACCCTCGCCATGCAATTGCAACGTGAAATTGAGGAAACTTGGGGCAGCGACACCAAGTTCCACATCGTGGCTCACAGCATGGGAGGACTCGTGTCACGATATTTTCTGCAAGAGCTTGGTGGTCACGAACAATGCCATACCCTGATCACCCTCGCCACGCCGCACCATGGAACCACTGCAGCTTATCTCTATCCCGGCAAAGGGGCCCAACAAATGCGTCCGGACAGCACCTTTCTGCGACAACTGGAGTCTTCATCACAGCGATTGGAAAATGTTCGACTGATTTCCTATCGTACTCCCCTGGACCTGATCATTCTACCATCCACCAGTTCTCACTGGCAAATGGCAGAAAACCATCGCGTCTGGGCCTTGGCGCATCCTCTCGTCATGCACATGCCGAGTGTGCCGAAAAACATCATGCAGGTGATCGGCTCTGCGACAACGGCATCACTCTGACCATCGTTTCAGGAATTCCAACTGGGCTTTGGCATCGGGAATTTCCGCGGCATCGTAGGTCAAAAGTGAATGCAGCGGAAAACCTGGACGGATCCGTTCGATCCTGACTTCGTTCGCCACGACGCGGAACCGCGCACGCCACGCGCCACAGCCGATCTCCAGCACACCGTCGCCCTTGTTGCGGATTCTTCGCGTGCGATGCGGCGTGGGATCGCGCGACAGCAGTTCCTGTAGTCGACCTCTGAAGTCAATGCCCCAAACCTCGCGCAACCAATCAATCTGGGCACGGCAGATTTCGGAAAAGAACACAACATAGGTAGGCTTACGGCGCTCCCACTCATCAGCCTCTTTCAGCCAGCCCGAGGATTCTTCCGGAAACGCATCATAAGCGGGGATGTAGGGTTTGATGTCAAACACGGGAGTTCCATCAACAAGATCACAAGGTCCGAGGTGCAGGTTGAAACCCACGATGCCTAACAACTTTACCGGAGTCATTCCGATCGCGTTGGGGCGATGCGGGGAGCGCGAGGCAAAGACCCCGCGTCGATGAGCCGGGCCGCGCGGGGGAAGGACCAGCGAACGCCATGTTTCGTTGCGATGAAACCACCAGATCAACCAAATGCGGGAGAAACCTTCCAGATCCTGCAAGCCACGCCGCAATTCTTCCTGTGGCAGTAGCTCCAGCACACTATTCTCCTCAGCCGATTCATCCGGTTGGTGCAGAGCTTCGAATTTCACGGCTTTCCCCGTGCGCACAAAACCAATCGGACGCAGTATGAGCGTATCGGCGTTGTGATCGATGGACATGTCCTGATGATGCAAGGATCCACGCAGCTTGCAAGCATTTCATCCGCCGTTCCATGACCAAGCATTCGCCCTCGGCTTCGAAAAATCATTTGTTTTTGTGCGAAGCTCTCCTACCTTGCGTGCATCACTATGGTTCATCTATCATCATCATCTCCCATTCAAAAGGAGATCATCTATGAGGCTAGAAAAGTGCGCAAAGTCTATCAGAGCGGCGAACTGAACCTAGTCGCACTACATGGCGTGGATCTCTCATTGCACGCGGGGGAAATGGTCTGCCTTTTGGGTGCATCAGGCAGTGGCAAGTCGACCTTGCTCAACATTCTCGGTGGTCTCGATCTGCCGACTTCCGGTGAATTGATCTACAAGGGATGGCCTCTGCATGGAGCCAATGATGAGACCCTCACGCTGTTCCGCCGCAATTGCGTGGGTTTTGTTTTCCAGTTCTACAATCTCATTCCCTCGCTTACAGCGCGCGAAAACATCGCGCTAATCACCAGTCTTGCGCCGAACCCGATGTCCCCGGAAGAAGCGTTGGAAATGGTGGGACTCGGCGCCCGCATGAATCATTTTCCTTCGCAATTATCAGGCGGTGAGCAACAACGGGTGGCCATCGCCCGCGCGATTGCCAAGCGCCCGAAAGTGTTGCTGTGCGACGAACCGACCGGGGCGCTTGATGTCCATACTGGAATGACTGTTCTGGAAGCCGTGGAGCGCATCAATCGTGAGCTTGGCACGCTCACAGTCATCATCACCCACAATGCGGTTATGGCGGAAATGGCCGACCGCGTGTTGTATCTTTCCGATGGAAAAATTGTCAACGAGGTTCACAACGAGCAGCGTCTACCAGCCTCAGCACTGAAGTGGTGAACCTCCCCAACCGATGATCGCACCTCTCGACCGCAAACTTTTTCGGGAAATCGCCCGCATGAAAGGGCAGATCATCGCCGTCAGCCTAGTGATGGCCTGCGGCCTGACCATGATGATCATGACACGCAGTCTGATTCTTACGTTGGAAAACACGCGTGAATCGTATTATCAGGAGTATGCGATGGCGGACATTTTTGCGCGGGTCAAACGCGCACCGCTGTCGATGAGTGACCGCATCGCACAAATCCCCGGTGTGGCTGCAGTGGAAACACGAGTGGTGGTGGATGTGACGCTGAACCTGCCCAATCTGGATGTGCCGGCCACCGCCCATGTGATGTCCCTGCCGCTGGATGGCGGGGAACAGAAGCTGAATCGGGTGGTGTTGCGCAAGGGACGGTTCCCCCGCCCCGATGAACGACGGGCTGTGGTCCTGGGCGAAGCATTTGCCGAGGCGAATCATCTCGAGCCCGGCGATGAACTGGCGGCGGTGATCAACGGGCGGCGTGAGACATTTCAAATCTGCGGCATCGGTTTGTCACCGGAATTCGTGTTCGAGGCACGTGCAGGTGAGACCCTGCCGGATCACAAACGCTTCAGTGTGATGTGGATGAACTACCGCGCCCTGGCCGTGGCTTACGACATGGATGGTGCCTTCAATGACATCTGCCTCGATCTCACCCCCGGTGCCTCGGCGCGAACCGTGATGGCGGAACTGGACCGGTTATTGATCTCCTATGGCGCCACTGGCTCCTATGAACGCAGTGAACAGGCATCGGCTCGCCGCCTCGATGACGAAATCCGCGTGCTCTACTCGCTATCGTATGTCTATCCCGTGGTGTTTCTCAGCGTGGCGGCCTTCATGGTAAACGCAGTGCTGTCACGACTCGTGCGCTTGCAGCGAGAACAAATCGCCCAGCTGAAGGCCCAGGGCTATTCATCGCGCCAAATCGCATGGCATTTCATGAAATTCGTGATGTTCATCGGTATCACCGGCTCAGTCCTCGGCGGCATCGGCGGATTTCTGTTAGGCGAGGAACTGGTCAACATGTACACCTTGTTTTTCCGTTTCCCCACGCTCGACTTCCAATACAACGAACGCGCCTTGATCGTGGCGCTGTGCATCAGCATGGGAGCCGCGGTATTGGGCGTTTGGTCGGTGGTTCGGCAGGCGGTCCATCTGCCACCCGCCGAGGCGATGCGACCCGAACCACCTGCGAGTTTCCGTCCTTCGATATTGGAGCGACTCGGTTGGAGTCGCTGGTTCAGTCCCACGTTTCGCATGGCGATGCGCAACATCGAACGCCGCCCCTGGCAATCGCTGTTCACCAGTTGTGGTCTCGCCCTCGCCACGGGTTTGATGGTGATGCCCGGAGCGATGAACGACAGCGTGGATCACCTGCTCACCTTTCAGTGGAACAGCGCGCAACGTCATGACGTGCTGGTGTTTCTGAACGAAACGACATCGGCCCGCGGCTTGCACGACATTGAGCATCTGCCAGGAGTCACTCTTGCCGAGCCTGTGCGAAGCGTGAGCGCACGACTGAAATACGCACAATTCACAAGAAAGCTTTCCATCACGGGCATTCCGCGTGACGCTGATTTGAACCGTTTGTTGGATGCGCAGGAAAAGCCCATCACCATTCCACCGGACGGTTTGTTGGTCTCGGCCAAGCTGGCGGAAATCCTCAGTGCACGCATCGGCGATACGGTGCAGATCGAGGTGCTGGAAGGAACTCGCCGAAAGATGGAAATCCCGATCCGCGGGCTGGTGATGGACTTCGCCGGAGTGGCGGCCTACATGGACATTACAGCATTGCGTCGCATCATGCAGGAAGGAGACACGGTCAACGGAGCCTATCTCAGCGTCGATGAAAACCAGTGGGATTCGTTCATGCGCACGATCAAGGAGACGCCACGGATCGCCGTCACCATGGTGAAACGCGACCAGCTTGCGGCATTCCGGGATACCACGGGGAAAAGCATCGGCATCCTGCGCACGCTTTACTTTGTGCTCGCGGTGATCGTTTCGTTCGGCGTGGTTTACAACAGTGCGCGTATCGCCCTGTCCGAACGTAGTCGTGAATTGGCTACGCTTCGCGTCGTCGGATTCACGCTGCCCGAAGTGCGTGGCGTATTGGTCGGCGAGTTGTGGATTCTGGTGATGCTCGCCATTCCCACTGGCCTGCTCTTCGGTCGAGGTCTGGCACTTTTCATCATTTCCTCGTTCAGCACGGAAACCGTGCGCTTGCCGATTTTGATCAACACCTCCACCTATTCGATCGCGGTGATCGTGGTTCTCACAGCTTCGATCAGTTCTTTCGCTTTGGTCAGCAGGCTGCTGGCACAACTTGATCTCGTCAGTGTCTTGAAAGCACGCGATTGATGCATTACACTCCACACGTTCATGGCCGATATCACCTCCCAACAATCCACCACCGCTCCGTGGGCCAATCCCCCCAACCGCACGGGTCGACATGTGCTGCGAAAAATGATGCCATGGCTCATCATCGCAAGCGTGCTGGCACTGATCGTGGCCGGACTCTGGCCCAAACCCATCAAAGTGGAAACCGGTGTGGTGGCGCGTGAAGCGCTGACCGTTTCGGTGTTGGAAGAGGGAAAAACCCGCGTTCGCAACCGTTACATCGTCGCCGTGCCCGTGGTGGGGTTGATGAAACGTGTCACGCTCAAGCCGGGCGACATGGTGAAAGCGCGGGAGACCGTCATTACTTCCATCGAGCCAGCCAGCGCTCCCTTGCTCGATCCGCGTGCACGCCAGCAGGCAGAAGCAGCCGTTTCCCTGCAAATGGCGGCGCATGAGCGCTCTCAGGCGATGCTGAAGGCCTCACAACTCGCCTGGCAGCGTGCGGATGCGGAGCTTCAACGCATCAACTCGGAAAAAACCGTGGGCATCATTTCCCAATCCGATCGTGAGCGCATCGAAGCGGAAGCCGCGATCAAGGCAAGCGAAGTCAGAGCGATGGAATTTGAAGGAAAAATCCGCGAGTTTGAACTGGCCCAGGCACGTGCCGTTCTCTCCCGACCCGCGACGCAACTCACAGAAAATCTTGTCGAAGTCAAAGCGCCCGTGTCGGGTGTTGTGCTGCGCGTGATGCAGGAAAGCGAAATGATCGCCAGCCCTGGCAGGGAGATTCTCGAAATCGGCGATCCCACGGATCTGGAGATCGAGGCGGAAATTCTATCGCGAGATGCCGTAGCCATTCGTCCGGGAGCCAACGCTTTCATCGAACAATGGGGTGCGGGCGCACCCTTGACCGGCAAGGTGCGACGCATCGAACCCGCCGCCTTCACCAAGGTTTCCTCTCTGGGCGTGGAGGAACAACGCGTTCTGGTGCTCATCGATCTGGTCAATCCGCCCGACGAGGCCAAGGCTCTCGGCGATCGTTTCCGCGTTGAAGCCCGTATCGCCACATGGCATGTGGACGACGTGCTGGTGGTGCCATCAAGTGCATTATTCCGCGAGAACAACACGTGGAAAACCTACCAACTCATTAAGGGCATTGCTCATAAACGCGATGTGGAAATCGGTCATAGCGACGGTCGCAAAAGTGAGGTTATCTCCGGCATCAACGAAGGAGATCGAGTGCTACTCCACCCACCCGATGCCGTGAAAGACCAGTCGAAAGTCGTGGAAAAATAACAAAAGATCCAAGAAAAAAGCGCAACGAACTGAAAGCAATCCGATTGATAAATTTCTAACGAAATTAAATTTTTCATAACAACCGCTTGCGTATTTTGGAGTCATGATGTAAGTAAAAAAACTGCTGTGTGCGTTCGTGAAAGGTTTGCAAGCCCGATCCGATGCGTTATATCCGGGGCGCGAACCGTCCGATGATGTCATGCCTTTACAGGAAGACAAATTCAGGCGTTAGACCCCACATTTGGAGAGCTTACAGGAACGAGGCTCTTTGCTCCTTGAACGGCACAGCGGTACTTTTTTCTCCGTGGCTATGTTTTCCAAGCGCCATGCCCATCAATACCGGACCGCTAGGCGTAGAACGAATTCTACTTTTTATCAGTACATTCGCCATTGCCTGACCGAGCTCTCAAATAGCAAGATTTTTGCCCTTTGGCCTGTTCACCTCTCTCACCCCGCCTGATAGACGCTCACTCCGCTCTCCGGATATTTCTCCAGCACATGCTGGAACAGTGCACCGCACTTGGCCTCAAAAAGATCAGTGGTGTATTTCTCGGGCAATCCGTTATCGAGCATTTTTTCAATCTCCACGCGTACCGCGGCTCGGGTTGTGCGCTTGGTGCGCCATGCGAGCACGAGTTTTTCGGTCTTCAATTTGGCAAGTAGGTCTTTGCAAACTTTTTTGATCGCTTCAGTTTCTTTTGGCGAGAGATCTGGGCCGGGACGAGTGAGAATGTCAAACACTGCCAGCTCTTCTTCGCTAATGTTTTCGCGCAGATGGCGCTGTTCTTCTTCGTTGAGGTCTTGGGTCAATGTCACCAATTCCGCAAACAATTGCTCGATGCTCAGCGCGCCGCTGTTGTAGGCCTCGATCATTTTTTGGAAGCGGTCGAGGAAATCATAGCGACTGGCATTCAGGCGAATCAGATTGTCGAGCTTGCGTTCGATCAAGGCGCGCAGTTGTTGCGCTTCCACGTTTTTGTTCGGCGTCCGCTCGAACTTCCGCATTAGGGCTTGGTAGTCGATCTTGCTTAGATCAATGGTTTTGGCCGCAGCGCCGGGCTCAATGTGTGGTTCGGCAGCGATGGCACCATCCAAGACACCAGAAATGGCCTCCATCACTTCGGCGATATTGACAGGGTCTTTGGTTGCACGCAGTGCTTTTGCCAGCTCGGCGATCACTTGTGCTTGCGGAGCTAGCTCGGGAATTACGGGATCCGGCATCACTGCTTTGTAGAGACGGGCGATATCGTTCGCTTGACCGAGAAAGGCGTCCATCACTTCGTCGGTGCGTGCGAGCAGGTTCACCGCGGTGATGAAATGCTTGTGGGTCGCATTCGCAATCAGATCGAGATCCACGTTCTGCTTGCGGCAGGATTCGGTCACTTGTGCGAGAGCGATGCGCAGCGCCTCAACGAGTTCATTTTTGTCCTTCACGGGCATTTCCCCACCACTGCCACCTGAACCATAAATGGCCAGGGCTTTTTCCAGCTCCTGAAATACGTTCGCGTAATCGACGATCAGGCCGTTGACCTTGTCGGCATACACGCGGTTGGCGCGGGCGATGGTTTGCATCAGGGTGTGACCGCGCATCGGCTTGTCGAGATAGAGCGTCGAGCAACTCGGTGCATCGAAGCCGGTGAGCCACATGGCGCAGACAAATACCAAGCGAAAGGGATCTTCCGGCTTTTTGAATTTCTCTTCGAGGTCTTCTTTCACCATCCGCTCGCGGTGCGGGACAATATCGAAACCTTTTTCCTTCATCTCGGAAATCTCGTTTTGCCCGGGCGATACCACCACGGCCATGTCGGTCTCGTGCAAATTTTTCAGACGCGCCTGCAAGGGAAGGTAATCCGGATGCGTCGCTGCCAGTCCCGACAAGGCCAGCAGTACCCGCGCTTTTTCCCGCTCCCATTCCGCCTTCACTTTTTCATACATCTTCAGCGTCGTCAGCTTATCGATGGAGACCACCATCGCCTTGCCCTGATGCCCGCGATTGAGAAAATGATGCACGATGTCTTTTGCCACCGCATCCAGCCTATCCTCGCGCGTGATCAAGTGATAGCGTTGGCCTAACACTTTTTTCAGCTTTTCCTCCTGCGCGTCGTCCAGCCCCGCCTCGTCGATGGTGCGATAGATTTCCTCGTTCAGCTCAGGATTGGTGATCTGCAGTTCCGGTGTGCGGTTCTCATAGAACAAGGGTACTGTCGCGCCGTCTTCGACCGATTGCTTGAAATCATAAATGCTCACATAATCTCCGAACACCTCGCGCGTGCGCTCCTCGCCCGCGATCAGTGGCGTGCCGGTGAAGGCGACAAATTTCGCATTCGGCAAGGCCGTGCGCATGTTCATCGCCAGTGTGTCGTATTGACTGCGGTGTGCTTCATCGGTCAGTACGATGATGTCATCGCGCTCGCTCAGGACGGGATGCAGTGTCCCTGGCTCGGTGCGGAATTTGTGAATCAGCGTGAAAACGTAGCGGTGATCCTCGCGCAGCAATTGGCGCAGATGACTGGCACTCGCTGCCTGACACTGCTCAGCAGCCGCGCCGCAAAAGGCGAAGGTGCGATAGATCTGTGTATCGAGCTCCGTCCGGTCCGTGATCACTACGAAGGTCCAGTTGCCCTTGAGCTTGCGAAATACCTTCTCGGCGAAGAACACCATCGAGTAGCTTTTCCCCGAACCCTGCGTATGCCAAAACACCCCGATTCGCCCATCCTGGGAAACCCGCAGGGCCTCCACCGCACGATTCACCCCAAGGAATTGGTGGTTCTTTGCCAGCAGCTTGCTCACACCGCCCTTGCTCTCGGAGAAGCGCGTGAAGTTTTCCACCAAATCCAACAAGCGCCCTTTCTCACAGGTGCCGAGCAAGAGGATTTCGAGTGAAATTCCCGCCGACTCTTCCTCGCTCGTCGCTTTTTTCCAATCGCCAAAGTGTTCCCACTGCGATGTCATGCTGCCGACCTTGCTCTGCACGCCGTTCGAGACAATCAGTAGCGCGTTGTAGTGGAAAAGCTGCGGGATCGTTTGTTTGTAGTCGCACAGATTTTTGTCGAATCCCTCCCGCACGTTGACGCCCGGTTTCTTCAACTCGATCAGCACCAGCGGCAGGCCATTGACGAAGCCGATGAGGTCAGGCCGTTTCAGATACAGCTCCCCCGCCACCCAGAATTGCGAGGCTAACAGAAAATCATTGTTCTGCGTTTCCTGCCAATCGATCACCCGCACCACTTCCACCCGCTGCCCGCCCTGTTCCGCATCGGGAAACGAAACTTTCACGCCCTGCTTGAGCAGCTTGTCGATCTCCCGATTCGCCTCAGCCAGGCTCAGCGCCGTGCGATCCCGGCAAATCTCCTCCACTGCCCCCTCGATCGCCATTTGCGGCAATTCCGGATTCAACCGTTGGAGCGCGGATATCAGCCCGCTCGTGAGCACCACCTCCCGCTTGCCATCACGTCCGAGATCACTCTTGCCGCTCGACCACTCCCCATACGCATTCACCACCTCCCAACCCAGCTCATCGCGCATGAGCTGGATCGCCGGTTGTTCGACGAGATGGTCTTCAGTGTAGGTGCTCATCAGTCAAAAAATTCCATTTGTTCTTCGGGCGGCGGATGCGGCAGCGGCAGGACGCCGATGATCACCCACGGGTTGGGCGCATAACCATGGAACTCCTTCATGGTGCCGAGGAAGAAGTGTAAGTCGGTTTTCAGAAAATCATCCATGTATTTCTGTCGAACTTTTTGCAAAGCAACCACCTCGTTCCCTTGCGCGGCGCGGAGGCAGTTGTGGAAAAGTTGGCCCACTTCCCAATCCAGAACTTGCAACTCTCTTCGATTGCCCTCCGCATCCTCGAATCGATAGGAAAAATTGTAGGGCAGTTTCGGCATGAGATGGAAGGTTTGCCGCCATTGTTCATCCTCAAACAACTCCCCTTGCGATGCCATATCGCGCATAGCCGCCACTTTCGCCTCATCCCAGTTCCGTTCACAAGGCTCAGTGATGAAGTCGAGAATCCGCGTCGGCTTGAAAAGCGCCAGTGACATCGTGTTCTTTTTCGCTCCGTCGAGCAAAGGTTGCATCTGGCTGTGAATCGGCACGTTTTTGAGCGCTTTCCGTCGCTCTCTCCAGCCATTCTTAGTATCCAGATGATCCACGGGAAGAATGTCCTTGGCATCGGTCGGGTGACGTGTCTCCGGTCGATGATCTTTGGTGGACTTCATGGTGTCCAGTTCCACCCAGTCAAATTTCCGATATTGCTCCGCTTCACCAAGACGGCGAAATGGCACAGGATAGAGCCTCACCCATGATCCATCCTCGCGGATGCCAGCCGTGCAAACCGTCTCCCCATACTTCCGTGACAAGGTCGGATACGTTTTGACTGTGATCAGTATTCGTTCCCGTGCCATGGTGGGTTGGTTTAGAGATGCAAGGCCTTCCAGCGTTTCGCGCCGCTTTTCTCCAGCGCTTCCGCCACGCAATGCCGGTGGCACTGATGCGGATGCAGCTCAAAGCAGGTCAGCGCCACGGCCTCGCCGCTCTGGATCCAGGAACGAATGGTGGCCAGAGCCTCCGTCTGCAGCGGCAGGCTGTCGCGCTCGTAGTCTTCAAACAGTGCATCGTAATCCGCCTGGGTTTTCAGTTCGCGCCGCTCTTCCGAGGGAATGCCCAACTGCGGCAAATGCTCATAGCGGATGCCAAGGCTCTCACAAGCACCGCGCAATGTCGTTTTGGAAAAACCGTATTTCCGGCTCAACGGATTCCGACGCACATCGCACAAAATCGTCACTCCCGCGCGCAGGAGCTGGTTGAGATAGGTTTCGAGGCATTTGCCCTCGTAGCCGATGGTCAGCAATCCGGCCGATGCCTTGGCAGGGCGCTCCTTGGCTACGATTTCACGGTCTTCCGCTTTCTTCAGCACCTTGTCCACAATTTCGCTGCGGGTCGCGTAGTACGGATACTGGCGATAGACCGTAGCAACAAGGTCATTGCCCCGCAGATCGGCGTGCTGCTGATGAAATCGCGCCGCCGCCAGAGGATTCACCGACTTCTTGCGGATGGTCGTGCGGCCCAGGGCTGTCAACTTCCACTGATCCCCATCATCTTCCAGGAGCCCTTTTTCGATCAAGCGCCTTTTGTCCGCGTAGGAGGAAAAGGAAAAGCACCCGAACTTGTAGGGCACAAACTCATAACTGGGACTCTCCTCCTGCCGCGTGTAGAGGAAAAGCAACTTCTGAAAATCCGTCGGAGCCACCTGCCCGCCCAGGGCATCCAGCAAGGTCAGTAAAACGCGTTGTCGTTCGAAAAGCATGTTTTTGATTTCTGAAAAAAGCTACACAGCCATCGATTGATTGGAAAGAGCAAAGGATCGCCGTGCCTGCCACCTACACAAAAATGACCTGTTTCAGCAGATGGTGAAAATGTTGCTTTTCGTGAAATCAGGCAATCATTGTTCTCCAGGACCTCCAGGTTTTCATCCCGCCCCTGATGGCGTAAGCCACCGTTCCATCCTGACCTTCGTAGTCCCGCTGAGCGGGACGAAGAAGGTCCTCCATAGCAATGCACCACCTCCCAACCCAGCTCATTGAGCATGAGCTGGGTCGCAGGCAGCTCGACGAGGTGGTCTTCGGTGTAGGTTCGATTTGCCATCAAATACCTGTCAAATAACGATTCTTCCCACTTTCAAGGGGCGATTCCGAAAACCCACTCGCTTACATTTTTTTTGATCAATGAAATATCTGGTAACAAGGGTGCCTAAGCCTTCAATCAAATACCCATCAAATAAAAAACCACTGAAAATCAATGACTTGCGATGGTTTCGTGCTGAATTTTCCATTTTCATCAATGAAATTAGGCCCAATATGGCATGTAGCGTCGCAGCTTATTGGCTGCGTCAGGATTAACAAGTCGGATGCGTCCAGCTTCTAAGGCTTCATTGAGTAATCGGGATGCATGCGCTGAATTCTGTTTTTCAATACCAAAACGGCTCCGAATCGACTCATTGCTGGTAATTTCGTTATTTACGAAACGCAAACAGCAGTGCTGGTAAACCGCATGAATACGTTCCTCGGGAGCCAAGTCCTTCAAGGATTTGTATCGTGACAAAACGATGGTGGTATGTCGGCTGCCTAATCGGCAGCGATACGGAGGAAGTTGGAATACCTCAATATGACCAACCACTTCATCAATTCCATTCCCACGCTCTTCACAAATACCGAGTTGCCGCATCACATTGGCAAACCGTTCGTTACGCGATTGGTTTTCATCAATAAAACGGTCCACTTCTAGAATTGGCAGACCAGGATTTGTAATCTCTACGCGATCATCGAAGATCTCAACTGTGATGCCAGTACCTCGCTCATTAAAGTCTTGGTGTACGATTGCATTACCCACTAATTCACGAATCGCCTTTTTAGGATATGCATGGGTAGTTTTTCTAAGTGCCTTTGCAATCTCCTCACTGGCAGGCAATTGATCAAAGATATAGTCAATCAAACCTTCGAAGCCCGCAGCATAGCCTTTCGACCCGGTCACATCTTTGCCATCCCGCACTTTTGTTTTTGTCGTTCCATCGTAAACAATCACTCGAACAGCCTTGCGCCCTAAACCATCGAATTGGTCAAGCTTTTTGGCAAATAGCATGGCTCCGAGATTTGTGATCGTGTATGTATTTTCTTTGCCACTGAGGAAGCCCTTTTTCAGAAAGATTGCTAACGCTTCTTTTCTAGTAGAGGGCAAGGGGCGATCTTTGAGATCAAAATAGCTTTGAATGTCCAACAATGTAACGACCTCTTCTGCACTACAATCCTTCCTTGCCGGTAAATCGATAAATTCCGACTGCGCCTCGGCGAGAATCTTGCGGATCTGATCCGGTGACATCCCCACCAACTCCTCACCAGCCCGCATGTAGTATCGCCCGTCATATTCTAGAGGCTGACCGACCGGCCTTGAGGGAACATCAAACACCAGCACTCTGCCGTCGGGATGGTGAATCTCATGGAAGGTGACCTTAAGATGCAGCCGTTCGTAAATCCCAGCCACAGTCCGCTCGGGAACATCAAAGGCAGAAGTCCCCACCACTTTCCTCGGCGGCTTATCACTCACACCTAGTATCATCTTGCCGCCGCGCTCGTTCGCCAGTGCAACGCAGTAACCCACAAGCTTCTCAAAATCGAAACGATTCTTTGCCTCTTTGAATTCCAATTGCTCGTTCTCAGAGCGAGCGTCCATTAGCCGTTGTAATTCTAGTTCATTCATACGGACGTTTTCAATTAATAGAGAAATTCATTGATTATCAATGATTTACATACCGTTCCCAAACTCATGCAGCTTGAACCAAAATGGCGGCATCGTGTTTCTGTTTCATTGAGTCAAAAGTTTGGGAAGCAGCAGGTCGCGGGTTTCGCGGAGATTCTGAATCTTGCGGAACAGCCGCTCAATTTGCTCAAACATTGGCTCGGTGACTCTGTGAAACCGGGCAAGGAGATCACGGGGCGGGCAAACCAGCTTCATGCCCTCGAACTTGCTTTTGTTGACGTTCCCCATCGTGGCTCCGTTGGACCCAAGATTCTCCAGCATTTGCTTTGCTTCTCGGAGCCAGAAAAACAGAAACTCTCGACTGGCTTCATCCGCTAGAACGACTGAGTTAATCTGCTGATTCGTCTGGCAAGGTTCAGTTGTGATGGAGACTACGCCGATGGTGCCGATGCAGCTAACGCAAATCGAGCCCGCGGGCAAAGTCTTGTTTGCCTGCGATTGCGCCCCTGCAGTTGAGAGGTATTCGTTCGTCCGCAGGATGAACATCTGCCCGTGCATATCGGGTGTCTTGAGAAACGGGATGTCCTCACCAAAGAAGTCCTCGTTGGCCTTGCTGGGAGTTTTTCCCGTAACAATTTTGCCAAAATCACTTATGGCTTTCACTTCCCACCCTTCCGGAATCTGCCCGAGTGCCGAGTCTACAAACTTTGCGGATTCGTGGTCGCCCGCCTTCGATGAAGCTTCGGACGGATCGCGAGGGAAGCGGAAGTGGACGAACCACTCGCGGTAGAGGGATTGGGCCATTTCCTCGAGGATCTTGATGCGGCGCAGGTTGTTCTCGATCAGGTCGTCGTAGGCCGAGAGGATGCCCGCGATCTTGCGTTGGGTGGGGAGTGGTGGAATTGGTATCAGAGTCTGTCGAAAGATCGGATGGTGTCCTTTGTAGTCTGAAATTGCGACTCGACCAAGAGACGCATAATAGAAATATCGAGTATCAGTGACTCCTTTTTTTCCAATTTTGGGAAAAACGTTCTGGATGCAGGAAAACGGCTCCTTCATCAATCTCATTGCGCATGTGTGATTGGCAAATGTGACAACTGGCTCCGTTGGTGAAGCCAGGACCCCGGGTTCCTCATCATGATAACCAATAATGCTATCGAGTGATTGATTAATCACGGGCACTCTGCCAGTAGGGGCAACTGTCTTGTTTTCGAATAGTTTTCCCGGCTTAAGTTGAACACAGGCGTCTTCAGTCGGAAGATATTGCCAGCCTTTTGGCAATGCTGGAGCATCTTCTTCACGGAGCCAAACAGGTTGAGTAATACTGCTCATGATGCTTCCAAAATTTCCGCTACGTTTTCCGCGATCCTCGCCTCCAGCTCTCTTGCCTCCGCGTTGAGCACTTCGAGTTCCTCGTTGAGGGCTTCGAGTTTTTCTTTGAAATCTTCGTCGCTGAGGTCTTCGCCCTTTGCGACGCCGACGTATCTTCCCGGATTCAGGGACCAGCCTTGTTGTTCGATTTCGGCGAGGCTCGCGGCTTTGCATAAACCGGGAACATCCCGGTAAGTGATGAGTGCCGAGTGATCCGCCGTCGCTGAAGCTTTGGCGGACGTGCCAGTGATCAGTGGAGGATTTGCGGCTTCGCCGAAGGTTTCGATGAATTTGTCCTGTGAGCCTTCGCGAAACTCACAGGGCTGGCCGCGGTAAAGGTGGACGATGTTGGCGAGGAATTCGAGCTGGGCTTCGGTGAAGTCGCGGTGGGCGCGGTCGAGTTGGCGGTAGATGTGGCGGGCGTCGATGAACAGCACCGTGTCCTTGCGATTGCCGAGTGATGATTGTTGATTGTCGAGTTTTGATTTTCCTTTGTCGTAGAACCAGAGCGTGCAGGGCAGCGTGACGGTGTAGAAAAAGTTCGGGCCGATGGCGATCATCACGTCCACATCGCCGGTCTTGATGAGCTTTTCGCGGATTTCTTGCTCGGAGGCGCGGGCATCGGCGGCGGAGTTCGCCATGACGAAGCCGGCGCGGCCCTTTTGGTTCAGCGCGGAGTGGAAATGCTGGATCCACAGGTAGTTGCCGTTATCGGTGCGCGGGATGCCGAAGGGGTAGCGCGGATCGGTGGCGATGCGTTCTTTATCGATCTTGCTGACATTGAAGGGCGGATTCGCCAGCACGAAGTCGAAGCGTCCGACAGAATCCTGCAAGTCCTCGTAGTACGTATTTCCCTGCTTCACATCGCCGCTCAGTCCGTGGACGGCGAGGTTCAGCCGCGCGAGGCGGGCGGTATCGGTGACGCGCTCCTGGCCGTGCACGGAAATTTCCGAGGTGGGATTCTTCTGATGCGCCTCCACAAAGCGGGCGGACTGGATGAACATGCCACCCGAGCCGCAAGCGGGGTCGAGGATGCGACCGTGATACGGCTCCAGGATTTCCACGATCAGCTTGACGATGGACGTGGGCGTGTAGAACTCCCCGCCCTTTTGCCCCTCGCTCATGGCGAACTTGCCGAGGAAGTATTCGTAGATCAGGCCAAAGGTATCGCCGCCCTTGTCCATGGGGATGGAGGCCATGGTCTTGAGCAGGGAGGCGAGCGTCTTGCTTTCGAGGATGTGGTAATTTTTCGGCAACACATCGGCGAGGTCGGGATTTTCCTTCTCGATGGCACGCATGGCGTCATTCACCGCCTGGCCCACCTGTTCGCCCTCCGGCAGACTGAGCAAATGGGAAAAGCGCGCCTCCTGCGGCAGAAACACCACCCCCGCCGCATGGTAGTCCGCCGGGCCGATCTTGCGACGCGATCCGGCCTGTGGTGTTAGATCCTTTTCCACCGCCGCAAAGCGCACATCGGCATAGCGCAGGAAAATCAGGCCCAGGACCGTAGGCGAATACTCGGAAGGCTTGAGCGATGCTCCGGCCCAGAGTTGGTTCGCGGCATCCCAGAGGGTTTTCTCCAAAGCGGCGTGAGAATCATCGGTAGTAGCAGGTTCAGTCCAGTGCATCGTATTTGTCAATGCATCCTAACATCTTTCACCGCCAAGCCAAGCAAAATCGTCTATCAGGGATGGCTTTTCCTGCGACCGATTCCCACCATCAGCAGCAGAGACACGATGGCAGCAAGATACACGGGCCAATCGCCCCATTTTTGATAGAGCGTGGCGGTGGGATTGAGCGGGACTTTTGCGGTCGCCAGAAGATGCCCGCGCGTGAAGTGGCTGCCGTTTTCATCCGTGAGTGTCTGGGCGAAACCGGTGGTGGAAATGACGCCACTCACCCCGGTGTTCGCGCAGCGGATCATGGGGCGGCGCAGTTCGATGGCGCGGAATTTCGCGTTGGTAAAATGCTGGGCCGCAGCAGCGCTTCGGGCAAACCAGCCGTCATTGGTGACGTTGACAATCACTTGCGGTTCATCGCGCACGAACTGCCGGGTCTCACGCGGCACGGTGTCCTCGAAGCAGATGGAAGGAATCACGGAGATTTCCCGATCCCGCACCATCATGGGCAGCGGATCCACGGCAGTGCCCCGGCAAAAAGCCCCATCAAAGGTTGTGCCCGCCTGCTGTTCGTAAATTTTTTTCAACCAAGGGATTTGGTCCATCAGCGGAATATATTCGCCGAACATGACGAGATGACGCTTTTGATAACGTAACAGCGGTGAGGATCGAGGCAACAGTACAAGGGAATTCCATGCCCTGGGGTTCTCGGGAATACTCAACATTTCCCCATCCGCCACCGCCTCCAGTTCTCCCATGCCTAACAAAATATCGAAGTCGCCCTGCTGCCGGAAGTTGCTAATGCTCAACTCGCTCTGCTCCCACATCGCATACTCTCCGCCAGGCGCACTCATGAGGCGTCCTGTAAGCGCCACTTCAGGCAAAAGCAACCAGTCGGGATAAAATAGCTCCGCCTCACTCTCCATTGTTGCCGATTTCTCCAAAGCGGCTTGATTCCGCTTCTCGACAGTCTGCATGGCCTTTTCCACTTCCTCTTCATAACCGAGGTGAATTTCCTCAGCGGTCCACAATTGGCGAGCGGCTACCTGCGGAACGTTCAGTTGCACCAGGCATACACGCAAAGGCAACGACTCCTTTTTGTTTTCCGTAGATAGACGCCATACACCATAGACAAATGCCGACGCCACCAAAAGAGCGGCAATGCCGAAGTCCGGATGAGCACGCCGACGCCCCTGCCGGACCTCTGAGAACATCCGAAGGCTCACTTGCAGCAGCACAGACTGAAAAAAGACCATCAGCCCCGAGAGACCGGCTACACCGAAAAGATCCGCGCACTGCGCCATGACAGGTTGGTCATGCATGGCCACCCCCAGTCCATTCCACCCGAAGCCGGTAAAAGCCCAGCCGCGCAAGCATTCCAGGGCCGCCCAGATCGAACCATGAGCAAAGGCATAACCCAGGGAACGATATGCCAACAACCTCTGACTGCTGAAATTGCTCTCGTAGCGTGGGTTAATCCATCGACTCACCACCATTCCCCAAATCGCCGGAAACAGGGCTAGATAAGCGCCCAACACCACGACACCCAAACTGCTTACCGTCGATAACCATGAGACATTGGAAACAAAAAAACCCAGGCCGAAAACATACCCCAGCATGAAACCGCGAATTTTTTTATGCCGGCCCGCATCGGTCCAGAGAACAAACATCAGCGGGATCAAAGCAAACCAAGCAATCACTCCCCCATTACGCTCGGGATAAGCCATGCTGAGCAGCATACCACTCAGCAGCACCATGACCCAAGGGATCAGAATTTTGCCCATTGTTTTCAACCGAATCATGCAGGCAACAGTGTATCGCCCGCCAAGTCACGCTGCAAGCGAAGATCATTCTTTCAGAAAATCGATCGCATGTTTTCGCGGCGACCAAACAGTGATCGGTTTGGTAACTTTTACCTGCCGATTTTTACTGCTTTGACCTGTCGTGTGAGAGGAGAGCGTGCCCGGCAGGATTCGAACCTGCGACAATCCGCTTAGAAGGCGGGAGCTCTATCCAACTGAGCTACGGGCACGTGCAACCACACACTGCAAGGATCAGATAGAAATTTCAAGCGAGGAATGTGAAAAACCTCAGGGGAATTTCAGCCGACCTTGGGTAACACCGGAGGAGGTGTAGGACGGCGATTCTGCGCGAAAACATTTTTCCAGGACGTGGAAGCAGTGGCTTTCATCAACAATGCGAGAGTGATCACCGCTCCGATGGAAATTGTCAACCCTGTCATGCCGTCAAAGAAAAACGAAACACTGAAAAGGACCATGTAGCCGATCTGAGCCGGCAGAGCGATGCGCAACAAACGATTGCCACCGACCGCACGCAAATAGCCGCATACCAGCATCACGGATACACCACTCGCAACTCCGAAAGCTCCATGGATCGCTATGACATCGGTGAGATAGGCGAAAAGCAAGTGGAATGAGAAAAACCCGGCGGCGACAAAACATACATGCACGGGGTGCAGGTTGACATCACGTAAAAATTCTAATAATAACACTACTGTTACGAAAAACAATAATGATATGGGGGCGAAAAACGCAATACGTGCGGCAACCGGAGCCGGATTCAGAACCTTGGGCATTTCCATGCCGATGTTCGGCGCGGACAGCACATCGGGTTGGTAAGTCCAGATGAACTCGCTTGCAGCCTCTTCTCGTTTTGTCGGCGATCCGCAACCGACAGGGATACTGTAATCGACAAAGTTCGTCTTCATGAACAGCTCAAAATCGCGCACGCGTTCAGGATGGGGAAAATGATACACCCAGACGTCAGTGCCGTTTGTCTGATAAGCCACCTTGAGTTTGATCGCAGTGGATGCCGCCACTTCAACCGCAATCTCAAGCGAACCATCATAAGCGCGGCGGACATCGGTCTCCTTGCCATCGAGCATCACCAGCACACCGCGCAAGCCCTTGCTGGCAGGCAGAGGGAAATTCACGAAAACCGTCTGGGGAATGCGGGTAGGATTGCGAAAGGAATAATCACCTTCAAAACTCACTTCATAGGTGCGATGGCTCATCAATCCGCGCTTCTTGGCTTCGTAGTCAATCAGCACATGAACACGAGCCTGTTCGGGTTGAATCAACGCTTTTCCTCCCGGAACATTGGGCGATCGATAAAAAGCATGGGGATGCGCTTGTTGCAACTCTGGTCCCCAAACTTGCAGGACCTCCTTGCGCATGTCGGCGCCAAAGTTTTCACTGCGCGACCGGATGGCGCCGCCGAGAATGAACCAGGCAACTGATGTGACGAGAAGAATGCCCGCGATGGAGAACAATTGAGATAATTTCATAGAAAAGAAGATTGAGGATTAGCGATGGCTGTTGTTGTGACGGTTGTAGAAAATTTCCGTCTGCGGCGTTTCATCACGGCAGAGATTTTTTTCTAACAAAATGACATTGGGAGCAGAGTTTGACGTTGACGGTCGCGTCATGTTGCCAGCAATATCAGCACTGTAATCGGCAGGCAGCGTGACTTGCCACTGCATGCCATGAATCAGATAGCTGGTGCGTGGAAGTTTGAGACTGATCTGCCCCTCTAGCGCTGCGACTTTCTCCAGACGTTCCGTGTAGGAAAGCGAAACTTTGGTTCCCGACATCGCACTCTGATGTCGTGGCAACACCATTTCAAGAACACCAGGTGCGGGTATGATCGGAACAATCTCCTGATCACCCGCGGAACAGGAAAGCAGCACCGCATTTTCCGGCAAGCGCATCGTCAAACGCGCGCCACTACGATACTGCACATCGATGTGTCCCGTGGTAAGAGAGGCCCCATCTGACTCGATACGCGTATCCCATCGCGCTTTGTTGATCACGGCATCGGCCATACTGGCAACGGGCATCATCACCTGCCCGAGTGAAATCTGACCGAGCGGAGAATCGATCAGAAAATACGCGTCACCCCGGAGTTCTTGTTGCATGGCGCTGGACAAACTTTGAGGAGAAAATGGTCCAGTGAGACCGGTTGCGGAAAATTTCCGCTGTGGTTGATCGGCCAGATGAAAGCGGGCAAGGTCTGCTTTTTCCAACTGACCGCGGGGAGCTTCGAGAATCCAAATGGGTTGCAGAGAACTGACACGTTTCTGGTAGCGCACCGAGACCGCACGGTTGAGTTGCCTCTCCCCTTTCCATCGCAGGAGCAATCGCTGAGAACCTCCTTCGATTCGTTGCAGGATTTGTTGATCGAGAGATTCGCTCGTAGCCTCGATTTGACTCACACCAGCTGGCAGAATCAGTTCCGCCGCACGAGTATCACCTTCATTTGTTTCCGCCTGCGAGTGGCTTGTCATGACAAGCAATCCGTTGTTTTCCACAACCGCTACTTCATGCCGCCATTGCCACCGTGAGGGAGGCAACACATCCTGCTCAGTGGGAGTGATGAGCCGCCAGGTCATACGGGCACCCTGCGCAGGGATTGGCAGTTCGCCATTTTTTGAAAGCACGCGCACAACATCATTGATCACACACTCTAACAATTTCCCTTCGGGTAATCCAACAAAAGCCAAGGATGCACACGCGCAGGGAACTGTCACCAGGGAATTCTCTTCCGAGGGCGTTAGACGAAAGTTGATGTCTCGCTTTCCTTTTTCCTGACTGATGAATTGCAGGGCCCCGTCTTTGATCCGAATCGCCGCATCGGCTGGTTGCAATTCACTGAGCGATACGCTTTCGGGCAATAAGGGAGTATCGTTCCAAGTATCGGCATAGTTTTGCACTGTCATACTGGTCCGTATCGTTGCTGGAGTGGTTGAGAGATCGATCCGGTAATGCGCTGAGGAAAGCAGACTCGGAGGGACCGCATGCGGCATGGAATTGCATTGTTTCCTTTCCAGGGCACGCACAGTTTCATAAGGCAGGTTCACCATGCCAGAGATCGCAGGAACATTTTCCTGAGCCATAAGGGATGCCAGTGCCGTGAAGCAGCCCCACCAGATGCCGATGTGTATTTTCATAACGAACCGATCATGCCTCAGGCATGTGAAGCAGATCCGAAGTCCATGTGAAAAATGGATGAAGTTGTTATCACACAACATGAATGCCGACTTGACCTCTGGCCATTGCGATCCTATAAAGAAGCAACTGATTTCCGCCATGCACCGCTTGTTCCTTCCTCTTTGCTTTTGCGCATTGCTCAATTCCTGTTTTCAAAACCAACCTGCCAACCCACGTGGCAACTATCTTGCCGGCCTTGGTCCCTTGCAATATTCATCGCACGGCACTGGTCCCGCACCAGCCATTCCCGACGATGTTTCCTACTGGGATGGAGATGGAGTCGAAGGCGAAGCATTGATCCGCATCAACCGTGCACAGCAGAAAGCCTTTTTTTACAAGAGCGGCAAACTGGTGGGCGTATCGCGCATTTCCACGGGCAAGGAAGGAACCCATACACCTCCCGGGAAATACAAGGTCACAGAAAAAGACAAAGACCACCATTCCAGCGTCTATGGTGTATTCAAGGACAATGCTACTGGTGCCATGGTCAATGACAATGTCGACATCCGCGTCGACAAAGTCCCCTCCGGTTGCGTCTACTACCCAGCGCCGATGAAAAACTTCCTGCGTTTTAACGGCGGTATCGGCATGCATACTGGCTACCTTCCCGGCTATGCGGCGTCCCATGGCTGCATCCGCATGCCTGATGCGATCGCCGAGAAATTTTACGAACACGCCAAGCTGGGGACACCTGTGATTGTTGAGTGATGTTGCCGGATTCCACAGACTCCGAGGAAGTCACGCCTCAGCAACTTGCCCAGTTGTTAGCAAGTTCCGCAGAGATTGATTTGATCGATTGCCGAGAGGCCGATGAATGGGGATTCAACCGGATCGATGGTGCCAAGCACTGGCCTCTATCAAAATTCCCAGAAGCTGGTTCGGCGTTGATTGCCAGCACGGATCGGCCCATGGTCATCTATTGCCACCACGGCGTACGTTCCTTGCACCTGACCCGATGGCTTCGTCATCACCGCTGTCGCGAGGTGTATTCCATGCGTGGGGGAATCGACCGCTGGGCGAAGGAAATCGACCCTGCTGTGCCACTCTATTGAGACTTGCCAGTGCGGATCAAGCTTGCACGATCGTCTGATTTTTGTTCAGGTAGCTGCATGATTTTTCATCGTTTGATTTGCGTGGGAGCCCTGTCACTGATGCTTAGCCATTGCGGAACGGGGGGAGCACCGATCTCGAGTAAAACCGAAATTGTCAATGTTTCCGCTTACGACCCTAAAGAAAAACAACGTGTTGGACGTGGATACAGTGAACATGATGTTTCCACTTTGCGCAAGAATGGTGCCGTTGCGCTGATTGCTCGCGTTGGCAAAGGAGGGCAACTTGATGAAAAGTGTGCGGATTTTTTGCGCTCCGCTGACCACGCCGGGATGATGCCGGGAGTCTATTACAGAACCACTCAGGGGGTGAGTGTGATCAGTCAGGCCGATCAAATGGTCGCTCGCGCCCAGTCTCTGGCGCAAGGTCGGAACTGGTCACAGAGTCACCTACTGCTCTGCGCGGACTTCGACGCCGAATCAAGCACGACACAAATGATTCAATTTCTCGACCGCGTCAAACAGCGCACCGGAGTCGATTGTGTGGTCTATCTGGAAAATAGTGAGCATCTCCGCGTCACTTTGCACCACGCCAGTGAAACCGTAAAAAACCGATTGCGGCGCTGCCCCTACTGGGTCGCATTGTATTCGCATGAGGGCGGTGCTTGCAAAGCATTTCCCGCACCTGTCACTCCATCGGGCCTGACCCACCAATACAACGTATGGCGCAATTGGTCGATCTGGCAATACGGCGGTGTTACCTGGGAAAACCGTCGATCGCTTCCCAAGGTATATCGGGGATTCACTCCGTATTTTGGTAATTTGGATCGTCCTGTCGAACGCAACTTGTTTCGCGGCAGCCCTGCCGAGTTGCAGCAATTGTGGAGTCGTCACGGCATACCGTTGCGTTGAATCAACCCTGCCAACAATCGCTTTGACCTTTTGTCGAATTGCGGCAACATCATGTGCATGCACGATACCCGCATTGATCAACTTGCCCGCCAACTGGTCCGTTACTCCACATCTTTGAAAAGAGGAGAAAAAGTTCTCATCGATCTCTACGATGCTCCGGAGAGCATTGGTATCGCCCTGATTCGTGAGGCGCGTGCGGTCGGAGCCATTCCCCTGATCCGTCTGCATGCTAGCCGCTTGACACGCGAAATGATGAAGGGTGCCACCGAAGACCAGTATGGTTTGATTGCCAAGCATTTGCTTCACGAAATGAAGGACATGGATGCTTATATCGCCGTGCGAGGTTCCCACAACATCGCGGAAAATAGCGACGTTCCTGCGGCCCGCATGAAATTGGCGATGGGCAAAACACGTCCCGTGATTGACCATCGGGTCAAAAAAACCAAGTGGTGCGTTCTGCGTTGGCCGACACCATCGATGGCCCAACAGGCAGGTATGAGCACGGAAGCGTTCGAAGATTTTTACTTCCGAGCCTGTTTGCTTGATTACAAGGCTCTGGGGCCCGCCATGAATGCATTGAAAAAATTGATGGATCAAACCGATGCTGTTCACATCAAAGGACCTGGTACCGACCTCCGTTTTTCCATCAAGGACATCCCTGCCATTCCCTGCGGCGGTTCCGCGAACATTCCTGATGGAGAGGTTTTTACCGCTCCCGTCAAAGACTCGGTGGAAGGCGTGATCACTTACAACGCGCCCACCATTTATCAAGGAATTCCCTTCGACGGCATCCGTTTGACCTTCGAAAAAGGCAAAATCATCAAAGCGGAGGCTGGAGAAAAAACCAAACAGCTGAATCATATTCTGGATTCCGATGCAGGAGCACGTTACATCGGTGAGTTCGCGCTCGGCTTTCACCCGCACATCCGCCATGCCATGCGCGACATTTTGTTCGATGAAAAAATCGCCGGATCATTTCACTTCACACCGGGACAGGCCTACGAGGAAGCCGATAATGGCAACCGCTCCCAAGTCCACTGGGATATGGTTTGCATTCAACGCAAGGACACAGGCGGAGGCGAAATTTTCTTCGATGGCAAACTGATCCGCAAAGACGGCATCTTCCTGCCCAAGGCTTTGCAAAAGCTGAACGGTTGATCGCAAGGTGCATTGACATGATCCCGCGACGAGGCACATCCTTCGGCAGAATGTTTCACCTCTGTTGGCACGGATGCATCACTCTGATGCTTCACCTGCCTGTATGGGCACAATCTTTGGTATCAGCGCGTGAAACAGTCCCCCTGATTGCTCGTGAATTCCGTGGCACGTGGGCTGCAGTCGTATATAACATCGATTGGCCAAGCTCTAACAAACTCACGGCACAGCAACAGCAAACGGAAATGCGTGCGATCCTCGACCGTATGCAGTCAGTGCATCTCAACGCGCTGATTTTCCAAGTCCGCACCCAGTGTGATGCCGTCTATGCTTCAGCCCGCGAACCATGGTCGCCATGGCTCACGGGTGTCATGGGCCAATCACCCGGATATGACCCGCTGGAATTCACCATTCGTGAAGCCAGACAACGAGGAATCGAGGTGCACGCATGGTTCAATCCATTCAGAGCCCTTGCCAATGCTTCTTCAAGCGCATCCGCCGACCATATCACGCGCTCCGCACCGCAACTCACCAAGCCCTATCATACCATGGTCTGGTGCGATCCAGCGCAACCTGAATGTCGCCAGCGGGCACTTGCCGCCATTCTGGATGTGTTATCTCGCTATGACGTTGATGGGATTCACCTCGATGATTACTTTTATCCCTACCCGCACCAAGAGCTGCGTTTTGACGATGGGCTGAACAACCAACAGCGCAGGCGCATAGTGGATGCATTCATGCAGGATCTCTACCAACAAGTGAAACGGCTAAAACCCTGGGCACGCGTGGGCATCAGTCCTTTTGGCATCTGGCAACCGGGAGTTCCCCACAATACCACCGCCAGTGTCAATGCCTACGAGGACTTGGCCTGCGATGCCAAAAAATGGCTGCAGAATGGCTGGTGCGATTATTTATCTCCCCAGCTCTATTGGCGCATCGAAGGCCCACAAAGCTTCTCGCTCTTGCTGGATTGGTGGCGTCTGCAGGGAAGCCGTCCCGTTTGGCCCGGCATCGCAACTTCTCGCATCGGCAGCCGTGAAGATCCGGGGCGTAAAGCGGGCGAAATCATCAATCAATTGCAACTCAGCCGCAAGGGTTCCAACCATCAGGCTGGGCATTTGCACTGGAGCGTCAAAGCCATCATGCAAAATCGCGACAACATTGTGGAGCAACTCAAAAAAAACTACACTGCGCCCGCTTTGGTTCCTGCCATCAGCTGGCACGGTCGAACGGCTCCTCTGGCCCCTCGCATCACTGCGGAAAAGAAAAACGACACGATCGTGGTGCGCTGGAAAGCGGGCGATGTTGCAACGAACCGGATTGCCGTGCAAGGGCGCCGTGGACAGCAATGGCAGACCCTGCGCATTTGTCCGGGTGAAAGCGAAGGCATCGTCCTACCGCACATGGATGCGATCGCCATCACAGCGGTGAACCGATTCGGCAACACGTCCTTACCCATCGTGCTACGATGTCCCTAAGATTCGCAGATCCGATACTGTGCTTCGCTTTTCGCACCACCCTTCTCCTCGAAGATGCAGCACCAATCCAGTCGATTCACTTCGAATACAGCAAAGGAATGTTTTGACGACCTAGAGGAAAATAGGGCAAATTGCGCGCATGCCATCATTTGAAGGAAAAGTTGCAGTTGTTACCGGCGGCGGCCGGGGCATTGGACAAGCGATCGCCGCTGCATTTGTGGAGCACGGCGCCAAAGTCGCTGTCGTCAGTCGCAGTGCGTCCAGTTGCGGCGCGGTAGCCGATGAATTGAACGCGCGCTTTCCCGGCAGTGCCAAAGCCTATGCCGTGGACGTGGCGGATCACGAGGCGGTCCAAGAACTCGGCAAACAAGTCATTGCAGACTTCGGCAGCATCAACATTCTCGTCAATAATGCCGGAGTGACACGCGATGGATTGTTGATGCGGATGAAAGAAGAAGACTGGGATACCGTGTTGGACACCAATCTCAAGGGTGCCTTCAACACGGTTAAAGCCTTCATGCGCACGCTGATGAAGGCCGAGGATCCGCGCATCATCAATATTGCCTCGGTGATCGGATTGATTGGCAATGCCGGTCAAAGCAACTACTCCGCCAGCAAAGCCGGACTGATTGGTTTTACCAAGGCGGTTGCAAGAGAATTGGCCGGACGTGCTGTTACGAGTAATGCTGTCGCACCGGGCTTTATCACCACCGACATGACCGGCGAGTTACCGGAAAAAGTCCGCGAAGAGGTGATGGGCAAAATTCCCTTGTCCTGCTTTGGCGACCCGAAAGACATCGCCCACGCAGTTCTATTTCTCGCCAGCAGCGAAGCGCGCTACATTACCGGCCAGGTCTTGGCGGTGGATGGCGGTATGACGATGTGATCGCGAATCATGGAAATACTTCTGCTACGTCACGGCAAAGCGGAACCACAGGGGCAACCGGGTGGCGATTCCGAACGTGCTCTCACGGCCAAAGGTTATGAGCAAGCCCGTCGTGCCGGTCATTACTTGAGAGCAACAGGCATGCTGCCGGAAATCATCATCACCAGTCCGCTGCTCCGTGCCAAACAAACGGCTGAAGAATTCAGTCAAGCCGCACAATTGCCCGGGCCGGTGGTACAGTCATGGTTGAGCATCGGTATGCATCCCGATATCGCACTGCGTGAGTTATCTTCTTTTATCGAATTCAAACGCATCTGCCTAGTCGGGCATGAACCGGACTTTTCCTCCCTCATTGCATGGGTGACGAATGGCGAAGGCGGTGCAGTCGAGGTGCGCAAGGGGTCACTTACCCTGCTCGATCTACAACCTCCGGGACGATCAGGAATATTGCGTTTTGTGATTCCCCAACGCATGATGCAGCCCACGAGCACTTATCTCAGTTCCGAAGAAGAACCGTGATTGTTCTGTTTTTCTGGCTTGCTCGTATCGAGCAACCGTGATTTGATTTACTCTTTCCTGCATGAGCACTTCACCCGTTATTGGAATCATCATGGGCAGCACGTCGGACTGGCCCACCATGGAGCATGCCGCACGCACGCTCGAACAATTTGGTGTGCCATGGGAATCACAAGTGGTAAGCGCTCATCGCACTCCTGAGAAACTCTACGATTACGCACGCCGTGCGGCATCGCGAGGACTCAAATCCATCATCGCCGGAGCCGGCGGTGCCGCCCATCTGCCGGGCATGTGCGCCGCCTTGACTCCGCTGCCTGTATTAGGGGTGCCGGTGGAATCCAAGACACTCAAAGGCGTTGACTCCCTGCTCTCCATTGTGCAAATGCCCGGCGGCATCCCCACGGCTACATTTGCCATCGGCAAACCCGGCGCCATCAATGCGGCACTGTTTGCCATCGCACAACTCGCCACTACCGATGAGGTTCTGGCAGAAAAACTCCTCGCTTTCCGAGCCAATCAGACACAATCCGTGCTTGATGCCGAGCTCCCTCCCCTTACCTGACATGACGCCTTCCCCTTTTCCACCCGGATCGACCATTGGCATTCTTGGAGGCGGTCAACTTGCCCGCATGCTTTGTATGGAAGCCAAGCGCATGGGCTACAGAACCTTGGTATGGACCGGAGGTCTTGAAGCACCGGCTACGGCATTGTGTGATGAAGTGATCGAACTGCCATTCGACCACCATGATGCAATCAACCATTTCGCTGAAACTGCCGATGTTGCCACAGCAGAATTCGAAAACATCCCACGCGCGACGCTCGACGCGGTGGCGGCGAAGGTGATCTTGCGACCCAGCGCCCATGCCATCGCCACCTGTGCCAATCGCGAACAAGAGAAAACCTTTTTGCGCAACCAACAAATTCCCTGTGCCCCTTTTTGGATTGTCTCCAACGCGAAGGAACTGGCACAAGCCATGCAGGAATTGGCCGGACCGGGAGTCCTGAAAACATCGGCCTTCGGCTATGACGGAAAAGGACAACGAAAACTCTCGGGGAACGAAGATCCGACCCGAATATGGGAAGAATTTTCCTCACCGCGCGCCATTTTGGAAGGTTTTATCGACTTCCAAGCTGAGTTGTCCGTGATGATCGCCCGCAATCCTGCGGGACAGATCCATAGCTTCGACCCCGTGGAAAACCAACATCGTCATCACATCCTCGACCTCACCATCGCCCCCGCAGGAGCTCCGGAAGTCGTTAGAAAACAAGCCTGTGATATCGCCACGCGCATTGTCGAGGCCTTCGATTATATCGGCCTCATGGGCGTAGAATTCTTTCTTGATACCGAAGGCAACTTGCTCGTCAATGAAATGGCGCCCCGCCCTCACAACTCGGGACACCATACCATCGACGCATGCGAAACTTCCCAATTCGAACAACAATTGAGGGCCGTCTGTGGCTTACCCTTGGGTTCCACGCGGTTGATGACTCCCGCGGTCATGTTAAACCTCTTAGGAGACATGTGGCCTGGAGTTGAAGAATCTCCCGACTGGTCCGCTATCCTCGAAGATGCATCCGCTGCGTTGCATCTCTACGGCAAAAAGCGTGCGATTGAGCGCCGCAAAATGGGCCACGCTACATTCCTCGGTGATAACGCCAAGGCACGCGCTGAAGTGGCGAAAGCTCGTTTGCTGGCAAAGGGACGGAATTTTCCATCGCTCTAACACAACACTCCGGATCAGCCGAAAACTTCATCGATTTTCGATCTGGAGCTTGCCAAGTTTCATTTTTTTTTTCACTCTCCTCACGTGCTGGAAATTGTATTCAACGAACTCAGTGCTGCGGAAATGTCACAGATGGGGACCATGGAGCAACTCGAATTGCTCGATCAATTCCATGTTCAAAAAAGCGATCTTGAGCAGCTCGACGGGGAGAAATACGGGCTGATCGTGCGCGATCAGAAGAAGCTCTATCGTTTTCGCACTCGCGACTGGCGCATTTATTTCGAAGTCAAGGACGGCGCCGTGGTGGTTCACCGGGTATTGCATAAAGGCACACTCTCAGACTTCCTGTTCCGCTCGAAAATGCCCGTTGCAGAAGACGAGGCCCTAGCGCAATCAAAGCACTTCTGGAAACTCATCGACGAAGGACGCAACGCAAAACGCGTCTGAATTCATTCTTTTTTTACCATCCTTCATACTTTAACGACCCATACATGAAAATTGTTATTCACCTGATTGCCATCGCCGGTCTCGGCTGGGGATGGATGAGCCATATCAACAACAAACAATCCGTTGCCGACACAAAGGCATTATCAGCTTCCATCAGCGAATACAACCTCCGCAGTGATCAACTGCAGGAATACATGGAGCAAAGCAAAAGCTCATCCGAAAAAGCAGCACTGATAAAGTTGATCGCGTCTCTCAAAGGCAAAGAGACGGATGTGGATGAAACCATTCATGCGGCTAACTCGCTCGCTGAAGATGTGGACAACAGTTCCACATTCTCGGGTATCCTGCTGACCTTCCTCTCCGCTGGTTATGTGGGTATTGTTTTCGTCGCCTACATTCTTCCGCGTCTCGCCCACCGCGCTACTCACACGATTTACGACAGCGGCGAAATGGTGGAGAAGGACAGCATGTCCGAGGCCCGTTCGAAACTGGCCCAAGGAGATTACGAAGCCGCCATGGAAGCATTCCGCGAAGCTGCATCAAAAGATTCCGGGAACCGACTGCCATGGGTGGAGATTGTCAAAATCCAGCGCGAAGTATTGCACGACCCAACCTCCGCCATCAACACATTGCGGGAAGTTCTGGAAAACCACGTATGGCCCGAGAATGATGCGGCATATTTCCTTTTCCGCCTTGCCGAATTGTATGATGGCGATATGGGTGACCGGAATTCCGCAGTGGCAATCATGCAGCAAGTGATGGCACAGTTCCCTGAAACACGTCACTCTGCCAATGCCCGACACAAACTCCACGAATGGGGAGTGGTCTAAGCCCTTTGCCACTTATCACCGCTGGATCAAGCGCCATCGTCTTGCATGGATGGCGACAGCGACTGCTATGGCGGTCGTGGCAACGGACCAGCAGTCCATCGCACTGGCGATCATCGGGCTGTTGTGGATCATACTGATGATCCCGGCATCACGAGTAACCGCACTCATCGGCTGTGCCGTATGCTTTGCTTGCGCCGCTCTTCATCATACTCGATCGGAGCATCTGGCCGTGGTGGAACAATCCGTCCGTGGAGGTGTCTGGATGGAATTTGACGCGCAGATCATCGAGTCGCCTCGCATCGTTGAAGGGTCATGGCGCTGCTTGGCGCAAGTAACCAAAAATCGCCGCTGGCCCGAACGCTCGGACCGACTCATGCTCTACGGTCGCGGCCATGCACCAAAGCTTGGGCAGATCATCCGCGCCCAAGGAAGGTGGGAACCGGTAGCGCCGCCTCGCAATGCAGGGGAATTCGATCGTGCAGCTCATATGCGACGCTTGGGAGTAATGGCAGAGTGCTCGATACCTTTGTGGGAACCGGTGGGAATCCCCCATCGGCTCTGGCGTTGCACATCACAGGCCAAGTTATCATTCATCGACTCCATTACGCGTGGATTGGAGCCTGGCAGCGACGAAGCCAAGGTGATTCTTGCCATGGTGATGGGCCAACAACCTGCCTATGACGATGATGTGGTGGAGCCTTTTCGGCAGACAGGCACATTGCATTTGTTTTCTGTAAGCGGGCAGCATGTCAATCTCGTAGCTCTTCTGTTATGGTTTTTTCTCCGCATGTGTCGTATTCCACGACGCACCGCTATAGGAGTCCTTATTCCAGCCGTTTTTGCCTATGCTTGGCTCACCGGCGCATCACCTCCTGCCATGCGGGCGGCATGGATGGCTGCGTTATTTCTGGCTGCATTTCTCGTGCAAAGAAAGACTGACCCGATCGCAGCTCTGGCTTTCGTATTCATCTCAGCCCTACTGATCGATGCCAATCAGCTTTTCCTGCCGGGAGTCCAGTTGTCATATGGCATTGTGGCCGTCATCACCATCGGGCTCTCTATCAGCCGCAATTTTTTGGAACGATTCGCGTGGAATGACGACTACCTTCCCCGTGAGCTACAAACTCCCTGGCAAACACGCTGTGGTGAAAATTGGCAACGCCTTCTCCAATCCCTTGTGATTTCCACTTCCGCATGCATCGGTTCCACACCTCTAACGATCTCTTATTTCAGCCTGATCACACCCATCTCGATTGTGACCAATCTGGTGCTTACTCCTTTGGTAACGGCTTTGTTAGGTCTGGCTTTATTCTCGGCAGCGACAGCGCCTTTTTCGAATTTTATGGCGGAAAAAAGCAATCATCTCAACGCATGGGTAGCCCGTCAATGCATCGACTGCTCCCACTTTTTCTCCCGAATCCCCGGAGCCAACGCCATGGTATCGAAGCATCAGCCATCACGAGATACCATCCGCATTTTTGATCTGCCTCGTGGTGGTGGCGCGACGCTAATCCAATGCCAAAGCTCGGATGTATTGTTGGATACAGGCAGCAATCGTAATTTCCGCAGCACGGTGCTACCCTCGTTGCGATACTTCGGTAGTCAACCCGACACCATGATCTTGAGTCACCCCGAAGCCTCCCATATAGGCGGCGGTCTTACGGCGCTGCAACAACTCCCCATACGACAAATCATTTCACCCGTGGCACTTGCCAGATCACCGTCCTTTCGTGCATTGGAGAAAAACGCAGCATCTTCGGACATCCCCATCTATCAGTCGGCCATCGACCTTCCCATCCACCAAAATCGAAATGTATTTTGGGAAGTTGTGCAGTGTAAGGATCCCTGCGACTTCCACCGCATGGCCGATGATCGCCATGCCATCTACCTGCTCCATTTCCACAAGTATCGAATACTGTTCATGAACGATGCAAGCGCCTGGGACATGAACCAACTCTCCGGACGTTTACCCTCCTTGAAGTGTGATGTGATGGTGATGGGTCGCCACTCTCTTCATCCTGTGGCACTCGAGGATGCCATCAACATGTTCTCCCCGGAAGCGATCATCGCCACCCACGCGGAATTTCCTGAGACAGAAAGGATCCCCGCCTCATGGAGTGCTGTCGCACGAGAAAAAAGAATCGCGCTTTTTCATCAGGGGCAAAGCGGCATGGTAACCATGGAAATCCAAGACGACCGCAACCTCAGAATCAAGGGCTTTCTCAACCATGCAACCTGCGTCATTCCGTCGCATCGATGAAATCGTACTCAGACTTGCAAATGGCGCATCAGCTTTTACAGTCCGCTCGTCCAAACATTTGATCCATCATGCCGACATACGACTACGAATGCGAAACTTGCGGAAAGCGTTTTGAAATGTTTCAAAGCATGAAAGACGCAAAATTGGAAACCTGTCCCGCCAGCCTTTGCTCCGGCCAAGGGAAAGTACGCCGCCTACTCGGCACCGGCGGAGGCATCATTTTCAAAGGTGGTGGTTTCTATCAGACCGACTATCGCTCAGCCTCATACGAGAGCGGAGCGAAAAAAGATTCCGAGAGCAAAACGGCCGGCAGTGGTGGCGATGCCAAGACAACGACTCCTCCCGGAAATCCCACATGAGCAACCGAGGTGAAATGGCGTGAGTCATCTCATCTTCCCGATAAAATCACGGTTTGCTTTTGGCGATCGCTTGCAGCGCGTTTTCAAAACTGGTTTTCAACTCCAGGTCCGATGTTTCCTCACAAAGGACCCGTAACTCCTGTTCCACCTTGCTCCCCCCTACTCGTCCAGCAATGCGGGCGGCAGACATGCGATGTCTGAGACTGCCTTCTTTCAAATGGGGGATGATGAATTCGCCGGCAGGTTCTCCAGACCTCATGTAAACCTCTTCCCAGATGGCCGGATCTCGTTTCCACATTTTATCCAAAATCGGATAGACATCCCGCTGTTTCCACTTTGTCAAAAAAACCACCGCCTCCATGGGGATTTCATCATATTTGTCATTGATTGCCTTCGCAGTCGTCATGGCAACCTTTGGCGAGTCATCGCTCCCATCACTCCAGACAGTCAGAGCTTTGCAAAGATTGGCGAGCATTTCGCGATCACTCATGCCCAACAATTCGGTCATGCGATTGATGATGTCGTCGCGCGATTGCACAGGTCGGACCGCGGACAAGCGTGCAAGCGCCTCATTGATGCGACGGATGTCGATGCAGAGAAGCTCGCGATAATTCAATTTGTAGAATGCCCCATCCTCCGGATCACTCAACTTGGCGATCGGGAGCTCGTTAAATTGCTCGTTGTCGACGGTCACCTGAATCAAGCGCAACTCCGGCACCACAGCATCGACATCACCCACCCGCTCGCATTGTTTCGCCATTTCCTCGAGGGACAATTGCGATCGAGTCAGCACCAACAGATAATTCTGATTCAAACGAGGATACAAGTGGGATTGCTCCGATGCTCCGCTGACACGCATCAGATAGGTATTGACCAATGCGGCATTGCTATCGCGAATTCCTTTCATCCAAACGCCGATCACGTGCCCCTGCCCGTTTGACTCGATCAAAGCTTTTTCCATGGGTGAGTACAACACTTCCGCCTTGAGATCGGCTACCTTCTTACGACTATCGATCGTTACTACAGGTGCTGATGGAGCAACCTCCACGGCACTCGTTGCTGCTAAAGGCTTTGATCCTTCCGTGAGCCAGAGTGGTGTGAGAATCAGCCCCAAGCCAGCGATGATTGCGAGAGAAGTGGCTTTGACTCGGGCACGAGGGTTCGCATAGGAAATCATGACAATTCCCACCAAGGCAAAAAATGCGGCGATCACCATACGCCGATCCGTTGTCACTCCATTGAGAACGCCTTGCTGGGAAGCTCCCGTGATCAAGATCAACAAGGTCAGTGTCATGATAGCGCCGCCAACCAAACCGACAATTACCTTTGAAATCGGCGTAGGTTCGAATCTCTCGATATCGGAAACCTCAGCATATTGAGCGACCTCGACAGGGAGCTTGGCAGAAAACTCGGTCTGAGGCTGACGCGAATAGGAATTCAATCCATATTTGAGTTTTTCGCCGGGATAAAATTTGCGACTTCTGACTTGGGAATCATCGTCCACGCGGAAGCGGAATTCACATGCACCACATTCTACCATGCGCCCCCTCAATTCCGGTGACACACGGAATCTCTGCGTACATTTCGGGCAACGTATTTGGATTTGTTGGAAATCTTCCGTAGCCATTTCAGTAATCATTCTATCAGATGAGAGAGCATCTTGCAATCACAAGCATCCGATATCGAATTTTTTCAGCTCGGCACTTGCTCATTCGTAGCAAGGCGTGCATGATTGTGGAATGTTATCCGTAATTGAAAATTTGCTGATTCTACAAGAGCGCGATCAAAAGCTGCTCCACATCGCAAAGGAAATCGAAAAGATCCCTAAGGATGAAGCACGTGCCAGTGGATTACTCGCCGGTGATCAGGCGCTCGTCGGCAAAGCGATCGATCAATTGCGCCAATGCGAGGTGGCAACGAAAAAAATTGAACTCGACATCGCAACCCGCCGCAACACCATCACGCGGCTGAAACAACAGCAGTTCGAGACACGAAAAAACGATGAATTCACCGCACTGGGTAACGAGGTCATCCGCTATGAAAAGGAGATCGACGCGCTCGAGACACAGGAACTCGAATTGATGGAACAAGCAGATGTGCTGAGACTCAAAGTCAAGGAAGCGGAGGCGCAGTTGGCTCGTTCACAACAACTGGTCAACGACGATCTGCACGATTTGCAGCAAAAAAATCAGCAATTGCTGGCCCGCCGAGACGAACTGATGAAGGAGCGTGGAAGCCTAACTGGGAACATCGATGGCGACGTATTACCTCTATACGAACGCCTAATGAAAACCAAGAATGGCACCGCAGTGGTACAAGTGGCAAACGGCCTCTGTACAGGATGCCACATGAAACTGGTTCCCACCACACTGGTCAAGGTGATGGCGGCACAAGAACTCACGCAGTGCGAAAACTGCGGACGGATGCTATATCCGGAATGACAGGCGGCTCACGCTTGATACGCTTCACGGATCCGTGTCGCCCAGCTTTGGGCACGTTGAGCGTAGCTTAAATCATCACCTGCGTATAAAATTCCCCGTGAGACATTGATCACATCCGGCGCGCTGCGTTTGGCTGCTGCCAGAGATTGCAAATCTCCTCCTTGCGCGCCCAAGCCCGGCACTAATAATGGAGCATCCGGCACGCGGTCCAAGACACCAGCCGCGTTAGTCAATCCTACCACATACCCCACATCTGTGGCCGCCGCCGCCTCTAACGAACGTTGTCCCAAAGCCGTTACCAGTTCGAAGACAGCACGACCATCCGCAAGGATCTGGCGTTGAAAGTCAGCAGATCCCGCATTCGAGGTCACGGCGAGAAGATACACCGCCTTGCCTGGCCAATTGAGGAATGGCTCAATCGAGTCATAACCGAGAAATGGATTGAGTGTCACCGCATCGACATTCCAATGCGCGAAATAACTTTGTGCATAATACTTCTGTGTTTCCCCGATATCACTGCGTTTTGCATCGAGAATTACCGGCACTTCACGCGGCATCCATCCCAGCATACGATCCAGAATTTCGATACCGCGCAAACCCATCGCTTCGAAGTAAGCCATGTTAGGCTTGAAAGCAGCAGCGTGCATCCACGTTTGATCAACCACGGTTTTGAGAAAATCCTCCACTCCTGCAAAATCTCCTTCCTGAGGACGTGGGTCCAGCCCCACGCAGAGACGGGAACCTGTGGCCGTGATCCTCTCCTGCAATCGTTCCGAATAGCGCATGCACCAACAAAAGAAACTCTCCCGCTATGGTCAAGTACTACCCGCGTCGCAAGCGATTTTACCAAGGCAAAACGATCAATGCTCGGAACTTAGCATGCTTACAAGATCGCGATGCCAGATTTCCGGATCAAAACCGATCAGCACCTTTCCTGCGGATTCATCGATCAGGAAGGGACGCTTGCACAAATTGCCGCAGGACTGAATCGCGGCAAAGATTTCATCATCGCGCATTCCATCGATCCGATCCTTCCATCCCATGGTGCGATATTCAGCTCCCGCAACATTCAGAAGACGCTTCCGATCGCCCTCTAGTGCTTTGAGAGCGAAAGCCAACTCATCGGGCGATGGAGGGGTCTCGCGAATCTCTCTGACCTCCACCTCAATCCCCTGCTGCCGCAGCCAAGCCAACGCCTTACGACAGCTCGAACAATTACGATATCCGTAGTAGATCATGAAACCTGCGGAAAGCGTTCAATCCTGAGGCAAGGGTTTTCCTTTGGTCTCGGGCAAGAATGGAAGAACCAGCACACCCACAAGGAAAATCAGACACATCCAGGAGGCGGCATCGCGGAAAGCATCAATCTTAGCCTCGACCGTAGGAGCTTTTTCAGCCATTTTCGCAGACAGTGCGCCGAGAGTCAAAGGCCCAGCCGCAGCCAGATAACGACCCACATTGTAGCAGAATGAAACACCGGTGGAACGCAAACTGGTAGGAAACAGTTCCGCAAGATAAATCGAAAATCCGGCAAATACCGAGAGCTGGAAGAAACCCATCAAAGGAGCCATCCAGAGCACATCGGTCGTAGAATTCAACTTCTGGAAGACAAATACCGTTACGATCGCCGCGCAGGTGAAAAAGATCGCGAAGGCAACTCGCCGCCCGATTCTCACCGCAACACGGGTAAAGGCCAACATTCCGATGAAGGCGCCCACATTGAAGCACAACAAATTGATCGACATCCACTTCTGCTTGCCAGAGGCAACGGCCGAGGCGTCCATGCCCGACACTTTGAGATTGTTCGCAATAATGTCTCCCACCATGTCCGTGGAGAACACACCGATACCCCACAAACCAATCACACCAGCGCACGAGAGAAGCATACCAAGAAGCGCGTGCTTTCTCCAAGTGGGATGACTAAACAAATCCTTATACGATCCCGCTTTCCGACCTTCTGCCGTGGCCTTGTCACGCGCTTTGATCCATGCTTCAGGCTCCTTCACACGCATTTGAATCGTAGCAGTCAGAAGTGCGGGCAAAGCACCGATGCAAAACAACCATTTCCAATGACCGGGACCGGCCTGCATGGCCCACACGCCGAGACCGATGAAACCTGCAAGGACATTCCCAACAGCGGAAAATGACTGCAAAACCCCGAGCGCGCGAGGTCGGGCATCTTGCGACAAAGTGTCAGAAACAAGAGCCACAGCAAGCCCGAACACACCACCAACACCCAATCCCGTCAAAAAGCGATAGACGCCAAAATCGATCAACCCCTTTGATAAAGCAGACAATCCGGTGGCGATCGAATACAACATCACCGTAAGACCCAGCATTTTAGCGCGTCCGTAACGATCACCCAGAGAACCGAAAATCATTCCTCCCGTGGCCCATCCAAGCACGAACACCGAAGTCATGTAACCAGCCATTTTTTTCACTAATGCCGGATCACCCGTGCCAATCAACTGATTCAGAGCCGGTGTGCGAGCCAAATTGAACAACTGTTGGTCGAGACAGTCGAACATCCACGCCATAGTCGCCACTGCAAATACCAACTTTTGGTAACCATTCAACGCGCCCCACCATCCACTTTGCTTGTTCGAAGTCGTCATGGCATGACTCTGACTCATGGGGATTTGTCTGACAACCGAAAAAACACGGATCAGTGAAAAGTTGCGCCATAAAAAACGCGCTTCCCGCCATGGGGGAAGCGCGTCGTCAAATGACAGGGATCAAACTCAGGATGTCACACGCATGGGCATCAGGACATACAGAAATGAACCATCGATGCGGATGACACCAGGACTCATTTCATCGATCAGGTCGAGATACACGGTCTCCGTCTCCAAGTTGCGCAGCGGAGCCATCATAAATTCAGGATTGAAAGCAACCTGGATGGGTTTTGCCTCGTATTTCACTAGCATTTCTTCGCGGGCCTCGCCGATGTCGGGAGAGTTGGCGGAGATATCCACCTTGTTATCAGCAAACAACAATTTTACCGAACTGGATTTGTCAGACGATAGCAAGGAAACACGACGCACGGTGTCGAGAAGCGCCTCACGCGGCAATTCAACGCGCTCATTGGCATCGCTGGGAATTACCTGACGGTAGTTCGGATAATTGCCCTCGATCAATTTGCTGACCAGAAGAGTGTCACCGATGGAGATGGACACTTGGTTGTCGCTCAAACGCAAGGAGAGGTCGCCTTCCGTTCCCAAGAGGCGTTGCAATTCCTGCACGGCCTTGGTAGGAATGATCACATCCGTCTCGTGGGAAGCGGGAAACTCCAAGTCGCTCTCCGCCATCGCCAGGCGCCGTCCATCGGTGGCTACCAATGTCATTTTGCCGTCACGAAACGAAGTAAAGATGCCGTTCAGCACATAGCGCGTTTCATCTGTGCTGATGGCATACGACGTTTTTTTCAAACCATCACGCAAATCATTCTGCTGAATTCGGAACTCCTTGGCTCCCTGAAAATCGGGAAATGGCGGAAACTCGGCATCACTGAGTCCGTTCACCTTGAAATGAGCGGCGCCACTGACAATGGTGGCGACGTGCTTGGCATCGACGGTGACTTCGACTTCGGAAGAAGGTAGCTCACGGACAATGTTGACGATTTTTTTCGCCGGCAATGTCGTGGAGCCTTCGCGATCCACATTGCACAACACCGAACCGGTGATGCCCACATCGAGATCGGTCGTGGTAAACTGCAAACGATCTCCTTTGGCAACGATCAATACGTTGGACAAAATCGGCAGCGTCGTGCGATTGCTGACAACGTGCTGAACTTTTTGCAGTCCCTCGAGGAACGCTTCTTTGGAGATTCGAAACTTCATGGTTCGTGGTTGTTGATGATTTGGTGGGCTGAGTTTTCTCTGTTTCGGAGACAAATGACAAGCCAAATTGCGATTTTCCTCTCCGATCGCACAAAATCAGGGGCTTTACGCTTCCCTTGCCAACCTGATGCGGTAATTTGGCGCGTGTCTCCCGTCCGAGCAGCCATGGATTTCTCCTTCCCCGGAATTGCACAAGATGTTGTGCGCCTGAGGAAATTGTTAACCACGGCAATGAAACTGGTCCACCGAGCTCCGCTTGTGAGCCCCTCCATTCTGAATCTTGCTTGCGGTAGAGCGGATGAAACGGGTGCCTTGATTGATGCCTGGAGTCTGGCGGAGAGTGGCGGGGAATACCTCGGTCTCGACATCCGGCCTGCGGAAATCAACGAAGCCCGGAGACGTTGGGGTGATGCCTGGAACCCTCATGGAATCGTGGAATTTCGGGTTGCGGATGCATCACTCCCCTATCTGCTACCCGGTGCAAAACGCTACGATTTTATTTTCCTGCGTCATCAGAATTTTTGGGATGCGCCCGGAACATGGGATCAAATCTACCGTAACGCGCTGGCCCGCATGCAACCAGACGGGCTCCTCGTTTTCACGTCCTACTTTGACCGCGAGCATGAGTTGGCCATCGCGGCCGTAAAATCCCTGGGTGCCAGCTTATGGCTGGACATCCCTCATGCAAACTCCCGGGCCCTGTCCGATGCACCGGGGAAATCTGTTGACAAACGCCTTGCCATATTCGGACCATCCGGCGGGCCAACAGCATCTCCATCAATGCTCCCCCGTTGATTGTTACTGCGGTCAGAGAAGACCATCGCCGCAGCTCAAGATTGGCAAAGAGAACAAAAATCCATGCTAGGAAAAACGGAAATCGCCACGATGCCCGCGGGCAAAATCCATGGCAGACATGCGCTTGCCGCCTTCCGCTTGCACTTCAGTCAGCGCAATGGCTCCCCGCCCGCAGCCTATCAGAACGCGCTGGTCAAGCACCCTGCCAACTCCGGGAGGCAAGTCCAGATGATCCAGAATCTCTACGGGAGGAAAAATTTTGACCCTTCCCCCCTGCTCCAACGTGGCAAAAGTCCCCGGCCAGGGATGATAGGCACGGATCCGGCGTTCCAACTCCACAGCGGAACCTTCCCAGTCGAGACGGCCATCATCGCGCGACAGTTTGCCCACATAGCTCACCAAACTTTCCTCCTGAGGGATACGATTCGCCACGCCGTCATGCAACAACTGCATGGCATCCGCCAGAGCGATGGGGGCAAGTTGCGCAAGCCCATCATGCAAAGTTTCTCCGGTTTCGCATGACTCGATCGAGAGAGATCGCTGCAAAATGATATCTCCGGCATCCAAGGCTCGCACCATGTGCATCACCGTGATTCCTGTTTCCGCATCACCATGATCCAAAGCCGCCTGAATGCAGGAAGCACCACGATATTTGGGCAGCAACGAAGCGTGAACATTGATGCAACCCAATGGCGGGATTTCCAAAAAACGCTGCGTCAACAACTGCCCATAGGCCATTACCACGATCAAATCAGGGCGCAGTGCGGCAACCGCATCAATGGCGCTTTTGCGCCGCAAACTTTCCGGTTGTAAGACCGTGATGCCCGCTGCCATGGCTCGCAATTTGATCGCAGGAGGAGTCAATTGCATGCGTCGTCCCGCAGGCTTATCAGGCTGAGTCACCAAAGCGATAACCTGCCAGGGCGAAGACATCAGCCAATCCCATGTCGGCAATGCAATGTCACCGGTCGCAACGACGACAACTCTCATGATCAGATGATTTTGCCTTCGGATTCCTTGTAGCTGGGTAACTGGAGAATCGTCGAAGTGATTTGATTGATGACCTGAACCGGCGGTTTGGTGGCATCAATTTCACAAATGATCTCCGAGGGAAAATATTCCAAAATCGGTTTGGTTTCGTCCTCGTAGGTCGCGATACGTCGCTGGATGACAACCTCATTCGCATCATCGATCCGGTTGTCCTTGAGCGCACGTTTGCGCATGCGGCGCGCGAGTTCCGCACGGTTGGGGCACGACAGGTGAAACACCTGTTCCACGCGAATGAACTCCTCCATGTATCGAGCCTGGGCAACATTGCGGGGGATACCGTCGAGAACCAAATAGTCGATGTCCGGTTTGTACACGTGCATGTCACTCCAGTTGGCCACCTGGGTTTTCCACAACTCCACCGTCAGTTCATCGGGAACCAATTGACCGCGACTCGAATACTCGACAAACTTCTGCCCTAACGGCGTGCGTGTGTCCAGCGAGCGGAAAACATTGCCGCACTCACAGTGAAAAAAGCGCGGAATCATTCCGAGGATTTTCCCCTGCGTGCCTTTGCCCGCTCCCGGAGCACCGAGCAGAATGATGGCGGGTCTCTTGATTTCAAAAACTTTGGACATGTCTGAGCGAGCAGTATGACGATCCTTTCGCAATGGCAAGAGTGGAATCAGTGAATTTCCACGGAGAGGTCGTCGCTGAGATTTTCGATTGCCGTGCGCAAAGATTCCTCTCCTCCATGCCCAGACAGACTGACCTTACCCGTGGCCCGGAACATGGGATGGCCGGACATCGCCGCACTTTCCAGTCCTGTGATCAATTCTTCCACGTTTCCGCCACAATGCTCGATCGCTTGCGTAAGCTCATGCACAATGCCCGCACGGTCATTGCCCACTACGTCAATATGCCAGAGGCGACGTTCATCAGATGTGGGAGCCGGCTCCTTGCTCAAATGAACCTGAACGCCTTGACCAGCCAACTGGTGCAATGCGGTGGAAAGCGCTTCCACATTTTCCGCAGGGCAGTCGACACGCAGGATACCAGCAAATTGCCCCGCCATCCGAGCCATCCGACTTTCCAACCAATTCGCATCATGCGCGGCCACTATAGCGGCAATCGAACGAACCAAACCGCTGCGATCGGCGCCCAAAATCGTCATAACAAAAGTCTGCTTCATGCGCAAGACTGTGACACGTTCCGCATCATCGGGTCACGAAAATTTTGTAATTTTCCGGGAAATGGGAAAACACAGGGCATTCCTTGACCACCATGACCGGGGCGATGCTCCATCAGCGGAAATTTTTTCTCATGACGGTATGCCTTGCCACGCTGGATCAAAAATGCCAGATTCTACGCACATGGTCGATCAACCCGATCGCTGTCTATCACCCATTCACCAAAGATGAAACTCACGCTTTTACCTTGCATATTGGCTCTTGCTCTGATCGGATGCGCGACCGGTCCCACGGGAGACATCGAAGCAGGCGATGAACAGGAAACCGGTGGCATTTCCGAAGTGCCCAATCCGACTTTAACAATGGCAAGAAAAAGTGGCAAATCCTTGGAGCAATTGCAGCGCGGCCACGAAGTTTACATGCTCAACTGCGCCCAATGCCATGCCTATCCGTTACCCGAGGATCTGGATGAGGCGGAATTTACGGAAACCGTGCCAAAAATGGTCAAACACGCCGGACTGGGGCTTGAAGAGGGAACCGCCGTGCTGGCATATATTCTCGCCGTCAAACAACTCTAAGGTCTCGCCATGACAAAGCACTGCCTGCTCCTTTCCTGCCTCATCAGCGCTCTGCTGTCATGTGTGCCCAAGTGGGAAAAAATCGCCCCCTCAGCGACTCCGATGATGGCGCAAAAAAGCGGCGTGGATGAAGATACATTGCAAGTCGGACGAGCCATATATATCGCCCACTGCGGACGTTGCCATGAACACCAACTGCCCGACAGCGTCAGCACTGAAGACTGGCATGTCGTCGTGCCGGGAATGGCATGGAATGCCAGCTTGAACAAACAACAGGAGGATGCGGTGAGGGCCTACCTCATCGCGGCGAAATCAGCCAAGTGAATCACGTCCTCGAACTCCTGGCGTTCGCCGGCATCATGGCAGTGGCACAGTTCAGCCCCGGTCCGGACATGATTCTACTCACGCGCACTTCATTGCGGAATGGTGGTCGCGCCGGCGCGATCATGTCATGCGGCATCGCCGCAGGACTGGCCATTCACTCCTCGATCGCACTCAGTGGCATTGGTTATTTTTTTACGACTGAATCGAAATTCTTGCCTTATTTGAAATTGTTTGCTTCAGCCTATCTTCTTTATCTGGCATGGCAGGTAGGTTTGAGTGATGGCAAACCATCCAGCGCGCCAGTTGTTACTCGTCGCAGTCACTTCCTGAGCGGTCTCATCTGCAATCTTCTCAATCCCAAAGCCGCAATCGTTCTGGGGAGTATCTGTGCACCATTCATGCAGGGGTATCAGGGGTTCATGCGCCCCTTGACACTGGGCGGGATCATCGTCGGGCAAGGAGCACTGCTATGGATCCTGTGGGCTTACGGATTGCAAATCCCCATTCTCCGCGAAATCTATGACCGCAAGCAAGGTAACATCAACCGCTGCTTCGCGATTTTGCTGACATTGCTGGGGATATCGCTGTGGATCCGTTAGATTCCCTCGGCGCGATCAACCGATTTCCGTGCGACCGGCCAATTGCGCGCCTTCTTCCATGGCGAACATCTTCGCCTTGATATCGCCATCCAAGCGCGACTTGGCTTTCAGCTCACAGCGCTCGGAAGTGATTTTACCCTGCACTTTGCCAAAAACCTTCACTTCGCCTGCGCTGATATCGCCCTTGATGCTGGCATTTTCTCCAATCGTCACACGACCCTTATCGGAACTGATCTGCCCCTCGATTTTACCATCGATGATCATGTCATTCGAGAAGCGAACCGAGCCGATAATTTCGATGCCTTGTGCCAGAAAGTTGGTAGGATTTGCCATAACGAAGAGGACATTCACCACAAATCGCCCGACTTGGCAATGCAAAATGCCGAGCACTGCATCGTTTGCAAGCAATCAAGCCAATTCCGAAACTTCCAAAATTTTCACACCCGCTGCTACCTGAAACCTCACATTGACGCCACAAAGCCGCACGCCATAGCTGCGCTCAGGGTCATCATGAGCCGCAGGACGCGGGTCAAATGAAAGACATTCGCGAATGATGCGCTGATCCCGCTCGGCTAGGCGCGAAAATGCAGCGGCAGCGACGGATTCAACCGATACGGGTAATGCCTCGGGCGCTTGCGCTGCATAGCCACAAACCGAATCTCCGGGCGCTTCACAATACGCCAGATAAGGCTTGATATCGTATACTGGAGTGCCGTCCACCAAGTCCACTCCTCCCAGCAACAACTGCGGCCCCTCGGAGGTAAGGTCAATTCCCTCCAATCGGCACAACGATAGCCCCAAACCGTTAGGACGGAAAGTGCTACGGCTCGCAAAAACACCGACCCGTTCATTGCCCCCAAGTCGAGGAGGTCTGACGGTAGGAGACCACTCATGTTCACGTGTTTCATGAAATCCAAAAATCACCCACACATGAGAAAAACCTTCGATACCACGCAGAAAATCCTCGCCTCGGTAACGCGGAAAAAAAATCAACCTCCCCCACGCACTGGGGCAGAGTCCCGGTTGGCGAGGCACGGCGAATTTTTCACCAAAACAAGTGCGCATGATCCCAATGGGCTCGATTTCCATGCCCCGATCAACCATGTTTTTGCGAAAGTCGGCAATCAAAATTCATCATGGCATTTTCCGTTTGCCAGTGACGCCATGATCCGCTAGTGAATACGTTGTCATTGCGGAATTTCGGTATTGCCAGATCTCCGCGATTTCGCTTCACTGCTTGCCCATCGATCCTTATGAAAAACCATTCCTACCGCCTGCACCGTGGCTTTACGCTTGTCGAATTGTTGATTGTCATTGCCATTATCATGGTATTGGCAGCACTCGGATTTGCCGGAGTGCAGTCCGCGATGAGAAAGGCCAAAACCGTTCAAACTCTGAACATTGCCACCAATCTTTCCCAAGCCATTCACAACTACTTTGACGAATACGGATCTCTTCCCATGGTGGCAGTGACCCCCACTCCGATCGCCACCAATACAGGGGAAGGTGTCAATGTTTTGCGTGTTCTGCTTGCCCAGGAAGGCACGGGAACGAATGTGCTGAATACCAAGGGCGTTCGTTACCTTGATGTGAAAACGGCCAAGGCGAAAAAAGCCGGGATTGAATACGGCGGCGGCACCCAGGCCACGGGACTGTTCGATGCGTGGGGAAATCCTTTTTATATCGCGTTTGACGACGACTATAACGACGAGATTCTCAATCCTGACAAGATCACTCCAGCCGATCCTGACATCATTCGTGGTCAAAAAGCTGTGGTGTATTCCTACGGCGCGGATGGCATCGACAAGACCAAGGACGATGTCCGCAGTTGGTAATCATGTTGCTTTCATTTGACTCATCTCCCCGCTTTCTCCTCAGAAAGCGGGGTCTTTTTTTATTGCCGATTGGAAAGATCAGAAATGACAGTTGCGTAGCAAAGTTGTGTTGATACCCACATCCTACACATCGGCATTTTGCGGAGCTTGCATGAGCGGCCTCATGTGGGCCGCGTCGGGTGCAGAACGCATCACCTACGAGGATCACGTTTTTCCGATCTTCGAGCAATCCTGTTTGAACTGCCATAATCCTGATAAAACCAAGGGTGGATTGGATCTTTCATCGTATGCCAATACTCTCAAAGGCGGTTCCGGAGGAAAAGTGGTGGAACCGGGTGACACAGGATCTTCCCTTTTGACCTCGGTCATGCGCAGCGGCGAACTGAAAATGCCGCCGGAGGGCGATGCCATCAGTCCCGCGCAGATTGCCACCATCAAGGCTTGGATCGAGGGCGGATTGCTGGAAAATAAAAACTCGAGCGCGCGCGCGGCGAAAAAACCCGCTTTCCATGCAGGTCCGGGATCGGCGGCAGGCAAAAAACCTGACGGGCCACCACCCATGCCGCAACATTTGCTGCTGGAACCAGTTGTTACCGTCAATCGAGGTTCGTCCATACATGCCATGGTTGCATCACCTTGGGCCCCCTTGCTGGCGGTCAGTTCTTTGAAACAAGTCGTTCTGGTGCACAGCGATACGTTGGAACTGGTGGGCATCATTCCTTTTCCCGAAGGAGAACCGGTTTCATTGGCCTTCACCCCTGACGCCCGCTACCTGATCATCGGTGGCGGCATCGCGGGAAAATCAGGCACGACTGTCACTGTCGATGTCACCAACGGCCAGCGGGTTCTCAGCGCAGCGAAGGAATTCGACACCATTCTCTGTGCCGATATCCGTCCAGGTTTCGATGTCGTGGCCACGGGTTCTCCATCGCGTTTGGTCAAGCTCTGGAACACGCAAAGCCAAGAACTGATCAAATCGATCAAAAAGCACACGGACTGGGTGACTGCACTGGATGTATCCCCCGATGGCATCCTTCTTGCCACCGGTGATCGCAACGGCGGCGTTTTGGTGTGGGAAGCTGACAGCGGTGGTGATTTTCACACCTTGCGAGCCCACCAAGCGGCCATTACCCGTTCGATATTCCGAGCGGATTCCAATCTATTGGGAACGGCATCAGAAGATGGAACGATCCGCATGTGGGAAATGAACGGTGGAACAGAAGTGAAAAAAATCGATGCCCATCCGGGTGGTGTGCGAGGCTTTGATTGGACACGGGATGGTTCCTTTGTCAGCACGGGACGGGATCGTAAGGTGCGACTGTGGAAACCGGATTTCTCTCTCGCTCGTGAACTCGGCACCATACCCGCATTGCCCACCACCGTCACCGTGGATGCAGAGGGCAAACGAACTTTTGTGGGGGACGTCGAAGGAAACATCCATGTGATCGACAATGCCAACGGGCAGGTGATGCAAGTGTTGAACAATTTTCCACCCGCCCTGGCGGAGAGAATTCGCATGATCGACGAGCGACTCGCATCTCATCCGTCGAGCATCGCAGAGGCTCAACAACATCTCACGGTGGCAGAAGCAAAACAGCAGCAGCATCATGCCGCGATACCGCCCGCGGAACAAGCGATGCAGCAGAGCCGCCAAATCGCCACGCAGAGCCAAGAAAAACTCCAAGCACTGCAGCAGAAGATCGCATCTCTTCGACAATCGCTGCCGATGAAGAAGTCGGAACTCGATGCGGCGCGCCAGGCTCTTGCATTGGCTCAGCAAACCTTGGATCAGACCAAACAGCAACTTGTGACAGTTCAAGCCGCAGGTGATGCCACAGCCATCGAACCGGCTCAGACAGCGTGCCGCGATGCCGAGTCAACATTTCTTCAGCTGCAAGGGCAGTCGCAAGCGTTAGAAACCCAGTTGAACCAACTCACACAAGAAGAACAAAACACCGCGCCCGCCGTGGCGCAGGCCGCAAAAGATCACCAGTCCGCCGCTGCTCAACTGGCTCAGAACGAATCATCACTCAAAGGGTTGCGTGAAGCCAGCACGGGCATCGAACAAGCACTCGCTGCTGCGCGCGATAAACTCTCAGCTTTGCAAGCCGCGCCACAACGTCTGAAACAATCTCGCCAATACTGGATTGCGGCGCAAACCAACACCAAGGCATTGCAAGCGAAGGCAGAGGCGCAAAATCAGCAAGGTGCTTTTGATGACCTGCTGGCCCAATTTGCGGAACAAGCCAAACGATTGGAAACGCTTGGGGCAAAATATCAACAAACACTCGCTCAACTCAACGCGCCTTCGGAAGCCAAGACGGCGGAAACCGAAGAATCGGTCAAGGCGATGAAGGAACAGCGCAAGGCGCGGCAAGATCAGTCGGAGCAAAATCGCAAGGAATTGCGTATCGCCGAGCAGGAATTCATCCAACTGCGCACAAAGATCGATCAGCAAAGCCCGGGTCGTGTCGAGACGTTTCGAAAATCCCAGCAACTGAACGAGGAATACCATCGACAACTCGCCACCAGGGTCGAATAATTTTCGGCGTGTCGCACGATTCCGAAATCCGTCTAAGTCCGGGTCATGGATTGCATTTGTGCGACGTCGATCTATGGCTCGATAGCCGCCGCCCGAAGCCGCGATCCTTTATTTCCCATGCGCATGCCGATCATGTCGCGCGCCACGGATCCATCCTCTGCAGTCCGGTAACCGCACACTTGCTACAAAGGCGCTATCGCATCGCACGCGAGCGAATTTGCGTTCAAGAGTTTCAGGAACGTCAAGAAATCGGATCCCATATTTTGACCTTACTGCCAGCCGGACACATTGCCGGCTCGGCCATGTTGCATGTGCAACACTGCGATACCGGAGCGAGTCTGCTCTACACCGGCGATTACAAACTGCGTGCTTCGCGTAGCATCGAATCCGCCTTACTTTTGAAGGCTGACACACTTATCATGGAAAGCACCTTTGGTCTGCCACGCTATCGATTACCATCAGTTGGAGCGATTGAAGAGCAACTATGTGAATTTGTTAGATCCACCATCGCCGATGGCGGAACCCCCTTATTGTTAGGATATGCATTAGGCAAGGCGCAAGAAATCGCCGCCATTCTCGAAGCGCATGGGCTCCCCTATTTTCAAACGCCCACCGTAGCTCAAATGACGACTGCTTGCCGCGAAATGGGAATGGAACTTCCGGCTGCCGAGATATGGAAGGGAGATCTGCCGAATGGACATGCCTTGATTGCCTCGCCACCATTTCGCCGTCATCCGGATTACTCGCGTATCGTACAACCTCGAAGCGCCATCATGACCGGATGGGCGCTCAATGCTGGGGCGCGATTTCGCTACGGATGCGATGCTGCAATCCCGCTCTCCGACCATGCGGACTTCCCTGATCTGCTGCGAACGGCGGAAATCGTACAAGCTCGTCGCATCATTACCGTGCACGGATTTACTCGCGAACTAGCTCACAGTCTCCGCGCCCTACATTTCGATGCCTGGAGCCATCACGGCGGTGATCAGCTGGAACTGTTTCAGGATTTCCCCTAAGATTCACGCCGCATATTTTGCCCGAATTTTGCAAAACGATGCTCAGAAAGAAGGATTGCATTCACAGACACACCATGCTAACTTGCGCTGTCTCCGGTGAGACGCATGTCTAAGAACATCATTAACCTATGTCAACATTCCGCATTCCCTTCGAGAGGGTCAATTGGGTCACTAGCGTATTCCTGATTGGAACATTCCTTCTCTCGATTACCGTAGTTCCCTGGTATATCGTAACATTCGAACAAACTTGGTTTCAGTGGGCCATGTTTGCTTTCATGGTGCCGGCCACCGCGATGAGCATCACGCTTGGCTATCATCGTTTGTTTTCGCACTTGTCTTTCAAGGCTAAATGGCCCGTGAAGCTGTTCACACTCGTTTTCGGTGCCTGCGCCTTCGAAAACTCTTGCCTCGATTGGAGTTCCGACCACCGCACCCACCATAAGCACGTTGACCACGATGAAGATCCTTATGATATTTCCAAAGGCTTCATGTGGGCGCACATCGGCTGGCTCATGTTCAAACTGGCTCCCGAGCATCCCGCCACCAACGTTAGTGATCTTCGCAAAGAAAAACTGGTGATGTGGCAGCACAGACATGTCCAAAAAATTGCTTTTTTTGTTGGCATCCTCGGTCCCGCCATCCTCGGCGGTCTCTACAATCACTTCGTCAATCTCCCTGTCTGGGAAGGCGTGCTTGGCGGCTTTCTGATCGCTGGCGTGCTTCGCGTTGTGGTGGTTCAGCATTCCACCTTTTTCATCAACTCACTCTGCCATACCATTGGCAAACGCCCCTACTCCACGAAACACTCTGCGCGTGACAGCATCGTGATGGCATTCGCCACTTTTGGCGAGGGCTACCACAACTATCACCACGAATTCCAGCACGACTACCGCAACGGTGTGAAACCATGGCAGTGGGATCCCACCAAGTGGACTATCTGGACCTTGTCAAAACTCGGTCTCGCTTCCAATCTGCGTCGCGTTCCTGACTCGAAAATTCTCTTGGCTGAAATGGGTGAAGCCCGTCAACGTGCGGAAGAAAAACTTGCCGCTCTCAATGCTGCCAATCCAACGATGGCCGATCGCGCGCATTTGATGCTCAACGAGTTGTGTCAGAATATCGCAAAAAACTACGCGGAACTGGAAAAAGCCGTGAGTGAGCGTGTGGAAGTCTCTCGTCAAAACCTTCTCACATGGCAGGCGGAAACTCGCGAACTGGTGCGCTACGCACGATCGATTCGCATGATTCAGAGTGCATAAATATCGCACCTTGTCTCCATCAAAAAACGGGTCATTTTTACGAATGACCCGTTTTTTTGTGGGCATGCGCCATTTAGCGGAACGGTGGATATTCAGGCATCACAAATGGATGGATGCTGCCATCACCACGTGGAATGAGCAACAAATAACGACGATAATCCACCTTGCCGGGCCAACGTGTATCGCAAAACGGTTCCCATTCTTCGCCTACTTGCTTTGCGAGAGTGATTTGCGCCATGTCGGCTTCCTGATCGACACCTGGCTCCACGATAGCCGATTGACCCGACGCCAATTTTGCCGACTTGCCGCCAAACTTGCCACCTACCACGTGAGTGGTGAAATTCTGTACGAGGATTTTACCCGCGCCGAATCGTTGCTGATTGGCATCGAGCACAATCACGCGATACGGCGAGGCCTGATCTCCAGTTCTGGGAACCAAAACCGCCGTGGCGGTATCCGTAGCTGGCAATTCGAATTCCGCGATCGGCTTGACAATCAGTTCGTCCTTGATGAGCACCGCAGGACCGTTGAAGCCGCCGTTCGGCGGTGGTGGACTGGGATCCATTGCGAGAGCGAGCTGACGCGAGGCCAAGCCCAGAGGGTCGGTCATGAACGAGGAAGACACACTAAGCCTCCAGCGAGCAACCCAACCTTTGTCAGTTTTTTCCGCCACCACCAACTGCGAAGCTGCTGGACTGGCTTCCACACAGAGCAATCGCAAGCTGTGAGGCGCCTTTTTTTCAACAGCTTTGGCAGGAGATGGATCAGCGGTTTGGGCGTAGGTGCAGGCACATGCCAGCCATGCCATCGACAGGGGTAAAAAGAGTTTCATAGTGAAATAAATCAGACTGCATTGCGTGGCAGCCACTGGAACGAAATCATTTGGAATCGACGGCCAAACACACGGTTCAGGGGACGAGTCAAGGTAGCGAAAGGTACTTCCGCAGCATCAACAGGGTCGACGTAGGAAGCTGTTCGCTGCACTACCGCTTCACACCAAGCCTCGGCTGTTACACGCTGATTGCCATCAAGTGCCGCACCATAAGCACGAATCCGGAAAGTATCGCCACGTGCGCTGAGTTCGTTTGCAAATGGAGCGAGCACATCCGCCTGCATGATGGTTCCCGGAATGCCCGTAGAACGCGCCAGTCCCCCACCCGCGGCAGCAACATTCGCACCGGGTAAACCAGCAAAATCCGCAGTGGTAACGGCACGATTGCCACCCTTCATGGCTCGGTTCATTCCCGCGGCTTCAATCGCCGCCTGCACGGTGCCCATCAGCGCGGTATTCCCTGATCCGTTGGGACGTCGATTGAGAAAATCAGCCAAGGACAAAAACGGTCCACGCGCCTTGACTTCCGTGACGATGTTTTCCGCAAGCGTCTCAATTTCCTGATCCGTCATGGCACGGAAACCCGACCATTGCTGCGACTCCGCCGCAGTGCCTGCCGGTGCAGCCATACTGTCGACGACAAGCCCCGATGCGCCAACAGGCGTACGTCCAGTAACGGAGCTTTTGTTGCCGTTGGCTGTAATCTTGGCTGTGTTGCGGGCAGTGGCCAAAACCGCCATCCAAGCCTGTTTGCGAGTGGAATTCACGTTGAAGGCACCATCAAGAAACACGTGTGCAGCCATGCGTGAGATCGCCTCCGCATGCAGCGCAGAGCCATTGAGCAAGCGCGTCCGTGCCGTATCCCAGGAGCTGGCAGGAATGATGCGATTGTTCAACAGTTTCGCTTGCGGATCGGTTTGCGACTTGCTGAAAAAATCGGTCAACACGGTGACAGTCCGGCGCGTATTGGCGTAGGGAGCCGTGCGGGGAATCAGCGAACCATCATAAACACTGGAGCAAAACCAACTATCGAACAGCGCTGCATTGGCCAAGTAAGAATGATCAAAAACGGGGTTATTGGCCAAATTCGCCATATTGTAAGGACCACTTGCCACTACTTGATTCTGCGATAAAAAAGGAGATGCATAGGAATTGCCGATGGCACGCTCCGCCAAGGGTGCCGCGTAGGACACGTAGGAGAGAGCTATGTCGGTTGGTTCAAACTTGAAATTGCCATCCAATCCATCGGACTGCATCACATTCAACCCCGCTGCGACGCGTTCTGCGGCTTGCGCGTATCGATCCGACGCACCGTTGGCAAGCGCATGGGTCAATGACATGAGGGATAGCGGCGGAGCGAGATCCAGTTGGCGAGGAGCACAACGAGTCACACCCAAGGACACCGAATGACTGCCACCGAAGCGGCCTTGGTCGCGTGAGTTGATATCAATGAGCGGTGTATCATAGGCCAAAGGCATCGGATCCGCCCGCCAGAATTCCTGAGATAGGGTCAACTGCGCAGGGGTCAAGCCACGAAATGGTCTCAATCCAACCGCCGGGTTGGTCAATAACCTTGATGCGCTGGGGAACGAGTCACGGGTTCCGGGAGTCGGTTGCTCCACATTCATGTAGTGACCGAAAATCATGAAGGGCTTGGCAGTGGCATATTGAGCCACACTCAAACGCTGACTCGAGCGAATCGTGGGAAAATAGGCAGGGTCGGGAGCCGCGAAATTGACAGTGGCGGGCATAGAGCTGGCTCCAATCGCCAATCCTCCGTTACCGCCCGAGGCTTTGGAACCGTGAGCACGCCAACCGATCCATTTGTTGCAGTAGGTGCGAGTCCCTGACGAGCCTAGGGAGTCGACATCCGGAGTTATGATGAATTCAATCATATCGTTCGGATTGAGATTACGAGCGCCAAAATCCGAATTCACCAGAAGTTGTCGTCCGGGACCCCAGCCGGGGGATAAATTGGTGTTCGGATCCCCAGAACCTCCATTGGTGATGTTTCGATCATAACCGAAAATCTTGCATTCGCCCGGTTCCAGTGTGTAGCCATTCGTCGTGCCGGATTGGGCGAGGCCGCCGATATTGCCACGGAGCCATTGGAATGTCGGATGACCAAATTTGCCGGAGGAGCTGGGCCAGCTACCACGGTTCAGGGCATAAGTGTTGTTCCCGAGTCCGGATTGAGGCAAAGCCGTGGCATTCGGCGAACTACTGGTGATGGACCACTGCACCTTGAAGGGCACGGACAACAACTGCACCGCATAACTTGCGCCGGGGGGCACGACCACACGCACATTGTTGGGGTTCCAAACTTTTACCAGTGCATCTTCTTGCATCAACATGCGGAACTTCGTTGGATCATTCGTTTCAGGCTTGGAAACAAATGAAAAAACAAATTGCACCGAGGCAAATATCGGCTTGCCATAATTGAACCAGGGATCCGAAAGAGCACGACGCCGGAAATCGGAAGAGGACGGACTTTCTGCACCACTCATGGCCGTGAGTGTGGGCATATTCCCGCTCCATTGAATATTTCGGTATAAATTGGAATGGATCCAGAGTTCCTCCATGTTGATGCCCGGCTGAGTTGATGGATTACCAAAATTTGACAATGGATTGGATGCAAGTCCGCGGAAATCATTATCGTTGTTGATACGCCCACCGGTATTGACGAAACTATTGATCCGTCCATCAGCACGATACAAAGGAAGATTTTCCACCTGCAAACGCGGCAAAAGAGAAAAGAGGGAAAAATCATACTTGAAACGCCTGCGCGTCACGTCAACGGGCAAACCGAGGCTCTGGGTCGTCACATCGTGAAAAAGCTGCCGCGACTCCTGATTTTTCAATGCCAACTGGGCGTGGCTGACGTAGGAAGAGCGCTGAGGTGAATCGACCGGAATTTCACCAAGTTTGCTCAACACAGCAGGGTTGGCCGTGATACCAGCATTCGCCGCGATGAGTTCCTCACTCTTACTCATGAGAGGATTGCGGGTGGAACCTGACGCCACGTGGGCCTTCATGGATTCATCCGCAATCCACCATGCCGCTTGACCCGCTCCACCAGGTTGACTGATCGGCACACGGGGAGCATTCACAAAATCCACCGTGTTTGCAGAACCGACGCTGCCGGCCCCCACCAACGTTACCTCATTGCTCGTCGTCGATCGCACCGAATCGCGCTGCCGCATGGTGGTGCGGTTCGGTGAGCCTGCCAACCACTGCACAAAGGTGGGTGCAGGACGTGAAGTGACTCCTCGACTCAAGTCCCATGAATCATAGACACCGACCCAATTCGCACGAGGCCCCGTGACACCCATTTGCTCGGCGGGGGCACAAATGCGGCCATCCGGTCCCATGCTTTTTTGCAAATCCCCGATTGCCACCATCAACGCCATGCGGGCATGACTGCGCGCGCGCGACATCGCATCACCTTGTGCCGATGTTCGCAACTGAACCGAGGAAAGCGAGAGCAATCCGATGGCTACGAGGGTTAACAATACCAGCAGACTGATTGTGATGATGAGAGTGAATCCACGCTGACGAGAAAACAGCGAGCCATTTAAAGAAACGTATCTTGTATTCATAATAGTGGGGGTTGAGCTTGATGGAAAATGGTGGGGTCTTGAACGCCTGACAACTTTGTATATACCATCCGTATGACAGATTTCCACCAAAAAAACAAAAAACTTTGCCGATCAGGTCGTCAACCGCGCGGATGAAAATTGCGATGCACCTGCTTCAGGCGTTTTTGATCTACATGCGTATAAATTTGTGTCGTGGCGATGTCAGCGTGCCCCAACAACTCTTGGATCACTCGCAAATCCGCCCCGCCCTCCAGCAGGTGAGTGGCGAAGGAATGTCGGAGCAAATGAGGATAAACATTCTGATCCAAGCCAGCGGCGGCTGCTCTTTTTTTGACGATCTCCCTAACCCGCTCAGGAGATAGGGGGCCGCCGCGCACCGACAGAAAGATGTGCGAACTGCTGCGATTTTTTACCAACTGAGTTCGTGCCACGGTCAAATAGTGTTCCAAGGCTTGGCGCGCCAAGTCACCTAGCGGTACAATCCGGGTCTTATTGCCTTTTCCGGTAACGCGCATGAACTGCTCATTGATGTCGCAATATTCCAGACGTGCTTGACAAAGTTCCGACAAACGAAGTCCGGATGAATAAAACAACTCCAGCATCGCACGATCTCTCGCACCCAGGGGATCGTTGCCATCGATGCTTTCCAAGAGTCGACGGCACTCATGGGCATTCAACGTTTCGGGAAGAAGTTTTTCCGCGCGCGGCGCATGCAGAGGTTCTGCCGGATCCATCGTCAAGCGGCCCGTGCCCGCAAGCCAGCGAAAAAAAACCTTCAAGTGCACGGTGGTGATTCGCAGCGATGAAGCCTCCAGTGACTGTTGCTTGCGATCACTCAAAAATTGCGACAACTCATCGGTTCCCAAGTCATGCAATGTCGATTGTCGCTGCCGACACCATGCGCATAGAGCATCAAGTGATTGCCGAATCGAAAGTTGGTAGGCCGTGGACAAACCGCGTTCTGTGGCGATGAACAACAGAAACTCATCGATCTCGCCTCCATCCCACGCCGCGGTCATGTTCATTGTTTTCGTGGTTTCGCCGCATCCCGACCGAAGCGAGATTCCTCATTTCCCTCATGGATCAACTCAAAGCCATGTTCTCGCGCTTGGCGAATGAGTCCATTCGCGCTGATCGCAGATTTCATGGAGATGTTCATCCCGCAGGCTTCCAGACTCTGCGCGGTCCAGATGTTGCAAATTCTGGGGAAGTAATAGGAATGATGACAATCCAACAAAAAACCTTCCCCCCATGACGAAGTTCCTATGACGCGGGGCACACCGTTCTCATCCATGCGCTGATTGGCATTCAAGAATGCAGCGAGTGCCGTGCCATGCTGGTGGGGAATTTCTTTGCGATAAATGCGCTGCTGGTAGCAAACTTCCTCGACTTTCCATGATATCGGTATGATTTCCGTAACTGAGTCCGAGGGCAGGAACAAGGCGTTGAATACCTCACCCGGACCGAGCCAGCGACGTTGCTCATAGGCCACGCGGTCACCCCAACTCATGACCACGTATGGCTCTGTGCAGCGAGAAAATTTCAGACCGCGGGGCGGATCATATCCACTTGTCAATAGCCACTGGTAAGGAACAGCGAGAGAAGTGTGCAGACTGTCCGCTATCAAATAAATCGCAACCGTGGGCTGGTCGTTCGGCAAAATCGCGACGGAATCATTTGTACTGGACGCCGGTAATGGTGCGGGAGTGGGCAAACGCAGTGAGCAACTGGAAAAAAGGGTGAGGAAGATTCCGTGCAGAATCCATAAGGGGATAAAAAACCGAAGACACATGACTTGCGTGGCAGAATTTTTACCACCATGCAACGTGATCCGCGAGTGATTTCCGAGCAAAAATGCGATCATTTAGCGCCGCGGCAGCATGCGCAACTGGATTCCCTTGCCGGAAGTATCCAAATTCAAAGCTTCCAGACGATCACGCACCGGTGGCGGCACGGCTGCTTTATCCTGCGGAGTTTGATAGGGACCTGACCAGAGCAACTCTCCCTGCTGGTCGTATACCTTGGCCTCGCAGGAATCGCCATCACGACTGATTTCGATATTGCCCTCGCGGTCCATCATCTTCAGGGTGCTCTTCATTTGCACATCGGCGCCAGCTGCACCAGGTTGAATTTGCATCTGCATCCCTTGGATCATTTTTTCGACGCGTTTCTGCAATTCCGGCATGCCGTTGGCGTCCATGGGAATGACTTGTGCGCCACCGGCTGCACCTCCGTTGGCTCCAAGAGCTTTGAGGTTTTTCTCAATCGCATCACGCATCTCCTTCGGTAAACCCTTGAGCATATCTTTGGGAAGCACTTCATTCTCTCCCACCGCATCATCAATTCCAGCAACATCCATAGCGGGACGTGATGCTAATTTCAAAGACTTTTCATGCGATGACCCGCGATGGATGTACGTAATCTTCATGTCATCTCCAGGACGATGTTTTTCCATCAGCCGGCTCAAACAATCATGACTTTTGATCTTCTGACCGTCCACGCTAACGAGGACATCGGCTTCTTTCAATCCAGCAGCAGCAGCAGGCCCTTGAGGATCCACCACCCTGACAAAAGCAGCAGAATCAGCATCAACACCCAAGTGTTCCGCAAGAGCTGGTGGCAAACGATCAAGTCCCAAACCGAGATAAGCCTTTTCTTGAACTGCCTCTGGCATCTTTTCCTGTGCTTTTGCCTCATCGGGCAGCTCTACATTATCAGGTGCAGGATTTTCTCCCGCAGGAACCGGAATCGCCTCGGGAGCAGGAGCTTGATTCGGAGCCAGTGGTTCGATCTTTTGCGGGGCCTCTAGCGCCGCTACAGTCGACACGCTCAGTCCAAGAGCCAGTAGCGAAATCATGTTTGTTTTCATGGAATTATGATAGGTGATGGGATGGGAATGTTCTTGCTGGCGGGATGGTCAATCGACTTTTTCAGGGACGACAAACCATTCTTCACGAGGGATGAACAGCATGCGATCCACTCCGTTTTTGTCGCGAACGAGCACACGGTCCTGGTATTCAAAACGCAACACACGCTTGGGTTGATGGTCGGGAGTCCAGATGACTCCCTCGTCTGCCGCGCGTTCAACTCCCGTGCCAAAACTGGTGGCTACTATGCCGTTGGCAGATGCGATCGCGGGAGCCTGTGAACCAGTATTTTGGGGCGCTGCATTCACAATGACCGGATTGTTGTTCGCAACGGGTGCCCAGAGTGCCGCCAGAGCGCCAATGGCAGCCATCGCAGCCATGGCGGCTACGCGCAACCAACCACGATGAGCAGGAGAAGACGGGGGCATTACCTTGCGAGCGCCGGGAAATAGCACCACTTTTTGATCCAGAGCAAACGGGATATCCCTCACCATCGTCACAAGTGACTCCATCGATGATTCTTTTAGCTGACGTGGACGCAAGTCATGCAATTGCGACTCAAGGACTTGCCATGATGAGTCCACCAGGATCGAGCCGGTCATGGCTTGCTCCAAGCGTTCCAAACTACGCTCACTCAATCCCGAAGGTTGCCATGATTGAAGCAGTTGTTCCAATTCTTTGCGATTTTTTTCCATACGTTAGTTCAACAAATCAATGTTCAAGTGAGAGGTCGCCTTTGGATTTTGATTCTACCAGTTTGCGTTTGAGAATTTCCAATCCATAACGATAGCGCGAAGCCGCAGTGTTTTGAGAGATGTTGAGCATTTCACCAATTTCCGCAAAAGTTTTTTCTCCCCAAATTTTTAACACGATGACTTCCGAAAATTTTTGCGGTAGCTCCTTGAGGCCACGCTCCAGTTGCGAACGGGTCTCTTCTTCCGATGCGTCGGACTCAAACCAAGGATCGAATTTTTGTGCGGCTTCCGATTCCATCTCATCAGAGACATAATCCTCTCTCTTGCGGCGACGATCATCCTTGCGTCCTAGGTCAATTGCCAGGCGACGTATCGTGGTGTAGAGATAAGCCATCCACATTTCCTGCCCGCCGTCGAAAGAATTGCTGTTAATTTTTTCCACCAATTTCACCAACGCGTCCTGCAGGACATCTTCGGCATCCTGTGCATTGCGCGTCTGGTTTTTTGCAAACAACAACAAACGCGGCCCGTTGGCTGTCAGCCAGTCGCGCCAAGCGGAGGCGGAAGGTGATAATGATGCGGCGGCACTCATCGGTTCAGTAGCGTTCATTGTGTCAGCGTTGTCCACGGCGGATTTTGTTTGAAATTTTCAGGAACGTCCGAGCCAGTCGCGCAATGCGGTGGCGGTGGCTGAATCCGCTTGCTCTGCCAATTCTCTGGGACTTCCTTGCGCCACAATCTTGCCGCCATGCTCTCCCCCTCCCGGCCCGAGGTCGATGACCCAATCGCAAGCGGCAATGACATCAAGTTGATGCTCCACTACAAGAACCGTGTGCCCTGCATCTCGCAAGCGCCGAAGGGCATGGAGCAACTTTTGCACATCTCCAAAGTGTAAGCCCGTGGTCGGCTCATCGAACAAATACAAAGCCTGCGATGCGGCAGGACGAGCCAACTCGACCGCGAGTTTCAAGCGTTGCGCCTCCCCTCCTGATAGAGTGTTCGCCGCCTGTCCCAGTGGAAGATAACCCAGTCCCAGTTCCTGCATGATTTCCAGCAAACGACGCAATTTCGGCATGGGCTGAAACAATTCGGCAGCACGATCGACACTGCACTCCAAGACATCCGCAATGTGATGACCTTTGTAGAGAACTTCCAATGTCTCGCGGTTGAAGCGCTTGCCTTGACATGAACCGCAGACAACCCAGCCATCGGGGAGAAAATGCATTTCGATTTTCAAGCGACCCGCTCCTTCGCAACGCTCACAGCGACCTCCGCGAACATTGAAGCTGAAGCGACTGGACTGGTAGCCGCGCTGACGTGATAGCGGAAGTTTGCTAAACAGATCACGGATCATATCAAACAAGCCACTGTATGTCGCGGGATTGGAACGTGGACTTTTTCCGATGGGGCTCTGGTCCAGGAGAATCACCTTGTTCAACCACTCCGTGCCCGTCATTTCCTCAAAAGTTCCTGGAGCATCGCCACTGCGGGAGAAATGTCGCGTTAGCGCGCGTGCAATCACCTCCTCCGCCAAAGTTGATTTTCCACTGCCACTTGGACCAGTAAGGGCAACCATGTGACCGAGCGGGATGCGTATTTCAATGGCACGGAGATTTCTTTCGCTCACCCCTCGAAACGTCAGCCATGGCCCGAGAGCCGAAACTTGGCGGGTCAGCGGCCACTCGCGAGCCTGATGGAGCCAACGCACGGTGGGTAAGTGATCAAGATCAGCAAGAGCTCCGTAACCTAACAAATCACCACCATCCCTACCGGCACCAGGGCCGAGCTCAATCAACCAATCCGCCTGGCGAATGATTGCCTCGTCGTGCTCCACCACCACCACGGTATTGCCCAAGTCACGAAGTCGCAACAAAGTCTGGATCAATCGACCGGTATCGCGGTGATGAAGACCAATACTCGGCTCATCCAGCACATACAATACACCGGACAAACCGGAACCGAGCTGAGATGCCAAACGAATGCGCTGCGCCTCACCACCGGAAAGTGTGCCACTACCGCGTTGCAAGGAAAGATACCCCAGGCCCACATCGCGAAGAAAACCCAGTCTTTTCTTAATATCAATGACAACATTTTCTATAATCAAACGTTTTTCTGGATTAATCTGCAAACCTTCGATCCATGATATTGCCTTTTCAACAGGCAACTCGCAAAACTCCTGAATGCCGAGCCAGCGTTCGCCGTATCCACAGATTTTTACCGCCAGCATCTCCGGCTTCAAACGGGAGCCTCCGCACACCCGGCAAGCGCGATGTGCCATCACCCGCATCAATCGGCGTCTTGCAGCCTCCGATTTTACCTCTTTCACCTTGCGTTCCGCCTCGACGCACAATCCTTCGATCGCCTTAGTTTGCCTGCGCTGCTCCACTCCCGATTTCCAACCCATATCAACTTCACCGCCATGCAGAAGTATCATCTGGATTTCATTGGGACAATCGTTCCATGTAGTATCGTCAGGAACCTGATGGCATTTCATCACTGCTTTGGACTCGCGCAGAAACTGCAACTCGCGCGGTCCTTTCGGCTTCCACCATCCACTGATCGCTCCCGCAGTGACCGGCTTGCTGGCATCGCCGATCAGCAACGATGAATCGCAATACATTTCCGTGCCGAGACCTTCACAGGAAGCACAAGCTCCCCAGTGAGAATTGTAGGAAAAGTGTCGGGGACTCAGCTCGCCCATCACGAATCCGGTGGCAGGATTGCGGTAGCTGGTTTGAAATGAAAGTTCCGTCCACGTTCCTTCGCCAGGCCCTTGAATCAGGGCGCGGGCTTCCTGCCCACAAAGTCGCAAACATGCTTCAACACTATCGGCAAGCCTTGAATCAACACCCGGTCTGATCACCAATCGATCGACCACGATTTCCAAAGAGCGGATAGGGTCCGAACCGTTGATTTCTTCCAACTCCTTCAATTCCCCATCCACTCGCACGCGCACGAATCCTTGACGGCGAAGATCATTCCACAGCGAAGGGGCATCGCCCAAAGACCGCAGATCCACAGGAGCTAACAGAATCAGCTTGGTGCTTTCATCCCTTGAAAGCAAATGAGCCACGATATCCGACGAACTCATGCGAACAAGCCGTTCACCCGTCACAGGATCATGGGGCACACCTACGGCAGCCCATAAGACTCGGAGATAGTCATAAATCTCCGTCGCGGTGGCCACCGTCGACCTGGGATTCAATCCTCCTCCCCGCTGTTCAATGGCTATCGCGGGACACAATCCATCGATACGATCCACATCAGGTTTTTCCAACTGCTCCATGAACTGACGGGCATACGATGACAACGATTCCACGTAGCGCCGCTGGCCCTCGGCATACAAGGTGTGAAACGCCAGCGATGACTTGCCACAACCACTTGGGCCGGTGATTACCACCAATTTCCCCTTGGGGATTTTCAACGAGATATTTCGCAAGTTGTGCTGACGGGCACCATGTAAGGAGATCAATTCCACGGCACGATTCAATCTGATTTACTCATCCGCGAAAACCAAATTTGCTGGAAAAACTCATCATTTCCGTGAACGCAATTCCTGAATCAATTCAATCTGGATTTCCTGGATCTCCAACAATCTTTCCCACTGATGCGAGAGAAGGTGGTCGATTTTCTGGTGCAAATGACGAATTTCCAGCTCCGCCTTGAGATTGACCTGATAGTCATTCATCGAGCGCAGCCTGTCCCTGGCTTCCTGCCGGTTTTGGCTCATCATAATGAGAGGTGCCTGCACGGATGCGAGTGCCGATAGAAAAAGATTCAGCAAAATGAAGGGATAAGGGTCGAAGGGGTGCGATGCCAGTAGCACCACGTTCACCAGCACCCATAACAACAATAGAGCACAAAATGATAAAATGAATTTCCAACTACCGCCAAAAGACGCCATTCTGTCAGCGATCCTTTCGCCGAATGTAGCAGCCACGTCATCGTCGTCCCTGAGAGGGTTTTTTGTGGTCAATTCGTGATCACGCAAGTCTTTGAGCACTTCGTTTTCCAGCACCGTCAACTCGCCCTTTTCCTGCCGCAACAATTCCTGCAGATAGCGCTGCTGATATTTCTGCATGTCGTCGACACAAATCCAGCCCGCATCATCCCAGTGGGGAAAATCTTGCGCGATCAAGTTTCGCAACACGGGACGCACCACCTGAGCGCGACGCAACAGGGCCCTGCCGGTGCAACCGCAAATTTGACATTGGAGGCCGTGTGAGGGAGTGGCATGTTTCATGTTACCAATCACCTATCACAGGATCAGCAGAAACAACAGAAATTTCCCTACGTCAGGCGTCGAGCGAAGACTCGCTTGAACCATTCATCGCCCAAAACGCCCAACAAAATGACAACTCCGATGATGGCAAATTCCATGTTTTGTCGCGCGGGAAACACCAGCACAATCATATTGCGCAAGACCTGCATCAGAGCGGTGCCGATCAATACCCCCAGCACAGCGCCCTGGCCTCCGCGCAGACTGCAACCACCCAAGACAGCAGCAGCGATGGCATACAGTTCATAGAAATTCCCGAAGTCCGATGGCTGAGATGAATTCACATCCATGGAGAACAACACACCGGCAAAACCAGAAAGCAATGAGCAAACCATGTAACTGGCGATGATCAAGCGATGTGTGCGGATCCCACTGTGGCGGGCGGCGTCTTCGTTGTATCCCAGTGCCAATAGGTGCTGTCCCGCCACCGTGTAACGCAAAAATACAGCTGCAGCCGTCGCAATGATCAGCAACAAAACAAAGGGCATGGGCAGCGATACGGCCAGGGGCCCCATGGGGATTTTCCCGATAGCGATCCAACGCAAGGCATCGTGCGTTGTACCAAATCCCAGTGACTGATCGGACGCCAATCCACGCATGGCACCGCGATAGATCAACAGACCGCAAAGCGTCACGATGAAAGGCTGCAGACGCCACTTGGTGACCATCCAGCCGTGGACAAAGCCGATCAGCAACGTGAGTGCCAATAAGATCAGAAGTGCAGAGGCAGGAGAACAACCGACTCTCATCAACAACCAGGGCAAACCGCAACCCGTGAGACAAACCATCGAACCAAGAGAAAGATCAATGCCGCCGGTGATGATCACAAACGAAACGCCAATCGCCATGATGCCATACAAACCGATACGCATGATCAGATTTTCCACATTCTGTGGTCGCAAAAAAACATCGCTCAGTGATGCCGTGAGCAGGCAGATGAGTATGAATACAACAAAAATTCCCAGTGTTTTTTTCACAACAATCTCGTGATTCGTAGGTTTTGCAACGACCGTAAAAGCAAGATGCAGCATACTCACCACCCAACGAATGAGAGCAAACCATACCGGCTCAACGTTGCCATCGTAAGCCGATCAGGCCTCACGCTCAATGGATTTTTATGGTAAATTGCAGAAATGAACTTTGCTTCTTCAATCTTACCGAATTCGAACCCATGCACCGGAAATTCACAATTGCCGCCCGTCCTCCGATGCGCTAACATCCGCTCCGAAGATGACCATCGTTGAGAAACAACAGCACCTGCTCGAAGAACTCTCGTTTTTTCAAGACTGGCAGGAGAGATACGAATACGTCATCGCCTTGGGTCGTAAACTCGCTCCCCTACCCGATTCCGCGCGCAATGCCAATCACTTGATCAAGGGCTGCCAGTCTCAGGTATGGCTGGATGCAGCCTTTCAGGATGGCAAGGTTGAATATTTCGCCGACTCCGACTCTCTCATCACCAAGGGCATGATCGCGCTGTTCATCGAGGTGCTGAGTCATCAAACACCGGATGACATTCTAAAAAGTGACATGTCATTCATTGAACAAACCGGTTTAAAAGAACATCTGGCGCCTACCAGAGCGAATGCCTTGTCGCTGATGGCAAACCAGATGAAACAACGTGCTCTGCAATTTTCCACACAATCCCCACTACAATCATGACCGACTCCCTGATTCTCGCCTCATACCTTGATTTCGCCTGGATGCAACATCCGGAAGCTTGGGGTGCTTTGCTCACTTTGTCCCTTCTGGAAATCGTGCTGGGCATCGACAACATCATTTTCATCTCCATCTTGGTGGATCGGCTACCGGAAAAAGACCGTAAGTTTGGTCGCTACTTCGGTCTTGGATTGGCCATGTTTGCCCGCCTAGTCCTGCTGGCATCGATCACTTGGATCATGAGTCTGAAAAACGATGTTTTTTCCGTGCCCATCCATCCGGCCCTGCTGGAAGTCCTGCAAGGCAATCTCCACGAAGATCCAGCTCATTCACTCGTCAATGCCGCCGGTCACATGGGAATTTCCGTTAAGGACATCATCCTGATACTCGGCGGGTTTTTCCTCATCTGGAAATCCACCAAGGAAATCCACCATAAGATGGAAAGTGCTGATGATACGGTAGGCCAGAACGGTAAAGCCATGATTTCCCTCACATCGGTATTGCTGCAGGTGATGATGATCGACATCGTTTTCTCCCTCGATTCCGTGATCACTGCGGTGGGTATGGTAAATGATCCCAGTCGTATTTCTCTCATGATGTGTGCCGTTGTCATTTCCATTGCCGTGATGCTGCTGGCGTCCGGAACCATCAGCGCATTCGTGTCCAAACATCCTTCGGTGAAAATTCTCGCATTGGCGTTCCTCATTCTAATCGGCACCACCTTGTTGGCGGAAGGCGTGGGATTCCACGTTCCCAAGGGATACATCTACTTTGCCATGGCGTTCTCCTTCTGCGTCGAACTCATCAATCTGCGCATTCGCAAAGATCCGAACCACTCCACCCACTGACATGCAACTTTGGTTTTGCCCTTTGCTCGCTTTCCTGTGCGGCTCGATTCCCTTCGGTTGGATTTTCGGCAAATTACGCGGCATCGACATCCGCGAGCACGGCTCCGGCAACATCGGTGCGACAAATGTATGGCGGGTGTTGGGAAAAAGCCACGGCATCCCCTGTTTTCTGCTCGATGTCCTGAAAGGAGTGCTGCCCACACTATTGGGTATGACATTGATCCGTTTTGCGGGACAATCGCCCGGAACATCTCTATCTTTTCTCATTCCGCACGCATACATCTTCCCAGCTGAGCAACAAGTCATAGCACAAACCTTGGTCGTTTTCACAGGTCTGTTGTCCATCTTGGGACACAATTATTCGCCTTGGGTCGGCTTCAAGGGCGGTAAGGGAATCGCGACATCGGCAGGAGTTCTGATCGCTCTCATGCCCGCCGCCATAATCCTCCTGCTCATCATATGGGCGCTGATTTTCTTTACCACAAGATATGTTTCACTGGCGAGCATCATCGCAGCGGCGGTACTTCCCCTACTAACCCATCTCGGTGCGCGGTTTCATCATATTGACAATAACCCCGACTTACCGTCACTGTGGGAAGCTGGCACATGGAACAAACCTCTCTTTGCGTTTTCCGTTTTGATCGCTGGTCTCGCTATCTGGAAACACCGCAGCAACATTCAACGTCTGCGCAACGGCACAGAAAACCGCTTCAAGAAAAAATCCTAGGTCTCTTCCCATCATGTCGGACATTCGCAACTCCACTTTCGCCTCTATCGCCATCATCGGCAGCGGTTCTTTCGGTACGGCGCTCGCATTTTTGTTAGGCGATCGCTGCGAGCGACTGACTCTGATCGGGCGCGACAATCAGGTGGCTGATGAAATCAATACAAATCACCGCAATCCGAAATACCTGAGAGAAGCGCATTTGCACGATCGCGTCAGAGCAAGCACGATCCTCGCTGATGCTGCGAATCATGACCTGATTCTTTTTTCGGTTCCCACGTCCGCCACTCGGAACACGGCGCGAGAGTTAGCCAGCATCGGCACGAAAGCCGCGTTGGTATCCAGTGCGAAAGGAATCGAGCGAACCACCGGCGACCGCATGAGCCAAATCCTGCGTGAACATTTTCCTCACAATCCGTTGGCGGTCATCTCGGGTCCCAACCATGCGGAGGAAATTGCCTGTCGGCTCGCAACATGTGCGGTGATTGGGTCACATGATCTCGAGCTCGCCACCCGTCTGCAAAAACTTTTCACCCTGCCTCACTTTCGTACTTATACCAGCACGGACATCGCCGGTATCGAATTGGGCGGAGCCATCAAGAACATCTACGCGATCGCAGCAGGAATCGCCGCTGGCCTCGGCCTCGGAGACAATGCCATCGCGGCCTTGGTGACCCGAGCCTTGAGTGAAATGACCCGTCTCGGCCTCGCTCTCGGCGGACAACGCGAGACATTCACCGGTCTCTCGGGCATGGGAGACTTGATTGCGACATGTTTTTCTCACCACTCACGCAATCACCGTGTGGGTTTGGCCCTGGGCCAAGGTAAGGGACTCAACGAGGCGCTTGCCAGTATCGGCATGATCGCCGAGGGCGTGCCCAACACTCAATCGATCTATGAAGCTGCCCGTGCGGCGAGCATCAATACACCCATCATCGATGCGGTATTCAGCATTCTCTATCAAGATCGTTCTGCAGCCTTGGCCCTGCGCGACCTTCTATCCCGCGATCCCCGTCCGGAGAACGATTGACAAAATTCCTTCAACGATTATCATCAACTCATGGCAGAGAAACCTATACCCAGCGGTCTTAAATCGATGGCACTTGAAGTCGAAGCTGGCACCCATTGGTGGTGTTCCTGTGGACGCAGTTCGAATCAGCCTTTCTGCGATGGCTCCCACAAAGGAACCGGCCTACAAGCATTCAAGTTCGAGGTTCCTGAGAAAAAAACGTTGTATTTTTGCCTCTGCAAGGCCACCAAAAATCCGCCCTTCTGTGACGGCAGCCACAAGTCCCTTTCCACGGAGGGCTAAAGCATTCGCCAGAGTTGCGATTCGTTCACGGCGCGACTCGCCTACACAGCCCACTTGTTCGTATGACCTTGTTGATCAAACTTCTGATCCTACTGTTCATTTTGGCATGGATCGCGGCGGGGTTCGTGGTGATGTGGAAATTTGGTATCAACCTGTCCGGTTCGAAGAGCGAGACCAATGAGACATCAGGCTCGCAGACACTGAATTTCACCCAGATGTTTCTCATTTGGTTCGGATTTTTGTCGCTAGCGGTGCATTTTTTGTTCATGTGACGCGCATTCGCTTGATCGATTGAAGTTGTCAGGATTTTGCATCGCCAATGTCAGGCAAATCGGTGTATCCATCTCGCAAGCTTTCGCATGAATCCTTCCTCTGATCTTACCATCATCAAAGTCGGCACTGGCGTTTTGACGCGTGTCGAAGACGGCACACTCGATGGCGCCGCAGTCGTGAGACTGGTCACAGCATTGGCCAGCCTGATGGATTCAGGCCATCGTTGCATGCTGGTCTCATCGGGTGCCGTCGGCTCAGGTGTGGCTTCGTTCCAGCTCGACGGCTACCCACGTGATATCGTGACCCGCCAAGCCTGTGCTGCCGTGGGGCAAGCGCGTTTGATGCAAACCTACGGCAGTATTTTTGCCAATTTCGGCATCACCGTCGCCCAAGTTCTGCTCACCGCGGCGGATCTCGGCGAGCGGTTCACACACATTTCCAGCACACTGCATCGGTTGCTTGCTGAACCTCGCATCATTCCGATCATCAATGAGAACGACTCCGTCGCCATCGATGAACTGAAAGTGGGTGATAACGATCAACTGTCATCGCGCGTGGCGGTTCTTGCCGGAGCGAAACGCCTGATTCTACTCACCAGCGCCGAGGGCTTGCTAGCTCCCGGCTCGGATCAACCCATCCCTGAGGTGAAAAACGTGGCGGAGGTAATGAGCTTCGTACGCGATGATCAAGGAAAATTCTCCATCGGTGGCATGGCATCCAAACTTACCGCTGTACAATATGCCGTCGAAAACGGTATCGAAACCTGGATCGCCAATGGCAGGAGGCCCGAGCGACTCATGGATATCTGTCAAGGCAACGCCGTCGGCACGCGATTCCTACCCCACTGATTCCCAAGCAAATTTTTGCCATGTCCACTACGCTTACCAAAGATCAAGTTCACGACACCATTGCCTCCATGGGAAAACAGGCACGTCAGGCGGCGTATGGCCTTGCCTCTTTGAGCTCCAGTCAAAAGAACTCGATTCTCGGCGCCATGGCGGCGGAACTGCGCGCCCAGACCGAAACGATCGTGGCAGCAAACGCTCTCGATCTAGCCAATGCCGTGGAAAAAGACTTGAGCACGGCGATGATCGATCGTCTGCGACTCGACGCCTCGCGCATCGAAGCCATCGCCTCGGGGATCGATCAAGTCGCACGCCTGCACGATCCTTGCGGCGAATTGCTCAGCGAGGTCAAACGCCCGAATGGCATACTCATCCGCCAAGTCAGGGTCCCCATCGGTGTGATTGGCATCATTTACGAAAGCCGGCCCAATGTCACCAGCGATGCCGCCGTGCTTTGCCTCAAGTCAGGCAACGCCACCATTTTGCGCGGTGGCTCGGAAGCGATTCACTCGAATCGGGCCATCGCCACCGCACTGCAACAGGGAGGCGAAAGAGCAGGCTTGCCCGCACATGCGATCCAGTTGGTTCCGTTTACCGATCGTGAAAGCGTAGTCGCACTGGCACAAATGGACCGCTATCTCGACCTGATCATCCCTCGCGGCGGCAAGGGACTCATCGAAACGGTCGTGTCACTCGCCCGTATGCCCGTGATCAAGCACTATGATGGCATTTGTCACACGTATATCGATGCATCAGCCAACCAAGACATGGCCATTCGCATCAGCGTGAATGCCAAAACGCAAAAACCCGGCGTGTGCAATGCAATGGAAACCCTGCTCATTCACGAATCCATCGCCCCCTCCCTGCTTCCCAAACTCACCGCCGAGTTCCGGGAAAAAAAGGTGGAACTCCGGGGCTGCGATCAAACCCGTTCGCTCTTGCCTGAGATCATCCCTGCCACAGAAGAGGACTGGAGTACGGAATACCTCGACTACATTCTCTCGATCAAAATCGTCGGTTCGCTCGCCGAGGCCGTCGAACATATCAATCGATTCGGCTCCCATCATTCCGACTGCATCGTTACCGACGACGAAAAAGCCGCGGGCTATTTCCTGACTCATGTCGACAGCGCCTGTGTGTTCCATAACGTCTCGACGCGCTTGGCCGATGGTGAGGAATTCGGTTTCGGTGCGGAAATCGGAATTTCCACTGACAAAATCCACGCCCGCGGCCCCATGGCGCTTCGTGAACTGACCACCTATCAATATCGCATCACTGGCGACGGCGTGATCAAATAGGATGCCAGAATTTCATCACATCGCGTATTGACGCCCCAAGGAATCATCGTATCATCAAGCCGCCTCGCGGAAATTCAATCATGCAGTCCGGGAGCTAATTCAACCTGTCATCACACCATGCCAAAATACGCTATCAACGGATTCGGACGCATCGGACGCAACGTTCTGCGCGCCATGAGCGACGAGGAACTTCGCAACGTCGTCGCCATCAACGATCTCACCGACAACCACACCCTGGCTCACTTGCTGAAATATGACTCCACGCAAGGCAAATTCGACGGTGAAGTCAGCTACGACGACAAGTTCATCATCGTCCGTGGCCACAAGATTCACGCTCTCGCCGAACGCGATCCTTCCAAACTTCCTTGGGGAGAGCTCGGAGTGGACGTTGTTCTCGAATCCACCGGTTTCTTCACGGATCGTGACAAAGCTGCTGCCCACTTGGCCGCAGGTGCGAAAAAAGTGCTGATTTCGGCTCCGGCTACCAAGCCCGACATCACCATCTGCATCGGCATCAACGACGATCTTTACGATCCCGCCAAACACGACATCGTTTCGAACGCATCCTGCACCACCAATTGCCTGGCTCCCCTCGTGAAAGTTCTTCATGACAAATGGGGCGTGGAGCGTGGTTTCATGAGCACGATTCACTCCTACACCAACGACCAAAACATTCTCGACCTCCCTCACAAGGACCTGCGTCGTGGTCGCGCCGCCGCGATCAACATCGTTCCTTCCGCCACCGGTGCAGCACGTGCCATCGGCGAAGTGATCCCCGATCTCAAAGGCAAACTCAATGGCGGCGCTTTCCGCGTGCCGACTCCTACTGGCTCGTTCACCGACCTTGTGGTCGAACTCAAAGCCGGCACCACAGTCACCGTGGCTGAAGTCAATGCCGCTTTCAAAGCCGCTGCCGAAGGTCCGATGAAAGGTGTGCTCGCCTATTGCGATGAGCCCATCGTACTGCAAGACATCGTTTCCGATCCACACAGCTCCATCTACGACTCCGAGCTGACCCTCGTGATCGATGGCAACATGGTCAAGGTCGGTTCCTGGTATGACAACGAGTGGGGCTACTCGAACCGCGCTGCGGAAGCCCTCAAGCTGCTTGGCACCAAGAAGTAATCACTTCCTTAGCCTAACAAAAAACCGATCGGGTCATCACTCGGTCGGTTTTTTTGTTTTGAGTATGTTCTGGCATAGGCTACACGATGATCCAAGCCAGAAACTCGTGATTCCCATCGGTACCGGTGATGGGTGATGGCATGATTCCTTGCCAGGTTTTTCCGCATTCTTCTGTGACGAAGATGCGGATTTTTTCGACCGCCTTGTCGTGTAGAGCAGGATCACGCACGATACCTCCTTTGCCAATTTCGTGACGCTCCAGTTCGAATTGCGGTTTGATCAGACACACCACCGCACCACCGGGCTTGAGCACGGAAAACACGGCGGGGAGAACTTTCGTGAGAGAAATGAAGGACAAGTCCATGACAGCAAGGTCCACCGATTCGCCGAGATCATCGACCGTCATGTGGCGAGCATTGAATTTCTCTTTGACGATGACCCGCGCGTCGCTGCGGATTTTCCACGCAAGTTGATTGGTACCCACATCGATGGCATGCACCCGCAATGCACCACGCTGCAACAAACAATCGGTAAATCCACCTGTGGAGGCCCCCACATCGACACAAACCAGACCCGCGACATCGATGCCGAATCCCTCGAGTGCGCCTTCCATTTTCAGTCCACCACGCCCGACGTATTTGAGCTTATCCTTGATTTCCAGAGGAGCATCCACCTCGATCGTCGTGCTGGGTTTTTCAATCAATCGATCGCCACTGCGCACCTCCCCTGCCAACACCAGACGCTTCGCCTGCTCGCGTGATTCACACAATCCACGCGCCACCAGCAAAGCATCCACTCGTTCTTTCATCGGCACGAGCAAAGCAGAAACGACAATCAATGGCGAGTGCGAAACATTCGTGTCAATCCCGGTGATACGGCTCGCCTTTGCGCAGAGTGGCCACTCGATAGATTTGTTCTAACAGAACAACCAATGCCAGTTCATGCTGCATGGTCATGGAGGATAGGGACAGCAGCCAATCAGCACTGTCGCGAAGTTCTTGCGTGTGACCATCCGAAGCGCCGATAAGGAAGGCCACGGTCTTGACATCACCGCGCATTTCCAGCGCTGCGATGCGCTCGCTGAGTTGTCGGGTGGTGGGACGGTCGCCACGCTCGTCGAGCACAATGCGATAGGAACCTTGAGACTTTTCCAACAAACGCTGCGATACTTCATGCGAGGTCCCAGCCTTGACGGTAACAATTTCGGCATCGAGATAACGTCGCAAGCGCAACAGATATTCATCGACTCCCGCTTTGGCGTAAGCGAGCGCCGGTTTCCCTGCAACGATGATCTGCCAGCGCATGGCAGCGGTTACCGCACGCGTTCCAGCAGCCAGGGCAGCAAGGCATCGATGGCGATGCGCTCCTGTTCCATGGAATCGCGATGACGCAGCGTAACGGTGTTTTTCAACTCCTCTCCGCCCTCACCCAAGGTTTCGAAATCGATGGTGATGCCATACGGTGTACCAACCTCATCCTGACGGCGATAGCGACGTCCCACGGCACCGCTGTCATCATAAAACACATTCATCCACGGTTGCAGCTTCTTCTGGATCTCCTTGGCGATGCGCACTTGTTCCTCGTTCTTTTTGAGCAAAGGGAAAATACCGACCTTGATGGGAGCCATACGAGGCGTGAAACGCATAACGGTGCGCACGTCCTCCTTGCCTTTGTCATCTGTCAGGGTTTCTTCGTCAAAAGCCTCACAAATCAATGCCAACACCGTGCGATCGCAACCAGCGGAGGGCTCGACGACGTGAGGGAGGAATTTCTCCTTGGTTTCTTCATCGAAGTATTCGAGCGGACGGCCCGATCCTTTTTGGTGAACGCCGAGGTCGTAATCCGTACGATAGGCCACGCCCTCCAGCTCTTGCACACCAAAGGGGAATTCGTATTCAATGTCGTAGGTCTTCTGTGAGTAAAACGCGCGCTCGCCATCAGGCACATCGAGGATGTGAAGCTTGGTGCGCGGGATACCGATTTCCTCGTAAAACTTGAGTCGTGTTTCCAACCACTCGTCGGTCAGGCGCATGCCGTCCTCGGGATGGCAGAAGTATTCGATCTCCATTTGTTCGAATTCACGCGAGCGGAAAGTGTAATTGCGTGGATTGATCTCGTTGCGGAACGACTTACCGACCTGGGCAATGCCAAAGGGGAGTTTCACACGCGAGGAATCCAGCACGTTTTTGTATTGCACAAAAATCGATTGTGCGGTCTCCGGGCGGAGATAAGCCGTGGCGTTGGGATCATTCTCATCCGCCGAGGCGCCCATCTTCGTTTTGAACATCAGATTGAACTCACGGGCCTCTGTCAACTCGCACTTCGGCGATCCACCGACGCAGCAACTGGGTTTTTCCGGGCACTGCATGCTGGCGACGTTGTCCGCGCGAAAACGACCTTTGCATGTCTTGCAGTCGACCATTGGATCCGAGAATCCACCCACGTGACCCGATGCCACAAGAACCTGTTGCATCGTCAAAATCGCACCATCCATGCCGACGACGTCATCGCGTTCCTGGACGGTCGTACGCCACCAGTAATCCTTGAGATTGCGTTTGAGTTCGGCACCGAGCGGGCCGTAGTCCCAGCAACCGTTCAATCCACCATAGAGCTCACCGGCTTGAAAAATGAAGCCACGGCGCTTGCACAGTGAAACAATTTTTTCCATGCGCTGCGGATCGGTATTGGTCTTGTCTGCCATAAAATTTCAGTTGGTAGTGGGGACGCGCAGCAAAGCAGATTCAGCGCCCGCACGCAAGCGGCGATTTCGCTGGCCGTCCTTACCAAGCGAGGATCCAATGAATGTTTTCATCAAAACGAACGCCATTTGCCACGCCGAGATTTCACGATCACTCAAGAAAGGAGTGATTGTACTCTTCAAGACCGGATTGCCCCCTCTTCTATTCCCACTCGATACTCGCGGGCGGTTTTGTGGAAATGTCGTAGAGCACGCGGTTGATGCCTTTGACTTCATTCAAAATCCGGTGGCTGGCTTTGCGCAGCAAGCTGTAGGGCAGATCAACCCAGTCGGCGGTCATAGCGTCTTCGCTAACGACAGCGCGGAGGTTGGTCGCCCATTCATACGAACGCTCATCGCCTTTGACACCTACGGTTTTCACGGGAATCAATCCGGCATAGGCCTGCCATACACGGTCATACCAACCATCTTCTTTGAGCTGATTGATGAAAATGGCATCGCACTCGCGGATGATGCGCAGGCGCTCGGGCGTGACTTCGCCGGGGCAACGCACGGCCAGACCAGGGCCGGGGAATGGGTGGCGTTGCAAGATGTCCTCGGCAATGCCTAACGATTTCCCCAGCTCCCGCACTTCGTCTTTGAACAGCTCGGCGAGCGGCTCTAACACTTTTCCTTGCGCTTGCAGTTCGAGGATGCGGTCCACGCGATTGTGGTGCGTTTTGATTTTGGAGGCCTTCGATTTTGCGTTGGAGGCGCTTTCGATAACATCGGGATAGAGAGTGCCCTGGGCGAGCATTTCAGCATTGCCGACCGTATCCCAGAAGACATCGATGAACAGATTGCCGATGATCTTGCGCTTCGCTTCCGGGTCCTCGACGCCAGCGAGTTTGCTGAGGAATAGCTCGGAGCAATCGACCGTCTCGATCTCCACACCCATGCGATGAAAGTTGTTGCGCACCTCATCTCCCTCGTTCAGGCGCATCAGTCCGTGATCGACAAAGATGGCTCGCACTTTCACGCCCGCTTCCTTGAGCAAAACGGCGAGCACCGTGCTATCGACGCCGCCGGAAACACCGCAGACGACTTGTCGATCACCGACGGTTTTGCGAATGCCCTCGATCATCTCGCGTTTGAAATCCTCGATGTGGAACGGTTGTAGCTCCTTTGCCGTAAGCAGGAAGTTGTGCAAGATGCGCAGGCCTTCGTGACTGTGCGTGACTTCCGGATGGAACTGGATGCCGTAAAAGCCGTCGCACCATTGCAGGGAAACGGGCGTACCGTGTTGGTTCACGGCGAGGACCTTCGTGCCGGCGGGCAGGACATCCACGGTATCCGAGTGACTCATCCACACCTGCGACGAAGCGGAAAGCCCTTCATACAATCCCTCGCGCGCTTGTGGGGTCAATGCGGCGGGACCGTATTCACGGCGATTGCTCGCATGCACCGTGCCACCGAACTTGATGTTGAGCAATTGCATGCCGTAGCAGACGCCGAGCACCGGACAACCAAAGGATTTCAGTTTTTCAAAATCGATGTCTGGAGCATCGGGCTCGCTGGTGCTGCGTGGACCACCGGACAGGATGATGGCACCGGGCTGTCCCACTTCTGCCAAATCTTCCGGTGCATACAACTTCGCGTAATACCCCAACTCCCGAACTTTCCTTACAATGAGCTGCGTGTATTGCGAACCAAAATCCAAAACCGCTACGTGGTGAAACTCTTTCATATCTTATCTAACAAAAAATCTTGCGATCAGCTCATCGGCTGGTAGTTCGTCGGCTCCTCGGTGAGAACCACATCGTGCACGTGGCTTTCACGCAGGCCACCGGTGGTGATGCGCACGAACTGGGCGTTTTTCTGAAGCTCGGTCAGATTCGCGGCGCCGACATAACCCATGCCCGAGCGCAGACCGCCCATCAATTGGAAGACCACATCGGACAACGGGCCTTTGTAGGGCACGCGGGCCTCCACGCCCTCGGCCACGAGTTTTCCGGAACTGTTCTGGCCATAGCGGTCGCCGGAACCTTTGCGCATCGCGCCAAGAGAACCCATGCCACGATAGGTTTTGAAACGACGGCCTTGTGAGTGAACCGTTTGTCCGGGGCTTTCGCGTGTGCCGGCGAGCAGCGATCCGAGCATGACGAGGTCGGCACCCGCAGCAAGAGCTTTGACGATATCGCCCGAGTAACGAATGCCACCATCAGCGATGACTTTCACACCGTGTTCGTGGCAGTAGTCGGCAACGTTGCGAATCGCGGTGAATTGTGGCATGCCCACGCCGGAAATCACCCGCGTGGTGCAGATTGATCCGGGACCGACACCGACTTTGATCGCCGCGGCTCCAGCGGCGACAAGATCGCGCGCACCAGCCTCCGTGACAACATTACCGGCTATCACCGGACGATCGGAAAGCTCACGCAATTTCGCGATGACCTCCATCACCCGCGTGGTGTGACCGGTGGCGGCATCGATGAACAAGGCGTCCGCGCCCGCTTCGATCACGGCTTGAGCGCGCTCGACGAACTCCGGTCCCACACCGACGGCCGCACCGCAGCGGAGTTGGCCGTTCGGGTCTTTGGCAGCATTGGTGAAAGTGATGCGCTTTTCGATATCCGAGCCCGTGATCAGACCGACGAGGCGGTTTTCCGCATCGACGAGGGGCAGTTTCTCGATGCGGTTTTGATAGAGAATGCGGCGGGCTTCTTCCAGCCCCATGGTGGCATCTGCCGTGATCAATCGATCGCGCGGTGTCATTACTTCGGCGACGGTGGCATCCGTGCGGTCGAGATAACGCACATCACGTCCCGTGACCATGCCCACCAAGTGACCTTGATCATCGACCACAGGGAACCCGGAAAACCCCTGCGTTTCCATGACGAATCGAACTTCGTCCACGGATTGCTCCTTGAAAAAGGTGTGAGGCTTCAAAATCACGGCGTTTTCCGAACGTTTCACCCGGGAAACCATGGCCGCCTCTTCCTCGATCGTGCACGCGCGGTGGATCACGCCCATGCCGCCTTCACGCGCCAAGGCGATGGCAAGCTCGGCTTCCGAGACCGTATCCATCGCCGCAGATACCACGGGAATGTTGAGCGAGATCTGGGAAGTCAGCATGGTGCCCAATTCCGCATCCGCAGGCAAAATGGCACTGCGCGCCGGGACCAGCAGGACGTCATCAAACGAGAATGCCAAAGAGAAGTCTGCCATGAGCAATGCAATCGAAATTCCTCCCCTCTGACAAGTGAAAATGTCGGACGGAAAGAAAAAAAAGCTTACACTCCTCCAGATGAAATCAGTTTTTGCAGAGAATATGCTAGCATCCTGCGGAAATGGTTAAACCTGTTCAATTCGCTGGGTGATCGCCCTGTAACGAATGAGATTATCGTCTTAGCTGCGATCATTTCCCTAGTTTGGTCGTTCCGTATACAACAATTGACGAGGAAAGTGGAATTACCGCCGCTCAGGACAATAGCACAATTCGATTCATGAAATCATTTCACAAAACAGAAGTGATAGTTCTCGAACTACCTTCGATCAAGTCTCGCCGCGCTTTTCCTAACAACTTTTGATACAAGGGACTGGATGGTGTCAAAACAGTGACCTCACGACCGTCATGGATGATTTCCAGTCCGCCGGCGCTGGGGGCTAACAGATACCACGAACCATCAGCGGTTCCCACCAAGGATCCCATGACGATCTTTTCCCCTCGCTCGATCGACAAGACATCGAATACCTCGAACAAACGCAACGACTCAGCCAGTTCCTCGACCTGCTTGGCCTGACCGGAGGCAAGATACGAAGCTTCCAAGTTGCGGGTATCGTATTTGCTCTCCGCCTTGCTGCCGACATCGGTGGCAGCGGCATGAGCCTCCTGAGCCGCTTGCTTCAAACGCAGCAACTGCGCACGCAATTCCTCGCGAATGCTCTCGAACAACCGGGTTTTCATGATTCCTCAGGCACGACCTTCCTCGGCATCGAACAGAGCGAAGAACGTCTGGATGTCATCGCGATGGGCCAGTCCCGCATCGGCTTTCTGCTGTTGCAGTCCTGAGCTGGCAGGATCGTTCCAACCGCGCTTCTGCATAAAGCCATTCCAGACTTCCACCTGCTCGTCATCGGGACGGCGTCCGTTTTCATAGCACCATTCGAGAATTTCCTCATCGCTGCCTCCCGACAACGTGCGTGCTCGCAGAGCCTCGAAGTCCACACCAAGGAATCGGCAGACGCGGTCATCAAACGTTTTTTTCCCGGGAATGATGCCGACATGATAGCCCACTGGCAACACCCCTCGGGCATCGAGTCGGATTTTATCCAAAATGCGACCAAACACAAAAAGCCCACCAACGGTGGCGGATGCGGAGCGAAGCGGAAACGACATGGACTGACGTTGAAACAATCCATGGGTGAGGGCAAGCATGGAGTTAGAGGAAAGGCATGGAGCGCGGACTTCAGTTGAGCATCGCAAAGTATGCGCGTCGAATGACAGGAGATGCATAGCGAAAATCTGCTGCGCTGCCATCATCGCGCCCATGAAATCCTGTCGTCACTGCAACACGGCCTTTTCTCCGCGCAAGGTGGAAGACGAATTCTGCTGCCATGGATGCGAGTATGTGTTCCGGATGATCAATGACAGCGGCCTTGATCAGTTTTACGATTTGAAGCAAGGTTTGGCTACGACTCCGGTGAAGAGTCGCCCCTTTGAGGATCACGATTTTTCCTGGCTGGCTCCTTTAATCGAGCAAGCGGAACAATCGGAGCGTGACGAAGCGACGCTGGACTTGGCGCTGGATGGCATTTCCTGTGTGGGATGTGTGTGGATGATTGAAACGATTTTCACGCGCTATGCTGGATCGGTTCGTGCTGCTGCACATCCCACACAAGGCTTACTGCATTTGGAGTGGTTGCCGGGGCGTTGTGACGTGGAGGCATTCTTGCGAGAAATCGCCCAGTTCGGCTACATCGCCGCGCCGCGTGAGCAAAAGACCAGCCATGGCGAACAGCAGAAATTGTTTGGTCGCATGGGGCTGTGTGGCGCCTTTGCTCTCAACGCGATGGCGTTCACGCTGCCAACCTATCTGGGCATGCCGCGCGATTTCATGTTCGCAGATTTGTTCCGTTTGATCACGTTTCTCTCAGCCACCTTTGCGATGTTGATCGGCGGCACATGGTTCATAAAAAAGGCGTGGCACGCCTTGCAAATGGGCACTGTACACATCGATCTGCCGATCGCATTGGGACTGATCGCCGCCTATGCCGGGTCCATCATCGGCTGGATGATGGATGCCGAGGGACTACTGTATTTCGACTTCGTGGCCATGTTTGTGTTTCTGATGTTAGTTGGTCGGACCTTGCAAACATCGGCCGTGGAACGCAACCGCAAACGTCTCGTGCGCCAGCAACCGGTGCCTAACTCCTTTTTGGCTGTGGGGGAGGATCGCGACATTTCCCTCCATGAGCTCAAAACACACGACAAATATTTTCTGCGTCCCGGTCAGGCGAATCCTGTCGCAGCCGTGGTTACGTCGCAACGGGCGTCATTTTCGTTAGAATGGATCAACGGGGAAGCCCAATCAGTTTCCTTCGAGCCAGGAGCGCGATTGCCAGCAGGGGCGATCCTGCTGAGTCGTGAGGCCGTGGCACTCGATGCATCCGAACCGTGGCAGGAATCCCTACTTGCTCGTCTCACCGCGCCAGTAACCGGGGAACGAGGTCATGCCTTTCTGGACAAACTGCTCCGCTATTGGTTGGCGATCATTTTGCTCATCGGAGTAGGAGGGTTCATCTGGCACGCCCTGCACGGGCTGTGGATCAACGGCCTACAAGTGATGATCTCGGTTTTTGTGGTATCATGTCCCTGCGCCCTTGGCGTGGCGATTCCGCTGGCCGATGATCTCGCCGCCACACAACTGCAGCGCTGGGGCGTGTTTCTGCGATCCACCAGTTTCTGGTCACGAATACTCAAGGTGCGGAAGATCATTTTCGACAAGACCGGCACGCTGACCATGGAACGTCCTTTGTTAGAAAACCCCGATGCCGTGGACCATCTTGATGACACCACCGCAACAACATTGGCTGTATTGACCCACGGTTCGCTGCATCCGGTTTCCCGCACTTTATTGGAAACGCTGGGACATCGAGGTCAGAAACTGCTGCAAAGCATCAGAACAGTGAAGATCGAGGAAACACCCGGAACGGGCGTGGAGTATCATGATGGCCGACATACATGGTCACTCGGGCGTCCTGATTGGAAAAACCATCAAGCTGCGGGTCAGCTTGATGGAACGGATTTTTGCTGCGATGGGCGGATGGTGGCTCGTTTCCACTTCCGCGACACCCTGCGCCCTTCCGCGCATGACTCGATTCACCGCCTGAAACAATGCGGCATGCAGTTGCACATATGCTCGGGAGATCACGCGAATCAAGTTCGGTGCGTAGCGGACATGCTCAGCATTGCTTCCGATCATGCCCGCGGCGGACTCACGCCCGAGGAAAAAGCCGCTCATGTTCGAGAATTGGATCAGCACGATACCCTGTATCTCGGTGATGGTGCGAATGACTCACTGGCGTTCGATTCAGCTTTCGTTACCGGCACCCCTGTGACGGACCGCTCGCTGTTGGAAAGCAAAGCGGACTTTTACACTCTTGGATCTGGACTGTCATTCCTGCCTCAGATGTTCCGTATCGCCGAGGCTCGTGCATGCGCTGTGCGCCGTGCGTTTTTCTTCGCCCTTGCCTACAACATTTGTGTTATCACCGGATCATTGACCGGCAACATGAATCCTCTCTTGGCCGCGATACTCATGCCTTTAAGCTCTCTGGCTTCTTTGGCGATTGTCGCACTGTCGATGAAAAAACGTCGTTCTATGATTGAAAAACGCATCGAAAACGTCCATATTTCCTGTGATGTCAGCACAGCAAGATACGCTATCGCAGATTCCCCCTCATAAATCGTTCCAAAGCTCGATTTTCGAGCGACTCCGATTGTCGGAGCGATTTACCATGTATCAAGACGCTTTCCGTGCGGCAACTGGATTGCCTCTGAGATTGGTCGAGTCCGATACCGAAAAATGGTGTCTCGACGACCAAAGCATCAACCGCAGTCCTTTTTGTGAAAAACTCAACCTTTGCAAGAGCGCATGTCATGCTTGTGTCGACGTCAACAAGCGTCTGATGGAAGAAGCTGATGTGGCTGGCCCATCGACATGCCATTGTTTCGCAGGCCTTTATGCAAGTGCCGTGCCAGTCAGACTAGGTGCCTCTACCATTGCCTATCTGAAAACCGGACAGGTCTTTTCCCGTCCACCGGATGAAAAAAATTTCCGTGATGTTCTCGCCGTTCTGGGAAAGAAAACCATAACGAAAGAGGATGCGAAATTGTTGCATGACGCTTATTTTCAAACCCGCGCTGTGGAACCGCAGCGCTATCAGAGCATGATCACGCTGCTCGCCAGTTTTGCCGAGCAGTTGTCTTACCACACCGAGCAACTCGCCATCATTGACCAAGGCTCTGAGCCTACTGCGATTGCCAAGGCAAAAAAATACATCCATGAAAATCTCGATCAACCGCTGCCGCTGGGTGAAGTAGCGCGTGTCGCGGGGCTTTCGGAATCGCATTTCTGCCGCTTGTTCAAAGAAGCCACTGATTTGACACTCACCGATTACATCAACCGTTGCCGCATCGATTGGGCAAAACGTGAACTGCTGCGCCCGGAAGTGCGTGTATCGGAAATCGCCTACCAGATCGGCTACCAGTCGCTGTCCCAGTTCAACCGTTCCTTCGCACGCATCACCGGAACGTCTCCCACCAACTACCGCCGTGATCAATTGAATCGCATCGCGTCGTGAGGATTTTTTGCGTAGCAGTTGACGTGTCCGAGTTTTCGGCGATGGTGCTCCATGATCAAACGCATTGCGGTAATCGGCGGCACTTCAGGAATCGGAGCAACAGCTGTCCGTCACTGGATATCACAGGGGCATGAAATCCATGCCGCTTGCCGCAGACCTGAGCTGCTTACCGCACAAGGCATATCAGCGCAACATTTCGATGCACTGCAAAAGAACGATTTAGAATGGCCAGAAAAACTCGATTCACTCGTATATTTCCCCGGATCAATTTCGCTCAAGCCTTTTCATCGGATCACCACGGATGAATTTCTTCGCGATCTTCAAATCAATGTTCTGGGTGCGGTGCACGCCCTGCAAACCGCCCTGCCCGCTCTGAAAGCCAGTGGAAATGCGTCTGTGATACTCTTTTCTACCATAGCCGTTGCACAGGGCATGCCGTTCCACGCTTCGATTGCCGCGGCCAAGGGAGCGTTGCAAGGTTTGGCTCGCAGCCTCGCAGCAGAATGGGCCCCTATGATCCGAGTCAATGTCATCGCGCCCTCACTCACCGACACACCACTCGCCCATGCACTTCTCAGCGATGATACCAAGCGAACTGCCTCCGCCAAACGTCATCCCCTCCAGCAAGTGGGACGCCCCGAAGACATCGTCGCGCTGCTCGATTATCTCATCGGCGATCACAGCCGCTTCATGACAGGACAAATCCTTCGTCCCGATGGCGGTCTTTCCTCAGTGCGCTTGTTCGGCTGATCTAACGGAAATTCAACAGTACCTCCTCCACTGGTGCATCCGGTAATGCTGAGAGAAAATTCTTGCCATACCGTTTGGTCAAAATCCGATTGTCGAGAATGTGCACCCATCCACGGTCTTTCCCAGTGCGGATCAACCTTCCCACTCCTTGGCGCATCTTTAAAATCGCTTCCGGCACGCTGTATTCCATGAAGGCATTGCCGCCCTCGGCCTCGATCGCTTCCACACGCGATTGCGTGAGCGGATGATCCGGCACCGAAAACGGCAGTCGGGTGACAACCACATTTGACAACGACTCACCCGGCACATCAACGCCTGTCCAGAAACTATCGGTGCCGAAAAGCACACTGTGCACATCTTTCCGAAACTCTTCTACCATGCGGTTGCGAGTCATGTTTGCGCCTTGGACGATCAGTTGCCATCCTTTCTTGCGAAAGAATCCTTCCAACTGCGTAGCCGCATCACGCATCGCCCGATAGCTGGTAAACAGCACAAATGCACGCCCCTCACTGACTTCCACCGACATCTGGATCGCCTTGGCAAGAGCTTTGTTATACTTGGGATGATTTGGTTCCGGCATATCGCGAAAAATCCTCACCACCATCTGTTTTTGATAATCGAAAGGACTGCCGATGCTCATACTGCGCACCTCTTCGGCTCCGACCCGTCCTTTGAACCATTGCAAGGAAGGATCGCCCACCCCCAGCGTGGCGCTCGTCATGATACAGGATTTTTCCGGCGCAAACAACAAGCGCCGCAGAGTCTCCGCGACCTCCACTGGCGCGGCATGCAACGAAAACTGTATCTCATCACGCCCACCTCGCTCCACCCAGTAAACATTGCCATCCTGCTGTTGATCGAGAAATGTCTGCAAGGTCCCATGCACCTCGCGAAGCTTTCGTGAAACATCCTGCAACTCGGCTTTGCTCGTATCGCCCTCAACATCGGCAGCGAGGTCGTCGATCTCCGACCACAGGGTCCGGAGAGGCGCTGCCAAAGTGTTATCTACCAGTCCCGGGCGTCGGACACGGAATTCACGTCCATATTCGCTGAAGCGGACATTTTCGCCTACGCGCAAGAAAAAGCTTTCCGCCTCATCCAACAGCGCCTCCACTGCTTTCATCGCGCTAGCCTTGCGGTAGCTCTTGAGCAGACCTTTTTTCGTGCGGGGGTGATAGAGCCTCATCAGATCGTATTTCAGACCCGCCTGACTCAATCGCAACCCGAGTTGCGCTGCAGCCACGTGTTCAACCGTGTGTGCCTCGTCCAGCACCACAAAGTCGTTAGGAAACAAAGATCCATTCATCGCCCCGGCATCGGCGGAAGCCACGTCATCCGCCGCTCCCAACAGCGCAAAAAAAAGCGTATGATTCACCACTACCATCTTCGCATCGGCCGCCGCCTTCCGCGCTTCCTGAAAAAAACAATTGCCGCGCGGACCACACAGACGCGCGGTACAAATATGTGGATCGCTGCAGACCTGTGCCCAAATTTTCGGAGAAGGTGAAAAAGACAGATCGCTGAGCGTGCCATCCCTCGTCCCCTCCGCCCAGCGGGCGATGGCACGCAATTCTTCGTCCTCCGAACTGGTAAAAAGGTCCGCCGTCTGCTCGATGGCTCGACGCAGGCGAACCGGACAGAGATAATTGCCACGTCCTTTCAGCAATACGGCGGGAAATTCTTCACGAAGAATTTTGCGCACGATGGGGATATCCTTGCGGACCAATTGCTCCTGCAAATTGATCGTGTGGGTGGAAATGATGGCCTTGCGTCCCGTTTCCAGAGCATATCGCGCGGCAGGCAACAGATAAGCCAGTGATTTCCCCACACCAGTGCCTGCTTCCGCGATCACAGAACTTCGCCGCACCAGGGCTTCCGCAACCGCCACGGCCAACTGTTGCTGCTGAGGTCTGTATTCAAAATCCTTGGAACGACCCAACACACCCTCAGGAGAAAACGCCTGTTGCATTTCCTCCACCAATCCCGGCACCGCGAGCCCATCCGTTACCGAAATCATGAGTTCCCAATCGTCGATTACATGGATCCGCCCGCTTGGGCCTGCAAAAACTGCACCCGTTCATCCGCCTCTTGCAACGTGACAAACCCATCATGATCGCGATCCGCCGCATCGAAACGCTGTTTCACGTTCCCTTTTTTCGTTTGGACTTTTTCAAACTCCGCCAAAACAACTCTGCCGTCGCGATTCAAATCATACTCGTTGAACTTGCTACGATTGGCCTCCGGCGCGATATCCAGTGCTTCCTGCAACGAAATGGAACCATTGTGATCGTAATCAATCAGATCAAAAACACGCTTGTGCTCAAATTTACGAGCCTCATCAAGAGTCAACTTACCGTCGCCATCGACATCGGCGGCATGAAATCTGGAGCGATCCGCCTTACTTTCCACGTGATGGCACTGGCATAGCATTGCCAGGAATGCGAAAAAGAACGACTTGCTCAACAAAAGCTTCATCATGGTGAAATGAAGAGTATCAGAGCACCAGGCGTTCACAAGAACAAATCAGAACTTCCTGACTAAGGGACGTCTGCTATCGGTAAAATCAGTCACCGGCACCCAGTGGACAATGGTCCCGAAGTCATTTCGATTCGCCTCGTTTTTTCCGATAAGTCGCGGGCGGCATCCCAGTGATCCGTTTGAAGGCGACGCTGAAATATTCCGGATTTTCGAATCCTGCTCGCTCCGCAATCAGTGCCACAGGAAGATTGCTGTGCAACAACAATCTCTGTGCTCGTTTTACTTGCACACGCATGATTTCTTCATGCGGACTCCTTCCTAACATTTTTTTGAAACGAGCTTCCATCGTACGGCGGGCCAAACCCGCAATGCGGGCGACTTCATCGACCGAAATTCCCCTGCACGCGTTCTCACGAATGAAGCGCAGTGCCGTGACAAGATTCGAATCTTGAATCGCAAAAACATCGGTACTCTGACGGGTGCTGATGCCAATCGGACTGACAATCTGAACCATGGGCATGGGAATTTTTCCCGACATCATGGTTTGTAACATTTCAGCAGCAATCCAACCGCAGCGGCGGGGATTGGGATCAATGCTCGACAAAGGCTGCGGACTGAGTTCACAGAGCAATTCATCATCGTCCACACCCAGCACCGCCACCTCCTCGGGAACCGATAAGCCGGCTCGATGGCAGGCATCAAGAATCTGTCGCCCCCGCGCATCATAACAGGCGAACACCGCGACTGGTTTCGGGAGATGGTATAACCATCGCGCGATATCATCGGTCTCGTGCTCGCTGTCGTCCTCACTTTTCAGCGCACTTTGATAAAGGTGGCATCCCTGATCTTTGTCCTCGAGGATTTTGACAAAATGCTCACCGCGCTGACGCGACCAAGGAAAACGAGGTACACCGCAATAGGCAAAATGTTCGAAGCCGCGATTCAAGAAATGGGTGGCTGCCAAATCCGCGATCGCTTTGCCATCCGTCATCACACCGGGGACTTGCGGTAGAAAACGATACGAACTGAGATCGACCACCGGCACATGAAGCTGTGACAGGACCTGTGCCATGCTCTTGCTTTCAATCCGGGCAATGATCCCGTCACCATCCCAATCGTTGAGCCATTTCGGCGGGGAGTCTCCCCTCCTCCGCTCCGCCAGGAAGATGTGCCACGGATGATGACTACGGATAAAATCCTCAATACCGTGCAAAATCGAACGCGCATAACCGTTCGAGGTTTCTACCAATAAAGCCACCCGAGGCACCGCAGGAACATCTCGCTTTTTCTTCGAGTTTGTGAGATTGCTGGCTGGCATAGCTTATCAGCAGTGGTTTAGCGGCGCTTGCCGCGGAAGCGATTGCGAGGATCATCCGCGGGATGCAGCGACTCTCCATCCTGATAGCGCAATATGCCACGCTCCTTGAGATTACGGATGAATGACTTGGCATCGGCGGAAACCTCATCGTCATGCGTCAAGGTGCCCAACAAGCCCTTGCCCTTGACTACCTGATCCATGGTTTCATTGGCCTTGTCCGCCGCTTCGGCAATGGCTTTTGTAGCCTTGGGCAATTCCACCAGTGTGGGCCCGAGATCGTCCACTTTGCGATCAATTTTGCCCATGGTGCGTTCCGCTCCCGCGGCGGCTCTCTCCATCGCCTGAATCGCCTTCCGCGCCTCCTGCATCGCCGGACTGAGCTCTTCACTGACATTTTTCCAATGTGCCGTGGTCTGATTCACCTGTTGAATTGCTTCATCTACCTTAGCCAAATTCTCGGGCTTGAGGATCGATTCGTTGACTTTTTTGATGGTCTTGGTCAATTCTTGCGAAGATGTGCGAATATCGGAAATGGCGGCATCGACATTCTGCAGAGTGACCGTGGCACCGTCCATCAACTTTCTGGCATCACGACTGAGAATTTCCGCATTACTCTGGATCGCATCAAGCCCTGAAGGTCCGGTTCCGACAATGACGCTATTGGCGGCAATGAATGTGCCGGTCTGCTTCTGTGGAGGAGTGACAATGATCATTTTGTCTCCCAGCAGCGAAGCAGAGGCCACACCAAGTGACGAACCCTCGGGAATTCGGTAGCGACTTCCGATCAACAGATCGATCTGAACATTGACATCTTCGGTCAAAGCCGGCAATCGGGCCACTCTGCCGATTTTGGCCCCGCCCATACGAACCTCGGAACCCTTGATGATCCCCGCCGCGTCATCGACCAATAAAGTCAATCGATACGTATCACTGAATCGGTCACCGAAACGACCGAACTGGAGAATCAAACTACCAAGCAACAAGAGTCCTACCAAGCAAAACGCGCCTACCAGCAACTCGGAATGTTTTTGATCAGTTGCCATCGGGCATAGATTGTCACAGGGGATGAGGGAACGCAAGTCGTAAGCGAATCAGCGGTCAAGCCCACCCAACTCCTGATCGAGCTGGCGCATGAATTGTTGCATTTCCTTCATGCGAGCACGCATGCGGTCCATATCCGAACGATTGAGCCGCGGTCGCACCTCTCGGTTGCGCGACAACTGCGGTTCCGGTTCCGGCGTTTTCACCTTGGCTAGGCTGGCCTCCACCGGTTTGCGCTGGAGCATGGAAACGATCGTTTCGGAAGGCATCACATAACTGCGGATTCTCCCGGCACGAGCGACGACAATGCCCACGACTTCGCCTTGCAAATCCAACACAGGTCCCCCGCATTCCTCAGGATTGATAATCATGTCCGTCTGAATCACCGAGGGGAAACCATCCCTTACTTGACTGATGTCACCCCCCATGCGCTCCATCACCTCCAGGCGCCGTTGCGGAAACTGCCCGACAATGGGCTTGGCACCCAAAACCAGATCGATACTTTTGGATTCTCCCTCACGAGAAAAGACCAATTTCACCACATCGCCGGGTTTGACGGCAGTCAATAAGGAGCGGAACTCCATCATGCTACCGACGACCTTGCCATTGAGATTGAGAATGACATCCCCCACGCGCAAACCGGCTTTCTCCGCAGGAGAATCCTCCGCCAACTGACGGACTTTGACCCCAGTGCCTTCGCTGTGATTTTCCACACCTACCCCGACAAATGCTTGATCACTTTCACGCAATGTACGCTCTCTTACACTAACAACCCCCATACCCAGCGTCACATCTCCCGGTCCGGGGGCGATCAGAAAACGACCAATCTCCGGTTTCGCCTTGGCATTAAAGGATACAGGACGCAACGGTGAATTTTTCAACTTCAAAAGAGCGAGGTCTTCATCTTCAAACACACCCTCCAACTTCGCATCGTAAGTGGCATTGCCCGCCCCCACGCATTGCAGAGGCATGCCTTTGGCTTTGGCAATCTCACTCCATTTGGCCAACACCTGTGAGCCATCACCCACGACCGTGCCCACGCACAGCTGTCGCTTACCGCCAGCCCATACCCAGACAACGGACTTGCCCACTTTTTGAGCAATAGGAGAAACCACATCGAAGACTTCACCGGATTGACGACGCAACACAGCACGATCCTGCTCTTTCTGAAGAGGCAAATCCTGAGCAAGCAGAGGGACTATCCAAACCCATGAGAAAAACATTGTCGCTTTCATCTTCATTCTCCTTTGCCTTTATTGTGCGTCGCCGCGTCGTACCAATTCCACATCCTTGTTCAACTCAAGGCCATCTCTCTGAATCACAAGTTTGACCCGATCCCCAACCTGCTTGCGCAATAACTCATTTCGAAGATCATCCAAATTGCGGATGCGCTGACCTTCCAGTGAAATGATCACATCACCGGGCTGAATGCCGGCATCGGTGGCTTTGGACCCGCGACTCACCTCGCCGACGATCAGCCCGGCACGTGACCACCCAATGGCGACTCCCAGCACCGGCATGTCCTCATTTTGCAAGGGATCAAGCACCAATTTACCCCACTGCTCGCCATTCAGCATTTTATCCCAGTCATCCTTGAAACCATCAACCCCCGCGTGATTGTTGACCTTGAGAGCTTGGCCGATGTTCGAGTTGATCCCGATGATCCTGCCTTCCAGGTCAAAAATCGGACCACCCGAGTCTCCACCGATGAGGGTGCAGTCGGTGGTGAAAAAATTTCCCGGCCCCTTGGAAACGACACGTCCGAAACGAACCGGTGGAGTGCGAGCGGGATCGAATCCCGCAGCATGGCCGGTGGCCACCACCCAGTCGCCCACTTCGAGCGATTTCGACACACCACGCGGCGCGGCTGGCCATTTTCCCTCGGCTTCGATCCTCACCATGGCGAGATCTTTGCCGTAATTGGCGCCCAGCACCTTTCCCTTTACCGTTTTGCCATCGGGAAATACCACATCCATGGTTTCGCTACCTTGCACCACGTGTGCCGCAGTAAGAATCAAACCATCTTCTGAGGTGATGACTCCTGAGCCGGAACTGGAGGCATCAGCGGCGACCAACGCCACAGTCAGAGGTACGCATTTTTGCGCCACATTCTGCACCTTCGCTTCTACCTGCAAGAGATCCTGAAGATCCTGCACGGGTTCGGCATGGGCGAGATGCATCAGGCAAATCCATCCAATCAATTGCAGCTTCATAGGTTCATCCTAGCAAACGATGCCCATTCGTCAAATTCTCTAAAATTTTCCGTCATCCCACCACCGTATCAGGCAGTCTTGCCGGGGATTTCATACTGCGCGCCCAAGTCTTCCAATGAACGATTGCCCTCATTCGTGCCGACGATGCGCAAGATCACCTTGAGCTCGTCTTTTTGTTTGCCGTTGTATTCCGCCAAAGTCTTACGAATGGAGCCGCACACCAATTTCAGCACCTGTCGGGCGGTCAAATCGACATCCTCAGGAATGACCAGGTTCGCGACATTGATCTCCACCAGCAATCCTCCGGAATCATCCAGCTCCGCCGTAATCTTCAATCCGCAAAGCACTACGAGATTGACTTCCTTGATCGCGTAATTGGGATTGTTCGTCGGCAATTGATGCGGCATCGCGATGGCCTCCACCAGCACCTCAGGAAACGCACCCGTCATTGCCATGGGACGTGAGAGAATCGCCGCCTGCAAGGACTCACCGGTGTCATCCACCTCATCATCCACATCGGATCCATGCAAACTGAGCGGCTGATGAATGGATACGACGTCGATCACCGTAGCACGTACGATCATGATCGAGCCAACCAGAAACAAGAGCGCTTTCATGAAGGTGGCAAATGGCGAGAATTCGTTGAGATGGAAAACAGCAGACTATCCGTGAGAAAAAAATTCTTTCTTCCCCGGGGATCGTTTCTCAGGATCAAACCGGCAAGGAGAATTCCTTGCGATAGGACCCCTTGAGCAACGGATTCGCCTTCGCGGCAAGTTCGCCCGTGAACAATTCCGTTTTCGGGTCGAACGACAACGGCGCTCCCATCGACAGCGGAGTCTTGTCCAAATCCACCTGATTCGCATCAAGGTGGGCCGCCATTCTCTCCGCGGCCTCCCCCAACAGTGGATTTTTGTTAGTAGACAACCAGGTCTTGAAATTCTCTTTTTTGCCCAAGGCCAACGAAACACCGCCCAAATGAGCCAGGGCTGCCGAGTAGTGACCACACTCCGCGCTGCGAATCGCCGCAATTTTCGAAGACTTGATCGAATTGATCCAGTTTTGGTGGTGCCTCACACTACCCTCGAAGGATTTGATCACCTTCCCTTCCTTATCAAACACCTTGCAGCTGCTGTTGTGGCCGCCAGCAAGATAGCCACCATCATATTCGATCACATTGCCGATGTCCTGCCCCTTGTACTTGTCCATGCCACCGTCATACTTCATGCCCGACTTCGGCAAACCACGAACCTCGAACAAAATCGGCGCCTTACCCTTATGCTCCAACCACAGCAGTTGCGTGTTGGCAGTATCGCCATCATCCTCGTAGCCGACCCGACCACCTAACGAAACGATGGATTCGGGCAAATGCGGATCTCCCAAAGCCCATCGGCAGACATCGAGTTGGTGCGGACCTTGGTTACCCAAATCGCCATTGCCGTAGGGACTTTGCCAATGCCAGTCGTAGTGAAGCTTTTTGCGCATCAACGGCACCACCTCGCGCGGACCGAACCACAAGTCGGCATGAACCGAAGAAGGCAGAGCCAGAGCCGCATCCGCCTTGCCGATCGATGGTCGTGGTTTGTAGCAGAAGCCACGAGCCAGCTTCAGCGCACCAATCGATCCTTGATTCAGCCAATCAAAGGCCTCAGCCCATGAAGTTTCCGAACGGCGTTGGAAACCGTGCTGGATGATGACCTTGTATTTCTCCGCTCCGAGCGCCAATTGCCGACCTTCCCAAACATTGTGTGACACCGGTTTTTCCACATAGACGTGTTTGCCGTTTGCTGCCGCGGTGAGGGCGATCAGCACGTGCGTATGATTCGGTGTGGCAATGCTAACGGCATCGATTTCCTTCGATTCACAGAGTTTGCGGTAATCCGTGAAAGTTTGAACATTCACGCCTTTTTTGGCGAGGCGCTCTTTGCCTTTGGCGAGAACCGTTTCATCACAATCACAGAGAGCCACCAAACGGCAACCCTTGGTTTTGAGGAGATCTTCGATATGACCGTTGCCGCGGCCATTGAAACCGATCACTGCCACGCGAATGTCCTCATTGGCACCGGCGGCACGGGCGAGAGGTGAAAGCAAAGACCATGTTCCGGCGAAGACGGAGGTTTGAAGAAGTTGACGACGTTTCATAATTGTGGGTGATTGTTGTTAGGGTTGGGTGAAGGATTTCCACCAGTTGCCGATTTTCGATTCATCGACTTCGCCACGGTGCAACACGAGGCGATAGCGGAAAGTCATCGATTGCTGGTCCTTGAGTGTGTGATTGCCGAGAGTTTTGTCTTTTTTGCTCTCAAAGTCATGAATGCCGAAGGGATTGGCCGCGAGCAGACCATAATCACGGGCGTGCCACCATGTTTCATGGCGAAGATTGCTTGGATGATCCATCATGGTGATCACAGCCGGCTTGCCTTGATCATCGGGCCCATGAAAGGTCACATAGGCGGATTTCTTGCCCCAGCAGTCAGCATTCTTGCGGCCATGATTATCGACAATGCCACCCTTCGCCGTCGGACCCTTCAAACGCAGTGTGCGGTCGACCCGAAAGGCACAAAAACCTTCCTTGGTATCGCCAAAAACCACATCGCCCGCCACCGCTTTGATCGTGGATGTCAGGTCAATCACCCGCGTCGATTCATCGATGTCTTCGATCACATAATTCCGAGATTCTTCGAGGATCGTTTTTTTATCACCCTGCCAAGCGAGTTTCACACTGAAGTTCGCCCTATTCCCCTGAGCGGTCACAGTGCCAGTGGACTCATGAACAATGCGCGCATCCTTGTTGCCGGTCCAGGCCCAAAAATCATACCCGTTCACCGCGCCATGGGAGAGCCAGAACGAACGATGGTGAGGATGATCCGTTTCTTCTCCTTTGGCATCATCCTCCATCGGCCAATGACGGCTGAGATTCGTTCCACCGGGAGCGGAAATCGGATAAAGATAGGGAACTTTGGAATCCGTGCGATATTGCGTAACCAGCTCTTTGTTTTTACGAATGGTAACAGTGCCATCAACAGACTGAATGGAAAATTGCGCCGAGGCCATCACGGCGCTGCTGAGTAAGAAGAGAAACGTTCGCATAAGATATGGATGAAAAAAGTGGATTGAGTCAGTCTACCGGAAAATTGCCAGTTCAATGAGCGTCATCTTTGTAATGCTCGCCGAGAGAGTCGCGTCCAAAGTCATTCTTATGATCGCGCCATACGGTGTGGATGTGATTCGCATTGTTTTGGCTGTTGGCGGCCTCGATCAATACGCTAGGCGTCTGAATGCGATAATAATACGGCTTGGCAACTTCCAAGGATCCCGCCCAAGCGAAACGAAGGTCCTTCGGATCAAGTGATTGGATGGCTTTGATTTCCTGTTCGGCGATGGCCGGACGATGACGATTCGCATACTCGGCGATCAAGGAATGAAGCAGGGATTTCTGTTCCTCGGTCAACACATCCGCCGTCACACCGACGGGTTCCAATTGCTGCGCCACTCGCTTTTCACCGGTGAGAATGTCCCCAGGAGCCTTGTCCGTGTAGACAATGGCCTTGCCAGATTGTTGCAAAGATACCGCCAAGGCCCGCGCGAGTTCCTCTTCCTTCGCTAAAATGTGTGTCCCCTTCAATCGACCCTCCACGACTTTGGCGGGACTGGCGCCCATGAATGTAGGCGAAGCGATCAGATGCTGTCCATCAACGATGGTCACATTCACCGCGAGGTGGTGTCCTTCATAACGGTAACCCCATGTCGCTTTGTCGGCAGGTTTGCCGAAAATGGAGGTGAAATACGCTTTGTGATTGCGGCGCACGGGATTATTTTCCATTTCACCTAACAATTTTTCGAGATCCTCAATGGTGTTGGCCTTGAGAAGCCCCTGCTCACTGAGCACCGTAGCAAGCAGTTTTTTAGCAAGATTCTGTTGCGCCGCATCCAGCATTTCCAGAGAAACTCCCTTGCGCGACTGAGGCGTGAATTTCCAATTTTCCCGTTCCGCATCGGCGAAAGCGAATTCCGCCTTGCCTTTGAGTTCCGGCGAAAGCGATCCGAGAAACGCTTGCGCCGCAGCAGTCACATGACCAATCGCCTTCTGCTTGGTTTCTTGCGCTTCAAGGCACAGTCCCAGACACAGCCACGACAACAACAGTTTTTTCATCATTCCCACATCTACGCGGGAACTTGTGTCATTATTTCGATTCTTCGAGAAAATCGATGATCCGATGCGCGATGTCGTCCATGCTTCCCTCGGCGGAAATCACCCGCACAAAGGCCTCCCCCCTCAGGCTGAGAAAAATTTCGCGGCAACGTTGCAGGGCATCGCGCCGCTCGAAATGATTGGCGGTGTCACCACGAATGCCGATGCGTTGCAAGGCCGTATCCAGTTCCGCATCAAGAATGAACAACCAATCAGGTATGGGAGCGAACTCTTCATTGCGACGGCGGATTTCCTGCGGATCAAAACCTCGCGCGCCTTGGTAGGCCATCGTAGAGAAATAATAACGATCGAGAATCACGACCTTGCCCTCCGCCAAGGCTGGCTTGATCAATTGCTCCACATGCTCACGGCGATCACGCAGGAAATACTCCAACTCCTCCTCAGGAGAGAGTCTGCCGGTAGAAGCTGATTCCCGCAACCTCTTGCCCCATGGTCCATCGGTAGGCTCGCGACTGAGCACTACCTCGCGTCCTAACGCGGAGAAATAGGCAGCCAAGCGCTTGGCATGGCTCGACTTACCAGTGCCATCAATTCCCTCGATGACAATCAGACAACCTTTGGTATCATGCGCAGTCAAGAAATTCCCTGAAATGTTGGTATTGCCGGACATAAAGACGCACAAACCTGCCATGCGAATCCCAGCGATAGCAAGCAATTCCTCCATTTTCTTCGGGCTTTCATGAATGCTCTGTGCATGTCGCGTGAATCGCGCGGTGCTTCAACTGTTGTTCGATCCACATAAAAAAACTGGCTGCCGAATGGGCAGCCAGTTTTGATACCAAGGTTCGTAACTCACGACTGAACGATGGATCGAGACCATTTGTCAACGATCAGCAGCATCAGGCGCGACGGCGACGCAAAGCCAGAAGACCGGTAATAGCAAGAATGCTCAAGCTGCTTGGTTCTGGAATGACAGGAATGCTTGTCGTGGTCGACGTACCCGACGTGTTACCGTCGGTGTTGTAGAAGGAAGATGACAATTCTGTCGTGGCGTCCAAAGTAGGAGTCGCGGAACCATTGTCATTGTACAGTTTAATAGCGCCGTTCTTCAAGAAGTATTGGAAAGCGCCACTGGTGCCAGTCGTCGAAGTCAAGGTTGCTGAATAATTTCCTGCCGTCAGAACAATGTTTTCGAAATCGAAGATCGTTGGAGGATCGTAGGATGTATCTTCGGATGCAGCGGCAAGTGAATAACTGCGCAACAAGTCACCTGTTCCTCCAAGACCGGAATAGAGGCTGAAGATGATGGGTTGATCAGTCTGGCTGCCGCGCTTCACGGAGAAGATACTGCGGGATACCTCAAAGGACTGGGTTACCGAGAAGTTCCAAGTCCTGGAACTACCTGAGTCCACAGGGTCATTGGCGCCGGTGATATCGATGGAGATCAGCACAGTGCCGAACGAGGGAGCAACGAGTGCAACGGAAGTGACCAATGCGAGGGCAATGGATTTGAATTTCATGATGTGTTGTTTGTGGGGATGAAGAAAGTGCGCAGTTTCGGAATGAAACGTTACCTTTCTGAATTGAGGGGGACGCAAATCATCACCAAACCAACCAATTGTCAAGCATGAAATAATCAATGTATGCAGAAAATCGAACTCCGATTCTGCAATATCTTGCTGCAACGTTGCAAAATCGCCACACGATACCCGCAGCAGGGTAATTCACCAACGAATTTCCACCCCTGAAAAGAAACCGAGACCGTCACCGGGAAGGAACTGGGCCACATCGGCGCCGTTGGCATTGTCAATGACGCCGGTGGTTGCGGCATAGACTTCGTCGGTGAGATTGCGCGCCTCGACGAACCAGGACATGCCATCGGGCACTCTTTTTCCAACACGGAAGCCCAGCAACGCATACGCTTCACTTTTGAGCGTGTTGCGATGATCAATGTATCCTCCCTGCGGGACCCATTCGCACGTTGGTCCGGCGTAATAGCCATCGGCATGTCGCCACATCAATTCTGCACGGATCAGGTGCGGAGCCAGGCCTGCAATGTCATTGCCCGCATAATCGTAGACGGCCGTGCGATGATCCTCGAATTGGAACCGACCATAAGTCCAGGCTGCACTGAATACCAAACGATGTTGCGCTGTTGCGTCCCAAGATTGACCGAAAAGATCGATTTCCGTGCCCAACTCGATGCCGGAATGACTGGTTTTTCGGGCATTGGTGGTGGTGCTCAGATTGGTCAGAGGGTCCAACACCGCAAGCAGCTCGTCTTCCAGGTCCGAATGATACAACGCCACATCCCAGCGCACAAAATCCTTTGCTCCGCGTGAGCCGATTTCGAAGGTAGTTGCCGTTTGCGCATCACGCGCTGTGTTTGCCGTGACTGTCTCGCTGAACGAAGGCGGCTCATAGCTTCCCGATACATTGGCAAAAAGCTGCACGCCCTTGCCCTCCCAACGCATGCCCAGTTTAGGGGCAACTTGATCGTATTTCAGATCATAATTCGTGGACGCATTCACGGATCCAAACTTGCGGGTGTTTTGGCGTCGGTTGTGTGATGCGATCATTCCCGCAACGCCCGTGAATCCAGCCCCCAGTTCATATTGATCCTCGATGAACGCTTCCACATTCGTTGCCATCTGATCATCATCCTGCAGTATTGCGCCACGCCGCGTTGAAGTCGGAGAGGAATAGCCAAACTGCGCGGCATTGATTTCCCCGTGAGTCAGCAGAACCCCTGCTTTCAGTCGATTTTCACGATTCATCCACTCGCTCGTATGAGTGATATTTCCTCCCGCCGTAAAATCCTGGGATCGTTGATCCAATACTTGAAAAATCGGATGATCCAAGTCCTTGTAAGAAAAAGCCCCGAACGCTTCCATGGCATAGTCACCGGAACGCACCGTCGTTTTATTGGCGATACGGATGAGGTCGAAATCACGACGTTGATCACGCAGCAAGTTGGCTGCATTCGCCTGACGCGGATCATCATTCATCTGCTGCATCGTCAGAGAGCCCGGTAGCTCCGAACGGGTCTGTATCGCGCTGAGATAAAATCGCGTCTCGATGTTCTCTTGCATACGCCAGCCCACATTGCTAAAAAGACGCATGTTCTCCTGATTCGCGTGATCGCGAAAGCCATCCTGCTGCTGCGTTGTGAACGATGCATACAAATCTCGTGAGGCATCACTCCAACCGTGGCTCAAGGTAGCGCGCCAGTAATCCCACGATCCCGCTTCCACGCGCAGTGTTTCACCGGGAGCCGAGTAGCCCGTATGTGAAATGGAATCAATGGCACCACCGAGTGTCGAGGCCCCATATGCCAGTGCATTGCCACCACGCCAGACATTGATGTAATTCGTGGCGGTGGGTTCGAGTGCCTGCATATCGAATCCGCCATCGGCAAGATTGATCGGCACTCCGTCCTGCAACACACGAATACCGCGACCGTGAAAGGTTCGCTGCAAACCGGAACCACGAATCGAAAGCCGGGCCTCATCGGACCCGAAGCGAGGTTGCGCAACGACTCCTGGCGACAGGAAAAACGTATCCGCCAGTGTGGAGGAACGACCTAACAGATACCGGTCCGCATTCACCACTTCCGTACCACCCGGCGTTTTCTGCAATTCTTCGCGGCTCTGCTGCGCATTCGGAACTGTCAGTGTTTTGCTGGCCTTTGCTGCCTGCACCAACACCGAATCCAGCTCTCGTGTATGATCCTGCGCGCTCAAAGTCACCGTTGCTCCCGCCAACATCATCAAATAGTAAGTTTTGGACATCGCTGACCATGATAACGATTTTTTGATTTCTGGGAATGCGGCAAAATGCCGCATGCTTTGGCAACGGAAACGCTTGTCGCAAAAGGCAACTGGGTTCACGATGAGGGGCGTGACAAAATCACCCCTACACCATCGACAATCGATCAGCATCCGTTGGATCATCCGCATGCGATGGCTGGCAGTGCTGGGGCAGTTTCTTGCCGCCGTTGTTGCGTTTTCCGTTTATGATGTGAAAGTTCCGTGGTGGCCCATCTCGGTGGTGCTGGGTGTCACCGTGGTTTCCAATCTGCTGTTTCCGCGATGCCCGAAGGCGATACTGCGAGGATGGAGTTTGTGGTTGGACGCCCTGCTTTTATCCGTACTCATTTTTTTCACAGGAGGTCCACACAATCCCTTTACCTCGTTTTATCTGCTCCACATTGCCCTCGCTGCCATGACTCTGCCAGCACGCAATCTCTGGAGTCTGGTGATCGCATGCATCACTTCATACAGTCTGCTTTTTTTCCAGCACCGTCCCGTGATGATCGGTGACATGCAGATCGCCAGCGGCTGTGAAAGTTACAGTTGGCATTTGCAGGGCATGCTCATCGCCTTCATCGTCACCGCCTGTTTCATCGCGGCATTTGTGTCCCGCATGCACCGAATCTTGTTAGAGCAGGACGAGGCCTTGGAATCGGCGCGCATCGAGGCAGAAAAAAACGCGCGTTTCGCATCACTGGCCACGTTATCAGCCGGAGTGGCGCATGAACTCGGTTCACCACTGGCAACCATCTCCTTGGCAAGCTCGGAACTACTACGTTCAGCCACATCCGACATTGTCGAGGACGCAACTCTCATTCATGAACAAGCGCAGCGCTGTCGCATGATTCTCGATCAACTTAACGAAAGAAACACTTTTGGCATCGGTGATCCTTGCGTCATCGTGGATTCCGCGAAATTGTTCGATTCTGCATGGGCAAAACTGCCCGAGAGCATCAAAATGCGTCTGAAAACCACAACCGACGCACAGGCTTCTTGGCGACTGCCGCTGGACACCACGGTGCAAGCGATGATGATTTTACTACAAAATGCCGCGCAAGCGGATGCAAGTGGCGGCATGATGGAACTTCACATCAAATCCCATGATGGAGGATGTCAAATCGAAGTGATGGATGCTGGTCCCGAGCCCTCAGCAACAGTTCTGGCTCGGGCCAGCGAACCGTTCTTCACCACCAAATCACCGGGAGAAGGCATGGGACTGGGACTCTTTCTGGTCAACTGCCTCGCCCAGAGGCTACACGGCGAGTTCAGCATGCATCGCATGCAAGACCATCGCACCTGCGCCCGACTGCTCTTGCGTTCACCTCATGCCTCGGAACTCCCATGACTCTATTGCTTGCCGATGATGACGAAGCCTATCGCCTGCGTCTTGCGCGGGCGTTACGCGCCAGAGGACATGAAGTGATCATCGCCAGCGATGGAGCTCATGCGATCCAGCTCAGTGAACGTCAGAAGTTTGACGCGGCGATACTCGATTTGAAAATGCCCCACCACAATGGCATCGAGGTATTGCGAGCCATCAGGGAATCACAGCCCAGCATGCGCATTCTCATTCACACGGGTTATGGCAGCATCGCCACCGCCATGGAGGCGATACGACTCGGCGCGGTCGACTACCTGATCAAACCCACCGATGTCGACGCACTATTGGCATCTCTGGTGGATCAGGCGCACTCGCCAGGAGAAGAACTCGAACTGAGCGCACCAAGTCTGGAAAGAGTCGAGTGGGAACACATCCAGCGTGTGATGGCAGACTGCGATGGCAATATCAGCGAAGCAGCCCGAGTGCTGGGATTGCACCGTCGATCACTGCAACGAAAGCTGCAAAAATACCCACCGCAACGCTGAAACAGGCATTCTCCTCGTTCTCTGCATGCCTCGAAAACAAAAATCCGTCTCGCCAGCGAAAGAGTTCTCTGATTTTCTGCGTTTTTACGGATATGCTTGAATTACAGGAAGTTTGTTTTTCCATCAACAAAGACGGCGAAGAAGTCAATCTCGTCGACCATGTTTCCCTGAAAATCCCCCGGGGCCATTTCATGGCGATCGTGGGACCGTCCGGATGCGGAAAAACGACACTGCTCAAAACCATTGCCGGCTTGAATGCGGAAAGCGGTGGCAGCCTGTTATGGAATGGCCAAAGCCTCTCCGATGGCTACGATTTCGCCCCCTCGGAAATCGGTTATGTGCCGCAATTTTCGATTGCCTACGAGCCGCTCACCGTGGACGAATCCGTGGAAGCCGCCACACGTCTGCGGATCAAGACCCATGGAGTCGAGGAACTCGATGCACGCATCGACCGAGCACTCGAAGAAACGGGTCTCACCGCCATTGCGGATCGCCCCGTCAAAGTCTTGTCGGGTGGACAGAAGCGTCGCTTGGGTTTGGCCATGGAGCTGGTTTCCGATCCGAAAATTCTCCTCTGCGACGAGGTCACCTCGGGACTCGATCCGCGATCGGAGCGCGAAATCGTCAAACTGTTGCACGACCTGTCACGCAAAGAAGGACGTATCGTGTTATCGGTGACCCACTCCCTCGCACATTTTGAACTTTATGATTCGATCCTCGTGTTACACGAAGGACGCGTAGCCTACCATGGTCCGCCGGATATGCTTTCGCATTATTTTTCCGTCAGCGATACCGAAGAGATCTATCCCCGTCTCGCCAAACAACCGTCCACGCGCTGGCAGTCATCGTGGTTGAAACACCGGGAAGCCTACTACGAAAAAATCGAGAAACGCCGCGAAAAGAACATTCAGGCGGGAGAACTCCATGTGCCAGAGAAAAAAGCGCCGGCAGAGGGCGAAGATGAGGATGGTGACGATGTCAGCACTCCGGGGATTGTAAGCCAGTTTCTGACCTTGTTGTCGCGACGCTGGCGCATCTTTTTCCGCGATCGTGGTCAGGTGTTTCTGCAACTTGCCATCATGATCTGCTTTCCTGTCCTTGTATCGCTTTTCAGCGACAAAGCCAACGTGCAAATGCGTTCGTTATCAGACATGCGCCAGACCGACGTAATGCTGGAAATCACCGAGCAACAGAATGTACGACAGGACAACATGAAAGCGGGGTCCGCACTGTCAGGAATCATCATGTTCCAAGTCGTACTGTTGGGTTTGATGGGATCGAACAATTCCGCGCGGGAGATCGCAGGAGAAAGACAAATTTACGAAAAAGAGAAGTTCGGCGGACTGCGTCCCAGTGCCTATCTGGCCAGCAAGGTGGCATTTTTGTCCTGCCTTGTGATTGCTCAGTCGCTATGGATGGCGGTGTTTGTGAACATCTTCTCTCCATTCGATGGCACTTTCGCCCAGCATGCGCTGTTTCTCTTGCTGTGCAACGCTGCGATGACCGCGGTGTGCTTGGGCATTTCCGCGATGATGAAGACAGCCGAGCAGGCATCGCTGTTATCGATCTATCTCGTTGGATTCCAATTGCCGCTTTCGGGCGCAGTCCTGGCTTTGCCTGAAAAAATCGAAACTTTCACCCGCCCCTTCATTTCCGCCTACTGGGCATGGTCCGGCTCCGTGGAAGCCCTTGCAACTGCTCGCAATGTCGCGGTGAAATCGGTGATTTCCACAAGCATCACACCGCAAAATTTTTGCTTCTACTTGCTGGGACTGCACATTGCAGTAGGTTTGCTCGTAGCATTGCTCGGTGCCAAACGTCATCAATGGGACTAGATTCCGTTCTTTTTTCTCCACATCCCTCCCTATTTCTGCTAATTCTTCATCATTATGCCACGACGTGCCAGTTCAGGACCCAATTACACAGCGATCATCGGGATCGCCGCCTTCATTCTTGTCGCCGCAATCGGCGCAAAATTTCTGATGAAGGACAGCAAACAGAAAATCAAGGGAGCCACCCCTCTTTCGATGAGCGAATTTCTCGAAAACGGCAATTCCTTGCGGGGCAATGAATACCTTGTCGAAGGCACGGTTGATCAACGCTGGCCGCGCGACAATGGCCAATTGGTGTCTCTGCTGGTCAACGACAGCGAGGATCTGATTGGCATCGAAATCCCCTCTTCTTTCAACGATCTGAATATCGAACGTTCTCAAAAATACGCCTTCAAAGTGAAATTCCGCGAGGGCGGCGTTCCTGTGGCGACCCAAGTCGAACGCCTCTAACCCCACCGACACCATCCATCATGAAAACCACCCTTTTCCTCTGCGCTCTCTGTCTTCCCGGTCTATCGCAGGTCTACGTTCCCCCTCCCGGTGCCGGATCTCCCGCTCCGGCGGCAAACCAAGGTGGCGGAGACACAACCATTGTGCGTCCACAACAGCAGAACGCCGCTCCTGTCATGGGCAATGAGGTCCCATTCATCGATCCATCCGCTGAAACCGTTACTTTCAATGGCCGCAATTTTGCCATCTCTGACAACCGCCTTTTCGCCGCGCGTTTTGAGCGCTACTTGAACGAACCGGAAGACAGCTCCGAAGAAGCGGTGGAATATCGCAAAACCATCGATGAAATCCTTGCCTTGGTTTCCCCTCACAATCCCAAGGGCCCCAATCTGTATGCCGCATTCAAATTGCTTCCCAAGGCCTCAAACTACCCCGGCGATGCCAAACTTTGCGACTCCCTGTCACAAGCGGTGTATGTCGCCATGGTATCCCGCAAAAATGTGGATGGATCCAAAAAGTTGATGGAAGCCCTGGAAGACGAAAAACAACGGGTGATTCGTGAGGCCGACTGGAAAGCAGCAACGGAAAAAGACCCTACGCTCAATCAAACCGGGGCCACCACAGGTGGTGGCGGCGGTACCAACCGCCAGAATGGCCAGCAGACACAAGCGGGTGGTGGCGGTGGTGGCAATCAACAGGGCAATGGTGGTCCGGGACAAAGGGCGGGCTCCGCGACTGACCCGGGACGTGGGGTGCAGTCCCTACGTTACGCGGACATGCAACGTCGCATTCTGGAAATCGAGGCACTGAAGAAAAAAAACGAACTCAAGGGAGAGGTTCAGATCGTGCAAGCGAAGATCCAGTACCAAGCATTGATGATGCAATTTTTCATGCAGCGTCGTTTCCAGCACGTGCTCATGGCGTCGCGCTTCTACAACCAGATTTGGACCGATGGCGACAGCAAACTTCACATCGACAAAAATTCCGATACCAGCAAACTCTTCAATGAATCGGTTGGTTTCAGTCCCACTGTCGCCAGTCTCGACACGTTCTCTTCCGAGTTCATTCGCGATTGTGACAAAGGTGTGGAAGCCTTCAATTTCCTGGTCGAGAAAGGAGAGCTGGAATCAGCGGCAAAGCGTTTGTCCGAAGCCTATGCGGTGGGTGAATTCATGCCCGGCATCCGCACCCTTCCGCGTGAGCGCAAGCGCAAGGTTTTGGAATTCGTTCGCGAGTCTTACAAACTTTTGGCCGCTATCGACGCCAAGGATTACACCACAGCGGAAAAAATCTCGGCCAGCATGAAAGGAATGGCCAGCGATTACAACAGCAACAAGGCTGACGCGGCCATCGCCACCTACACACGGGTGTCCAACATGCACATCATGACAGCCAAGACGCACGTCGCGGCAAATGAAATCGACAAAGCCCGCGAGGAAATCAAAAAAGCCATGGAAGTATGGCCGCAGAACCCCAAACTGGCGGAATTCGATCAATTGGTTGAAGCAGGCAGCACCATGGTTACGGCGAAAAACGACTTTGATCGTCTGCTCTCGGAAAACAACTATCGTCAGATCTTTACGGATCAATACCGCATTGCTCCTGCGATTCAAAACGACCCGCAGCGCATGGAGGCCTTCAAGCAAATCATTGGCAATCTTACCAGCATCGAAGCCTCCATCGGCAAAGCCAACGAGTTTTCGAAAATGGGCCAGGATTACGCCGCATGGGAGCAGCTCGCGTTGGTACGTGAGAAATTCCCTGATGATCCGAAGCTGGGACGCGAGCTTGAATTGCTCGCTCCGAAGGTGGCCGATTTTACCAAGGCTCTCGACAGGGCGCGTCAGTTCGAAAAACGCACGCCGAAACAAACCGGATCGGCCATGGCATGGTATCTGAAAGCGCAAAAAATCTATCCACAAAGTGAACTTGCCGAACAAGGTGTGCAGCGTCTGTTGGATGAAATTCTCCCAGAGGACGGCATGCCCAAGCCCCCGGTAACGCAACAAAATGCCGATGACCTTTGATCGCCTGCCGAGCCCGGCTTTATGGTTCGCGCTGGGAGCGACGCTCCTTGCAGCAGAAGAACCCATCGTCCCCCCCGTGATTGCAGAACCGGCTTGCTGTGCCGGCTCAAGCCGCGCTGCAGCGATGTCGATGGATTTGTTCGCGGATCAAACCACTTGGGCCTTTCAGGATCCTGCTGCATGGAAATGGACAAGCGAGCCAAAAGAATTGCACTTGGAGCGCCAATCCCACTATCGCCCCCCCTTTCGCAGCCCGGTCAATCTGGCTTGGTATCAGACGCGGGAGTGGAGCAGTTTTTCCCTGACACTGGAATGCCAGTTGACGACTCTAGACGAGGGCAATAACGATCTCTGCATCGCTTTCGGAGGTCAGACAGTCGATCGATTTTACTACGTCCATCTGGGAGAAAAGGCCGATGAGCCGCATCACCAGATCCACCTGGTCAATCGCGCCGATCGCAAGCCCATCACCAGCTATCGCACGAACGGAACGCCGTGGAAAGCGGGCACATGGCATCAAGTCAAAATCGTCCGCAATGCTGATAATGGCGATATTGCCGTTTGGTTCGACCACAAGCCGGAACCTGTATTGGCCGCGCGAGATCTCACGTGGAACTGGGGTAAAATCGGACTTGGCTCCTTTGATGACACCGGTCGTTTTCGCAACGTACGCATCCGAGGCACCAGCCGCGCCATCAGTTCAGCGACGAACAATCCCTGAGGGCATTGCCATTTCCTCAGATCTCCCATCGTCCGATGTTATGCCATCAAAACAGCTCCGAGTAGACAACGAATGGCCAACATCGCAGTGTGAAGTTGTGTTCCGACTGTGTTAGATCTCTCAGAGCGCCTTGGCAACCGTAAGTCACTTCAGCAACCCGCGAACTTGAAGGTTGTTGAGTCGGCGGGCGACATCCACAAGCCCATCGATCACCGTCTGGGTGTAGGTGCGACCATCGAGGGTATTGACTCCATGTCCCGGAACGGCCGCACGCAACGAGGCGAGAGCCTCATCTTCGTGATGGAACAGCTCCACGAATACCGTCTTCAACGCGCCTGTCTGGGCGGCGGCTGCCATAGTAGCGGCAATCCATCCGTCATCCGTGCTCAAGCAGCCACGAGTGGTTTTTGCCGAAGCATGAAAAATCCCAAAATGTCCAGCCGCAGCGATTTCCGCGATGAGTGCTTCATGCTCGGGAATCGTCAACCCTGAGTCACCGCAGTGTGCGGCATCGACCAGCAGCTTGAAGAAATTACGCCCCAACACTTCGTTCGCGGCTTTGACAAATTGCCAGGCTTTGTTGAGATTCGTGAAGGTCTTGAATTCGATTGGTCGCAAAAACTCGATGTGCCAAGCAGTGATCGACGACTCTAACAAACCGGACTCTTGCGCGGCGCGCAGGTGCACTTTGACATTTTGTGCGATGGCAGCATCGAAGTCCATGTCGGCAGGACCATTCATCCACTCTTCCACGGAAGTGGAAGAAACTGAGACAGCACCGTAATCGAGAGCGGCTTTGATGGAATCCTTGAGTTGCCCCACCACCACATCCTCATCGGCGGGGTTCATGGGATTGGCACCACCCACCATCATGATCAAATGGACATCGAGGCCCAGCGCCTGCATACCACGGATCGTTTCTCCTGTTTCTTCGAGATTGGCTCCGGGAAAAGCGGAAATTTGCACGCAAGTCGGCTTCACGGGCGACAACTGGCAAATGCGTTCCATCTCAGCTACGGAAATCAAACGACCATCGGACTCGCGGGGAAACTTTCCATCGGCCCCAGGCAACAAGCCGCCGACAAATTTGATATGTGTAGGCACAACGCCGAGAGCAATTGGAGGAAGAAGTTTCATAGGTTCGGTGGCAAATCTCTACGTCCCTGCGCACAGCTCGTCAAGCAGCATTCAATCCGCTCCGAACGATCTTCTGTCATCGTCCATGCGCTCTTGCTTCCCGTGGATCGGGTTTGCACTCTTCCGGCAACACGCACTCAGAGGATTTCTTTGATTTTCGGGCTAATGGCTTCAGCCCAAATGTCATATCCCTTGGGCGCGAGGTGCAAAAAATCGTGCATGACCTCTTTACTGATCGTGCCATCAGCTTGCAGGTATTGATCGTAAAGATCGACGTATGTGACCGAGTCTCCAGCATAGGTTTTGATGATGCCATTCACCGCGAGGCGCAAGTCTCTTCCCGGACCAGGTTTTTCGCCCACTGGTAGCAGACTCATCAGAAGAATTTTCGCCTGCGGTTGTTTGACTTTCAGCAAATCCAGAATCGACCTGACGCCAGCGGCAGCATCCGCAGGTTTGGCGTCTTTTCCCCACAAGTTGTTGGTGCCGATCATGACCACAAACACCTTTGCTTTGTATCCATCCAGTTCTCCATTCTGCAAGCGCCACAGAACGTTTTGTGTGCGATCGCCACCAATCCCCATATTCACGGCTTTATACGATCCCCAGTGTTTTTGCCAGCTTTCACTTCCGCGCCAGCGAGCAGTGATCGAGTCCCCGATGAATCCAATATCAACGTTCTCTCCCGCTTGTTTCAGATCATCGCGAATGCGATCACAATTCCCATTCCACCACTTTTCTCCATTGGTCTTGGCCGCGACAGGAGTGGTGGATTCAAGTTCTTCGGCATGGGCAGCAAACCAACCGACAGCAGCAAACAGCAATGGATACAGCAAATTCGTTCGTATTTTCATGAGGATTTTTTCAGTTGCGTGCGAGCAAACGGAGCAAAACGGTATTTTCTCACTTCGCGTTCATATAAAGTTGCTACTATCGTAGCTTCGCTCACCTTTCAGAAAATGCTGCTGATACGTATCGCAAGCGCACTCACGCTGTCAAGACAATCCCGTTTCACCCTGATACACGACGTGACAAAATCTCTCCCCTTCCGCAGTATCCTTTACTTCCTACCATGAAACGCAACTTCCTCTTGCTCATGCTCTGCTCAGTCGCGGGTGTCGCGGCATTTTTCTTGCGACCGCACAAAGATGGGGCAACAGAACCGATTGCAAGCACAGCTGTTATCGCACCTCCTTCCCCTCATGCTGCGCCAGCCTACGAGTTCCGCGATGCCACGCCCGATGGAATCGGCAAGTGTTACATGGGTCGTGAAATCGCCCATGTCATGGGGCATCCAGCCATCGGTTGGCTGGAACGCGATGAACGCGAACGCGAGGAAGCACCGAGCCGGGCGATCGCTGCGATTGAGCTCCAACCCACCGATGTCATCGCCGACATCGGCGCCGGTTCCGGCTATTACTCGTTTCGCCTCGCGGAAAAAGTGCCGCAGGGTAAGGTGATCGGCGTCGATATCCAACAAGAGATGCTCGACTTCCTCGCCAAACGATCCGCCGAACTCCAGGTCACCAACGTGCAGGGACATCTCGGTGCCATCGACGACATCAAACTGCCGGAAAACTCGCTTGATGCGGCGTTGATGGTCGATGCCTATCACGAATTCTCCCACCCCGCCGAAATGTTGCGTTCACTGCACAAGGCGCTCAAGCCCGACGGCCGCATCATTTTGTTAGAGTTTCGTGCCGAGGATCCGCGTGTGCCAATCAAGCCGCTGCACAAGATGACCGAAGAGCAAGCGCGCAAGGAATTCGCCGCATCCGGTTTCACGCTCGTTTCCAACAAACGGCAGTTGCCCTGGCAGCACTTCATGGTATTTCAGAAAACAACTACGGATCCATGATCATCGCTGCTGGCGATCCACCATGACCGAGATGCTTGAGGACATGCCTCTGTCATCCATCACATGAATCTCACAAGCCCCCGCGGCATCATTCCAGATGAAGGCATCACCGGGTGCACAGGATCCCAAAAACACATCGTTGCCAAACCAGAACAAACGGGTCACCCCCGCGGCGGCGCGGGCTTTGCAAATCAAGCCTTGTGAGGTATTGCTGGAAATCTGATAGAGATGATCCCTCATGGGAGAAAGGATTTGCGGTGCTTCATTCGACTGGGCCACAACCTCGGCGCTTTCCGGCAGAGTCCGGCGCGGCAAACCGGCGAGCCGGAACAATTCCAGGAATTCCGGCGACCAAAACTCGCCGATTTCTGCTTTCACCCGCGGGTCATCATCGCGCGGAGCCACCCGCATCCCGGTGAGCTGATCCACCCAAACCAAACGGTGCAAATCACACGGCACGATCGGGGAAACACCTGCCAACACCCAACCCGGCGCGCGATGGCGACAATGCTCACAAGGGATCATTCCTGACACCGCGCACAACTCGACCTGACGCACTGCGGCGGGCGGTGGTGGCAACGTTTCCAACAATTTCAAGCGACGAAACAAATCCGACAACAGCGGCGCTGCCATCGCACGCCCCTCAAAGGCGGGATTGGATTTTCCATCACTGTGCCCGATCCACACCACAATCACGGTTCGACCACTCATGCCGATCGCCCATGCATCGCGAAACCCCTGCGACGTTCCTGTTTTGAACGAATGCGTGGGATTCACCAGCGGATCACCTGACGAACGGTCCGCCAGCATCTGCCGTAACAACCAACGAGTGCCCTCGGTAAGCATCGGCATGCGACGAAGCGATGACGGATTTTTCCCCTTCTCATAAACAAGTGACCGAGGCACACCATCGTCGGCAAGAGCGGCATAGAGCATGGCCATTTCCTCCGGTGTTGCTTCCGCAGACCCGAGCGCCAGCGACAAACCATACTGCTCCGGCCCACCATCCATCCGCACTCCAGCTTGCTGGAGGTAGTCATAGAGACCATGCCCTTTAACTCGTCGCATCAACGACAAGGCGGGAAGATTGCGACTCCGGTGAAGTGCTTCACCCGCCTTCACCGGTCCCAAAAAATCGCGTTCGTAGTTCTCCGGATTGTAATCACGAAAACGCATCGGCGCATCCGCCAAGATGGTTTGCGGGTGCAGCAATCCTTGGTCGATTGCAAGTCCGTAGAGAAACGGTTTGTAGAGTGATCCCGGGGAGCGTTTGGCGCGGATGACATCAACCTGGCCTTGGATCTTGTCATCGAAAAAATCCGCGGATCCCACGTAACTGCGCACTTCGCGCGTGGGTGCATCCACCACCATCACCGCGGCATTGGACACACCCTTTTCTTGCGCGCGCAACAAATACTCTCTCAGAGCATTCTCTACGAGGGTTTGCGTCGGAGCATCGATACTGGACCAGCCTGCCTGATCCCTCAAACGTCGCGCCAAATGCGGCACCTCACGTGGCACAACATGGCGCTCCCAGCGATAATCGGACAACAACCCATCATCATGACCGAGTTTTTCCAACAAACGCCTGCGCGATGCCAGAGTGCCGGGCGATTCCTCGTGTCCAGGACGCGGACGTCGCAGAGCAGGACGTTGCGGCAACATGACCAGAGCCACCGATTCCGCTAATTCCAGATCGCGACAATCGCGGCCACACCAACGGATGCTAGCGGCGGCCACTCCTTCCACATTGCCCCCATACGGCGCGGTATTGAGGTAAGCTTCGAGGATTTGCTCCTTGCTGTAGTGCTTTTCCAACTGGATCGCACAGAGCATTTGATGGAGCTTTCCAACAAGCGTGCGAGTCGAGAGATGAAATCTCAAACGCGCATACTGCATCGAGATCGTGGAACCACCGCCACGGGAAACACCTTGCACGCGACCGATCAAGGCGCGCAGCATCGAAAACGGATTCACGCCAGGGTGCGAGAAGTAATGCTCATCCTCGAAAGCCAGCGTCGCCCGAACCATCGTGGGCGACACCGCATGCAGAGGCACCCGAACACGATACCTTTCATCCTTCGCCAATCCCAGATGAAGCACTTTTCCCTCGCGATCGCACAATACCGGCGACCACGTCAAATCCTCCCGATAAAGTTCGCAGCGCGGAATGGTCAGCCACAGCATCAAAACCAGTAGCAGAAAAATACCGCTACCAAATAAAATGTATCGTAAAAAACGTTTTAATCGTCTTTTCACTCACGTAATGTCACCTTGATTTTACGACCCAAACCGACGCCATTGATGCCACGGTCATACATCGATTCCGCAAAAACCGGTGGGACTACAAACTCACCAGCACAAGTCGCACGCAGAGGGTAGCGAAGTGTCAGGTCTCTGGCGCCTTGCAACCGGAAGAAAAACAAGTTGCGGTCTTCGCGAACATCCACGCGATCGATGCCCGGCATGGTGCCCAAGCCAGGACGCAGTCCACCGGACTCGACAGCAAATCCTCCGGGCAGCATGTCGACCATGACGAGGTCACCCAATGGGATCTTACTCAGATTTCGAATCCGTAGTGTCATCATCAACGATTGACCCACTTCGAGCGATTCGATCGGTTTGCCATCGGCTGAAGTGATTTCGCGATGCACCTCGATGCCATCTTTTTGCGGCTGCGTGGGTAGTTCGCGATCAAATCCTTCCTCCACCACCTGATAGAAAAGTCCGGTGTCGCCATCCTTTTGCGTGATGCGGAATTTGAGTGACTTCATGGCGTCAGCAAAGGATGCCTTGGCAAAAACATCCTGAGTTTTGATTAAGGAAATCGGTGGCGAGCCATCACGCGGCAGCGCATCCACTTCAAACTGGAAGGCGTTAGCCTGTGCCACCTTGGCAAATTCGCGCATGCCCAGGGTAGCTGTGGCCGCTGTGATCGTATTATAGCGCTGTTGCCACAAAACCCCATACAGCTTCAGCCAGTCGGCATAACCGTAGTCTTTCACCGTATCGCTGAAATGACGTGCCCGCAGGGCGAAGGAAAGCAGGGCATCGACTTCCGGCTGCGACCAATAATCCTCACCCGCTTTATAATCGGCAGCTTTCGCCAACTTCCAACTCGCGGTGATGATTTCCGCCTCTTTGGACTTTTGCTGCAGGGCGTATGTCGCGGCGAGCAAATGCCCGCACAAGCGGGATTGCCAAGCATTCGGCTGGGTGCGATCGAGACACTCGCGCAAGGAAAGCAATCCATTCGGGCGCTCGCCTTGTCGGGTGAGCAGATAGATCGCATACGCCTTGCGATCGGCCATCGCAAGGTTAGCGGCCTCGCCCGATTGACAGATCGAGCGGAGCTTGCTGTTCACACGATCCATCAATTGCTGAGGAATCGCAAATCCTTCCTCTTTGGCTTCCAACAAAAAGTGGGCTATGTAGACATTGAGAAAATCATCACTGTCACTGGTGCTGCCCTGCCAGTATCCGAAACCACCGCTATTGCTTTGCCGGCTCTGCAGTTGTGCGATGATATTGCTGATCGTTTGCGCCGAAGTGTCCTCCTGCTGCGGCATTGCTTTCATCCCGCGATACGCCAATAAGGTCAACCCTTTGCTGGTCAACTGTTCACTGCAATCGTAGGCATAGGCACTCATGTAATCGCGCATGCCCAGCGCCAGCACCACGGGTAAAGGCGAGGCCACCACTTCGCTGCGACGGAAAGCTTCATGCATCGTGCGAGTGATCTCCTGCTCATGATCCTTCGTGCGAATGTAAACACTGCGCACCTGGGTGCGGAATGGTGTCGCCGGACGCAGACTCAGGGTCTCCGTGCGAACCGACGTTTCCGCGCCCGCCGCGGCATGACATTTGACGCTGGCGGAACCTAACACATCGAGAGTCTTCAGCCGGAACCGGTGCGTGACTTCCCGCGATTTTTCCACGATCACCGATGCGGACGAATCCCCTACCACCTGCAGGTGACTGGATGGCTCAATGCGCAGCTTGACATCCGCAGGTCCATCCTGTTCCAGCAGATTCGTGACGGTGACGGAAAACGTGAACTCATCCCCCGGAGTCACGGTCGTCGGCGCATTGGTGGTCAGAACCAACGGTGAACGAACCAGTGATGACGCCTGTGCCGAACCAGCCCGGGTCTCATTGACCGCCACGGCCATCAGTGTGAGCGTCCCGGCAAAATAATCGGGGACCGTGTAGCTCAATTCCTTCGACTCCGGCCCTGCGTTCTGGATACCCGACCACCATACCACCGGTGCCTCACGTTTGCGTTTGAAAGGATTGAGCGTCATGGTCAAGGGCGGCATGCCCTCCGCACCACCACCGAAGGCCGCATGTTCCTTGATGAAGCGATACTCGGGCATCAACAAATCAAACCATTGCTGCGTGCGCACCTCCAGAGCCTGTTTGCGGAAGAAAAAGTCCAAGGGCTGTGGTCGCTTGTATTGCGTGATCTGATGAATCCCCTCATCCACCGCATACACAATCACGCGCGACGGTTGATCCGTGCGATAGTTGATTTTCAATGCATCGCCCGGTTTGACCAACTTCGGCACACTCAATTCCACTTGCAACTGACGTTGCACAGGCAGCACCGTGATCGGTTGCGTGGCGTAACTCAAGGGCGACATCAGCACCTCTTCCGAGTCGATTGACCTGACAAAGGACACATTGCAATAGATCGTTCCCTCCACCCCCTGCGGAATGCGCAGTCGATGCACTGTTGCCTTGGTATCGGCCTTGAACCACTGGGCATACAAAACCTTATCTCGCTCCAAGGTAATCAAACCGGCACCACGGTAGGGAGCCACAATCGAAACCTCCACGTCCTCACCGGCTTGCACCTTACCTTTTGCCACCGTCAAGCCCAGTTCCGATTCCCTCTCCAGGCTGCGATCCTCATCTCCCTTGCCGACGACACGGTAGTAGAACTGACAGATCACCTCATCCTTTTCGTTGATGACCTGCCATTGAAAACGACCGACCTTGCCTGTATCGAGCGATACTTCCACAGCGGCAGCTTCCCAACTCACATCTTTTTCCTCACGCACCAGGACCTGTCGCTGCTGAGATTCATAACTCATGCTACCATTTTCCTGCTGACGCAGCACCGAAACATAACGACTTTCCTGAATCCTGTAGCGTAGACCACGCATGGCCACGGGCTTGAGGTCTTGATCGATCGCAATGAATTTCACCTTACCGCCGCCATCCTTGCCCAGATAATCCAGATCACAATCGGCATCGTAACCCGCAACGGAATCCCAAGGCGAAACGAGAAAACGTTTCTGCTCGCGCACACCATGACCGCCATCGCTTTCCAATGCTTCCAGATTCACTGCCACGCTCATGTTGACCTTGTCGAGATTCGCCAAGCCAAGTGTCATCTCGGCTTCACCCGTTGCCGAGGTTTTCACCTCACCTAAAGGAATCGTCCTGCCCGCGATCGAATGATTGCGATTTTCGGTGGGATTGTGGAAACGGAATTCCTTCCATGCGTCAAAACGAAAATCCGCAGGATGAAGGGCGATCTCGCCTTTTACTACGCGGTCTCCCGCGGCGGCACCAAACAGATTTTCGAGAGAAATCTTCGCTTTCAGATCCACGGGTTTGACCCATCCCGCCGCTGGAACGGGATCAATGGCCAGCTTCATCTTCATACGATCCGGACGAAAATCCTCCACGCGAAGAGGAATTCTTCCTAACAAAAACTGCACAGCGTTTTCATCACGATTCATCACCCACATCGACAGCTCATACACGCCTGTGGGAGCGTTTTCACTGGTCATGAACGATCCTTCGATCAGACCATCGGAAGGCAGCTTGAAATTACGCGTGGCGATGCGATTGCCTTCGCTATCGCTCAGCATGGCTTGCACGGGCAGACCCTCGATCACCGCTTCCCAATCGCGGCGTTTGACGATGGATCCGAAATGAATGGCATCGCCCGGGCGATAGACTCCACGTTCGGTGAAGACGTGAGCCTCCACGGCTTTGGTGCGGGAGCCCAGAATGCCATCGACATTGTAGCGAGAATAGTCGAGCGCCGGCAATTGGCCGGGGCGCAGTGAAATGAATGAAATATCATGGCCCAGACGAGCCAGGATCGCCACCGCCTGCTGCTCTTTCGCCGCGACCAACGGTTTGGCAAGAACGGCACGGCCCTGCGTGTCTGTCGTCGCCTCCGCCAGTGTCGAACCATTGCGCGATAACAAAGAAATTTTCGTTCCAGCCACCGGGTTTTGCGAGCGCAGCGACATCACAAAGACCTCGCGACTGGAATCCGCATTGGTTTTCACGAGCAAGCCGAGGTCGGTGAGCATGACGAATCGTTCGATCGCTTGATCCCGACTTCGCCAATGGACGGTTCCACCAGCGGGCACATCGGAAAACCATTCGCTGGGCTGAACGACACTGCCATCGGAGTTCACACAAATTTTCGGCTGCTTGTCGTCATCGATTTCCCGATATTCGGAATACTCGTCCTCATAATAATAGGCATCTTCCGGCTCATCCACACGCGAGTAAACAGAAGTATCAGGTTGGCCTGGCAGTGAGGGAATCACCGCTTCCGCTTCGATGAAAAACAAACCGCGCGAAGGGTCGAGGTCGGTGAGGTCTGCTGCGCTCATCACCTTTGCCAGTTCAAAGGGAGTAAAACATGCCTCCCAATTGTTTTTTTTGTTCACGCGCAGTATGAATGTTTTGCTGCGAACGATGCTGTCCTTGCCGAAGCGCCCCTGCAAATTCGGGTTGGCAAAATCACCGTAATCATTCTGCGTGATCATGTGATTCACATCTTCCGCGAGCACCCGACCAAGGGTGATTTTGATGAAGTCGACACCGCGTGATTTGAATTGAATGGTCTTCTCGCCTTGCAGTGCCAGCACCGATCCTTTGCCGGTCAATTCAAGTTCTAGCGGGTAAGGTGGCACGGAAAACAAGTCGCGGTATTCCGCGGGCATCTCAAAGCCCCCCAAAGCCGCAAGACCGGCGTCCACCTTGAGGAACAAGCGCCCGGGCATGGGTGAGAAAAATTGATACGCATGTTCCTTGGGAAACGGCATGTTATGTTCCTGCTGCACTAATTCCAAGGGGATTGCAGTCGCCCGCTGAATCATTTCCGCAGTGACATCGTTCTCGGTTTTTTTCTGATCGCGCAATAGCGCATCATCCTGCTCGGCAAGCCGATAGAGATGCACGCGTTGCCCCATTTCCAGGGGGGAAATTCCCAAGGTGCTGGTGACACTCAAAAACTGCTTCGGCTCGCCTTCTTCGTTTTTGATCACCTTCGGCTCGGCGGAATTGATTCTCAGAGCCGAGTATTTGTCGGGGATCACGGCCTTCGCAACCACTTCACGGACCATGGATGATCCTCCGCTCATCGATGTCAGGTCTTTGGCGATCGTGAGTTGAATTTCCTCCGATTTCGTGGGGACCTTGACGCGGGAACTGCGCAAATACCACTGGTTCGGCGACTTCGATGGAGTGAGCGTGAATGTGGGGGCCGATGAGCCAAACGCCTCCGGATTTTCCGCGAGGGACAACATAGTGATGTGCGGCAGCAATAGTTCCTGCGTGAGGGCATAGTTCGCCGTCAAGGTCGCGGTCAAATGATGAATGTCGGGATTGTCGGGCTGCGTGTAAAACTCGTAGGGCATCACGCGCACTTCCAGAGAAAGCGTGCGAAACGTGGGCTTCCGGTTGGACAAACGCACCTCCGCGGGAAATGCCGTCGATTGAAACGCCAAGGTGTATTCCTGCCCCGCCTGCCACTCCTGTTGGGGAGTGAACTGCAAGGATCTGTCACTGCCCCATGTCCATGTGCCGGGAATTTCCGGGCTGATGACCACTGCGTCTGTCACCGTTTTGCGGATGAGTTCCAGCGGCGCGGTAGCATCACTGAAGTTCACCTTCAAGATCCCGTATTCCGCTTTGTCCTTGATCCAAGTCGTGGGCATGGGCGGTATGATCGTCACCGCCACATCGCGCATCTGCACCAACTGGCGCTCCTGCGGTCGATGCATTTCCCACCAGCGGCGCCATTGCTGTACGCCGATGGTCAGCGCCAGAGAAAATGCGAAAACCGTTGCCCACGTGCGGGGATGTCGCGCCAGCATCCGGGACGTATGACCCATGACCCACTGGAACCAGACTGGCGGTTGCCACGTTCCGATCAAGGCACGCAGCACACAGGCGACGCCGGAAAAGATGGCGCGAAAAAAACGAAGGATATGTTTCATAAAAAACAGCGAAAAAAAGGATCCAAAGAAAGGCAGAAATGACCTCCTGCAAGATCATACGAAATCCGTATGAAAAATAGATCAATCATTTGATCAAACTACAGATTTTTTTCGTTTCTGCCGATTTCACTGCGGAATGGAAAGCGGTCGCCTCATTTCCACAGCATTCTCAGCCCTACCAGAATCAGGACCACAGCAAAAACCCGTGTCAGAGCGGGACTGGATAATTGCTTCATCCAGTCACTGCCCAGCCAGGAAAAAACCGCGGCACTGATGGCGACCACGGCCACAGTCCTCCAATGGATCAATCCCTCGCTGCGCATGTTGTTAGCGGTTGCAACGACGGCAGTCACCACCACCGCAGCCATGGAGGTCGCAACCGCCTGTTTCTGATCCATGCCCAGCGCTAGGGTAAAGGCCGGAACCATGACGATCCCACCACCGATGCCGCAAAGCGCTCCAAGCAAGCCGGCGGCGGCCCCAATCAACAGCAAGGTCAACAATGGCTTCATGATCAACGGGTGCGAGTGGCACGTGCGGGTGTGGCGAGAGTGGCGATTTGCGTGACCAGGCGATGCAGCACCATGCGCTCATCCAGCCCGGTAGTGACCAGCAGTTTGTCGGCACGCGCCGTGGCATGCATGATGGTCTCCAGGTTTTTCAGGGTGAATGCTTGCGCCCCCTGCGCGGAGAGAAATACCGGATAGATGTTGTAGCCGTCACCGGATTTTTTCAGCGGCAGCCAAGCTTTCTTTTCAGCGGGCAGTCGGTTCACCGCAGTCTGAAATTCGTTGTAACTGCGGGCCGAGGATTGGGTCAGATCGAGCACGATGCGCGCCATGAACAAATTACGAACGGTCGGGATGATGGCTGCACGAATGATGGCAACGGCGGATTCACCCATTTCCATCTGCTCATCGATCAATTCAATCGCACGCGCCGCATTCCCCGCTTGCAGGGCACGGCCCGTTTCAAAAATCACGCCTTCGCGGCTGAGCGGAACCATCAGACGCACGTCATCGATGGTAACGACCTTGCGATCGCCCAGGTAGAGCCGCAGTTTTTCCAGCTCATTGACGATTTGCTGCGTCGCTTCACCGGCGAGATTCACAAACAACTCGAGCGCCTCGGCCTCGAATTGCAGATCGACCTCACTCGCTTTGTTCAAAACCAATGCCGCGACTTGATCCTCCCAGCCCTGCTGGCTCATGTCGATGCGGTCATGCACTTGCAGCTCCGCATGTTTTTCCAGGAATTTCCAGAACGCGCGGCGCTTGTCGATTTTATCGGCGCTGATGATCAACTTCACGCCATCAGGCAGGCCTTTTTCCAATTGCTGGGTCAGCGAGATCACTTCGTTGAGCACCGTCTCGGAATCCGAGGTCCGATCACTGCCGAAAAACGTCGCATTGCGCAGCCACACGACCTTTTCGCCGAACATCGAATACGTCATCAGCGCCTGGGTCAGCTGGCCGATGATCGTGAGCGCGTCATCGACCTTGAGCGCGTTGCCCTCGACGATCTCATGGTTGAAACCGTTGTCGTCTCCCTTCGTGAGGTCGCGCCACAACTTCAGCGCCTGCTCACGCACCATGCCCTCGTCCGTGCCGACGACGACATGCATGTTCGAGTTGCTGGGAGATTTCTTCGCGGCCACGCCCCTTATGTAGCGAGCCCCCTGCCCCAGCGCAAGCGCGCAGGCGGGAAATCTCTGAAACTATTGGGGTCAGTCCTCGCATCGTAACATTTTTTCTTGACTCTTTCTCGTGATCTGCCAGATTCCGGCATGGCTCGACAACTTCGTTTTGTGTATCCGGGTGCGGTGTATCATGTCATGGCGCGGGGTGATGGCGGGAAGAAGCTGTTTCTCACGGATTCCGATCATTTGCTGTTTCTTGATTGGCTCGATGGCGCTTGCAAGAGCCATGGCTGGCGGGTGCATGCCTGGGTCCTCATGTCGAACCACTTTCATCTGCTCCTCGAAACCCCGGAACCCAATCTGGTCAGCGGCATGAAATGGCTGCTTGGCGGATTCAGCCAGGCCTGGAACCGGCGCTACAAACGCTCGGGTCATGTGTTTCAAGGGCGTTACAAATCCATACCCGTCTCTGGCGAACGGGCCTCGGACCCGTATCATTTCCGCATCGTGGCGGATTACATTCACTTGAACCCGGCCCGTGCGAAGATCGCCGGAGGCACCAAAGGTCCCTTGATCGACTATCGATGGAGCAGCGTATCCGCGTATGGCAAAGGCAAGGGGCCTGAGTGGTTGGTGTTTGATCGGGTACTGGAAGCATTTGCCCTAGCCCAAAGTGGTCGGGGACGACGCGCCTACGTCGAATGGCTCGAAATCCGTGCGAATCAAGATGGCGGTCGTTTGCCCGATGCCGCCATGCAAGCCTTGCGAAAAGGCTGGTATCTCGGCGAGGACACCTTCCGCGACAAGCTCCTCGCCCTGATCGAAAAAGGAGCCAAGTCCCTCAAAGCGAAAGGCAGCCACAGTGGACCCGCCTTACAAAAGCACGATGAATCCGCAGCCGAGGCCATCGTCCAGACCGGACTGCGCTACTGGCACATGCCGGACGGAAAAGAACTGAGGGAAAGCCTCCGCAAAGGAGACCCACGCAAAGTCGCGATGGCGATACTGATCAAGCGCCATACGAGTGCCAGCAACATCTGGATTGCCGAGCGCCTCGGAATGGGGCATGATCGCTCTGTAAGTCGGTTAATCAAACAAGGCAAAGACGATGATGCGATTCAAAAACAATGCAAAACGCTCGAAAAAATGTTACCATGCGAGGACTGACCCTAGAGACGGCGCGGCTTGTTCGCTTGGTTTGAACGGGAACATAGGTTACAAACTAACCGACAACATGGGTTACACTTTTTACTCTACTTTCCATCGGTTGTGGATGCAAGCTTAGACTCCCAACGCTCGGCGTAGGCCGGAGGCCGGAGCCG